>Ga0070734_10000157_pt1 | contig 187839 bp, 143 predicted proteins | sample Coa_R1_8_FD_66444 | JGI IMG/M metagenome (GOLD analysis project Ga0070734, IMG submission 66444) | Surface soil microbial communities from Centralia Pennsylvania, which are recovering from an underground coalmine fire - Coalmine... | ecosystem: Environmental > Terrestrial > Soil >...
AGCGACCCCGCATAGCCGCTTTGAGCGGCTCACGAAACTGCGGGGCGCGGCAGCGACCCCGCCAGCCGCTTTGAGCGGCCCAAATTCATAAAGCCCCCGGCTTTGCCGGGGGATAGTTACCTGCAAACCGGCCACATTCGCGCAGATCAACAGCATCACCAGGGTGACCGCTCCCCAAAGAACGAGCAAGGGACGCCGTACCGCACCCGAAAGCTGTCGCGCGAGCGGCGTCAATTCGATACGGCTGGTATCGATGAACGATTTCGAGAACGCCGGCATATCTGCGCCATGGCGGGTCTCGATCGCCGTGAGATCGGAGACAATCCGGGATTGGGGCCAACCTTCCTTTACCCGCCCGATCACCCGCAGCAGTCCCATGGTCTGTGCGTTCCAATCGGGCGCTGTGGAGTATCCTCCTGGCACCAACAAGTCGGGCTGGAAATTACCGGGAAATCGGAAATCGCGGGCCAAGACGCCGATCACGGTGTAAGGAGCGTCGTTGAGCAAAACTGTTCGGCCTACCGCTGAAGGATCGCCATTGAAGTGGCGCTGCCAAACCCCGTGACTCAGCAAAACGAATCCGGTGTTGCCGGGCCGGTCCTGGGCCGCGTCGAAATCCTGGCCAAGCAGAGGCGTCACCCCCAGGACTCGCAGAAAATCGGCATTCACACTAGCGGCGGACAGTTGCTCCGGATCGCCGGCGTGGGTCAGATTGAGCTGCATGTCGTTCCACGCCGCCAGGCCCGCGAAAGCGTGGCTCTCGGTGCGCCAAGCCGCGAATTCCGGGGTTAGTGGCTGTCCGGCGGGCATCTTCGAAGAGGGACGCGTCACCCACACCAGCCGGTCGGGAGCGGCATACGGAAGTGGCCGCAACAGCACGGCCTCGATGGCGCTGAAGAGTGCAGTGGACGCTCCGATTCCCAGCGCCAGAGTCACGATCGCAACCAGTGCGAATCCCGGGCTCTTGCGCAAGGCGCGGGCCGAGTGATGCAGATCCTGGCCGAGGCGGTCGAGAGACGGCCAGCCCCACACTTCGCGGGTGACCTGCCGGATGAGGGCATCACTACCCATCTCGCGCCGGACATGGCGCGCGGCATCGTCCGGGGACTCGCCTCGTTCGATGCGGTCTTGCCGTGCCATCGCGAGATGAGCCTCCAGTTCCGCGTCCAGGTCCTCGTGACGGCGCCGTCCGAAAGGAAATCGCATGCCATACCTCCAAGCCTGTAGACATTCTACATGGTCAAGTGGTTAGCAAGCTGTTGAACGAATTCGGAGCGGCGGGGGCTCAGTGAGTCATCGCGTAGGTGATGTAATTGACGCCGATGCGGATGCCCAGCGCGGAGAACTTGGCAGGATACTGCGGGTTGTCCGCGTGCTCCCAGGAGTCTCCCAGGTCCATGTTGTGACAAATCACCACCATGAGACGGCCAGTGTCGTCATAGATTCCGCGCCAGTGCGCGCCTGAACCACCGTTGTCGTAACCAACGCTGCTGTAGGTGGGGCACTTCTCGCAGATGCTGTGAGTTTGGATGTATTGCGCGCCGGGCACCTGGTAGCGATCATTCAGATCGAAGACCGTATGGAAAACGGCCTCCGCATCCGGCAGATCCACAATACTGCGGTCGGGAAACACCTTGTGCATGGTGGTGATGAAGATGTTCCACTCGTCCTGCCCGTGAAAGTCGTCGCACATGAAGAAGCCTCCGCGCAACAGATACTCGCGGAACTTGACGATCTGATCCGGCGTTAGCTCCCAATGGCCCACCTCCACGGCATAGAGCCACGGGTAGTTCAGGACGTCCTGAGTTTCATCGTCGAGGTTGACGGGTTGTTCGGCCGACCGAGTCTGGATGCGCGTGAGGCGTCGGAGCGCCTCGGCCAGATGGCGGTCGGAGCGGGGATAATCGATGGTCCAGTTGGTGTTGCCCTCGCGCCAGTCATACCCCATGCGGTGGGTCGATTGCCAGTCGATTACGAGCCGGCTGGACGGGTACATGAGGCGCGCGAAGGTCCATTCTCCAGGCACCAGGTAGTCTGGTGGCAGCGGATAGTCGTTGTATTCCCAGGCAGGGTACTCGCGGAACGGCCGTTGTGCAAAGAGAGTGCACACCAGCCCACACCCCACAACCGAGAGAAGAACCGCACCGCGCCGCATTATCTCTAGTATAGCTAGAGTATAGCTAGCGTCAGTTGCTAGCGTCCCCTCCGTCCCATGCTCGTTACCGAAGTGAGCCGTCCGGGCATGTCGGCCAGAGCATACCCCATTACCGCCAAGGCAGCCATATTCTTGCGGAACTCCTCCGGATTCACCTTGTCGAGCGTATCCGCGTCGGTGTGATGCCAGTCGAAGTAGTGCGTGCCGACGGTGCGTTCGCCGAGTCCGGGAACACCGTCGCGCATCAGCGGAGCGATGTCCGATCCGCCGCCTTCGTTGTTGATGTCGCCGGCGCCCACGCGATCCAGGAGTTTCGCAATTTGCCGCAGCAGCTCCTGCGACGGAGGGTCTACGGCAGCGCCAAAGCCGACGGGAGCCTCTGCCCCGCCATCCATCTCGATTGCGGCCACGTGCTGTTTGATCTGGTCACCCACAAAGGCGCGATAGGCCTCCCCGCCACGTCCGCCATTCTCCTCATTCACCCAGAACGCCACGCGAATGGTCCTCCGCGGCGTGAGACCCAGCTTCTTCATCAACGCCACCGCCTCCAGGCAAGCCATGATTGATGCGCCATCGTCATGCGCACCCTGCCCGACGTCCCAGGAATCGATGTGCCCGCCCATGACTACTACTTCGTTGGGAAGCTCGCGGCCGGGGATCTCGCCGATGACGTCGCCGCTATCGGCATCCGGCTCCATGTGGGCGCTCATTTCCAGATGGATTTTGACGGGGATGCCGTCTGCCACCATGCGTGCGATCATCATGGCCTCCTCCGGCGAAACGGCGGCAGTGGGGATGCGCGGCAGATTGGGATCGTATTCCATCACGCCAGTGTGCGGTGTTTGCATGGCGAGCGGGGTTACGGAACGAACCAGGGCCGCCACCGCCCCCAGCGCGGCCGCGCGTGAAGCCCCGGTGGTCCGATAGACGACCGTGGCGCCATATCCGCGAAATTCCTCGTTGTACAGGACGATTTTGCCCTGTACGTGGTCGCGGCCGAGTTTCTCGAGTTCGTTGAAGTCCGAGACGGCCACCACCTCCGCGTTGATCCCGCCGGGCGGTGTCGCGATGCTGCCGCCCAGTCCCAGCATGTGGAGCGTTTTATCGTGGGGAGAGAGCATGCGGGCCGATTCCGCGCCGCGCACCCAGTGCGGAACTTTGGTCGGGATGACGCGGACATTGCTGAGTCCGGCCGCCTTCATCTGTTCGACCGACCAGGCGATTGCCCTCTCGAGTCCTGCCGATCCGCTGAGGCGATTGCCAATGCGGTAACACAGGTAGGTGAGCCGTTGATAGCCTTCAGTATCCGCCAATGCAGCGTCGATGAGGCGGTTCGCAACGGGACGGAACTGGTTGGCAAGGTCGGGCGAATCGGCGGCCAGGGCTGTGCTGAGAAGGGTGAGGGCGACGATCGGAACTGCGCGCATGTAGTAGTTTGGCACAGTCTGGGATGAGCTTGGGCGATAGAATGAGAGAGAGGAGCTTGCGTATGATGCCGTCCAATGAATATGTCGAGGTGCGGAACGGGGGCTATTACGTAGCGGGGTCAAGGATTGGGCTGTTCGTGTTGGTCGAAGAGCTTCGAAGCGGCAACGCTCCCGAAGCGATGCTGGAGCGATATCCATCCTTGGGACGGCTTGCCAAAGTCTATGGCGCCATCGCCTTTATTTTGGACCATCCTACCGAGGTGGAGGCCTATCTCAAAGACCGTGAACGGCTTTATGAAGAGATTCAGCAGCGATATCCCATGACCCAGGAACAGACCGACGGTTTGCGCCGGGCAATCGGCGACGTACCGATTGAGACCTTGTGAAGATCCGGTTTCAAGCGGACGCGGATATTGACCCGGACATCCGAAAAGGACTACTGCTCAGAGACGCATCAATCGATTTCCGTGTAGCGGCAGGCATCCTTCCAGACGGCACAGCAGACCCGGAGGTCTTGAAGAATGCGGCAGCGGACGGCCGCGTTTTGGTTTCGGCTGACGTCCACACCATGATCGGTCATTTCGGGGAGTTCACCGCATTCTGCCATTCGCCAGGCGTCTTACTTATTCCGTCCAATCGATCGATTGGTACTGTGATCGAAAGTCTGCTGTTTGTTTGGCAGAACTGGACGCCCGAAGATCTGCACAATCAGGTGAAGTGGCTTCCTTCGCCCCCGGCCGAAGAGTGAACCCTGCCACCCTCGAATCGTGATACCGTTCCAATGTAAAAGCAGAGTAGACCCTAATCCTCTCGGGGGCAACAGTCGATTATGTATCAGGTGAAGCGGAGTATTCACAGTGCGATTCTCGTCGCCGCCCTTGCCTTTCCGGCGGCAGCCCAGACCCTCGCCCCGATGCGGCCTCCTGCCGTGCCGCTGGTGGCGCACGATCCTTACTTCAGCATCTGGTCGATGACCGATCGCCTGACGGAGAGCCCGACCGCGCACTGGACCGGCAAGCCGAACAGCCTCAATTCCCTGGTACGGATTGATGGCAAGGCGTTCCGCCTCATGGGTCGCGAGCGCCAGTTTCCTGCGCCTCTCGAACAGACCCGCCTTGAGGTCTTTCCCACCCGGACCGTCTACGAATTCTCGGGTGGCGGCATCGGCCTTACCCTTACCTTCCTCACACCCGCGCTGCCAGACGATTTAGATGTGCTGTCGCGGCCCCTGACGTACGTCGAGTGGAGCGTGACGTCCACCGATGGCGCGGAGCACGCCGTTTCGATTTACCTGGACGCCGGCGCGCAGTTGGTGACCAATACCGCGGATCAATCGGTGGAGTGGTCGCGGTATTCGTTGGACGGCCAGACGGTGCTACGTATGGGATCGCGCGAGCAGCCGATGCTGGCCAAGCGCGGCGACGATCTGCGGATTGATTGGGGATATCTCTACCTCGCGGCGGATCGACCGGAAGGCATCTCCGCTGTAGCGGGACTGCAACAGGATGCGCGTACCGCATTCGAAAGTACAGGACGGCTGCCGGACTCCGACGATCTCGCGGAATATCCACAGGGACGGCGCCCTGCCGACGTCCTGGCGTTCAGCATTGATCTCGGGAAGGTCGGCACGCCAGCGGTATCGCGCTACCTGATGATCGCGTACGACGATCTGTATTCGATCGAATATTTTCAGCGCCGCGAGCGCCCGTGGTGGAGAAGAAAGGGTGCGGAAGCTGCCGATCTCTTGAGGATGGCGCGGCGCGATCATGATTCGCTGCGCGAGCGGAGCACAGCCTTCGACGGGGAGCTGATGGCAGACCTGCGCCACGTAGGCGGTGAAAAATACGCGCGGCTCGCGACCCTGGCTTATCGCCAGACTCTGGCGGCGCACAAGCTCGTAGCGGACGTCGATGGCACCGCTATGTACTTTCCCAAGGAGAATTTCAGCAACGGCTGCATCGCGACTGTGGACGTTATCTATCCGAGCGCCCCCTTCACCCTGTTATTCAACCCGACACTACTGAAAGCCCAACTGCAGCCGGTACTCGATTATGCCCGAATGGACCGTTGGCGCTGGCCTTTCGCCCCGCACGATTTGGGGACCTATCCACAAGCCAACGGGCAAGTGTATGGTGGAGGCGAAAGGACGGAGGAAAATCAGATGCCGGTGGAGGAGAGCGGAAATATGCTCCTCATGCTGGCAGCGCTGGCGCGCGTCGAGGGCAATGCGGCATATGCCGAGAAGTACTGGCCGCAATTGACCAAATGGGCGGAGTACCTGAAGGAAAAGGGTCTCGATCCGGAGAACCAACTCTCGACGGACGATTTCGCGGGCCACCTCGCGCACAACGCCAATCTCTCCATCAAGGCGATCCTGGCATTGGGCGCCTACGGAATGCTCGCCGAGATGACCGGACACCACCAGGAAGCAGCGCTGTACCGTAAGACGGCTCAGGAGTTCGCATCGAAGTGGGCGACTCTGGCGAATGACGGCGACCATTACCGGCTGGCGTTCGATAAACCTGGGACCTGGAGCCAGAAGTACAACCTGGTGTGGGACAAGCTTCTCGGCCTGAACCTCTTCCCGCCTGAGATCGCGCGAACCGAAATTGCATTTTATAAAACGAAGCAGAAACAATACGGCCTACCACTCGACAACCGCCGTGACTACACCAAGCTCGATTGGGTGCTATGGACGGCGACCCTGGCCGACAATTCCGCGGACTTTGAGGCGCTGGTGGCGCCGGCCTACCAGTTCGCAAACGATTCCGCGAGCCGTGTACCACTCACCGACTGGTACGACACTGCAACCGCCAAACAGCAGGGATTTCAGGCCCGGTCGGTGGTCGGCGGGCTTTTCGTTAAGATGCTCTCGGATCCGGCCATGTGGAAGAAGTATGCGGGCCGGGCCATGGCGAAGTGAGGCCTCACCCCTTCTGACCGGCGGTTATGATCCGGTGACACTCGCGGGCGATCTCCCAATCCTCATCGGCGCGAATGACCAGCACGCGGACCGGCGAATCGGCCGCCGCGATATCGGAGTCCACCTGCGGATGCTCGTTCTTCTCGGCATCCAGCCGGATGCCCCAGAATGCCAGCCGTTCGCAGACCGCCGTCCGTACCGGCGGACTGTTCTCCCCGATACCGGCGGTGAAGATGACCGCGTCCAACCCGCCGAGTGACGCCACCATCCCGCCAATCTCGCGGCAGAGACGGTGCGTGTACACGTCGAAAGCGAGGCGGGCCCGCTCATCGCCTCTGTCCCTGCCCGCGAGGACCTCCCGCATGTCTCCCGAGATACCCGACACTCCCTTCAACCCGGAATCCCGATTCAGCAGGCGGTCCAACTCGTCCGCAGCCAGGCCCTGGTGGCGCACCAGATAGATGAGAATTCCCGGATCGACCGACCCCGAACGCGTCCCCATCATCAGGCCTTCGAGCGGCGTAAATCCCATCGTGGTATCGACGCTCTTGCCAGACCGCACCGCCGCCAGCGATGCACCGTTCCCCAGGTGACAGCTCACCAACCGCAATCCATCAGGGCCGCGACCCAAAATCTCCGTCGCCCGCCGCGAGACGTACTGGTGATTGATGCCGTGAAACCCGTACCGCCGGATGCCCTTCTCGTACCAATCGTAGGGCCCCGGGTAGACGGTGGCCGCCTGCGGCATGGACGTATGGAATGCGGTATCGAAGACCGCAATCTGCGGCACGTTGGGCCCGAAGATCTGCTCCGACTCCTCAATCGCCTCCAGTTCCAGACGATTGTGTTCCGGTGCAAACTCGCAATACTTGCGGATCTCCTCCCGAACGTCCGCCGTGATCCGCGTGGTCTCTTGGAACGCCTTGCCGCCGTGCACCACACGATGACCGATCACTGCAATCTGCTGCGGATCGTCTAGCAGTTTGGACGGTCCGCTCCAGATTGATTCGATCACGGGACGCAGCACCTCGGCATGGGATTGAATCGCGATCTCGTTTTCGGACTCGCCTTGCGAGGTCCGCACACGAGTCTGGGCCTTACCGGGATGGCGTCCCCAATCCGCCTGCGCGTCCCAAAGCGGCGCCGGCGCCCGCTCCGGAAGTGGGCCGTCCGGCAACTGGCGAAGCGTTGCCTTCAGGCTGCTCGATCCGCCGTTGATGACCAGGATGTTCATGCTACTCGGGCCAGTGCCAGTCGCGGATCTCCGGCATATCGTCGCCGTACCTGACGATGTACTGTTTGTGGTCGATCAGCTTTTCGCGCAGAAATTGTTTCTGATGCGCCGCCACGGTTTGCAGTCTGGGCACGCGATCGATCACGTCCATCGCCAGATGGAACCGGTCCAGATCGTTGAGCACCGTCATGTCGAATGGCGTGGTCGTGGTCCCCTCCTCTTTGTATCCGCGCACGTGCACGTTGGCGTGATTAGTGCGCCGGTAGGTGAGGCGATGGATCAGCCAGGGATATCCGTGGAACGCGAAAACGACCGGTTTGTCCTTGGTGAAGAGCGAGTCGAAATCCCGATCCGAGAGGCCGTGCGGATGTTCGCTGGAGGGCTGTAACGTCATCAGGTCCACCACGTTCACCACGCGAATCTTAAGGTCGGGTACGGCCCGGCGCAAGTAGTCCACAGCCGCCAACGTCTCCAGCGTCGGAACGTCCCCGCAGCACGCCATCACCACGTCTGGCTCGGATCCGAAGTCGTTGCTGGCCCACTCCCAGATGCCGATGCCGAAGCTGCAATGCTTGATCGCCGCGTCCATGCTCAGGTACTGCAGGGCGGGCTGTTTGCCGGCCACGATGACGTTCACATAGTTGCGGCTTCGCAGGCAGTGGTCGGTTACCGAGAGCAACGTGTTGGCGTCCGGTGGCAGGTAGACGCGCACGACGTCGGCTTTCTTGTTCACCACGTGATCGATAAAGCCTGGATCCTGATGGCTGAAGCCGTTGTGATCCTGCCGCCAGACATGCGAGGTCAAGAGGTAATTCAGCGATGCAATCGGTCTGCGCCACGGAAGATGCCGCGTGACTTTCAGCCACTTCGCGTGCTGATTGAACATCGAGTCGATGATGTGAATGAACCCCTCGTAGCAGGAGAAGAAGCCGTGACGGCCCGTGAGCAGGTAGCCTTCCAGCCATCCCTGGCACATGTGCTCACTGAGGACCTCCATGACGCGGCCGTCGCGCGAGACGTGATCGTCGGTGGGCAGAATCTCTGCTTCCGAGACGCGATCGGTCACGTCAAACAGCGCAGCCAGACGATTGGAAGCGGTCTCGTCCGGCCCCATCACACGGAAGTTGGCGGACGACACGTTGTCCTTCATGACATCGCGCAGCAGGTTTCCCATCACGCGCGTAGCTTCCCCGATGACCACCCCCGGCTTCGGCACGTCCACTGCATAGTCGCGAAAGTCGGGCATCTGCAGATCCTTGAGCAGAATCCCGCCATTGGTGTGCGGATTCGCGCCCATGCGGCGTTCCTTCGCGGGCGCCATTTCTGCCAGCTCCGGAAGCAGCTTGCCCGTCTTGTCGAACAATTCCTCCGGCCGATAGCTTTTCATCCAGTCTTCGAGAATCTTGAGATGCTCGGGCTTCGCCCTAAAATTATCCACTGGCACTTGATGCGCGCGGAACGTACCTTCCACCTGCTTCCCGTCGACGATTTTCGGACCGGTCCAGCCCTTGGGCGAGCGCAACACGATCATCGGCCACATGGGCCGCTCAGTGTTGCCATCCTGACGTGCCGCCTTCTGAATGCCTCGAATGTCGGCCAGCACGTCTTCCATCACCTTCGCCATCTGCTGATGCATCTTCGGGGGATCGTCGCCCTCCACAAAATAAGGCTTGTAGCCGTAACCCGCGAATAAGTCCGTAAGCTCCTCTTTGGGAATCCGCGCCAGCACCGTCGGCCCGGCGATTTTATATCCATTCAGGTGCAGGATCGGAATCACGGCGCCATCGCGCGCCGGATTCAGGAACTTGTTCGAATGCCAGCTCGTAGCGAGTGCGCCCGTTTCCGCCTCACCATCGCCTATCACGCAACACACCAACAGGTCGGGATTGTCGAACACCGCGCCATATCCGTGAAGCAGCGCGTATCCGAGTTCTCCGCCCTCGTGAATTGAGCCCGGCGTTTCCGGTGCGGCGTGACTCGGAATCCCTCCTGGATAAGAGAACTGCGTAAACAGCCGCTTCATTCCATCCACAGTCTGCGAGACGTTCGGATAGATCTCGCTGTACGTACCCTCCAGATAGGTGTTGGCGACCATGCCGGGCCCGCCGTGGCCGGGCCCTGCGATATAGAGCATGTTCAGGTCGTACTTCTTGATGACGCGATTGCAATGAACGTAGATGAAGTTCAGTCCGGGCGTCGTGCCCCAGTGGCCGAGCAGTCGCGCTTTAATGTGTTCCAGCTTCAGGGGCTCGGTCAAGAGCGGATTGTCGCGAAGATAAATCTGTCCAACCGACAGATAGTTGGCCGCACGCCAGTAAGCATCCAGCTTGCGCACTTCCTCCCGCGACAGGATTTCCGGCTGTTCCATTCGCATGTTCTCCTATGAGTCAGGATGGCATGGGAATGGCGGCGGGCGCGTGAAGATTGTGCGAATTCGGACGTTGCTATACTTTTCTCTCGCCTGTCAGTGCCTCCCGCGTCCCGGAACGACATCGATTTGTAACGCGGGGTCGGCGGCCGGCACATACTTTTCCGGAAGTCCCAACTCCCGCCGCACGATGTTCGCGCCTTGCGCAATCGCACTCGCCTTGTAGAACGCGATCTCGCGATTGCATCCCTGGCGCCCGAAGCCGCAGTCGCTCGAAACGATCAGCCGCTCGGCTGGAATGTAGCGCAGTGCCTTGCGAATCTCCGCCGCGACATCCTCCGGACGATCCGCCTGCAGCACGCGGTGACTCACCGTGCCGATGCAGATCTTCTTCTTGAGATCGTGCTTGAACGGCTCGAAGAGCTCGATGTCCTGCTGGCCGCGGTCCTTCATCTCCAGAGTCCAGACGTCGCCGCGGCACCGCTCCAGGTAGATTTCGATGGAGTTGGCGTAGCTCGTGTCTTCCATCACGCGCTGCATGTTCGGATTGCCCCAACAGGTGTGGATCCACAGCTCCACGTCGTCCAGGCCCTGCACCTCGCGATTAAAAGCGTCCACCATAAACTTCACTTCGTCATGGTCTTTGCCGTACGTGTTGGCCATGAAGTGAAAAGTGGGCTCTTCGATCTGAATGCAGCGGCAGCCGGCGTCCCGCAGCGCCAGGAGCTCGCGATTCATCGCCTCCGCCATGTCCCAGATCACCTGTCGCTTGTCGTGGTACTTCGGCGTGTGAATGTCGAGAAAGAGTGCCATCACCTGCGAACAGCAGGTCCCGAATTTCACCGGCTTCTGCGTGCGGCCTTGTGCCAGGCGCCACAGCTTGGGATAGTCGAGCGGGCGATGCTCGATTTTGTCCACCACGTGCGGCCAGCGCCATCCGGTATAGATCTCGTTCAACAGGGTGCCGGGTGGGTAGTGGAGCCACGGCGCGGTAGTCTCCTCGGGCTGCAGGTGATCGCCCTCGAAACCCGCCCAGCGCTGCAAGGGATAGTGGTGCCAAGCCCTCCCGGCCATGTCCTCGTCCACGTGCAAGTCGCCATGCGTCAGAATGTCGAGGCCGGCGCGCTCCTGATCGCTGATCACCACGGCCATGGCGTCCTGAAACTTTTCGCGGAAGCGGACGTCGAGCATGCAGGTATCGAGCGGACGGCCCCACATGCTCACGTCGAACCAACGCGGGCGGGGGAACGATCCCGTCGTCGTGCTGGGCAGAACCAGATCGGCGGTTGCGGTGAACATCGGCCCTCCTGACAGGCAAATCGTAATTACGTGCGAGGCGCCGGTGTGCTCGCCTCTACGCGATTCTCCCTCGGCACGAACTGCCGCTCTCCGTGTCCGGTGTAGACCTGGCGTGGACGAGCGATCTTCTGCTCAGGATCACAAATCAGTTCCTGCCACTGCGCCAGCCAGCCCACGGTGCGCGGAATCGCGAACAACACCGTGAACATCTCCGGCCTGAAGCCCATCGCCTGGTACATGATGCCTGAGTAGAAGTCCACGTTGGGGTACAGTTTGCGCTTCACGAAGTACTCGTCTTCCAGTGCGATTCGCTCGAGCTCCAGCGCGATCTCCAACTTCGGATTCCGCCCGGTCACTTCGAAGACGCTGTCCGCCGCCCATTTGATGATGCGCGCGCGTGGATCGTAGTTCTTGTAAACGCGATGCCCGAAGCCCATGAGGCGCCCGCGGCCCGCTTTGATCTCCGCGATATACGCCGGCACCTTATCCTTCGATCCGATCTGGTCCAGCATGCGCAGCACTTCCTCGTTGGCTCCGCCATGCAGCGGGCCGGAGAGGGCCGCCGCTGCAGCGGCTGTCGAGACGAACGGATCGGCCTGCGCGCTTCCCACCGAACGCATCACGTTGGTGCTGCAGTTCTGTTCGTGATCGGCGTGCAGAATAAAGAGGATATCGAGCGCCCGCGCCAGTACCGGATTAGCCGTATACTTGGGCTCCATCATGCGCCAGAGCATGTTCATGAAGTTCTCGGCATAGCCAAGATCGTTGTCGGGATAGACGTAGGGAAAACCGAGGCTGTGACGATAGGTGTACGCGGCGATCGTGGGAACCTTGCCGATCAGCCGGCAGATCTGCAGGTCGCGCGACGCGGGATCCAATACATGCCGCGCATCCGGATACACCGTCGAGAGTGCGGCCACCGTGCTGATGAACATGCCCATCGGGTGCGCATCGTAACGAAATCCTTCCAGGAACTTTTTGGTAGTTTCGTGGATCATCGTGTGGTGCGTGATGCGGTACTTCCACTCTTTGAGTTGCGGCTCGGTAGGCAGATCGCCGAAGAGCAGCAGATAGGCCACTTCGAGGAATGTGCACTTTTCCGCAAGCTGCTCGATCGGATAACCGCGATAGCGCAGGATGCCTTTATCGCCGTCGATGAACGTGATGGAGCTTCGGCACGACCCCGTGTTCATAAACGCCGGGTCGTAGGTCATAAGGCCGAAATCGTCAGCCTCCGTCTTGATCTGTCGCAGGTCCATTGCCCGGATTGTGCCGTCTTCCACGGGAATCTCATAGGTGTGCTGGGTTCGCTTGTCGAGAATGCTTAAGGCTTCATTTCCCATAGGTATCCTCTCTATTCACTGGCGCCTGCGTCTTCCGGCGCGGTGTCCACATCTACTTGCAGGGGGTCTGCGGCCGGGCGCCCCTGAGGCCGACACCGGTCGCACCATGCGGTTGCAGATTCGACTCGCGACCATTATATGGCGCACCGCACGACTCCACAAGATTCCAAAGGGCCAGGATGGCCAGGGGAAGCGTCAACCGGGAAGACGGATCGGAACCCGAAATGTGGACAGGGCGTTAGAGGAAGAGATCTCCCGAGACATGGAAGAATTCGCCAAGTTGTTTCGCCATGGCGCGGCTGATGGCGCGTTTTCCGTTGATCACGTCGGAAGCGTAGCCCTTCGATTTGAAAACCGGCGCCAGGTCGCTTGATTTGGCACCGCGTTGCTCCATGAGGTACAGCAGCATCTCATGAGGGCTCGGCTTCGGAAGAGGGTAGCGCTTCTCTTCATAGTCTTCCACCAACCGCACCATCAAGGCCAGTGCGGCGTCCTTCTCAGGAACGCGGCGATCTCCCTTGTCCACGAGCTTCTCGATCTCACCCAGAATTCGCTCTTGGTCCTTGTCGATTCTCGCGTCCGTGGCAGCGTTACGATGTCTCATGATGCGCCCCTTCGCTTGCCCCATCCTTCTTACGGGCTGGCGTCTACAAACCGAGCTACCTGGTCCGATGCTCGTCGGCCTGGAGCAACGCGTTGCATTATCACCGACCAGGATCCAAAACGTCCTCGACACGATTTTTTCAATGGTACCCTGTTCGTTCGATGAACAGAACCTGTTTACCCGTCGGCGTTCTGCTTTTGCTCACGGCCTCCAGCTCCTACGCTCAGCCGGCTGATACCGCTACCACCGACCTCACGTTCTGCGCCAAAGCTGGTGTGGAAGCCCTCCAGAAATGGTACGCGCCTGAAACTGGCCTGTGGCAGACTACGAACTGGTGGAACGCCGCCAACGCTATTACAGCTCTGGTACGTTATTCCACCCTTAACCACTCCTCCGCCCTCAAATCCGTTATTGAAAACACTTTCGACCGCAACTCTGCTCACAAGTTTCTCAATAAGTTTTACGACGACGAAGGTTGGTGGGCCCTGGCCTGGCTCGACGCCTACGAATGGACTCACGACGCTCGCTACCTTGAAGTTGCCGAGCAGATCTTCGCCGACATGGCAGCCGGCTGGGACGAGACCTGCGGCGGCGGCATCTGGTGGAACAAGGACAAGCGGTACAAGAACGCCATCGCCAACGAGCTATTCCTCTCCGTCGCGGCGCGTCTCGCCGGCCTGGCCCGCGAACCTGAACGGCGAGCCAGTTACCTCGAGTGGGCCGGGCGCGAATGGAAATGGTTTGCTGCCTCTGGCATGATCAACGCGCAAAACCTGGTCAACGACGGGTTGGATGCCGCCTGCCGCAACAATGGCCGCACCACCTGGAGTTACAACCAGGGCGTCGTTCTAGGAGGCCTGGTCTCCCTCTCTACCCAAACGGCTGACAGCTCTTTAAGGGACCGCGCTCAATCCATAGCGTTGGCAGCCATTCTCCATCTCACCGACGAGAACGGCATACTCCACGACCGGTGCGAACCGAACTGTGGCAACGATGCCGTCCAGTTCAAAGGCATCTTCAGCCGCAACCTCGCCGTTTTATACAGCGCGATTCCTTCGCCCAAGGTGCGCGTCTTTCTCGACGCCAACGCTCAAAGCATCTGCCACGTCCAAACCGCTGAACACCAATTCGGCGTCGTCTGGTCGCGCGCCGCGTCTATCGCCAACGCCGCGACTCAGGTCTCGGCCCTCGATGCCATCTTCGCCGCCATCCAGGTAGCTTCGACTCCCAGACCAGTTCGGATATTCTAACGAGTGAAGGTGCCCTTCTGAATTCCTACCGCCATCTTCTTCACCGAGCTGTGGAGTTCGTAAAACACCAGCACTCCCTCCATAACCCCGTTCTGGTGCTGGCGCCGGTCCGCGCTGCCGCCGATGAGGTCGCTTTCGCCGCGTGCGGCAACGCGCTTTTCGGAGTGCGCCGACTCGCCTTTCGCGAGCTCGTCATGGACCTCGCCGCGCCGGAACTGAATCGCCGCCAACTCGTTCCCGTTAGCCGTTTCGTGCGGGAGGCCCTGGCCGCACGCGTCATTTACCAGGCACTCGGACGCGGTGAACTCACCTACCTGCGGCCGGTAGCGCGATTTCCGGGGTTCCCGCGCGCCGTGACCGAAACCTTCGAAGAGCTGCGCCTCCATCGCGCCGACCTCGAGCAACTACGCAGCTCCGGCGGGTCCGGACCCGACCTCGCCTGCCTGCTCACCGCCTATATCGGCGAACTCGCCGATCGCCGTTTTGCCGATCATGCCGACCGCGTCGGGCTCGCCCGCGAAATCCTCTCCTCAACGTGTAGCGGTCTGCGCCATACCGCCGTCGTTACTCTGGACCTCGCTCCGCGCACGTTGTTGGAGCGGGAACTGCTCTCCGCACTACTGGATTCGTCGCTGATCACGCTGGAACTGTCCCTCGACGATGAACCGGCCGAGCCTTGCGCCACCTCACTCGCCTCCCTGCACCGCTATCTCTTCTCGACGGACACGGTTCCGCCTCGCGAAGAAGACGGCACCATAGGCATCCTGTCGACCACTGGCGAGGCGCTCGAGTGTGTAGAGATCGCGCGCGCGATTCACCGCACCGCGGCCGAGGGAATCACATTCGACCAGATCGCGGTGCTGCTGCGCTCTCCAGAACGGCATCAGCCGCTCATCCTGGAAGCGCTGCGCCGGGCCGGCATCCCGTCGTACTCGACCCTCGCCACACGCCGTCCCGATGTTTCCGGACGCGGCCTGCTCGCGCTGCTCAATTGCGCCGCCGAAGGGCTTTCCGCCTCGCGCTTCGCCGAGTACCTTTCGCTTGGCCAGATGCCCGAGCAAGACGAGCCACCGACCCCTGCTCTTTGGGAGCGGCTGCTCGTCGACGCCGCTGTGATCGGAGGTTTAGACCGCTGGAAGACGCGCCTGGCCGGACTGCGCGAGGAGTTCTACCGCCGGCACGCCGCAGAAGCCGACGAGGCGGCTCGCGATTCCCTGGCACGCCGCATCGATGCCATCGAGAACCTCACGCACCTGGCACTCCCGGTGATTGCACGCCTCGCGCAATTGCCTTCGCGCGCGACGTGGGGCGAGTGGATCGACACGCTCGCCGGCTTGAGCGAATTCGCCCTTCGGGACACGACCCGCATCGTCGAACTCCTGGAAGAGTTGGAGCCGATGTCCGAGATCGGTCCTGTGACGCTCCAGGAAGTGTTACTCGTCCTGGGCCCGAGACTCAATTCGCTGGTGATTCCTGATCAGGACTCGCGCTTCGGACGCGTCTGGGTGGGCAGCATCGAAGAGTCGCGTGGCATGGCCTTCCAGCGCGTCTTCGTGCCTGGCGTGAATGAAGGCCTGTTTCCGCGTCCAGCCAAGGAAGATCCGCTGCTAACGGCCGCACAACGACGCGCACTCGACATTCAACTGCCGGAAGAGACCGAGTTGCTACGCATCTCCGCGGCGTGTGCCTCCCATCGATTGTCCCTCTCGTTCTCACGCCTCGACCTTCTTACCGGCCGCGAACGCGTTCCTTCGTTCTACGCATTCGAAGCGCATCGCGCGTCTGGCGGGCGCGAAGTGTCCGTAGCCGAATTCCAGTCGCGAGCGGACCGCGCGGCCACCACGCGCAGTATCGGCTGGCCCGCGCCTCCCAATGCTCCCGATGCCATCGACGACGCGGAATTCGACCTCGCTACGCTGGCGCCGCGCACCCCCGGATCCGGCCAGTATATGAAGCATCTTCCCGGCCGCTCGGTGGACTCGCTGCGAGCGCGCTGGGCTCGCTGGCATAAGCCGTGGAAGCCGGCTGACGGTCTGTGGATTGACGAAATCGGCAGCGACTTGATGCAGCGGTATCGCCTGTCGCAGCGCGCGTGGTCACCTTCCGCATTGCAGCAATATGCCCGCTGTCCATACCGCTTCGCCTTGCACGGGATTCACGGACTTCGCCCCGCCGAGCGCCCTTCCGGCATCGAACGCATGGGCCCCGCCACGCGCGGGCAGATCTATCACGCGGTCCAATTCGCGCTGCATGTGGACCTGGCCAATCGCGGGGTCGCCGTCAATGCCACAAACCTCGTTGAGGAACTCGACCGGCTCGATGCCACGCTGCACGATGTGGCGCAGCGTTTCGAGGCCGATCTCGCGCCGGCGATCCCGCAGATTTGGCGCGCCGAGTTGCAGTCCATCCGTGCCGATCTGCGCGGCTGGCTCCAGCAAAAAGCGGCACTAGAGCCCGACTGGATTCCCCAGTTCTGCGAGCTAAGCTTCGGGCTCCGCGATCCGGTTGGCCGAGACCCGCACAGTCGCACGGATCCGGTGGAGATCGAGGGCGGCTTCCGAATGAAGGGATCCATCGACCTGGTGGAACGTCACACCAGCGGTGTCCTTCGTGTCGTCGATCACAAGACGGGGCGCGTACCGGAACCGCGCCCCGAGATCGTAGGCGGCGGAGAAGTGTTGCAACCCGCTCTATACGCTCTGGCGGCCGAGCAGCTTCTCAACGAACGCGTGAACTTAGGACGCCTTTCGTACTCCACGATTGCGCAGAATTATCTGACCATCGACGTACCGCTCCACGACTGGGCGCGGCAGCGCGCCCATCAAGCGCTCCGCGTGATTGACCAGGCCGTCAAGGAGGGCCGCCTCCCTGCTGCGCCTCGCAAGGACGGTTGCCGCCGCTGCGAATACCTGCCGGTGTGCGGCCCCTACGAAGAGGATCGGGTAAAGGAGAAGTCGCAGCCGGAATTGAAGCCGCTGAAGGAGCTTCGCGCATGGCGATGAACAGCGCCGTTCCCGCCTTTGCGCTCGACCAGAGCTGGGTGGTGGAGGCTTCTGCAGGTACCGGAAAAACCACGGCATTGGTCGGTCGCATCGTGGATGTCATTGCCGCCGGTACCGAGGTTGAGAAGGTCGTCGCGGTGACCTTCACGCATGCCGCGGCGGGCAACATGAAGCTTCGCGTCCGTCACGAGCTCGAACAGCGCCGCCTGCGAGAGCTAGATCCCGCGGTGGCCGATCGCCTCGCCAGAGCTGCACGTTCGCTCGACCGGGCATTCATCGGCACGATCCATGCGTTTTGCGCACAACTGCTCCGCCGTCGCCCGGTGGAAGCCGGCGTCGATCCTGTGTTCAAGGAATTGGCGCAGCCCGAGGCGCTCCGGGTCTTCGCACGCGTCTTCCAGCGATGGATCGAGCGGCGGCTGGCTTCGCCATCTCCCGCACTGGTGCGTGCTCTCTCTCGGCTTTCCTGGCGTGAGGAACGCGACGGCCTCGAACCCCTCGACGCGCTTCGCCACGCGGCTTGGTGCCTGGCCGAGTGGCGCGACTTTAACGCGCCCTGGGACAAACGCAACTTCGACCGCGATGCCGCATTGGAAACCCTGCTACACAAAGCGCAGAACACGCTACGCCTGCGCAATCACTGCTCGCGGCAGCAGGACCCTCTGTACGACGGTCTGCGTCCCTTAGCCGAACTCCTGCAGCGCGTGCAGCGTTCCCGCGACGCCGGCCGTTTCGATGCCGACCTGGTCGAGAACGAGATCATTCGCCTGCCGCGCGAAATGCGCTGGCTGAAACGGGGCAATGGTAAATACGGCGAAGGAGTCTCACGCGAGGCCGTTCTGGCGTCGTGGGAAGAGTTGCACGCCGCAATCGGAGAATTCGCGAGCCACGCCGATGCCGATCTGGCAGCGCACCTGCGCGACGAATTGTGGGAGGTGGTCGGCCTCTACCAGGAGCAGAAGAAACTCGCGGGTCAACTCGACTTCATGGACCTGCTGCTTTACGCCCGGGACCTGTTGCGTCACGACGATGCGCGTGCCCAGTTGCAGCAGGAGTACCATCGTATTTTCGTCGACGAGTTTCAGGATACCGACCCGCTGCAGGCGGAGATTCTGCTGCTACTCTGCGCCGCCGATCCCGCGCAAAACGACTGGCGCAAAGCCACGCCTGCAGCGGGCAAGCTCTACGTGGTCGGCGATCCCAAACAGTCCATCTACCGCTTCCGCCGCGCCGATGCGCAACTCTTCCGCCACGTTTGCCGCGACCTCACCGCTGCCGGAGTCGCCTCGCACAAATTGCCGAGCAGCACGCGCAGCACGCAAAATATCCAAGCCTTCGTCAATGCGGCCTTCGAACACATCATTCCGGAGTATTTGGCGCTCGATGGCGGCGTGGAAGACCCGCCCCAACAGCCCGCCGTCATTGCGCTGCCCATGCCGGAGCCTTACGGCACGCGTAACATCTCGAACGCCAGGATCGAGGAGTGCTCGCCGAACGCCGTCGCTGCCTTCATCGAATGGCTGTGCAACGGCAGCGGCTGGACAGTCCGCGATCGATCGAACCCGGGCAAGCGCGTACCCATCCAGCCCGAGCACGTCTGCATCCTGTTCCGCCGCTTTACGAACTACGGAACCGACCTGACGCAGGAATATGTCCGGGGTCTCGAAGCCCGGGGAATCGCGCATCTGCTGGTCGGTTCGAAGTCGTTTCATCACCGCGAAGAGGTGGGAACGCTGCGCACGGCACTGCGCGCGATCGAGTGGCCCGACGATGAGCTGAGCGTCTTCGCCGTGTTGCGCGGCAATCTCTATGCGGTGCTCGACGACGCGCTGCTGAAATTCCGCAATGCTCACGGGAGTTTTCGGCCGATGAGTGAACTGCCCGAGAAGCTCGATCCGGAGTTCCACGTGATTCGCGATGCGTTTCTGACGTTGCGCGAACTGCACCGGCGCCGCAACCACCGTCCGATCGCCGACACCATCAACGCACTTCTGGAAGCGACGCGCGCCCATGCCGGTTTCGCATTTCGAAAGGGGGGCGAGCGCGTGCTCGCGAATGTGTTCCGCCTGACCGACCTGGCGCGCAGTTTCGAGGCCAGCGGCGCCGCTACTTCCTTCCGCGCCTTCGTCGAGTACCTGGATAGCGAATACGAAGGCGGCGATACCGGCGAGGCCCCTGTGCTCGAGCAGGAAGGCGGCGGCGTGAAGTTGATGACCGTTCACAAGGCCAAAGGTCTCGAGTTCCCCGTGGTCATTCTGGCGGACCTTACGGCCAAGCTGACCGGACCGCAGGGTGCCGACCGCTGCAGCGATCCGGAGCGCCGCTTGTGTGCGCAGCGTCTTTTGCGATGTGCGCCGTGGGAACTTGTGGATGCGGCCGAGGACGAGGCGAAAGCTGATGAAGAGGAGGCTCTGCGGGTGGCTTATGTGGCAGCCACGCGGGCTCGCGATTTATTGGTCGTCACAGCGATCGGCGACGAGGAACGGGAGGGCAGTTGGCTGAGCCCACTCCACGACGCTCTGTATCCTCCGAAGGAGCGTTGGCGGATTTCCGGAAAGGCGCCCGGCTGCCCAAGGTTCGGCGATGCCACCGTTCTGACCCGCCCTGCGGAACACCGGGAGGAGATCTCGGTGAAGCCGGGCCTGCACTACCCAAAGACCGGCAGCCACACTGTGGTCTGGTTCGACCCAGCCGTACTTGCGTTGCGCGTTGCCAAAGCGGAGGGCATCGAAAACGAGCAAGTGTTCAGCGGCACCGCAGCGCAATCGGCCGAAGGGCTTCGCCGCTATCACGAGTGGCAGGCCAGTCGCGCGGGCCGTCTCGAACAAAGTGCGGCTCCACATCATCGCGTCGCCAATGCCGAGACCTTCGGTGCCGCGGCAGAGGCCGCGCATATTCCCGTGGAAACGGTCACGCTGCCAGCCCCCTCCGGCCGTCCTACGGGTCGGCGCTTTGGCCGGGTGGTCCACGACATCCTGCAACATGCGTCGGGTCCGGGCGAAGCCCTAACACTTGCGGACGTGTGGGGGCGCCGGCACGCTGCCAGCGAATCGGAATGCGCGGCGGCCGCGGAAGCGGCGCGTCAGGCCCTCGAGTACACCGCGCAGGCGACTCCCTCCGGTGCAGAATGCCATCGCGAATTGCCCGTCCTGGTGCGGTTGGAAGACGGCACGCTCGTGGATGGGCGCATCGACCTGGCGTGGTGCGACGGAGGCTCGTGGACTGTGGTCGACTACAAGACGGATCGTCGCCAGCAGCGCAACGTGGCGCAGGTTCAGTTGTATGCCCTGGCACTAGAGCGAGTCGCCGGACTGCCGGTGCGTGGAATCATCCTGGAAGTCTAGTGTCAACGTGGCGCAAACACTCATGTTTGCCGCGTCGACACTCCTGTCGACGCTTTTTCGAGTGTCCACCGAGCGCCTGCTCCGCGAGGCAATCGCGGACTTGCCGGCAGGGTACTCTGACCCTGTAATGACATGCGCTCTCGGAAACCACTCCCTCACGGTCGTGGCTCGTTGCGATCCGCGCGCGTAAGCAAGCGACGTCCCGATGGCTCCGGAAATCACTCCCTTACGTCGTGGCTCGTTGCGAGCCGCGCGCGTGAGCAGAGCGATGTCCCGATGGCTCCGGAAACCACTCCCTTACGTCGTGGTCGTTGCGAGCCGCGCGCGTGAGAAGCTGTGAAAAATACGGGAGCGCCTGCCCCACATACGATGAGGCGTCGCTTGCTTACGCGCGCGGCTCGTAAGCACACGTATCGCGCGAAACGTATTTGGGTAGGTTACGAGCCGCGCGCGTGAGCAAGCGATGTCCCGATGGCTCCGAACTCACTTCCTTACGGTCGTGGCTCGTTGCGAGCCGCGCGCGTCAGCAAGCGTTGATGGCACGTGCGATGATGGCAACGTGGACTCCGCCGCACTTCACCACGTCGCCATCAATGTGACCGATCTGGAACGCTCCCGGAGATTCTACCGGGACGTGCTTGGCCTCCAGGAAATCGCCCGCCCGCCGTTTTCGTTCCCCGGCGCCTGGTTTCAGGCAGGTCCCTCGCATCACGTGCACCTCATCGTCCACTCTCCCGCGACCACCCGCGGCCTCAAGCCCATCGACACACGTGACATCCACTTCGCTCTGCGAGTCCCGAGCTTTCGCGATGCTCTCGCCAGCCTCCAGGCGAGCGGGTATCGAGACGACGCGCCAGAAGACGATCTGATGCGCATGATTGTCAATCGACAGGCCACCGCCGGCTTCCCGCAGATTTACATCCTGGACCCGGATCACAATGTTATCGAGATCAACGCGGAACACCTGGACTAGTGTCGGCCGCCCGCCCGCGATTCGTACAACTGTGGTAAGGTTTGGCCATGGTTGGCGGCAGGCTACTGACTCTCTTCTTAGGCTTGACATTTTTTCTCTGGGGCCAAATCCGTCTCGACCCCGATGAGTTCGTCGCCCATAGCCAGCCGTATATCCCGCCTCCTCCACCTGACGCTTTGCGCAGCGAGGTGAAGCTCGTTGAAGTGCCTGTAGTGGTGAGGGACAACAAGCGCCACACAGTCGCCGGCCTGAAGCAGAGCGACTTTCAGATTCTCGACTCCGGAAAAGAGCAGACCATCACGATGTTCTCCGTGGAGTCGCAGAACACGAGCGCGGCCGAGCCCGCCGGCAGTCTTGATGGCGGTCCATCTCCGTCGCCCGGAACTGGCCCCGTCCCAGCTACCCCTGCCTCGCACCCGCGCTTCATCGCCCTTTGTTTCGACAATGTCAGCAGCACCTTCGCCGACCTGCGATACACCAAAACCGCAGCCGAGAAATTCGTCAAGACCGGGCTTGCTCCGGGCGATCGTGTCGCCGTATTCACGACGTCTGCGACATCCGGTACTGTCACCTTCACCGACCAGGTGCCTGATCTGGTCGAGAGCATCGAGAAGGTGGTGCCTCAGCCGCGATTCAACGATAACGAGGGCTCCCAATGCCCGCGCATCACCGGTTATCAGGCTTACCTGATCAGCAACAACATGGATCCTCAAACCCTCGATGGCGCGGCCGATGAGGACATGGCGTGTAAGAACATCCGGCGGCGGGCCGATGCCATTCAGGATGTGCAGGCGATATCGCGCATGATCTGGGAGCATGCCATGTCAGTGTCGCGCAACACCCTATACAGCATCGGCGGCGTGGTCGACACCCTTTCCCAATTGCATGGGCGACGCATGCTTCTGTTGGCCTCCTCAGGGTTCCTCTCGGGAAATCTGGAGTACGAACTTGGCGAAATGACCACCAAGGCACTACACGCCGAGGTGGTGATCAATACCCTGGACGCAAAGGGCCTCTACACAGTGACTCCCGGGCGGCCCATCGACGCGCCTCCGGTACGAGGCCGGGCGGTGCGGACCCAGATCGCCGAAGCGAGTATCCAGAGCCGGCAAGCGTCCGCCACTGACGATGCCATGGCTGTGCTCGCACTCGGAACGGGCGGACAGTTCTACCACAACAACAACGATTTCGATAAAGGCTTTCACGAATTGGGCAGTATTCCCGAGACCGTGTACATTCTCGGCTTTTCGCCATCCAGCATTGTCGCCGATGGTAAGTATCATCCCCTGAAAGTAAAGCTGGCGCCGGGCCATCACTACTCACTGCAAGCACGCATGGGGTATAGCGCACCCACAAAAGCTGCGCCGGCAGAGCAGCCACATGCCACCAAACTGGACACCGAGGCGTTGGCAGCGGATTCTATCGACGAGGTGCCGGTCACCTTAGCCTGGCAACCGGCTCCTCCCGAAAACGGCAATCCATCGCTGAAGGTGGCGCTGCACCTCGACGTGAAGCGGCTCAAGTTCGATACCCATACCGGCCGGCGGGCACTGAAACTGGACTACATCATCTCCGTGCTGGCTCCCGGTGGTGCGTTTATTGGTGGCAGGCAGGGCGATATCGATCTGGCGCTGAAGGATGCGTCGTTCGATGCACTATCGCCCGCCGGAATGAACGTCATTCTCCCTCTGCAGGTGGTCGCCGGAAAATATACTCTCCGCGCAGTTGTGCGCGAAGAACTCGAAGGCAAGATGAGCGCTGCGAGTCTGCCCATCGAGGTGAAGTAGATTCACTGGCGTTCCACCCCGCCTTATGAAATGATTCCCTTGCGCACGGCGTACAGAATCAGTTCCGGGATGCTGTGAAGTCCCAGCTTCTGCAATATATGCGTGCGATGAGTCTCCACGGTAGTCAGACTGACGTTCAAGAGATTCGCCACCTCTTTATTTGTCTGCCCCTCCGCCACCAGTTGCAAAATCTCCCGCTCGCGATCGGTCAGCAGGTCGTAACTGTCGTCGAGACCTCTGCGCTCCAGTTGCCGGATGTAGTCCTCCTGCAAAATTTTCCCCACCTTGCGTGTCAGAAAGGAGCGCCCCTGCGACACTGCGCGGATCGCCTCGATCACGTCCGCCCGGAGGGAATCCTTGAGGAGGTAACCCTTCGCGCCAGCCTTCAGAGAGCGCAAGACGTAGCTCTCATCCTGATGCATGCTGAGGATCACCACCGCCGTGCGCGGGTTCGCGGCCAACACTCGACGCGTCGCTTCGATGCCGTTCATGTTGGGCATTGCGATGTCCATCATGATCACGTCCGGCAACTGTTCCTCAGCCAGCCGCACGCAATCGCGCCCATCGGCGGCTTCGGCCACGACCACCATGTCCGGCTGGCGTTCGAGCAGAGCGCGCAGGCCGTCGCGGACCACCGTGTGGTCGTCAGCCAAGAGAATGCGTATGGGCATCTTGTTCCTCTCGGCCGGAGGGGTCCGCCAGCGGCAACTCGGCCACGATCCGTGTGCCCCGGCCGGGTTGCGAATCAATTTCCAGTTGGCCGCCCAACCTGCGTACGCGCTCCTCCATGCCGAGCAGGCCGAGCCCGCGTACGAAGCGCGGATCGAACCCCGCGCCGTCATCGCGCACGCTGAAGATCACGCGCCGGTCCTCGCGTTTCACATCCACCACGACGGTGCGCGCATTCGCATGGCGGGCGGAGTTGTTGACCGCCTCCTGCACCAGGCGGTAAATGCAGGTAGTGTGCTCGTCGGGCAGGTCGCCGGCCTCTTCGTCCGCTGAAAGCACGACATTTAGGCCAGTTCGTTTCGTCATTTCGCGCGCGTGCCAGTTCAGCGCGGGCACCAGTCCGAAATCATCCAGCATCGAGGGGCGAAGCAGCAGCGCCAAATCGCGGACCTCGTTCACCGTCTTCTCGGCGAGTGCGCGCACGGCCCCCAGGTGATCGCGAATCTCGGTCAGATCCTCGGCAAATTCCGCGCTCTCGGCCTCCATCAGAATTGCCGAGAGCGATTGGCCCACTTCGTCATGCAACTCGCGCGCCAGCGAACGCCGCTCGTTCTCCTGTGCCCGCAGCAGCTTCGCCGAAAGCTCCTGCAAGTCGGCGCGCGCGCGGGCATTTTCTTCCAGACGGCGCTCCAGTTCGCGCTCCAGGCGAAGCGTGTGCCCGATCGTCAGCAGCGCCAGCAGCAAGCCGCCCGAAAGCGTGATTGCGAACGTAACCATCAGCGTGCGGCGCAGTCCGTCCGAGGCTGTATTGAGTTGCTCCTCGGCGCGATTGAGGCCGCGTTCGTTGGCCACCGCGATCCGGTCGGCAATCTGTAGCATGGCATTGCGCCGCGGCACCAGCTCGTCATAAAAGAAGGAATCGCGCAGCCGGTACCGTTGCTCCGGGGTCCACTCTACGGTGCTGTCCAGGACTTGCCAATAGGCGTCAATCTCCGCCTGGAGCGCCTGGAAGGGCTCGCGCTCCTCGGGTTCGAGCGAGCGCGAGTAAGCGCGCAACGCTTCTTTAGTCTCGTGTTCCAGAATCGCAAGACGGGAGGTTTGCGCCGCCGCGACCATTGGAGCGGGAGACAGTAACACGTCGCGAATATAGGTTCCGGAGAGATAGATCTGAGCGCGAATCCGGTCGAGCGCGTCCAGGCGTCCCAGGAAGTTCTTGCGGATGCGCGTCTCATCTTTACGCACCCGATCCACACCAATCAAGGTTCCGGCCGCTGCCGCCAGAATGCAGACCAGCAGGCCTCCGAAGCCCAGCCAGAGAACGTAGCGGGGCGCTTTCCGGCGGGTCGCCTCCGTGGGACGGACGAGGATCAGTTTGCGCACACCGGTACCTCTCGATTACAGTGTAGTCAAAAGGGAACGGAACCGAATCCTGTCCTGACAGGATGCAAATTCGGTACGAATGGAGTTATGAATAGATTGGAGGCTAAATTTAACATGAAGAATTTTCGCGGGCTGGTAGTGGTGACTATCGCGGCCTTTTCGATTCTCGGCGCGGGGTGTGCCAAAAAGAAAGTAGCGGCGCTCACGCCGAACACGCCGCCCGCGCCTGCGGCCAGTACGCCGAGTTCTACTCCGGCCGCCACTCCTGCTAGGGAAACCCCCAGAACGCCGGTTGCGGAAACGCCTGCTGCCAGACCGAGCATGCCTGACGCCGCTACGCGGGCTCGCATCGACCAGCTCCTGGCGCGGATCGAAGACGCCTATTTCGACTACGACAAGCATACGCTGCGTCCCGATGCGATCAAGGCGCTGGAGGGCGATTCGCGCGAACTTCGCGACATTCTGAAGGACTATCCTGCCTATAAGCTCACGATCGAAGGCCACTGCGACGAGCGCGGCTCCGCTGAGTACAATATGCAGCTCGGCGAGGCGCGTGCCGAGTCAGCCAAGGCCTATCTGGTTCAGGTAGGAATTCCGGGCGGGCAGTTGGGAGTGATCAGCTACGGTAAGGAAAAGCCGGTTTGCCAGGACGAGAGCGAAGCCTGCTGGCAGAAGAACCGCCGCATTCACATCGTGGCCGATGCGCAGCAGCACTAAAAGGTGTGGTTTGGGTGGCGCAGTCGTTCGTGTCTGCGCCACCGGCTAACTCAGTTCCAGGGTCCTGACGATGGGATCGGGCTGATCTTCATAAATCAAGGCATCGTCAACCCTCAGTTCGCTCCTCTCCAGCACTGATAATCCCCGCAAAGCCAGGATTCCGAATCCGTAAAACAGCATCAAGTCCAGTGGCGCGCGAATCAATTTCGATTCGAAAGAAGCCAGAGCCCACGTATAGAAGAGGAAACTCAGTACGTAGACCAGCGCCATCCCCGCCATGCTCGTTTTCCCCGGAAAGTACGAACAGGTGAAGGGGATCTTCCGGAACCACACCAGGAGCAGATTCAACATCAGCAGGGAGAGCAGCAGGGCGACGGTTAGATGGATGAAGCCCAGCCGCCAGCCCTGGAAGATCAGCTCGAACGGCGTCAACAGCAAAAACAGCGGCGCGATTCCCATCACCACGATCCATTTGCGCGCCGCGCTCACATGCGCCCATCGGTCCTCGCTCTCAGTAATCTGGAAGATCCAGTTGGCCCGCAGTTCCGCGGGAATATTGAACGCGGAACGAAGTCCCGAGACCGCGAAGAACGAGAGGATCAGCGGCACCGTCAAAAGGCCCGCAGACGAAAGCACCACCAGCGGCGATCCTGGACGCGCCCCCACTTTGACGATACTCGGCAGAGCGAGCGCAAACGCCACCCCGGTGTAACTGGCCAGGAACAGACGATGGCGTGTGCTGCGCAGAACCGTGTTGCTGATGAAGTGAAAGGTGGCGCGCTCCAACGGATGCGGGAGAAGGCGCCGATTCACCAGGCGATCGAACCGGACCCGTAACCACCCGGGCCCCTGCCCTGCCGTTTCCAGGCTTTCCATCACCCGCCGCGCGTGGCGCCGGTAACCCGCCAGGTAGCCGACCGCGAAAACCGCAGCCGAGATCTCCAAAGCCCGTCGCGCCAATTGCGCCAGGTCGTGGAACATGGCCCCGCCTGGCTGCCCAGGCAACAGATCCATGTATAACGCCAAAAACCAGAAGGGGGGAAAATATCGCAGCACGGGACTCTGCCGTTCGAACAGCGGACGAATCAGCCCGAGCATGAGCGGTGTCAGGAACAGGCATGAAATCAGCAGCGCCATTGACCCCATCTGCACCCACGGCGAGATGCGCCGGAAGGCCCGGCCGGTGAGCACGTTAATCAGCACTCCCTGCAGTCCCGCAAACACCAGCGCAACAAACACTCCGCCCGAAAACACCGCCATCGAATGTGCCGCAATCACCTGACCGAGCAGCGGGCGGGACCACCCGTCGCTATCGGCTACCAGAGGGCCCAACAGCGTGCAGAAGAAGTTTGCGTCGATGATGAACAATCCGAGAAAAGCCACCAGGGCAACCACCTTGCCCACAAAGATTGCGTTGATGCCCAAGGGCAGGGGCGTGAGAATCAGATAGTCTTTGCGATCTGGAAAAAGCGCGTCCCACTCGAACACCATCACCAGCCCCATGACGATCATCGAGTAGACGACGAAGCAGTAGTAGTCCGTGATCAGCAGCCAGTTGTGCTCAAAGGGCCGATCGAAGCGCACATGCTGCGGAATCATGTAGAACGGAATAAACATGCCTGGCGACGCGATCAGCCCCATCGCCTGCACTACGTTGGTGCGCATGTCGCCGGTCTGCGAGACGATCTCGTTATCGAAAAAACGCCCGAAGAAATGGCGCACCAACTGGAGGAACGACGAGTTCATCAGTTCTCTCCGATTACCGCCACGATCTCGCGCGCTGCACTGCCGACATCCTCCTGCCTCGCGAGTTGCCGGAATATCTGATCGAGCGACGGCAATTGCATCAGATCGCGCAGGCGGCTGACCTCGTCGTTCGCAACGATCTTGCCCTGGTACAACATAATCACGCGCGAGCAGACCTTCTCAGTGATTTCCAGGACGTGCGAGATGTAGAGGATCGTCTTGCCGCGCCGCGAAAGCTCCGAGATCAGTTCATGCAGCAGCGCCGCTGAGGTGATATCCAGCCCGTTGAGGGGTTCATCGAAGATCAGGAACTCGGGATCATGCAACAGAGCGCCGGCAATCAGCACGCGCTGCTTCATTCCTTTCGAGTATGACGAAATGGGAGCATAGCGATGCTCGTGCAGCCACAGCAGCCGCAGCAATTCGTTGGCGCGCCGCGTCACCAGGCGTTCCGGCAGTTGCCGCAGGCGGCCGATCAGTTCGAGGTGCTCGAGCCCGGTGAGATGCGGATAGACGTAGGCTTCCTCCGGCACGTAGCCCAGGGAGCGCTTGTAGCCGATCAGGTCGTGCCGGATATCGCTTCCGTTCCAGAGGATCTGCCCGGAGGTGGCGGGGAGCAAACCAGCCAGCATCTTCACCGTAGTGGATTTTCCGGAGCCGTTGGGACCCAGGTAGCCGGTCACTTCCCCGGGAGGCACCGTAAACGTGACCTCGTCCACCACTGCGCGGTGCCGATACTTCTTAGTGAGTCTGCGAACATCGAGCATCCAACGCTGTCCTCCGTCACGCGTCCAGGTTAGACACCAGATCGGGCCCGTTAGTTCCCCACCGCGTAATGACGCTCCGAGACGACGCCCTTGCCCATTGTCGATGATCGAGGTATATTGTCGATAATCGAGGTCTCCGATGCCGAAGCCTTCCGATCTGCTGCAGGGAACGTTAGATCTGTTAATTCTGAAGACCATCGCCCGCGACCCTTTGCATGGTTGGGGCATCGCCAAGCGGATTCAGATTCTCTCCGGCGACGTCCTGTCCGTGGGGCAGGGCTCGCTCTACCCGGCGCTCCACCGCCTGGAACAGCAGGGGTGGATCACTGCCGAATGGAAAGACTCCGACCTGGGCCGGCCGGCAAAATTCTACGTGCTGACGCGCGAGGGCAGGAAGCAACTCGAACGGGAACTGAAGACCTGGGAGCGTCTCTCTTCTGCCGTTCAGTTACTCATCGAGAACGCGTAGGCAGGAGCAGTCTATGCGCCTCGTTCGAATTCTCTTTCGCCGCGGCTACTCCCTATTGCGGAAGCGGCGCGCCGAAGAGGAACTGGCCCGTGAGCTCGAGATCCACATCGAGCAGCTCGAACGGGAATTTGTGGCCGGCGGCATGAGCGCGTCCGAAGCTCGGCTCGCGGCCCGAAAAGAATTCGGACCGGTGGAAGTCACCACGGAGTTGTGCCGCGATATGCGCCGAGTCAATCTGCTGGAAGATCTGTTCAAAGATTTGGTCTACACCTCCCGAGTGCTCGGAAGGTCGCCCGCATTCACCTTAACCGCCGTCCTCTCGCTGGCATTGGGAATCGGCGCCAATACCGTCGTCTTCAGCGTCCTGAACGCCCTGGTGCTGAAGCCACTGCCCATTCCCGAACCGCGGCAACTGGTATTCGTGAACAACAGCGGGCAACCCGCCAATTCGTTTCCTAATTATCGGGAAATCCGTGATCGCAACCAGGTATTTCAATCGCTTTTCGCCTATCGCATCGAGCCGGTTTCGCTGGGCGACGAGCGGGCGGCGCACCGCGTCTGGGGCTACCTGGCGACCGGCAATTACTTTCAAGCCCTGGGACTCGAGCCCGCCATCGGACGCTTCTACACCCCGGCCGAAGACACCCAAACCGACGCCAGCCCTTATGTCGTCTTGAGCTACTCGTGCTGGCAAAACCGATTCTCCGGCGACCCGAACATTCCCGGCAAAGAAGTGCGGATCAATGGCCGCCCGTTTACCGTTCTGGGAGTCGGGCCGCGCGGCTTCCACGGTACCGAAGCCTTCTACTGGTCAGAGATCTGGATCCCGATGACCATGCAGCCGCAGATCGAAGGCCACTCGTGGCTGGAGGCCCCGTCCACTTTCAACTCCTGGATAGCCGGCCGCCTCAAACCCGGTATCTCGATCGAGCAGGCCCAAGCCAACCTCAAGACCATCGCCATGCAACTCGCGCGCGAACGCACCGTGAATGAGGGGATGCAACTCACTCTCTCCGCGCCGGGGCTGGCCGGCTCGGCGGGACGTGAGCCCACGCGAGCCTTCACGTTGGGCGTGATGTTACTGGCGTCGCTCGTCCTCTTCGCTGCCTGCGCGAATCTCGCGGCTCTATTGACTGCGCGCGCTGCGGATCGTGAACGCGACTTAGCTATTCGCGTTTCCATCGGAGCCGCGCGCGGGCGAATTGTCCGGCAATTGCTGACCGAGTCTCTGACGATTTCGGTTACGGGAGGCGCGATCGGCTGTGCGCTGGCCGTCGTTCTCTGCAGACTTCTCAGCCAATGGCGCGCGCCCATGGAGTTTCCGATCCAGTTCGATGTGAATCCCGACTGGCGCGTCTTCCTCTTCGCAATTGTCGCCGCCATCGTCACTGGCATCCTATTCGGCATCGGCCCCGCGCGCCGCGCCTGGAAAGCCGATCCCGCCATGAGCCTGAAAGGTCTGTCCACGCATGTCTCCGCGCGAAGCTGGTCGGGGCGCGACATCCTGCTCCCCCTGCAAGTGGCCCTCTGCTGCGTGCTCGTTACCGCGAGTCTGGTAGCCGTGCGCGGGTTGGTTCGCTCGTTTCGCACTCCCCTGGGATTCCAGCCGGATGGGGCGGCCGTGGTTGGCTACGACGTAGGCCTCGCCGGCTACAACCCGCGCGACGGAGCGCTTTTCGAAGAGCGAGCGCTGCGCGCAGTCTCCCAGCTTCCCGGTGTCGAATCGGCGGCGTACTCCAGTACAGTTCCTTTGAGCATCGATCAATCAACCAACACCGTGTATCCGGAAAACACAACCGATTTCCGCCCGCGCAATGCGATCCGTACCAGCCACTTCAACGTATCTCCGGGCTACTTCCACACTGCCGGAACGCGTCTGTTGGCGGGTCGGGAGTTCACGCCGCAGGACGACGCCACGTCCCCGCGCGTCGCCGTCGTAAACCGCACCTTCGCGCGCCGCGTAGCAGGGACTGAAGATGCCGTGGGCAGGCGCTTTCGGCTGGGCCCCGATACCTTGATTCAGATCGCCGGCATCGTGGAAGACGGCAAGTACGAGAACTTGACGGAGTATCCGAAGGCCGCCCTTTTCCTGCCCATCCAACAGGATTACTCCTCCACGATTGTGCTGATGGTGAGGTCCGCGCGCGCCGAATCGGAGATGGCGGGCGAGATGCGTCAGGCGCTCTCGCGGTTGGATCCCAACCTCGCGATTTATGGAGTGGGTGCATTGAATCAGATGCTTGGCCTGGTGTATCTGCCGATGCACGCTGCAGTCATCACGCTCGGGGCGTTCGGAATCCTCGCGCTGATGCTCGCGATCACCGGCATTTACGGACTGGCGGCTTATGCCGTATCGCGGCGGTCCCGCGAGATCGGGATTCGCCTGGCAATCGGCGCGCGCCCATCGCAGATTCTGCGATCGATATTCGGCAGGATTGGTAAGCTCGTAACCGCCGGAGCCTTCGCCGGCCTGGGTTGGGGACTCGCAGGTGCCGGTGTGATGGCCAGCATCGTCTACCAGGCCAGTTCACGCGACCCGCTGGTGATCGGCGCTTCGGTGCTGGCAATCGCCGCTGTGGCCATAATCGCGGCCTTCGGCCCCGCACGCCGCGCGATGCGCGTAGATCCAGTCCAATCCCTCCGCCACGACTGAGGTGTGTAGTCGTGGCGCAAACACCCTGTTTGCCGTCTCGAATTCCTGTCGAGACTTTTCGGGCGTCTACAGTCGGCTGCACGTCAGGGTCTCGAGGGTAGGCTAAATCCCTTCGTCGACCAGCACGGTTGACCCGCGAAAAGCGTCGAGAGGAGTCTCGACGCGGCAAAGAAGAGTCTTTGCGCCACGGAGCCTTCTTGACATTTCGCGCATCCGGAAGGCTTACTGGAAGGAGAGGACCACTTCGATTCTAGTGCGAGCCGGGCAGCTATCCAGCATCCCAGAAAACTCCGTGCGCGAGTGCATCGTCGCCGGCACCCCCTATGCCGTCTGCAATGTTGGCGGTACCATCCGCGCCGTCAGCGGAATCTGTCCGCACCAGGGCGGGCCTTTGGGACAAGGCAACATTCATGAGGGACGCGTCGTCTGCCCGTACCACATGTGGGAATTCGACTGCGTCACCGGCGAATATGATTACAACGCCAGTTTGCGCATCCCCACTTACCCGATAAAAATCGAAGGCGATGAGATCCTCATCGAGGTACCTTAGTGCCCGAGCTTCCGGAAGTCGAGACAGTTACTCGCTCCATCGCCCACTTAGTGGGCCGTCAGATTGTGAGCGCCGAGATCCGCGCGACTCGCGTGCTGCGAGGCGGAGATCCCGACCGCCTCGCCACGCGCCTGCAGGGTGTGCGCATCTCGGGCGTCAAGCGCCATGGCAAGTTCATCCTGGTGTCAGTCGAAGGTGGCGGCTATCTTTTGATCCACCTGGGAATGACAGGACGGCTCCTGCTCGGCGGACCTCCCGGCAAACATACTCACGCCATCTTCAATCTGGATCGCGGCGTCCTGTTGTACGATGATAGCCGCCAGTTTGGCGCCCTCGAGTTCCACGAGGAATTTCCCAACAGAGTGGCCAGGCTGGGGCCGGAACCGCTCGAGGTGAAGTATGAGGAGTTCGCAGCCGCGCTAAAACGCCGCAAAACGAAGATCAAGGCACTGCTGTTGAACCAGACATTCTTGCGAGGTTTGGGCAATATTTACGCCGATGAAGCGCTGTTTCGGGCAGGTATCCACCCACTTGCCATCGCGTCACGACTGCGCGGAGATCGTCCCCGGCGCTTGTATGATGCCATCGGCGCAGTGCTGACCGAAGCCATCGCGGCGGGTGGTTCTTCCATTTCCGATTACGTGGATGCCGAGGGACGCAAGGGTTTTTTTCAAATTAGCCATCGGGTCTACCAGCGAACGGGGGAACCCTGTCTCACCTGCCGGACAGCCATCCGGCGCCTCCTGGTGGCGCAGCGTTCCTCGCACTTTTGCCCTAAATGTCAAAAACGTTAGTTCAGATACGATTGAAACCGAAACCAGCGAAGTGCCGTCTTCAGTAATGCCAACGGCACCTCGCGTCGCGCTAGAGTGAGATTAAGGGGCCGCACACAGGAGTGCCGTTCTTTTCGGCCATTGAGTGATTCGTGATTCGCGACTTCGCGAGTACAACAAGAGGAGATTTTCTGACGTGAGACGCATTTGCCGTTACTTTCCACTTTTCCTGCTGCTCTTCTGCATCCAGTTTGCCCACGCCCAGAGCGGCTTCGACATCAATATCGGGTTTGGATCCTCCCAAGACAAAGCGTTGGGACCCGTCGACCTGAACACCTTGCTGCCTTGTGCGCAGACGGGGAGCACCGTTTGCGCCAATACGCCTTCGCTGGGTGGATTCTTTTTGGGCTTCGGTGGAAACCTGATGCTGTGGAAGCGTTTTGGCGTGGGCGCCGACTATGTGTTGCAACCGGCCAAGTCGGATTATCTGGTTTTCCAACAGCAGGGCGTTGGCGTAGTTGGCGATAAGCTGCAGTCGCGCGTGGGCTTCTACGATTTCAATGGCATCTTCCAGCCGGTCAACCAGAAGAAGGTTGCGGTGCAGTTGGAGGGCGGCATCGGCGGAGCCAATGTGAAGCTCTATGAGAACCAGACGAGCAACAGCGCCGTGCTGGGCAATTCCAACATCACCCAGCTAGCCGGTAGCTCGAACCACTTCCAGGTGCACGGTGGCGTTGGCGTGCAGATCTATGTCACCGATCATGTCTTCATCCGGCCGCAGTTCGATGTTCGCTATGTGACCAACTTTACGCAGTACGGCCGCAATCTCGTGACCTCGGAGATGGTCTGGCTCGGCTACAGCTTCGGCGATCGGCCCTAAGTTCACGTCCTCTCCAATCGTGCACGCGGACCCGCGGAAAACGCGGGTCCATACCCTCTCTTCTGGCATTCTGTCATCCCCACTCCAGTCGATTCTTGCCTGATCTGTCTCCCCGACTCGGGCGATATAATTGGTGCAGTCCGGCGAAACTACCTGGGAGCACTCATGGCATACGATCCCCTCAATCTCAAAATGAACATACCGGCGCAGCGCAATGTGTTCACCGCCATGCGAAACGTCAACGCGATGCAAGCGGGCCTCGACCATGCATCGGCTCTGAACAAGAGTGGTTCAGGGAGCGGGCGTGGCGGCGCAATCGAGGCGCTGGCGGTGCTTGCCGGAGTTGGACAACCGAACAGCGTGGCGGACGAGGTCGTAGGGAAGGTTGTCGAGGGCCTCTTTGCATGCCTCGCTAAGGCGATTACTCGCGCGACCGACACAGTCCTCGTGGCGGGAACGCCGCCGTTAACCCGCTCTATGGTCGATCGAGCGGCGTCCTTTTTCGCCAAGAGCCTTGACGTGAAATTACGTTCTTTCGAGACGAAGATATTGGAAGCACTCATTACCGACGTCTGGAAGCGCGGCGTGCAGGAAGAGATCGCCTCGATCGTCGCTCTCCTGGTGCATGCGGGTTCCAACGATCCCAAGGATTCCGATCCTGCCACTGTGCAGACTGTGGCAGGCCAGTTTCTAGGACTCGCCTGGTCGGAGCCGTTTCTGTTGTGGGCTCAAGCAGTCTGCCTCCGGTCGCAAAGCATCGGCGAAAGTATCGATCCCGAACTGCAATCAGCCATAAACGAATCGGACAGGCTGAAGAAGGACAACGAGCGTCTCAATCGAGATCTGAAACAATCGAAGGAGAAAGAAGCGAAAACCTCGCAGGAGTTGCAACGGACGCAATCCGATCTCAAAGCGGCGGTAGAGCAACAGGGAAAGCTCCAGCGCAAGCTTGACCAGGTCTTCGAGTCGCCGGCCACTGCGGAATCCGGCACGTTGGAGCAGCGGCTACGCGTGCTTCTCGTGCAGCATGCCGCGGATGGGTTGTTCATTGACCCGCACGTGCCGCCAAAGAAGATCGTTAACGCGCGTCTGGAGTGCAAAGTACCCGCCACGGAAAAGGTTCTGGCTTTACTCGATTTGACGGTTTTTGGCAGCGCAAAAGATGCGATCATTCTCGGCCTGGGCGGCATCTACCACCATTCAGGCGCGAACCGGTGCGCGATTCTTTATTCCGAGATGGTGAATTTGGACATCGTCCGCTTTGAAACTGGACTTAAGTTCGTCACGAGAAATGGAACGCCGGCAGAACGAGTACTCAGCACTCTCGGTAGCGGCTACCCGTTGGAGCGATTCCACTCGCTCGTTAACGCCGTGGCCGCCACCTGTGCGCAAATTGGCTGAGTTTGGTGCTCTGTGTCACCGGCGCATGTAGGCGTCGTCGCCGCGCTTCCAATCCTCACGCGGCGGAGTGAATACATCCACCACTACACTATCTTCCAGGACTTCCACACCATGCGGCACATTGGGGGGAATCGTCAGCACGCCTCCGCTGCGTACGATCTCCTCACGTCCCTCAATGAAGAACTTCAGCGCGCCGCTTTCCACCATACTGACCTGCTCGTTGATGTGATGGTGCTCCGGAACCACCGCGTCTTTCTTCAGTTCCAAACGGGCGATGGTCATGTGTTGGCTGTGAATCACCCGGCGGGAGACCCGCGGATTCATCTGTTCCGGCTCCAGCCGTTCCCATTCGTTCAGTTCCATGCGAGTATTCTAACCCGGTTATACTGGATTTTAGGTTCTATCAGCGCCAATCCAGTCGGAAATTGATTCCCCTTTCATGAAGACCAGCAATACCACCATACGCAATATCGCCATCATCGCCCATGTCGATCATGGGAAGACTACTCTCGTGGACGCCATGCTCAATCAGAGCGGCATCTTCGGGTCGCACGAAGAGCACGTCGAGCGGGTCATGGACTCGAACGATCTGGAGCGCGAGCGCGGCATCACGATCCTTGCCAAGATCACCGGGATCCGCTATCACGGCACCAAGATCAATATCGTGGACACGCCTGGCCACAGCGATTTTGGCGGCGAGGTGGAACGCGCCCTCAAAATCGTCGACGGCGTCATGCTCCTGGTCGATGCCAGTGAAGGTCCTTTGCCGCAGACCCGGTACGTCCTCTCGAAGGCACTCGAGGCGCATCTTCCGCCGATCGTCGTGATCAATAAGATCGATCGCCCGGACGCACGCGTGCCCGAAGTCCTGGATGAAATCTACGATCTGTTCATCGACCTCGATGCAACCGAAGACCAGCTCGATTTTCCGGTGCTCTACACGGTCGCTAAAACCGGCGTCGCCAAGCGCACACTCGAGGATCCGTCTAACGACCTGCGCCCGCTGTTCGACGCCATTGTCGAGCACATCCCTTCCCCTGTCGGCGATCCCGATGGTGTCCTCCAGATGCTGATCGCCAATCTGGATTACAGCGATTATCTCGGCCGCCTTGGAATCGGCCGAGTCTTCAACGGCACCCTTCGGTACGGCGACGTGGTGTCAATCGCCAAGCGCGACGGTACTTTCCACACCACCAAAATCACCAAGCTGTATTCATTTGAAGGACTCAAGCGTGTCGATGAGACCATCGGGCGGCAAGGTGACATCATGGCCATCGCGGGCGTGGAGGGTATCACCATTGGCGAGACGGTGACCAGCGCGGAGACTCCCGAGCCGCTGCCGCAGATCCAGATCGATGAACCAACCATCGCCATGACGTTCACCATCAACACCTCACCCTTCGCCGGGCGTGAGGGGCAATGGGTCACGTCGCGCAATCTTCGCGATCGCCTCGATAAGGAACTGCTCACCAACGTCTCCATCCGCGTGGAAGAACTGGGGCCCGACACGTTCAAAGTCATGGGCCGCGGCGAACTGCAACTCGCCATCCTGATCGAGATGATGCGCCGTGAGGGCTACGAGCTCGCGGTCGGCAAGCCCGAAATTCTCACGCGCACCATCGACCACAAACTGCACGAGCCTGTGGAGCATCTGATCATCGATTGTCCGGAGACCTTCCTGGGAGTCGTGATCGAGAAGCTGGGCAGCCGCAAGGGCAAAATCGTCAAGATGGTCAATCACGGGTCGGGCCGCTGCCGGCTCGAGTTTAACGTGCCCTCGCGCGGTTTGATCGGTTTGCGCAGTGAGATTCTGACCGATACCCGCGGTACCGCCATCATGAACTCACTGTTCCACGGCTACATCGAGTGGCAGGGCGACATTCCGTCGCGGCCTACCGGTTCGCTGGTGGCCGACCGCCCGGGCAAAGTGACCGGCTACGCGACTTTCAATCTGCAGGAGCGCGGCGAAATTTTCGTGGCGCCGGGCACGGAAGTTTATGAAGGTATGATCGTCGGCGAGAACGCGCGCGATGCCGACCTGGACGTCAATATCGTGAAGGAAAAGAAGCTCACCAACATGCGGGCCTCCACGTCCGATGAAGGCATCCGGCTGGTGCCCCCGCGCATTCTGAATCTGGAGCAGGCGATCGAGTTCATTCGCGATGACGAATATGTAGAAGTCACGCCCAGCTCGATTCGCCTCCGCAAAAAGGTTCTGAGGGCCAATCAGCGCTAGGTGGCGCGGACACTCGTGTTTGCCGCGTCGACACCCCTGTCGACGCTTCTCGTGGGTCCACCGAGTTTTGAAGCGCGGAGCGATCCTTGACCCGAAAAGTCTCGACAAAAGTGTCGAGACGGCAAACAGGGAGTTTGCGCCACGTCTGCTCCCAACCCTGCTTTCATGGTAACTTTTTAGCTGTAATGCGACATCTTTCAGCATTTGGGGTGGCCGTTTGCGTCACGGCTGTCTCTCTTTTTGCACAGGGGCAGCCTGCCCCCAACAAGGAAGCCCAGGCAAAGGAGGCGCAGGCAAAAGACGAGGCCAAGGGCCTGCCGCCGCGCGCCACGCCTAACGATTACCAGTTCCACACGCAAGTAGGCACCGTCACCATGGCCGCGGAGTTTGCGGGCCACACCGTCCCGAATCCGCAAGGCCCACTTACTACCGAAGACTACGTGTCGGTGGAAATCGGGCTCTTCGGCCCTCCGGAGGCCAAGCTCAAGATCTCGGCCGAAGACTTCTCGCTGCGCGTTAATGGGAAAAAGGCCGCACTGCCGAGCCTGCCTTATGGCGTTGTGATCGGCAACGTGAAAGATCCCGAATGGGAGCCGCCAGAGAAGGCCGAGCAGAAATCCAAGACCAGTCTCAACAGCGGAGGACAACAAGACAAGCCTGAGCCCGGTGCACCGCCTCCCGTGGTCCACATTCCCATTGAGGTGCAGCGGGCCATGGCGAACCGCGTCCGCAAGGCCGCGCTCCTCGAAGGCGATCGTTCTCTTCCACAAGCGGGCTTACTCTTCTTTTCGTATCACGGACGGGACAAGAGCATCCATTCCGTCGAACTGGTTTACTCTGGTCCCGCCGGAAAGGCTACGCTCACGCTCCAGTAGCCGGGCGTCTTTTAGCGAAGCGGAATTTCGAAGAAGAGCAATTCGCGGTCGGTCCCGGCCTCTTTTATGCCACTCAAATAGATGGTCGCGGTAGAGTGCAGGCCAGTCTGGAAGTAGAGAAAGCCGCTGGCCGTATTGCCGGCGGGCAGCATTTGTGCCGCGAGCGCCCGCCCTTCGATCTCCCAAGCTTCCAGCGGGTTCTTCTTCTTCACGCTGATGGGTCCCGGGATGGTGGTTGGGCGTTTTCCTCCGTTGATGTAGCGGACCTCGGAAGCCGGGGTGGCTTCGATCCGGTCGCCGCCGGGACCAACGTATTCGGCCTTGATTTTGTCGAGGCGAATGGTCTTGTCGCTATCGTTTTGAATCACCACCAGAACCGGGAGAATTCCGTACTGATAGGGGTTCAGTTTTCCAAAGGCGCTCTTGATCTTGTCGCCGGAAGAGAAGGCGTCCACGCCGATCGTGACCTTATCATTGGTCTGGTGGTGCGGTTGGCTCGCCGCCGGGGCCGCTTTAAAGGGGGCCTCCTTGTCCGCGGCAAACGCCGCCGCTATACTCATGAAAAGAACCAAACGTTTGAAAACAAAAGGCATTTATTTCCTCTACCGGGTTCTTCAGGCGTTTGGGCTGCCTGTCTTCTTAGTCTATTTCCTCTTCCGCGGTGCACGCAGCCGCGGCTATTGGCAATCCTTACCACAGCGATTCGGGTTTCTTCCGCATTCCTTTAGACAGACCTGCCCGGGCGCGATCTGGTTGCATGCAGTTTCGGTGGGAGAAGTCCTCGCGTGTGTGGAACTACTGGGGAGGCTCAAAGCGGAGTTCCCCCACAGCGCACTGTTCGTCTCCACCTCCACGCTGGCTGGACGCGCCACCGCGGCGAAGAAGCTGGAAGAGCTGGCGGATGGGATCTTCTACGCCCCCATCGACTATGTGAGCATCGTCCGCCGCGTCTTGCGTGCGCTGCAGCCATCCGTAGTGGTGGTGGCGGAGACTGAAATCTGGCCCAACCTGTTTCGCGAGGTTCAGCGAATCGGCGCTGCGCTCACACTTGTAAACGGCCGTATCTCCGACCGCGCCTTTCCGCGATACCAGCGATTCCAGTGGTTCTTTCGCGCCGTGCTTCCCCTGGCGGACTCGATACTGGCGCAGACCGATGACATTCGCGACCGCTTCATCTCACTCGGCGCGCACCCGGAGCGCGTGCGCACGGCGGGCAACTTCAAGTACGACCTGGAAGCTCGCTCACTCCCCGAAAATTCTGCCATTCACGCGTGGCTCCGTCGCGAGCGTCCGGCTCCTGTGTGGATCGCCGCTAGCACGATGCCGCCGGCGGAAGCAGGCGACGTAGACGAGGATGACGTAGTCATCGAAGCCTATCAGACACTCCGCCAAAGCCATCCCAACCTGCTCCTGATCCTCGCCCCGCGCAAGCCAGGGCGTTTCGACTCCGTTGCCCAGAAGTTGCAATCCGCCGGAGTCCGATTCGTCCGCAGGACGGAAATGCCTTCCCCAACCCCCAACCCCGAAACCCCAAAACCCGTCTTACAAACCCCCGTCCTACCGACCCCCGTCTTACTTCTGGACACGATCGGCGAGCTCGCCGGACTGTTCGAGGTCTCCGATATCGTCTTCATGGGAGGGACGCTGGCACGCCGTGGCGGCCACAACATCCTGGAGCCCGCCTTCTTCGCCAAGCCGGTGATTGTAGGGCCGCACATGGAAAACTTCCGCGACATCGCGGAACAGTTCGTTTCGTCAAATGCGTGCGTCTCGATCGCGAGCGCATCGGAGCTCACGGCAGCCATCGTGCGCCTCCTCGACAACCCGGAGCAAGCGAAGCGCATCGGACAAAACGCCCTCTCCTGTGCCCAGGCCAGGCGCGGCGCCACCGCGAGAGCCGTGGAAGAGGTAAGCCTTCTTCATCGCAGCCACATTCCGCATTACCGTCCTGCGGCGCCGTGGTTCCAGGTGCGATGGACGCTCGCGCGGCTCTGGAAGTGGGGCTCGCGCGAAAAGCAGGCAAGCGATCTGAGAGACCAGCGCATCCTCGACGTCCCTATCATCAGCATCGGCAATCTTTCCATGGGCGGGACCGGGAAGACGCCCTGCGTGCTGCGCCTGGCCGAATTGCTTATCGAAAAGGGCCAGAAGCCGGGCATTCTGACACGCGGTTACGGGCGCGGATCGTCGGAAGATCACCTGATTCTGGCGCCGGGAGCCACCGTGAAAGCCGAGCATTCCGGCGATGAGCCCCAGATCTTCGTTCGCTCCGGGCTGGCGCCGGTCGGCATCGGCAAAGACCGCGTGGCGACAGGACGCATGCTGCGCAACGCGTTCGATGTGGACGTGCTGTTGCTCGATGATGGCTTCCAGCACCTGCGCATTGCCCGCGACGTCGACGTGGTACTGGTGGATGCGCTCGATCCCTTTGGCGGCGGCGACGTATTCCCGCTGGGACGCCTTCGCGAGCCGCTGGAAGGCCTGTCGCGCGCCGACATCATCCTGATCACGCGCAGCGATGTTTCCGACCTCGTGACCGCTACCGAGAGGGTGATACGCCGATGGAACGAGCGGGCTCCGATTTTCCGCGCGTGGGTGGAGCCGCGACTCTGGGTCGACAACCGCACCGGCCGCGAGTTCGCGATCGGCGAACCCGACCTGGCTCGGCCCGCCGCCTTTTGCGGCTTGGGTAATCCGCAGGCATTCCGGCGGACGCTCGAAGGTCTCGGTCTCGATTTGGTCGACTGGACCGAGTTTGAAGACCATCATCGCTACCGCCCCCAAGAGATCCAGCGCATTGGGCAAAGCGCCATGGCGCAAGGTGCGGCGGTGTTATTGACGAGTGAAAAGGATTCGGTGAACCTCTGCGAATCGGCGGACGATCTCTTCTCGCCCCTGCCTCTTTTCTGGCTCAAAGTCCGCCTCCGCATCGAGAGAGAAAGCGACTTTGTGAGCGCGGTGGAACAGCGCATCGAAGCACGTCGACGCCGTACCCGGGTCTAGGAATTCACTTAAGATTCATTTGCCTTTTTGGGGCTTAGGATGCAACAATCTCTTAGATTCCGTGCGAATTCTTAGTTTCCAGCGGACTATGTTAGTCTGTCTCGGAAACGCCCGCCAGTGGCGGCCCGGCCTGGGTCAGTAACACACGAGGAGGCGCTCCAACCGAAATGTCGAGCTTTCAGTACGTCAACGTACAGAACTTCACTCCGAATCTGGGACAGTGGACGAGTCTGGCCAATGTTACTGGTCGCGGGCAGAACGGCAACAGCTTCACGTTGCAGATGTCCAGCGGACCGGGACCCGTCATCACCTTCTTGTCGAATACCGCTTTCCGCGTGCGCTTCAATCCTGCGCCAGGCGCGAATCTCACGAACGACATCTCCTACGCCGTGGTGAATCGTAACCTCGGTGCCGTCAAGCTGACCGTCAACGAGACCGCTTCCGCGATCGAGATCGATACGCCGGTAATCCGCGTGGTGATTAACAAGAATCCGTACGGCATTTCCGTCTTTCGCGGAAATCAGCTTATTCATGCCGACACCCCCACTTACAATCTGGTTTATATCCCAGGCCAGGAAGTAATCGCCAACTTCAAGGTCTACCCCGCCAATGCGCGATACGCCGGCTTCGGAGAGAAAGCCGGTTCCCAGCTCCTGAAGAATAACTTCACCATGACGTGCTTCAACTGGGATAACTACAAGTACATTGAAGGCGGTGTCCCCACACAAGGTGGACCCCTCAACCCCAGCGAGCCGCTCTATTGCTCCGTACCGCTCCTCATCGAGACCAATCCGAATCCGGTGAATGGTCCCGCCTACACTTACGGCCTGTTCCTCGACAACAGTGCACAGAGTTATTTCAATGTAGGCGCCAGCGATTATTCCAACATGTTCGGGAAGTATTACTTCGGCGCGTTGTACGGAGATCTGGACTACTACTTTCTCTATGGTAGCGACGCTCCCGCGGTAATCGACGAGTACACCAGCCTCACTGGGCGTCCGACGCTGCCGCCGCGCTACGTTTTCGGATTCCACCAGGGATGTTACGGCTATTACGACGAGACGATCCTGACCGGGATCGCTCAAACCTACCGCAACGCGCAGATCCCCATCGACGGCCTGCATATCGATGTCGACTTCCAGGACAACTACCGCACCTTCACGAGCAGCAACAAGAAGTTCCCCAACGCGCAGCAGATGTTCGCAAATCTGCACCAGCAAGGTTTCAAGTGCAGCACCAATATCACGCCGCTGGTGAGCGCCAATCCTCTGGACGAGAACGGGAATCCCACGGCATATCCGGCACGCGACAGCGGGCTCGCGCTCAACACGCCGGGACAAGCCGCCGGAGCCTTCATCTATGACACCGTGGCGGGCGGCGGACCCAATCCCAATCACTTCATCGGCGACGTGAACTATGGGACCAACAACAATTTCAATCCGTTCAACACCAACAATCTCGGATCCTACGGCTACTACAGCGACTACGGTCGCAGCGACGTACAGACGTGGTGGGGACAGCAGTACGCGTACCTGGTGCAGACGCTCGGCATGGACATGATCTGGCAGGACATGACGTGCCCCGCCATCACCAACGGAAACTCCAGCACTTTTCCACTCGATCTGATGGTTTCCTTCTTCGGCTCGTATACCGAAGTTGCCAAAGTGCACAATTCGTACGTGCTCAATCTGCTGGAGGCAACCTTCAACGGCCTCGCAGCGTTGCGGCCGAATCAACGCAACTTCATCATCGCGCGCGGCGGCTTCGCGGGAATGCAACGCTATGCGGCTCTCTGGACGGGAGATTCGTCCTCCGACTGGGATTTCCTGCAGATCAACATTCCCGAAGTGTTGAACCTGGGACTTTCCGGCATCCCGATCTCCGGCTGCGACATCGGTGGCTTCGCAGGCGGAAATATTCCCGACGGCACCACCGCGCCTCCAATTTATCCGAACCAACTCGGCGGCAAGGTCACACAAGGCATCACCAACTACGAGTTGCTGACCCGCTGGATGATCCTGGGCTCGTTCCTTCCCTGGTATCGCAACCACTACGACGGTTACAACAAGCAGTTCCAGGAGCCATGGGCTTACGGCGAGCCCGTCCCCACCAACTGCCGGTATTTCGTCGGGCTGCGCTATCGCATGCTGCATATCTACTACAGCGCGATGTACCAGGCGTCCCAGACAGGCTTGCCCATCGCACGCGCGCTGTTCCTGAACGATCCGAATGACCTGGGAGTCTACGATCACCTGGACGACGAGTTCTTCGTGGGGCACGACGTGCTGGTCGCGCCGATCCTCGCCCAGCATGAGACTGCGTCCCCTCCCACTGCGCCGGTGCGCGACGTCTATTTACCTGCTGGGAGCCAATGGTATTCGTTTACCGACAACACGACGCCTCTGGGGGCCCCGGTCCCGGGCGGTACGCTGATCACCAACTGGTATGCGCCGCTGAGCAATCCGCCGCTTTACCTGATGCCCATCTACATCCGCGCCGGGGCAATTCTGCCGATGCGCGAGTTAGAACAGTATGTCGGGCAACTGGTGCCGAATCCAATCACCTTCAACATCTATCCGGGCGCCGACAGCTCCTTCGACTTGTACCTCGACGACGGCATCAGCAATCAGTATCGGAGCGGCACCTATCGCACTTCCACGGTGAGCCACCAGGGCATTCTGAACGGCCAGAGCGTTCGGGTGTTGCGGACTTACGATCATTACGCTCCGCCCGAGCCTTACTATTTCGTGAGTTTCTTGGGTACGAATCCACCGTCCACCGTGACTGCCGCAGGCACTTCTCTGCCGAACGTCTTCACGCCCGAAGCTCTCGCTGCCGCGTCATCCAACGCCTACTACTACAATCAGAGCATCAAGACCACATTTCTGAAGATCTTCGACGTCGCGCCGGACATCACCCTGGAGGTGACATTCTAGTCATGATTCGACGAATGTTTCCCAACGATCCGCCTCGCATCACCTTCACCAAGGACTTTCACCAGCTGGTGCATGGCACCCTATTGCCCGGCAGAGCTGTGACCATCGTCTACGACGCCGATCGCCTGCCCCATGAGCGCTCTGAGTACAACGGCCAGAAGGCCTGGAGCATTCAGGCGTTTTACAAGTTCATCGAGAATGGCGAAGTGCGCGTAGCCGAACTGTGGTCCGAAACCGGCACCGTGCTGACCAAGCTCTCCAACGATCCTGGTGAAGGCACAATGATGATGTGCCGCATCGACGTGCCGGCGGACGCCGATCACCTGACGATCTGGTTCCTCAATACTGGCAGATCGGGCGCCGACTATTGGGACAGCAACTACGGCGCGAATTATATCTTTCGCTTCGTGGTGGAAGACCTACAGCTCGACTTTGCAGAGGTGGCCCACGGTTCTTTTCGCATTGAACTGACGGCTTCCAGTGAGGTGAGTGATCTCGCGGTGTTGTACCGGATCATGAACGACCCCTCGGCGATTCGCGAAGTGGACACACGCCAGCCTCTCACGGCGAGTGAGCCGGATGGCGCAGGAAACCGGCGATGGTCGGGGAGCGCGGCAGTTCCCGAGAACGCCGTCGTCCGATTCACGCTGGCCTACACTGCGTACGGGAATCCGCACGCCGACACCAACAGCGGCAAGGGATATCTCACCTGGTCCGGAGCAAAAGCCGACCCGCAAGCCGGAGTCGTCTGACCACAACTCCACTTGTCGTCTTCGTCAGAAGGCTAAAAACGGGCCATGAACTGGCACAGGTGGTATGCCGACCTGCGATACGCAGTGCGCGTCTTGTAGCAGCGGACCCGGTTAGGACATCGACGCCGATCCGAATCATGCGCCGCGTTACGACCGGCGTTCATGCAGGACGCGCCGGACGCGCCGGGCTGCTGGGGGATTTGTGCCAAGTCCCCACCTCAATACCAAACCCAAAGCGCCCGCCCCAGCCTTTCTCTCTTCCCTTCCTCCGCGGTGAGTGCGTTTCGCATGTCAGAGACCGTGCGAACAAGAAGGCGTGCAGGTGCGGGCACTGGAGCAAGCACTGCAGACGATCTCGGCCTCCTCTGCGCCTCCTCGTCTCGGCGATATGTGCCAGGTCCCGGCCTCTGCACCACACCCGAAAAGCGCAAGCTCCCCGACTATCTCGGCCTCCTCTCCGCCTCCGCCTTTCTCGCTTCCCTTCCTCCGCGTTAATCTCCGCGTCTTCGCGCCTCCGCGGTGAGTGCGTTTCGCATGTCAGAGACCGTGCGATCATGAGGGCGTGCAGGTGCGGGCGATTTGGTGCGCATTCTGGATGGCAGCCGCGGCATTCGCGGCTGATAGTGTCACCACCATCGCAGATTTTGACGGAACGAACCCCCTTGCCGGGTGGACTGTCTCCCGGGAATCCGCGGAAGGGTCGCTCACCGCAGGCCCGGGGCACACCGGCACGGGCGCAATCCTGGAGTATCAGTTCCGCCGCAACGGATCGGTCTCGGCGGTGTGGACGCCCGAGAAGCCTGTCCCCTTCAAACGTCACGGCGCTATCTCGCTGTGGATCCGCGGCTCTGCCGAAACAAAAGTAACACTACTAGTGGGCGATAAGAGCGAGGGCACACGTCGCTATCCGTTCGAAGCGACCTCCCTGGAGCATCCCAGTGGCACGGATTGGCGGCAAGTCGTGATCCCGCTGGCAGCCAAATCCACCGGCTATTGGGATGAAGACCACAGTGGTGCGCCGAAAGGCCGCATGACGTCGATCGCCATTCTCGCCGAGCCGCGATTTCCGCTCACTGCCCACGGGACCGTCGCGTTTGACGATGTCCGTCTGCTCGAGTCCGCAGACCTGAGCTTCGAGTTGGCGCCGGAGATGCCGTTGATCGAGGCCCCCCCAGGCGCTGCGCAGCTCGGCCCGCGTTTCGGAGTCAACATTCACACATTGAACGACGATCACGCTCTTCAGGCGGCTCACAACGCGGGTTTCGGCTTCGTCCGCGCCGACCTTCTCTGGGCGCAAATCGAACGCAACGGCCGGTATCGGTTTGGCGCTTACGACCGCCTGCTCACCGCCCTGGAGGCTCGCGGCATGAGCGCACTGTGGATCCTGGATTACGGGCATCCGCAGCACGGCGGCGGGCCTCCGCGCAATCCCGATGACGTAGCGGCCTTCGCCCGATTCGCAGAGGCCGCCGCGGCGCACTTCAAGGGCCACAACGTGCGTTACGAGATCTGGAACGAGCCCGATACCGAACGCTTCTGGCCGCCCAGTCCGAATCCGCGTGAATATGCCGCGCTGTTGAAGGAGGCGGCCTCCGCGATTCACCGCGCCGATCCTGCGGCACAGGTCGCGAGCGGCGGACTGTCGCGAATCGATCTCACGTTTCTGCAAGGAGTGGTCAACGCAGGCGGATGGAGTAATCTGACTGCTGCCGCGATCCACCCCTACCGCCGCCTGGCGCCCGAAAGCCTGGCGGGCGATCTTCCGCTGCTGCGGGTACTCCTGGCGAATGGCCCTGGAGCCCAAACGGAGATCTGGGACACCGAGTGGGGCTACGCCTCGTACGACTACTTCTCCAAGAATCTGAAGGGCGATGGCCACAGTGCGCAGGGCCGCGAGCGGCAAGCGGTACTGGCTGCCCGCGAGGCTCTCACGGTGTGGGCTCTGGGATTACCCATAGCCGTCTGGTACGACCTGCGCGACAACGGTGAGGATCCGAAGAATCCCGAGCACAATTACGGCCTGCTGGACGCGGAGGGCGAAGAGAAACCCGTGATCCACGCGATTCGCGCACTGACCCATGCGGCCGCCGATCACACCAATGCCGGTCTCGTGCGCGATTTGCCTGACGGGGCCCACGCGATGGCACTGAAGGGCGCCGCCGGGACCGTTTATGTCGTCTGGAGCGATCAGCCGGACTCCCGCCTCACCGTTCGCTTTCCCGCAGCGAGTTTTCAATGGGCCGCCAATCTGACTGGTGATCCCATCAAAGTCAAGAGCGGACATTCCGAAGTGGAGATCCCATTGCCCGAAACGGCGGGTCCCATATTTGTTTCTCTAGTACCCCATTCCACAGCGCCTGGCAACCGCTAGCGGCTGTTCGGCATCTTCCAAACCAGGGGCATCTTGCAACGAGGGGTGACGAATGGCGGAACGTAACTGCGGGATCCGGCACATCACAATCGAAGAAGCGATCATTCATGCGGAGCAGAGTCTGGGGTCGTTTCGCAAACCGGCGGAACCGTACTGGGGAACCATGCGAGGTAATTCCACCCTGGTGGTGGGATTCCAATTGTCTTCCCGGAAGCGATGGCGCCTGGATTATGACCCCAATCCGGCGAATGAGAAGTGGGTGCACGTGAATGAGGAGAACTTCGACGCCTCACCCAGCGATCAGAAGATTGTCCATCTGGTGGATAACAAGAACTATATTCAAGTGGATCTCTATTACCGGAAATGGACCAAACGCTATCGCTGATTCCCGCGGAACCCCAACCCAAACAACCCAAATAGCTGGGGCTTGAGGATCAGGGGGCAGGCAACTATACTGCAATAGGGTGTACTAGGGAACTCATGCCTGCCGGCCGGCTCTTGGCGCTTTTCGTTTGCTTCGGAGCGATAGCGGCGGCGCAGCGCTTGGCCGATCTCCACGGCTGGGTGCTGGATACCTCGGGCGGCGGTATCGCGGACGCTGCAATCACTGTAGTTAATGAAGATACCGGCTTCCGTCGTGTGACTCAGTCGGAGACCGGCGGCGGCTACACGGTGGCCTCTCTCCGTCCTGGTAACTACAAGATCTTTGTTCTTAAAGAAGGTTTTAAGAGCGCGGTGCGTTTTGACGTTCAGGTCTCCGGGTCAGGCGCCTCCCGTGCCGATTTCGTTCTCCCCGTGGGTACGCGAAGCGAGAGCATCACCGTGACCGGCGTTCCGCCGCTCATCGACCGCCAGGACGCCTCGACGGGCGCCAGCGTAGATCGGGACCAGATCGAAAGATTGCCTCTGGATGGGCGTGGCATCCTCACGCTGCTGGAGTTAGCGCCCGGAACCAATGTGACCCCTGCGACCCGCGGCGAAGCCGGACAATTCTCGGCCACGGGGCAGCGCGCGAATACCAACTACTTCACGGTGGATGGCATCAGCGCCAATACTGGTGTGGCAGCGGGCGGTGTGCCGGCGCAGTCCCCAGGTGGAGCGCTTCCCGCCCTCAGCGCGTTCGGCAGCATGGACTCGATGATCTCGCTCGATTCCGTCCAGGATTTGCGGGTCACCACTTCCAGTTCGGGCGCCGAGATGGGGCGCCTTCCGGGCGCCAATGTCGCCTTGAACAGCCGGTCGGGTACCAATGAGCTGCACGGTACCACGCAGTTTCGGATCCGCAATGAGCTACTGAGCGCCAACAACTGGTTCGCTAACCAGGCTGGATACGGATCGCTTCCCTTGCGATTGCTGGGCATCTCCCAGACGTTCGGCGGACCACTGAAGCACAATCACACCTTCTTCCTGCTCTCCTATGAGGGCGTGCAACTGCGGCAGCCCTATTCGTGGAATCAGCCGGTGCCTTCGCTCGATAGCCGGGACGCGGCGGCCGACTGGGCGCAACCTTTGTTAAATCTCTACCCCGCTCCGAGCGCCCCTGGCGTGCTGGCCAACGGGATCGGCGAGTGGTTCGGAAGAAGCGTGCGGCCCGCCTCGGTCAATGTCGGAGGCGCACGACTCGACCAAGCCCTTGGATCGCGCGTCTCTCTCTTTGCGCGCTATAACGACTCTCCTTCGAGCAACGATTTCGGCGCCTTGACCGTCAATCACCTCGATCTGCGGTCGCAAAGCCTCACTCTCGGCATGAGCGCACGCCCCACAACCAACTCCACGGTCGACGTTCGCGCGAACGAATCGCAATCCACCGCCGATTCGAAGTGGGTCGAGCCCGGCTTGGACGGTTGCGCTTTGCAGAGCCTGACCTTTCACTTCTTCCGCGATACCGTGCCCTGCGACTACCTGGTGCGCTTCTCGATCGGAGGTATCGGGCAACTGGTCTCGGGAAGTGAAGGCGAGCGGCGGCAACGCCAGTTTCAACTGGTTCAGAATGCGTCGTGGCACCGCCGGTCGCACAACTTGAATCTGGGGCTGGATTACCGCAGGATCACGGGAATCCGTCGCGATCCGGTGGGCACGTTCGGCGTATTCGCCGACGACCTTACTTCGCTGGAGTTTGGGCAGAATATCTGGAGGTCCGTGGAATCCGCGCCGGTGAACTATTCGGTGGAGATTCACGAGCTTTCTCTGTGGGTGCAGGATACCTGGCAGGTCACGTCGCGTTTCACTCTCTCGGCTGGCCTGCGGTGGGAGTACAGTCCGCCGCCGCCCGCGACCGGGCAGAATTTCTTCGACCCCGCCACCAACAGCTTGTCGACCAACCAATCGGCGCTGTGGCCGGTCTCCGATCACGATTTCGCGCCCCGCCTGGGCGTGGCGCTCCGTTTGACCCAAGACGGAAAAACAATGCTGCGGGCCGGTGGCGGATTGTATTACGACTCCAGCATGAGCATCGCTACGGATGTCCTAAACGGCGGTCCCCTGAGCATTGGAGACTACCAGGGACTGCGCGGGGGTCTGTCGCTCTACGATCTGAATTACGGCTTCGTCAAAGGGCTGCACCTGCCTACCGTGAGGCAATGGAACGTTTCCTTGGAGCGGAGCTTCGGGGAGCACGACGTAGCGTCGATCGGCTACCTGGGAGCATATGGCCGCAACCTGGTATTGCGCGAGGTCGGGACCTTCGCCAATATTGCCCGGTCGTACCTGGCACTCACCAGCAACAACGGGCAGTCCAACTACCAGGCACTGCAGTTGCAGTACCGGCGGCAATTGTCGCGAGGTTTGCAGACGCAGGTTTCGTATGCGTGGTCGCATTCCATCGATAACGATTCGAGCGATGCCTACCTGCTGTGGTACGTTCCCGGATTCAGCGATCGCGGCTCATCGGATTTCGACCAGCGGCAATCCTTCACCGCCGCCGCCAGCTACGAATTTCCGCTCGCCGGCCGATCTACGCCTGTGGGGCGATTCCTACGGGGTTGGGGCATGGACGGCATCCTGCATGCCCGCAGCGGATTTCCCATCTCGGTGCTCGACGCCGAGCAATACCTGGGGCTGACGCTCGTCAACGCCTTCCGGCCCAATCTGGTATACGGCCAACCTCTCTGGCTGGCTGATTCCTCAGTGGGCGGAGGAAGACGTCTGAATCCCGCCGCGTTCCAAGCGTTGCCGGGCGCGCTACAGGGCACCTTGGGACGCAATGCACTCACCGGATTCGGTATGGCGCAGTTGGATTTCGCTTTGCGCCGCGAGTTCCGGTTTAGCGAGCGGCGACGTCTGCAACTCCGCCTGGAAGCTTACAACCTGCTGAACCACGCGAACTTCGCCGACCCCGTCAGCTATCTGAATAGCCCGGTGTTCGGACAATCGACTTCGCTACTGAATCTGATGTTGGGGTCGGGAAGCCCGGGTAGCGGCCTTTCGCCGGTGCTGCAGACCGGCGGCGCGCGCTCGCTGCAGGCATCCCTGCGATTCCAGTTCTGATGGCCTTCGGTAAGTGGTTCGGTTCGCTTTCGCGGCACTTCCGCCACCGCCGCATGCAGCGATTCGCACGCGAGTTCAATATCACCTCACAGACTCGGGTTCTCGATATCGGCGGCACTCCCGATTGCTGGGAACTGCTTGACGAGCGGCCTCGTCTCACGCTTCTCAACACGCCGCGCGCCTCCGCCGATTTGAACGGGGCAGACAACTGGGTAGCAGGAGACGGTCGCTGTCTGCCGTTTCGCGACGCTTCGTTCGACGTGGTCTTCAGCAACTCGGTGATCGAGCACGTGGGTGATCGGGCCAGCCAGGAGAGCTTCGCGCGCGAAGTGGCGCGCGTTGGCGGAGGGTTCTGGGTGCAGACACCGAATCGCTGGTTTCCCGTGGAGCAGCACCTGCTCACGCCCTTCATTCATTGGCTGCCGAAGGCATACCAGCGTCCTATCGTGCCGCGGTTCAATGTGTGGAGTTGGCTGGTGCGCGTCACGCCCGATCGCCGGCGCTTTTACATCGAGCACTATTTGCGCGATGTGCGGCTGCTGGGGGCCGGCGAGATGCGAGCGTTGTTTCCTGGCGCTCGCCTGATCCGCGAGCGCCTGTGCGGCGTGACTAAGTCGCTGGTCGCGATGAAGCGATGATACCCGCGGCAGTTCCTTTCATTCCTTCGACCACGGACGCCTCGTCCTGCGACAGGCATCCCGGAAGAGCTGCGGGATTTTAACTTCCACATCACAGATCACTCGGGCTGTACCACGTCTGTGGTATCGACCGGGCCCGCTGAGGTGTTATCCACAAAGTACAACATATCGTGATGGATTCAATGTCGCCATACCGCACAATCTTAATCAGGGCGCTTACAACGGTTGGGGTTTGGCCTGGCTGTGAGTGAGCACCAGTTCACCGTAGGGAGATCAGAAATGAAACGCAAAAGTCTTCGAGTAAGTGTGTTCCTTGGGGTATTTCTCTGTGTTCTACTGGCACTGGCTCTGGGTGGCGAGGACAAGTACACCGTGAAGGTGCCGGGCGGGCTGGCGTTCTCTGAGTTCAGAGGATATGAAGCATGGCAGGCTATCTCCATCAGCCGGAATGAAAGGTTGGTCGCGGTAATCCTCGGCAATCCCGCGATGATCCAGGCCTATCGGGCCGGTATCCCCGGCAACGGTAAGCCTTTCCCTGACGGCGCTAAGATGGCTAAGGTCCATTGGACCCCGAAGCAGAACGAGTTCTTCCCGGATGCGACGGTCCCGGGCAAGCTGGTGAATGTGGACTTCATGGTAAAGGACAGCAAGAGGTTCGCGGACAGCGGCGGATGGGGATATGCCGTGTTCGATTACGACGCGGCGTCCGATACATTCAAGCCCGGCACCTCAACGGGGACGCCGCCGCAGGGGAACGATGCCAAGTGCGGGTTGGCGTGCCATACGAGCGCAAAGACGAGGGATTACGTTTTTACCGACTACGGCCAGAGGTGAGGAGCCGTCGGGATGTGTCAGTTTGCGGAAGATCGACTGATCTGCGAACGCCAGTGCGGCATGACGAAGCCGCTGGTCGCTGTGAAGGGATGATGGTGGTTACTTCGGGTCGCCGAATAAGATTTTGCTGTCCGCCCCAAATCTTCGATAATCCGAGAACACCGTCGTCTCTTCCACGGTTTCGCCCGACTTGCCCGCCTTCTTATGCGTCGCAACCACGCGCGGAACGTAGTGCTCCTCAACCTTCATCAATTCGATTTCGAAATGTGCGCTCTTCGCCAGGCGCGCGAAGGGCTCTTCCACGTCGCGAGTCAGATCGTACTCCAGGCGCGTGATCTCGAACGTGGACGGGTCGAATGTGAGCTTTCCGCTGATCGCTTTCAAAAGCCCATCTGGTGCGCCGTGCTCAGTCTGGTACCCCGGCAAAGGGGAAAAGAGTAGTTGGTCGATTCCGGAGGCCTCGAAGCGGAACGCGTTGGGAAAATCGTCCCAGAAGTCGCGGCGGCGTTGGCGGCGCTCTTCGCGGGTAGCATCGATCTTGGCCCGCATCTCGGGCGTGAGCGAGTCCCGTCGACTCACCTGCCGCTCAAGCTCCTGGTTCCATTCCTTCGAGCATGGAGAAGCTCCGTCCTGCGACAGGCATCGCAAGAAAGCGCCCCAGTCGAGCGGCACTCTTTCAAACTGCAGAGTGCGCCACGCCCCCAGCCCACTGGTGCCGCGGGCAGGCGGAACCTCCTTGCCATTCCGTGTGAGGATACGGCGCGACAACTGCTCTTTGTATGTGTACGAGATATCGGCTACGCCTTCCACAGTGGACGACCAGAGCCACGGAAGCGCCCGTTCCGCTTTGGCGACGTGGGAGGCGATCTCAGCGGCGGAGTTCTCGGCAGATGCATCACCGCTGGCCGCAGACAGGGCGATCGGCATACCGGCGATCAGGAGGCTGGGCACGATCCATCGCATGAAACTTACGACTCTCCTTCAACGAAACTCTTCACTGCCTCACGGCACTCCGTCATATCTTCTTGCCAGGCGGTCCGAATTGCACGAATCTCTTCGGGTGTCAGGTGCCAGGTCAGCGGAGGCTTCTCCACCCCGAACTCGAAGGTGACGCTCTGGATGTCAACTCCCTTCGCGGCCCATTTCTGCTGCAGCAAGGCGAGTTCGATATTGTTGTGCGCCACCTGGCCGCTATCCCTCACCGCCAGCAGCGTCGTAAAGGGCGCCATTGCCTGAAAGAACCAACCGCGGTTTTTCGCCGGCGGCGTCGCGTCCGAAGTCCCGACCTTGTTGCCGCGAATCTGCAGCACCAGGACGCTCGAGACTCGCCCCTCCGCGCCGCGCAGGGCCTCGTCGAGCCACTCTACCAGCGTCGCCATTCCGAAGTTGTCGTAATAGCCTCCATCCGCGATATGCGGCATGGGGGCCTTCGTCTGCGCCCGCGATACCGGCGTGACGTACGTGAAGGTGGATGACAAGCGCGCTGCCGTCACCACACCCACGTCGAACTCCTTGCCGTCGATGGTGTGGAGTTGATTGGCGGTCACCCAAGCATGGTCCGGATTGTTGGCGGCATTCAGCAGTGTAGTTCCCAGCAGGAAACGTTTACCCGATTCCACCAGGGTGCCATTCATCACGATTGCCGGCAGTACGCCGTCTTTTACGGCGCCGTTCCACTCTCCCAGGGGCTCGTCCAACTGGCCGCGTCCGCTTGCATCGGTCGCGCCACCCAACCGCCACGCGATCTCCAGCGCGCGCCCGCGCCCGATCAGACCGCCGAAGATCCAGGGATTCAAGGCGCGCAGGAAGTCAGGAAAGGCCAAGCCCCACCCGACTTCGTCCAGGCTGGATTCGACCGACGCCTCTACTGGCCGGCGCGCATCGTGCGGCCGCGTCAGCCAATGCAGAAAGAAGGTCGATCCCACACTGCCGCCTGAGACCGAACTGATCATTCGCAGAAATCTCGCGAAGTCCTTGCCAATCGCGCGGCAGTCGTCGCACAGACCTTCGAAGACTTGGGCGGCCCAGGCGCTCGCCTGGATGCCGCCGCCATTCACTGCGGCTACGATCACGCGTTGACGGCCGCCCGCGGTGATCGCTTCCCACGGCGGCGGCGCTCCCACGCCCGGCTGGCAAGGCCGCAGCGTGTAGTAGTGGTCGGACCTCCGTGATTGCGCCGTGATCAACGCCAGCACTGCGAATACGAGGAAGATGGGAACGCGCCACGCGTCGAAGAAGAAGGCCACCGCCGCAGCCATCCAGCCGATGTTCAAGATCAGCATCAGAGCCGAGGACAAGACCGGAACAGTGTGGCCCTTGCCAAGTTGCAGTCTGCCGATCACCCCCACTATGCCGTAGAGGGTCAGGCTAGCCGCGAAGGCGGCGGCTGCCATCATGTGGTCGCGCCACGAAGCCAAATCCACATAACCCGCCAGGAACTGTCCATAGTGCGACTCCAGCCAGCTACGCAGGTCCTGAGCGCCGTTCCACCGCGTCGACGTTAGAAGCCAGGCGAGCAGCAGCGCCAGAGCCGAGCCCGATACCAACGCTGCCACCAATCCGGGCAACCAACGGCCCTGCTTCTTTGAGAAGCCGAGCGAGAATGCGAGCAGGGGAACCGGAATCGCCACCAGCACCCACCACCACTGCGGCTCCCAACCAGGCGCCGGAATCCGGAAGCGCTCGGGCCCGTGCAGCCAAACCGTCGAGGCGGTCACACACACCATCCCGGACACGGCAAACGCCGTCAACGTGACCACGAAGAGGCTTGCGGGCGTAAGATCGAAGAGCCCGCGTAGCAGAGTGCGCACCGGCGTGAAGAATGCAATCAGCGGGAGCGCAATCAGAAGCAGACCAATCAACAACGGCACTCGCAGCACAAAGAGGTACTGCAACACTGCGAGAATCCGTTCGAGGATCAGAAATTCCACCTCAATCCCAACTGACCCGTGCGCGGAGCACCCGCCGGCGGAAAGATGTGGGTCGCCGTGATTTTGCCGCCGTTTACGTTATTCACAACCACCTGCCCCGGAAGGGGACTTCCTCCACCAGAGGGTTCGCCGAGGTTGGTGTGGTTCAAGACGTTGGTGAACGAGGCCGTCAACTGCACGGCGCCTAGTTTCTCCAAGCGCACCGTCTTCCCGATGCCCACGTTGAAGAGCACGTATCCCGGCCCCTCGATAATGCCACGTCCCGCGTTGCCCCACACGCCATTGGCGGGCGTGGCGAATGCGGAGGGATCGAACCATTCGTTCAGCGTTCGCGGCATCGCGACCGTGGGTGTAACCAGGTCGGGGCGCAGGGTGGTCTGATTGGTGTTGGTCGGATCGGGTCCGGAAATCAGCGGGGTGAACCAGTTGCCTGTGCTCAGATTGAGCAGCCCGTTCAATTGCCATCCGCTGGCCAGTCGTCCGCGTCCCAGGGGCAATTCGTAGAGAGCCTGATTCAGCCACTGGTGGCGCGGCACGGAGTAAACGTTGCCGCGATCGCGCGCGCGGCTATAGGTGTCTTCGATAGTGTTGTTCAGCTCGAAATCGTCGGTGTCGTCGGTATCGCTGATTTCTTTGGCCCAAGTCCAGGTGGAAGTAAACATCAGGCCGCGGCTGACGCGCTTCTCCACCTGCACCTGAAGTCCGCTGTACAGCATGTTCGCGCCGTTATCGGCATAGTTGATGGTGCCGAAAAGCGGATACGGCCGGCGCGCATTGTTGAACGGCGTCGTGGAAGCCAATGGCTGATTGACATCGCGGCGGTAGGCCAACTGCGTGCCCTTCGATCCGATATAGCTGATCCGCAGACCGATATTGCGCGTCAGTTCCCGCTCCAACGACAGCGTGTACTGCTGTACGTAGCTGTTGAGCAGGTTGGGGCTCACTGCTCTCAGCGCGAGTGTCCCAGGCGTCCCCGGCGTATTGAAAGGATTCGCCAAGGTGAAAAGCGGCTGCCCGTTGACGACGTTGTTCGTCGTCACCAGGTTCGCTGAGAACGGTCCCGAAGCCAGGCCCACCGGAACATTCGCCGAGTAGTGTGAGTAGTAGACACCCCATCCGCCGCGGATCACCGTCTTCGCCGCGCGGTCGAGCTGATACGCGAACCCGAAGCGCGGCGCGACATTATTCTTGTCGCCATGACGCAGGGATTGCCCCACGCCCATCTGGCCGGCCGTCTCCACCGGCAGAGCGGAGGGAAAGTAAGGACTGATGAATTTCAGAGAAGCCTGGCTCGGCACCACGATCTTCCCCGTCGCCAGGTCGAACGAGTAGAGATTGCCGTTGAGCGCGTATGCCGGACCGTTGTATTCCCATCGCAGCCCGTAAATGAGAGTCAGCCGCGGAGTGACCTTAAAATCGTCCTGCGCATACGTGGCCCAGTCGCGGAATCGATCGTACTGCGGAGGAAACGGCGAGATCTGCGTGACCGTAGCCGGCAGCCCCAGCAGAAAATCGGCATATGCATTGCCGGTGAACTTCGACGCCGTGAACGAGAAACTGCCGAACACGGGATTGCCCGACGTGTTCGGCATGTAACGATTCACAAACCAATTGATCTCCTCGATCCCAAACTTCATCGAGTGCCGTCCGCGCACCCAGCTTAGATTGTCGGCAAGCTGCGCATGCCCGTCGTTGACGGGGTTCAGCAGGTTGATGGTGTCGCCGCTCAGGCCGGCGATGCTGAAGATGGGCAAATTGTTGATGTGGCCGTAATTGGGTAGACCCTGAATGCCGAGTTGCGAGAGCACGCTCTGGCCGTCGAACTGCGCGCTGCTGCCGGACACCAGGATCACTACACCCGCGCGAAACTCGTTCACCATCGTGGGGCGGATCGTATCCACATCGCCGAGCGTGAAGAAGTTGACGCGGCGGGTGTTGTCCGAAGGGCCGAACGACGTGAGCGGCAACGGGGAACGTGCGCCGGGAATCTGGTAGTCGTCCTTCCGATTCTCAAACCGCAGGAAAGCGGAGTGCCGTGAGGTGAAATTGTGATCGAGGCGGATCTCCTCAGTGCGGTGATCCTCCGGCCCATTCGCGAACGCGCGATAGTTTCCCGCCGTCAGCGTGGGTGGACCGAAGTTCGGCAACGGAAAAAATAGATTCTGCGCCGCCAGCGCCTGCTGGTTGATGAATTGGGGCAGGATGGTGCTGCCGTTAAACGGATTCACTCCGGTAAAAGGATTCTTCAGCGCCGTTGTGCCAAAATCGCCCTGCCGCATGGCCACCGTCGGCACGTTGGCACTGAACAACACCGCGGCGGTGCCGTGCTCGCCATCGAAATCGGCGAAGAAAAAGGTTTTGTCCTTGCGAATGGGACCGCCGAACGTCCCCCCGTAGTTGTGCAGGTTTTGATAAGGCTTGGCCACCGCGAAGAAGTTGCGCGCGTCAGTGGCGCTGTTGCGGACGTACCAGAAAACGCCGCCATGAAATTCGTTGTTGCCCGAGCGTGTGCCGGTGGTGATGGTGCCCATACCGCCGAACTCTGCGCGCGTCGTCATGATGTTCGCCGTAAACTCCTGCACGGCCTCCACGGAAGGCTGCGAAACATTGTCGGGACTACCAAAATTGCCGAAAGTGGTCTCGATGCCGTCCACCTTTACCTTGGTGCTGCTCGCTCCCGCGCCTGGGGTCAGCCACTTGGCGCCGTTCCCTACCTGCACCACGCCGGGCACCGTGAGCGGCATGATCGCAGAGATCAGGCCCGAGTCGCCCGAATTTTTCGACACGCTGCGCAAGTTCGTCGGCAAGTCGATAATCTGCCGCGTGAGCAAGCCCGACGAAACCGCGGGTGTATCGACCTGCACCACCGGCGATGCTGCGTCGGTGACCTGCACTTCCGAAGAGGAGCCGGCCAGTTCGAGGTGAAGGTCTTGCCGCGTGGTCCGATAGGCCTCTACCGCAAACGCTCGAGTCTCCAGAGCGCGGAATCCCGTGGCGGTGGCCTGCAAACGGTAGGGGCCGGGAGGCAGATCGGGAAACGAATAGTCACCCGCGTTGTTGCTCGACGTGGTTCGCTTGACGCCCGTACTCTCGTTGGTCAGCGTAATCGACGTGTTGGCAATCGTCGCGCCGGACGGGTCAATCGCCAGTCCTGTGACAGTGCCCAAGGGCGTTTGCGCACAGGCGGCAAAGGCTACGCAAAAGGAGACAACGAGGCCGGCTCTCATAGGGAAATGACCATTGTGTCATAGTGAGCTTGGCCAGGTGATACGCTGGAAGCTATGACTCAGCCTGCCCCGAGAATTCAATTGTTGAATACCGCGGATTATCGCGAGAACTATGCGAACAGCGTGCAAGTGCGCGTGAATCTGTGGGATTTCTTCCTCCTGTTCGGCCGAGTCAATCAAACTGCACCGGATAGCGTATCCATCCAGAACTTCCAGGGCGTGTATGTCAGCCCGCAACAGGCGAAAGCTCTGCTCAACGTACTCCAGCAGAATGTGACGCAATACGAGTCCGCCTTTGGCGAGATTCGGTTGGAGCCGCAGACCCCCGGCGGCATCGTGCAATAAGCGAAGCGGCGCGAACACTCGGACGAGAGCAGGCCGGTGACGCCTGCTCCACTGCTCACCCAATCTTCGGGCGGCATCAATCGCGATACCGGCGCGACGCCCGGATTCCTCTTCGTCGGCGGCCACAGAAAACTTACTGCAAATTTGGACCGGCTTGGCAATCTCTGGATCTGCGACGACACCTCCGACGGGCGCGCCAACTGCACGGGCTGCGTCTGGTACATCTCGGCCGGAGCACTCACCACCATTCCGTAGGCGAAGATGACGAAACGAACTGGCACGGTGGCGCGTCCCAGAAGCGCAAAGGTGAATTCCATGTGTGCTCTCTGGTGCGTTGCCGTGCTGTCCGTTGGAATCGTACACGCCCAGGCTCCGCCGCCCGGGAGGGGAGTTAATTTCTTCAGTAAAGAGAGGGAGATTGAGCTCGGCCAGCAACTGTCGGCGGAATTTCGCAAGACCGCAATGCCTTTGGACGACGCGGAGGTCGGGGGCTACGTGCAGCGCGTCGGCGCCAGGCTCGCCGCACAGTTCCCGCCGGAATGGACTTACGAATTCGAAACGGTCCGAGGCCCCTCGAGCGTGCCGACTCATGAGCCTGCGGCTTTCCCCGGCGGATTCGTCTTCGTCTCGACGGATCTGATCCTGGCTGCCCGGAATGAGGACGAGTTCGCCGGAATGTTGGCGCACGCTATGGCGCACGTCGCAGCGCGCCATGCGACGCGACTGGCCGCCAAGTCGCAAATTGGCCTGATCGGCGCGCCGGCGCGTGGCGCGAACGGACCTGCTCTGGCTCTTCACTTGGGTCTTCTCACATTCCAGCGAGCCAACGAGCGCGAAGCCGACTACCTTGCGGTGCAAGCGATGTCCGCGGCCGGATACGATCCCGCCAGCCTCGCTTCGTACATAGAGCGCGTTCAACCAGCGGCGGAGGAGGGCACCCTCGTATCTCAACCCATGCCTTCACGCGATCAACGCGTGTCCGCAATCCGGGACGCGATCGGCAAACTGCCCCGCACGCACCTACGAGACCAGCGCAGAGTTCGCCCACATCCAGGCATCTCTGAAATCCCGCTGAAGACGTGACCAGTCCCAATCCGATTGTCCATGCTACAACAAGAAATGTGAGCAGCCAGCCAGATCCCGATTTCGTGACGCTCTACCGACGTGCGTTCCAGGAGTTCCGCATTCGAGCGCTTTGGAATCTGCGCATGCTGGATGCCCCATTGCCCGAGGACGCCTTGGTGGTAGCGCGCAGGCTGCGCATCGAGGGAAATCGCGAAGCTCGCTTTCTGGCAGAGCAGATCGAGCAGGCCTGCCGTGCCGCTCACTAACATCCAGATCGATGTGCTGCGACTGATCGCATCCCACCGCGATCCCGAAAGCTACGTTGCTGGTGGTGCGCCATTAACGAGATCGGCGCTGCGTTATTCCGAAGATATCGACGTCTTCCACGACCGGGAGGAACGGGTCGCAGCCGCAGCTCTCTCGGACGCCGCTACGCTGGAAGCCGCTGGTTTTCGCGTATCCTGGCTGCGCCAGTTGCCTCTCATCTACACTGCGGAAATCGCCAGGCAGTCGGCGAGTACCCGGCTCGAGTGGGTGGTGGATAGCGATTTCCGATTTTTCCCCACCTTGCCCGATGAGACTTTCGGGTTTATTCTCCACCCGGTTGACCTGGCCACAAATAAGGTGATGGCCGCGGCAGGACGCAGAGAGGTGCGCGACCTCATGGACTTGGTAACGGTCCACGAAACGATTCTTCCGTTGGGTGCGGTGATTTGGGCCGCAGTCGAAAAGTCGCCAGGCTTCACGCCTGAGGGCCTAATTGCCGAGATCCGGCGCAACTCCCGCTACCCGATTGCGGAATGGCGAGCTTTGATGACCAGCGAACCGATCGACCCGGATTCCATCGTGGCCCGGCTTAGGGCAGCCCTCGACCTGGCCGAAGCGTTCGCCGAACGGATGCCAACCGATCGCTCGGGGCTGCTGTTTCTCAGTGCCGGTCAGGTCGTCGAGCCCGACCCCGAGCGCCTCGGCGACTATCAAACCCACTCCGGTAGGCGGCGCGGTCAATGGCCCGGCAGTTCGGAAATCACGACCGCCATGCTGGAGCGCTACCAGCAACGGCCAAAGCCGTAGCGATATCGAGCTTCCGTCAATACAATACAAACGCCCACACCGCATCCCCCGTCGCTGCGATCACATACTGTCGGCCATCCAGCATGAATGTCTGCGGAGCATTCGAAATCCCGCCAATCCGCGTGTTCCACAGCGGTTTTCCCGTGGCGGCATCGTGCGCCACCAGACTCCCGGCGCCATCGCCCGCAAACAGCAGTTTGCCCGCTGTCGTCAGCAATCCCCCTCCTCCGCCATTGCCGTAATACGGATGCCTCCACGCCACCTTCCCCGTCTTGTAATCGATCGCCGTCAGGAAACTTCCGCCTGACCCCACGCCCACTTCTTCCTTCCCGCCGAGCCCCATCGACCCTCGCGGATCCACATCCGTCAGATAGAAGATCGAATACCCGTTGCCCTCCGCCGTGTAGAACAGCCCGGTTTCGGGAGAGTAAGCCGGCGGCTGCCAATTGATCGTGCCTCCGGCGGGTGGCGACACCAGCGACCCCGGAACTGTCGGGTCCTTTTCCGGATCGCGCTGCGGCCCTCCGAACCTGTTCAGCGAATTCGACCAGTTCGTCGAAGTCCCATACTTACTCGTGACCAAATGCTCCCCGGTCACGCGGTCCAAAACGAAGAAGTAGCCGTTCCGCGACGCGGTCAAAACCAGCTTGCGCAACTTACCGTTGAACATCCCGTCCACCAGAACGGGCGTCTGCGCCGAATCCCAATCGTGCATGTCGTGCGGCGACGTCTGGAAGTACCACGCCATCTTGCCGGTCTCGACATTCACCGCGACCAGCGAGCACGTGAACAGATTGTCTCCACTACCTCGCATGCCCGTCGTATAGGCCGGGGTCGGATTGCCCGTGCCGAAGATGTAGAGCTTCGTTTCGGGGTCGTACGCGCCCGGGATCCACGTTTGCGCGCCGCCATGCCGCGCCGCATCCAGGCTCGCCCAAGTGTCCAATCCCACATCGCCCTGCTTCATCGGCACCGTATAGAACTTCCACTGCAACTCGCCGCTCTCCGGATCGAACGACTGCAGGAATCCCGGAGCATCGATGTCATTCCCCGTGCCGACCAGCACGTGATTTCCCACCACGATCGGAGCGGGCGTCGAGAAGTAGCCTTGCGACAGGTCGGCGATGGGCTTGTGCCAGCGCTCCTTGCCCGTCTTCGATTCGAGCGAGACCAGGTAGTCGTCGGGCGTTTCCATGAACAGGTAGTTATTCCACATCGCCAGGCCGCGATTGCCGATGTGCGTGCCGCCCTTCGTCTTCCAGAAGTAATGCCACAACTCGCGCCCGTCCCGCGCGTCTACGGCCCATGCGTTGTCCGGCATGGTGAAGTACAACGTGCCATCCACCTCCAGCATCGACGCCTTGATCGACCCGCCGCCTCCGCCCAATTCGCCGGTACCTTCGCCGCCCACAATAACCGGCGCACCGCCGCGAAAGCCTCCGCGTCCGCCACGCCCTCCACCGGCGGCATTTCCTTCACCCGGCGTGACGCGCGTCATCCAGGCCAGCGTCAGGTGCTTCACGTTCGATTGATTCACCTGCGTCAGCGTACTGTAGCGCCTTCCCGAATAGTCGCCGTTATACGTAGGCCACGACTCCTTCAGCGGCTTGAGCAATTCAGCGGGAGATACCCCGTTTCCCTGACCCGGCAGGAGCGAAGGGGTGACTACAAACAGAGCGGCGAAAAGCGCTTTTCTCAGTCCCATAGCGACGTTCCTTCGGAAGCGTACCACAACCCGTCCACTGGCCCCGCGCCCCCACTCTGTTGCAATCTAAGAGGGTGCCCTCTCAGCAAGCCGCCGCTCTTCTCGAAAGCTGTACCTCGCTCGCCAAGAGCTTCAGCTCGCGCACTCTCTTCGAAAATATATCCCTTGGCATTTCCGATGGCGACCGGCTCGGCCTCATCGGTCCCAACGGCTCCGGTAAATCCACTCTCCTCAAGATCCTTTCCGGCATCCTGGAGCCCGACTCCGGCACCGTTTCCATGCGCCGCAACATTCGCATCGGATACGTGCCCCAAGAAGTTGGTTTCGCCGACGGCCAAACTGCCGCTGAAGTCATCGCCGCCGCCCTCGCCGGGGAGCATCTGCACGACGAGTACGAACATGCCTCCCGCGTCAACCTTGCCCTGGGACGCGCCGGGTTCAGCGATGGCTCGGTCCTCACCCAATCGCTCTCCGGCGGCTGGAAGCGCCGACTCGCCATCGCGCGTGAACTAGCCCGACTGCCCGACCTCCTTTTTCTCGACGAGCCCACCAACCACCTGGACCTCGAAGGAATCGTGTGGCTCGAAAAACTGCTTGCCAACGCGTCATTCGCGAGCGTCGTCGTCAGCCATGACCGCTACTTTCTCGAGAATGTGGTCAACGACACCGCCGAGATCGACCGTATCTATCCCGAGGGACTCTTCCGCGTCGAGGGAACTTATAGCGAATTCCTGGAGAAAAAGGCGCAGTTCCTGATGGCGCAGTCGAGCCGCCAGGAGTCGCTCGAAAACAAGGTCCGTCGCGAAGTGGAGTGGCTCCGCCGCGGTCCCAAAGCGCGCACCGGCAAATCGCGCGCCCGAACCGACGAGGCTGGCCGCCTGATCCGCGAACTCTCGGGCATGGAATCGCGCAGCGTCAAAGATGTGGCGCAGATCGACTTCACCGCCACCGAGCGCCGCACCAAGCGATTGCTCTCGGTCGAGTCCGTCACTAAGGAACTTGGAGGCCGCACCCTCTTCCGCGATCTGAATTTCACGCTCTCGCCGGGCACGCGGCTCGGCCTCGTCGGCCTCAACGGCACCGGCAAGACCACGCTCCTCCGCATCCTGGCAGGCGAATTACAGCCGGATGCCGGACGCGTGGAACTCGCCGCCAATCTCCGCATGGTGTACTTCGACCAAACCCGAGAGCATCTGGATCCCAACCAGACTCTCCGCGAAGGACTCGGCGCGCATGGCGATTTCGTCATCTTCCGCGATCGCCCGATCCACGTCGCCGGTTGGGCGCGCCGCTTCCTCTTCGATTCCGGCCAGCTCGATCGCCCCATCGCCAGCCTTTCCGGCGGCGAGCAGGCGCGCGTGCTCATGGCGCGACTCATGCTCCAGCCCGCCGACCTGCTTTTGCTCGACGAGCCCACTAATGACCTCGACATCCCGACGCTCGAGGTCCTGGAGGAGAGCCTTCTGGAGTTCACCGGCGCACTCGTACTGGTTACGCATGACCGCTATTTATTGGATCGCGTGGCCACGGCTGTGCTGGGACTCGACGGCCAAGGCGCGTCGCAGATTTACGCCGACTACTGGCAATGGGAAGCCGCACAGGCCGCTCGCCCTGCGCCGGCCACGTCTCAGAAAGCGGCGGCTTCCACGCCCACGCGCTCCGCGCCGCTCAAGAAAAAACTGTCGTACCTGGAAGCCCGCGAGTGGGAGCAGATGGAGGAGCGGATTTTGCAGGCGGAGCAGGCCGTAGAAGCGATCCGCGCGGAGATGCAATCGTCCGAGGTCGTTTCCGACGGTCCGCGACTGCATGCGTGTTATCAGAAACTGCAGGAAGCCGAGCGAGACGTGGAGCAGTTGTACGCCCGCTGGGCCGAACTGGAGGCCAAGCAGCAGTAACAGGCGTTGGAGTTCGTTGCGCATCGAGGTGGCGCAAACACTCCTGTTCGCCGTCTCGACACTCTTGTCGAGACTTTCGGGGCATCCTCACATCCGAGGCGTTTTCAGATTTGCCCTAAACTGGGAGCGTTCTAAAACCACCTGCTCATGATCACCTTCTGCTCCGTGTAGAACCCCACCGCGTCCTTTCCGTGCGCGTGGAGATCGCCGAAGAACGAGTTCTTCCAGCCCGCGAATGGGAAGAACGCCATCGGAGCCGCCACCCCGACGTTGATCCCCACCATTCCCACCTCGCATCGCGACGAATACTCGCGCGCCGCCTTACCGCTACTCGTGAAAATGGCCGTCGCGTTGCCAAACGGCGAACTGTTCACCAGTTTGATCGCGTGATCCAACGTTTCCACACGAATCACCGAGAGCACTGGCCCAAAGATCTCTTCCTTCGCAATCGTCATGTCTGGAGTCACATGATCGAAGATCGTGGGTCCGAGGAAGAACCCGTCCGGGGATCGGTTCTCGCGCCCATCCACCAACGGTGTAGCGCCTTCGGCCACGCCCTTCTCCACGTAGCTCTCTACCTTGCGGCAATGCTCGGACGTCACCAGCGGCCCCATCTCCACACCCTGCTTCGATCCGTCGCCCACGGTCATTCCCTTAGTGCGCTTCACGAGCAGATCGAGCAGCGGTCCCGCCGCATCGCCCACCGGGACCAGCACGCTGCCCGCCAGACAGCGCTCGCCCGCGGCGCCGAACGCCGAGCCGATAATCGCCTCCACCGTCTTCGGCATATCGGCATCCGCCATCACGATCAGATGATTCTTCGCTCCACCCAGCGCCTGCACCCGTTTGCCATGCGCCGCCGCCGTGGTGTAGATGTACTTCGCCACAGGCGTCGACCCGACAAACGACACCGCCTTCACCAACGGGTGCGTCAGCAGCGCATCCACCGCGCCTTTGCCGCCGTGGATCAGATTCAATACACCAGGCGGCAAACCCGCATCGTGGAGCAATTCGATCGAGCGCGTTGGCGTGAGCGGCACCTTCTCCGAGGGCTTCAGGATAAAGGTGTTCCCGCACGCAATCGCGAAGGGATGCATCCACATCGGCACCATCGCCGGGAAATTGAACGGCGTGATTCCCACGCAGACACCGATCGGCTGCCGCACCGTCTTGCAATCGATTCCCGCGGCCACGTCGTTCAGCGAATCGCCCATCATCAGGCTGGGCATGCCGCACGCCACTTCCACCATTTGAATCATGCGGCGGACTTCAGCCTTCGCATCGTCGATGGTCTTCCCGTTTTCCTGGGTGAGGGTACCGGCGATCTCGTCGGCATGTTTTTCGAGCAATGTCTTGTACCGGTAGAGCACCTGGACGCGGTCTACCACCGGCACTTCACGCCATTTCAGAAATGCTTCGTGCGCCGTCCGGACCGCACGATCGACGTCGGCCTCGCTGGCGTACGGCACCTCTGCCAGAGTCGCGCCGGTCGCCGGATTGGTCACTGCCTGCAGGGTTCGACCCTCCGGCTTCTCCCAGGCTCCATTGATATAGAAAGATACGGTTTCCACTTTCGATTCGGTTGCGATCATCCTTCACCTTCCCATTCCGGTTCGTTGGCGGGGACCGGCGCCCGCTGCATCAGCAGCACATACACAGCAGCCGAAACACCGAAGCCCACGAACCAAGCGTAATCATATAAGAGGCGCAGCGGCGGAAACACCAGCCCAAGCAGCGCCACCACGATGCCCACGGCCAAGGCTGCCACAGCTTTCATGTTGACGCCGTTGTTGTATTGATAGATGCCGGTGCGCGAGTACAGATCGTCCACTTTCAAGTGTGCGCGCCGTACCACGAAATAGTCTGCAATCATCACCCCGGCGATCGGCCCCAGCAATCCCGAGTAGCCCACCAGCCAGCCGAATATGTACGAACTGAAATCGCTCAGCAGCTTCCACGGCATCATCGCGATCCCCACCACGCCGGTAATCAGGCCCCCGGTGCGAAACGAAATCAGCCGCGGATTGAGGTTCGAAAAGTCGTTCGACGGTGAGACCACGTTGGCCGCGACGTTGGTATTGAGTGTCGCGATCAGCAATGCCACCAGCGCGATCGACGCCACCACCGGTTGATTGAACTTGCCCAACAGCGTTACCGGATCCCAGATCGCTTCGCCGAACAGCACTGCCGATGCCGATGTCACCGCCACACCGATGAAGGAATACAGCGTCATCGCGGTAGGAAGACCCAAGGCCTGTCCTGTCGCCTGCGCTTTTTGCGACTTCGCATAGCGTGTGAAGTCCGGAATATTCAGAGCCACCGTAGCCCAGAATCCCACCATGCCGGTCAGCGATGGTATGAAGAACCGCACAAAATCAGCCGTAGTCTGAAATTTGCTTGGCGCGCGAAGCACCGGGCCAAGGCCGCCCGCCTTCCCCGTGATCCACCACAGCAGCAGCAGCCCGATGCCCAGCATGAAGGGCGCACCAATTCCCTCCAGGAACTTGATGGTCTCGATGCCGCGCCAGATCACCGCGATATTCAGTGCCCAAAACGCGAAAAAGCAGATCCAGATGCCGCCCGGCAAGCTCGCCGCCGCCGGCCACATGATCTTGAGCATCGAGAAGATCGCTTGTCCGCCGATCCATGTCTGGATGCCGAACCATCCGCAGGCCACCAGCGCCCGCAGGACCGCCGGAATATTTGCCCCGCGCACACCGAACGACGCCCGTACCAGCACTGGAAACGGAATCCCATACTTCGTGCCGGCATGCGCATTCAGCAGCATCGGAACGAGCACGATCATGTTCCCCAGCATGATCGTCGCAATCGCCTCCCACCAGCTCATGCCGCCCGCGATCAGTCCCGATGCCAGCATGTAAGTAGGGATGCAGACCGACATTGCGACCCAAAGCGAGGCGTAGTTGTAGGTCCCCCAAGTGCGCCGCGCCTTGGGAATGGGCGCGAGGTCCTCGTTATAGAGCGTTGGATCGCGTGGGGTCATCGCCTGCCGCCGGTCACTTCCAGGCGCCTCCGTGCGGCTTGCGCTTGATGTACTTTCCTCTCCCAGGCGCGCCGTAAAACACACCGCGGTCCATGATCACTTCTCCCCGCGAGATGACGGTGCGCGCGTTGCCTCTCACCTGAAAACCTTCGAACATCGAATAGTCCACCCGCATGTGGTGGGTCTCCGCGCTGATGGTATGCATCACCTTCGGATCCCAGATCACGATGTCGGCATCCGAACTGGCGAAGATCTCACCCTTCACGGGATACATGCCGAACAGCTTGGCCGGCGCGGTCGAGGTCAACTCCACGAAGCGCGAGAGGTTCAGCTTCGCCGAATTCACGCCGTGATGGTAGATGAGCTGCAAGCGATTCTCGATGCCGGGGCCGCCATTCGGGATCTTCGTGAAATCGTCCTTGCCGAGGATCTTCTGATCCTCGAAACAGAACGGGCAGTGGTCCGTCGACACTACTTGCAGGTGATCGTGAATCAGCCCCTCCCACAGCTTCGGCGGGTTTTCCTTGGTGCGGAGCGGCGGCGTGAAAACGTATTTCGCACCTTCGAAGTTCGGCCGCTCCAATTCTTCAATCGAGAGCAGAAGATACTGCGGACACGTCTCCGCATAGACCGGCACGCCGCGACTGCGCGCGTCCCGCACTTCGTTCAAAGCGGCCTCGGAAGAGAGGTGCACGATGTACACCGGCGCGCCTGCCATCTCCGCCAGAGCAATCGAGCGATGCACCGCTTCCGCCTCGGCCTGCACCGGACGCGTGAGTGCATGGTAGACCGGCGCGGTCTTTCCTTCCGCCAGAGCGCGCTGCACAATCACGTCGATCACGCCGCCATTTTCGGCGTGCATGCACACCAGCGCGCCGTTCTTTGCAGTCCGCGACAGCGCTTTGAAGATGGTGGCATCGTCCACCATCAGCACGTTGGGATAGGCCATGAACAGCTTGAAGCTGGCCACGCCTTCCTTCACCATCTCGTCCATGTCCTCGAGACCGCAGTTCCCGAGATCGGTGACGATCATGTGCAGACCGTAGTCGATGCACGCCTTCTCCTCGGCCTTCTTCCACCAGGTGTCCAGTGCGTCGCGCATGCGGGTACCACGCGGCTGGATTGCGAAATCCACAATCGTCGTCGTACCACCATATGCTGCCGCGCGCGTGCCCGTCTCGAAATCGTCCGATGACGTGGTTCCGCCGAACGGCATATCGAGATGCGTGTGGACGTCCACCCCGCCCGGCATTACATACATGCCGGTTGCGTCGATCACATGGTCGGCGAGGTGCTCCATCGGCCTGGGCGAGACCTCGAAGATGTGCTCATTTTCAATCAGGACATTGGCCACCGTAGTATTGCGGGCGGTTACCACGATTCCATTGCGAATCAGAATGTTCATGCGTTGCGACCTCCAGGTCTAAGCATGCGTGCGTTGCTCCCAGCTCTGCGGCGCGCGTCCGGTGGATACCTGCTCCATCGTGATACAGTTCTCCACCGGGCAAACCAGCCAGCAGAGGTTGCAGCCCACGCACTCTTCCTCGTCGACGCGCGGAATTCGCGCCGGCGGCGTGGCTCCGTTGGCGGACTGCGTAGAATCCAACTTGGCGATGGGCGTGGTGGTTACGGCAGCCCGGCTGCGTGCTTCAATCGCCGCTGGCACGCTGTGTCCGTCCAGATGGATGCACTGGTGCGCCCCATCCCAGCAGGCGATGTAGCAAAGATCGCAGCCGATGCAGGTATTCCGATTGATCCGCGCCACGATCTTGTAATTCAGGTCGAGGTGCTTCCACTCGGTGATCTTGGGCAGCGACAGTCCGCGGAAATCCTCGATTGTGCGGAAGCCCTTTTCGTCCATCCAGTTGCTCAAGCCATCGGCCATGTCTTCCACGATGCGATAGCCGTAATGCATCGCGGCAGTGCAGACCTGCACTGTTCCGCAGCCCAGCAGAATGAACTCTGCGGCCTCGCGCCATCCGGAGATTCCGCCGATGCCCGAGATCGGCAGCCGCACTTCCGGATCGGACGCAATCTGCTGCACCAGGTGCAACGCGATCGGCTTGACTGCCGGCCCGCAATATCCGCCATGCGATGAAGCACCGCCCACGTTGGGGCGCGGCGTCAAGGTGTCGAGATCGATTCCCGTGATCGAGTTGATGGTGTTGATCGCGGAGAGCGCATCGGCGCCGCCTCGCTTGGCGGCACGCGCCACCGCACGAATGTCCGTGATATTGGGAGTGAGCTTGATGAGCACCGGCGTGCCTGCCACTTCCTTCACCCACTCGGTAATCATGCACGAATACTCGGGCACTTGCCCGACCGCGCTGCCCATGCCACGTTCGCTCATTCCGTGCGGGCAGCCGAAATTCAGTTCCAGCCCGTCCGCACCCGCGTCCTCCGAGCGCTTCACGATGTCGTGCCACACCTCCCGCTTCGAATCGACCATCAGCGACGCGATCACGGCATGCTGCGGATAGCGCTTCTTCACCTCGGTGATTTCGCGCAGATTGACGTCGATCGGCCGGTCGCTGATCAACTCGATGTTGTTCAACCCCATCATGCGCTGCCCGTTCCAGTCGACCGACGAGTAGCGCGACGACACGTTCACGATGGGCTCGCCGATCGTCTTCCACACGGCGCCGCCCCATCCGGCGTCGAAGGCGCGCATCACCTGCTCGCCGCAATTGGTCGGCGGCCCCGACGCCAGCCAGAAGGGATTGGGACAGCGAATGCCTGCGAAGTTGGTGGTCAGATCAGCCATGATTCGGCCTCCTGTTTGTGTGTGGCGCAAACACTCCTGTTTGCCGCGTCGAGACTTCTCTCGACGCTTTTTCGGGTACCCACCAAGCCCGACTCTGTAGACGCGCGCAAAGTCTCGACCTGAGTGTCGAGAGGGCAAACAAGGGTAGTCTTGGGCTGCTTCGCCGCCGATGAAAGCGGCGCGTTCGCCAGGCAGAAAGGCTCGGCTACGGTGACACGCCGCGAACCCCCAACCCCTACCCCCCAACCCCTGCCTTCAAGGGTGTTTGCGCCACGCCTATCCATGGGTCGCCTCTGCCTTGGCTTTCGCCACGATCGCCAATGCCGCCCGTTTGCCGTCGGCCACTGCGTCCACCACTTCCCGGCCGCCGTTCACGCAATCGCCGCCCGCATAGTACCGGGGATTGGTCGTCCGCCCCGTTGGTCTGTCCACGGCGATCGAGCCACCCTTCAACTCGATGCCGCAGGTATCGTGCAGCATCCCCATGAAGCGGGACTGCCCCAGCGCTGGAATCACCATGTCACACGCGCACTCAAAGTACGACCCCGCCACCGGCGCCGCGTTGCGCCTTCCGCTCGCATCAGGCTCCGCCAGCCGCGTCTCCACGAACTTCACGCCCGCTACGCGCCCATCGTTCTCGAGGATCTCCACCGGCTGCGCGAGCCAATGGAACCGCACTCCTTCAATTTTCGAATGGTCGTATTCAAAGGAGAATGCCGGCATCTCCCTTTCGGTACGCCGGTAGAAGAGATGGACCTCCTCCGCGCCGAGCCGTTTCGCCGCATTCGCCGCATCGATCGCTGTATTCCCTCCGCCGATCACAATCACGCGCCGGCCGACGGCGAAATCCGGCGACGTCTTGTACCGTTCGATGAAGCGCAACGCGTCGATCACGCCGCGGAGACTCTCTCCGGGGATGCCGAGCCGCTCCATGGCCCCCAATCCCACGCCGATGAAGACAAATGAGAATTGGCGCTCGATCTCTTCCATCGGAATCGAGTCCGGCTCCCCCGTGCCGATCGCGGACTGCCGGAACTCCACCCCCATCGAGCGCACCAGTTCCACTTCGCGCAGGCTGTCCGCGGCGCGCAGTTTGTACTCCGCGACACCGTAGGTGTTCAGCCCGCCGGGCAGCGGCCGGTTGTCGAAGATGGTGACGGCGTAACCATGGCTCCGCAATTCCGCGGCGCACGCCAGCGAGGCCGGCCCTCCGCCGATACACGCCACTGTAGTTCCTGCTTTCGCCGGCTGTGGGCGACCCGGGATAGCCGCTCCGCGCGCATAAAAGTGGTCCATCGCGTACCGCTGCAGGCGGCCGATTTCGATGGGATTCTTGTTGTACCGATGCATCACGCAGGAGCCTTCGCAGAGCACATCCACCGGGCACACCCGCGAACAACTCAAGCCCAAAATGTTGGCATCCAGAATCGTGAGAGCGGAGCCGCGCAGGTTGCCGCTCGAAATCTTTTTGATGAATCGAGGCACGTCGATGTGGGTCGGACAAGCTGCCGCGCATGGCGCGTCGAAACAAAAGAGACAGCGGTTAGCTTCGGCGATGGCGGATTGCGAATCGAACGGCGGGTGTAGTTCCGGAAATCGTTCCAGGTTGTGCGGAATCGGCGGAAAACTCATCGCGCGCTCCCGGCAACCACCGAGCCGCAGGCCGCCAGCGTCTTGTCGAGCAGTTCGATAAAGTGATCCACGTCAGTGCGGCCCACGTTCATCGGCGGCGAGATGCGGATCACGTTGCCGAACATTCCACCCTTGCCCACCAGCAGACGGTTCTCCTTCGCCGCTTCCAACGCCATAGCGGTCTGTGCCGTAGCGGGTGCCTTCGTGTGGCGATCCTCCACGAGTTCTATAGCCTGCAACAGTCCCATGCCCCTGACGTCGCCGATAATTTCGTGTTTCTCCTGCAACTCTTCCAGCCGGGAGCGCAGATAGCCGCCGGTTTCGGTGCAGTTCGTCAGCAGGTCCTGCTCCTCGATGAAATCGATCACCGCCTTGGCCTGCGTGGAGGTCACGGGGTTGCCGCCAAACGTGGAGATGGTGAGCCCCTTGACCGAATCGGCCACTTCGGGCCGCGCTACCGTGAGCCCTACCGGCGAGCCGTTGCCCAAGCCCTTCGCGCTCGTCATGATGTCCGGTGTCACACCCCAGTGCTCGATGCCGAACCACTTGCCGCCGGTGCGGCCCCATCCGGTCTGCACCTCGTCGCTGATCAGGATGCCGCCGTGATTGCGTACGATCTTCTCGACGATCGGGAAATACTCTTTGGGCGGCGTGATGAAGCCGGCCACACCCTGAATCGGCTCCGCGATAAACCCGGCGACGCGACCTCCCGTGGTGCTGCGGATCAACTCCTCCATGTCCTGCGCGCAACGAACCTCGCAGCTTGGGTAGGTCAGTCCGAAGGGACAGCGATAGCAGTACGCATTGTGCGCGTGAACCACGCCGGCCTGCGGCAGTCCCAGCTTCCACGAACCCTGGCCCGTCAGCCCCATCGCCATCGACGAGCGCCCGTGATACGAATGCCGCAGAGCCACGATATCCGTGTTGCCGGTGTAGCATCGCGCCGTGAGAATGGCGGTCTCGTTGGCCTCGGTGCCGCTGTTGGTGAAGAACGACTTGGTCAGCTTGCGATCCGGCGTGATTGACGCGATCTTCTTCGCCAGTGCCGCCTGCGGCTCATTGGCGAACACCGTGGAGACATGCTGAAGCGTGTCGAGTTGCTGGTGCACCTTCGCATTGACCTGCTCGTTGCAGTGGCCCACGCTGACGGTCACGATGCCGCCGAAGAAGTCGAGATATTGGTTGCCATCGGCATCCCAAACGTACTGGTTCTTCGCGCGCGCGATGACCAGCGGCTCCTTATAGTAATGAAACACTGCCGGAAACAGGAATTCCTGATTCGCCAGGATGATCTCTTCTTTAGTCATGGGGGTGCCTATGCCTTTACTAACGACTCGTACATATCGGGACGGCGGTCCCGGAAGAACTGCCAGGTCTTCCGAACCTCGGCAATCTTATCGAGATCGAGGTCCGCGGTGAGCACCTCGTCCCGGTCGCGCGACGCCTGCGCGAAGATCTGCCCGCGCGGATCGCAGAAGTAGCTGGAGCCGTAGAACTCGCCGATATTCCACGGCGCTTCGACGCCTACGCGGTTGATCGCGCCCACAAAGTATCCGTTCGCCACCGCGTGCGCGGGCTGTTCGAGCTTCCAGAGATACTCGCTCAGGCCGGCCACGGTTGCCGAGGGATTGAAGATGATTTCTGCGCCGTTGAGCCCCAATGCGCGGGCGCCCTCTGGAAAGTGGCGGTCGTAGCAGATGTAGACGCCGATTTTGGCGAAGCCGAGATCGAACACCGGATATCCTAGATTGCCGGGCCGGAAATAGAACTTCTCCCAAAAGCCCGGGGCCACATGGGGGATGTGCGTCTTGCGATACTTTCCGAGATACGTTCCGTCGTTTTGGATCACGGCGGCGGTGTTGTAGTACAGGCCTTCCTGTTCCACCTCATAAATGGGGACGATGAGGGCGATGTGGTGCTCGCGGGCCAGATCTTGCATCAGGCGGATGGTGGGTCCGTCAGGGATCGGTTCGGTGAAATCGTACCAGCGAGTCACCTGCTCGGCGCAGAAGTAGGGACCGTAGAAGATCTCCTGCAGACAGACCAACTGCGCGCCGGCGCGCGCGGCTTGCTCGATGTACCCAACGTGTTTGTCGAGCATGGCTTTTTTGGTGGATTCGAGCGAGGCGTCGGGGGGCGCTGCGTTGGACGCCTGAATCAAGGAGCAACGAACAATGCGAGACATCAATCCTCCGGGCCGCCAGGGAACACCCCACCTGCCCGGTCTGGCGACCGAAAATTGGCGATTTGGCCATTATAGCGCAGCGAAACTGGAGACGATTTAGAATCAGACTCCGGGACTCCGGGGTGCGCACGCGCTATGAAGATCTGCGCGCGCAGCCGTGGCGCAAACACTCCTGTTTGCCGCGTCGACACTCATGTCGACGCTTTTCGCGCGTCCACCGAGTCTGACTGCAGGGCGTTTTCGACGCTGCCTCCGAAATTCCCGAATCTGCTTGCGCACCAGGGCCGTCCCGGGCACGATGCTTGCGCCAGTTGTTTTGCGGATGATCTACCGCAATCCCGACAGTGTCAGATGATTGATCTCCCAAATCCTGCCAGCCACCGCCGCCCTTGTTCGTGTGCCATCACCCGTTCGATCTCGCGCGCCGGCGCAACGTGCTCGCCAATCACCAGATTCTCAGCAACATTCGCATGTCCCCACTGGAAGCTTGCAGTCGTGATGGGCCAGTGATCGGCGATGACTTGGTGCCACCAGAACTGGCCGCCGTCGATGGGTTTCAATTTGGGGGTCTATCCGCGGAGCATTGTTTACCACGCCGTCTGTACGATGACTCTGCGGCAGGAGCGGCAGAAATCCACGCCTTTCACATCCAGCCGTTCGACCGCGTGGCTCGATGCCATCACACAGCGCCAGTCCGCACAATGACGCAGTCCGAAAGTGTGGCCTAGCTCGTGAGCCGCCTCCTTCAGGAGCCGCTGCCGGAACAACTCCTCGCTGCCCGGCAAGCCGTAAAACTCCTCGAACAGCCGCGCTGCCGACACCACCGCGCAATTGCCGTCCAGTTGGGCTTCACCGAATACGAAGGTCAGAACGGGCACATACAGATCGCACGCCGTCACTCCGAGCACGCGCGCATCCGGATCGCTTTCCCGCTCCAGACGCTGGATGATCGCCGTCGAATAATACTGCTGGCGGCGCCCATCCAGGGCAAATGCAATGTCGAACGTCTCCGGCCGGATGCGGCAGGGCGTTCGAAACGTGCGGGCCAGTGTGGCAGCCAGGTTCTCCAGCCGATTGAGCCCCATCTCACCATTGACGCTGGTGAGCGGGATCAGGTGGATCGGTTTCACCGCAGACCGTAGCGGCGCAGTTTGTTGTACAACGTGGTGCGGTCGATGTCGAGAATGCGGGCAGCGCGCGACAGGTTATGCTGCGTCTCGCGCAGGATTCGCTCGATGTGCGCCCGCTCCACGTCGTCCAGGGTCTTGCCGCCCTTGGGTTCATCCGCCTGGAATTGGAACGAGAAGTCGGCGGGACGAATCTCCGGACCGCGACCGACCACCAAGGCCCGTTCTACAGCGTTTTCCAGTTCGCGGACGTTGCCCGGCCAGTCATGGGTCATGAGCACTTCCAGAGCTTCCGGAGAAAGGGACGGCATCGACCGGCTGGTGGCCATGCAGAATTTGTTCAGGAAGTGGTTGACCAGCAGCGGTATGTCCTCGCGGCGGTCGCGCAGCGGCGGCAGATCGATGCAGAAGACGTGCAGCCGATAGTAGAGATCGGGACGGAACGATCCCGCCTTGACCAACGCTTCCAGGTTCTTGTTGGTCGCCGCGATACAGCGGAAATCCACCTTGATCTGCTGGTTACCGCCGACGCGAACAATCTCCTTCTCCTGCAGGACCCGCAGCAGGTCTGTCTGCGTCCTTAGGCTGATGTCGCTGATTTCATCGAGAAAAACCGTGCCGCCATCGGCCACCTCGAACTTGCCCTTCTTGCGATACTGCGCTCCCGTGAAGGCTCCTTTTTCGTGCCCGAACAGCTCGCTTTCGAGCAGCGTCTCGGTGAGCGCGCCGCAATGAATCGTAACCATGGGCATGAAGCGCCTCGGGCCGCCCATGTGGATGGCTCGCGCCACGACTTCCTTGCCTGTGCCGCTTTCTCCGGTGATGAGCACGGTGGCCTCGGTGGACGCCACCATCTCGATCAGCTCCGTCACCTTGTGCATGGCCGGACTCTTACCGATCAGTTCCAGGCTCGGAGCAACTTCCTGCAGGTTCTCGCGCAGGCGCACGACCTCACGCCTCGCCCGCTTGTGCTCCAGGGCATTGGCCACAAGGTGGGACAGTTCGTCCGGATCCACCGGTTTCGTTATGTAGTCGTAAGCGCCGTGCTTGAGGGCCTGCACCGCAGTGTCCACCGATGCGTAGCCCGTCATGAAGATGATTGTCAAGTCGGGATCGGCTTCGCGCAGACGCATCTGCAGCTCCATGCCGTCCATACCGGGCATCTTGATGTCGATCAGCGCGAGATCGAACTCCGCGTGCTGGATGAACTCCAGCGCTTCCCGACCGCTGCACGCCGGCTTCGCCGTGTAGCCTTCGCTGGTGAACCATTTTCCGAGCGAGTCACGTACGACTAATTCGTCGTCGACGATGAGTATTCGGCCTTTAGTCTTGATCGATGACATGGGCTCTGTCACGGTTGCCATTACGTCCTCCTGAAAGCAGGGATTGAGGGTTGGGGACTGGGACCGCGATCGATTTTTGAAATCGTGCTTCCACTTCCCACACCTGCGCCAGCTGGAATCTCTGTTTGAGTTACGGGTAAAGTTACCTGGAATTCTGTTCCTTCACCGGAAGTGGATTGCACCGAGATGTCCCCCGCGTGTTGTTCCACGATGCTGTGCGCCACCGCGAGGCCCAAACCGGTTCGGTTCTGGTCCTCCTTAGTGGTGAAGAATGGATCGAAGATCCGCGGCAAAACGTCCGCGGGAATGCCGGATCCGGTGTCCTTTACGAAAACGGAGGCCAGTTCCTTGTCCGCGTCGAAGCGGGTGGAGACCTCGAGCGTGCCGCCTTTTGGCATGGCTTCCGAGGCGTTCACCATGAGCACCACGATCACCTGCTGAATCTGATTGGCGTCGCAATTCACGAGCGGCAGACCTTCAGTCAGTGACTCCTCGAGCTGGATGCTCTGCATTTCGAGCTTGTGTTTGACCAGCAACACCGCCCGATGCACCACCGTGTTCAAGTCGTTGGGTTGGCGAATGCTCGGCGCCTGACGCGAGAACGTGAGGAGATTCTTGACCAGATCGCCGCATCGCCGGCTCTCGCGCTCGATGGTCTCGAGCTCCTCGAGGATCTCGGCGCGGCCGGGGATCTCGTGCTTTTGCAGCTCCCGGATCACCAGCCGGGCATAGGTGAGAATGCCGAACAGCGGGTTATTGATCTCATGGGCCACCGTAGCCGCCAGCTTGCCGATCGATGCCATCTTCTCGGAGCTGAGCAGGGTCTTGTGGACGCGCTCCAGTTCGGCGGTCTTCCGCCGGACCTCCTCTTCGATATGGGCCTGCACTCCGGCTACTTGCGCGGTCATCTTATTGAAAGAATCGGCCAGGTCGCCGAGCTCGTCTCCCGATCCCGCGGGCAGCCGGTAGTCCAGATCGCCGGCCGCGACACGATGCGTGCCGTTGATGAGCTTCTTCACGGGCCGGTATACCACTATCCACATGAACAGGATGGCTGCCAGGCAGCCGAACAGGATGGCACTCACCAGGAACCACTTGAGATTGGCCTGATGCTGCGCGAGCTGGGCATCGACAGTGGCCAGGGAGAGGTTGGCGTCGATCACGCCCAGAATGCGCTGGCTCGCCTGATGGACATGGCAGGCAGCATTGGAGCACTCGGGCGCGTTGTCGATGGGCCGCATGACTCCGAGCACCCGATGCCCTTGCCGGTCGGCGAAATAGCGGGCCTGTACCGGGCGGGTCAGAGTCTTCAGCGGGTCCGACTGGCCATGACATCCGACGCACCCTTCCGCGCTCTTATCGACGGCGGTCTGCACCTCCTGCCCGTCGCTCGCGTACGAAATCAGCCCGTCCTTGTTGTAGATCCGAATGCGCTGAATGCCCGGCTCGGTGCCCAACTCCTGAATAATGTTGTAAAGCGCATCGCGATCGTTATGCAGCATCTCGTAATGCGTGCTGCGGACGATCACATCGGTGACGCGGTACGCCGCCTGCTCCACGAGGTCCTGCGAATTGCGGCGCTCCATGCCCAGATTCAGATAGCCGAACAAGGCGAAAAATGCCGCTGTGCTCGCGATCACGCAGATCGCGAGCTTGGCGGCGAGCCCCATTCGAATTGAACTGAGCAGCTTCATCCCACCGTGACGGTATCCTCTCTGCGTTCCTCCACCTCGCCTAGCGCCGCTTCATGCGACGCCTCCTCGAAGATGGGGAAGTACTGAGCGATCAGGCGGAATATCGCAAATCCGGCGGCCACGATGGAGAGGGTGATCGCCACCTCGCTCCATTTGGGTATGTAGTGGGTCCCCGAACCGGCCTCCAGGCCGGTAGTTCCGACGTTCAACCGGTTGGCAATAAAGCCGAAGACCACCATGACCGCGCAGGCATACAGGGCACCCGGCCGGAGTCGGATCTTCGATTGATACAGCAGGACCGTGGGGACCGCCATCAAGGCGATTTCAAGGCCGAACAGCCAGGTTTCGATGCGGTTCTGCGAAAGCAATCCAAAAACGTGGCGATGACTCAAGTCCAGGAACCGGATCCACAGGTACACGCTCATCACCACGGCGAGAACCCGCGCCAGGCTGGCGAGCAGCGGCAGTTCCAGGGCACGGCCGAAGGCCCGACTGCTGTGCCACGATTCGAAGATGGTCATCGCCAGCCCGACGGCGATCGCCGAGACATAAAACAGGAGAGGAAGGATCGGCGTATACCACAGCGGATAGAGTTTCTCCGGAACGATCAGGAAGAGGGTGCCCAGCGAACTCTGATGCAGCGTCGACAGCAGCACGCCGAGGATCATCAAGGGCACCGAGATGCGATGGATCCAGGCGAGCGGCTTGTGCAGGCCGAACTTCTCGAATACCACCGGAAGGAATTCGAGGAACAGCACGGTGGTGTACAACGTGACACACCAGGCCACTTCGAACATGACCGAATGCGGGTTCCACATCACCAGCGGATGCCAGAGACGGTCGGGACGTCCGAGGTCGTAGAGCAAACCGACCACTACCAGCGAGTACCCGAGGAATGCCGTCAGGATGGCCGGCCTCAAGACCGGGTGGTAGCGCTCGATGCGGAAGATGTGAACGATCGCCACCAGGGTGAATCCGCCCGCCGCCAGGCCGACTCCGCACATCACGTCAAACGCGATCCAGATTCCCCACGGGAATTGGTCGCTCAGGTTGGTGGAACCTCCCAAACCATAGAACACGCGCAAATAAGTGGCGTATAGTCCCGCCAGCAGGATGACTGCGAAAATGACGCGCCAGACCGTAATTCTTGGAAGTTTCGCAGCCATTACCGTCTCCCTTCCTTCCGCGCGACTTCGGCACGCCGGTTGGTAATCCACCAGATCCCGCCCAGCAGCACGGAACCGGTGGAAACCACGTCGGGAACCAGTTCCAACACGCGCCAGGTAGTCTCGGGCAGCGGCTCCTGCGGCACATTCGTGCGCAGGCCGATCTGTTCGAACGGAACTGCGGAAAGGTACAGCACCGACGTGCCGCCCACCTCTTTCAGGCCATAAATCCGGTTGTAATACTGCTCGGGCTTTTGCGCGATCCTCTGCTGCGCCTCGGCCACCAGCTCATCCCGGTCGCCATTCTTGGTAGCGCCCACCGGGCAGGCTTCCGCACAGGCTGTAATCTGACCCTGGCTCTGCCGCTCAAAGCACATGTCGCATTTGCGCATGCGGGGCAAACGGTTCGCCCATTCGTACGACGGCACCTGGAACGGGCATGCCTGCATGCAGTAGCGGCATCCCATACACTTTGCGGCGTCATAGACCACCGGTCCCAGCGTAGTTTTCTGCAATGCGCCCACGGGGCATACCGAGGCGCATGCCGGCTGGGCGCAATTCATGCACAGCCGCCGGCTGAACTTGTCGCCATGTGTTTCGATGGCGGTGAGCTTGTGAGCCGAGATCTTCTCTTCAGCAGCAATTTTGTCGTCGTAGGGTAGACCCCAACGAGCCGCGCAAGCTCCTTCACAAGCCTTGCAACCGATGCAGAGGGTGCTGTCGTACAGAATTGCTCTAGACATACAATAAGACCCTCAAATCCTTTTTAGCAGACTTCTTGTCGAAAGTGTAGTAAATATTCACAACATTTACGCAGTGAGGAAGAATTCGCTAGTGGTTTGCCTCCAATCAGCGTCCGGCACGCTGGCCAGGAGATCTTCGGCAGGGCGTCCGCCATCGGCCGCAACTGCCCCAGCTAGTGCAGGTTGCAGGGAATAAAGCCGCTCGACGGCATCCCGCATCCAATCGCGCACCAAGCTCTTCGGAACCAGGTTGCGCACAGTGCTCTCTTCGTCGGGCACATGGACCGCCACCAGCCAGCCTTTGCTGTATGGGTGCTCCCGCAATTCGGCCGGGCGATTCACCACCTCGGCATTTACTTCCGTGACTTCGCCTTCGGTCGGCGATACCATCTCGGTCTTCACGCCATCGCGATAGAACGCCGCAATCTTCTGTCCTTGCCGGATCCACGTTCCGGGCTTGGGAAGCTCGATTTTCTCGATCTTTCCGAGAAGTGCCGCGGCAAATTCGTCGGCGCCCACGCGCACCAGATTCTTGCGTTCCGCCACCAGCCAGCTATGTCCCGCGTGATACGAAAGATTTTCGGGAACCTGAAAACCGTCAACAAAGTCCGCGCCGAACGTGGCCGGGACCGTCCGTGGCGTAGTCACCGCCACCGTCGCAAAAGCTTTGCGCCGATTGAGCATGTAATCCAACACGATGAAAACCAGGAAAAACGCTAAAACCAGAAGAACTGTCATAACCGATCCATCCTTTCTCCGCTCTCTACAAGGGCACGGGAAGGGCCATAAATCGGTGATTTATACCTCTTTATCTGTTGTGAATTCAAGCGGATACAAGCTGTAGAGTTATGCTGCGGCAACGCCACGTTGAGAATCACTACGGTGATTTGCTGAAGAATGCTTTGGAGCGGAATGGAATGAAGGGGTTAGGCCCGGTGATGCGAAATCCGACCGTGGTGTCGCCGATCTCAACAGGTTCTCAAAGGTAGCGCTCCCGAAGAATGGTGGCGTGATGTGCGACATGTCCTGCAGTGATATACGCCAGCGAGCGAACCGTGAACGGATAGCCGCTTGCCATGCCCTGGCGCATCCAAGCCTCCAGCGGAAGTTGCCGGAACAGCGCGATGGTGGAGAGGCGGATTGCCCGGAATTCCTCAACATGGCTTGCCCACGAAATACGATCGGCCTTTGCCCCGGCGGCGGCGATGTCCTGGTCGAAACCCGGCAGTGGCGAGTCGAATCCGCGGGCGAACCAAAGGGCGCGGAACACAAAAGCCCGCTCGGTGTCGTTGACATGGCTCCACAACTCACGGATGCTCCACTTTCCGGGCGCGTAGCGGTGCAGGGACTTCTCCTCGGAGATGGTGGAAAGTACCGCGATCAGGTCCGGAAGCTGAGATTCCAGGGTGGCGACCACATCCTCGCTCGCGATCTGATTAATGTAGGTGTAGTAGTAAGGCGCGGTTTCGTCTGCTTGCGGGCGTCCGATCATAAGTACACTGTACCCCGCTCCGGCTTACCAGCGTTCGATGGCCGCTACCCGCGCAGGACCCTCTGGCCGCCCGCGCTGTCGAATGCCAGTTTGGCCGCTATTTCGGCGCTGCTTGCGTCCTCCAGTATCGACGCGAACTCGTCCTCCGCGCGAACGGCCGCTAACCATGGGTCGTGGGCCAAGGTAAGCGAAGCCGTGAAGCCCTCCAGACGGGCACGCCGCACCAGTCGAATGGCCGCGCTGGCGCGCCCTGCCTGCGAAAGATGGCGAGCCAGGTAAAACAGGATCTCGGGTTCATAATCCACCTGGGTTTCCTCGACAAGGGCGACCGCATCCTCTGGGCGGTTCTCGGTCAGAGCCAGGAGTGAACCCATCAGGCCAGCCATTAGAGGAGATAACTGCCGATCTTCCAGCCGGTCGCACAGCAGCGAGATTGCTCGCTGCGAATCCCCCATCGCGGCCCAGGCAGCCGCATCCAGATAGTAGCCCTTACGTCCGCTATAGCTCTCGATCGTGGCTTCGTACTCCCCGCGCAGGAAGTATGTGTGGGCGACGCTCGTCCACAGTGTCGGGTCCAGCGCGGTGGAGCGCTGGTGGGCCAATACCGACTCGTCCAAGAGACCGCAGAAGCGCAGAACCTGAACCAGCCCCGCAAAACTCTCGGCCTCGTGCGGATGCCGGCCGAGCCGTTGCGCCAGGCGGACTGCGGCGTTCTGCGCCTGCCCGAGGTCCGCCTGTAATTGAGTATAGAAATGGTGTGCGCATGCCAGGTCCGGATCGAGGATTAGCGAGCGCTGCAACGCAGCCTGCGCCAGTTCCAAATTCACCGAGCGCTGTCCTGAGAACTTCTCGATCAGCCGGCAAGAGCGCCCCAGCCAGGCCCATGCCGGTGCGAATCCGGGGTCGCCGGCGATGCACAACAAGCATAGATCGCGGGCACGGAGCATCGACTCGAGCGAGCGCTCCGTCACTAGTTCCTTTGCCCGCACGAAATGTGCGTAAGCCGCGTGGTCCACACCGGGTTCGCTCAGCACCTGCGAGGCGAATCGATAGCCGAATTTCGATACAGTCTGGATCGCGTCCCGGCCGAAAATCTTTCGCAGCATCACGATCGTGTTCGTCAGATTGGCCTCGGCGACGTGCGTGTCGGGCCACAGAACATGCACCAACTCCTCTTTGCGGACCAATCGCTCGGCGTTCCGAACCAATAAGAGAAGCGCGTCGAAGGCCTTGGGAGGCAGGGGCACGAGTTGATTCTGGTGACGCAACTGCCGCTCCGAAGGAAAGAGTTCGAATTCTCCGACGCGATAGGTGCCCGGCGCCGTGCTTGGACCTTCCTTTGAAATTACCTGCATTTTACCTGCGCCCGACTCCCTAACATTAGCTCTATTCTTTAGCTCAGTACAGGGTCGCGGCGCGTGCGTGGCGGCCCCCGGGCGTACGAAGGCAAGTATGAGAATGCGGAGCGTGTCTATCCTTTTGACGATCGCCCTCGCTGCCTCGATCCCCGTAGCGGCGCAGTCCGCGCGGTGTGAGTCGGTCGGCGGAGTGCTCATGACCAACATCGGTGCGATCGGCGGCACTTACAATCTGGGGGCGGTCTTCGGCGACCTGCAAGGCAGCGTCGCCGCGCAGATCCTCGGCCAGAACCCCGACGGCACGTATAATGTGCAACACTACTGGGTCGCCACTTCCGGCGACACAATTCTGTTAAAAGTCGCGGTTCTCAAGCCGACCTACCCAACCACGGACAAGAGCATCGTGGCGGTACCGTGGGGTAACTATGTGAGCGAGATCGCTGGCGGCACAGGTAAATTCGACGGCGCGACCGGCTCAATCAGTTACTTTGGAATGGCTGACTTCAGCGCACTCACCTTAGTGCTGCGATAATTCGGGAACCGTCTGTTACAAAAGCCCGCAGTCAGCCAGCCAGCGGCCTGTCCGGCTCTGACGTGTTTTACAGCCAACTCTTTTAACCGAAAGGTGTATCAATGAAAATCAATCATTCGATCGTCGTGTGCCTGACGCTCATCATCGCCGTCGTGGCGTTCGCCCCGGCCGCGTATGCTCAGGGTGCGCAAAATGCCTGCACCAATTCCTCTACCGCGGGAAGTTACACTCTCACGTGCAGCGGATTTACTGCCGCGGGCGCAGGAGGGTCGCTCTTGCCCATGATGCAGGTGGGTGTTGCCAGCGGCGATGCCTCCGGTAACTGGACTGGCACCGCCACCATCAACATTGGCGGCCAAGTGGTGATTCCCGACGCCAAGGTGACTGGCAAGACCACCATTAATCCTGATTGCACGGGCGCCATCACCTACAACAAAGGGACGCCCAGCGAGATGAACATCACCTTCGTCGTCAACCCGAAATCCGAGGAGATCTTCGGGTTGATTACTGACAAGGGAACGGTAGCCGCGTGCGTGTTGAAACTCATCGGCAAAGTGCCGAACTCTGAAGGATCAGGGCGTTGAAGGCTGGAGGTGCTGGCGCCTCGTTCTTGGAATGACGTAAACGTGAGGGGCCGGATGGCGGTGGCAGACCCTCGACTGTTGCCTATCCCGGCCCGACTTCCGATTCACTAGCGCAGGCCGCTTGCAGAACTCCTGAGCGGTTCGCGCCCTGCCGATCCTACCATTAGTGTGACCCCGGCGACCAACACTCCGACACACCTCAGACCGCGACGGCTCCGAGAGCAGCCGTGGCGCAAACTTCGCTTTGCCGAGTCGACACTCTTGTCGACCCTTTTCTGCGCGTTCACCAAGTGTGACTGCAGATTGTTTCCGGCGCTCCCTTTGAATTCCCAATTCGCTGACGCACAAAGTTCTGGTACTACTTTGCCGTACGCCTGCCAATATCTCGCACCAGAGCGCATCTTCAGGACCGTGATGAGTAGCGCAGTCACTACGAGGGGAAAAGCTCACGCGCGATGAGTCGTGAATTCCACGCGTGTAGAATGTGACACGCTGCTCTCAAATCACAACTACAAGAAAAAGTGACACTTATCGCTTGGCTCCGGTATTGCAACCGGAATCTGCGAGTGCGGAGGAATCAGCAAATGTTGAATGTGGAAGATCGAATGAAGCGGATGGCGGTGATTACCGGCGCAATTTTGATGGCGACCGCCGAAGCCCTGGCACAGGACCAGCAAGCCAAGCTCGCGAGGCGCATTATCGTAAGTATTCCAGACCGGAAACTGGCGGTGCTCGAAGGTGGCAAAGTGGTGAAAACCTTTCCCACGGCAGTGGGTGCCCCTGCCACGCCAAGTCCCACTGGTTCTTTCACGATAGTGCAACGCCTGGTCGATCCCACCTGGTACTTCCATGGGCAAGTCGTGAAGCCCGGCAAGGCGAATCCCCTGGGTACGCGCTGGATGGGATTGAGCGCCGGAGGCTACGGAATTCACGGAACCAACGCACCCGGCTCTATCGGGCACAATGTGTCGCATGGTTGCATCCGCATGAAAAATCAGGATGCCGAGGAACTTTTCGCGATGGTGTCAGTGGGCGACCCGGTGGAACTGGTAGCGGAACGAACTCCCGAATTAGACGAGATCTTCCCGCCCGTCATCAGGGCCGTTATCGGACCGCGTCCGCCGGCTACTGTAGTCGCGCAGACACTCGTTCCCGGGTCCGCCGGGGCCGGGCCAGGGAATGAGTAAAGTGAGGCGGTGCAGTGTGTTATCATCGCAGCCGTGAAGGGGTGGCACGCGGTCCTCTCGGCTCTCCTGTTCTTCATCCCGGGGGGCGCCTCAGCGGCCGACGACGGGAACGGCGCCGCTCGCGAATTGGCGCGGAAAACCGCTGCCTTCATAGGCAAGGGCGAGCCGGTTTCGGTAGCGTGGAACAACCTTGGCTCGCTGGGATCGGCGGCACTGCTCGACGCGCGCAATGCCTTTGAAGCCGCCCTCAAAGAGGCGGGCTGCCGCATCAGCGACGTCGCCCCGCTAACCGAAGCTCGCGTCACCCTTTCGGAAAACCGCGCCCAGTTCCTGCTGGTGGAAGAGATCCGCAGGGGCGACGAGCGCCAGGTCTGGTTCGCCTCGTGGAGGCGCGGGGAGACGATACCGGCCTCGTCCTCCGGCGTCGTGCTGGAGAAGAAGATGGTCTGGGAACAGGACGAGGCAATGCTCGACGTAGCCTTTCCCGGCGACTCCATGGTGGTCCTCTCACCATCGAAGGTGACCTTATATCAGCGAGGAAGTGGTTCGTGGTCGGCGGCCGCGTCTGTCCCGCTGTCTTCTCCCCGACCGTGGCCGCGCGATCTGCGAGGACACATTCGTGTCAACGCCGCGAATTTTCAGACGTACCTGCCCGGGCTCGCCTGCAGCGGCGGCGTGGATCCCGCGCTCTCCTTCGAATGCAAAGCGAGTGACGAGCCGTGGGTGCTCGAATCGGGAAGCCGCGCCATGTTGCTGGGATACTATGCGGCGGGGCGAAACTACTTCGATGGCCGTGTGATCTCACAGGCCGGCGCGAAGAAGAATGTCGGACCGTTCTATGCTGCGGCCTCCGTCCAGGAGCAGGGCCAATCGCTCTGGCTGCTCACCCTGGTCGACGGGCGGACGCAGATCTTTGATGCATCGTTTGAGCCCGCCGGCAGTGTAGCGTCGTGGGGTAGCGACATCGCCGGAACCGATGCCCACTGCGGCAATGGATCGCAAGTGCTCGCGACGCGTCCGGGTGACGGCACGTCGACCGACGCGGTGCAGGCATTCTCGATCGTGAATCGCTCGGCTACACCTCTCTCCACGCCGCTCGAACTGCCGGGTCCGGTAACCGCCCTTTGGCCCTCGGGAGGATCGGCGGTGCTCGCGATCGTGCACAATCTGGCGACAGGGCGATATGAGGCATACGCCATTACGGTGTCCTGTGGCTAAATCGCTTGCGGGCCGCGACCCTCAGACCGCCTTCACTGACAAGCCTCTCGCTGTGCGTTGCGCGGCCTTGGCAGTTACGCTCGCCTTCGTGAGTTTCTCCGCCACCCGCCCTCATTACGGCGGTGTGCTGCGCGTGGAGATGCGCGAGGCGATTGAGTCGGCGGAACCGCCGCAGACGGGAAGCCTGGCGGCACTGACCGCGGGATTCACCATATCGCAATGGGAAGGCGGGCGCCGCGCCATCTATTCGGCCGATCCCGCTGCAGCCGGAGGGCGTCCATTTCTGGACAGCGTTGAGGTGCAGATGGGGCGGCCCCTGCACGATCAATCCATCGCCCTGAACCTCGGCAAGGCCGACCTGGTGGAGTTCGATGCGAGCGACGCCCAGCGCGCGGGAAGCCCACACAAGGTCTGGTCGTCATCGCCAGTGCGGGTGCTGCTGTTGCTCTTCGGCCCTCGCGTGGAGGATACGCACGTTCGCGAAGCGCTGGCCCTTGCCGTCGACCGGACTTCCATTCATAACGTGATGCTCCAACGGCAGGGAGAGATTTCCGGTGCGCTGCTGCCGCAGTGGATCTCCGGAGAGGCGTTTCTTTTTCCCGCAACCACCGACGTGCCCAAAGCGCGATCGATGACGGCAGCTCTCCCGCCAGCCGCTCGAACTTTCACGCTTGGTGTGGCCGACCCGGCCAATCGCCGCATCGCCGATCGAATTGCGCTAAACGCGCGCGATGCCGGCCTCACGATATCGCCGCCCCCTCCAGGCGCGCCGGGCGATGTGCGTCTGCTCGAAGTGCGAATCCGCTCGGCCGATCCCGCCACGGCGTTAGCCCAACTGTGCTCTGCCCTCGGGCTGGCAGCGCCTCCGCGCATGGATTCGCCCGAAGCCTTGTATGCCGCCGAGCGCGCATTGCTCGAAAACTATCGCGTGATTCCGTTGTTTCACCTGCCTGTCGTCTATGGGGTAAATCCTCGCGTGAAAGGCGCGCCCGGCATAACGCCGCTGGGAGAGTGGCGCTTTGAAAACCTCTGGGTGGAGGCTGCCCGCCCGTGACCTTCCGCATCCGCCTGCTGCTGATCTTCACGATGGCGGTGGTGGCCTCGGTGGGCGTGGTGGAGTGGTCGGTTTCGAACAAGACCCGCGAGCAGTTCGAATTGTTGGAGGCGCAGCGTGTCGACGTCCTGGTGCGGCAGTTTCGCAGCGAATACGACCGCCGGAAGCAGGAGATCGTTCTCGCCGTGAAGCGCATTGCCGATTCACGCCTGGCATCCGACATCGCCGCTTCCTCCCAGCCAGAAGAGTACTATCAGGAAGCCGAAAGACTGGCTTCGACCAACGGTCTCGACTGCCTGGAGCTGGTGGCGGAAGACGGGTCCATCGTCTCTTCCGCGGAGTGGCCGGCGCGGTTCTCTTATAAGGAAGAGTGGCTGACCCCGGCCAAAGACTGGAAGGCGATGGGCGCGTTCCTCAAGCCCGAGGAGTTGCAGGACGGATTCACACTCTCGCTGCTGGCGGTGGATACAGCCTCCGCCGAAGACCACAAGCTCTACGTCGTTGGCGGCCAGCAACTAAATCGCGACTTCCTCTCCACATTAGTTCCCCCGGAGGGCATGCGCGTACTGCTGTACCGCAATCTCGATCCTTTTTACTCGCCTTCGCGACTGATTCCGGTGAGTGGGACGGGACAGCGCTCGGGCGAGATGCAAGCGCTAATCGAACGCGTGTTGCACGACAAGCGACCGATGATTCAGACCGTGGGACAGGGCGAGGACGCCGAAACTTTCCACGTACTGCCGCTGCCCGGGTATGAAGGCAACGTGCTCGGTGTGCTTCTGATCGGCAGTTCGCGGCGTGACCTGGTGCGGCTCGAGGCCACCGTAAGGCGTGTCGGCATCCTGGTGGCCGCGGGCGGAATTCTTCTCGGGCTGGCGTTGAGCTGGTGGGCTACGATTCGTGTGACGCGTCCCGTGATGCGCCTGGCGGAGAGCGCGGCCAAAGTCGCCGCGGGAAACTGGGGGACCACCGTCGAGACCACTTCGAGCGATGAAATCGGACAGCTCGCGCACGCGTTCAATCGCATGACCCACGAGCTGGTGGAACAGCGCGATCGGCTGGTGCAGGCGGAACGGGTGGCGGCCTGGAGGGAGTTGGCGCGCCGTCTGGCACACGAGCTCAAGAATCCGCTCTTCCCCCTCCAGATCACCGTCGAAAACATGCAGCGGGCCAGGGATAATTATCCGGACCAGTTCGATGAGGTCTTTCGCGAAAGCACGCAGACACTGCTCGCGGAACTGTCGAACTTGAAACAGATCATCGGACGATTCAGCGATTTCGCCAAGATGCCCGCGCCCGAGATGCAGACGGTGAACTGCAACGAACTGGCGGAAGCGACGTTGAAACTGTTTGAGCCGCAATTGGCGAAGTCCGGTGTAGAAGCGAAGTCCGAACTCGATCCGCGACTGCGCGCGGTGCAGGCGGATCCGGAGCAACTCACGCGTGTCCTGCGCAATCTGGTGCTCAACGCGATCGACGCGATGCCGAACGGCGGAACGCTGACCATCCGCACGGTCGCCTTGGCCGGCGGTGTGCGGTTGGAGGTATCAGACACGGGACAAGGTCTCACGCCCGAAGAATGCGAGCGCCTGTTCACGCCGTACTATACAACCAAGACGCACGGCACTGGACTGGGCTTGGCCATTGTGCAATCGGTGGTGAGCGATCACAAGGGCCGGATCGCGGTGGAAAGTCAGCCCGGCAAAGGTTCCACATTCCGCATTGAACTATGACGTGGCGCGTCACTGAATAGCGTTTCTGCGGATCCCTCCCCTCTTGGAAACCTGCTACCGACCCAAAATAACTTTTTGAGGACGTTATGGTTTTTGCGGCCAACCGGCGCTATTCCCATTGAACGACCGACACGCAAGACATCCATAGGAGGAACCATGAGAAAAGGGAGATACATAACGAGAATTTGTGGGATCGCGATCGCACTGTCCGGAGTCGCGTACGTGATAGCCCAAGCTCAAGATCTGAGGCCTGTGCACTTTAACGGCTTGATCCACGACTATTCGCCCTCAACGGTAGCGGGCGGTCCGTATGAAATTCGCGGCGAATGGTCCCTGGACGTGCTGGGAGGTGGCATCGCCAATTTTTCAGCGGACCTGGCGATGGAGACGTCCGATTACGGGATTACTGGCGCCACGCAGGTGGATCCAGCGAATCCGGCAACCCGGAGCCCTCACACCCACCACATCAGCGTGACCAACGCCGCGATCAGCTATGACATGAGCGTCTGCCCCGCCAACAGCCCGCCCACTACCGCCCCCGGTCTTGTAGTCACCGGTACTGCGACCACTACGGGCAACGGCGGCCCTGCTGCCTTTGAATCCAAGGGCCCGTCCACGGTGCAGGTCTGCATCACCGGAGGGTCGGAGGTCAGCTTTTCGAACATGACCCTGGTGTACTCCGGGCCGGCAACCGGCCATTTCGGTCCGCAACCGATCCATGGCGTCATCAGAAGCGTATCGACCAAGTGAGATACGACCTGCCTTGACAGGCCTTTTACGTAATGAGCGCCTGGTCCGCGCGGCTGAGCGGCATTTGGCCGCATTGCTGAAATAGCAGAGCAAGTCTCAGGGCGGCCCCGAGCGAGGTAATTGAGCCTGGGGTCGCCTCACGAGATGGAAGTTAAAACCGACGCCAACATCTTGACCCTGCCTGTATTACGTTATAGGATATATCGCGAAACGTAATTCAGGAGACTTACATGAAGCGCTGGATCCGCTTCGCTTCAAAGTGAGAACTCGGAGATCACATCATCGCGTCAAATGCGGCCCAGGCCAGACTCCGTCTGTCCATAATTCAGGTGTCATCTCCTTCTCATACCCGAATGGTGACAAGGCCGCCGCCGTTGTTCCCGAAATCGTGTCCCGCATGGGAAAGCAAGACGAGGACGACCGTCGACTTCGGGCCGAGGCCGCAAAAGACGTGACCTACCCCTATCTCCACCGCCTCGGCAGCAACTTGAGTGTCTCGGATGCCGCCGTTCCGCCTCGACGACGCGATGGACCAACCCCCTTGTCTCTGTCGTCCGCCGGCACCGTACTCGGCATTTTGGCCGGCGCCCTCTACCTGCGATTACACTCGAACCTCTCTTATCGTCCCGCCAGGACCTGATGTACAAACTGGACAGCCATCGATCCTTCGCCAACGGCCGACGCCACCCGCTTGATGCTGTTGGCTCGAATATCTCCGACGGCGAAGATTCCCGGGAGACTCGTTTCGAGCAGAAAGGGCGCTCGCTGCAGGGGCCATTCGGTTGCGACATCGACGCCCGTCTTAATGAACCGCTTCGGATCGAGCGAAAGGGACGTTCCCAGCCAGGCGGTGTTGGGATCCGCGCCGGTCATCAGGAACAGATGTTGGATTTGGTGGGAGCTAACCACGCCGGTCTGTCCGTTTCGCCAGCGGATTCGCTCCAGGTGCGTGTTGCCCTCGAGTGCTTCCACCGTCGTCAAAGCCTCGACAGTGATATTCGGCGAAGCCTCAATTCTCGCGATCAGGTACCGCGACATGGTCTGCGCCAGCCCCGATCCGCGAACCAGAATGTGAACATGCTTCGCGAAACCTGCCAGAAACAATGCCGCTTGCCCAGCCGAGTTTCCCCCACCCACGATCGCGACATCGTCGTTTTGGCACATCGGGGCCTCCACCTGCGTCGCGCCATAATAAATGCCGGCACCCTCGAACTGTGCCACGTTGGGGAGATTCAGTTTTCGATAGCGAGAACCAGCCGCGATGATGATGGTGCGACCCTCGACCGTTCCGCCATCGTCCAATTCCACGGCGTATGGTGACTTGACAGATTTGAGTCCAACCGCGGTCCGGGCAATTGAGATCTGCGCCCCGAACTTTTCCGCCTGAATGAAGGCGCGGTCCGCCAGATCCTGTCCGGAAATCCCCATGGGAAAGCCGAGGTAGTTTTCAATTCTGGAACTCGATCCCGCTTGGCCGCCCGGCGCAGTGCTTTCCAGCACCAGAACCTTGAGTCCCTCCGAAGCTCCATAAACCGCGGCAGCCAGTCCGGCCGGTCCGGCGCCCACCACAACCATATCGAATATGCCGGCCTGCTCAATTCCCACATTCAGCCCGAAGCATGCCGCTGTTTCGGCATTGCTGGGATTCCGCAAGACGAGTTGACCACGGCAGATGAGGACCGGTATCTCCGTGACCTGAACTGAGAAGTGCTCCAGAACTGCCTGAATGTCGGTATCGACATCGACGTCCAGGTAAGTGTAGGGATGCCCGTTGCGGCCGAGGAACGTTCGCAGGCGCAACGTGTCACTGGAGAGCGCCGAACCGATCAGGACCGCATCGCCGATCGAATTCGCGATCAGAAAGAGTCGGCGAAGCACGAAGGCGCGCAAGAACAGGTCACCGAGAACGCTGTTGGTCTGCATGACCTGCCGCAGATTCGGCCTGTCGATCTCAAGCAATTCGCTGGCTTCGCGAGCACGGCATACGACGAGGCTGCGCCGTCCCGAAAGTTGGGTGATCTCACCGGTAAACTCACCAGGTCCGAGAACGCTCAGAATCGACTCAACGCCGTTCGATACGCCGACGATCTCGATGCTACCGGTGACGACGACAAAAACACCGTGGTCAGCGGATTCCTGATTGAAGAGGATCTCGCCACTGCCGGGCTGCCTCTCCTTACTGGATGTCCTGAGTAGTGCGACTTGCGCCTCGGTGAGCTTGGGGAACCGCAAGGCGTGCTGTTCGAGTGTCTCCGGCGGTACAGTTGACATGCTTGAACACTACCCATTAGCACGTTTATGGCCCCACTGCGGCTCCCACAGACACCGGAGGGGCCGTCCACATGCCCGGACAGCCAGCGGCCATCCGCGTGCAGGCTGATTGTTCATGGCACGTGAGCGCACCAAATCCACACCCATATCTCCCCTAACGCCTCCCAGGAAACGGCCGGCGCCCGAAACCGGGCCCGATTCGGCCGGACAATCGGGCGACTTGCAAGGCTTATCCGGCAGCGAGGAATCCGAAAGCGAGAGTGTCAGCGAACTGATCGAAGAGGGTCAGTTCTACGAGGCCTCCGTGTTGGAGGGCGTGGAAAACGCCCCTGACGCGGACGCCGGCCCAATTCGCGTGCGTCGCCGATCGGAGGACGACCTCCCGCCGGAGTATGCCGATCAAACGCCCGACGAGCCCAAAGAGTAACCGCCCGATTCAGAGCTCCACGTTTCCGCAGCCGCCTTCGTCAAACCTCCGGGAAGGCGAGACATGCAGCGTTTCTGTTTGCTGGCATTGCTGAGTGCAGCGATTGCGCCATGTGCGGTGATTCGCGGGAATATCGTTGAGAACCGCACCGGCAAGCCACTCATGCGCGTGACGGTTACTTTACTGCCGGTCGCACCCACTCCGGGCAATCCGCAGACTGCGCACACCGATCGCTTTGGCGGTTTCGAGTTTGCCGCACTCGCCCCCGGCGCCTACGTAGTCAAGGCATCGCAGCCCGGCTTCCTCCCGATGGAATACGGACAAAAGCTTTGGAATTCGGCTGGCCAGCCCGTCGTCGTGGCCAGCGACACCGCGCCCTTCCTCAATTTGCGCATGCTCCGCTACAGCGGCATCGTCGGCACCATTCGCGACGAGAATGAGATCGGCATGTGGGGTCACGAGGTGGTGGCGTATCGGAACACGCAGCCGCCGCAGATCGTCTCTCGTGCCACCAGCGACGATCGCGGCGTGTACCGCATCCCCGGTCTTGAGCCCGGCGACTACGTGGTACGCACCACGGGTGCGGAGGACGAGCAGGTCTCCTACGTCCCGACATTCTCGAAGGAGACGCGCGAGATCGCCAACGCGCGCATCGTCCAGGTCTATGCCGATGAGGACGCCACCGGAATGGATATACACCCCGCCGCCGGAAAACTGTTCGCCATTACGGGCGCGACCGATCCACAAGTTCAGCCGGAACTTTGCGAGGAGATGGTAATTACGCTGGCGTCCGAAATGGGCCGCCAAACGGTGCAGGGGACATGCGCCTTCCAGTTCCGTGGCTTGCCCCCCGGACCCTACGAACTGTTCGCGGAGGCTAAGGCGATCGGCAAAGGCGGCTACTCGCCGGTCAGCCTGTCCAGAGATACTGCCATCTCAATCGTCGTTCGCGACATCCCGCTTACTTACTTCCAGGTGAATCCGAATTCCGGTGTCCCGCAGATCATGGCGCGGCGCAAAGACCTTGCCGGCGTGGGCGTGCCGGCTCTTCTGCAACTGGTCAACAACCGCGCACTGCTGGCGCCCGGCCGTTGGGAAGTGATGCTGCTGCCGCCATCCGGGAATTACGTCTCGGGATTCTACGGCCCCAATTTCGCGCGACAAACAAACCGGCCCGATGGCTGGAACGAGTTCCAGGCCAACGGAAGCTCGGTGCGTTTCAGCCTTTCTGGCGGACCCGGCGAAATGCACGGCATCGTCAAGTCCTTCGGCGAACCGGCCGTCGGCGCCCCCGTCTATCTGGAAGCATGGGACCCAGACAATCGCAAACGCGTCACCGAACTGCGGGTCGTGCGTACTGACCTTCACGGCGTCTATCGCTTTTCCGCGCTTGCACCCGGTACCTATCGCGCCCTCGCCACCTTCGAATATCAGATGCCCGAATCCGCCACCATGGAACTCGCCGGCGCACAATCCGTGCGCATCGAGGCTCGCAGCGACCAGCAGGTCGACCTGGATCTCTACGGCATACGGTAGAGTGTACGATGGGTTTCAACTCACGATTCGGAGGTACTAACGATGAGAACACTACAGCCAAGCCAGCCCGACATGACCGGCAGCGACGTTACGGCGTGGCAGAAGTTCTTGATCGGACGCGGCGCGGCCATTACCGCCGACGGTGACTACGGGCCGGCAACTGCCCAAGCGACTCGCGACTATCAGGCAAGCCGGGGGCTCACCCCCGATGCGATTGTCGGGCCGACCACTCTATCGCAGGCGGTGCGCGATGGCTTCGGCGGGGCGGGCAACGGCGTCATGCTCCCCGGCATGGACGCGAGCGTCAACTGCACGGCGTTTGCTGCCCAGATCGCGTCTGCCGGAATGAACTTCGTGGTCCGCTACTACTCGCGCGTGAAGTCGAAGGCGATTACTCGATCGGAGGCGCTCGCGCTTTCCTCGGCGGGTGTCAATCTGGCAGTGGTTTACCAGGACGTCAACGACAATGTCCAATTCTTCAGCGCCGCTCAGGGCAAACAGAATGCTACCGCGGCCCTCGCCCAGGCCTCCGCGCTCCAGCAACCCGCCGGTAGTGCCATCTACTTCGCGGCCGACTTTGACCCCGACCCGGGACAGGTGACTGGTCCGCTCACCGACCATTTTCGCGCCATCCACGACGCCTTTTCTGACGCGAGCGCCTCGTACCGCGTGGGAGTCTACGGCTCCGGTTTGCTCTGCGGGCAGTTGCAATCCGCGGGGTTGGCCGCGTGCACCTGGCTATCGCAATCCAGTAGTTTCCGCGGCTCGGCAAGCTTCCGCAGTCAGGCACACATAGTGCAGATCGCTCCCAGTCGCACGATCTTCAGCGGCCAGCTTTCGATCGATGACGATATCGCCCAGGTTCCCGATTTCGGGGCCTTCCGCGTGCGATAGTCTTCGTGGCGCAAACACTCATGTTTGCCGCGTCGAGACTCATCTCGACGCTGTTCGGGCGTCCACCAAGCCTGCTGCACGAAGTGGCCTTCAATGCTCTGCGTCAAGCGCTCCGGCGTTTGTCGCAAACGTCAAAAGCTTCTGGGCATCAAAGCTGGTGTGCTCTCGAAAAGTCTCGACAAAAGTGTCGAGACGGCAAACAGGAGTGTTTGCGCCACGCTTACTGGCCTGCGCCGACTAAGTGCTGGTATGCATCCTCCGCCTCGGGATCGCGCTCGTGGATCAAGCCCAAATACCGTCCGATCCAACGGCGGGCGCGCGCAAAGTCTCCGACCTTGGAAAGCACCTGCCCCAGGCTGCGCGCGCATCGCGGATACTGTGGCTCATGCTCCAGGTGCAGGTCGCACTCCGCCTCCAGATTTTCAATCGCCGCGAGTGAATTCAGCGGATCCACTCCGGCAGGAGGATGGCGCATGAAGATCATCGCCTGCGCATCGCTGTAGACCAGCTTCCATTCGGTCTGCTGCGGGTCGGCGAGCGAAGGCGCCAGCAGGTACACGTTGCCGCTCGCGAATTCGAAGCCGTTCATCACAATCGCCTGCACCCCATACTGATCGAGCAACTGCGAACCGCTCTTGCCGCCGCTTTCGTCGTGATTGTAGAGAATTCTGGCGTAATCCGCGAATACCGATTCGTTCAGCGCGCGGCCGTCGATGAACACGCGCTCCTGCGGCCACAGACGCCACATCAGATAGCCGCCGTACTCATAGCTGTTGAACATCGGCGCGGTGACGTGATGCGTGAGCAGAAAATCGGCCGCGCCCGCAGGCCACTTCCAGGGGTTCATTCGGAACTGAAAGAAGCTCCCGCCGGCGATACCCAGCGCCAGTCCCGCAATCAAGAGAGTTGCTGCAGCGAACTGCCATGCGATCCCGCCGACCTGCTTCCAGGCCGGGGTATAGCTCGCGATCAGAATCGGAAACAGCAGTCCGATCAGCGCGACATTGCGATGCGCGGTGATCGCGGCGATGGTGAAGGCGCCGAACAGCAGCCAATCCGAGATCCGCACTTGCTTTCGCGCCCACAGCAGCACGGCCACCGCTGCCACCAGCAGTACGGTATGCCATCGGAGGGGCCACCACGGTGTGGGGGCCCACTCCTGCAGCCTCGACGTGAGATAGCTGCCGCGGTAATAGCTCAGGATCTGCACGATGCGGAAGCCGCTGGGATTCAGCCCCGACACCGCCACCGCAATCGCCGAGGCCAGCCAGAGCATGCGATCGCCGGGCATCGCATGTTTGCGAAGCCGCAGCCAGAGGGCTTCGGCCGCCCACGCACCCAGCACTACCCATCCCAGAAAGTATCCGCCGTGACAATTGGCCCACGCCACCATCAGGAGCGGCAGCAGTCCCAGCAGCGGACGTCCCACGCGGCCTGCCCATTCCAGAGTCGCCAACATGGCAGCGAGAAACAGAAACGTGATGACGAAGGGACGGTCCGCCGCGAATGCCGAAAGCACTCCGGCCGCCGCTATCGCCGCGCCCAGCGCCCGGTAAAATCCGCCGCCCGTTCTACGCCAGACGATCAAGCCGACAAGCCCGCAGACCAGCGTGAGCAGGACGGCCCGGACTGCCACGACCGCGCCGAATCCTCCCGCGCGGTAAACCGCAAACAGTAGAACTTGTGCCAGCCATTCGTGCGTCAGGTTGAAGTACCGCGTGTGCTCTTCTCCGGCGTAGGCAGGGCTGCCCAGATAGGTGGTGTATGCGAAGGGGTCCGGCACCGGAAGTGTATGCTGCTCAGCGATGTACTGCCCGGTCTTGAGGTGCCACCAGAAATCGGGATCCGCAATCTCCGGCGAAAACCATCCCAGGAGCAGCACTGCCGCCAACGCGAGCAGCAAGGGACGAAACCAGCGAGGCACAGTGGGCGCCGCGGCAGCGACCTGCTTGCCGCGCCGTTTAGGGGTCTCCGGCATCAGAACAGACCAGTGTAGATGATATTAACGGGCGGCCGGAGGAATGTAGTGAAAGCGGATCAGATAGACGATATCGCCAGGTCCATGCTTCGCCACTTTCAGCAGATCGATCACGCCCAGGAAGCCCGATTGCACCGCCAGATGATGGGTGACGTCCCGAAGCCCGATCTGCTCGATGGAATCGATCTCGATCTCACCTTCCTCCATCCGGTAGCGGCCACCCACCTTCACGTGCAGTCGCTTCCAGATGCGGACGGTGCAGGTGATCGCCCCGCTGCGCACTCCTTCCCGTAGACGCTTCGTGAAAACCATGATTGGCGGCTTCCGCACTATTCCGATTTCTCGCAGTTGAATGCCCACGAGATACCAAACTGGTCCTTAACCTCCCCAAAACGCCGTGCCCAGAAAGTCTCCTGCAGCGGCATGCGGACGGTTCCGTTTTCCGACAACGCGTCGAACCAGCGCTCGGTCGCGTCAGGGTCATCCGTTCCAAGCAAGATACTGAAGCCCTGCGGTGATTCGTACGACCCCGGAAGAACATCCGCCCCGTGTATGGTGGTTTCGCCAATCACCAGGGTGGCGTGGAAGACCTTCTCCTTCCATGCCTCAGGCGCATCTTTGGCCATCGCTGATTGGCCCCAGCGGAGAAGGAACGTAATCCTTCCGTCGAAGCAGTTTTCATAGAACTGAAAGGCGGTCTCGCATTGGCCGCCGAACGAAAGACCGATCCGTGCAGTCAACTTCACGATCTCTCCATAACTACGACTTGAGCAGCGCCTGGACATACGCGGGGTTCAGCGGCAGACGACGTCCCCGCTTGCCCGTCGCGTCGAACAGTGCCGCCGCGATCGCCGGCGCGGCGAGCGCGTTCGCCGCTTCCGATCCACCGCCGTATTTGCCCACTTCCGGCCGGTTCAGAAGTTCCACTTTGATCGCGGGAATGTCGGCCATCTTCAGAATCGGATAGGTCAGCCAATCGCGGCTGGTGATTCCGCTTTCGTCGAATCTGGCTTCTTCCAGGAGTGCATGACTGATGCCCATCACTGCGCCGCCCTCCACCTGCCGTTTCAACTGCGCCGGATTCACTACGATTCCCGGATCGACCGCGATCGTATACTTCTCCACCACGATCACGCCCGTCGCGGGAGTCACCGCGATCTCGCAGACGCAGGCCCAATAGGTCCCCGACCGGAGCATCATCGCCACACCCCGTCCCCGCACCGCAGTGGATCCATTGGCTGACGCGCCGCTGTGCGGGAACCGCCGCGCCTCCCATCCAGACGCCCGTCGCACAGCCTGGAGCACCCCGATCGCGCGTTCGTCCGTGGCGTGGTCGATGCGGAACTGAATCGGGTCCGCGCCAGCCAAAGCCGCTGCCTCGCTGATCGCCAGTTCGCGTGGGAAATTCTGCTGAAACTGGCCCGGCGTTCGCATGCTGTGATCGCGCATCCCGATCGCCAGCGGTGACGCCTTCTGCCCCACCTGCACCGCGCCGTGTCCGTGCTCCGCCAGAATCGGAACCGCGTCGTAGACCCACGGATCCTCGATTTCGTTCTTCGTCGAGCCTACGAACTCCCCTGTTTCGCTGGGCGCCGCCATCGTCGGAAGGCCCGCCAACACAGCTCCCACCGGACGATCATCCTGCATCGCGGGCATATAGTGGTCTGCCTGATACGCCGCGATCCTGCCGTTCCCATCCAGTGCGATTTCAATATCGGAGTAACCCGCCGGAGATTGGGTGGACCACTGGAAGTCCTCCTGGCGCGTCCATTGAACACGCACCGGACGCCCCACAGCTTTCGACAGGATCACCGCTTCGTCTTCGGCCCCGGCGTTTCCGCCGTTCGACCGTCCATAATGTCCGGGCCCGGCGTAGGTGCGCACGACGACGTTGTCCACTGAGGTGACGAGCATCTGCGCAATCTCCCCGCGCAGCGCCTGCGGATTCTGATTATGCGTGTGAATGTGGACGGTGCCATCGGCGCGCGCATCCGCCAGCGCCATCGAAGGCCCAATGGGAGCGTGCTTCATGAAGGGCAGTTCGTAAGTGGCCGAGTGCTTCTTCGCGGCGGCCGTCATCGCGGGTTCCAGCGCGCCTTTCGTCTTCTCGCTCTTCGTTACCGGTGTCGTCGCCCAATCGGTCTTGTTGCGCAGGTGTTCGAAGAGTTTGGCATTGCCGGGAAGTCCTTTCCACTCGGTCCACTTAGTCGCATTCGCCACTTGTTGGGCGGCGCGGATCGCTTCCCACTCGCTGGGCGCGACCACTCCCACCAGGTCGCCCTTCACCACTACCTGCGCATTCGGAAAGCGCGTCTTATCCACCGCTCCCGCTGCCACCAGCCTGGAGCCGAGTGTCTTCGGATGGACCATCCTTCCATGCAGCATGTTGGGCAGCCGCACATCCGTGGCCCACGTCTCGCGAGCCGTCACTTTCGAAGCGATCACGGCATTCGGAAACGACTTGCCCACGATGCTGTACTGACTCACGGGCTTCAGCGGCGGATCGCCCAGGACGCGCAAACCCATGAGCTCGGTAAGCGTGCCTTCGACAGGAATCGTGAGTTTCAATTGCTGGTCCTTCACGAGGTCGCCGTAGGAAATACTCTGCTTACCGCCTGAGACCACACCATCCTTCACGGATAGCTTGTCCTTCGGGACGCCGAGCCGCTGCGCCGCGAGATCGAGTAGAGCCTGATAAGTGTATGCCGCGGCTTTGCGGATATTGGGCATACCGCTGCCCAGAAAATCGAAAGCACCGCTGCCGTCGGGCGTGCGATCGGTATCCCCCATGATCACGGTCGTGACGGCTTCGAAGGGCGCGCTCAATTCCTCGGCGACAATCTGCTTGTAGGCGGTGTAGGTCGTGCCTTGACCGAAGTCCGATTTCCCGGTGCGAATCAGAATCGTGTTATCTGGATGTATCTCAATCCAGGAGGCGGGGAGTGTCGGGTCGAGTGAGTTCCTGGCGGTTGTGGCGGCATTGCCGCGGCGGGCTAGTCCGAAGCCCACGAACAGCGCGCCCCCTGCCTTTACGAAGTGGCGGCGGGTCAGATCCACGCCGGGAGTCTGAATCATGCCTGTCTTTCGGCTCATCTCCTATCTCCCTTTCGCCATGATCTTCGAGGCGCGTTGCACGGCTTCCAGAATCGCCGTATAGCTTCCGCAGCGGCACAAGTGCGCCGACGGGCCCGAGGTGGTAAACGCCGCTTTGATCTCCGTGACGGTCGGTTTCGCAACGCTTTCCAGCAGTTCGGTGGCTTTGATCATCATGCCGTTCTGGCAAAAGCCGCAGAGGGGCGTCTGCTCTTCGATCCACGCCTGTTGGACCGGGTGCAGTGTATTCCGTGCGTCCGCATCGGAGAGGTGCTGTTGCCTGGCCCATCGAGCGGGCAGCCCTTCCAGGGTGGTGATCTCCTTGCCGGCCGCCGCCGAAACCGGCGTCACGCACGAACGAACTTCCTTGCCATCGAGCAGAATCGAGCACGATCCGCACTGCGAGATGCCGCACCCGAATTGCGGTCCCGAAAGCTCCAGCTCGTTGCGCAGCACGTAGAGCAGGGGTGTATCGGCCGGTGCCTGAATTTCGCGTCGGACCCCGTTGACATTGATGGTCGCCACGGACCCTCCTATCTGATTATCCGCAGCATACCATGCACGCCATTTCCACCCGGTGAACGTTCCGATGCGGGTCGCGCGAAAGGTTGGTGTATGTAGATTTTCGCGGGCAGCCGTGGCGCAAACACCCTGTTTGCCGCGTCGATATTCTTTTCGACGCTTTCGCACGTTTATCAAGTGTTGGAATGTTACAGCTCTTAAATCCGCAAGTCAGACTGCCCTTGTCGTCGCAAGAGCTGTAGTCTTGTGCGTGCTATCCGCCTTCTCCCGCCCCGGAGGACAAGGTGCGACGGTACGATCGATTTCCGGCATGCGGGCCACCATGGCGGCGCGGGATGTAACTCCCATCTTGGCGAAAATCCTACGGAGGTGAGTGCAGACGGTCCAGGAACTGATGCTAAGCACATCCGCGATGATCTTATTCGAATGTCCACGCGCCACAAGGCGGACAATCTCCCGTTCGCGGGGACTGAGTTGCACGTCAAGCTGATTACTTTTCGGAAGCCGGATCAGCATGAACCGCCATGCCATCGCCTCGATATCGAAGATGATCTCTTCCCCATTGGCATTGGACTGCGAATCGTGATGACCCGTACGTCCTTGTCCGGAAAAGCGTTCAACCAGGAGCCGAATCAGATCTTCAGTACTGACTTCTTGTTCACCAGTCATGGACACAACCTACTCGTGGTGATGGACACCAGCTTTGAGGGCCCAGAAGCAGGCGGAGCCGGAAATCACGCTCGTGCGTTTCATCCGGAGCCAGTTACGGTACGGGTACGGCTTTTGCGCAACCGCCGCGGGAATCCAACGATATCACCCCCCAATTCCTCCTTCAAGTAACCTTTTTGAGGGACCCGCTTAGTCGAACCAGATACATGCTCGTGTAAGTGTTTGGTGCCGCGAGGTTGAATTTCGTTTCACATGAAATCACAGATTTCTCTTCGTGGCGGCCTATATCGCAATTGGTCCGGGGAGCACCAACTAGCGACAACCATCTCTGCTAGCTATAAAAAGCGACTGGACCGATTCGCGCAGTAAGTTTATCGTTGCGTTGTTGCACCATTTCAAAGGAGGTGAGAGCAATGGCAAACCACGAAGGCGAACTCGAGTTAGAACTCGAGCGTGAGTTCCACGAGGGCGAGCATGAAGGAGAGGCCGGGGAAGGCGAAGGCTGGCTCGGCACGATCGGTAATGTTGTTGGCGGCCTCCTCGGCGAGCACGAGGGAGAAGGCGAATTTGAAGGCGAATTCGAGCACGAGTTCGAAGGCGAGGCCGGCGAAGGCGAAGGCTTTCTCGGTGCGATCGGCAGTCTGCTGGGAGAGGGCGAATTCGAAGGCGAATTTGAAGGCGAGTTCGAGCATGAATTCGAGGGCGAGTTCGAAGGTGAATTCGAGACCGAGCAATTCTTCGGGAAGATCGGCAAGTTTCTGAAGAAGGCGGCGCCCATTCTCAAGAAAGTAGCCAAAGTGGCTGCGCCCATCGTCGGCTCGGCGATTGGAGGACCGGTCGGCGGAATGTTAGGCAAGGCCGCCGGATCTCTTCTCGGCGAAGGCGAATTCGAGCTGGAACACGAGTTCGAACACGAGCATGAGTTCGAGCACGAGCACGAGCATGAATTCGAGGGCGAGGCCGAGATGGCGCACGAGATCGCTTCGCACGAACTGACGCACCACGAAGCGCTGGCCGAGATGATGGCGGAATCGGCCTCGCACGAGCAGCATGAAGGCGAAGCCGAAGCCATGGCGGGAGCCGCGGCGATGACCGTGATCTCTCCTCCCGATCGCCGCGCGCTGCGCCGCATCCTGCCGCACCTGGTACGCGGCACGGCGATCCTGACCCGCATTCTTAGGCGCCGAAGAGCCACACGCCCGATGGTGCGCGCCGTCCCGACAATTGTCAGGCGAACCGTGAAAGACCTGAAGCGGCAAGCCGCCAAAGGTATTCCTATCACGCGGCAGAGAGCCGCCCGCGCGGCGGCCAAACAGGTCAGGCGCGTACTTGGTAGTACCAAGGCCGCTACCGCGGCAGTTGCCCGCAACTGCAAAGTCAGTAAGGCGTACAAGCGTCCGCGGCGCATCCGGCGCCGGAGGGCGATGCGTAGCTAACGAGCCCGCAAGCATGCCGGTCAGCGAAGGGAGAACATGAAATGGCACGTGTCTGTGAGTCGTGTAAGTCCCAATACGAGCTGGAGATCTTACCGGAACTCGAAGGCGAACTCGAGCTGGAAGGCGAACTTGAGTTCGAAGGCGAGGGCGAATTCGAGCACGAATTCGAAGGCGAGTTCGAGCACGAGTTCGAAGGGGAATTCGAGCACGGGTTCGAAGGCGAATTCGAAGGTGAGTTCGAACAGGAATTCGAAGGCGAGTTTGAACACGAACTGGAAGGCGAAGGCGAGTTCGAGCTCAGTCCGATCCGCAAGATTTACCCCGACGCCATGATGGAGCATCTGGGCGAACTGGCGGCGGAAGCCGAAACGGAACAGGAAGCCGCAGAGCATTTCCTGCCGCTCATTGGAATGGCAGCGTCCAAGCTGCTGCCGGTTGCGGCCAAGGCGCTCGCTCCAATGGCCAAGAAGTTGCTCCCCCGCGTGGCCAAGGCGGTGAGCCGCGTAACACCGCAATTGACCAAAAGCGTCGGCAAGATCGCTCGCACACTCCACCGCCGCCCAGGCGCGCGTCCCTTGCTGCGAGCCGTTCCCGCAATTGCCCGTCGAACCGTGCACAGCATCGCCCGGCAAGCGGCCCACGGCCGGCGGATCACGCCTCGGGTTGCCGTGCGCACCCTGGCGAATCAGACGCGCCGAGTTCTTGGTCATCCACGGCGCAGAGCCCTCGCTTTGCGACGCCACCGCCATCTGGAACGGCGATTCCATCGCGGCGTGGGAAAGCGGATGGCTCGTCCGCACTGGCACTATCGCCGAATCAACGGCAGTCTGGTACGAGTGCCGGGGCGCGCGACTCGTCCGGCAGGGGTGGTGCGGACAGTCCGTGGGCCAGGCGGCGTGGCGTACAAGGTCGCCGTGCCGGCGGCGGGCAGCACGGCCACAACTGTCGCCCGAGCGGCCGGCGCTGGCGCGCCGTCGGTCCGCACGGGAAGAATGGTCATGGGTCAATGCGTCTGCCCTCCGTGCGGCGCTGCGGTCACGGTTCCAGCCGCAGCTCCGGCGTATTGCCGCTGCTGTGGACAGGTCATCAGGTAGCCGGCCATGGCCACCCTGCCCCAAAACGTTGTCCTCGAGGGCAACCCCGAGGATCCGCCGCCGCGGGAGCCGTTGAAAACCGCAAGCGTGGGACCGCCCGTACTGCCGGCGTGGCTGCGCGCGCAAGCTCTCAACGTCAACCGCCACGCTACGGCACTACGGCCGTTCCGAAGAGAAGAGTTCGGAACCGGACCGGCCGCGCCGACCGAAGGCCACGTGCAGGCCGTGAACCGTCTGATCTCGCAACTGCGGGGCGGCCTGCTGAAGATGTCGAAGAGCGTGACGGATGCGGCCGCCGCTGCCATTGCGGAGCCAGAATCTTCACGCCTGCAACGTCTGGTGGTACGCAAAGACAGGGCGCATCGCTGGGTGCAAGGCATTGAGAAGATCTGGGATTTCTACTTTGAGCTCTTCGGCCAGCGGCAGTCCCAGCCTTACGGCGACTGGCTGCTCAGTTGTGACCGCATTGCCACGGACTGTTATCAGGCGGTCTACGCGAATCTGGGGACCGCGAAATCGATACCCGCTCCGCCGCCATTTTGCTTCATGCGCACGGGATTTGCGCCATCTACGATTCGCCGGGGCATCGCCCTGAAGAAACTGGGCCGCCAACTCAACCCGTTCCCGCTCGTCCAGTTGCCGTATCACCGGCTGATCAACCCCTGGACACTGGGAGCGGTGATGCACGAAGTAAGTCACAATCTGCAGACCGAATTAGGGCTGAGCAAAGACGTACCCCGAAGTATGGCGCGGCGGCTTCTGAAGGCAGGGATGGGGACCGCCGTGACGCGGTTGTGGACCCGGTGGAATCGCGAAATGTTTGCGGATATGAACGCGCTCCTGCTGGGTGGCCCGGAAGTTCTAGGATCTCTGATGGACGTAGTCGGGCGTACGCCTGCCCTGGTGTTCGGGTTCAATCCGCGCGGAGTACATCCCACACCGTATCTGCGCACGCTCATCAGCGTGGAATTGCTGAAGCGGATGGGATTCACTGACGAGGCGGAGCAATATCGCAAAGCGTGGACCAGGATCTACTCCAACCCGCGGGCAGGCAATATCCCGGAGCGGGTTCTGAAGACGTTTCCAGAAGCCTGTGCGCATGCAGTGGACGCCATGTGCTTCCAGCCATTTAAGACGCTGGGGGGCAAATCACTGGCGCAGGTGGTGCGGTTTCAAAAGAAGGATCGACAGATGGTGGAGGAGGCGGCTGGACGGTTGGCGGCCGGCGTAGACCCCGGAATCATCCCGGGCCGCTACCTGATCGCGGCCAGCCGCGTGGCGCTAAACCGCAAGCTGGCGCCGCCCCGTGTGATCACAGAAAAGTTCTATCAAGAGATCGTGAGGAGATGACGTCATGGCGTTAGAAGCGACATTCCGCGAATTGGTCAGCGAGCTTCGAAAAGTGAATGACACGATGGTGGCGCTTCGACTGACGGTGGTCGAGGATAAACCGGTCCGCGGCCAGGCGGCGCTGGTAGACCAGCTGGAAGACACAATTCTCGACCTGATGGGCCTGCTGGATGAGTCGCTCAAAGCGGCCCGCTCGGCGCATAAGGCTGTCGAGCACTCCAAGGATTTGGATGGCGCCCGCCGGGCCCTCACCGTTTGCCAGGAACGCTTCCATCGCATTGAGTTGGAGTTCGCGTCCGACCTGGTTTCTTACGAGAAGCTCAGGGATCTGGCCACGCTGGGAATGGAGCGCAAAGGCGAGTGGGTACCCTGGTCGAACAGCGCGAAGCAGGGCATCGAGGAGTGCCGAAACCCGATGGATGGCTCTCGCAAGGCCTTGGCCGCGTGCTGGCAGGAGATCGCCGAGCGCGTGGGAATGACCTCGGTTTCGGTGCACACCACGAATATCGGGCAGAAAATCGCGGCGCCGCTTCACGATGCGGAAACGGTGGCGCCGTGAAAGAACGGGTTTAGGCATCTGCTGAATTTGTTCAATCCACGCAGAAAGGGTTTACCGGAGGCTTACATGTCTGAGAAAAGCAAAAATCCGCCATCGAAGCCGGGAATCAGTCCCGGAGGCAGCGTCGAGCCACACACTCCGCCGCATCCCGAGCCGCTGATGGCTGACGAACCCGCCGCTATGCAATACTCTTCGCAGAGCTCTGCCGGTCAGGGTGGAACCAAAGGATACTGTGAGCCGCCACGGTGCCTGCCCGCTCCCTGTGAACCGCCGGAGCCGCTCAACGCGGAGGACGCGGAGTGCGCCGGGGCGCTTTCCGTCAAGGTTTGGGCTTATGGTGATTGCGATTCGGAAGGGCCCTATCGCGCGGAAGACGAACTGCTCGCCAATGTGGAGGTGATTCTCTACTCTGCGACGGGCTTTGTGGATTCGCGGCGGACCAGCAGCCTCGGCGTCGTGATGTGGCGCGACATCGCTGTTGGGCGTTACTGGGTCACGGCTGCGGTTAAGGGATCTTACAAAGGGCCCGTGACGTTTCTAGGGAAAGACGAAAGGCCGCTGGCTTCCCGCGAGCCCAACGAATTTCCAATTCACGTGATCGCTCGAGCCGAGGAGATCGTCGGACTGGGATTCCAGCCTCTGCCGGCAACCATCAAAGGCTTCACCTATCTGGACGCCAATCGAAATGGCGACCCCGCGGGACAACGGCGCATCAACAACGTACCGGTGGTCTTCACCATGGGCGACCAGCCGCTCGATTGCGTTAAGACCAACAACGACGGCTGTTTCGAAAAAGAAATCACGCGGCTCGGCTGCATCACCATCTCGCCTCGTTCGCCCATCCGGGCGGGTAATCGCATCCTGGTTCTTCCCGATAGCGGGCCGATCGCGGTGCGTACCGATCCTGGCCAGATCTATGAAGTTCCTATCCAATATGTAGAGCGGCTGGGAGGTTTTCAGATCATCGCGCGGCTCGCCCAGCAGGTGCACGGGAAGACTGTGGTCACCCCTCTCCCCGGCGTCACTTTTTCGCTCTACCGCGGCTTGAGCGCCAGCGGCGACGTACTCCGCTCGCTGACTACCAGCGGCGCGGTACCCGGGCTGTTTTCCGGTCTGCCTGCTTCCGACTACACGATTGTGGCTTCCGGTCCCACCGCATTCCAAGGACAGGCGATCGATCTGGTCAATCCCGCGGGCGGCGTGCACCATCATATTCTGGGGCCTGGTCAGGAGGATCACGTGGTGGAATTTCTTTATAGGCCGAGTCTCGGCAGAATCCTGGGCAGCGTGATCAACCTTCGGGGTGCCGCGCTCGTGGGCATCACCGTGACGCTGACGTCGTCCGCAACGGGGAGTCTTCCCAGGACTGCGACCACCGACCATGCCGGCCAGTATCAGTTCCTCGACGTCGTGCCAGGGATCTACACCGTGAGTGTGGAGAGCGAAGTAGTGAGAGCGCATGATGGCAGCGACTGGGAGGTACCAGAATCGGCCCAGGCCGGGCAGGTCGTGTCGGTTTCCAGTGGGGCGCCGGTAGCGGGTCCGACGTTCCAGTTGACGCCCGAAGTGCACAAGATCATCGGCACCTTCACCGGGCCCGATGGCAAACCGCTGGCCTTTCTGCGCGTGGACATTCAGGACAACGCAGGCAATGTGCAGGCCAAGCTACAGACCGACCAGACTGGGTACTACGAGTGGATCGCGCCGGTTGCCGGCGTCTATTACGTGGTTCCTCACACCTCGGGCGGTTTTCCCGTGAACCGGTTCCAGGCTTCGGTGAATTCGATTAAGGAGATCAGCGCACAGCTCTTCACTGAGCCTCCTGGCCCGGATGCCCATCCTCGGCCTTCAGGTTCGGGCGGCATGGGGCCGCGGGACGCGGATGTTCGCGAGTCGGTCTCCGATCTGCAGTCGTATCCGGTGCTCACCGAGGAAGTGCCCGCGGGAGGACCTGCGTCGGCGACTCGTCCGGCATCGCCCGGCCGAATCGGCGGCTCGTCGGAACTGGGCGTGACTGCGGACCGTGCCATCCGCGAGGTACTGAGCTGGCGAACCAAATCCGACGATCCCAAAGGCTTCGTCGGCGCACTGAACCAGGCATTTGACCTCAAAGACGTGGAAGGGCACACAGAATTCACATGGACGCCGCGCAGTTACACCGTGCAAACCGACATGGGCGCGGTGACCGGCGCGCAGGCCAGCATCTATACGCGCGCCAAGGTCGCGCTCGACCAATCCATGCCCTTGCTGGACGGCCTCTATCCCCTAATTCCTTATGTCGAGGCGGAGGATCTGGCCACCGTGCAGGCCGTCGTGCGTAGCCAATTCTCCGCACTCGTGGATGAGTTCGGCATCGTGGGCGGTCCGCGGGTTTCGCGCGTGGATGAGATGTTCCATCTCCTCCTCGGTCCGGGAGACCCGACGAATCCCGAGAGCGTGCCGCGGGAGGCCAGTCTGGGACTGGTGAGACAGAGATTCGGACTTGAGCGCCGCTTCGTCACCACGGTTGATGATGAACAGAATCTGACGAACTACATCATCCTCGTCGACTACGTGATCGGGCTCAAGCAAAGCTGGAATCACGATAAGAGCTTCTTCATCCGCAATGGCGTCAAGAAGGGCTTCGAGCCGTTCTTCGGAACGCAACTCGTGCTAATCTCGCGGGCTCTCGACGTGGTGGCGCAGGGAGTGCAGGACGCCTACTTCACGATGGATTCGGTGTTCGTCACCGACGCCGAACGGCAGACCGCCCAGCTCAACTTCGCCGGTCTCCCGGTGACCGTTCCCACTGCGGAAAGGGTTCCCGAGACGATCATTTTTCCGAAGGAAACGTCGGGGCTCTTCATTGCCGAGCTGCTGGACTGGGTCAACCGGTCGGCTTCGGAAGAACTGCCGCAGCTATTGCAGGATGCCGGCAAGGACGGGCTGGAATCGTTTAGAGCTTCGACGAACAGGCTACGCCGCCTGGTACACGGCGCACTCGAATTGGCAAACCGGCGGACGACGATCGCCAGAGACCTGGCGCGAGGACTGCCGCCCGGATATCACACGCCGCGCGTGCAAAGAGCCATTTTGCTGCTGGCGGATGGGCTGGACGAGGCATACCGGCTGGCATTCCAGGTGCCGGAACCGCAGTTCCCGGCCGAAGTCTCGCAGAACCGGCTGGACCATATCGAGTCCGCGTTGCGGGCCATCGAGAAGAAGCTTGGGATATAGTGCACCGGCTGCAACAAACCGGGATGGAACAGTGATCGATGAAATGAGGAGACGGATCCATGGCAACGGAGAAGGATTATCAGTCACTATATGACCGGATAGCAGCTCTGCGAGAGACGGTGACGAGCCGCCTCTCGGCTGATCTCATCTCGAACCCTCAGCTTGCCGACGCGTTGACGAAACAGATCGACGACATGCTGCAGTCGGTGGTGGCCGACGATCGTAAGGCGCCTCTTCCGCCCGACAAAGGCCTGGCGCAATTGGCGGGCGTCGGTCCGGATGCGGCCAGCCAGCTTGGGCAGACCCGGATACCGTCGGGCGTCGAGCCTTACGACGAGACCATCACCTCCGAGCGCATCATTGCGGTCGGCGACATGTATTACCTGTGGCAGCACGAGAAGATCGGGGTCTTTCGCGCCGTACAGAAATTGCAGGAATTGTTCCGGGCGGGCACAGTTCGTCTATCGGGCGGTCCCGGCGCCTACGCTTTGTACCAGTTCGACCGGCGCGAGGTGCTACGCTACACCCAGCGCGACCGGATCGCCGCCTACAAGCGCGTCTTCAACTACGGCGGCGGCCAGGTTCCCACCGGTTCGCGCGCCAACACCGATTTTCACAAGCTGTTCGCGCACTTCGTCCACCAAGTCACCTTGTTCTGGCGCGACAAACGAATCTCCGACGTGATTCGCGAGCGCGCATACGACCCGAGCTTTGGATCGATCGCGATTGTGCGGCGCGCCGGGCTGGACCTGCGCAACAACCTGAAGTGGCTGTCATTCGGCCATCTCAACGTACTGCGCGTGGAAGTTCTGCAGTTGCTCGAAGAGTCTTTCAAGATTCTCAACGCCGAAGACGTCAAGCGCCTTTTTGGCGCCGACAACGCCTGGGACGTGTTGGAGGAGGTGCTGATCCGGTACTTCAACGAGCGCCTGGTCACTTCGCCGCGGCAGCGAATGGGTGTCACCGGGCGAGAGGTGCTGCGCTGGCTTGCGCAACCGCACATCCTGCAGACCACGCGGGCGCAATTCGAAACCTTGCTGCTCGAGATTGCCGAACAATCCGAAGAGTGGCTCACCAGCGCCCAGGCGATGGGCCTTGCGGGCCGGCCGGCATCCCACCGTGTGCTGCCGTGGGATCAGTCGTCGCCGACCCCGACGCGCACCAATGGCAAAACCAAGACCATGGGCAAGCACCCGGCGGAACGGGAGTTCGAAATGGAGTTTTGAGCCGGGCGCAGTTGATGCGAGTCCAGGACCGTGAGCAACCAAGGCCATGGCACCCGTTCGCGTCCTCGAATATGCCCGGCGGAATCGCCCGCGCTTTCTGGCGGAACTGAAGGAGTTCGTCCGATTTCCGAGTATCAGCTCGCAGGCGCAGTACGGGACTGCCGTAAAAAGGTGTGCCAACTGGCTCGCTGGCCGGCTGCAGCGTGCGGGGCTGGAAACCGTCAAAATCGGCCCGACGGCAGGCCATCCGATTGTCTATGGCTCATGGCAGCGAGCGATCGATCGTCCGACGGTGCTGATCTACGGCCACTACGACGTGATGCCGGTGGATCCTCTGAGTGAATGGCGGACGCCGCCCTTTCGCCCGCAGGTCCGCGGGAACGATCTCTACGGACGCGGCACATGCGACGACAAGGGGCAGCTCTTCACGTACGTGAAGGCGCTCGAGAGCTATCTGCAAAGTGAGCGTGCGCTCCCGGTTAACGTGAAGTGCCTGTTTGAGGGCGAAGAGGAGGTCGACAGTCCGCACCTGGCGGCTTTCGTCGCTGGGAACAAAGACCTGCTCCGCGCCAATGCCGCCGTAATGTCGGATACGCGGATGCTCGCGCCCGGCCAGCCGGCGATTGGCTATTCACAAAGAGGTGCGCTGCTCATCGAATTGGAAGTGCACGGCCCGAAGAGCGATCTCCATTCGGGCAATTTTGGGGGCGCGGTGCACAATCCGCTGCAGGCTCTCTGCGAGATGATCACCAGGCTGCACGATGCGCGTGGCCGCATTGCTATTCCCGGTTTCTATGACGCCATTCGAACGTGGAGCGCAGGGGAGCGCGAGTATATGGCCCGCGTCGGACCATCGGACGAGAAGATCCTTCAGGACGCGCACGTGGGACAGGGTTGGGGGGAACACGGCTATAGCCTGTATGAACGGACCACCGTGCGCCCGTCTCTGAGCGTGCACGGCATCGTGGGGGGATATCAGGGAGCCGGATTCAAGACGATCATACCGGCTCGCGCCGCAGCGAAGTTTACCTTTCGGCTGGTTCCTGACCAGGACCCGGAAGAGGTGGCGCACCTGTTCCGACGGTATATCGAGCGCATCACGCCGCCTGCCGTGCAATCGATGGTTCGGGTGATTTCGAGTGCACGGCCGGCACTGGTCGAGCGCGACCACCCGTCGGTCCGCGCCGCGGCCTTCGCCTTGCGCAAGGGTTTCGGCACCGCACCGGTCTTTCTCCGCTCGGGAGGCACAGTTCCCGTCGTGAATACCTTCCGCGAGATCCTGGGAATTCCCACGGTTCTGATGGGGTTCGCCCTGCCGGACAATCGAATTCACGCCCCGAACGAGAAGTTTCATCTGCCCAATTTCTTTAACGGCATCGCCACGTGCATCTGGTTCTTAGCGGCCGCCGGCGCGATGATGACGCGGAATTCCCGCGCCTTTGCCAGGAGCGCGGCACATGGTGATTGATTGGCATTGCCATGCCGGCAAGGGCGATCGGATGACGGCGCCGTGGAACACCGACGCGCCGCTGGGGGCATACTTGCGACGCGCGCGTGCAGCAGGCATCGATCGGACCGTCGTATTCGCCCCGTTCCAGTCGGATTACGCCAAGGGAAATGCCGAAACGGCGAAGATTGTCGCCAGGAATCCGGACCGGTTGATCGGATTCGCGTTTGTCCACGCGAAGCGCGACGCCGGGCGCATTTTCGAGATGATCGAACGTGCCGTAAAGCAGTGGCGTTTTCGCGGGGTCAAGGTGCATGGACACGACGCCATGCCCACCCGGGAGGTATGTGAGGCGGTCCGGGCCTTCCGCCTGCCGTTGCTGGTGGACGTGGCGGGGCGGGCCGAGGTCGTCGAAATGTTGGCCCCACAATACCCTGACGTGAGCTTCGTGGTACCGCACCTGGGAAGTTTTGCGGATGACTGGCGGGCCCACCAGCGCGTCATCGATCAGCTGGTTCGTTATCCCAACGTGTTTGCAGACACGTCGGGAGTCCGGCGATTCGACTACCTGGTGCAAGCGGTGAAGCGAGCCGGCGCGCGGAAGATTCTGTTCGGTTCGGATGGCCCGTGGCTGCATCCCGGGCTGGAGTTACGAAAAATCCGGCTGCTCGGGCTGCCTCCGGCCGAGCAGTCGCTCATCGAAAGCGGCAACGCGATTCGATTGATGCGGCAGGTGAGGCGCGGGACGGACGCGGATCGAGCGCCGCTGCGCGTGAACGGGAACGGGCACTACGGTGCCGCGTACGGGTCGGGGCGAAAGTAGAACAGGAGGAGTTGGCGTGGGATTGGACTGGCATCAAAAAGCGTCGTTACACCAGTTGCGGCACCGCATGGTCGATCGGTTGTTTGTTCGCGATCGCTGTGCCTATTGCGGGCTGCTGACGGTGGACTTCTGCCCGGAATGCACGCAGTTTGTCTGCAGGCGATGTGACACCCTCAGACATTGGCCCGCGGTGGGGATCGTGCCGGATCTCGGACTGGGATTGCGACTGCGTGGCCGGTGGGTCGTGAGAAGGTAAGGCGGTACCAGAGCCGCAGACGCCAATGGCTGACCTCGCACAAATTCAAGCAAAACATGAGGATTTTGCATGAGACTTCTAAGCTAAATACGGTTTTTCCGTGCGCCCTGGCGGTCCCAAACTTAGGAATTCTGCAAACCCACCAGCCGGATTCCTGGTGCTTCCCCCTCCGCAGTCGGTCAGGGCTGAAATCGAAATCGTAATAGCCGTTCAGGGATCCCGCCAGCACTCCCTCGAAAATGCAGTAGGTCAAAGTTGTTTTGACGGCATCCGCGAATGCGTTATAGTTTTCGCAATGGACCTGAGCGACTACCGCTATACGCCCGACCTCTCGCGAGCCGCCACCATTCCCGCGCGCTGGTACATCGATCCCACATTTCTGGAGGCCGAGCAGCGCGATGTGTTTGGCCGCACGTGGCAGTATGTGGGCCATGCCGATTCCTTGCGCGAGCCCGGTAGTTACCTGGCATGTGACATCACGGGCGAGCCAATCCTGATAGCGCGCGCCAAGGACGGGGCGCTGCGGGCATTCTCGAACGTGTGCCGCCATCGTGGCGCACTGCTCGCGGAGGGAACCGGACAGGCATCCGTGATCCGCTGCCCGTATCATGCCTGGAGCTACGCTTTGGACGGACGCCTGGTGGGCACGCCGGAATTCGAAGGGGTACAGGACTGGGATCGCTCGCAGATCTGCCTGCCGCAATTTCGCGTGGAGACCTGGGGGCCGTTCGTGTTTGTAAATCAGGACCCAGGCGCGCCACCGCTACTCGAAATGCTCGGCGCCATTCCCGAAGAGATCGCGCAGGTCGGTTGCCCGTTCGACCAAATGCGGCTCTCGTATCGCCGCGACTACGTGGTGAACTGCAACTGGAAGGTGTACATCGACAACTACCTCGAGGGATACCATCTTCCTGCCGCGCACCCGAGCCTGATGCGCGAGTTGGACTATGCGCAATACCGCGTCGAGACGTTTCGCTACTACTCTTCGCATATTGCTCCGATCAACGCGGGCGACGGATCGCAGGAGCGACGATACGACTTCACCGACAACAGCCGCATCGCGCTCTACTACTGGATCTTCCCCAACTTCATGCTGAACATCTATCCCGATAATCTGAGCAGCAACCTGATTCTACCCATGGGTGCCGACCGCACGCTCACGATTTTCGAGTGGTTCGGTTACGGCGGCGAAGTCGCGCAGGCGACGATCGATTTCAGTGACGAGATTCAACAGGAGGACATCAAGGTTTGTGAATCCGCGCAGCGCGGCCTGCGATCGAGAAACTACAATCAGGGGCGCTTTTCCGTGAAGCGCGAAAATGGAGTGCATCACTTTCACGGATTATTGAATGAATTTTTGACACGATGATGATTGTCGTGCCCGTCGTCTATCGTTCTCTGTAATAGAAGACCAAATCGAGGGGCGGGGGAACATGGCCCATCGATCGCAAGAAGCCGGCAGTCTGGCCGCGATGATGAGTGCCGTGATTCACGACGTGGAGGATCAGTTGCCAGATCGGCTGGGTCCACGTTCGGCCTTTGAGATCTGAATACGTGAACGGCGCCGACGCGGTCTCGCCCGTGCGCCGCGAGGTCCACTCCTTCCACCGTTCCATCAATGCCGGCCAATCGTTCTGTAATACGGCAAGACTCCGATCGGCATCGCTACTATAACCTGCGAACGGCAGCCCCTCCATCCGCCGGAGCCAAAGGCGATCGGCCGCGTACACGTGCACCAGCGTGTCCAATACGGAGCGATCGGAGGTCTTGAAATCGCGCGTCAACTCTTCGACGGACAATTGGGCGGCAGCCTCCACGAGCCGGCGGCTGGCCCAGGCGTGATAGTCCAGATGAACGAGCAGGGTCTCGATGGAAACCGACATATTCGGATTATCGCGCAGCCTCATTGCGGGCCGGCTCGACGTGGACCAGCACGTCTGCCACCCAGTCGAGCCGGTGCATCACCTGTTCGCGAACTTCGTGCGCAATCTCGTGCGACTGCCGCACGGTCAGGTTGGGATCGACCTCCAGATGCAGATCGACGTGATATTGCAGCCCCGTCTTCCGCGCGAAGCACTTCTCGACGCCCAGCGCCCCGGGCACCGCCGTGGCGGCTTCGCGAATCTGCCGCATGTGCTGCTCGTCCGGCATGGTGTCCATCAACTGGAGCGCGGTGTCGTAGGACACACGCACCCCCACGAGTACCACCATCAGTCCAACGAAGAAGCCTCCATAGCTATCCGCATCGCGAAATCGCGCGGGGTCGTGCAACGCCAATATCACGGCAGTAAGGGCGATCATCGCCGATAGCGAATCCATGGCATCGTTCCAGGCATCGGCCCGAAGCGAGTCGCTCTTGAGCCTGCGGGCCGAGCGGAATTTGAAAAAAGAGAGAATACCCTTAGCGGCTAGCGAGAGTCCCAAGGGCCAGATTACGTAAGCGGCCAGAGGCGCCTGCGGGTGATGCAGGCGCTCGATGGAGCCGTAAGAGATCAGCGTGCCGCCCGCCGTGAGTGCCAGGCCGATCAACAGGCCCGTCAGGATTTCGACGCGGCCATGCCCGTAGGGATGTTCCTTGTCCGCAGGCTTGGCCGCGATGGTGAGGCCCAGCAACACCAGTCCGGAAGCAAATACGTCGCTGGCCGATTCCATGCCGTCGGCGATGACGGCTGTGGAATGACCCGCCATGCCGACCAGAATCTTGACGACGGCGAGAAGGCCGCTCACCAGCATGCCCGCGGCCGCCACGCGCTTACCGGTCGGCATTGGATTGGATGCGCCGAACTACGCCAGCGCGGCATCCACCTTTTCGGGATTTACGCCAAGCTCGGCAAATGCCGCCTTAGCTCGGGCAACTTCAAATTTGCCCTCTCGCGACAGCCGCGAGAGCGCTGCCGTCACGATCGATTCCGCGTTGATTTCGAAATGCTGCCGCAGATACTCACGATTATCGCTGCGGCCGAAACCATCGGTCCCCAGCGTCTCCAACCGGCCGGACAGCCACGGCGCGATCTGGTCGGGCACGACCTTCATGTAGTCGGTGGCCGCGACGATCGGTCCTTCGGCGCCCCGCAGCGCTTCGAGAATGTACGGCGCCCGTTCCGGCTGGTCGGGATGCAGTCGGTTCCATCGCTCCACACCGAGCGCATCGCGTCGCAGCTCGTTGTAGCTGGTGACGCTCCACACGTCGGAGGCAACGCCGTATTTATCGGCGAGAATTTGTTGCGCGCGGATGGCCTCGTTAAGAATCGGTCCGCTGCCAAAGAGCTGCACCACCGCCTTGCCGTTCTCCGCCACCTTGTAGCGGTAGATACCCTTGAGCACTTCCTCAGGATTCAGGTCCGCAGGCATGGCCGGCATCGGGTAATTCTCGTTGTACAGGGTGAGATAGTAGAAACGGTCTTCCAGCTCCTGGTACATCCGCCGGATGCCGTCCTGCACGATGATGGCGATCTCGTAGCTAAAGGCCGGATCGTAGGCAACACAGTTCGGGACGGTGCTCGCCAATACCAGGCTGTGACCGTCCTGGTGCTGCAATCCTTCACCCGCGAGCGTGGTACGCCCCGCCGTGCCGCCGCAAAGGAAGCCCTTGCCGCGCGCATCGCCGAAGGCCCACACCAGGTCGCCAACGCGCTGGAATCCGAACATGGAGTAGTAGATGAAAAAAGGAATCATCTCTACGCCGTAGTTCACATACGATACACCGGCCGCCGTGAAGGAGGCCATCGATCCCGCTTCGGTGATGCCTTCCTCCAGAATCTGTCCGTCCTGCGACTCCTTGTAATACAGGAAGATCTCGGCATCGTGTGGTTTATAAAGTTGCCCCTGGCTGGCGTAGATGCCGAATTGCCGGAACAGCGACTCCATGCCGAAAGTGCGCGCTTCGTCGGGAATGATCGGTACGACGCGCTTGCCGATTGCGGGATGCTTCATCAACTGCGTCAGCGCACGGACAAACGCCATGGTGCTGGATACCTCGCGCCCAGCAGACCCTTCAAGCGATTCCTTCAGATACTGCAAGGGGGGGGCTTCGATTCGCGTGCCGGGCGCCTTGCGGCCAGGCACGTACCCGCCTAATTGTCGGCGCCGTTCGTGCAGATAAGCGATCTCCGGGCTGTCCGACGGCGGCCGGTAGAACGACGCATTTCGGGCAGCTTCCTCAGGAATGGGAATCTCGAAGCGGGAGCGGAAATGCGCAATTTCCTGCTCGTTGAGCTTCTTCTGCTGGTGCGTGATGTTGCGGCCTTCGCCGGCCTCACCCAATCCGTATCCTTTGATGGTATGCGCCAGGATGAGGGTCGGCTGCCCCTGCGTCTCGATCGCGGCCTGATAAGCGTTGTACACCTTGCGCGGATCGTGGCCGCCGCGCTGCAGGCGGAACAGCTCTTCGTCGCTCAGGTGGGATACGAGGTCGAGCAACTCCGGGTACTTACCGAAGAAATTCTTGCGGATGTAGGCGCCGTCCTTGGTGACGTAGGTCTGGAACTCACCGTCCACCACTTCGCCCATCCGTTTTTGCAGCAGGCCCGTGGAGTCGCGTGCCAGGAGATTGTCCCAATCGGAGCCCCAAATCACCTTGATCACGTTCCAACCCGCGCCGCGGAAGGCGGCTTCGAGCTCTTGGATCACCTTGCCGTTGCCTCGTACCGGTCCGTCCAGCCGCTGCAGGTTGCAATTGATTACGAAGATCAGATTGTCGAGCTTCTCACGCGATGCGAGAGTGAGCGATCCCATGGATTCGGGCTCGTCCATTTCGCCGTCGCCGAGGAAGGCCCAAACGTGGCGCTGAGTGGGAGGAATGAGTCCGCGGTGCTCCATGTACCGCATGAAGCGCGCCTGATAGATCGCGTTGATTGGGCCCAAGCCCATCGAGACGGTGGGGAAACTCCAGAAGTTCGGCATCAGCCAGGGATGCGGATACGAAGAGAGTCCTGGATGCTCCCGCAGTTCGTGGCGGAAATTCTTCAGGTGCTCTTCGGTCAGGCGCCCTTCGAGAAAGGCGCGCGCGTAGACTCCGGGCGAGGCGTGGCCCTGGAAGTAGATGAGATCGCCGGGCTGATCGCCGTATTTGGCGTGGAAGAAATGATTGAAACCGACTTCGAGCAACGTGGCAAGCGAAGCGTAGGTGGAGATATGACCGCCGATTCCGGCGTCGTATTTGTTTTGCCGGACCACCATGGCCATCGCGTTCCAACGCAACAGGCTCTTGATGCGGCGCTCCACGGCGCGGTCGCCGGGATACGGAACCTCGTCCTCGGGACGAAGTGTGTTGATGTAGGGGGTATTGAGGTGGATGGGCAGTTCGGCGCCATTGGCGCGAGCCCGTTCATTGAGCTGTTCCAGCAGGTAGGCAGCGCGATCGGGGCCGGCCCCATCGATGACTTGTTCGAGCGCTTCCACCCACTCCGCAGTCTCCTGAGGATCGAGGTCTACTACCCTCTCATTGAGTTTCTGGTGCATGGATATCTTTATTATACGGGGCGCCAGACATGGGCTGGGACGGCTCAAAATGGCCAGTCTTAGACCCAAAGAAATCTCACCGCGGAGGCGCGAAGGCACGGTGTCAAACGCAGAGAAGTCCGGGGGAAAGGGCGACGAGGGACACGCACGGGCGAGATCGGGGAGCGATGAGTTGCTGTCCCGTAGGAGGAGGACAGCGCAAGCGGAAGAGGATGCTGGCGACAGAGATGCGGGGAGAAATGCTGGGTAGCCCCGCGTCCTTGATTTGGATTTCGCTAATATTCAGGCCTACGTGCCGCACGAGCATCCGGGAATCATCGTTCTGCGGCTAAAACGTCACACCGTACGCCAGTCAGCGACCCGGAGGGGCCCACCGAGCCCGTTGCAGAACGAGCGACACGGTCTGGCTCCCGCGATGACCATCGAGTAAGAGCCGATCGCGGTCCACCCGATAAGAACCTTGGATCGGGCTGCTGTCGGAGCCGAACGGAATATCCTGAATTTGAAACGTTCCGTGGGTCTGGTCTGCCTGGAATTTCCCGATATCGTGGTGAACGCCATCGGAGCGGACGCAGCGCCCGCCGAGATCGAAGTAGAGCGAGTCGGCAGCCGCACCAGGCACCACTTGACCCGAGATGCTGAGAGAAGCGATCTTCCAGGTTCCAGCGCGATTAATCTGGCGCCGTCCGACGAAATCGGTGCCGATTGCGAACACGGATTCGACCTTCGAATGGAAATCGAAAAGAATGAGTCCGATCAGGACGGCTGGGACCATGAAGCCCGCCGCCTTGGCCGCGATTCGCAGCTTTCGGTTAGCGATCGGAGCGGATGGCGCCAGCAGTTGCGAGAGGAAACTGAGATAGAGGTCGTAGTCGTAGAGGATCAGGAAAGTATTCAGCGCCAACATTACTGTGCTGATGATGCGCGTGGCCGGCCACAGGTCGAGGAAGTAGTTGATCATCGCCACATTGAGCACAACCGGAAACAGCAGCAACGCGCCCACACGGCGGGTCCGTGCGGAGAGCAGCAGAATGGCGGGACCGACTTCGAACAACCCCAAAAGAAACTGGAATGCCGGAGAATAGCCAAGGAATGCCCAGGTGAGCAGTGTCCCGGGAAGCTCGCCGAGCGGCCGCGCATAATTCCACGCGCCCACTTGAAACTGAAGATCAAACAGTTTGGAAACGCCATAAGGCATCATGCCGATGCCTAGCGCGAGGCGTGCGACTGTCATCGCAGCAAGCCCGGCCCGAGCCCGTATCGACGAAGACATGGGACCGATTGTGCCACACGCCGAATAGTGTCAACAAGTACAAAGGCTGATGGGAATTGACGGACTTGCAGCGACTCTCCGGTAAGTTAGAACCTATCTTTGCCGTAGGTACTCAGCATCCAAAGTCTGCGGCATCGCAACCGGAGCGCCTGTCCCTCTCCGCGCATTGCGCGCTGCCGTGCTTCCAATTCGACATAAGGAATCTCTGCCCCGCGTAACTTTCGAGCGTTCGCGTAGGCCCGCAACTCCGCGGCAGTATCGCAAAAGATCTCAAAATCAAACGCAATACTCTTCTCGAAGCCAAACCATCCGCTGGACAAGGCCTGCTGCACCGCGGCATCCGCTGCCACCGTGTCCTCTGGCGCGCTGAATGATGCAACTTCGACCGCCCAAATGGCCTGGGCGTCGATGACCACTTCGACCACGATAGGAGCCACGACGGGCCGAACGTCAATCAGAACGCCGCGCCTTGTCAGAACACGCCGTGCTTCCCGCAGGGCATCGACCATGCCCTCCCGCGCCACTCATCACAACGAGGAGGCCAACAGCACGACCTCAAACTGTTCCGCGGAAAACGGCAGAGCCGTCGCGCTGGCACACAGAAACTGCACTTGCCCGCCGAAATCGGTCGGAGGAGCAGATACCGCCGACCTGATGTCCGGCTCCATCGTGTCGATTCCGATTACGGATTGGGATTGTGCAGCGTACTGGAACGTCAATCGGCCATCCCCAGCGCCGACCTCCAGAACGCGCGCATCTCGCAAACCAGCCGATTGGAGAATGACGCGGGGCATCACACGGGCGGGATCGATGTCAGTTGGCATGACTGCCAATTGTAGAACACGCTCCGCATCCTGGAGAAGGTCTGCGGGCGATGTCCCTTACCGGCCAGAGATCCAGATGGCCGATTCCATCCACCCGTGAGATACACTGGCTGAGTGCGAGTCCGTCCCCCCGACCCGGAGTACCTCAAACTGCTCCTGCCGTACAGCGGGCTCGTTAAGAAGCTCGCACTGGCGGTGCGTACACTGATCCTGGAAGAGGCTCCGGAAGCCAGCGAGTTCGTCTATCAGGTGTACACCATCGCCGATCACTTCAGTTTCACGGAGCGCCCCAGTGATGCGTTCGTCTTCACCACGACACATGCCAATTGGGTGAATCTGGGCTTCAACTTTGGCTCCCAGTTGCGCGATCCAGACGGTTTGCTTCGGGGCGATGGTAAATTGATTCGCCACGTGCGGATCGCCGAATCGACAGACCTGGACACTCCCGGCGTTCGGGAGTTGGTGAGAAGGGCGATCGCGGAAGCGGAGCGGCCGGAAGGCATAGCAGGGAAGCCTCGCACCATCGTGCGCACGGCTCAATCCGCCACGAAGCGGGCGTTACCGACTCGCAGGCGGAAATAAGATCTTGGCATCCTGCCTCCTCGACATCGCCGCCCTCGAAAAATCGGAGATCGTTGCCAATGCATGCATGAACCGGCGGCGAAACCTCGCAGGCGCCAACAGCTACGAAAAAGAACTCGGTTTCTCGCCGCTGGACTTCCTGAAGAAGAGGCTGGAAAAACAGCCTGAAGCCGCCTGGCTCGATCTCTGCTGCGGATCCGGCCGCGCATTGATGCAAGCCGCGGAGATTTGCCGCACGGCCGGCCTGGACCGTAGACTCACGCTCGTCGGAGTGGACTTGGTTCCGATGTTCGATCCAGTTCCGCCCGGTCTCAGCGTCGGCCTCGTCGCTGCCTCACTGGAGAGTTGGGAGACTGAAGAACGGTTCGACCTGGTGACGTGTATCCACGGATTGCACTACATAGGCGACAAGCTGGGTCTTGTGCAGAGGGCGGCTGCATGGCTCAAAGATGACGGCCAGCTCATGCTCCATCTTGACTATCGAAACCTGCGGATCAGCGGCCGCGCATCGTCAGCGGCGCAGATCGGAAAAGATCTCCGGCGCGCAGGTTTCCGTTACGTGCCGGGGAGACACTTGCTGATCCGCAGCGCGCCCACCCCGCGGCATCTCCTTCCATACCGCTATGTGGGTGCGGACGACCGGGCGGGACCGAACTACACCGGGCAGGCGGCGGTCGACTCCTACTACGAGCGCTCGCGCTCCTGACCGCGCTTGCGCCGCATGCACACCACATCTGGCTGTCCCCTCCGCCGTTCGCGCTGCTTTGTACAATGTGGTCATGGTCAGAGTGGAGCAGGTGTTGAATTCGTGGAAGACGGTCCGGGGCGATACCATCAACGCGGTCAACGATTTTCCCGCTGGCGAGTTCGATTACCGCAACACGCCGGACGTCATGACGTTTGGGGAACTGGCGCGTCACATTCTGGACGCCGGTGACGGGCTCACGGGGCTTTTGCTCGACGGGGAAGAAAATTTCAATACACCGAATTTTCGGGAAAAGCTGGCGCCGCATCGGCGATTTGTCCGAGAAGGAAGAGATGGCCTGGTAGCTGCTTTGCAGGAATCTATTGAACAGCGCACCGAGGCACTGGCGGGAAAATCAGCAGACTTCTACGCGCAGGTGATTACCGGTAGAGATGGCCGGGCGCTGACCCGGCTGGAAATGCTTCTTTTTGTAAAAGAGCACGAATTGACGCACCGGGCGCAACTGTTTATCTCCTTGCGAATGAAGGGCATCGTCCCTCCGACCACGAGGCGCAGATTGGCGCAGGCATCCTCCAGGTAAAAAAACGCATCTCAGTCTAAAAGGGGAGTTGCAATTACGCCAGTCTATCGTATAACAGTAATATTTCGGGAGGAATTTCATGGTCACATGTCCGGTATGCGAAGGCTCAATCGATGTCGATGAAGAGGATGTAGACGAGGGCGACGCCATCAGTTGCGATGAATGCGGCGCAGACCTTAAGGTGGTGAGCACCGGTCCTTTGGAATTGGAGTCGGCGGAAGAGCTCGAGGAAGAAGACGAAGAAGAAGACGATTTCCTGGAAGAGGAGGAAGAGGAATCCGACGAGGACTGGAAATAAGGTTCCGGAAATGTCCGTAACAGACGCGCCTGGATCGGCGTCGATATATCAGGGGGAGCAAATGCGCAGAATCTGGCTGGTTTTGTTGGCGGTCGTTCTTCTGGCCGGCGTGCCGTCCGGGTTCGCCCAGAACAAGAAAAAAGGCGAGGAGCAGAATCGCAGCGTGAAAGGCGCCGTGCATGCCACCGATGATCAGGCGGTAACCGGCGCAGTCGTGCAATTGAAAAACACGAAGACTCTCCAGGTTCGTTCCTTCATTACGAAGGAGGACGGTACTTATTATTTTCTGGGGCTGAGCCCCGATGTCGATTACGAGTTACGTGCCGATTTCCAGGGTGCCTCGAGCGGTACCAAGACCCTCAGTTCCTTCGATTCACGCAAGGAAGCCATCGTCAATCTCAAGCTAAATCCTAAAAAGTAAAACGCGCCGGGCGGGTCTTCGGATCCGCCCCGCCTCTGGATCACTCGTATCTCAGTGCGACCATGGGATCGACGCGCGATGCCCGATATGCCGGAAGGAATGCGGCCAGTTGGCCGGCAATTAGCAGGAGCAGGGTCGCCGCCACAATGGTACTTGGATCGGTGACGGTAAGGCCGAACAACATCGACGAGACCAGGCGGGACGCAGCCAAAGCGACCGGCAGACCCAGGACCACGCCAGCGATGATCAATCCAAACGCCTCTCGGGCGACCATCCACAACACTTGCGACCGTTCTGCGCCCATCGACATCCGGATGCCGATTTCGCGCGTTCGCCGCTGGACGGCATAAGCCATCACGCCGTAGAGCCCCACGGCAGCCAACAGAAGGGCTAAGGCGCCGAAAAATCCAGAAAGCGTGGCGACGAGCCGTTCCTGCACCAGACGTTCATCCACCAGGTCGGAGAACCGAACTATCTTGGCTGGGAGATTGGGGTCCAACGCCTGGATCTCATGGCGTACAGCTGCCGCGAGGTTGGCAGAGTCGGTCAGGGCGCTGACATGCAGCGTGCGTGCGGCCGACAATGTTTCGCCTTGGCCGGCCGGCAGGTAGATGGTATTCGGTATAGGATCTCGGATGCCATTGTATTTCGTATCCGCGATGACGCCCACAATCTCCATGTCCGTCGGACCGCCGAGTCCGATATGCCTTCCAATCGGGTTCCCGCCGTCAAAGAACTCGCGGGCGATGGACTCGTTGATGATGGCGACTTTTTGCGCGCTGATCCTGTCCAACTCCGAAAAATCGCGGCCCAGGTGCAAAGGTATGCCCATGGTTTCGAAGAAGCGGGGACTAACCGTCTTGACGCTCACGCCGAGATCCTCGCCCTGGCGAGCGGTATGTCCTTCCACCGACAATCCGTCGACATGCGCGCCGCCCAGCAGAGGCATGTCCGCCAGCGCGGCTGAGCCGACACCGGGCAAGGCGCGGACCTTATCCAGCAACTGATCGTAGAAAGCGAGTGTGCGTTCGGGAGTGTACCGGCTCAGACCCGGATTCAGGGAGACGAGCAAGATCTGGCCCGTGCGAAAACCCATATCGACGTTTCGCAAGTTGGCGAGCGTGCGAATGAACAGGCCGGCGCCGATGAGCAATAGCATCGAGATGGCGACTTGACCCACTACCAGGAGGCGGCCCAGGGTCAGCAGCTTTCCGGAGGTTGCCACCGCGGTCTCGTTCTTCAATGCCGGTATCACATCGGGCCGCGTCGCCTGCAGGGCAGGCGCGCAGCCGAATATCAGGCCGGTGAGGAGCGATATTGCCAGCGTGAAGGCGAAGACGTGTGCGTTCGGAGCCACATCCAGAAAGCTCTTGGAGAGAAAACCGGAAAGGGCACCCGCACTCCAGTTGGCGAAGAGAAGACCGAGCAGGCCTCCGGCGATCGAAAGCGTGATGCTTTCAGTGAGAAACTGTCTCATCAGCCTGGCGCGACCGGCGCCCAGTGCGAGCCGCACCGCGATTTCCTTGCGGCGTACGGCGGCACGGGAGAGCAGCAGGTTCGCCACGTTCGCGCAGGCGATCAGAAGCACCAGCCCGACCACCGTCATCAGCACGACGAGCGGCGTACCGAAGTCCCGCCGGAGGCGAGATTGCCCTTTGGCGCCTTCCGCGATCTCGATCTGGCGCTTGCGGAGGAAGTCCAAAGTTCCGGGGCGAAGACTGCGCACCTGGTCGGTGAGGCTTTGGTAGTAGATCACGTCCATTTCCGCTTTCGCCTGCGTGGGAGTGGCTCCCGGCGCCAGGCGCGCCATCGTCTGCAGCCAGAAACTGTTGGACAGTTCGAGACGGGGCGGGCCTGGAGACAGGCGGTCGCACATGGTGAGCGGAACGTAGACGTCCGGCGAGCTTCCGACTTCGACGCCAAAGAATTCCGGCGGGGCGATGCCGATTACCGTGAACGGCAGACCGTTCAAAGCCAGAGTGCGCCCCACCATTTCGGGGTCTCCATGGAAGCGGCTCTGCCAGTAGCGGTAACTGATAACGGCGGTAGCCTCATCCTTCGGCGCGATCGCGCGGCCGATCACCGGTCGCACGCCCAGGACGGCGAAGAAATTGTCCGAGACGAGTTCGCCCGAAGGAGCGTCCGTGAATCCACCAGCACTCAGGTTCAGAGCAATGCGGTCGTAAGCGAAGATCTCCGCAGAACGGGTGTGGGCGCGCAGGTAAGCGTAGGCCGGATAAGAGAAGGTGATGGCTTGCCGGCCGCGCTGGGTGACGCTTCGCATGATGACCAACCGCTCGGGTTGAGCTACCGGCAACATGCGCAGGAGCGCGGCGTCTATCAGGCTGAAGATGGCCGTGTTGGCGCCGATTCCGAGCGCCAGGCAGATCACCACCACCATGGTAAAGCCAGGACTCTTGTGCATCGCGCGCAGAGCGTAACGGAAGTCGCGGGCAAGGGATTCGATTGATCCGAACGTGCGCAATTCCCGGTAGGTTTCCTTCATGACCTCGACTCCTCCAAAGCTGCGCATCGCCGCACGGCGGGCTTCGGCCGGCTTCATTCCAGCGCGCAGGTTGTCCTCGATCAACATCTCGAGGTGAAAGCTGACCTCATTTTCCAGCTCGCATTCCGCGCGGTTCCGAATAAAGAGACCTCGAAGCCGCGCGGCAAAGACCCTCGGCCAACTCATGAGAGCTTCTCCGGTAAAGCATCCGGAATCGGTCCGAGAAAGCGCTCGATGGTGGAGGACATACGCTTCCAGTCATCGGTTTCGCGCGCAAGCTGCCTTCGGCCAGACGCGCTGATGGAGTAGAACTTCGCCTTGCGATTCTTCTCGGATGCGCCCCATTTCGCCGTGATCCACCCTTCCTGTTCCATGCGCAGCAACGCGGGATAGAGCGTCCCCTGGTTGAGTTGCAACAACTCTCCGCTGATCTGCTCGATGCGGCGGGCGATTCCGTAGCCGTGAAGCGGTCCGAGGGCCTCCAGTGTTCGCAGTACGAGGAGGATCAGGGTGCCCTGCAGGACATCGGCTTTTTCGGGTGGCTGGCTCTTCATTTGGGAATCTACAGGAGTGTAGCCGATTCCCTGTAGGTAATCAACAGAAAAATGACAGTCAGCCGGAGATCGAATTTCCGGCGAACTCGATAGAGTCGCGGAGTGATCCCCAAGAGCCGGACGAACCCGCGACGCATTACGTCGACGCTGCCAAATCCGACGGACGAGGCCACATGCTTTAGACCCCAATCGGGTTCGTTCGAGCTGGCGGCGTGCCGCCTCCACGCGCATTTGCACCACGTCCTGCCATGACGAACTGCCGACCTCGCGAGTAAACACGCGCTCGAAGTCTCCGCACGCTCATCGACATGCGGTGGGCGAGATCCTCAACCGAGGTCGACTGCCGAGATGCTCGGCGATCCAGACCGGCAGCTCACACCGATATCGACGGAGCAGCCCCTTACCGTGGCGGCCAGGACAGCCGTAACCGTCAGAGGCCAGCGCCCTGGTAGTTCCGTCGTTGATACACGTTCCAGACCGGCTGCCGCTCGCCCGCGGTCAAGATCGGCCCTCTGAGCTTTTACCGGATTCCTCGCACGACCACGAACCGCCCGAACCAAAAAAAACCGGGCGACCCGAAGGCCGCCCGGCTTCCACTTCTATACTGGGTCTACCGCTACCTGACGAACACCGATATGGTGACGCTTACCGTCTGGCCTCCAGGACCGTAGGCCGTCAACGTGTAGATCGAGTTCGTAATTGGATTGACCGTGAAGCTGCCATTGACTGGCAAGTTCTGCGGGCCAAGTTCGCTGCCGACCAGCACCACGGAGGATGCATTCTCCGTCGTCCACGACAGGACCACCGGGTTGCCGGCTGCCGTCGAGGTCACCGGGTTGGCAGTGAAGGACGTGATGCGAACCGCACCCACATTCACCGTTACGTTCGCCTTGATGGTGCCGGTGGCGTTCGTCGCGGTCAGGGTGTAGGTCGTCGTCACGCTCGGTTTCACCGTAGCGCAATCGTTGGCGTTGAGGTTGGAACCGACGCCAGGATCGATCTGGATGTTAGTCGCGCCGCTCACCTGCCAGCACAACTGCGAGCTCTGGCCCGCGTCGATCGTCTGCGGGTTAGCTACGAAGGTCAGGATCTGCGGGACTTTGGCAGGCGCCACCACTACCTGTACCGGAGCGCTTACCGAGTGGCCATCGCTGCTCGTAGCGGTCAAGGTGTAAGTCGTGGTCACGCTCGGCGTCACTGTCGTGCTGCCGTTGACCGTCACACTGCCGACGGTCGGCGAGATCGTCACAGTGGCTGCGCCCGTGGTAGTCCAGCTCAACGTCGAGGACTCGCCAGGAGCGATGCTCACTGGGTTCGCTTCGAACCGAATGATCTGCGGGTTACCGGTCGGATTCGGGCCAACCTGGACGGTCACGGTGGCAGATACTGTTCCGCCCGCGCCGCTCGCTGTCAGGGTGTAAGTGGTGGTCGCCGTCGGGCTGACCGAGGTCGAGCCGGAGGAAGCCACAGTGCCCACGCCCGGAGTGATGCTAACCGAAGTCGCGTTCTGTACCGACCAGGTGAGCGTCGAGCTCTGACCCGGCTGGATAGTGGCCGGCGTGGCGCTGAACAGAGTGATCTGCAATGCTGCCGGAGACGCGGTCGATACCGATGTGGATGCCGAAGCGGACAAGCCGTCCGTATTCTTCACCGTCAACCGGAAGCTGTAGTTCTGTCCGGCGGCTGCAGTGAAGGTCGCGATCGCCTGGTTGGCGTTGTTGATCGCCACGTTCGGACCGGAGATCTGCGTCCACGTGTAGGTCAGAGTTTCGCCCAGAGGGTCGGACGAACCGGAACCGTTGAGGGTGATCGTGCCGGCGGGCACGCCCGTCTGATTCGGACCGGCGTCCGCGATCGGCGGGCTGGAGCCTACGCGCCGCGTGCCGATTTCGTAACGGATACGCGGGACATCCATCGGAATCGGATGGGTGACCTTGGCGAATTCGCTGGCCTTCACGAAGTTGCCGACTTGCATACCGAACTTGAGTTCGCCGCTGCCGGCAGGTGAAACCAGAGACTCGTTGTAGGCGCCGCCCAGTGTGAAAGCGACGTGTTCCGTGATCGGCTGAACTAAAGTGAGGTTGGCGCCCGGACGCGCATGGTGGGTCTCGCGCAGTTGCAGGTATGCCAAATCACCTTCGATGTGTGCGTCACCCCAGGCGCCGAACAGGAAGTTCACGCCTTGCTGGTTGACGACGCGAGCATAGGTTTGCAGGAACGCACCCGGCGCCAAAGTCACGCTGTTCAACACTGCGTAGTTCTTGAATCCGCGAGTGACGAACGCGCCGATGCGGCCACCGTTGAAGACGTAATCCAACAGGAATGCGGCCTGACCCAGCGAACCGCCCTGCTTGTACTGTCCCAGGTCGAGCCACTTGACGCTCGCGAACGAGCCTGCCTGCACATTGCCCCAGCGCTTCACGAGACCGAGGTCGAACTGACCTTCCTTGCGGCCGGGATAGTACATGTATTCGCCCTGGGCTTGTACGGCCTGGGTGCCATCTCCACCGAAGGGTGAGAAGAACTGGCCGCGGCCGCTGAACGTGAAGTCGCCCGTTCGTCCGGCACCAAAGGTCGGCCCGATATTCAGACCCAACAGGGAGAATTTCTTGTTTCTCCTCTGCGCCTCTTCCAAAGCTCCCTTGGCGGCGCCTTCCGCTTCTGTGTGAGCAATATTTTGAGTTTCCTGCGAGGTGAGGGGTTTGGGAAGGCCGGCCACCTGATCACGCAGCATGTTGTGCTGGTTGCGCAGATCGGCCACTTCTGCCTTCAGACGATCGTTGTCCCCTTGCAGGGCTTTCAATGCAGCCAGAATGTCGTCCAGTTTGTCGAGCCGTTTCAGGATCTGGGCGCAGCATTCTTCCTGCTTCTTCATGAAGTCCTGAAGGGCATTAAGGACGTCGTTGATTCCGCCCTCCTTGATGACCTTGCCCTGACCATCAGTCACCGTCAGGACAACCCGGCGGTTCATGAAGCGTCCCTCTTTTGTCCGGTTATCGACCTCCGGTGCCCGTTTGCCATCGCCAGCGGTCGAAATCTGATCTGGAGAAGCTCCGTACTTCACCAGAAACGCTTTGACGGACTCGGCGCGCTTGAGCGCCAGCTTGTCGTTGTAAGGTGCGGAGCCGACATAATCCGTGTGGCCGGTGACCTTGACGCGATAATCTTTGTGCTGTGTCAGCAAATCTGCGAGGCGCAGCAGGCTAGGATATCCGTCTGAAAGGATTGAAGAGTTGAACTCAAAGTTGATCTCCTCCCAATCCTCTTTCGTTTGACCACCGGTATTCAACCCCTGACCAAATAGACAGGACGCCATCAGCCCGAGCGCGCCTATCGCTGCTAGTTTCTTCATTGTCTTCAAACTCTCCTCAACTTTGTCCACATGTGCGAGAACCGAAACTCAAAGGAAGCCACTCTTCGCCGCTTGCTACGCAGGCTTGTTTTTAAGCTTCCACAGCGTGCCAGGAAGACCTCAAATTCCCGGCTGGGGCCCACAATTGAGCCCAAAAGCGCAATTAAGAATAGAATACACCGGAATTCTGCGGTATCTGCAAGAATTTCAGCGGGTTAGTTCCAGGTACGTGGTGTTCCACCGTACAAAAGGCCGGCCAAAATTGAGACAATAGACAACGGCAAGGCTGCCGGACGGGTGATCGCTCCCGGCAACGGGGGAGGAAAGTCCGGTCTCCATAGGGCAACGTGCCGGCTAACGGCCGGGGGAGCCGCAAGGTTCTACGGAAAGTGCCACAGAAAATATACCGCCTCGCCGCAAGGCGCGGTAAGGGTGAAATGGTGCGGTAAGAGCGCACCGCGGCGGGAGTAATTCCGCCGGCAGGGAAAACCCCACGTGGAGCAAGACCAAATAGGGGAGGAGGGGCTGCCCGCCCCGCCAGACTTCCGGGTAGGTCGCTGGAGCCGCACAGTAATGTGCGGCCAAGAGGAATGATCGCCGCCCGCAAGGGTACAGAAACCGGCTTACAGTCCGGCAGCCTGCCGCAGTCGACTGTTGCCGCGTTGTCCACAACCAAAGACCCCGGGAGTTCCTGGAATTCTACGGGATTGCGGATAATTCCGTCCTCTTTGCTGTGGCCTCATCCAAACCCCGGCGGAGAATGATAAGCTCTGCCTATGTTCCGTCCACTCGTCGTGATGCTGCTGGGTACTGCCTGCTGGGCACAGCCGCAGCAACAAGCTACCCCGCAATTTCCATCGCCACCGGTCGAGGGTGACTGGGTCGCCCATGATTTTCAGTTCAATTCCGGCGAAAAACTCGCCGAATTGCGGCTCCATTACACGACTTTAGGGAAACCCACTCGGGACGCCGCGGGTCACGTGAATAATGCCGTAATTATTATGCATGGCACCGGCGGAAATGGTCGCGGCTTTCTGGGCGCCGGTTTCGGCGGCGAGTTGTTCGGCAAAGGCCAGCCCTTGGACGTCTCCACGCACTACATCATCTTGCCGGATGCGATCGGACACGGAAAATCCAGCAAGCCCAGCGACGGTATGCACATGAAATTTCCGCACTACGATTACGGCGACATGGTGCACGCCGATTACCTGCTGCTTCATGACGGCCTCGGGGTCGATCATCTGCGGCTGGTGATGGGTACGTCGATGGGCGCCATGCATACCTGGGTGTGGGGCGAAATGTATCCCCATTTCATGGACGCGCTGATGCCGCTGGCGAGCGCACCAGTGGAGATCGCCGGACGGAATCGCATGTTCCGCGCCATGATCATGCAGGCAATCAAGGGAGACCCGGAGTGGAAGAACGGCGAGTATACGAGTCCTCCGGTCAACGGGCTGATCGCGGCCCAATACGCACTTTGGATGATGACCAGCAGTCCGCTCCAACTGCACAAACAGAATCCGACTCATGATAAATCGGATGCGGCGGTCGCCGCGCTGCGCCAGAGGGCATCGCGCACCGATGCCAACGACATGCTCTATCAGTATGACTGTTCGACGGACTATAATCCGTCTCCCAATCTCGAGAAGATTGCGGCGCCCCTATGGGCAATCAACTCGGCGGATGACGAGGTGAATCCGCCCGAGTTAGGCATCCTCGAGCGCGAGATCAAGCGCGTGGCGCATGGGCGCTACATTCTGATTCCGACCAGCGAGGAAACGCGCGGTCATGGCACTCACTCGCGCGCGGTGGTGTGGAAAGAGTATCTGATTGAGCTATTGAAAATCTCGGAACATGGCGCGTGAGTCAGTCTTGGTCAAGAGCTTTTGAGCTGGATCCGGCGGTCTGGGAGGCCCAATCCTGGCCGCGGGCTTGAGATTCCGCAACAGGGCGTGTCGGGGCATCCTTCTCAGCGTCCGCAAAACGGCCTGTCCGCGCTGAATTCGTGGTGCCGCCGGCCAGTCAAGCCCGTTTTCGAAATCGTCAAGGTTGCAATCAGCGCCTGGCGTCAAGGAGTAGCCAACCCTACCTGAGAATTGGAAGCCAGGGAGCGGCGGGTTTTCCCGAACCGCGGGAGCGTGCCCACAACGTTCACTTTAGGGACTTACTCATCTTCACGCCCGGCAATCGTTCCCCATTGGGTAGAGGCACTTCCATCGGTTCGATCTCCGCGAAGCCGTGTGCGCGATACAGCGGCACTCCCGTTAGCGTCGCCGCCAGTTCCAACTTCCAAAATCCGTACGCAACGGCCGCCTCTTCGCAGGCTCGCATCAAGAGACTGCCGATGCCTTGCCGGGCCCAGCCGGGAGCCACGAAGAAGGCACGAATCCGCGCGGCATCCACAAGCGGATCCAGCCAGGCATCGTCCTTCTCCGGCGCATGATCGCTGCCGAAGAGGGTTTTGCGCCGGCTCCAACCGCCGCAGGCCACGATTTCTCCGTTTGCTTCTACTACGAAATAGGTGCCGTCGCGGATCAGCATGCGGTCCACTCCGAAGACGGTCCCGATGGCTCCATCAATCTGTCGGGCCGTGTAATCTTCCGCTTGCAGAGATCGCGCCGACGCGGGAATGAGTGCCTCCAGGGCCGCGATGTCCCCAAATTCTGCCTTACGAATCACTAACTTAGCCCTATCCATGGTTAATTCTCGAAATTACACAACTCTTACACAACGGATCCGGAACTCTTGGTAGTTTGAGGATATCCACACCCGTCTGGAGACCCAGTGAATAACGACGCTATCATGAACCGCCAGGGAATGAACTGGTTTACGACTGTTGTTTTGATACTCATCCACATCGGGGCCATCGCGGCCTTGTTCGTTTTTAGTTGGAAAGCATTGGCATTTACCGTTCTTTACTACTACGTCGCCACCGGATTGGGGATCAGCATGGGGTATCACCGGCTGCACACGCATCGTTCTTACAAGGTGCCACTGTGGCTGGAATATTTCTTCGCGCTCTGCGGCACCCTGACGCTCGAAGGCGGCCCGATCTTCTGGGTTGCCGTGCATCGCGTGCATCATCAGCATTCCGACCTGCCCGGCGATCCCCATTCGCCACGCGACGGCGCTTTCTGGGCGCACATCGGGTGGATCCTTTTCGGCGAAACGAATCACAACAACACGCGCATGATGTCGAAGTACGCGCCCGATCTCGCCAAGCACCGCTTTTATGTCTGGCTGAACAACTATCATTGGGTACCAGTGACCATCACGGCTATTCTGATTTGGGCGTTCGCCGGGTGGCAGATGCTGCTGTGGACCATCTTCTTCCGGATTGTCTTCGGCCTGCATGCGACGTGGCTGGTGAATTCTGCCACTCACATGTGGGGCGCGCGCCGGTTCAACACGCGCGACGCTTCCCGCAACAACTGGTGGGTTGCGCTGATGACATTTGGCGAGGGCTGGCACAACAACCACCACGCACATCCCACCTCCGCGCGGCACGGTCTGGCCTGGTATGAGTTCGATCCGTCCTGGATTCTGATCAAGGTTCTGAAATCCCTCGGTGTGGCCAAGTCGATCCATGTGGCAACCGTGGACACCCGGCTCGTGGAGCGGGAAGCGGCGTAAGTATCGAAATTCTCGTCTTGCAGACCCGGAACGGACAGATTATGCTGGTAGCGGGATCGGAGGTGCGAACTCCGATCCCGCCACGGCTACCTACCTGTGGCGTTTAGGCTGCCACAGGATCAGTACCGTGATCCGTCCTCTAAACGGCAGGACGAATTTGACCAGCAGTTGAACCATGTGAATGGTCCTCCTTTCCGCTTCGATTGGAAGGCCCGGACCCTATCCGGGCTTTCCTCAGTGAAGCATCCAGAGAAGAACCCGCTCTTCCAACCAATCCCCGAAAAGGAAACCTTATTGTCCTATACTGCGGATGTAGAGCTTTGCCTCAGTCTGCAAGTGACCACGTTCGAAGGCGTAACGAACCTGCCGTAACCTGTACCGAACTAGACAGAGCGGTCCCAGAAGGGCCACCATGGGAGTTTGGATATGTCAGCCCTGCTTGCTGTCTCGCCCAAATTCCGTCCCGCTCTGGACTCAGACTTCAATCCGGCCTCGCTTTGGAACCGGAGCTATCGCCGTCTGGTCCTGGAGGCGGGTGGCGGGTGCCCCTTTTCCCTGGCGCTCGAACGTAGCGACGGGTCGGTGTCGGTCCACCACACCGCGATCCTGCCGCATGAGGGCTCCCATGTCGATCTGAACTGCCGCTACGCGGAGCGCTTGCTCAAATTTCTGCTCTGGCAAAAGGGCGGATATCGGATCACCGTCGGAGGCCCACCGGCCCTTGCCGGCTATTTGCGTGGCGTGTATGCGCCGAACGGGGGGCGGGCCTTCGATTACCAATTCATGAGCGGCGTCTACGGCAGCCCGATGGTAATCGAGAGCTCCGCCTACGAAGCCACGCCTGCTGAACGGGAGAGTGCCGCACCGCTGGGACGGCATCTGGACGGCTACCGCATCGGCTTCGATCTCGGCGCCAGCGATCGCAAATGCGCCGCGGTTGCCGAGGGCAAGGTGGTCTTCAGCGAGGAGGTAGGCTGGAATCCCAGCGCCCAGTCCGATCCGCAATACCACTTCGATGGTGTTCACGACTCGCTGCGTCGAGCGGCTGCGCATCTGCCCCGCGTGGATGCGATCGGCGGAAGCGCGGCGGGAGTCTACGTCGCGAACGAGGTTCGCGTGGGATCGCTCTACCGGTCGATTCCGAAAGACCTGTTCGACCGCCGCATTCGGCGCCTGTTCTTCGATCTGCAGGCGGCCTGGGGAGGCATTCCTTTCGATGTGGTGAACGATGGCGAGGTTACGGCGCTGGCGGGTTCGATGGCCCTCAACGACAATGCAGTGCTCGGCGTCGCCATGGGCAGCAGTCTGGCCGCCGGATTCGTCACACCGCAGGGGAGCATCACCACATGGCTGAACGAACTGGCCTTCGTTCCCGTGGATTACCGCGACGGCGCACCGGTGGACGAGTGGTCGGGCGATGACGGCGTCGGCGCGCAGTATTTTTCGCAGCAGGCAGTGGGACGGTTGCTTCAGCCGGCGCGCATTGACTTGCCGCGCGAGATGTCCCTGCCCGTAAAGCTGGAGCAAGTACAGAAACTGGTCGCCGATGGCGACGAACGCGCCCGCAAGATCTACGAAACTATCGGAGTCTACTTCGGCTATAACATCGCGCAATACGCCGATTTCTATGAGGTGCGCAATTTGCTGGTGTTGGGCCGGGTGCTCACGGGCGTTGGCGGTGACTTGATTTTGAGCGTGGCCAAGCAGGTGCTTCGCGAGGAATTTCCCGACGTTGCCGAGCGAATACGATTTCATCTTCCCGACGAGAAGGAAAAGCGTCACGGACAGGCCATCGCAGCCGCGAGCTTGCCCAAGATCTAGAAACAGGAGAGAATCATGCGGTTTCATCATTCCAGCGCCGACGTGTTTGTTCCGGATGGCACCGAGCCCGATGCGGCTCTCTCGCGCACCACGCATTTGTGCATTGCGGCGCATCAGGACGACATCGAGATCATGGCCTATCACGGCATCGCCGAGTGCTTCGGACGAAAGGAGAAGTGGTTCACCGGCGTGGTGGTGACCAACGGAGCCGGCAGCCCGCGATCGGGCATCTATGGCGACTACACCGACCTGGAAATGCAGAAGGTCCGGCTGATCGAACAGCGGAAGGCGGCCTATGTAGGCGAGTACTCCTGCCAGGCGCAATTGGGGTTCAGCAGCGCCGAAGTGAAGAATGCAAATTCGAGCGATGTGATCGCCGACCTGACCGCCATTCTGCGCGCCACGCGTCCCGAGGTCGTCTACCTGCACAATCTGGCAGACAAGCACGACACTCACGTCGCGGTCGCGACTCGTTCCATAGCAGCGCTACGCGCGGTGCGGGAGGAGTCGATGCCGAAGCGTGTCTACGGCTGCGAAGTCTGGCGCGATCTCGACTGGCTGGCAGATGAGGACAAGCAGGTGCTGCCGGTCTCGGCGCGTTCGAATATCGCCGCGTCGCTGGTGGGAGTGTTCGATTCGCAAGTGACTGGCGGCAAGCGCTACGATCTGGCGACGGCAGGCCGCCGCCTCGCGCATGCTACTTACTACGCGTCCCACGGTACCGATGACGAGAGCGCAATCAACTTCGGAATGGATCTGACGCCGTTGGTGCAGGAACCGGACCTGCCGATCGCCGAGTACATTCTCGGCTTCGTGGATCGCTTGCGCGCCGACGTGGAAAAGAGACTCAAGTCCGCAGGGGCACGCTGACGAACAAATGAGCACCCGCCCCACAGCGTATTCTGTGGAGGATGGTGTGCATCTTTTGGGGCTTACCTTGGGGTTAGGCAGAATCTCGAGGACGCGCCGTGTGATCACCTGGGCCTGATACCTAAACTGCGCTTAGGCGAAGACGTCTGAGTTCCCGGATCAGACAGGCGAAAACGGCCTCAAGACGATCTCAATCCGGAGACCCTCGAAACCATAAACTGCGATTCCCTCGACTACAGCGAGCAGGCGGGGTAGACACTACGGCGGGCCCTCGAAGCCGCATAACGAGCGGGCCGCACTTGCACGCCACGAGAGGTGCAGAAGGATTCGTGCTGACTGAACTCCCGGCGCGGGGACGGACCGCGAAGAGGATATTGGGGCCTGAAAACAGGCACGCGATAGACAAGCAGAAGTCCGCAGATATCCTCAGATGAGCGGCCACGGAGCCAGATTCGCCCGCAAGGTGAGGACGTTGGCGGCCCGCTTGACTCGGAGGAACATCCAAGAAGCGACTGCCGCCGTAAAGATCTCCATCAAGACTCTCTTGGGATGGCGGAAGCTGCCTGAGTTCAAGAAGGCGTACATGGAAACGCGCGCGGAGCGTCTGCCGCGCGAGCGGCTTCGTTCAATGTAGACATAACGCTGTTCAAAATGTGCCCGGAAGGTCGTAGGGCGCTTCACGAGCGTCGTTCGTTGACGCTGAATCAGTTTTGCGTATAATCGGATCACAATGGCTTATACGAAGCACAGCGACACAGAATTGTTGGAAGCGGCTTTGGTTGGGTACCCGCACTAGCTCACGAAGATCGACGAACGGATGGCCGATATCCGCCAGCAGTTGGGCGGCGGAGGAGGCGGGTCGATCGGGACGACGAGAGGCGCGGATGCCAAGCGTCATGTGAGCGAGGAGACCCGAGCCCGCTTGGCGGCTGCCCAGCAACAGCGCTGGGCTGGAGTGAAGCCTGTCAAGCCGGCCCGGCAGCGCAAGATGAGCGCGGAAGGAAAGGCTCGCATCGCAGAAGCCACACGCAAGCGCTGGGAGGCATACCGTGCGCAAAAGGCAGCGCAGGGGAATTAATTGACGTAGCGCTGGCTTATCCTTCTTAACGCCACTCCGTTGGCGCGAGACTCGCCCGAGGCTTCCCAGATCCGAAACTTGGAGAGCACCTACTAAGGATGAGTCTGATCACGTTTTGGGCGTCGGTCGGACTCGGGCCGGCATCTGGGGCCGGAATCGACGATCTTCCGACCAATACGGCATTGGGCTTGAAGTGTAAACAAAACGCCCTCCCCCGTGCCTGGAAGGAGGGCGTTTTACAGAAGGAATGCGACTCAGCGGTCGTCATCGTCAGTTTTGATGTTTGCAACTTTCTTGAAGGCGCTCGCGGGGAGAACCCTCGCCTCGCCGGGATACGGCCGCGTAAACCCGGTGGCCTCGTACCAGTCGAGGTGGTTGACGATATCCGAATTTTCGGAGTCGGGCTTCTGATATTTGCCGGCGAAGATCTGCGCCTTCATCTTCATCCAGCCGGCCCTGAGAGCCCTAACCGAGCGGCTTTCTTGGCCCTCTCTCCGTACTGCCTGTGCCTGGAGTTCACTGCTCGCGCCCGGGATCGGCTGAGTCGGAGTCTGGTTGACGCCCATGGTCAGCGGGATCTCGTTCGGTACGTGCGTCCACGGCAGGTAGTTAACCGCGGGCGGGTTGTCGGTGAAGAGTGTCTTCATGGGCGAGGCCACGAGGTCGAACTGGTTCATAGGTTTCAGACCGAGAATCTGTTCGATCGTCCGCGTCATGTTGACCTGCGTGTAGAAGGTGCTCTCTTCCGTTACCCCAGCGCCGGTGCCATCGGCGTTCACCTTCTGTTTGACGAATGGGCTGATGATATAGCCCGGGCTGCGGTGACCGTCGACGTGATCGACGCCATCCTGCGCATCGTCTTCCTCGACGAAGATCGCCGAAGTGGGCCAAACGGAGCTGTGGCTGATGACATCGATAAAGCGGCCAAGGGCCAGGTCATTATCGGCCTGCATCGCTTGCGCCGTGGGCGGGCCGCCGGTGTGGTCAGAGCTGATCCACATGAACTCCAATTGGGGCACGCTGCCGTTTGCCACGTCCTTGGCGAAGTCCTGCGCCCAGATATCGACGCGGAACTGGTCGGGGATGCCGAGATCGAATTGCGGATAGTTCGGGACCGTGTTGTAAAGCAGGTTTGGAAGTTCGGAGTATGAGCCGACCGTGTTGAAGTTGTAGAGTTGGCCCTCCTTGTGAGACTCGTAGGCCATTGCGTCGTTGTAGAAATCGATCCACAACGGCTCGGTGGTCGATCCGGTCGGGGTCTTGAACGTGTTGAACGCAATGTACTCGCCGTAGTTCTTGAACGAGACGCCGGCCTGCACAGCCGAGTCCCACAGAAAGCCCTTCTTCTGGTAGGCAATCGCATCCCCGCCGTTGGACGGGTAGTCGCGGATCCAGTCCGGCGACTGAACGTCGTCGGAGTAGGGCGCCATGCCCTGGACAATCCAGTTGTGACCGTCGGCCGACTGCCGGCTGGGATCGTAGAAGTTGTCTAAAAGCGGGAAACGCTGCACCAGCGCGTGCGCGTTGGGGGTGACGTTGCCGAACGTTGCGTTGTTGCCGAAGACCGCCAGGCTGGGGTCGCCGTTACCGCCGGTCACGTCTCCGAGGATTTGATCGTAGGTGCGATTTTCACGAATGATGACGAAGACATGCTTGATCTTCGACGGAGCGCCGATCTTGTTGGGGATGGCGAGCGGCGCGTCATTGGGGCTGCCGCCAGCCGCCGAATAGATATTTTCTCTCAAGTCCCAGTGGTTGTTCACGTAGACCTGCTGCGTCATCGCGGGCAATGAATTCGCATTTGGAACAGGGATGATGCTCACGGTGCCAAGGTCCTGGTGGGTGTTCAACCCGCTGGCGCCGTGCGTTTTTCCGTACGAGTTTTCGGGCGTATTCGTCGGAGATGGTGCCACTCCGTAGCCTGTGGTGCCGATGCCCTTGTCGTTGGCGACCAGCAATGCGTTGTCCGCGGTATCCAACACCACCGAGCTGGGCGCATAGCCCACCGGGATCAGGCCCGTCACAGCGGAGTTGTTGAGGTCGACCACCGCGACCGCGTTGGCGGTGTAAAGTGCGACGTAGGCAGTGTTATTCTTGGCATCGACCGCGATCGAGTTCGGTCCGGCGCCGTAGGCGGGTCCGCTGTCGTCCAGTGTGCCGAATGGCAGCCCGACGTTGATTGTGTTCACCACTTGGTTGCTGGTGGTGTCGATGACCGACATCGTGTCGCTATATGCATTGGCGACCAACAGGTACTTGCCCCATAACGCCATACCAGTCGGATGCAGGCCGGTCGAGATGCTGCCGGTAACCGTGAAGGAAGCCAGGTCAACCACGGAGACAGTGCCGGTGGACGTGGAGCCGGTGGGAAACTCGGCGACGACCGGAGTCCCATTGGAGTATCCCTGGAAGTCTTCCACGGTTGCAATCCGGCCAGCCTCGTTGGAGACGTAGGCGGTCTTGCCATCCGGTGAGATTACGACGCTGTGCGGGACATTGCCGACGCGGACCTCCGCGCCCTGCTGCGGGGTCGCCGCTGTCAGGTCGATCTTGGTCAGCGTATTGTTATTGTCGAGTACGGCGTAGGCGGTCTTGCCATCGGACGAAACGGCGAGGCCCATGGGATACGAAGTGGAGATCCCATCCGAGACAATCGAGACGGTCTGGCCGCACGGGATCTCAGCGCCGCCAGTCGTTCCCGAAGGGCTGTTGTAGAAGCAGGTAACGGTTTTGAGAACGCCTTTGCTGTCGACGGCCATCGGAACGGCGACGTGCATAGGGTAGGAAGTTGAGGCGCCGGTGGTTGTGATCATCCCCGTGTTCGGATCGACGGCCGCGATGGTAACGTTGCTGCTGTCCTGGCTGAACAGCAGGTGCAAGCCATCCGGTGTATAAGTGATGCCGGTATGGCTGCCGGTTGAATCTGTCTTCTGCTGGGTGCCTGACAAGTACGGCGTACTGTAGGTCTGCAGGACATCACCGGTCTGGGTATTAAAAATCGTGACAGCTTGGGGGCCTCCCATTTGCAGGACCGCGGCGGTATGTGTTTTGGTATTAGGGTTCAGCGCAACGGCCTTGGCGCGGGTCGTGGTGCCGAGGTAGACCGGGGTTCCGGCCGGGGTGATGATCTGGCCATTACTGACGACCCACGGGTGCGGCATGGTCGAGGTGTAATTCGGCCCATTCGACTCGTTCCGGTTCGCGCCTACCTGGTAGGTTGGGAACGGCATCGACTGACACAGGAGCGCCGGAACGCTCCACCCCATGGCCAGGAGGCCTGCGAGCAGACGCAAAAGCTTAGTCTCAGAACTCTTGCAAAGAGTCTTCGCGAACATGAAATCGCTCTCCTTCTTTCCTCTTCAGTTGTGAAATTGAGAATCGGCAGTGCTGTGACTTATCAGAATCAGCGATCCAGCTTGAGGCTGCTGGAGAGACGATCGTAAGACGCGAACATGATTCCTGCATGACGACGAAGTCACAGTCTGGTTTAAAAGCAGAAAGATCGGTATCGTCTATTCCATTTCGTCAGGAGAAAAGACGGACTCCGGCCCCGTCCGGCTTGGCGGACAGCTCCAAACACTCGGTCTCGCGAGTCAGAACAAGATCTTGAGCGACAGTTGCAATTCGCGCGGGGTTCCGCGGCCCGTGGAGTAGCTGCCGACCGTAGCCGTGACCGCGCCGAAATTCGAAGCAGAAACATCAGCATTAGGAGCCCCGTACATCGCGCGGTTCGTCACGTTGAACAAGTCTCCCCGCAAACGGAGGCTGAAGTGCTCGGTGGCCGACACCAACTTCGAAACGCCGAGGTCGAGTTCCGCGATACCGCGCGCACGAAAGGCGTTCCGTCCGAGATTGCCGAACGTCCCGTTCGCCGGAACCGCGAATGCCAAGGGGTTGATCCAATGGTTGACGGTGGAACCTCTGGCTGGTGTTAGCGACTGGCCGAAAACATAATCGGGGCGTTCCGAGCCGCTGACGGCGAACAGGCCGGGAACCGAGGCATTGGTGCGGTCGATCGTGATGTTCACCGGCAGGCCGGTTTGTGCGGTTCCAATCGCGCTCACTTCCCAGTTTCCCAGCAGCACCCGCGAGATTCCAGGAGAGCTCAGGTACCGCTTGCCAGCCCCCAGGGGCAGCGCGTAGACGGTAGAAAAATTGAACAAGTGACTTACATCGAAGTCACTGCTCGCCTTGTCGCAGGAACGGCAGAACGAGTTTTGGGGCGTGTCCGATTCGCCGCCGCCAATGCTGCCATCATTGATCGAGTGTGACCACATGTAATTCGACGAAAGCAGCAAGCCGGTTTGGAAGGTCCGGCGGAGATTGAATTGCAGCGCCTCGAAGGTGCTGTTTCCGACGTCGCCTCGCCATGACACCGCTCCGAAGGCCGGATAAGGAATGATGTTCGCCGGCGGGGTGGCCAGGTTGGTGTAGGTGGTGGTCAGGACATCTGTCCCTTTGTTGCCGAGATAGTTGAGGGAGGCTATTAGTCCGAGAGGAAGGGTCTGCTGCAACGATAAAGTCCATGAGGCCACATAGTCGTCTTTACGATTTCGATCCAGATCACGGGGCGAGACGACGCCCAGCCCTCCATTCTGCGCGTAGGTGAGGAACGGATCCAGGGGATAGGAAAGGCCGGGAAAGGAGACGTTGTTGAATGAGTAGCGGCTGACGGTATTCGATATGGGAAGGTTCTGATCGTCCGCCTGTCCGTCTGTGTGATAGAGGCCGGCCCCGATTCGCACCACGGTTTTGCGGCGCGACCACGCGATGCCGATTCTGGGATCCAGATCGTTGAAGCGCGGGTGGAAGTACGAGTCGGTATTCGGGCAGAACCCGCCGCAGGTCGCAAAGTCGAAGGGGATGGCCTGGTGATTCAGCGCGTGTAGGGCATTGAATACGTTGTAGCGCAGGCCGGCATTGATCGTCAGGTTTGGCGTGACCTTCCACTCGTCCTCCATGTACGCCCAATACATGTTCTTCCGCTGACGGACCAGCGGGAGGATGGACGTGTAGGAAGCCGTGCCCATACGATTGTTCAATAGGTCCGAGGTGGATGTGTAGGTCAGGGTTCCGCTGCTCGCTGTTCCCTGGTTCAGAAACAGGCGCTTGAACTCAAAGCCGAACTTCAGAGTGTGGCTACCCTTCGACCACGACACATCGTCAAGCAGGCTGATGGCCTTCGAAGGATTCTGATTCGTGGTTGTTCCCGCAAGCGAGCTGAATCCGGAGACAATGAGGGTGTACGGCGTCGGGGAGAGCGTTGAGGCGACATAGATGTCCTGGTTGATGCCAAACTTGAATTCGTTTACCAGTACCGGCGAGAAGACGTGCAGCACCTCGAAGACGCCGTTGTTGAACTTCGTGTCGTACTGGGTCTTGGCGATCAGTTGACCGGTTGGAATGGTCTGGACAGCTTCGTCCGCGTTGAAGCGTACAAACGATGTCGTCTTGCTCGAGGCATGATAGTCCAGGCGGATCATGCCGGAGTCCTCGTTGTCGATCTGACGGCCCAAGGCGTTGTAGTTCCACACGTTCGACGAGGCGGGTGACGTTCCAATGGGGTAGGCTGTTAGGATCGGCAGCAGGGCAGGGGAGGTGACGGCTGCCTGTGCGAGAAAGCCCGGGCTGGGAACAAGCCCAATCTGCGATCCATCCAGCCGCTGGCGCAGGCCCTCGTATGCCGCGTAGAAGAACAGCTTGTTGGGCACCACCGCTCCGCCCACCGCTCCGCCGAATTGATTGAGCAGGAACGGATTGGGAGAAGGGCCGCTGAAGGGCGTGCGGGCTTCGATGGTCTCGTTGCGGAAGTAGTCGAATGCATTTCCGTGGAGCGTGTTCGTTCCCGAGGGAGAAACGACCGCGACCTGCGCCCCCGCCGTGCCGCCCTCCACGTCGGCTCCGAATGTCTGGTCCTTGACGTCGAACTGATCAATCGATTCCAGGGGAATCGTGAGCCGAACGTATTCGCGTTGCGTCTGGTTGAAGACGGCCGTCGCATCGACGCCATCGAGTGTCAGGTTGTTGTCGTCCAGCCCATGGCCGGCAAAGCGGATGGTCCGCTGGTCGCCGGCGCCGGTGTCGACCGCGCCGGGAACGAGCGCGGTAAGAGTCGACCAGTTTCTGCCGTTGATGGGCAGGTCTTCGACCTGCTTCTGCTCGATGGGCGCGCCTATCGTGGCGTCGACGCGGTCTAATTGAAAATCGGCCTCGGTGACGCTGATGTCGTCCCGCCGTTCGGCGATGCTTAATGTAACGTCCATCGTTCGGGGTTGCCCGACTTCGAGTTTGACGCCACGAAAACCCAATGTCGCAAAGCCGGCCTTAGAGATCTCGATGCGGAATATGCCCGTCTCCATATCGGGCAGCACGTAGCCTCCCAGCGCGTTCGTCTCTGTTTCGCGTCGCAAACCCGTCGCCGTGTTGATCACCTGTACTCGGGCCAAGGAAATGCGTTTGCCCTGTTCGTCGGTGACAGTTCCGTTCAAAGAAGTTCTTGCAACTTGCGCGGTCAAGGCCAAGGCCATGACAGATAAAAGGAAGGCTTTCCAGTGCAGGTTCATGGGAGTGAGCAAAGCGCCCGATTCACCAAGATCCTACCAAGCAAACTTGACGGGACGATGACGGCTTTGCGCTTCGGATCTGCGGATAGCGATTGGCGAAGGCCGCACCATATCGCTCGCGCACCATTTCCAACCGGAAAATGGTCATAAAATGAGTGGGTTGCGGGGCTACAGCGGCGATCCTTGCGGTGAGTTCTCGAGACCGTTGACGGCTAGATGGAGGGCTTCCCGGCGCTTGGTGTTTGGTTCTACGTTCAGAAGAAGGTTTGGCTTTTCGCTGAGGGTGAGCTCCGGAATCACGATGCCGACCCGCGGCAGGCCCTCCAAACCCACCTGCTAGTTAGGTTCCAATGAGGGCCGCGCGGACCGCATCTGCCTTTCCGTAACCTTCCCGGATCAACGAATTCGGCTTCCCTCAGACGTATTGCGATGCAGGCAGTAAGGCGCGGGGAAGCCTGCAATCACCCACACGCGAAACGGAGGATGAACGATTCAACTCCCTCATTAACGGAATCCGTGGAAGCGTCACGAACACAGACTTGAACACTTCCGGAGCCAGACGATATGAGGTCCAATCGCTCGGCTGGCCCGCGATCAACAGACGGGCAAACTTTCTCGGAATTTCGTCCGACCTCATGATTACGGGCCGGTGGAGAGTCGGTTTCCAGGAATGGTGATGTCGGATTTTATACTCAACGTTTCGCGTCATCCGTAGGCTGAGTGGGGTCAAAGTTTCTCGGATTTCTGCCCCTTCGTCAGCGCCAAACCATATCTCCCCAGAAGCCTCATTGATGATCGGGCGGGCAACCCCAGTTCATTCCGGGGTGGATCGTATCCATGATGCGTTCAGTACGACGGCTTCACAATTGCCCGATGGTTCGGCGGGGGCGTGCGGCTCAGTCGCTCGATTCGTTCGAGAACGGCGACAGCCGGCCCATTTTTCCCGACTCAAAGCGGTTGATCGCGGCATCAATCTGCGCTCGAGTGTTCATCATAAAGGAGCCTTGCACTACCAGTGGCTCGTCGATCAAGGGTCCCGACAAAATGAAGAGGTGAGTCGGGTGAAGAGCCGCAAGCGATACTGGGCCGCCACTACCGCTGAGAGCGACGGCGTTGCCGCCCGAAAGCGCTTGTCTGCGGCCATCCGCCAGAACCCTCACGCTCCCGTGAACCACGTAAACGATCGCGTTATAGGCATTCTGAATCTCGAACGAAATCTCGCGTCGCATCTCAACATCGAGCAAGTGGAACGGCTCGAGAGGTACGAGCGCCGACGACACGCCTCGGAACGAGCCGACGAGAACCCGAACGCGGTCGCCATGCTCACTCCGCCAATCCGGAACCTGATGGGCTTCGAGGCGAAGCATCTGAGGCGCGGCCAACCTATTCTTTGAGCTCAGGTTCACAAAGATCTGGAGCCCGTGAAGTTCGAGGTTGGAATCAGCCGGGAGTTCCTCATGGATCAGGCCGCTACCGGTCTGTGTCCAGACGATGCCACCCGGACCTGTGACCACGTCGTTACCGAGCGAATCGCGACTTCGAAGTCCTCCTGGCGAATCCTCGAAAACGTAAGTAACCGCCGCGAAACCTGCATGGGGATGCGGGGGGAACGGGCGGCCTCTCACGCGGAAGTCGTCGAGCACGATGACCGGGGAGGCGCTATCGCCAGCGCCGGCGAGGTCGAGGGCCTTCACAGAAAACGCACTACCGGTTCCGCGGTTCTGCGCAGCGATAACGGGTGAGAATTGAATGGACACGTCTGTTACCTCTCTTTAGCTTGCATTCTTCTCAGTTGACCGAAGATTCGCACGCCGATGACGGTCGGCGAGACAGATAGATTCCGAGCTTCTGCATCCGCGCCTGTAGCGTGGTTCGCTTCAGCCCAAGCCGCATTGCTGCCCCGCGTCGTCCTGCAATCACCCAGTTGCATGCTTCAAGCGCCCTCAAAATCTGGCTCCGTTCCGTCTCGTTCAGGAGCCCTCGAAGGTTCTTCTCATTTGCTCGGACCGCTGTCGCAGCGGTGGCGGGCTGGAGGTCGCCAATCGGGACATGCAGCACCGGTCCCGTAGACACGATCACTGCACGCTCGATAATATTCTGTAACTCGCGGACATTGCCCGGCCATGCATACCGCACGAGGACGTTCATGGTGTCCGACGGAATTACCTCGATTTTCCGGTTGTTTCGATGGTTGAAATCCTGGACGAAATGGCGAACCAGCATTGGGATGTCCTCCGGCCGCTCCCGAAGCGGCGGAACCCGGACCGGAAAGACGTTCAGGCGATAGTAAAGGTCCGACCGGAACTTGTCGCTTTCCATCATGGATTTGAGGTCACGGTTCGTCGCCGCAATCAGTCTGGCATCCGTTTGGATCGTGCGGGTGCTGCCCAACCGCTCGAACTCCCGTTCTTGCAGGACGCGAAGGAGCTTCGGTTGGAGCTCCAATGGGATCTCGCCTACTTCATCGAGGAAGATCGTCCCGCGGTGGGCCAACTCGAATCGTCCAATGCGTTGAACGGTTGCGCCCGTAAACGAGCCTTTCTCGTGCCCGAACAATTCGCTTTCCAGCAGCGGTGCCGGAATGGCCGCGCAATTCAGCTTCACAAATGTATGGGATCTGCGTGAACTGAGGTTGTGGACGGCGCGGGCGATCAACTCTTTTCCGGTGCCCGTCTCACCGCAGATCAGAACTGTCGAGTCCGTCGCAGCGACGGTTTCGACCTCTCTCATGACGCGACGCAGAGCTTCGCTCGCGCCGACGATATTATCGAAATGAAGCTCGCTGGGGATTTCCGATTCCGCGTATACGTTCTCTCGCGATAACCGATCCTTGAGCCGGGAGATCTCGCCGTAAGCGAGCGCATTTTGAACGGCTAATGCAACCTGGTTAGTCACCAGGCCCAAGAAGGGAGCTTCATCCTCGGTAAATGCATCACTCCGTCTACTAGCAAGCCCCAGCACTCCGAGCACACGGCCACGACCCGCAAGAGGCAACCGGCAGCAAGACTGAATGCCTGCCTCAGCCAGGGTAGGATCGGCGGTAATCTCCTCGCGCGAAAGGTTGGCGGGACAACCGGTTTCGAGGACACGTTCCGCGACCGCTGCGAAGTGCCGGTCCTCGTGCAGCCGTTTAGGCCTTGCTAAGTCGCTCGCATACAGAAACAACTCGCCGCTGGTAGGATCGGGGACAACAACAGCAGCAGAGTGGCATTCGAGAACCTCACGACTACTCACCGCCACTTCCGGCAGTAAATCGCGCAGTTCCAACTTGTTTACGAATCGGTTCGTGACTTTCAAAAGAGCGGTCAACCGCTCCTGCACGCCTTGCGAATTCACGCAGTTCAACCCCTGGTTCACGACTTCTTCCTCCTCGTCTCGCTCCGCTGCCAATAGCGTTCCATCAGCGATTGCGTATCTCCATTTCGATTCTGGGCCACTTCCCAATTCCGGCCCATTCCAGTTGGAGTGCGACATCGCCCCTCGAATTCGCGGGATGCACCCCTCTTTATAGGGGAGCCTCATTCATCGGGGCGCCGCGATTCGTGAATTTCGAAGACCTTGCGTCCAAACCGCCGAGCGTCCACCGACCATGCGCCCGGACCGAGCATCGCGATGCTGGCGCTGAGCGCCGCCAGGAAAAGTCGAATCCAGGGCTCGCCAGTTCCAGCAAAGAAAAACATCCAAGCCTCGGCCAGTACGATGGCCACCGCAGCCACGCGGGTAGAAAACCCGAGGATTAGAAGTGTCCCCGCGGCAGCGGCGGCGAAATCGGGAAAGGCGGACAGGCCGCCACCAGCCGTGTCCACGAAGGCACAATAGATCAAGCGCAGACCCAAAGCTACGCGCTGGACGAGCAGCCCTCGTCCGGGCCAGCCGTCAGGAAACGCAGAGAACGAACCTAGCAGAGTCACCCTGTTTCGATGGTGTTACATCGGGGGCCTGGGCCTGAACCCTCGAAAGCTTTCGGTAAGACCCCTATTTCGAGGGGTGTTGCACGGCCAGCGCCTTCACGGAAGATCGATGATTCCACGCTTCAGCCCGATTGTGACGGCGTGAGTCCTGTCGTTAGCCCCGAGCTTGAGCAGGATGTTTTTGACGTAGCCCTTTACGCTTTCCTCGGTGAGATGCAGCTGCCCCGCAATCTCCTTATTCGCATTACCGCCGGCAATCAGCTTCAGTACGCTGATTTCGCGCGGAGTTAGTGTGCTGTCCAGAGCATGCTCGGCTACGGTGGCGGCGATCTCGGCGCTTAAGCGCTTTTGACCTCCATGGACGGCTCGGATCGTCTCCAACAGTTCTTTTCGCAGCAAGCCCTTCAGAAGATAGCCCTGTGCGCCGGCCTTGAGCGCGCGCATCACCTGGACGTCCCCAGCATATGTAGTCAATACGATGATCCGCGCTTCGGGAGACTCGGCGCGGATCGCGCTGATCGCGTCGATGCCGCTCATTTTGGGCATTTGCAGGTCCATGAGCGTGATGTCCGGGTGATGTTTTCGGAACTGCTCGACGGCTTCTGCTCCATCGGACGCTTCTGCGACGAGCTCCATATCCGTTTGTGTGCCGACCAGCCGGGCGATGCCATCACGCACGATCGAGTGATCGTCTACCGCGAGAACTCGGATTGCGCTCATCCAGCAGTCCTCCGGAACGGCAGGAATCGAGACCAGGCGGGGGGCTTGCCATAGGCAATCGCCGCCGGAACGGTTACGTTCACTTCCGTGCCGATCCCCTCTCCGCTGCTGATCGTCAGCTTCGCGCCGATTGATCCGGCCCGCTCGCGCATTCCCGTCAATCCGTAATGTCCGGCCCGCCCTTGGTCCAGGACTTCCGGAGGAATCCCTTTCCCGTCGTCCCGAACTCGCAAACGTATCCCCTGTTCCTCATAGATGATTTCAGCTTCAATGCGGCTTGCGCCCGAATGTGTGACAACGTTCCGCAGCGCCTCGCGTGCAATGCGATAGATCTCGTCACGGACGATCGGGTTGAGGTCCCGTGCTCGACCCTCCACGACCAAACGAAAGGTACCAGTGGCATCCCCCGCAAGTTCGTCTCCCAGGGCTCGTAACGCATACGCCAAATCATTGGTAGTAGTCGCCGAAGAACGCAAATCATGGACCGCATTGCGGGCCTCGACCACAGCCTGATCACCGCATTCAAGCGTTGCCTCTAATTCGTCCTTCGCCCTGCCTGGAGGAAGGAGTTCGTCAACCACCTGAAACCGGAGCATCAAGCCCTGAAACGTCTGCAGAAGCGTATCATGCAGGTCTCGGGCAATTCGCGAGCGCTCCTCGACGCGCTCCTCCAGGCGGACGTTGTATTCATGGGCGATCCGCCGCAGCCGGCGCCGGTACAGCCCAAACAGGAGGACGTAGCAGAACGTCGCTACGCCGGCATGAAACCAATGGGTCTGATAATATGCTGGGGCAATAGCAAAATCGAGTACATCCCCGGCTTCATTCCACACACCACTGTTGTTGCTCGCAATCAGGCGAAAGTGATACGCGCCGGGGCCGAGATTCGAATACTGCACCTTGCGGTCGTTGGTTACCTCTCTCCAGTCCGGGTCCTGAGGTTCCAGCTTGTAGCGAAAATGGACCTTATCCGGGGCCACCAGGCTGAGCGCCGTATATTCGATCGCTATGTTTCGGACGCGCGGTGGCAGGTGCAGACCGGCCGCTGCCTCGTAGATTTTTCCATCCGCAGTAATCTGCTCGATGTGGACAGGCGGAGGAAGCGCGTTACCGGCCATTCGGGATGGATCGATCATCCCTACCTTATTCCCATTTTGAAACCAGATCTTTCCGTCGGACGACTTCGTAACGTGGGGCCTGAAAGGGCTCGGCAGCGGAACTAATTGAACCCCATCGGCGCCGTCGAAAATGATCGCCTGGATTTTGCGTTTGGGATCCGCCATCCAGGAATCTAAGTCACTTTGTGCGATACACAAGAGTCCGCACCGCGTATATACCCAATACGACGACCGGTCGTCTTCGATGATCCAGTGCACGGCATTGCAGGGCAACCCATTCGCCGTGGTCAATGTTGATACGCGGCCATTCGCGACCCGGTTGAGGCCGCCTTCGCCTGCGGCCCAAAGCGCTCCATCGTGGCCGCGGTAAATATTGAAAATCCTCGCTCCCGAACCCGCTCCGTTCAATGGCAATTTGTCAATATGGCCGGCGCGAAAATGCACTATCCCGCCATCCAACAGCCCTGTCCAGACACCTCCGTCGTGGTCCGGTACCAAGCCAGATCCGGGCGTCCCACCTACTTGCTCCCAGGGCATCCGATCTTTCACTTTGCCCTCGACCAAGCGAGCCAGACCATCCTTCGAATTGCGAGGCAGGCTGAGCCACAGCCCCCCCTTCTCATCGGCTGCGATGGAATTGATGGGACCCGGTACTGACGGAATCACAGTAAATCTTCCATCCTCGAAGACCGTAACGCCGTGCTCCGTTGAAACCCAGATCCGGCCTCGCTCGTCCTCGAACAGAGATCCGATCTGGTCGTCCGGAAGGCTCGGACTGTTCCGCGAGGTGTACGTTCTTATGAGCCCGTCTTTCCATTTATTGAGCCCGGTTCGAGTGCCTATCCAGAGAGTGCCGTCACGAGCCGCGAGCACAGCTCCAACGGTGTTGCTGGATAACCCTTCAGTTGCGGTCAGCGAGGGCACCGGCAGTTCGCGGAAGCTGTCGAGTCCCTCGGAGGTGGCGGCCCAGACCGTTCCTTCGCGGTCCTCCAGAAGCGCATTCACCTGATCACTCGAAAGTCCGTCGTTATGGGTAAACAGGCGCGTTTTCCCTTGATAGGAGTACACGAGGCCGTGACTGTCGGTGCCAATCCACAGGCCGCCGCGCCGATCACGGAGAAGATGCTTTGCAGTCAGGGGCGACGGCACCCCGGCAAGGGGGTAATCAATGAGCTTGCCCGCAACGATTTGACGGACTCTGCCACGATCAAGCACGACCGTGAGGCCGGAACTATGATCGCCTGGCGCCATCGACAGCCCATCTGAAAATGGGTCTGACAGGTAACGCGTCGGTGGACCGGGCCTCCATCGCCAAAGTCCGGATGCCGCTCCTGCCCAGAGGTTGCCATCGCCATCTTCATGAAAGGAGATCACTCCGTTGCCCAGGTTTCCGTTCTCGTCCTGACATGTCAGCCCACCATTCCGAACGGCACAGACCTTGGCCGCCGGAAATTCCAACGTGCCGACCCACAGAGTTCCACCGCGATCCTCGAACAAGGCCAGGATGACGGTCTTTGAGAGCGCCGGATAACGGGTCAGCCGCCCATCTTTCCAACTCGCCAGGCCTCCGTATGTGCCGATCCAGAGTGTGCCGTCGCGTCCTGCATAGAGAACCTCAACCGGACCTGGTGGAAGGTCCTGGCCGCGGGGAGGCGTCCAGGGAGCCATACGGACACCGTCGAAGCGAATCAATGCGGACTCGGTACCCAACCAGAGATAACCATCACGCGTCTGAGCGATCGTCTGAACGCTGCTTCTTAGAGCGCTATTTTGAGGGGTCCACGCGTTGTGCGCATAGCGATCCAGGCCGGCATACGTATCCGCGCCGTTGCCAACGGGACAGAAGGATGCCAGCATTCCCAGAGCGATTATGGTCGGTTTCCATTTCGCCACTGCCATCACCGCTTACGTTGTACGATTTTATTGCACTTGGAAGCTGCAAGTCTCAGAGCGGCAAACTCCCGACGCCGATGCATTCTTCATGCTCGGCCGTCACGCACGTCGTGGGAAACCCCCGAAAGCTTGCGGCCGCACCCCTATTTCGAGGGGCCTTGTGGAAGGGGTACGAATTACGGCCTCTTCTCCTGCATATTGTGCGCGGCGATTAACCAGACTCCCTGCGATTTCATCACTACAAACGTGTCGGTTTGTGAAAACGGCGGGATGCGATCTCCATCGACAAGCAAGATTCCGTCTGTAAACCGCCAGACGCCTGAACGACGGCCAGATCGGGGCGAAGAAATCGAATCCCTTTAATCGTGATTATCGGTGGCGCAGCATTCTTGGCTACTGCCTCGAAAGAGTCTGACCACAACTTCTCGTTGTCACTTCGTCCGGATGATACATGCAGAACGCCGAATCGATCAACAACTTGCACGTCGGGCGTTTCCAGCGCGGCCAGTCGCTTTGCGTCGAGTGCTTTGTAGGCTTCTATCCAGTGCGAGATCAGCGAACGAACCACGTTTTCCTCCTTCGGCTCGGAAGACGGTCGCTGGTCGCTGGCAAGAGCAACGAGACTGATAACCACAGGCAACAGAAGGCCGAGCCTGGCGAGTTTTGAGCATCGCGCAATCGCATTCATCGTTTCACTGCCTTTCCGCGTCCGGAAACGCAATCAGATTCGACATTTCCGCCGTTTCGAAACGCGGCTCCTCAAAGGGGCTGCCCACCCACCAGAAACTGGCGGTCTCGCGGATTTCCGGGACGGACAACAGCGGGGCGGCCGCGCGGCCATTGGAGACTGATGGTTCCATATTGCGGCCGTTACATCCGTCAAGGTGTTGCACCGACGGCACGAATTTGTCTCCAGGATTCGGGCCCCGCGCGACGTGTCGGCAGGTATCGGTGCCGCATGGCGCCACATCGAACACGCGGCAAATAGCCTCTCCGATGCCAGCGACCGCTAAGGGCCCCACGGTTTCTCGCTCCTCGCGGAAGTCTTTTCCGGTTTCCGCACAACCGCTCCGAATGTCACGCAAGCCACCGCCAGCCCGAACATGGCCAGGCAGGCTCCCATCAGCAACATTTCCATTCGCGTTCTCCTCTCGTTTCACAGCACTTTCCTGAGGTTTGCCTATCCTTCCGCGCCGCAACCGGGACGGGCGCATTCGGCGTGGTGGTCGCCGGCCGAGTAGCCGCAGGCTGAGCAGATGCATTGCACCCGATGACGCCCGCCGCGCTCACCATACTGCGGGCACACGCATGTAGGGATATGCTCGCCACCGCTGCCTCCGCATTGCGGACAGACACAGCCCGCTGCGTGACTGCCACCGCGCTTGTAGAGGTGTTCTCCGTAATTCGCAGCCGCGATTCTCCAGCATGCGTATCCGGTGGCCGCCAGTGCGGCACCCGCAACTGCCATGCTGGTTACGGTAAAGAAAACCCCCATCAACACCGTTTGCATAAGATCCCGGCTTTCGGAAGAGTGAAACGCAACTGCGATTCCACGCATCGGCGACCGATAAGCCGAGCAAAATGAAGAAACAATCGCGGTGCGACCCGGTGGGAGGGTGTTAATCGTCGAAACTGTCAATCACGGTTTGACAGTTTGACAGATGGAGCGCTAACTAATGGAGGCGGGACCCAGGTTCCGGACGAATAGCAACTTCTTTAAACTGATGTTCATGGCGAACGCAGAGCGGGAGGTCGGACGAAACGGGAGAGGCGGCTCCGCTGAATTCCAGCGCGGCGCACGAATCGAACCGCGGCCTCTGTATGCAGATTGTGGCCGGTCAGGTGCTGAACTACGCTAACCAGCGAGGAGAAGACAGCGATGAGTGAAGAACAGGCACGGGCTCGGGCGCTGCATCCCGAAACTCCACCGCAGGCCCGGGAAATTGCCCAACCCGCTCAAAGCCTCCAGCAGCAAAATGATCGCCTGCAATTGCTTCTGAATCTCACCACCAGCGTCACATCCAGCCTGGATCTGAAGGATGTGCTCCACGCGATCGCCGCAAACTTCCGCGAGGTGATGCGCTGTGATGCAGCGGGCATTGCGCTGCCCGGCGCCGAACCGGGAACGTTTCGCCTGTATGCAGCCGATTTCCCCGGCAGTAAGGGATTCTTCCGGGATGAACGCATTATCGCGCCTGGCGCGAACAGTCCGGCAAAGCGTGCCCTTGAAACCCTAAAGCCGGTGATTGCAAACCCGGGTGACGAACCGCCTGAGGGCTACGGGCCGCCCGGTCACGGGCACAAAATGGCCCTTGCGGAAGGCATAAAGGCTGTCTGCTTCATACCACTCGTCAATCGCGGCCGCGCGCTCGGGAATCTGGTGCTTGCACGAACGACAACCGATGTGTTCACGCAAGATGACGTAGCATTCCTCAGCCAAGCCGCTGGTCAGATCGCTATTGCCATCGAGAATGCACTGGCGTACCAGGAGATCTCAGACCTGAAAGACAAGCTGGCGCAAGAGAAGATCTACCTGGAAGACGAAATTCGCAGGGAGATGCATTTTGAGCAGATCGTGGGGAGCAGCCCCGCCCTCAAACATGTCCTCGAACTAGTCCAGACGGTGGCGCCCAGCGATTCTACAGTCCTGCTTTTAGGGGAGACCGGAGCGGGAAAAGAACTGATCGCGCGTGCAGTTCATGAGGGCAGCCGGCGCAAAGAACGGACTTTTGTGAGGCTGAACTGTGCCGCAATACCCACGGGCCTTATCGAGAGCGAACTGTTTGGGCACGAAAAAGGCGCCTTTACCGGCGCGATTAGCCAGAAGATCGGGCGTATGGAATTGGCCGACCAGGGCACTCTTTTCCTGGATGAGGTCGGGGACATCCCGATTGAAATCCAACCCAAGCTGCTCCGCGCATTGCAGGAGCGCGAATTTGAGCGGCTTGGCAGCACGCATACACGCAAAGTAAACGTTCGCCTCATTGCGGCAACCAACCGCGACCTGGAGAAAATGATCGCCAACCGCGAATTCCGGAGCGATCTGTTCTACCGACTGAATGTCTTTCCCATTCGTATTCCGCCGCTGCGTGACCGCCGGGAAGACATTCCCCTCCTGGTGAGTTACTTCGTCCAGAAGTTCGCCGGCGAAATGCAGAAGAGAATTGACTCGATCCCTGTGGCCGTGATGAAGGGGCTCGTGGCGTGGGAGTGGCCCGGCAACATCCGGGAACTGGAAAATTTCATCGAGCGCGCAGTGATTCTGACACGCGGGAAGTCGCTCGAAGCTCCGCTCGGAGAGCTAAGGCAGCGAAGCACAGAGGAGCCCACCCGAACCACCACCCCGCCGGACGATATTGCGCGGATCGTGAAGGAAACCATTAGCGCTCTCGATGCCAAGAAACATTCGGCAGGCGAATTTGAAAAGAAGCAGCGCGCAGAGATTGAGCGAGCGCTCACGGAGGCCAAAGGGCGGGTAGGCGGTGCGGACGGCGCAGCTGCTCGTATGGGCATCAACCGCACCACGCTGCTGGCGCGCATGAAGAAGCTTGGAATCGACGCCAGACACTTTTCCTGAAGCGCCGCCGGTCTGTCCCCTGTCAACGGTCCTATGACAGCATTGACTTTCAACAACGCCTCTTTCCCTCCAGCCTAGACAATTCAGCAACTTGCCATACCGGTCTGTTTGGAACGCGCCATGCCTTCCTTGTGGCGAGGTAAGGCGGCATGTTGCGGATTTCGTGTGTCGACGACAGGCAAGAGCACCGGCTCGTTCTCGAAGGCAGGCTCATTTCACCATGGACGGGCGAAGTCCGCAATGCATGCGAAGACGCCAGACAGAGACTGGGTCCACGTCAACTCGTCATTGAATTGAGAAATCTGACCGAAATCAGTGAACAGGGAGAAGACCTGCTGGCTGCGTTGATGAGCGAAGGGGTCAGGTTCCGCTTCCGCGGCGTGTTTGCGAAGCAGGTGCTTCGGCACGTTGCCCGTCGAGCGGGAGCTCAGTCGGCCCGAGAGGGAAATCGCGCCTGAATGGCAGTCGCCAAAATCTTGGTACCTGCTCATTAATGCGGCAGTTCCAGCGCGCAAGTCCCTTCGAGACTTCCTTCCGGATTCGACCCACCCTATGTGTTCGAAGATGGCGACTACTAATCAGGTGGGAAGAGAAAAAGAAGTGCATCGAAGACGAGGACAATACATGGCTTCACGCACTCTGGACAAACGTGTCAAAGCCCGTTTTGACATCTTCGACAGCGCCGTTGACACTGGCCCACGTTTCCTCGGTATTTCAGCGAATTATGGTCCGGCGCAAATGGACCTGAAGTTGCGTTCCCCATACTGCAAAGCCGAGCACAGTAGCTTATGAACGACACCACTAGTCAACTGAAGGATGCGCAGCAGGCCGGCGCCGCAAACGGCACAGGTAGGAAAGGCCGGCTCTGGCTCGTGCTTTTCATCGTGGTCCTCGGCGGGGCCTTCGTCTTCGCACGACTCCGCAACGGCAGTTCTCAGCCCCAAGCGGCATCGAGCGATGGGCAGCCAATCTCGACGCCCAACATCAGAACCGCGATTGTCCGTCAGGGGAGTATCGGCCAATATATTGAGGCACTCGGGACAGTGACACCGCTGGCGACAGTCAACCTATACAGCCAGGTGAGCGGGCAAGTCACGGCGGTGCATTACACCGAAGGACAGATTGTCAATCGAGGCGATTCTCTGATCGATATCGACCCGCGCCCTTACGAGGCGCAGCTGCAGCAGTATCAGGGAGCCCTCGAACGCGACCAGGCGCTTCTCAAGCAGGCCGAAATCGACTTGGCGCGTTATCAAGAAGCGGCCGAACAGAAAGCCGTAGCACGACAGACTTATGAAGATCAGTTACAGGTAGTCGAACAGTATCGCGGTTCAGTCAAGAATGACATGGGCCAACTGCAGTACGGACAGGTGCAGCTGAGCTATTGTCGTCTCATTTCTCCGATCAGCGGGCGTGTTGGCCTGCGACTGGTGGACCCCGGAAACACGGTTTTCTCCGGGGGAAACAGCGCCATCGTGGTGATCACGCAGCTAGAGCCGATATCGGTCGTATTCAACGTCGCGGAAGACTATCTTGCTCAGGTTCGTTCCCAAATCACGGGGCACGGGACTTTACCGGTCGATGTGTATGATCGTTCCCGAACGAACCGAATTGCCGCCGGGAAGCTGCTCACGCTTGATAACCAGGTGGACACATCAACCGGCACCATCCGTTTTCGGGCGGAATTCGAGAATCGCGATCTCGCGCTTTTTCCCAATCAATTTGTGAATGCCCGGCTGCTAGTCCGGACACTTCGCAATCAGCTTCTGGTTCCCGCGGCAGCAGTACAGCACAACGGGGTGAACGCATTCGTGTACGTAGTGCGCGACGGAGTTGTTCACTTGCAATCGGTTTCCGAGATCGCGACCGAAGGCAACAATGCGGCAATCAGCGGAATTCAAAGCGGCGATGTCGTCGCCATCACAGGCTTCGACAAGGTCCAGGACGGCGCGCGTGTCGCGGTTCCCGCCGATTCCTCTGGTGAGCCCTCAAGCAGAGGCGGCGGCGAATGAATCCCTCCAAGACATTCATCCAAAGGCCGGTCGCCACGTCGCTGCTGATGGCGGCGATTCTTCTGGTTGGCCTTGGCGCCTATATCACGCTGCCGATTTCCGCGCTGCCGCAGGCCGACTACCCGACGATTCAGGTCCAGACCTTTTATCCGGGAGCAAGTCCAGTCGTGATGGCGTCGTCGGTGACGGCTCCCCTGGAAAGGCAGTTTGGGCAGATGCCGGGGCTTACGCAAATGACCTCGACGAGTTCCGATGGCAGTTCCATCATCGTTCTGCAATTTGCGCTCAGCCTCAGTTTGGACGTAGCCGAGCAGGAGGTCCAGGCGGCCATCAACGCCGCACAGGGGTTTCTGCCGACGGACCTGCCGGTTCCACCGGTCTACAGCAAGTCCAATCCAGCCGACGCTCCAGTCTTGACGCTCGCCCTCACATCATCAGTAATGCCGCTTCCGCAGGTGGAAGATCTGGCGGACAGCAGACTGGCGCCCAAGATATCGCAGTTGAGCGGCGTCGGGCTGGTCACGATCAGCGGCGGCCAGAAGCCCGCGGTGCGAATTCAGGCGAACCCGGTTGCGTTAGCCGCCTACGGCGTGAACCTGGAAGATCTCCGGACGGCAATTTCCAACACCAACGTAAACACTCCCAAAGGTAGCTTCGACGGGCCGGCGCAGAACTTTCAAATCAATGCGAACGACCAATTGTTTTCGAGCGCGCAATACCGGGATGTCGTCGTCGCTTACAAGAATAACGCTCCCGTGATGCTGACCGATGTGGCCAAGATCACCGACGGAGTGGAGAACACGAAACTGGCGGCTTGGATGAACGACACGCCCGCAGTGATCATCAACGTTCGCAAACAGCCCGGAGCGAACACGATCGCTGTAGTCAACCAGATCGAAGAACTGGTGCCGCAACTCCGAAGCAGCCTGCCGGTGTCCGTCCAACTCCACACCCTCTCGGACCGGACCACAACCATCCGGGCTTCTGTCAAGGACGTTCAATTCGAGCTGATGCTCACGATCAGCCTGGTCGTCCTGGTGATCTTCCTCTTCCTCCGTACGATCGCGGCGACCGTCATCCCGAGCGTGGCCGTTCCTTTGTCCCTGATCGGGACCTTCGCTCTGATGGCCGTCATGGGATTCAGCATAAACAATCTCACGATGATGGCATTCACTATCTCAACCGGGTTTGTGGTGGACGACGCCATCGTCATGATCGAAAACATCTCCCGGTACATAGAAAAGGGAATGCGCCCGATTGACGCGGCGTTCAAGGGGGCGGGCGAAATCGGATTCACGGTCATATCCCTGACGATTTCGCTGGTCGCCGTCCTGATCCCTTTGTTGTTCATGGGAAATGTTGTCGGACGGCTGTTCCGCGAATTCGCCGTTACCTTGGCCGTCACGATTCTCATTTCCGCCGGAGTGTCGCTGACGCTCATACCGATGATGTGTTCGCGCATGCTGCGGCACGCTCCCCTTCAGAATCAAAACTGGTTCTACCGCCTGACCGAAACGGTGTTCGACCGAACCATTGAGGGTTACGGCCGCAGTCTGCAGTGGGTGTTAAGGCATAAAGTGCCAACGCTGATGGTGGCGGTCGCGGTAATGGTGCTGAGCGTGTTCCAGTACATCGAAATTCCCAAAGGCTTCGTCCCGACGCAGGATACGGGAATTATCCAGGGATCACGCAGGCTCCGGAATCGACATCCTTCAGCGCTATGTCCCAGAAGCAAAGCCAGCTCATTCAAGGAATACTGAACGATCCGGCTGTGAAGAGTCTCTCCTCGTTTATCGGCGCCGACGGAATCAACACGACTCTGAATAGTGGGCGCATTCAGATCGACCTCAAGCCGATCGAGGACCGGCGGCTCCCGGCGTCCGCCGTGATCAGCCGCCTCGAGAAACGCGCCCGGCAGGTTCCGGGAATGCATCTGTATCTCCAACCGATTCAGGACCTCACCGTAGATGACCGAGTGAGCAGAACCCAGTTTCAATACACGCTTGAAGATCCAGATGTGAGTGAGCTGAGCGACTGGACGGCAAAGCTGGTTGCGGAGATGCGCAAGATCCGGGAAGTCTCTGGGGTGGTCACAGATGAGCAGCTAAACGGAGTGAGCGCTCATCTCGAGTATGACCGCGCGACCGCGTCGCGATTCAACATTCGGCCGGACCAGATCGACGCTACGCTCTACGACGCCTTCGGGCAGAGAGAGGTCAGCACACTTTACACACAGTCGAATCAATACCACGTGATTTTGGAAGTTCTGCCTCAATTCCAGACGAGTCCGGAACGCCTAGGCAACATCTACGTCCAGTCATCGTCCAGCACATCAACGGTAGCGCAAAGTGTTTCCGGCCGGACTGCGGCAATCGCGAGCGGATCGCAAGCAACACTGACGCCCTCTTCGGGGTCGCCAATCGCTACGGCGACGAATGCACTGGCAAGCACGAGCGGGAACACCGTCTCGCTGGCATCAAATAGCGGGTCTTCTTTGGCCGCACCGTCGGCCACCCTTTCCTCGACAACTCCCGCACCGGCTGTCGGGGGTGCAGGAACTAGCGGCGGTTCTTCGACGACCACGTCAACTGCATCGACGACTCCTACCCCGCTTTCGGCGATCAGCCGTCTGGTAGTCAGGCCTTCACCTCTCACGATCGCGCATCAGGGGCAATTTCCCGTAGTTACCGTCTCGTTCAATGTAGCCCCCGGATACTCTCTCGGGCAGGCCGTCGATGCGATCAAGAACGTCCAGCAACGCCTCAACATGCCCGCGAGTGTGCAAGCGGATTTCCAAGGTACCGCGGCGGCTTATGACTCGATGGGTACGAATCTGGTCATCCTGATCTTCGCCGCGCTGGTGGCCGTCTACATCGTGCTCGGCATCTTGTACGAGAGTTTCATCCATCCTCTAACGATTCTGTCGACGCTTCCATCCGCCGGGGTGGGAGCTCTGCTCGCGCTTCGGCTGTTTCACCAGGACCTTCACATCATCGCTGTGATCGGCATCATCCTGCTGATCGGCATTGTCAAAAAGAACGGAATCTTAATCGTGGACTTCGCCCTGGAAGCGCAGAGGACCCGAAATAGCGCGCCCGCAGAAGCGATCTTCGAAGCGTCCAAAGTCCGGTTCCGTCCGATTCTGATGACGACGCTTTGTGCGTTGTTCGCGGGGATTCCTCTCGCGTTTGGAAGTGGAATCGGATCGGAACTGCGGCGCCCATTGGGCATCGCGATGGTCGGGGGCCTACTCGTCAGTCAGCTTCTGACCCTCTATACGACACCCGTGATCTACGTCTTCTTTGATCGGTTCACGAAAGCGGGACGGCATCGCGGCCCGGCGCCGGGCGATCTTCAGTCGGAGTCAATATGAGTATCTCCGCTGTCTTTATAAAGAGGCCCGTGGCCTCCACGCTATTCGCCATTGCTATTGCAATTGCCGGGCTGGCCGCGTTTCGCGTGCTGCCCATCGCCTCGCTGCCGCAATTGGATTTCGCCACGATTACCGTGACCGCGAACCTTCCGGGTGGAAGCCCGCAAATTATGGCGTCCTCCGTGGCAACACCTCTCGAGCGGCAGTTCGGCCGGATAGCCGGGGTTACGCAAATGACCTCGAACAGCTCGCTTGGCCTGACTACGATCACGCTTCAGTTCGATCTCTCGCGCGACATCGATGGCGCGGCGCGCGACGTTCAGGCCGCTATCAACGCGGCGCGCACGTATCTACCCGCGAACCTGCCATCCAACCCTGCATACCGGAAGGTCAACTCCGCCGTTGCGCCCGTCCTTGTGCTGACATTGACGTCTGACACTCGAGAGGCTGGGAGCCTGTACGACACCGCTGCGTCCGTCATACAGCAGAAGATCTCGCAGCTCGAAGGCGTCGGCCAGGTGCTGGTCGCCGGGAGTTCGCTTCCCGCAGTCCGCATCGATCTGAATCCTCAGCAGCTCAACAGCTACGGATTGGGAGTGCAGGACATTGCGCGAATCATCTCGTTGCAGAACTCCAACCGGCCGAAAGGACAGTTCAGCAACGACCTGGTCACGATGGACATCACCGCCAACGACCAAATCTCCAAGGCAAAGGACTATGCCCCTCTCGTGATCGGAACGGCGAATGGCGCCGTCGTCCAGCTTCAGGATGTCGCGCATGTCTACGACTCCGTTCAAACCCTTCGGTCCGCCGCCTATGCCGACACCAAAGCCTCCGTGGTTCTGCTCGTTTTCCGGCTGCCCGGCGCCAACGTCATCGAGACAGTGGATCGGATCAAGAGTTCGCTTCCCTCCATCCGCGCATCGATCCCACAAGGCGAAGAACTACAGATCTTCAACGATACGACCACAACGATTCGAGCTTCGGTGAGCGATGTGGAACGGACACTGATGTTCTCCATTGTCCTGGTGATTGCGGTCGTTTTCGTCTTCTTGAGAAGCCCCCGCGCGACCCTCATACCCGGAGTAGCCGTTACGGTCTCTCTGATCGGTGCGTTCGGTGTGATGTACCTGTGCGGGTACAGCCTCAACAATCTGTCGTTGATGGCACTGACGATCTCGACGGGCTTTGTGGTGGACGACGCGATCGTGGTGATGGAGAACATCGCGCGGCATATTGAATCCGGCATCAAGCCAATTGAGGCGGCGCTCACCGGAGCCCGTGAAGTTGCCTTTACGGTGGTCTCGATGAGCCTGTCCCTCATCGCCGTTTTCGTTCCGATCCTGTTCATGGGTGGGATCGTCGGCAGGCTTTTTCATGAGTTTGCGGCGACTCTGGTCGCGGCAATCGCCATCTCTCTCGTGGTTTCCCTTACGGTCACGCCAACAATGTGCGCCTATATCCTGCGTTCGAGCGAAGGGCAGAAACACGGGTACGTGTTCCGCTTTAGTGAGCGCGCTTTCGATCTGCTATTGTCCGCATACCGGTATTCGCTCGCCTGCACGCTTCGCTATCCGGCGCTCATTGTGATCGTCTTCCTTGCGACGTTTGCCATCAACGGCGTCCTGCTCGTGCGAGTGCCCAAAGGCTTCTTCCCCCTCCAGGACACGGGCACGCTGATGGGCGGCTTTCAGGGGCCGCAGGACGCATCGTTCCAATCGATGCGAGCATCGCTGCTCGAAATAGAGAAACTAATCCAGACGGACCCGGCAGTAAAGGGCGTGGCCGGCTTCACCGGGGGACAAGGCGGTCCGGGTGGAGGGGCGATCAACGCGGGGTTTCTCTTTGTGGGCCTAAAGTCGCTCGAAGAGCGCAAGGTCAGTGCCGCGGATGTGCTAAACCGTCTGCGTCCGAAGCTGAACGCACTCACTGGAGCGTCCACATATCTGCAACCTGCGCAGGACTTGAGTGTTGGGGGACGCCAGAGCAACGCCGCTTATCAATATCAGATTTCCTCGGACACGGTCGAGGATTTGGGCACCTGGGGACCACGGCTGTACGACCACATGCGGCATATGCCCTCGCTCCTGGACGTGACCACTGATCAGCAGAATGACGGCCTGCAGATGCTGTTGCAGTACGACCGATCGACGGCCGCCAGACTGGGCATTACCACGCAGATGATCGACAGCTCGCTCTATTACGAATACGGCGAGTCGCTCATCTCCACGATCTACACTCCAATCAATCAGTATTACGTGGTCCTGGAGACGGCGCCGCAGTTTCTGGACAACCCCGCCTCGCTTGCTTCGACGTTCATCCATTCCGCCGGCACCGGATCGGTACCCCTCTCCGTCGTTTCCCATCGCCAGGTTTCCACCTCGCCGCTCGCGGTCAATCATTCCGGTTTCTTTCCTTCCGTCACCATCGCCTTCAATCTCGCGCCGGGCGTCTCGTTAGGCCAGGCTGAGACCCAGATTGGGCAACTTCAGCAGCAGATGGGAATGCCGTTTTCGATTCGCGGGGAGTTCGCAGGCACCGCCGAGGCGTTTCGCAAATCGATGTCGAGCGAGCCGCTGCTCATACTTGCGGCCCTGCTGACGATTTACATCGTGCTCGGGATGCTTTACGAAAGCCTGATTCATCCGATCACCATTTTGACAACGCTGCCTTCCGCCAGCGTGGGCGCGTTCCTCTCGCTGATGCTCTTCCACAGCGAACTCGACGTGATCTCCTTTATCGGCATCATTCTGCTGGTCGGCATCGTGAAGAAGAACGCGATCATGATGATCGACTTCGCGTTGCAGGCCGAACGGGAGGAGGGTAAGAGCACAAAGGACGCCATTTTCGAAGCTTCGCTGCTTCGTTTCCGGCCGATTCTCATGACGACGTTTGCAGCGATACTCGGTGCCCTCCCGCTCGCATTCGGACGGGGGATCGGCTGCGAGTTGCGGCACCCGCTAGGCATCGCGGTCGTCGGAGGTCTCGTATTCAGCCAACTTCTGACGCTTTATAGCACCCCGGTGATCTACCTGTACTTCGATCGCGTTGCCAATTGGCTGAAGCGTGTGAAGTCGGGACTCACTCCCGTCCCTGGTGACGCGACGGCATAAGGAGCCATTCATGATCTGCGCAATGCACAACTCAAACCGCCGCTGGCTCGTCACGCTAACGCTTGCCGGTACACTGCTGACCGGTTGCACAGTCGGACCGAAGTACAAGCCGCCCTTGGTTGCCGCTCCGCCGGCATTCAAAGAGACTGGTTCGTTCAAAGAGGGCGCGCCCCAGATGAGTCCGGATGGAACACTCTGGAAGGCCGCAAAGCCGCAGGATGCGGAATCAAGAGGGAAATGGTGGGAGGTCTATGAGGAACCCGAACTCAACGGACTCGAAGAAACGCTGAACAGATCGAACCAAACCATCGCACAGTCTTACCAGAACTACATGGCGGCGCGCGCCCTGGTTCGGGTAGCACGCTCCAATTACTACCCTACGGCGACTGTCAATCCTTCTTATTCCCGCACCAACAGTTCCGGAAATCTGAGTCCAGCGGGCGGACAGCGAGGGACGCCCAGGAATCCAACCAGCGAGAACTTCAACTTTCCTTTCGAGGCTTCCTGGGAGCCTGATGTTTGGGGCAGAGTGCGCAATAGCGTGCGAGAGGCCGCGAACCAGGCGCAAGTGAGCGCCGCTGATCTGGCCAATGTCAGGCTGCTGCAGCAATCAAGCCTCGCGGCGTATTACTTCGAAATTCGCGGGCAGGACTCGCTGATCGCACTTTACGAGCGAACGGTTGAAACCTTTCGCAACTCACTGCAGCTTACCGAGACCCTTTACAGGACCGGTATCGACAACGAGCAGCCCGTCGCTCAGGCTGACCTCAATCTGCAGACCGCCCAGTCGTCGCTCATCAATCTCAGAATCGCCCGAGCCCAGATCGAACATTCGATTGCGGTTCTGACAGGAGAGTTCGCATCGTCCTTCTCCTTGCCGGTTCGGGAACTCGCGATTCCCGCCCCGATCATCCCGCCCGGCGTGCCCTCGGAGTTGCTGGAGCGCCGCCCCGATATCGCGGCGGCGGAACGAACGATGGCCGCGGCCAACGCTCTCATTGGCGTTCAGATGGCTGCGTTCTATCCGTCCTTCAACATTACTGCTCAAGCCGGCCTTCAGAGCAATTCGATTGGGAATTGGCTGCAGTGGCCGAGCCGCTTTTTCTCGGTCGGCCCCTCGGCGGCACTGACGCTGTTCGACGCCGGCGCCCGGCGGGCTACCCTGGCAAGCTACCAGGCGCAGTATGAGGCTGATGCCGCCGGGTACAGGCAGACGGTTTTCACCGCCGTTCAACAAACCGAGGATGCGCTGGCCCAGCAGCGGTATCTGGCGGAACAACTGGTTCAGCAGCAAGCCGCCATCAACGCAGCACAAAGATACCTGGATCTGGCGAACACGCGCTTTCGCTCCGGACTCGCCCCTTATCTTGACGTTTACACCGCCGAAACGTCGCTGCTCCAGCAACGGCAGACCTTCTTTAGCTTGAGAGTCAGTCAAATGACCAGCAACGTGCAATTAATCGAGGCGCTTGGCGGCGGCTGGAACCGCGACCAACTGCCCTCGGAAAAGGATGTCGCAGCGAAGTAGAACTGTGGATTACAAACCATCAGAGGAGAACAGAAATGAGTACAGTCACAACGACGGCAATAACCGGAATCACCACCTGGAAGCTCGACCCGGCGCATTCAGTGGTCGAGTTCAAGGTGCGGCACATGATGATCGCCAACGTGAAAGGGCAATTCACGGCGATCACTGGCGCGATGACCCTCGATCCGAACGATGTCACGAGGTCGCGGATCGAAGCGTCGGCTGACGCCGCCTCGATCAATACGCGCGACGCTCAGCGCGATGGACACCTGAAGAGCCCCGATTTCTTTGACGTGGAGAAGTACCCGAACCTGACGTTTGCGTCGACTCGCGTGGAGCGGGAGGACGAGGGCCAACTCAAAGTAATCGGCGACCTGACCATTCACGGCATGACGCGTGAAGCGACATTCGACGTGGACGGCCCTACTCCGCCCCATAAGGACCCATGGGGCAATACGCGTATCGGGGTGTCGGCCGCCGCGAAGATCAATCGCAAAGACTTCGGCTTGCACTGGAACGCGCCGTTGGAAGCCGGCGGGCTGCTGGTGGGCGAGGAAGTCACCATCACGTTGGAACTGGAGTTCGTGCAGGCCTAAGCGAGTCCAAGATAGGAAATTCGATGAATACCAAAACAATTGTCCATCCGAAACTTCATCATTACGGCCTGATTACGGCCAACCTGGACCCAATGGTCGACTGGTACCGCAAGGTGCTGGGGATGACCGTCAACCACCGATCGGAGATTCCGGCGATTGCACGTATGATCCCTAACGGACCGCCCTTTTCGGCCCTCGCGTTCATCAGCAACGATGAGATGGATCATCGCATTGTGTTCTTCCAGATCCCCAAAGCCACTACCGATCCGGAGCGGCGAAAGCATACCGGGCTCCAGCACGTGGCGTTCGAATGCTCCACCCTCGACGATTTGCTGGGTACCTACATCCGTATCAAAGACGCCGGCATTCCGCTGCTATGGGCCGCCGACCACGGACCGGGAATTTCCCTCTATTATGAAGACCCTGACCGTAACGTCGTCGAGATGTTCTTCTACAACTACGGCAGCCCATGGACGGCAACTGAATTCCTCAAAACGGGACAGGCCGGCAGGCCCGCGCAGATCGATCCGGCCAAACTGGTGGCGGCTCGCAAGGCCGGAGCTTCCCCGTGGGAAGTACACGAACGTGCAATGGACGGTCACTTCGCTCCGGACAAGCCGTATGACCCGGCCACAAGCTTTTGAGCCGAACCATGAGTGCCACAACCACAGGCGGCCGGCCGGAAGAGCGACCGGTACTCGCAACCGGCGCCCGCGGAGAGCCGGGGCGAGGTGCAGCGGACGCGGCCGCAACGGCAAAACCGCGGAAGATGCTTGGTGCGCTGCGAAATCGCGAGTTCGCTCTCTTCTGGAGCGGACAAGCGGTTTCGCAGACGGGGACCTGGATGCAGCAGTTCGCCCAGGGCTGGGTCGTCACGAATTTGGCCTCTTCGGCGTTGGCGCTCGCATCGGTCAACCTGGCAGCCTCGATCCCCATCCTGCTCCTGACGCCGTTCGGCGGGGTCGCGGCTGACCGTATGGACCGGCGCCGGATTCTGCTCGTAACGCAATCGGTGCTGGCCATGCTCGCCGTCGCGCTAGGGGTGCTGATTCACGCAGGACATCTCCACCTGTGGCACATCTGGCTCATTGCCGGACTGCTCGGCATCGCCACTGCCTATGATCTTCCGGCGTATCAATCGTTCTTTCCTCATCTGGTCGAGCGCGAAGACCTGCCTCAGGCCATCGCACTCAACCAAGCGACTTTCCACGGGTCGCGCATTATCGGTCCGGCGATCGCCTCGTGGTTCGTTGCCGCCTGGGGCATGGCGGCCGCCTTCTTTGCAAACGGCGCCAGCTTCCTCGCCGTGATCGGTAGCCTGCTGGTGATAAAGCCGAGAGCCGCGATGGGTGGGACAGCACACAGGAAGCTTTCTCTGGCGGAAGGTGTGCTTTACGTCCGGGAACAGCCGCAGATCATGGCGCTGCTCGGGCTGACCGTAGTGACCACAACGTTCGTCTTCCCGAACGCGGCGACCCTGATGCCGTATTACGCGAAGCACGTGCTCGGAATTGGGCCGGGCGGACTGGGCGTTTTGATGGCGGTTTCGGGCGTTGGCGCGTTCCTCGGGGCTGTGTTTCTACTCGTTCTTCCGCGCAGGTCCCGTCTTTTTTGGATCGCAACCGCGCTCGTCGTGATCACGCTCGCTTTATGCGCGTTGGCGTGGTCTCGTCATTTGACCTTCTCTGTGACGGCGGTCGGGATTGTTTCCTTCGGGATCGCAAGCACTCTCGGAGTCTCGTCGACGATGGTTCAGGAGAGTGTCCCGGACGCTCTTCGAGGGCGTGTGATGAGTCTCTATTCTCTGGCCTTTACCGGCGTGGCGCCATTCGCGGCTTTGGCCATCGCACGCCTTACCGACCTAATCGGGATGCGTCGCGAGCTGGCCATGTCTGCGGTGCTCTATGGGGTTTGCGGCGGGGTCCTGATCCCTATGCTCCGCCGAACGCACCGCCAATCAAAGGACTGACCCTGAGGCCGCTTCCGGAGCGAGGCGCGCGGCAAGGCCGAGATACCCGGCTGCCTCCAGCTCTTGTGCACGCCGCAACGGACCAACATCGATCGCTCGCAGACCACCCGACTCGAAGAGCTGGGCGACGAAATGCTTTGCCCCGGCATCGTCGCCTGCCAGGTATACGTCTCGGGTTTGTGCAGTCGAGTTCTGCCGCGCATCCTGGGGGCCGACGAACCTCGGATGGAATGCTTTTACTACTCTGGCGCCCGGTTGCGCACTTTTGATCTCCTGCGCGGCTGAGCCCGCTTTCGGGTGAATGGGTTCAAAGGTCTCGGGATCGATTGGGGTGGTCAGGTCGACCACGATCTTCCCGTCGAGTTGTCTGCCGTAAGAATCGCGCGCATCCAGAACGCACGTGTAGGGCAGGGCGAGAAGAACAATGTTGTCGGCGATCGGATCGCGAGGACCAGCCGCCATTGCTGCATCGATCTTCCTCGCGAACGCCTCAGCTTGGCCGCGGCTCGGTCCGACAACGGTGACGTGATATCCGGCGGCAACCGCCCACGTAACAAAACCTCTCGCATAAGAATCGCTAGCTCCTACAACCGTGATGTGCATATCACCCCTACTGCAGTCCCCCTGAGGCTCGAATCCATGCGCCGCTGACCCACTGGGCATCGTCCGATGCCAGGAAAACCGCAATGCGGCCGATGTCCTCCGGTTGGCCAAGCCGGCCGAGCGGAGTCTGCGCAATGAGCTGCCGTTCCAGTTCACTGCCAATCAGGCCAACCCCGCGCGTGCCATCCGTATCCACAGGACCGGGCGCGATGGCGTTAACTCGAATCTTGCGGGCGCCCAGTTCCATCGCCAATACAGTAGTCAGAGTGTTCACCGCGGCCTTCGTGGCGGCGTAGATTCCGGAGGCGGGTGTCGGGCTGACGCTGGCTACAGAGCTGATATTGATGATGCTGCCGCCGTTTGGGCCGAAGTGTCCGAGAGCTTCCTGAACGGCAAGCATGACGCCGAGCACGTTCGTGTCAAACAGCCGCCGGTACTGTTCCTCGGACACAGCTTCAACGGGGGCGAACTCTCCGATACCGGCGTTATTCACCAGGATGTCGACGGCCCCAAATGTCGATTTTGTCTCCGCGAAGAGCCGCCTCATATCCGCGGCATTCGAAACGCTTCCTTGAACCGCAATTGCCCGGCCGCCGTTCGCAACGATGTCATTCACGACACGCTCGGCTGCTTCCTTGCTCCCGGCGTAATTGACCGCGACCGCCGCCCCCGCTGTGGCTATCGCCTTCGCGATCCCGGCGCCAATGCCCTTCGACGCGCCCGTGATCACCGCCACCCTGTTCGTTAACGGGCTCATAAGGCTGCTCCCGATCGTGCTTCCGGCTTCACGAGGTTCGTCAGCACATCTCGAAGCGTTTGCGTATTCCGCCCGATTAAGTTGTGCAGGTCCCGGTTGTCGCTATTCAGGTCGCCGCGGGCAATCGCGATGTCGGTGGCGACCAGGAGATCCACAATCGCATCCGGAAGCCCTGCCGAGCCGAGAATCTTCCGATACTCCGCGGGCGGCAGATCGGTGTAGGGAAGCGTTGTGCCGGCCCAGCCGGACACGGCGTCGGCGAGGTCCTTCATTGTAAAGCCGTAGTCGCCCGCCAACTCGTACGTTTTTCCTTCGTGGCCTCCGCTCATAAGCACAGCGACCGCCGCTTCTGCATAATCTTCACGCGTAGCAGCGGCTATTTTTCCGGTCTGAGCCGCCCCGATGAATCCCCCGTGAGCGAGCGGCATTTCCAACCGCTCCGTGTAGTTCTCGATGTACCAACCGTTTCGGAGGATCGTATAGGTCAGGCCGGACGTCCGGAGCAGGTCTTCTGTTTCGCGGTGCTCGTCGGCGATCGGCAGGGTGCTCGTGTCTGCACGCAGCACGCTCGTGTAGACGATATGCTCGACACCGGCCGCTCTTGCGGCCTGGATTACCGACTGGTGCTGTTCAACGCGCCTGCCGAGGTCGGTCGCCGATATCAGCAGCAAGCGTTGTATGCCAGCCAGGGCTGGAATCAGCGTCTCCCAATCTGAGTAGTCGCCGCGACGCACTTGAACTCCCCGCGACGCGAATCGGGCTGCCTTTTCGGGGCTGCGAACAATTGCCGCGAGTTGATCCGGCGGCGTAACTTTGAGCAAGCCATCAAGCACCAGGCTGCCGAGTTTTCCGGATGCGCCCGCGACTCCTATTCTTGTTGACGCCCCACTCCTGCCGGGGGCGAAGTTCGTTTCGTTGTTCATGTTCTGATTTCCTTTCCGTATTTTTTGGTTCTCTTTTGATACCTGGTATCAATTCACTCCCAGGTATAGAATAGTTTCTAAAGCACGGACTTTCAAGGAGGCACGTTGAAGTCACGAAGTAACACCAAGGGAACCGACGTTTTCGCGCACGATGCTGCATGCCCCTTCACTCGTGAAGTGCTGACCCGGGTAGGGGATAAGTGGAGCATTCTTTTGATAGTGCTGCTCGGGAACGGCGCGAAGCGCTTCAATGAGCTCAAGCGAATCGTTCAGGGCATCTCGCAGCGAATGCTCACGCACACGCTGCGCGGATTGGAACGAGACGGTCTTGTGCTGCGAACAGTCTTCCCGACCGTGCCGCCCCGGGTCGAGTACGCTCTCACCCCCTTGGGCAAGACGCTCCTCAAGACCGTAACAGAACTTGCAAATTGGGCAAGCGACAATCGCGGGGTAATCGAACGCGCCCGCGCGGAGTTTGACCGTCGAGAAGCCTCCCAAGAAGCCGGCCTGGAGCAACGTTCGGCCTGAACGCCCTGCAAGAGGAGCAACGTGAACTGCCCAGGCAATAACAATCTCTGATCGCATGAATAGCAGCCCTGTTCAATCCGGGCAAAACGACGGCCACTCTCAAGCTTCTGAAAGAGCTGAGAAATGAGGCTCGGCTACGCCTGGCGCGTGATCGGAGTGTTGGCATCTGGCACGAAACGGGCACGCCGCTCCACACGGTCGCTCACAATTCGACTTTGAAAATCTACGGTTTCCGTGTTCGAGAATATCGGCTACAGGCCTGCTTCTGTTTCGTCGCAGGAGAAATCAAATGAATACTGAGATCACGATCCATCCGAAACTGCAGCATTGCGGTCTGACGACGTCCAACCTAAACGCGGTGCTTGAGTGGTACCGCAAAGTCCTCGGGATCACCGTTCATAACCGCGTGACGGCGCCCGCCGGATCGCCATTTAAGACGGTGGCGTTTGCGACTAACGACGAGGTCAATCATCGCCTCTCGTTTTTTCGAGACGCCTGGCGTCTCGATCGACAACGACAGAGACCGTCACGCGCGGGTGCAACACATCGCCTTCGCATACGACTGTCTGGACGATCTTCTCGGCACGTATCTTCGCCTCAAAGACAAGGGCATGTTCCCGCTGTGGGCCGCGGACCAGTTCTTTCAAACCGCGATCTATTACGAGGACCCCGACGGCAATATCATCGAGCTGAACACCAACAATTTTGCGGACGACTGGACGGTTACGGAGCAACTGAAGGCATTGCCTGCTCAGGTGCACGTCAATGTCGATCCCGAGAAGATGGTCGCGGCGCGCTGGGCGGGCGCTTCGGCTTGGGAACTGCACGAGCGCGCGGTAGCCGGGGAGTTCAGTCCGGCCGGTTCGTACGAGTTGCATACAACCCGTTGGTAGCGATTCGTCAGGAGAGACAGACCCCGTGGAATCGAAAGCTACAATCGCGGCGCGCGTGCTTCTCGGGCTCGTATTCTTCGGATTCGGCTTGAACGGGCTCCTGCAATTGTTTCCACTACCGCCGGCGCAGGGCGCGGCCGCGGTGTTCATCGATGGTCTGGTCGCGAGCCGGTACTTCTTCCCGCTCTTGTTCGTGATCTACCTGTTCGCGGGAACGGCGCTTGTCATAGGCCGCTTCGTCCCTCTCGCCGTGGCGTTGCTGGCGCCGATCATCGTGAACATCGCTGTGATGCATCTTTTCGTTCCGTCGTCCGGGGCGGAAGTTGGTCTCGCGGCGCTCGTGAGCGTACTTGAGATCTTTCTTGCCTGGTGCTACCGACCGGCGTTCTGGCCCATGCTGCACCAGCGTTATGAAGGGGAATCATGATCAGCGGTACGGCGTATGCCGAGCTCAAGCACCGCGAAGTCAAAGGCAGGCGAATGGCCTACGTCGACGAAGGTGAGGGCGACGCAATTGTCTTCCAGCACGGGCAACCGGCCTCGTCATACGCGTGGCGAAACGTCATGCCGCACTTGGAAGGGACGGGACGCCTCATCGCCTGCGACCTCATCGGCATGGGAGGTTCGGACAAGCTGGAGCCCTCCCTCGGGCCTGAACGCTATAGTCTTGCCACTCAGAGGAGCCAGCTTTTCGATTTGTGGGATCAGTTGGATCTCGGAAATCGCATAGTGCTCGTGCTGGACGATTGGGGAGCAGTGCTCGGGTTTGATTGGGCCCGGCAGAATAGCCAGCGCGTGAAAGGGATCGTTCACATGGAAGCGATCGCGGCGCCTCTGACGTGGCCAGATCTTCCCGAATACGCCCACCCTTTATTCAAAGCGCTCCGTTCTCCGGAAGGCGAGCGAATGGTCTTGGAAGAGAACATATTCATCGAGAAGGTACTGCCTCAAACCGCGTTCCGGAAGTTCACTGAGGACGAGATGGAACAGTACCGCTCTCCCTTTCGCAATCGGGGCGAAGACCGCAGGGCGATGCTGGCATGGCCTCGTAGTCTCCCGATCGACGGTGAACCGGCCGAGGTCGCCGAGGTTGTCAGCCGGAATTGTGAGTGGTTAGCTCAAAGCGACCTGCCAAAATTGTTCATCAACGGCGAGCCAGGCACGCTTGCGCGCGGCCGCCTGCGTGACACTATCCGGCGATGGCCGAACCAGACCGAAGTTGCGGTTAAAGGCCGAAAGCTATTGCAGGAGGACAGCCCCGAAGAGATCGGCGCGGCGATAGCGAAGTTTGTAAACAGCCTTAGAGGGCCTCACTCATGAATTCTTTCGCACGCCGAAGGTTGATGAGTCAATCTCCAACTCATCGTGTTGCTCCACATTGCCGAATTGCGGCCAGCAGGAAAAGACCGATCCACTCTCACCTGCGGTGCAGAAGATATTTAGGACATTGCTTTTTTCGGTCGGGCGCCCTGCCGATGCAATGGCACATTGTCCCCAGCCATGTGCCGAGGGCCTGATATTTCAGGGAAGGGCCGCCGAGGCCATTCCGATACTGGAAGAAAAGTTTAACGATCGGCTCTCGGCGAGTGGCTCAGGAATCCTTGGACGTGCCTATGCACTTGCTGGACAGCGCGACAAAGCAGAGAAGATGGCGGTAATCCAATGGCGGCCGATTGAGCAGGCAGGCATCTTCGCGGCCTTAGGCGACAAGAACCGCGCATTCGAGGCACTCGAGCGCGCCGTTCCTTTGGGGCCGGTCCGGTTGGGTAGAGATCTCACTTATGCTGAATTTGCTGCCCTTCGCGGCGATCCGAGAATGAAAGCTCTTCAGCTCTTCGTAAGAAGATCGGATTGCCGGAATGAGATCTTGTCTTCCTGGAAGCGAAGGAACGCCGGGAATCGCGGCCACGACGCTTTTGAATGACGGGTACTTGATTAGTAAACATTCCAAACATTCCGACAGCTCGCCAGATTTCGTAATTGGCTTTCCTCGGCAGTTCGTGCGCCTCAGGAACGTTGTTGCCACAACTAGTCTTTGAGGCTAATCGGCGTGCGCGTTTCGCGCTCGGACCAACACCCCTGCGAGTCGAAGTCGTTTGTTTGCGTGGGAGCTTGCTCTTCCGAGCAAGCGGCCTGGAGCAACATAAGGTCCAAAACCGGATCCTGCCAGGTAAATAGGGTCAAACTCCAAACCGCTAACTCTTTTAAAATGTGGTGCGGAGAGGGGGACTTGAACCCCCACGAGATTGCTCCCGCTAGCACCTCAAGCTAGTGCGTCTGCCAATTCCGCCACCTCCGCGTTCAGGGTGCTACTTCTTGGGTGCCGGCGATTTCTGTGCCGGTGCCGGCGCCTGCTTGCCGGGAGCCGGTACGACTTTTACGCCCGGCGGTAAACTCTGGTTGGTCGGCATCGGGATGGTCACCGGCTGCCCACCTTCCGGCGTCATCGTCATCGGAGCCTGTGGCTGCGGCGGCAGCGGAACTGGCGTCGCCGGAGCGCTCTTGGTTGGTGCGCCCTTCTGGTCGGTGCCCTCTAAAACCGTCGTGCCCAAGCCCGCCTGGCGCGATGCCAGAATCGACAGCGACAACGACGTGAGCATGAACAATACCGCCGAGATCGTCGTCGCCTTGGAAAGCAAGGTCGCGGAACCGCGCGGTCCGAAGGCTGTCTGCGAACCCATGCCGCCAAACGCACCAGCTAAGTCCGCCGCTTTCCCGCTCTGCAGCAATACCACGACAATCAGGAAAAGGCAGACGATTATGTGAATCAATAAGGCTAAAATATACATCTCAGTCCTTCCAGTATAGGTGACGGCGTTAGCGCCGGTCAATTAACGTTGTTCCAAGATTTCAAGACGTTCCCATCACCTGACTTCGCAGCCCTCACGAACCGCGAGAAGTGACGCCGCCCCTTGCTACAATGAATTTTCCACCCCATGCTCGACGAATCGATCCAGGAGTTGCTGTCCCGTTCCCTTGCCCGCATTCAGGCGGCGACGTCGCTCGACGATCTGGAAGCCGTCCGCGTGGATGCACTCGGCCGCAAGACCGGCCTCTCGCAATTCAGCAAGGACATGGGAAAGCTCTCGCCGGAAGAGCGCAAGCGCATCGGCCAACTTCTGAACACCGCGCGGCAAGCGGTCGAAACCGCTCTCGAGTGCGGAAAGGAATCGCTCGCTGCCTCGGCGCTCAGCGCCACGCTGGCAGCCGAATGGGTCGATCTCACGCTGCCGGCGCCCGGTCCGCGGCGCGGGCATTTGCATCCCATCACGCACATCCAACGCGAGCTCGAAGATCTGTTCGTTTCGCTCGGATTCGCCGTCCTCGACGGCCCCGAAGTCGAGACCGAATACTACAATTTTGACGCTCTGAATATTCCGCCCGAGCATCCAGCGCGCGACATGCAGGACACCTTTTGGCTCGATGGCGGCAACCTGCTGCGCACCCATACCTCGCCCGTCCAAGTCCGTGGCATGGAGAGGCTCGGCCCGCCGCTGCGCATGATTGCTCCCGGCCGCGTATTCCGCAATGAAAGCGTAGACGCCTCGCACGAGCACACCTTCTATCAGCTCGAAGGCATGATGGTGGACCGGGATGTCTCGGTCGCGCACCTTCTGTACTTCATGAAGACGCTGCTCACCGCTATCTTCAAGCGCGATGTCACGGTGCGATTGCGCCCGGGATACTTCCCGTTTGTGGAGCCTGGCTTCGAACTCGACATCCAATGCCTGATTTGTGGAGGCCCCGGGTGCCCGGTGTGCAAGCAGAGCGGATGGGTGGAGTTGCTCCCGTGCGGCCTGGTCAATCCTCACGTCCTGCGCATGAGCGGGATCGATCCCGAGGAGTGGAACGGCTTCGCCTTCGGTCTCGGCCTCACACGCCTGGCGATGATGCGCTACGGCATCGACGACATCCGCCACCTGCAAGGCGGCGATCTCCGATTCCTGGAACAATTCTGATCTCGAGGCTCCCTTGAAGTTTTCCTACAACTGGATACGTGAATTCGTAGAGGATTTGAATCAGGCTCCAGGTCCTCTGGAGCGGCTGATTACGATGAAGACCGCCGAGTGCGAAGGCATTGAAACCGTCGGAGCCCTCCTGGAGCGCGCCTGTGCGGCGAAAATCCTCACGGTGGAACCGATCGAAGGCAGCCACAACGTGCGCGCGGTGGTAGATGCCGGCCGCTATGGCGAAAGAACGGTGGTCTGCGGCGCCAAGAATTGCCGTCCCGGATTGATCACGGCCTACGCGCCGATCGGGAAGAAGACCATCCATGGCGTGGAAAGCGATGGCATGCTGGCGAGCGCCGCGGAACTCGGAATTAACCGCGACCATGCCGGCGTTATCGAACTCGATTCGCAGGTAGGCGCGCCGCTGCCTGGATGCCTGGCGGACAGCGTCATCGAGATCGACAATAAATCCATCACCCATCGGCCGGATCTTTGGGGCCATCACGGAATGGCGCGCGAAGTTGCGGCCATCCTTGGGCTGAAGTTGAAGGATCCTGCAAATCTCGGCCTTCTGCCGCCGGGGCCCGCCGCCGTTGGGGTTGAGATCGAGGACTTGAACCTCTGCCCGCGGTATAGCGCCCTGGTGTTCGAGAATGTCACGATTCAGCCCTCGCCGTACTGGCTGCAGTGCCGGCTGACGGCCATCGGATTGAATCCCATCAACAACGTCGTCGACATGACGAATTACGTGATGGCGGAATTGGCGCAGCCGATGCACGCCTTCGATCTCGACCTGCTGCAGGGGAATGCGATCTTCGTACGGCGGGCCCGGCCGTCTGAGCATTTCGTAGCGCTGAATGACGAGTCGTACACGCTCGATCCGTCGAACCTGGTGATTGCCGACGCGGGCGGCGCTATCGGTCTGGCAGGTGTGATCGGCGGCGCCGGCAGCCGTATCGGCACGGCTACCCGTCGCGTGGTTCTGGAGAGCGCCAACTTTCAGGCGGCGTCTATTCGCAAGACCTCGTCCGCGATCAAGCTGCGCACCGATGCTTCGATGCGATTCGAAAAGGCGCAGGACCCCGCGAACACGGTGCGAGGACTGGCGCGCGCGATCGAATTGCTGCAGGAACTGTCGCCCGGCATCCGCCTGGTCGGCGGCGTCGCGGATGTCAAGCGCGATATCCCCGCGCCGCTTCCGATTCGATTGCCGCTCGAGTGGCTGGAGCGCAAGCTTGGCCGGTCCATCGAAGCGGCGGAAGTACGGCGCATCCTGGAGAGCCTGGAGTTCGGCGTCGCTGAGCCCGAGCCAGCGGTATTTTCGGTCTCCGTGCCCTCGTGGCGCGCCACCAAAGACGTCTCCATCAAGGACGATCTTGTAGAGGAAGTGGGCCGCATGGTCGGCTATAGCTCCATCACTCCGAAGGCGCCGTTAGTGGCCGCGTCCGTTCCCGTGGGCAATCCCGAACGGCGTTTTCAGCATGGCTTGCGCAACGTTTTCGCCGATCAAGGCTTCACCGAAGTCTACAATTACTCATTCATCAGCGAAGACTCCGCGCGAGCTTTCGGATTCGATCCCGCCGCTCATGTGCGGGTGGCGAATCCCATCGCATCCGATCAGGTGCTGATGCGTACCTCTTTGCTACCTGGCATCTGGCGGAATGTCCTCGAAAATGCCAAGCATCGGGACGCATTCCGTCTCTTCGAAATCGGGCTCGAGATCCATCGGGGAGACGCTCTGCCGGACGAAGCGCCGCATCTCGTAGCTGCCATCTATGACCGGCAGTCCGACGGTGTAGCCGGCCTTTTCGAACTCAAGCGTACAGCCGAATGCGCGATGCCGGGTGCGACGGTGGAGCCCCTGAAGGCAGTGGAGTACGAGCATCCCAGCCGCTCTGCGGCGATTCTGTGGAAAGGCAAACCGGTCGGCCGGCTCTTCGAATTGCATCCGAAGCTGGTCGAAACCGGGCGCGCCGCGATTCTGGACCTGGACCTTCGACCGATCGAAGCGCTCTCCACCGCCGATACGAAGTACGCTCCCATTCGGCGCTACCCATCGTCTGCTTTCGACCTTTCGGTGTTGGCAGGTGCGCGCGAATACGCTGGTCACCTGGAATCGTCGCTGGCTTCCTTCGCTGGACCGCTGCTCGAATCGATCCGGTTCCTGCGCGAATACTCGGGACCGCAGGTGGGGGAAGGGAGGAAGAGCGTGTCGTTCCGCCTGACGGTCGGATCCTCGGAACGCACTCTTTCTTCGGAGGAAGTCGGCGAGATTCGTGCGGCGATCATCGCGGGAATGCGCAAACTAGGCTATGAACTGATGGTGTAACGGGTGGCTGAAAGAGGTCGCTAGCGATGTCCCAAACGCTTCCAAAATCACTCCCTCACGGTCGCGGCTCGTTGCGAGCCGCGCGCGTAAGCAAGCGATGTCCCAATCGCTCCCAAAATCACTCCCTCGCGGTCGTGGCTCGTTGCGAGCCGTGCGCGTAAGCAAGCGATGTCCCAATCGCTCCCAAAATCACTCCCTCACGGTTGTGCTCGTTGCGAGCCGCGCGCGTAAGCAAGTGATGTCCCAATCGCTCCCAAAATCACTCCCTCGCGGTCGTCGCTCGTTGCGAGCCGCGCGCGTAAGCAAGCGATGTCCCAATCGCTCCCAAAATCACTCCCTCGCGGTCGTCGCTCGTTGCGAGCCGCGCGCGTAAGCAAGCGATGTCCCAGTCGGATTTTTCACAGCTTCTCACTTCTGACGCGCGCGGCTCGTAGTCGGACGCGGTGTTTGACCTCAATGGCCCTTTCCAATACCTTGTTAAGGGTTTTCTTTGGTATTTAAGCAGGTTATTATCTGAATTGTAAGGAGGTCGCGTATGAAACGTGTCCTCGCAGTTCTGGTGATGGTCTGGTGCGTTCCCGCGCAGCAGGAGATCAGAGTCACCTATCAGTCCGACCAGGCGAGCGTCCAGTTCATTGTGATGTCCCTGGCCCAGCAAGCCGGCTTGGGATACAACTGGCAGAAGTCTCACGATCAAACCGATCCGCAGTGCCGTCGATTCGTGCAGGATGTCCGGCTCGACTCCGTCCCGTTCGAGGCGGCGATGCATCAGGTCTTGGACGCCGTGGGCCTATGGTACACAGTCGAGCAAGGCGAGGTCGTTCTGTACCGGACCACTCAACCATCCGAGGTTCCGATTCACTACTCGAGCGGCACGAAGAGCATTCAGTACATCGTAATCGATCTGGCGAAGCAGGCCGGGCTCGGGTACAACTGGGGGAAATCGTATGCCCAGACCGACCCGGAATGCCGTCGATTTGTGAACGGCGTCTCGCTTCGAGGTTTGCCATTCGATAAGGCCATGGACAAGATTTTGGGGCCGGTGGGATTGGCTTACCAGGTGGAAGACGGGCAGGTGGTTCTGTACCGGAAATAGCGAGTACCTCTCGGCCTCATCATTGACCAGGCGAGTGGTTGCGATAAGATCGGTAAGGCGAATTTCGGGTCACGGAATTCGCCTTCCCAAAGGAGCTTTGCATGCCTCGTCTGCGCAACGCCGCTTTCCTGATCACTCTGGCAATGGGCGGTTTTCTCGCGATCGCCCAAGACCCGCCAGCCAAAGCACCGGAGAATCCGCCTCGTCCCCAGCGCCCCACCCCGCCGACTCGCGATCCGCATACCCAGGGGTATGTCACCGCGAAGGAATTGCCCGACGGTGAAAATGCACCGGCCAATGCCGACGGCAACTTCATTCTCGGCCCCACCCACAACCCTGTGCCGGAAATGACTGTACCCGAAGGCGGACTCAAGGGCTCAGTCACCACGATCACGATGCAATCGACCGATAGCAAGATTTATCCCGGCATTGCGCGAGACCAGGGCACATTCGGCACAGTCGATCCCTCCGATCCCGCGAAACTGGTGGTTACTACCAGCCACCCTCATCCGTACAGCCGCCGCGTCACCGTGTACGTTCCCAAACAGTACGTGGCAGGCACAGCGGCGCCATTCATCGTGGGCGCCGATGGACCCGACCAGATGCTCTTCACGGCGCTGGAAAACCTGATCGCAGCGCACCGCCTTCCGGTGATGATCGGCATCTCGATCAGCAACGGCACGGGTGACGCGCAGGGGAGCCAGCGTGGACTGGAATACGACACTATGTCGGGCAAGTACGCCGAGTTTGTGGAAACGGAAGTGCTGCCCCTGGTGGAGAAGCAGGCGAGTGTGAAACTCACCAAGGATCCCGACGGCCGTGCCACGATGGGCGGCAGTTCCGGCGGATCGTGCGCTTTGATCATGGCCTGGTATCACCCGGAGTGGTATCACCGCGTCCTGACCTACTCGGGTACGTATGTGAACCAGCAGTGGCCGACCGACCCGCAAGTTCCGCACGGCGCGTGGGAGTTTCACGAGCACCTCATCCCCAACAGCCCGGTGAAACCGATCCGCCTTTGGATGGAAGTCGGCGACCGCGATCTGTTCAATCCGAATGTCATGCGCGACAACATGCACGACTGGGTGGTTGCCAATGAGAACATGGCAAAAGTTCTGGCCGCGAAAGGCTACCACTACCAGTTCGTTTTTGCGCGCAATGCCGGCCACACCGATCGCGCGGTGAAGGCGCAGACGCTGCCGGAAGCGCTGGAGTACGTCTGGCAGGGCTATCCCATCAACGGGAAAAAATAGCCGGCGAGTCTCACTGCAACTTGCGAATAATCGTGTCGGTGTCGAATACGCACCCGCCCCACGTGCCGCCGCTGACATCCTGAAGGGCAGCCCAGAGGCGCGTTTGGGGCGGCAGTGCGGGATCCGGAGCGAGGTCGTCGCGCATGGAGCGCGCGGCCAACTCCGACGTTCCCTTCTCCGCGCTGCCGTCGATCAACAGATTCACCGAACCCTCGAGCCTTACGCGGTCGATCACGATTTCGATCAGATCGCCTTCCCTGACCTTGCCCAGAGGACCGCCGGCCAGAGCTTCGGGCGTCACATGCCCGATGCACGCGCCCGTGGATACGCCGCTGAACCTCGCGTCCGTGATCACCGCCACGTGCTTGCCGAAATCGAGGTAGCGCAGCGCCGAGGTGATACTGAAAATCTCCTCCATGCCGGAGCCCATCGGTCCGCGGCACATCAACACCATCACGTCGCCAGCGTGCACGCCGCCGTTCTTGATTGCCGCCACGGCATCCTTCTCGGCGCGGAAGACGCGCGCTGGACCGACCTTGCGATACACACCGGACGCATCCACAACGCTCGGGTCAATCGCCGTGCTCTTGATCACCGAACCGCCCGGGGCCAGATTTCCCTTGGGAAAAGTGACGGTGGAGGTGAGCCCGCGCCGGGCCGCCCCGGTGGCGTCCATGATCACGTCGTCGGGATCCACACCATCGCGATCGCGCAGAATCTGCCGCAGCGCATGGCGACGTTCCGACTGCTCCCACCAGTCGAGCACCTCGCTCAGTTTCTGTCCGCTCACTGTCAGGACGTCGGTCTCCAGCAGGCCCGCACGCCGCAAATGAAGCATCACCTCAGGCACACCGCCCGCGAGAAATACCTGCACCGTGGGATGCATGCGGGGGCCGTTCGGCAGGGCATCGACGAGGCGCGGCGTCTGACGGTTCACTCGCGTCCAATCGTCTACCGTCGGACGGGTCAAGCCGGCGGCATGCGCGATCGCCGGAAGGTGCAGAATCAGGTTGGTTGACCCCCCGAAAGCTGCATGCAACACCATCGCGTTGCGCAGTGCGGAGCCGGTGAGAATGTCCTTCATGAAGAGGCCGCGTTCTTCGAGCGCCATGACGGCACGAGCGGACCGCCGCGCCATATCGAGCCAGATGGGATGCCCGGAGGGCGCCAGTGCCGAATGCGGCAACGACATGCCGAGCGCCTCGCCGACCACCTGCGAAGTCGCGGCGGTGCCGAGAAACTGGCACCCACCACCAGGAGTCGCACAGGCGCGACAGAGTCCTTCGGCTGCGGCTTCGAGGGTCATCTGGCCGTGAGCGAAACGGGCGCCGGCAGACTGTATCTTGCCCGCGTCCTCGCCTTCTTCGGCCAACAGGGAAACTCCGCCCGGCACCAGTACACAAGGCAATCCGCGTGTTCCCGCGAGAGCCATCATCATGGCGGGAAGGCCCTTGTCGCAGGTCGCGATGCCGATTGCTCCGCTGCGTGTGGGCAGTGAGCGGATGAGGCGCCCGAAGACATTCGCGGCATCGTTGCGATAAGGCAGGGAATCGAACATCCCCGTGGTGCCTTGCGTCCGGCCATCGCAGGGATCGGTGCACGTGGCGGCAAACGGCAGCGCGCCTCGGGACTTGAGTTCCTTGGCCGCGGCGTCCATCAGCAATCCGACTTCCCAGTGGCCCGTGTGGAAGCCAAGCGCAATGGGTGTGCCATCGGCCGCCCGGATGCCGCCATGCGTGCTGAGGATCAGAAACTCCTTGCCGCCGAGTGCCGCGGGATCCCAGCCCATACCGGCGTTCTGGCTCCAGCCGAAGAGGTCGCCAGAGGGCCGCCGGAGCAGCATTTCAGGCGTGATCGGCAAGGAGCCTTGAGGCCCTGGAGCTTTGGATCGTACGTCGAAGAGAGAAGGATCTTGCGAGTCGAGGATCTGATTAGAAGGCATGGTCAAGGCTGACGCTTCACACGGAAGGTTTCGCGCAGGGGAATTTCCCACCCCGGCAACAGTGGCGGGCTCAGGATGTCATTGATTTCCAGCACGGCGATGGGACCCGCACGATGGATGAAGACCTGTTGGGTTACACCCGACACCCGCCAGACTTCCTGGACTCCATCTTTTAGGTAAATCTGAATCTTGCGCAGACTATCGTCGGTTCGCTCATTTGGCGAAACCACTTCGACGACGATATCCGGGGGGACAGGAATTGGCGTTCGGTCTTCATGGATGGACCAGCGCTCCTGCAAGCGGAGAGCTACATCGGGGCCCAAACGATCATCCTCTCCCAACGCGAACTCGCATTCAGATAGAGCCCAGCCACTCGGTTCTACACCGAAGTACCCGAGAAAGGATCCCAACAAAACTGTAACAGCACTTTGGTGGTTCGGTGTCGGTCGAACCACGGTGAGGATCTCTCCCTCGATCAGCTCCAGGCGCCGTCCTTCTTCATACGGCAATTGATCGAAAGCTGCCCCGCTCATCGTAGTGGTGCTTGCCATAATCTCAATTCGAGGCCTCGAAAATCTCGAGGACCGAAACCTCCGACCCCGGCAGAAGAGGAGTGCTCAAGGTGTCCTCCGCATCTAACGGAGTAATCGACTTGGCGCCTTTGTAGACCAAGACTTGCCGGCTCTCGGGATAGAATTGCCAGACTTCTTTTGTGCCCGCCGCAAGATAGATGCCTACTTTGCGCTGGCTATCGACAGTCCGTTCGCTCGGGGAGATTACTTCCACTGCGATATCCGGCGCCAGGGGAATGGGTGTCTGCTTGCGGTTGGTGGAGTCCCAACGCTCTCCAAGCAAAACGGCCATGTCAGGCCGAAGACGCGTATCCTCGCCGAACGCGAATTCCACATCAGGTATCGCGCCGCCCGATCGCTCGCGACGGAAATATTGATACAAGCTGGAGGCGAGTGCCAAAATAATCAACTGGTGTTCGGGTGTTCCCGTCGGCATCTCGATCAGTTCTCCCTGGAGCAATTCCAGATCCCGGCTTTCCTCATTCGGTAGTTGATCGAAAGCTGCGCCGCTCATAGTCGTTGCAGTAGCCATCTCGCGTTCCCGTGACTATTATGACTCACCCCGGCCTATCGTTCGCCAGGCTTTCCCGTCTTTGGCTATAATGGCAGGCCAACTGGCTAACGAAAAAAGGAGACTCACCGCATGAACGGCACCGGCTTCTTTGAAACGCTCTGGCGTGATCTGCGGCACGCACTTCGCGTCTGGACCAAGAGCCCGGCGTTCACCGTGGTGACCGTCGCCTCGCTGGCATTGGGAATCGGCGCCAATACTGCTGTCTTCAGCATCGTGTATGCAGTGATGCTGCACGCGTTGCCCTATCCCGATCCCGGCCAGATCGTCCTGGTCGGCGCCAAGGACGCCGAGAGCGTCAACATACCCGAGTACCAGTTCTGGAATGCGAACAGCAACGTCTTCGTGGCCGCCTTTGGCCATTCCGGACTCTCGGACCAGGCATTAGTATCGGCCGACAAAGTGGAATGGGTGCGCACGATGCGCGCCACCACAGGATTCTTCCCAACCTTGGGGGTCACTCCTGCGTTAGGACGCGACTTCAATGCCGATGAGACCCGCAATCGCGGCCCGCAAGCGGTGATGCTCAGCGACGGCCTGTGGAGACATAGCTTCGGAGCCGACCCCAACATCCTAGGTCGTTCCATCAGGCTCGATAACGACAGCTATACCGTGGTTGCCGTGCTACCGCAGGGTTTTTGGTTTCCGACCGCCGCCGACGCCATCGTTCCTCTTCGTCCTTCGGGCACAGTCGGCGACACCGGCCGCAATACCTATATGATTGCCCGCCTGAAACCGGGCGTCACCCTTCCTGCGGCGCGGTCCGAAATGGCCGCCCTTTCGGACCGCTACCGGCGCACCCTCACCGCCGATCAATTGAAGAATTTCCATGCCTTGTCGGTGCTGCCTTATCAGGATTGGCTGGTCGGCGATGTCAAGACCAGCCTGCTGCTGCTGTTCGGCGCCGTGGCTTTACTTCTCCTGATCGCCTGCGCCAATCTGGCCAGCCTGCTGCTCGCGCGCCTGGCATCCCGCCAGAAGGAAATCGCTGTGCGGCTCGCCTTAGGCAGCGGCACCGGACGACTGCTGCGGCAGTTCTTTACGGAGAACATGCTGCTCGTGCTGGCCGGAGGACTCGCCGGCATCTTGTGCGGCGAGTGGCTGCTGGAAGGTCTGGTCGCGTTGGTTCCGTTTAAGCTGACCTCCTCTGCACCCGTCGGCTTAAACTTCACGGTGCTGGTATTCACCGCCGCCATCGCCCTCGGCACGGGCCTGTTGTTTGGTCTCGCCCCTTTTCTGAACTCCGGAAGCATCGATATTCACGACACGCTGAAGTCTGCGGGCCGTTCCGGTGAAGGCGGGCGAGCCCGGCAGCGGACCCGTAGCTTGCTGGTGGTGGGCGAAGTGGCGCTTTCGGTCACCCTGCTGGTCGCTGCCGCGCTGCTGATCCAGACCCTTTACCGGGTCCATCAGGAGCAGTTGGGGTTCAGGCCGAACGGGCTGATCACCTTCCGCACACCATCCTCCCCGGCCCGCCAGCGCAACACCACACAGCTTCGCGTTTTCGAAGATGTCCTCGCCGAGCGTCTCCGGGCCGTTCCGGGAGTTCGCAATGTGGCGGTGGTGAGCCAATTTCCGCTCACCGGGCAGTTCAATTACCCGACCGAGTGGATAGGCCATCCGGACCAGGCGATTGGCGGCATGGAGGTTCGGCTGGTCACGCCCGGATATTTCGAAACCATGGGGATTCCGGTGCTTCGCGGTAGAGGGATCGAGAGCCGCGACGCTGCCGGTGCCTCGCCGGTCATCCTGGTAAACGAAACCCTCAGCCGCCGCTGGTGGCAAACGGGCAACGCCTTGGGAGACCAGATCAAGGTCGGACGGTTTCACGGCAAGGACTACGGGGACGATCCTGCCCGCCAGGTGGTTGGTGTGGTCGCCGATACCAAGACAGTATTTCTGAAGTTGCCGCCTCGTCCCACAGTGTATCTGCCGGTAGCACAGGCGCCCTGGTATTCCGATGGCATGGCTTGGGTGATTCGCGCCGACGCTCAGGCGGGATTGGCTGAATCGCTGCGACAAGCCGTGGCTTCCGTCGATCCCGGACAGAGGGTCGCCGGCATGCGGACGGTGGACCAGATCCTGGCAACCAGCACCGCGGACTCGCGGTTCGACGCCTGGCTATTCGGGATTTTTGCGTTCCTGGCGCTGATTCTGACCGCCGTGGGGGTCTATGGAATGCTGGCGTTTTCGGTCGCCCGCCGGACCAACGAGATTGGTCTGCGCATGGCGTTGGGCGCCAACCGCGCGGCAGTTCTACGTCTCGTCCTGCAGGAAGGATTGAAACTGACGGCCACAGGATTGGCACTGGGATTGGCTGGCGCGCTCGTGCTGACGAGGTCGTTATCCTCACTTCTCTTCGGGGTGAACGCTACCGATCCGCTCAGTTTCGCCGCGGTCTCCGCGCTCTTGCTCGGCGTGGGCCTCCTGGCGAGCTTCCTCCCCGCACGGCGGGCCACCAAAGTTGACCCATTGGTTGCGTTGCGAAACGAATAGGCTCGGGAGGCAAGGCGAGGCTCCAAAAAAAGAAGGCAGCCGCCTTTCAAATTTCCGCTCGGTTTCCGCAGGACTAGATGGAAGAGCTCCGCACAGCAACATCCGCGGGTCTTCGAGACACTTCGGAGGAAATCGCCTTGGCTGCTACCAATGTCGCCACCTATAAACCGGGCACGCTCGCGTCGCGAACGCTCGGGAGCATTGCGGACCTGATCCAGCATCCGAAGACCGTGGTCATCACCACGGCGTTCGCCACCAAGAAGTTCTTGTGCAAGCTCCCGGGCGGCCAGATTTACTTCGATTCGGGCCTCGACCTCGATACCGACGGGTCGCGCTTTTTTAACCAGGATGGCCCCCCCGGCGCCCTGTTCGGCGTCCCCACTACATCTACCAAATGGGCCGATGGAACATCGCTGGATGCGGACGTGGTTAACTACTTCGTTCTGCCCGGCGGGTTCTACACGCCTTACAACATTGAGAAGGGTGACATCGGGGTGGTCATTTTTGGGAGCCGTAAGGTGTTCGCATGCTTTGGAGATGTCGGTCCGACACACAAACTCGGCGAGGGATCCATCTCCCTGCATCGCGAACTGGGCAACGAGCCCATCGCCAACCACAACCAGGCCAAGGGCGAACATCTGATCAATGGAGCGAAGGGTGGCAACGGGATTGGTTCGGGAGTCGTGACGATCGTCTTTCCGGGCTCGGGAAACGGATTCGGGAAGAACAATCACGACAGCCAAACCGCGGGCTCGCTACTCTTCGATGATCTCAAGCGCGAGGCTGAGCAGTGGACGAATTCGCCGGCGCCTGGCCCGGGCGGGCTGGCGGCGTAGCCCCACCAAGCCTCATCAGGAGGAAAATCGATGGCGGACGAAGACCTGGTAAAACAGGCGATTATCGACTTGGCCCGACAGCAGGTTGATGACGGAGCTCATTATCTTTGGGGGACCGCAGGCAATTGTCCAGGCGAATCCAATGGAGCTTCGTACCGGCCCAGTCATGCACGGCTCTACGCGAACCGTCCGGACCTGGACGCGGCGGCAAAGGCCGCTGCGTACCCCGGCGAACCCTATGTCCCTACCCTCTTCGCGGCATGGGTGAACAGCTCGGATAAAGGCAAGATCGTGTGCGCGGGCCGGTGCGCCGTGGAGGAAGTGCAGGCAATGGACCTTGCCTGCACCATCACGGTGGCGGAAGCTCTCAAACTGACGTTGCGGAAAATGACCAAAGAGCAATTAGAGGAGTTCCAGGAGAACTCGGTATTGCCGTACAACTACCGCTGGCCGCGTCCCAACGGCTCGCTGGGGGTTGCCGCGGGTGTCACCACGGTGTGGGGAGAGTCGTGTGTGGGCGTGCGCCACTTTGACTGCATCGGGCTGGTGAATTACTGCTTCTCCACGGTGCTCAATTGCGTGTGGCAGCGCGGGATCGAGAGCTTCACCAACGCCGCGAAACGGGCTGCCGGCGGATATGTCGAGGTAAGTCCGATTTCCTCGGGACAGGCGTGCGATATCGTCACCAGGGACTCGGAACACATCGGGCTGGTCACCAATCTCGGCACAGTAATCGAGGCGTCGGAAACCTCCGTGGGACTTCTCGAGCGGCCCATCCAGTCGGGCACCTGGAACAAGTGCTGGCGCATTCCCAGATCGGAGTTCCAGAAGGTGGATCTCCCCGACACCCATTACGCGGGCATGCGCGTGCCTCTCCGATAGACGCTATTCCTGGCGCAGCGACTGCATGGGATCGAGTCGCGCCGCCCGCTGCGCCGGCCCCCAACTGGCCACCGTTGCGACGGCCGCAAGTAGTCCCGCCGCGCACAGCAGTGTGCCGCATCGTTGGCCTTGAGTCCGAACAGCAGTGACTGCGCCCCGCGTCGGACCCACAATGCCAGTTCGGCGCCGACCGTTACGCCGAAAGGGCCCGTAGTCGCACCGCGTTCACTAGTTGGAAGATCGCTGTGTTCGCGCCGATTCCCAATGCGAGCGACAACACCGCGACAGTGGTGAAGAGCCGGCTCATCCTTCGGCGCTCTCGAGAAATAGTCCAGACTTGCTAGCCAAGACCGACCCACTCACCTTTGCATAGGAAAAAAGGACGGCCGAGAAGTAGGTGACGATGAGTCACCATGCCGGCCGCCGCC
>Ga0070734_10000160_pt1 | contig 186077 bp, 179 predicted proteins | sample Coa_R1_8_FD_66444 | JGI IMG/M metagenome (GOLD analysis project Ga0070734, IMG submission 66444) | Surface soil microbial communities from Centralia Pennsylvania, which are recovering from an underground coalmine fire - Coalmine... | ecosystem: Environmental > Terrestrial > Soil >...
CGCCAAGACGTATTGCCTGAACGGTAAACTCGGCGATTATGTTGTCGCGCACGCTGCGCGCGACGGCCTGCCACAGCGAATGTCGTGGCTCGGCCGCGGCCGCGGCTTGCGTTGCGGCGTGCCACTCAGCCGGGCGCGGCTGATCATTGGTCCGGGCGGGCGAAGGATTCACATCCCTCCTCCGCGCAGCATCGCCGGCACGGTGCGCGCCAGGATGCGCAGATCGCCCACGAACGACCAGCTTTGCAGGTAATGCACGTCGAGCCGGACCATGTCGTCGAACGAGAGTTGATTGCGCCCGCTCACCTGCCATAACCCGGTGATCCCGGGCGCGCCGTCCAAGCGCCGCAGGTGCCACGGCTGGTACAGCTCGAGTTCATAAGGCAGCGCCGGCCGCGGGCCGATCAGGCTCATTTCGCCGCGCACCACGTTGATGAGCTGGGGCAGCTCGTCGATGCTGAAGCGGCGCAGCCATCGCCCCAGCGGCGTGATTCGGCGGTCGTCAGTCATTTTAAACACGCGCTCGCCGCGATCGCGGTTCTGCGCAGCGCCCTCGCCCTGGCCGATCCAGCGGCGCACGTAGTCGCGATGCGACGAGTCGTCCGCGACCGCGCGCATGGTCCGCAGCTTGTACATGCTGAACGGCCGCCCGCGCATCCCGATGCGTGTCTGGCGAAACAGGATCGGCCCGTCGTCGAACAGGCGTATGGCGAGCGCGCTCAGCGCCAGCAAGGGCGCCGTCGCCAGCAGCAGCAGGCCGCCGACGGTCACATCGAAGGCGCGCTTGAGCGCGTAATTGAGCCCTTCGATGTTCGATCCGCGGGGGCTGATGAGCGGTACGACGCCGAACATGTCGACGCGCAGACCCCCGCGCGGCCATTTGGCCACCCACGGCATCATCCACCAGCGCAGGCGCTGCTCTTCGCACATCGCGATCACCCGTTCGTGCTGCTCGCGCGGCGCCTCGGGCAGGACGATCGCGGCTTCGAGCGAGGGATAGACCGCGGCCAGTTCGCTCAGGCGCTCGACCGGGCCAAGCACCGGGCATCCGCGATACTGATGCACGTCGCTGTCGTCGCCGAGAAAGCCTATCACCTCGTACGGCGTCATCTCGTCGAGTATCTGGTCGCACAGGTAGTGCGCGAACCGGTTACATCCGATCAGCACCAGCGGGATCGCGTTCTTGGGATTGGCGTAAAAGCGTCGGATGCACGCGCGAGTCGCCGCGCGCTCGGCGGCGACCGCGACCATGCTCAGCATGTAGGCGAGGCCGACCGTGATGCGCGAGACGCTGACGTGCGCGACGAACCCGATCAGCACCGTGAGCATCGCCGCGTACGAGCAGCCGCGCACGACGCCGATGAATTCCTTCAGTCCGCCGTTGCGCATGCGGTAGAGGTCGCACGCGCGGAACACCAGGATCCACAGGAACACCAGGCCGAGCACGTTGAAGCATAGCAGCGCCGGGTTGTTGGCCAATAGGCGCTCGTGCATCGAGTTCGACGGATCGTGCAGCATCAGCGCCGCCGCGAACGCCGCCAGCAGTGCGAGGCCGTCACAGGCCGCGAACAGCGCCTTCTGCCGTTGTAACTCGCCGGCGAACATGTCTCACTCGCCACGCTCCGGGGGGAGAGCAGAAACGGCCGGGCTTCGACGATGCTCGCCGGCGAAGATTACCGGCGGCTTGCGGGCAGCCGCGGCGACGGCTTCGGCCACCTGCCGCACCTCCGCGTCGGTCAGATGCGGATGCATCGGCAGTGACAGTTCCGTATCCGCGACCCGCTCGCTGACCGGAAAGTCCCCGGGCCGGTATCCGAGGTCGCGACAGGCGGGCTGGAGATGCAGCGGCACGGGATAGTGAATTCCGCATTCGATATTGCGGCTCAGCAGCTCCTGGCGGATCGCGTCGCGCCGGCGGCTGCGAATCGCGAACAGGTGATAGGCCGAGGCCAGGCCCTCGGGCTCGACCGGCAGGGTCAGCTCGGATCCGTCGAGCAGCTGGCGATACAGTTCGGCAATTTCGCGCCGCCGACGGTTCCAATCGGACAGCCGCTCGAGCTTGGCGCGCAGCACCGCCGCCTGGATCGCGTCGAGGCGCGAGTTGTAGCCGTAATCCTGGTGCGCATAGTGCGAGATGCGCCCGTGGTCGCGCAGTATTCTGACGCGCTCGGCGATTTCATCGTTATCGGTCACAATCGCGCCGCCGTCACCCCACGCGCCGAGGTTCTTACCCGGGTAAAAACTGAAGCATCCGGCCGCGCCCAAGGTCCCCGCGTAACGCCAGCGCTGCCCGTCGTGAAAGGACGCACCGTGCGCCTGGCAGGCGTCCTCGACGATGCGCAGTCCGAACTCGACCGCGATCTCCTGGATCTCGGGCATTGCCGCCGGCAGCCCGTACAGGTGCACCGGCACGATCGCGCGCAGGCCGTGCGGGGAGCGCCGCCGGCGCTCGGTGAGATAGCGGCGCAGCGCGTTCGGATCGATGTTGCAGGTTTCGGGGTCGATATCGACCAGCGTCGGGCGTGCGCCGGTCTGCCGGATCGCCGCCGCGGTCGCGATGAACGTCATCGGCGAGGTGATGACCTCGCTGCCCGGACCCACGCCGACCGCGAGCAGCGCCAGGCGCAGCGCATCGGTGCCCGAACCGACCGAGATCGCGTGCCGCACGCCAAGGTAGGCGGCGAATTCCTCCTCGAAAGACTTGACCTGGGCGCCGCCGATATAGCCGGCGTCCAGATGGATACGTACCAGTTCGCGCTCGACGCGCTCGCGGATCTCCGCGGTCTGCGAGACGAGGTCGTTGAATTTAATCTGCATGCGATACTCCTTTGTCGGACGATGCTTGAGGTTGTTCAGATGCGGCGTGTCCGCCCCGGGGGTCGCGCACGCGCGCCGGATTGCCCATCACCACCGCGCCCGGCGGCACGTCGCGCGTCACCACCGCGCCTGCGCCGACCAGCGCGCGCGCGCCAATCTCGACGCCGCACATGATGACGCTGCCGCTCCCGATCGACGCGCCGCGCCGCACCACCGTGCGCTCCATCAGCCAGTCCTGTTCGGTTTGCGGCGCGCCGTCCGCGGTCGTCGCCCGTGGGTTGCGGTCATTGATGAACACCACCCCGTGGCCGACGAACACTTCGTCCTCGATGGTCACGCCCGAACAGATGAAGGTGTGGCTGGAAATCTTGCAGCGCTCGCCGATCGAGGCGTCGCGTTGCACCTCGACAAAGGCGCCGACGCGGGTGTCGGCGCCGATTTCACATCCATAAAGATTGACAAACGGCGCCAGTCGCACGCCCGCGCCCAGGCGCACGTCCTCAGCCACGCAGGTGAACGGCGATTTGCCGGATAATTGTCCCATCGCGCTACGCGTGCGGAACTTCCACGGGCACCCGGCGGCCATGGTGGCGCAGTGAGATGTTGGCCGCGTGCAGCACGCTGACCACGCGTGCGCCCGACATGCCGTCGGTGCGTGGGGTTGTCGCGTTGCGGATGCAATCGGCAAAGTGCTCGCATTCGCGTTTGAGCGGCTCGGCTTCCTCGATACGCGGGATCTGGATATCCCCATAGCGATAGGAGAACTGAAAGTCGCCGAAGGTGTCGTAGTAACGTTGCACGTCCACGCCCTTGTCGTAGATGCGGATTTTCTCCTGCAGCGCGGTGTCGTCGTACACCAGCATCTTGCGCGAGCCGACCACCGTGGTGCGCCGGATCTTGTTCGGGTCGAGCCAACTGACGTGCACGAAGGCGATCACGTTGTCGGCGAAATGCATCGCCAGCAGGGCCACGTCCTCGACCCCGTCGCGGTAATGGCTCTGGCCCTGGCAGCTCACCTCTTCGGGCATGCGGCCCATGACCATCAGGATGATCGAGATGTCATGGGTGGCGAGGTCCCAGACGACGTTGACGTCGTGCTGGAACAGTCCGAGATTGGCGCGGATCGAGCTGACGTAAAACACCTCGCCCAGCTCGCCGCTCGAGATCACTTCATGCAGCTTGAGAACCGGCGCGCTGTACTCGAAGGTATGCCCGGCCATCAGCACGCTTCCGCGTCGGCGCGCCAGCCGCATCAGGTCCGAAGCCTCGGCCGGCGACATCGCGAGCGGCTTCTCGACCAGCACCGATTTGCCCGCCTCCAGCACCCGCCGCGCCATCGGGTAGTGCCGACTGACCGGGGTGGCGATGATCACGCCTTCGATATCCGGATCCTCGAGCACGTCCTCGAAGCTCAAATCGATCTCGGCGCCAGGGTACAGACCGCGCACGCGCTCGCAACGGCCGCGGTCGAGATCGCAGGCGATCACGCGCTCGGCGCATTGGAGCTGATAGAAGTTGCGCACCCAGTTGGGCCCCCAGTAGCCAAGACCCACCACCGCCACTCCGCGCAGGCGCCTGGCGGCGGCCGCATCGGCGCCGTCGCGACCGTTGATCGCAGGAATCACGAGTTCCGCCGCATTAGCAAGCTGATTCATCGTCCAAGCAGTCTCCGTATAGGTTTCGCAACCGGATCGGTCGCATCGTTGAGGATTACGCCGGCGAGCGACCGGCGCGCGGCGCGCAGCGCGCTCGCCGTGGTCGCCAGTTCCCGCCGTTCCGTATGTCCCTGGCGTACGACCATCAGGATCGGATCTTCGGAGCGGGCCAGGGGCAGCATGCGCGCGTCGAGCCGGGTGACCCCGAGGTCGACGATGACCGCGGGGTAGGTGCCGAGCAGGGCGTCGAACTCGTCGAACAGCTGCGCCTGCGAATCGGGGCTCGAAACGCAACAGGTCACCAGTTCCAGCCGCGGCCATTCGGTGGCGCGGATCTGCAGCGCGCCGTCCAGCACCAGTTCGGGCGTGCGGCGGCCGGGATGCTGAAACAGGCGATGCAGTGACGGGTGGCGCAGATGCGCATCGACCAGCATCGTGCGCAGGCCCAGGCGCTGGCTGATGTCGATGGCGATCGCGGTGGCCACGGTGGACGCGCCGTCGCCCGGCCGACATCCCGTCACCAGCAAGCGCGTGGATTTTTCGACCACCGCCACCGGCGCGAGCCGCTCGGTCAGATTGCGAATCGCGCTCGCGCGTGCCACCGCCGAGGGCACGTGCTCGAGCGTCGGCAGGGGCACCAGCGAATGGGCCGGCGCGTTGCTCGGGTTGAAGATCGAGGTTTCAGCGCGCGGCGGCTCGTCGATCTGGCGCGGCTCCTGAGGACGGGTTATCGCTTCGTAGTATTTGCTCATGGCGCGACACCAGCGAGGGGGTTGAGGCCAGGATACGGGATCGGCGGACCCGGCAAGGATGGAACGATCGCGGGACGAACGGTCTCTCCACGCATCGATGCGTGAGTCTGGAGCAGAGCGAACCCGGCCTGCGATGACCAGACATAGAGCGCGCCGAGCACGACCAGGATCAGCGCCGCAAACGCCAGCGCCGCGCGCGCGAACAGCCGCGGGCGCGGCGCCTGCGCCGGTTCCTCACGCCCCGCGGGCCGCGAGCCGAGCAGGTTATCGAACTCGTTGACGGCGGCGCGCGCCATCGCCAGCGTCACCCGCTTGCGCCCGCCGACATAGCCGAGAAGCATCGCGTTGTGGCAGAGCACATTCAGCCGCCGTGGAATGCCGCGGCCATGCCGCACCAGGTGCTGCAAGGCGGCGGGCGCGAAGACTTTCCGCGCGCTCCCGCCCCTGAGGCGCAGTCGGCAGTCGACATATTCGCGCGCCTCGGCTGTCTCCAACGGCCCCAGGAGCACGCGCGCTCCGATGCGTTGGTTGAGGCCGACCATCGCCGGGCTGCTGAGGCGATCGATCAGTTCAGGCTGCCCCACCAAAACGATCTGCAGGCGGCGCTCAGCCGCCGCATCCTGGTTGGACAGCAGCCGGAGATCCTCCAGCGTCTCGTTCTCCAGATCCTGGGCCTCGTCAATGATGATTGCGACGCGCTCGCCCGGCGCCAGCTGATTGAGCATCGCGGCGAAGCTGTCAATCATTTCCAGCCTGCTCCGCCCGCCCGGCTGCTGGAGCAGTTGCACCATGATCGCCTGCAACATCTGCTCGAATTCGAGCTTTGGATTATTGATGTAGGCGCTGCGCACGTTCGCGTAACTGCGCGCCAGGATCGCGCAGACCAGCGTGGTCTTGCCGACCCCGCTCTCGCCAACCAGCACGGTGAAGCCGGTCGGCTCATGGAGCAGGCTCCATTCCAGAACCGCCAGACCTTCGCGATGTCCCTTGCTCAGGTAGAGCGCGTTCGGCGCGGGCGTGAACTGGAACGGCGCGCCGCTGAGGCTGTAGTGCGAGTGGTACATATGCGGGGCGCTAAGCCTCGTTGCGCAGAATTGCGATCGTGGATACGCCGCTTGCCTCCTCGACTGCGGCCGCCGAGTAGAGCCGCGGATCGCTCTGTTCCTCCCAGTACGCCGCGGCTGCGCCGGCAACCATTGCCAGGGCCGCGCCGGCCAGAAAGTTCAACCAGATCACCGGGAAGATCGGCACCAGAGGCCGTGTCGCGGGCTGCGCCAGGCTTACATTGAGGATCTTGTTGAGATTGAGCCCCTGCGCCGCGCGCGCCTCTTCGCCCTTGCGCACGTATGCGAGATAAGCCTCCTTGTCCGTGGCGACCTGGCGCGACAGGCGATCGATCTCCATGCCGTTGTTGACCATTTCCGAGAGCTGCTGATGCATCGCGTCGATCTGTTGACCCACCGCGTCATGCGCTGCCTTCAACGACGCGACGCTGGTCTGGGCCTGGGCCAGGCTCTGATCTTCAGTGACCCACACCGGATTCACGTCGGTGCTGGCCTCCTGCACCTCGAGATGGTTTTCGCGGTCGAGAATGCGATGCGCGGCCGCCAGCTTGGCGTCGATTTCGGTGATGCGCTTGCTCGTCGGCTGATAGCGGCTGAGCAGCTCCGCGCGCTCGGCCTCGAGCTGCATCACCTGCGGCTTGAGCTGTTGCAGGGCCAGGTTCTGTACCGAGCGCGTCTCCTTGTTGATGCGCTCGGGTGTCGTCTTCAACTGCTGCTCGAGCGCCGCGACTCGCTGCTGGGCCGAGGCCAGCGCGGTTGCGTCGCGAGCTTCTTCGATCTGCAGATCGGAGAGCCGCGTCACCAGCGCCTGCTTTTGTCCGCTCAGGCTGGTGATTCCGGTCTTGAGCTCGAACTCGCGCAGCTTGTTTTCCGAATCTTCCAGACGCGCATTCAGCTGCTTCGCCTGCTGGTCAAAGAACTGCGCCGCCTCCGGATCGTGCGAGAGACCGGCGTGATATTCCTGGTACTGGTTGAGCAACATCGTCAGGAAGTCGTGCGCCCAGCGCGCGTCGTGCGCTCTGAAATCGACCTCGATGATGTTCGAGCGTTTAATCACCGAGACGCCGAGCCGGCGCGCCAGCTTGAGCGCCCATTGATCGCGCGCGTCGGGCGCGGGCGAGGCGTGCAGCAGGCGGTAGCCGCTGTTCGGGAGCTGCAGCGCGAGGCCCACGGTATCCTGCACGAAGCCGCTGCCGGCCACATCCTTGGGCAAAGGCAGGCCCGCGATCGCCTGTTTGATCAGGTGAATGCTGGTGAGCAACTCGACTTCGGAGTTGAGGTCCTGCTCGTTGACCGGATTGGCGATGATCGCCGGATTTTGCGAGGACTCGGTCTGCAAATCGGGCGACACCAGCAACTGCGCGCGATTGTCCTGTACCAGGATTTTGGCCGACGACTGGTACAGCGGCGGCCATAGCAGCGTGCCGATTACCACCAGGCCGAAAATGATCCCCGCGGTTTCGAGGAACGCGTTTTTGCGCCTGAACAGCAGTTCAACCCAGTAATGCAAGTCCCGCCGTATCATGCTCTGTCTCCCTGAGATGCGTTTCCCGCGCGCTGGCTCACAGCCCGGGCGTCAGCGAGAAGTAAGGCTGGACTGGCAGCAGGCCGCGGATATATTGGTCGACCCACAGATCCATGTTTGCGATTCGGCTGCGCGGCACCACCAACACGTCGTAGGGCATCAGCGACGCGTCCTCTCCGTGACCGGGATTGTCCACCGCGCTCGCCAGATCGAGCCGTTGCCCCGTTGGATGGCCGCACGCGTCGCGTCTGATCAGCACCACGCTGTCTTCGGCGGCTTCTTTGGTCACTCCTCCCGCGTCCGCCAACGCCTGCAACGCCGTCATCCCGGGCTCCAATGGAAACGCCCCCGGCTTATTCACCTGTCCCTGCACGAATACCTGCCGGCCGGGCATGTTCTTCACCGTCACCGAAGCGTCGGGTGAGCGCAGCTCGCTCAGGTACGCTTTGTCGACTGCGCCGGCGAGCTCGGCCGGCGTCATCCCGGCCGCCGCGATCGCACCCACCAGGCGCAGCGTGATCTTGCCGTCAGGACTCACCGGCACCTGATCGTTGAACTCCGGATTGAGATAGAAGTTGATCGCTAGTTGGTCGCCCGGTTGAATGCGGTAATTCTGCTGATCCGCGGCGGTCTGTATCGTGGCATCGGTCTGGCACTGCTCCGGCGAGAGGTTGGTCGCATGCTGCTCGGCTTGGACGTCGCCGCGCGCGGATGATGAGGAGGCGCAACCCGTAAGCGCGACGCTGGTGCAGAGGATGAAGGCGAGTGCGGTCGTCGTGCGCGCGCACCGGTTCCGCCGGCTTCCGATCCATGCGCTGCCGCCACTCGCATAAGCGCGGCTCATTGAACACACGCCATCGTAGCTGCTGTGCACGACCGGTGAGTTTCCCATAGCGCTCTTTCTGTCCTGTCAGCGGATGTCGTGGTTCACGAAGGCAAACCTCATGCCGTCGCGCAGAAGCGAGGAATTCTTGCCTTTTCCGCGCACTTGCGTGCCGCCTTTGTCGGATGTTCGGTAATCGTTACTCGCGCGGGAGTAACAATTGCTTTGCACTCTCACATCGTGGAGGCGCGTTTGCGTTCACGGTCAGGTATGCGCATCTGCGTTTCGGCAAACAGTATCGAGCATCACCTAATGTCGTTTTGAGCGAATGCTTGCTGCGGTCACTCTTCAACGCGGATCAAACGACACGCAGAGATTGTTAGCAGAGCGATTTGCCGGTGCGGCACGCAATGCTCGTCACGCGTCAGCAACCCACGACGCGGCGATCGCGAAATTGAATCGTCGAGCCCGCCGCCCCCGCTCGCGGGTCCGCGCAGGACAGCCAACGGCGCGACTATCGCGTTGCGGTGGGGGCCGTCGTCAGCTCATTTTTTACCTGCCTGACGCCGGAGGTTTGCCGCGCCACACGCCGCGCGGTCTCGGATTCCTGGCTCGACCGCGCTGTACCCTTGAGGGTTACGACGCCGCCGACGGTATGAACGTGGATGTCTCCGCCCTTGGTAACCTTGTTCTCGTGCAGGGCGGTCTTCACTTTCGCGGTGATCGCAGTGTCCTCAAGGGTGGTCTTGGTGCCCTCATAGGCGTGTTCGATCGCGTGCCCGGTACTGGATGCAGCATTTTCGGCGGATGAGCCCGCGCTGCGCAGCGAATTGCTCGCTGGTGGTCCGCCGCTGTTCTCTTGTGCACCGGCCAAGGGGCCGCCAACCGCCAATCCCGCCAGGGCCAACGCCGATGCGAAGATGCTAGGCCCGAAAATTCGTCTTTTCATGTTACCTCCGGGCGCGCGGAGTCGCGTCCTCTCAGCTTCCGCTGTGGAGTCGGCAACCGGAACGCCGATGCCGCGAGGCGTCGCCATCATAAGCGGTCAGCAAGAAGCGGTCAGCAAGACCGAGGCCATTCGATGCGGGGCCTGGAACGGGCGGATGAATTTCTGCACGAATGAAAATTGTTCAATGCTGAAAGGCAAAAAGGAATTTCCGTGTCTGCGTGATGACGCTCGAGTCATGCCTTCAGAATATCGAAAAAATGCGCGCTCCCAGACGTAAACCAACTTCGAGCATCTTTCGGCACAACGCTTGCTCGGGCTGATTACGTTCCGTGACACAATGCGCGGCTAAGTTTTCGTTGTTTTATGCCGCGGGATCCAACTTCGGCGGGCGGTGGAATTGTAGCGCCGCTCATCGTCTTGCTCCGGCACTGCTCAGACCGACAAGTGCCGGAGCGCCCCCGCAGCCGGATCGCCAGCGGTGAATTGAATCGGGGTGGCACGCAGGGCACCCCCGCAATCGATGCAGGGAGCACCACTATGAGCAGCAACGTCGATAAGTTGAGCAGAACAGCTGACGAGGCAGTCGGCAGCGCCGCCGGCACTGCGCGTGACGCGCTCGGCACCGCTCGTGAGGCGATGGACGCGGGATACGATAGTGCCCGCCAATACGCTAACAAGGGACTCAATTACGCCGGCGATGTTTCCGATACGCTGGCGGATTTCGTCCAGCGTCAGCCGTGGGTGGCCCTCGCAGGAGCCTTTGTCGTCGGCTATCTCGCGGCCAAGGCGCTGCGGCAGATATCCCCGTCGTAGACGATCCCCACGGGCCGAGGAGGTCAAAAATGAATGCACCCGCCGCCGGAGACCTCGAACGTGATTCGACCGTCGGTCTCGCAGACGCGCTCGAAGATAGCGCACGCCGGCGACCGCTGCGCGCGTTGGCCGTGTCCGCTGGGACAGGTTTCGTGCTCGGCGGCGGGTTGCGCAGCCGCGTGGGCCTTGCGCTGGCGCTGTTTGTCGGCCGCAGCTTCGCCGGCCCGGCATTGATGAGCATGATCGAAGCGATGACGGAGCAACATGGAGACCGACATCGAGCGTATTAGGGATGAATTGGAGGATGCGCGGCGGAGCCTCAATCGTACAGTGTCCGAGGTCAACCGCAAGTTTGAAAGCGTCGGTACCCGGCTGCAGCCCGAATACCTGGTCGAGCATCATCCGTTGCTTTCGACCTGCATCGCGGGGGCGCTGGGGTTTGCCTCGGGCAGCCGCAGTTTCGATCCGGTCGCTATAGCCGTGCTCGGCGGGCTGCTCGGCGCCGCACTCAGCGACGCCGCTAACGGCGGACCGCGCCGATATGATTCCAGACCCGGCCCGGCGTGAGTCCGCCCGCGAGCCCGCCGGCCGGGCCGCGCGAGCCGAGCCGACCTTGCTGACGCGCATGCTCGAGGACCTGGTCCGCGTCCTCCAGCTCGAACTGCGGCTGCTCGAGGCCGAGGTCGCGCGCGCGTTGTCGGCAACCGTCGATCGCACGATCGCAGCGCTGATCCTGCTTTACCTCAGCTCGCTCGCCGGCTCATTCCTGCTTGTGGCGCTCGCCTTTCTGCTGCACACCTGGCTGCCCTGGTGGTTGTGCTTCGCGCTGAGCGGCGTGGCTGCGCTGCTATGCGGAGCGATCGCATATGCCACGATTAGCGCCGCATCTTCCTCGGAATGAGAGACGGCCACAGCGAACTCTCTTGTGAACGCCGTCATTGCCGAAATCTGCGTCGGCGCGATTAGTCAATCTCCGGGCAATCGACTTACGGACACTGTTTCAAAAATATTGCAATCCCTTCAAGTCCGCAGCCGCGAATGCTTAATGCATTCGCGGCATAGAATATCGAATGATTACCAACTGCGAATTTCATATCTGACGAAATGCTCCGGCATGACCCATGCATGACTCTCCTTCCACACTTTTGTCATGAGGCAAGAACATGAAGTCGACCAGTATCGCACAACGGATTATCGCGCGCTGCGGCTGCTCGATGCTCGTGCTCTTTGCATTGGGCACGGCGACGGGTTGTTTCTCCTGTTCCTCAAGGACGACTACCACGGAACCGGGTACTGTCGGCTCGGCGCCCGCGGGGTCCAGCTCCACCACGACCACCACGACGACGCCTTAGAATCATTTCCTGTTCAGGCACGCTTCGAGGCCGGTCATCGAACCGATTGCGAGATCGAGTGAGGAGAATTGCAGATGCTGTACTGGGCGATTGTATTTCTGATTATATCGTTGGTAGCGGGCGCGTTCGGGTTTTTCGGTGTGGCAGGTACCGCCGCCGGCATTTCGCGAGTGTTGTTCTTCCTGTTTATCGTTCTTTTTCTGGTGGCGCTCATCGCCGGCAGATCTGCGGTCTGACCGGCTAGGCTTGCGCATCGCGACTCGGCGGCTGCGATACAGGCTCGCGATGCAATTGCATCGCAGGATTGTATAGTCGATGGCGCGCGATTCACCGAGCGATCAACGCCCGCGCGCGCCCGAAACACGCGCCGAGGCGGCCGCCTCCGAGCAGACGGCCTCAGCCAACGATTCCTCGGCCAACAGTCACGGCGACGGTCGCGAGCATGACCAAGGCTTCGAGCACGATCGCATTGCGCGGCCGTTTATCGCGATTATCGTTGCCAGCCTGGTTCTCTACTTCGCGAAAGATATTCTGCTGCCGCTCGCGATGGCGGGCATACTGGCGCTGGTCTGCAGCCCGATAATTGATCGTCTCGAGCGGTTCGTGGGTCGGCTGGTGAGCGCGGTGCTGGTTGTGGTCATTGCACTGACCGCGGTTGCGGCGCTCGGCTATTTTCTTACATTTGAACTCACCTCCGTCGCGGTCGAGCTGACCGCGTACTCCGACAACATAGCGAGCAAATTGTCGGCGCTGCAAAAGAAGACACCTGCGTGGCTGCAGCAGGTGGAAAACGCGACACGGGAAGTGGAGCAGCAGGTCGAACACTCGTGGAGTGGACATCGAGGCGCGAGTCGGACAGTCACTGCCGCGCCCGCGCCCTCACCCATGCGCGAGATGATAAAACCGGCATTACCGCTGCTCGCGGGCGCTGCAGAAGGCCTGCTGGTGGTGGTGCTGCTGTTTTTTCTGCTCTATGAACGCAGGGCGCTGCGCGCGCGGTTCGTCCGGCTGGCCGCGCGGGCGCGTGTGACCATCGCTGTCGAAGCGATGGACACCGCGGGCGAAATCGTCAGCCATTATCTGCTGCTGTACTCATTGCTCAACATCGGGTTTGGCGCAGCGATCGCGGTTGTCACCTGGCTGTTCGGGTTGCCGCATCCGTGGTTCTGGGGCGTGCTGGCGTTCCTGTTCCGTTTCATCCCATATGTCGGCGCCGCCGCATCGGCACTGCTGCCGACCGCCGTCGCGTTCGCCGTGTCGCCGGGGTGGGGCACCGCGTTCGAGATCCTCGGGGTCTTCGTCGCACTGGATCAGATACTGGCCCAATTCGTCGAGCCTATCGTGATCGGCCACGGCATCGGCGTGTCGGCCGTGGCGCTGCTTATATCCGCGATGTACTGGGCCTGGTTATGGGGCCCGCCCGGACTGATCCTGTCGGTGCCGATGACCGTATGCCTCAAGATCGCGGGCGATTTCATTCCGGCGTTGAACTTTTTCAGCCTGCTGCTGAGCGCCGACGATCCCAACGAAGACTACCGCGACTTCTACCGGAGCCTGCTCGAGCACGACGAGGACAGCGCGCGCGCCCTCGCGGTTCGTCACTCCCACGAGTACGGTCTGGAGAACACCTTCAACAAATTCGTGACGCCCGCGGTGTTGCTGGCGGCCGAAGAACGCGCAGGCGATCACATCAGCGAAGAGCTTGGACGGTTCGTCATCGATACGAGCCAGGCACTGGTTGTTCAGCTCGGATCCAGGCTGAGCGCAGCACCGTCCGCTTCCGCGCCGCGCGCACTCGGATTATTTCCTCCCGGCGAGCAACACACCCTGGGCCTTATCATGCTGCTTCAGTTGCTGAAGCGAAACGGAGTTGCCGCTCAGTTCCTCTCCGCGAGTTCTGAAATTGAGAAAATCAGGTCTTGCGCCAGAGATTACTCTGCGGACTTTATCTGCATTTCCTGCACCATGGAGGAAAACGTCGACAGCGCCTTGCAGATCGTTCATACGCTTCGCCGGGACCTTCCGGAAACAGCCGTAATCGCGGGCGGTCGCGCGGCGCTCGCGGCCGCGAGAAGGTTCCTCGATGCCGGCTGCCGACAGGTGTGCAGGAATCGCTCGGATGCGATCAGATGGTTTCGCCTGATGCGGCCGTCAATAATCGCCGCCTCATTGCGAAGAGCGAAGCAGCGGGGGTCTTCCAGTCCGGGCGCCGGCTCCGTTCAACGCCCGCCGGATTCGGGGAGCAATCGCCTATCCACCGGGTGAGTAATTTGCAACTGAGCGACCTGTTGTTGCGGTTCATCGCGGGAGGGGCGATTATCTCGGCCTTCGCGCTCGTGGGCGATCTGTTCAAGCCCAGGAGCTTTTCCGGGATCTTCAGCGCGGCTCCATCGCTTGCGGTGACCACCATCGGTCTCGCGCTGTTCAGGGAAGGTGCTCTGTACGCGAGTACGGAATCGCGCTCGATGATCCTGGGCGCGGCCGCGTTCTTCGTATATGCATACGTCACTTGCTATATCCTGATGCATTACAAAGTAAGCGCGCTGGTCGCATCGACCGCTTCGATCGTGATCTGGCTTGGCATCTCGATGCTGCTATGGGCCGTGTGCCTGAGGTAAGCCGTGCGGATAAGAATCAATCCTTCGAGCCTCAGGCAATCCGGTTGGCGCGAGATCGCGGTGAGATTCGCGTGCGGCGGTGTGATTACCGCGTTGATAGGTATGATTGCGCGAGAGTTCGGCCCGGTCCTGGGCGGCCTGTTTCTCGCATTTCCGTCGATTTTCCCAGCCGCATCGACCCTGGTCGAAAGACACGTCGAAAATCAGCAGCAGCGGCAAGGACAGCCCCGTGGCGGATCGCGCGCCAGGCACGTAGCGGCGCTCGACGCCGCGGGTGCGGCAATTGGCGGCGCGGGATTGTCGGCGTTCGCGATTGTCGCCTGGCAACTGTTGCCGAGCCTGAATGCGGCGGCCGCCCTGGCGCTGGCGACCGTCGCCTGGTTCGCGCTCTCAACCCTGCTGTGGTGGGCGCGCAAATACGCCTAGCATTTACATACCGCGATCCAGGCATTCGCGGCCCGGCACAAATACAATCGTGGTCAGCGCCATTACCCGGCCGCGAGAGCAGCGGGCAGGCTCAGACGACCAGGTAGTACGTGCAGAAGAATCCCTGACTGTCGGTCCAGGCGCGTTCGACGCGGCAGGCGGCCGCCGCCGCGAGCTTGCAAAACGCCTCGACTGCGTACTTGTAGCAATGCTCAGTGACAATTGACTCGCCGCGTCGCATCGGTATTTCTCGATGATCGATCCTGATGACCTGGTCGCGCACGCTCACCAGATGCATCTCGATTCTGCCCGCTTCAGAGTTGAAGATGGCGCGATGGCGAAAGGCATCCGTCTGGATCTCGGCCCCAAGCTCGCGTTTCATCCGCCGCAGAATATTCAGATTGAATGCGGCAGTCACGCCCTGCGAGTCGTTATAGGCCTGCTCCAGTATCGCGGGGGACTTCAGCAGATCGACGCCCACGATAATCGCGTCCCCCGGCCTGCTGGTTCGCGCCAGATTGGCGATGAACCGCACTGCTTCAACCGGTTCGAGATTTCCGATGGTGGAACCGGGGAAGAAGGTGACGCGTCTGCCCGGCGCGTGACGGGACGCAGGCAGCTCGAAGGGAGCCGTGTAGTCAGCGCAAAGCGGCAGCACTTCAAGCTGCGGGTAGTCGCGGGCGATAAGCGCGGCCGCGATGCGCAATTGATCGGATGCGATGTCGACGGGGATATAGGCGGCAGGGCTGTGAAGCCGATCGAGCAGGATGCGCGTTTTGGCGCTGCTGCCGCTGCCCAGCTCGACCAGGAGGCAGTGCTCGCCGCACATTGAGGCGATTTCCCCGGCGTGGCGGTTCAGGATGGCGCTTTCGACGCGCGTCGGATAATACTCCGGCAGCGTGCAAATCTGTTCGAACAGCGCCGATCCCCTCTGGTCATAGAGAAATTTCGAGGGAATGGTCTTGGGGTCGCGGCTGAGGCCCTCAATTACGGCGCTGCGGAAGCCGGTCCGTGTCGCCGCCTCGCCATCGTCTTCGGCAGGTGTCCGGTTTTTCGAGTCGAAGTTCATAGATCTCTCGCCAGGCGGATTCCCGAAAATTGCCATCGCTTTTCGGGTGCAAAGAAGTTTCGATAAGTGGCGCGGATGTGCGAACTCGGAGTGACGCACGAGCCGCCGCGCAGCACATACTGATTGCACATGAATTTGCCGTTGTACTCGCCGAGCGCGCCCGGCCCCGGTTTATAACCGGGGTAGGGCGAATAGGAGCTGGCGGTCCATTCCCAGACGTCGCCGAAGAATTGCTGCGGCCCGGCCGCGCTCTCAGCAGGCAGCGGATGCAGCGTTCCGGAATCGAGGAAATTGCCCGGCCGCGGCGCGGACTTCGCGACGATTTCCCACTCGGCTTCCGTCGGCAGCCGCGCATTCGACCACCGCGCGAACGCATCGGCTTCGAAATAACTGACATGAGCGACCGGCTCCGCCATCGCCACCGGACGCATCCCGGACAGATCGTATGACCACCAGCTTCCGTCCCGCTCCTCCCAGTACAGGGGCGCGAACCATCCTCCGGCTCGCGCCGCGTCCCAGCCCGCAGCCAGCCACAGATCGGGCCGCTCGTAACCACGGTCTTCGATAAACGCGAGGTACTCTCCATTCGTGACCAGTCGGGAGCCGATAGAGAATCTTTCAACATACTGACGATGCGCGGGAAGTTCATTGTCGAAGCAGAAATTCCCTTCGCCTTCATTGCCGATGCGGTAAATGCCGGGATCGATTTCGTGCCAGGTGATCGGCGCTGATTGGTCGCTAGCGGGTTGGCTGGCCGCCGTTGTCGCATACACCGGACGAAGCGGATTCTGGGCGAACAGATGTTTCAGGTCCGTGAGCATCAGTTCCTGATGCTGCTGCTCGTGATTGAGGCCGAGCCGGACAAGCGGCGCGAATCTGCCCGTCTTCTGGCTATCGCAATCCAATAGCAACTCTTCGACCCGGCGATCGACGGCTTGGCGATAGCCTAGCACTTCTTTCACGGTCGGCCGCGACAGCAGTCCGCGCTTGTCTCGCGGATGCATCGGCCCAACGAGGTTGTAATAGGAATTGAACAGATACGATGAAGCGCGCGCGATTTCCTGGTTGGCCGCGTGGGCGCCGACGACGAATTGTTCGAAGAACCACGTCGTGTGGGCCAGATGCCACTTCAACGGGCTCGCGTCGGGCATGGACTGAATGACGAAATCCTCGATCGCGAGGCCGTCGCAAAGTGACTCGGTAAGGCTGCGCACCTGGCGATACTCGAGCAGCAGATGTTCGTTGCGCGCGCAGCTCCCGGATGCGAGCGCCGGATGGAAGTCCTCAGTCGTGCGAAAGGGGATCATCGCGCGGTCCTCAGGCTTGATGCGGCCGGATCACACCGGCTCGAAGATGAACGTCAGCCGTCGTCGGCAATCCTCCAGGATGTCGAGAATTTCCCGGCGATCTCCGGCGCCGATGTTGAGCACTGCATATCGATAGCTGTTGCCGTCTTGGAGCTGCTGCGAAAGCTTTGTGCCTTCCTGCGCCAGAATTTCGATTCGCAAGTCGGGATAGCTCTGCTGCAGGCGCTCGATCTCATGCGCGGTGGGCACGCGCATAACCATCTGATTCTTGAACGTGCGCAGCACGCAGCTTGCCGCCGCGCGGTGGCGGCCGGCGCGACGCTGCAGGACCGGACGCACCCCGCGCGCGATACTGAGCATCGTGGCGTAACCGTTGGTGCCGTCCACTTTCTCGTACAGATCCGCAAACTGCGAGGACATCCTCGGATTGATTTCGATTATGGCGGCGCGCTCCGTTTCAGGATCGAACATGAATTCCATGTTGAACTGGCCATCGCCGTATCCGAGTTCGGCCATCACCGCTCCGGCGATTGTGGACATCCGTTGCTGCGCTTCGGCGGGCAGCGCCGAGGGATATTCGAAGCGCTGAAACGCCAACGTTCCGGGATACATGATCGAGTCCACGACACCGACGGTCACCACCTCGCCGTCATACACGTATCCATCGAGCGTGACCTGTACGCCAGAAAGCGGACGCTCGGCCAGGAGCAATGAATGTCCGACCGAGTAAGGAGTATAGCGTCGGAGGAACTCATCGAAAATGTTGAAGAATGGCAGATTACGCAGCCATTCGCGCTGGAGGCGGCGCAGCTCCGACGCATCATTGATCAGTTGAGCGCCAAGCGAAAGGTACGACTTTATCGGCTTGACGAAGGTTGGAAAGGTCAGTTGGGGAGGCAGCGCGATCTCCGGCCGCGCGTCGATCAGATAAAACTCCGGAACCGCGTCCGGGCAGGCGCGTTGTTGCGCGCGTCGCGAATGAAACTTGTGTTGACACGTCAGGCTGGCTTCCGGGCGCACTCCGCGAACTCCAATGCGATGCGCAACGATGGCGGCGAGGGCCGAGCCGGGATAATCGTCGGTGCTGGCAACGGCGGTGATTTTCTCGCCTTCGCAAAGCTCGAGCAGCGATTCGAGTTCGCGCCATGGATCCGTCAGTTCCGAGGCCGTAGGGTCACCCGCGACCATCGATTCGAGATCGTCGCTCGCATAGCCATGGTAGCGTGCAACGGATGCTCCGAGATGCTCGAGACGTCCAAGTTCCCGCCGATCGCGAGCAGTGGCGCAGACCATCAGCAGTCGTTCATCTCCATCAATGAGCATAAACGAAAGCTATCGTATCAGAAGGCGGTTGTGCGCTCTACGATTGAACAAAGGTTGGAAGATAAATCAAAGAGCATAGACGCCTTCGCATCAGGTTGCGCGCAAGAGCCATACCCTGGCGCCATAGCGTCCGTCCCGGTCAATCTACAACGCTGGGGAGGTTCGGCCAAGGCCTCGCGGATCAGTCCGCACCAGTCGGCGAAGTGAAAGGCCGAAATGTCGGTTGAGCCGAGCGCCAGTTTCAAAACTTACAATCTCGTCGCTGTGATTTTTACGCACGCGCCCGACGTTGACCTGACCGGCATCGGAAGCCTGCGGCCATCTAACGGCGAAAACCGGATGATCGCACGCAAGCGTACTGAGGCACAGGCCTTGCTGATGCCACTTATTATGAACGATCTGTCGCTGTTCTCTTGACCGGAGGGAGCGGAATGTTTCCCAAAAGCGCAGAGATACGAACGCTGGCACTGCTTTGTAGTGCGACGGAACCATGAGCGCCTGGGTCGCCAATTAAGGAGACGCGTACCGTGGACGATTATATACAACGAGTTCGCTTGAGAGCTTACCTGATCTGGGAGCGAGAGGGACGGCCGGACGGTCGAGAGGTGGAGCATTGGCTCGCAGCGGAGCGCGAGGTCGCGGAGGAGGAGGATGCCGCCGGCTTGCGGGCCGGGCGGCAGTACGATGAGGACGTCAGGCGGTTCGAGCAGAGCGGACGAGTCGAGAAGGCAGCAAAAGCGGCGCGCGAGGCGCTCGAGGGGCCTGAGCGAGACCAGCTCGAGTGGGCACAGGAAACCGCACGACGCGCGAGCAGGGGCGAAGACAAAGGAAACAGGCGCTAGTTTCGTAATCCGATGTCATAAGGCTGAGATGACTGAACCGCTGAAAAGAAAGAGAATAGCAATTCTGCCTACGGATGGGGTTGAACAATCCGAACTGACCGAGCCGCGTAAGGCCCTGGATCAGGCAGGCGCGAACACCGTAATCATCGCGCCCGGCAGGGAAACGATTCGGACAAGCCGCGGGCCGAAGGACATTCCGGCCTTCGACCGAAAGTAATCCTGTCCTTCGCAGGCGGTGAACGAAGCAGCGCCGGAGCGCATACCATCGCTTCAATCATAATCGGATCAAATGAGACCTTCGCGCCAGATGGTTTCTTCAGAAAGGAGCATTGTTCAGATGAACACAGCAAACAAGTGTCTGATTGTATCAATTTTGGCATTGGCTATTCCGACATTAGCTAGTGTGCAGGCGAGCGACCTTGGTTCTTTGCTGAACCAGGCGAACCAGATCAACAACCAGGAGGAGGATATGGCCTCGGAGTTGAAGAGCAAGGCCGGCGACAACCAGACCTTGATTACCATGGCCGAGACCATGAACGAAGACCACAAGGCCAACCAATCCGCGCTCGAAACGTTGGCTGGTCAGAAGAAAATCACTCTGAATTCGTACAAGAAGAACAGCGCCGTTCAGAAGGAACTCGACAATCTCAATGGCGCGAAATTCAATCAGGCATTCCTGACCATGAATATCCGCGACCACGAAAAGGCGCTGGAGTCGTTCCGCAAGGCCAAGGCTGAGTTTGCGCACGATCCGGACGTCCGGGTCTATATCGATCAAACCATTCCGGTCCTCGAAGCGCACCTGAAGATGGCCGAGAATCTGCATCGCGACGATCAGGCCCTGGGAAGCCGCGAGAATCGGGCCAACAACAAGGATTGACCGCCCGGCCGATATGCCGCTCGGCAGCGATGACCGGGCGGCGTCACCCGATCGAACTCGATGATGCGGGGGATCGTCCTGCGGAGCATGCCGATGACGACGAGCGACGCCGAGCAGGTAAGCGCATGCTGCCCGCGGCTTCAGACCGAGATCGCGCTGGTGCAGCCGGAACTGATCGTATGTCTCGGCGCCACAGCGGCGCAGACGTTGATTGGCCGCGCTTTCCGCGTCTCTCTGCAACGAGGACGGCTGCTGGAGTCGAAACCGGCGATGATCGCCGCCACGGAGCATCCGTCATCGATCCTGCGGGCGCCTGACGATGCGTCGCGGCTTGCCCGAGATGCTGCGATTTGTAGCCGATCTAAAATCGATCGGAGCCGCGCTGCGCGCCCGCGCGCCGTCAGGATCGGCCGCTTCCTGACGCGCGAACCGCGCCGCGGCTGAACCGGCGCGGGAGGGCGAGGCGCCTCTCGCATGTGCACGCATCCACGCGGTCATTCGGACCCGGTGTTTGAGCTTGCGGGGCGCGAGGTTCTCAAGCGCGATACCGTGGAGGTTCGGACGATGCGGTCGCTGAGTTCCGCGAGCGCCTGGCTCATGGCGGGAACCACTTCGGAACCGTCGTCCGAATCTATCGGCACGTCGATGCGCTCGCTCCCGCCCGCAATCGCGGCGGCGGGCGAACCCTCGGTCATTTCCCAATCGGCAAGCAGCTCGACCCGACGGCCGTCGTGCGCGGCGAAGGAGCGCACATTGAGATCGATGGAGCGGCAGGGGCCTGCCGGTATATAGTCGCCCGGCAGGTACACGCGTTCAGACAGCCGGTTGCGCAAGTCTTCGGCCAGCGTGCTTCGAATCATATCGTCGAGCGGCGCCGCCCAGCGATCCCGGCCGGAGATCTTCAATTCGCCGGGCCCGGACCACTCGACCAGTGAATTGCGATCCAGCCGCGGCGGCAGATTGACCCGTCCCATACGAATCGGTATTTGCGAATCGCTTACCGCCTGGGCCGCTCCGATCGGAGCGAGCGTAAAGTAGCGCGTCGGGGGACTGCTGCCGCAGCTCACGGCGAGCAATGCGAGCACCCAGGTGCATGCCCGCGTCATTGACTATCGCCGCGCCCCCGGATCAGAGCTTCCGGATGCCGATCGATGAAATCCGAAAGCTCGCGCAACGAGCGCGCCGCCGCGGTCATTTCATACAGCGCCTGCGGCACGTCGGCGGTATACGGCTGATTGGAAACCGCGGAACCCGAGGACAGCAGAGCCTGCGCGGAATTCAGCGCCGCCTGCGCTTCCGATACCGACTCGCGTGCGCTCTTTAGCGCGGCCGGAAGCTGCTCGCGCGCTTCCGTGCTGACACGCTCGAGGTTGACCGCCGATCGATTCACGCTCTCGGCTATTTGCTGAAGCGGCAGCCGGTCGATCTTTCGCTCTATGTCCTTGGCCTGCTCCAACAGATGCGATAGGTCAGGGCCCGTGGCGGTTGGAATCTCCGGCAGTTTACCCGGAATCAGCGTCGCCGCGGTCTTGGCCGGCGTCATTTCCAGCACCACCATCTGGCCGCCGATTACCGGCGGCGAAGTGGCGAGGGTGGCGCGCAGGCCTTCCGCGATCAGCCGCTCCAGCATCGTGTCCATCTGTCGGCGAGTATGATCGCTCCAGCTCGCGCCTGCGGCGAGGTGGATGCGCGAGGGCTCGAGCACCAAGGTGGCTCGGATACTAAGCCTGCCGGTCGCGGGTGAGTATTCGAGCGCGGCGTCGTTCACCGATCCGATCCGCGTGCCCATCAGTTGAACCGGCGCATAGCGTCGCAGAGAGTTGGAGACCCCGGTGAAAACGGCCTGGTACGCCACCCCTCGCTGGTCGGGAGCGTTCTCGGCGTCGTCTCGACTGTCGTAAAGTTCGAAACGACTGTAGGCCTTTGCGGCGGGCCCTGCCACGTTTTCCGGCGGGGTATCGAATGCGATCGCGCCCTGCGCCAGAGCGGCCATCGAACGAAGCTGCAACCTGGGTCCGTTGGCGCCCGTGGACAGGCTGACCGCGCCGGCGTTCCAGAATCTGGTTCCGGTGTGGACCAGCCGATCGAAGGGCGCTTTGATGACGGCGGTGATATCGAAGCTGCGATCGCGGTTCATGCGATACGAACTGACTTCTCCCGCTTTCTGGTCCAGATAGTAAATCGGCGTGGCATGCCGGATGCCGTTCATCTTCTCGCAGTGGAGCGAAAACGGGGTGCCGCGCTCTCCGAACCTGAGCACCGGCGCTTCGGTCAGCCCGGCGTAGACGCTCTGCCTGCTGCCAGGCGCCGGCTCGATCGATATATACGGCCCCGAAATGATCGTCTTTATGGAGGACAGATTCGCGAGGCTGAGGTTTCCTCCTTCGATCCAGAACCGGGTGCCCTTGCCGAGATGTCCCTTCATATCCGAGTTGAGCTCGAGGCCTACTCGGATGTGACGCAGGTCGGCTTCGAGTTTTACCCATTCGACCTGGCCCACATCCATGTTCCTGAACCTGACCTGAGTGTCGCCCGGTTTCAGGTCGGCGATCGCCGGAAAGACGACCGTCACTTTCGGTCCGCTCGAGGACCAGTTGCGGACCGCGAGCCAAATGACTATTCCGAGCGCCGCGATCGGTATGGACCATATCCAACCGGGCCATCTGCTGCGACGCTCGAGCGCGTGAGGCAGGTTCTCTTGATTATCCATTGATAGGCCCCGCACAATCCCATAGCAATCTCGGATCGAAAGCTTCGGAAGCGAGCATCGTAAGAACGACAATCGCCAGAAAAGCAGGCGTGCCGATCCCGGCGTGAAAGGACGCAAGCTGCCCGAACTGCACCATCGGTGTGAAGACCGCGATCGTGTACACGTCGATGTTCGACCAGCGGCCGAGGTCGTCAATGACCCGATAAGCCCTCGCCTTTGCAGTTAGCCGCCGCGCGGATCGGGTCTTGAGTGAGAACAGGAACCAGCTCATTCCGGCAAGCTTGGCGAGCGGTATTGCGATACTCGCGGTGAACACCAGGCATGCAAGCGGCCACAATCCCGCGTTGACCAGATCGCGCACGCCGTCGAAAATGGTGTGACTGGTGTGTACAAACGGACTGCTGAAACTGCTCATCGGATACAGATATGCGAGCGGGAGCAGCAGGAAAGCCGCAAGCGTGAGCGCCGCTGCATAGGTGGCCGCAAACGGCTTGCGCCGCCACACGCGCTGACCGCATCGCGGGCAGCGCCCACCCTCCGCCATCGCCGCTATCATCAGATCGCACACCGTGCACACGATATGATCGGCCAGAGGTGAGACCGTCGAGATCGGCGGGAGACGCTTCCATACATAACGCCGGTCGAGGCTCGCCCGCGTCATCATCGCCATGAATGCGGCTCCGATCATGCACCAGCCGCCGTCATCCACGAAGACCGGCGCGTATGGCGCGATACGGCTGTAGCCGATCGCGCAGCCGATAAGAAACACATCCGGCATCGCCCATGGGTCGAGTTTTTCCGCCCATCGAAAGCAGGGCCCAATCCAGCGTCTCTCGGAGCGAACGCGGATGGCCTCTAACGCCACAATCAGCAGTCCAAAACGAAAGAACGGCAATATCATAACCTGCAGGGCTACCACGGCCGCCGCCAACACCCAGCCTTCGTGCCACAGAAACACGATACCGTCGGGGACGCGCGTCCCGCTTTCGATGCCCGCGTAGGAGAAATGGAGCAGCGGCAACAGATTCGCCGGAAAAAGCAGGATCAAGGTGGCGGCGCCGCAGGCGAGCGCGGCGGTTATGCTGCGCCCGGTCGCGCGTTCGAGCGTGTTTCCGCAACGCCGGCACTGCAGCCGTCCAGAACTGATCGGTTTGATCAGCTGCATCGCGGAACAGTCCGGACATTCGATCAATGTCGGCTCGCCCAGATCTTCGGACGCTTCATCCGGCGGCATGAATTTTACGATTATGTACTTCGCGCCGTGCTCAGGCGCTTGCAATTGGTATCTAGCTCAGCAAACCGCGTTCGGACGCCGATTCGCACCTCAAACGATTCGATTAAACAAAACAGAAGGTTGCGGCGGCCCTTTTGAAAAAAAAGTACATTGACGGGGCAATCGCATAAATCGTGCTGACACGGAATAGTCAGGCAAACTGCCGGATGCGGTGCTTCGACCGACAGGACTCGCGGCTGGCCCAAACAATAGCGCCTCGAGCGGAAATTCCTAGCCGGTCCCGGAAGGCGACGCGCCGAAGATGGTCGTCAATTCTTCGGGCGGCGTGACCTCGAGTTGAGCATAGTTGCAATCAGCAGTGCTTTTGTCCGGGCGCCATCTCCGGAAATGCGCAGTATGGCGCAAGCGGCCGCCCTGCATGTGATCGTATGTCACTTCGACCACCAATTCCGGGCGCAGCGGTTCCCAGGACAGATCCTTGTCTCGACTCCAGCGGCTCTGGTTTTCGGGGATGCGATGCGCGCCGTACGAGGCCGAAGTTTCGGGTGCTGTCCCATTTCTCCAGGGATGATTTGTCAGGGCATTATGGCGGTAGGGAGCGAGGTGCTCGACGAGTTCGCGGCGATCGCGCCGTGTGAAGCTCGCACAGACGCCGACATGCTGCAGTGCGCCCGCATCGTCGAACAACCCGAGCAGCAATGATCCTACGCCCCTGTTCCGCTCATCCTTGTGCCAGCGAAATCCACCAACTACGCAATCGCAATCGCGCTCATGTTTGATCTTGAGCATCACGCGCCTGCCGGGCTCGTATTTGCCGGAAAGAGATTTGGCCATGATTCCGTCGAGCCCCGCGCCTTCGAAGCGCCTGAACCAGGCGGCGGCGATCGCGCGGTCGCAGGTCGCGGGTGTGATGTGGAGCGGCGGTTCAGCGGACGAAAGCAAGGACTCGAGATCTTTGCGTCGGGTAGTGAAGGGCGCCTGCCGCAAATCCAGACTGTCCCTGCACAGCAGGTCGAAAAATACCATCGACGCCGGGCTTTCGCGCGAGAGCAGCGTCACCCGTGAAGTGGCGGGATGAATACGAAGCTGCAGCGCCTCGAAATCGAGCTTGCCGTGCCTCGCGACTACGATCTCGCCGTCGAGCACGCAGCGACCGGGCAGTTGCGCCGCCAATGAATCGAGCAATTCAGGAAAGTATCGGTTGAGCGATCGCCGGCCGCGGCTCTGGATGAGGATCTCATCGCCGTCTCGAAAGACGAGGGCGCGGAAACCGTCCCATTTCGGTTCGAAAATCCAGTCCGGGCCTTGCGGGATGGTCTCGCTGCGCTTGGACAGCATCGGCAGAATCGGCGGTTTGAGCGGGAGATGCATGTGGCACAGCGTTCAAACCAAAGCGGTCGGAATTGCGCGCGCAGCGGCATCGACCGCAACGCGCGGAACAAGCAACGGCTCCGGAAATTCGAATCTAAGCCTAAACACCATGATATGCGCGCGTCCATGCACGAATCCAATCGCCTGCGCCTGCGCGACGCGAACTGCGAGCACTTATACGGGCTTTCGGTGCGCCCACCGTGCTGGACATATCGAGGCCACTGGAGCATAAGTCGGACGGGCGACGCGCGCCGGTGGCGCGCAATGCGTTTTCGACGACCGCGCGGCGCGCGCGAAGCCGGGGAACGCAGTCCAAAACCGCAAGAGGGCATCCGTCATGAAAAGCTCCAGACCCGCCGACGTGGGCTTCGATGCGAGCGGATTGGAACGGCTGGCTTCGGCGATCAAGGCCGACGTCGTGGCGCAACGCTACGATGGCGCGGTGGCGGTGGTCGCGCGGGGCGGCAGGGTCGTCATGCACGAGGCTTTCGGCTTTACCGATCGCGCGCGAGGCCGCGGCGCCCGCACCGACGACGTGTTTCTGCTGTTTTCGATCACCAAGGCGTTCACTGCGGCAGCCGCGCTGATGCAGGTCGATCGCGGATCGTTGTCGTTGACGACGAAGGTCGCCGACATCATCCCGGAGTTCGGGTGCAAGGGTAAGCAGCGCATCACCATCGCTCAACTGATGTCCCATACGGCCGGCCTTTCCGCCGGATTGCCGCCGATCCCGCTCGAGCTGATCGGCGATCAGAGCGCCATGGTCGCGGCCATCTGTCAGATGGGCGCGGAGGCGGTGCCGGGCGAAAAGGTCAGCTACAGTCCGATGGTCGCGCACGCGGTTCTCGCCGAAGTCGTGCGTCGGGTTGACGGCGGCTCGCGCAGCTTCCGCGACATTCTGGCCAATGACGTGTTCGGCCCGCTCAGCATGAACGATACTTCACTTGGCCTGCGCCCCGACCTCGCGTCGCGCCGGGTGCCGGTCGTCGTGCGCGATCGCAGCGAGGGCATGTTTCCGCCCGAGATGCTCGAGGCGTTCAATTCCATTCTCAAGGAAGACTCGGAGATTCCGGCGGCCGGCGCCTTTTCGACCGCGTCCGATCTCTTCCGCTTCACCGAGGCGCTGCGCCGGCAGGGCGACCTGGATGGAAGGCGCATTCTGTCGCCGGCGATCATTCGCCTGGCAACCAGCAATCACACCGGCACGCGCCGCAACAGCCTGTGGGATTTCGCGCTCGAGATGCGAGGCTGGGAACCGTTCCCGGCCTTTTTGGGGCTGACCTTCTTTCTGCGCGGCTCCGGCATTTTCCCGCATTGGTTCGGCAACCTCAATTCGCCGGAAACTTTCGGCGCGGTGGGGGCAGGCTCCACGGTTTTCTGGGTCGATCCGAAGCGCGACGTCACCTTCGTCTGTCTCACCGCCGGATTGATGGAGGAGACCCGCAGTGTGGATCGTTTCCAGCGGCTGTCGGATCTCGTGAGCGCGGCCGTTGTCGATTAGGCAAAGACGAACACACCCGATCACGGCGCATGATCAGACAAGCGGTGTCGCCGGTATGAATATTCGATATGCGGCGGGCCTGGTGCTGGCGGGATGGTTTCTGATTACGCCGCCGCTCCAGGCCAACGGCCGCTACGATCTCGCCGCATCATTGTCGAAATGGAAGATCGAGGGCGGTGCCGGCTCGCGTGAGCAATGCCTGCAGACGCGGGCGCTGCTGAGTGCGCGCGCCGCCAAGGAAAACAACCCGAGCGACATCGAGGCCGTTAAGAGCGCAAGATGCGTTCCGATGAATGACCCGCAGCTCGAGGGTAACTGATGCAGTTGTGCGTCGGCGCTTATCACCGGAGAAGGAAGTGAACCAGGCGGCCGCTGGAAAAAACTCCGATCCCGCCAACGCCTGCGGCAGCGCTATCTCGCGCCGGAGAATGATCCTGCGGAGCGCCATGGCGCTGGGCGGGTTAGCGATAGCGCCGATGCTTGCGCGGACGAGTGTTTGCGCGGGATCGGGCAATGCCGATGCGGGAGAGCACGTACAACTTTCGCAGCGCGATATGGACGCACTTTCGGGAGCGAGCGTTCTCTATATCGCAACGGTTCGCAAGAACGGAACTCAGAGTATGCCGGCTCCGGTGTGGTTCACGATTGCGCCAAACCATTCGATCCTGATCCAGACCCAGCCGACTACATGGAAGGCCAGGCGTATCCGACGCGGCAGTCCGGTGATCGTATGGATTGGCAGGCCGAACGGACCGGCGTTTATCGGCAAGGCCGAGATAACCGCCGATCCCGCGGTGTCGCGCCAGATCGTCGATGATTACCCCAGGCGATACCTGATGGCACGACTCGGCCTGCACAGGCCGACGCAGGAGATGTTCGACAAGGGCCGGATCCTGGCGATAGCGATCGCTGGCGTGCGCGACCTGCCCGAAGGGTTCACTTCAAAGCCGGGCACGCCCGCTCCCGGCGTCCACGGCGAGCGGCAACGGTTTTCCGGGTCGGGCGGCTAATCGATCCGTAGCAGCCGCGTGCCGGATGCCGCGCTCAATGGCAGCTATTCCGGCGATGCCGATGCTGGTGCGGGTCGCCGATGCCGGGACGCGGGGTGCACGGGAGAGCTATTACGCCACGATATACACCTCGCGCTTCGGCGGCTGATTCAGCAGCGAGCAGATGCGGCGGCTCCATTCCAGGCCTGAAATTCGTCGCTGCCGGTGAGCTTGCGAATCTCAGCCGCGAGCGTCTGCAGGTCCGGCGCGTCTTGCTCGAACACGGCATCGGCTGCCCCGAGCGAGGCAAAGTGCGTATGCAGGATTCGAGCGCCGGTCCCGCCGGCGCCTGCGACCATGTCGCGCAGCTTTCTGAGCTCCCTTTCAAATTCACCCGTCTTGCCCGGCAGGGTGTGAAAGAGAGAAGGCGTGACACATTACATGGCTGCGGTTCTCCTTTTGTTTCGAGTCCGCGCGCGGCGCAATCGTTCGCCCCTCCGTACAAGAACATGATCCGCTCCGCGATTTTTCCCAATCAAAGCAGCAGCTAACCAACGCACCGTCAATTTTAGTGGCGCCTATCGATCGCTGCGACGCTCCTGAATCTAACGAAGCAGTATGCGCCGACGAAGAACTGACCGCTCCGGTCGAAGTCAAAAAATCAAGCCAGATTGGCCGTTTTTTGAACGATAAAGGCTGGTCCGAGCTCTCTCGGGCGCGAGCGCACTTACGGTCCGCGTGCGGGCACAACAGTTGCTGATGTTGTCGGGTAGCCGGCTGAATCAATCGGTCGGTGGTGTTGGCGGGAAGGAAGAGAAGGGTGATCGAAACGGCAAAAGATCAGACGCGCCTCAGTGACGCCGATGCGGGCAATCGCAAGTCTGCTAGTTGCGGTCGCATGCTCTGAGGGCGGCTCCCGGCCTTTTGCTCGAATCGATTGCGGAGGGAATCAGGATGTCACTGCTGAGAAAGATTATCGCCACCATTTGCTCGGATAACGCACAGCCGCTGATCGTGCAACTGGCGCCTGCTACGCCCGGGCCGGATTGCTTGGCCGCGGAAGCCGCTCTGGGCAGCCGCCGGTTCAGCGAAGAAGAGAATCCAACGAGGCAGCGCCGCTATTACGTCAAAACCGGCCGCTACGTCGATCTCGAAGAAGAACTCGCCGCCTCGCAAACCGCAACTGCCGAAGCCGTGATATTCGACAAACCCGCGGTCGACCTCAAATCGCTGTTTCCCCGGCTCTCCCTGCGCTAGCAAGCACCCAACAGCTGCGCGCTTTGCACCCGGCCGGCGACCCTCAATCGACCCGTAAGGTCGCCGGCCCCTCGCCCATTGCACGCTCGAGGCACGCAATCGCAAAGGGGTGGAAACCCGTGCAGCGGTTCGCCGATTTGCATGCGCGCCGACGCTTGAGCTCGATCGCTCAGATAACGCGATGAGATGAGAACAGTTCCGAGCGCTCGCTGTCGTCGGCCGCGAGGACGGTCGTCCCAGAGTTGAGGATGATAGTCGTGCTGAGCATAAACGCGACCGTCTTCCAGTTCCGACGGATCCGGAACCCGACTTGCCCGGCGAGGGTTATCGCGATCAGGAGAGGCGCGACGGTCACAGCATGAAGGAACCAGCGTTCCCTGCGACGGCTCCAGTTCAGGGTCCGAGGGTGCGATTTCAAAACAACCGTGGGAGCAGCGAACCGACACCGACTGGGCGTTCCAGCCACTGCATTTCTCTGGATCTTCCGCAATTTCAAAACGATTCCCGAATTGGTGAATTCTTCCGCTTGATAAGCGCACGCTCCACCCCTCGCGCAGCGAGCAAATCGCACAGTGTTAGTCCAAGGTGGGCCTGCGCGCGATATGAATTAAGGCAGATTTTTCGCCTAGGTCTGCATTTCTTACAAAGAGTCCTACAGTTAACGACCCATTATGCGACTGTTAAGATGAAGCTATTCGGCATATCGTGCCTCAGAGGTTGGTATTAACATTGCTACTCGCCTATGGCCGCGAAAAACGGACTAAACCGGGCATGATGCGCGTATATTGCCAACTACTAGCAAGATAGCTGGTGATGGCGAGATTGCGGGAGAGCTGCGTTTAGAACCCTACGCGGAGACTTCCTGGCGTCAGTTATCGCAGGCTCTCCCTGGGGCGACTCTCTACCATCGCGATCGCTGGATAACGTTGCTCACGCGTGCCTATGCGTTCGCGCCCATCCTCGCGATACTTTACCAGCACAACACAGTCGTCGCGGCCGGCGTGCTCGCTCGCGCCCGGCTGTCCGGCCGCTTCATTTCACTCCCGTTTTCCGATCGCTGCCCCCCGCTGTTCCGATGGCCGGAGGCCGGCCGGGATTTGCTGCAGGCGCTGGTGGCGCAACCCCCTGCGCCCCGCGCCTACGAGATTCGCGGTATTGCCGGTCCGCCGCCATGGGAGACGGTGGAGTGCTTCGTAAGCTGGTCTCTGAATCTCGCACGGCCTCTGGCGCACATCGAGAAAACACTTTCGGCTGGTTTTCGCCGGAACCTGCGGCGTGCATCGCGGCTGCCGATCGCGATCGAGCGAGGCAGCTCGAGCGATTTGCTGCAGCGTTTTTATGCGATGCAGCTCGAAAGCCGCAGGCGCCTTGGACTTCCGCCGCAGCCTCGACATTTCTTCGAGCTCGCCCGGGAGATATTCGCTCCGTCGGGCAACTTCGAGGTGTGGGTGGCCCGCGAGCGCGGCCGCGACATGGCGAGCGCCGTGTTGTTGCGCGACGGCGACGTCGTGCATTACAAGTGGGGCGCCCGGCGAGCAACGCTGCCCTCGCTCGCCAATCATCTGCTCTTTTGGAGCGTGATCGAAGAGTTCGCCCCGCGCGCGCGAGCTCTCGATCTCGGTCGTACCGACGTCCGTAACCAGGGGCTCATGCGATTCAAAAAGGAACTTGGCGCGGGCGCGACCGCGTTGCCATCGGCCTTTTATCCAAGAGCGCCAAGGCAGATAAGCGCCGAATCCCTGACCGGCGCCTTCGCGATCGCTGCGCGAATCTGGAGACGGCTGCCGATCTTCGCGACCGAGCTGGGAGGCCGCATCCTGTATCGATTCCTGGCATGACGATTCAGATGGGGGAAAGGCGAGACCGGCGGGCGTAAATTCGCCGGGCACGAACGGCTTAAATCGGCGATGGCGATCTGCTTTCTGATCGATGCGAGTGAACAATGTGCGGCTGCCCGGTTTGCGCGACTGCGCGGCGCATCGCTCGCGCCCTGCGCAAAGCTCGACGCTTTGCCGGGTCAAATCTCGCAGCCGTCCATGATCGCGGTCGGCCTTTCGCGCCTCCAGCGACTCTCCCTCCGCCATCGCGCGCATATCGCAAATCTTGTCGGTCAGGGCGCGACCTTGTACGTGCGCGGCCTGCCCGACGGCTGCGCCACGCTGGACTTGAAGCCGTTCGCGTCAATTGCGCTGGCGATTGCTCGCGAGCGCCGCGCGATGTCGTACCGGTTCACGGCGAGTGCGATGCTGCCGGCGGCGCTCGCAGGCGAGCAGGTCTCGGGAGGGCTGTTTGAAGCATGCGCTGCCGAGGCTCTCAGTCCCTCGATCGAGCAACTGCTGATGGTACGCCATGTCGACGGTGTCGAGCGCGCCGCGATTTTCGCGCTGGGTTACGGCAGCGGATGCGCGATCTTCGACCTGCAAAGCGATGACGGCGCGGGCACCGACACTCCAATCGTCGCGCGGCTGGCCGATCGAGATACGCTCTATCGGGAGTCCGGAGCCCTGGTGGCGGCCAATCGGGTCGCGGGAATCGAGGCGGCGCGGATGCCGCCGTTCAATCTCACGATCGACGATCGTCCGGTGAACTTCGATCATTTCAATGCTGAAGCCATAGCTGCCCTGCTGCGCCGCATCGACCATCTTTGTCCCGGAGCGCATACGGACTTTGCCTGGACGCCTCGCCATACCCGCCCGTGCCGCGGCTATCTCGAGGTCGTGAAGAAGTTTCCCGCCGGTTTCGTCTGGCACGGGCTGTACCGCCATGTGGATCACCGTGCGCTGGCGCATCCGCCGGCCGAGTTGGCAAAGGGCGCGCGCACGATCGGCCGGCTCCAGCGCCGATTCGGTATCCGGTTTCAGCCGGTGATGATTTTTCCGTTCGAGCGCTCGGCGTCAAGCCAGTTTCCGCTGCTAATGCGCGCGGGTTTTACGGCTGTCGTGGGCGAGCCGCGCCGGCCGCCGCATGCGGATTCGGACCTGCCCGAATCTCTCGCGGGCTCTTTGCCCGCGCATGTCGACGCGAACTCCGGCCTGATGGTTCTATATCGCTATCAGGCGGCCGCGCTGACGCGCGAACGGATGCTGGCGATGGCGTCGCTCGGCCTGCCGATAATCGCCGTCGCCCATCCCGACGAGGTCGGATTGAAGCGCCTGTCCCGCTTCTGGGATCGCGGCGGAAACGTTGCACACTTCGACGAGGTGCTGAAGTTCGCATCGTCGAAAGCGCTGCGGGCGCGCTCGCTCGAGGACATAGCAGTCGAGGTCAGACGAGCCTGGCTGCCCGGCGTTCACGCGACCGAGGCCGTACGGGTGGCGGGCGGGTCATGATGCCCTGGCGTTGCAATCGCGAATTAACCGGCGCGCCGGCGGATCGAAAACCGCTGGATGGGCCGGGTTATGCGTACCAGGTGACGACTGTGGGCGAAGCGGTCGAGCGCGCGGTCTCGGGCGAGTGGGACGTGCCCGAGTTCCAGCGCGAGTTCGTATGGCAGCCGTCGCAGGTGTGCGATCTTGCCGATTCGCTCTGGCGCAATTACCCGATCGGCGCGCTGCTCCTGTGGCGTGACGCGAGCGGCTCCGGCGACGCAGGTTCGCAGCAATGGTGGATCGCAGACGGCCAGCAGCGGCTCACTTCGCTCTGCCTGTTGTGCGGTCGCGAACCGGCATGGCTGCGACGCAAGCCTGCCGACCATCGCAGGCGCCTGAGAGAACGATTCGACTTCGCTTTCGATGTCGGGAGCAACGGTCAGGCGGGGTTCGTCGCCGCCGGGCCTGCGGCGGCGACGCGCGATCCGCGCCTGGTTGCCGTGCGCACGCTGGCGGCGACGGATCCGGGAAGCGAGCGCGGTAGAGGCGAGTTGGCGAAGCTGGCCGAAGAACTCGCGAGGATGGAATCCTGCCGCGATTTGGAAAGCGCGGAGATTCACGATCGGCTCATCCGCGTCAGCCTCATTCGACAGCGAGAGCTGGCCGTTACCCTCGTTCGACACGAGCGCGCCCAGGTGCTCGAAATCTTCGAGCGATTGAACAGCCGCGGCATGCGCTTTCGCAGGCTGCTGCTCAAGCTGGCGATGGAAGAGATTCCGGCCGCGATCCGCGATTTGCGCTCGAGACGCTGACGCCGTCCGCGCGCTCGCGCCGATGCCCCGACATATTCGAAGATGCTGCAAATTCCCGCGTGAATTCTTCGAGCGGAACATGGCATGGAAGTTCGCGCTTCGCCGGGCGGGCGGAACGATGCTACAGATAGGCGATTCCGATCCGGATTGAGGAGCGGCCGGCTTATGGAACCGATGCGCAAGCTCGATCGATCAGTAAAGGGAAGAGCCGTGCTCGTCACCGGCGCGGCGAGCGGAATGGGGCGTGCGACCGCGCATTTGTTCGCGGCGGAAGGCGCCCGCGTAGCCCTCACCGATATCAATGAGAGCGGACTAGCGCGCGTGCTCGATGAGATAAATGCCCAAGGCGGAACGGCGCGGAGCTGGCGGCTGGATGTTTTCAACCATCAGGACATCGGACGCGTGGTGAACGAGGTGGCGCAGCATTTCGGGCGTCTCGATATCCTGATCAACAACGCCGGGTTCGCGGCGTTTCGCGCGCTCGACGCGCCCGACTACGATGAGGTGTGGGAGCGCGCAATCGGCGGCCTGCTTACCGCGCAGCAGCGGCTCGTGCGCGCCGCGCTGCCGCATCTCAGAAAATCGGACGCGCCACGCATCGTCAATATCGCATCCACCGAGGGGCTCGGCGCGACGCCGCAGGACAGTCCCTACGTCGTCGCCAAGACCGGAGTCATCGGCCTTACGCATGCGCTGGCGGTCGATCTCGGCCCCGAGGGAATCACCGTCAACTGCATCTGTCCCGGCCCGATTCGGACGGGGCTGACCGAAGACATACCGGAAGAACACAAGACCGTGTTCGCGAAGCGGCGCACCGCACTGAAGCGTTACGGTTATCCGGAGGAAGTGGCACACATCACCTTCAGTCTGTGCCTGCCGGCGGCCTCGTATATAACCGGTGCGGTAATCCCGGTCGACGGCGGATTGACTATTCGCAATGCGTAACCCTGCGGTTATTCGGCCGCCGGCGGTGGCAGTGATTATTGTGCCCTGCTAGGATTGTGCGTCTGGCGCGGGCGGCACGAACGGCGCCGCTGAACAGCGCGGACAAAGGCTGCGATGCGCGCGCGCGGCGGGTCTGCACGGGTTGAAGCGACTTCGCGCAAAGGGGGAGCGCGACATTGTCTTTGCAGGAAAACCAGTCGACGCCGGCGCCAACCGGCGCCACCCAACCTGAACGCGCCTTTCAGGTCGAGGCTCGTCTTCGCGTTTCCGCCCGCGCCATCGCCATCGCGGCGTGCGTGGTGATTCTCCTCCTCATCACGACAACCCTGTATGCCGGGTTCAACTCGATGTTGCCGCCGCTGGTCATGCTGCTCGGCATCGCGGCCGCGTGCGCGAGCCTCGTCTCGCGCGGCCGCATCAAGGTGCGCTCGCGCCGGGTTGCCATAACGCCGGACGAGGTCGGGAATTTGCCCGACGATATTCGTTTGCTGATACCCGCCGGGGCAAAGAGGGTTTACGATCTCAAGGACTTGCCGCCCAATCTTGCCGCTAACCCGGAGGTGCGCAAGCTGTTCGAACGCGCGGGTGCGCGAGGCGCGTGGGTCAAAATCGAATCGCCCGGGCACTCTTCGATTGCCGGCCTCGATGACGCGGCAGGGCAGGCGGAGAACGCGACGGGCCGCGAACCAGGAAATGTCCAGCCCGCCAAAGTCGACAAGCGAGTGACGCGGATTTCGTTCATGGTCTCGGACAAAGCCGGCGAACCCGGGATTCCAGATATCGGCTCGGACGCGATCGCCACCGCCAGTAGCGGCAACAAGATCGAACCCGCGGCATTCGGACCGTCCGTCACTTCATTTTTGAGCAAGGCGATCGCGTTCGCCGCGTGCCTCCTGATTTTCGCCGCGCTCGCGGCGGTAGCGGTGGCTTGGATATCGTTGAAGGGCGCCGCGCCCGCCCATTGAGCCATCCGCGGCAGCAACGAAGAATCGCGCCGTCCATCGAGATCAATGCGCGGTGGCGCAAGCCGGCGATTTCGTCAACCGAGTCTGGATGCGGGTTCGACCCAATCGCTGGCCAGTTTTTCCATCCAGGTGCGGATAGCGGAAGGTCTTTCCGGTACTTCGAATCCAACCGTCAGCGCGAACTCGTTCACGCCCGCGGCGCGGAAGTGCTTCAGGTCGGCCGGCGTCGCCGGTTTGTTGTAGGGTCCGATGATTATCTCCAGCTCCTCGGGATCGCGATGGTTGGCGCGCGCCAACTGATGCAACTGCTTTACCCTGGCAACGACTTCGTCAGGACGAAGACCCAGGCCGAACCAGCCGGTCCCGTAGGCGGCGGTGCGTTTCAGCGCCGCGTCACTCTCGCCGCCCACGAGTATCGGCACTCTGGCGCCGGAAACGGGTTTGGGGAAACTGCGCGCGTTCTCGATCCTGGCAAATTCTCCATTGAAAGTTACTCGGTCCTCGCTCCAGAATCGGCGCATCAGATCGATGTACTCGCGGGTTCTCCGCGCGCGCCGCTCGAACGGAACTCCGGCCGCTCTGAACTCCTCGGCCGACCATCCGATGCCGATGCCCAGGGCTACCCGTCCGCCGCTCAGCCGGTCCAGCGTCGCGATCTCCTTGGCAAGAAAAACCGGGTTACGCTCCGGAACCAGGCAGATGCCCGTCGCCAGCCGGATGCGACTGGTTACCGCGGCCGCATAGGTGAGACCAATGAACGGGTCGTTAAAATCGATATCTTTCGGAAGCGGCAGCTGGCCTTCGGGATCGTACGGATACCTGGATGACTGGCGATCGAACAGGACCACGTGCTCGGGTGCCCAGATGCCGGAGAAGCCGAGCCGCTCCGCATTCGTTGCGATTTCCCGAATTGCATCCGCGCTCGCGCCATTGCCAATCCCGATGCAGAAAAAGCTCACCTTCATCGCTTCACCCGCATTTCGTCTCGGAGGTTCTCGCGGCAGACCCGGCAGTTTGCGTTTCCGTAGCTATCACCGCGAAGCAAAAAAGAACAGGGAACGTACCCCGGCGGAAACCGTAACCGCCGAGGCGCGTATTACGGCGCGGACCGCGCGCCGAAGCTGTCTCCAATCATCCGGCTGCGCTTCGGCCGTCGTCCGGATGGCAGGCATGAAGTTGCGCCACGCTGCTGCAATGGCCCCGGTCGTGTGGTGTCTGATGCGGCCGCCGCTGCCGCATCTGAACCGTGGCCGAGGCGATGCCGACAATCCTTTGAGCAACTGGGTGACGATCCAAACCTTCCCCACCAGGAAGGAGTGCGAGAGTCGCCTGCGCGGCAGCCGCTGGAACGTCTGCGTTGCGAGTGACGATCCGCGCCTGGGGCAGGGATCGCTCAGACGAAATCATTTGAAGAGGCGGTGATCATTTGGCCCGGCAGGCGCAACGCTATCCGGGCGACGGCGCGCCTCAACGGCGCGTACTAAGCCGCTGATGGAAGCTCCGGCGGATGCGGGGAGCCCGGAAATGGCATCGAGTGCGGCTCGCCGCTGGTCTCGCCTCATTACTTAGTGCGCGCGCGGTCTGTTGTAATTCCGGCGCTGCCGCGGGACCGCGCGCGGGTGGGGAAGGCCTTCTTCCCCGCCCGCGCGCCCGCCGAGACGTGAAGCTCACAAGGTCTCGATGAAATCCACGATTTGCTGCTGCTGAGCCGGGCTCAGATTCTGAAATGCCTGGGCCGCCGCTTTTCCCTGCCCGTCATGCAATATGATCGCGGTTGGTATATCGGACGCGCGACCGTCATGCAAAAAGAACTCACGGGCCCGTATTCCCCATAGCGGCATCGTGCGCATCATGGTCGGTCCGCCGACGTCGCCCGGCGAAGCGCTGTCGTTCACTCCGTCCCCCAGGCTGCCCATATCGTGCATCAAGAAGTCGCTGTAGGGATGATACGTTACATTGGCCAGAGCCGAATTCATCGTGGTCGTCAGCGGCTGGCCGTTGATCGTGGGCGGCAGGAATGCAGCGGGGTCGGACGCAGTGGTAATCGACTCCACGTGGCAACCGGAGCAATTTATCTGCTCGAACAGCTTCTGCCCGGCCTGAGTGCCGGTATTTTGCGGCGCGCGCGGGGGAGGCTGCAAACCACGCATGAAATCAGTGAAGCGATCGATGTCAGAACGTCCGCTCGAGTCGACGGTGTCTTCGGGATCGTCGGCTACCTGCAAAGGCACTCCGAACTGAGTAACGCCCATGGCGCAGGTGGTATCGGGATTTTTATCCAGGTCGCTGGTGACGCCGATCTCGTTCAGATAAGCGTCACCGGCAAACGCCAACAGGCTGGAATGCTGGTCTTTCCAGCCGAATCTCCCGACATGCGGGACCGAGAAGGCTGACAGGGTTTTCGACGAAACTTCCGACGCGAACGGGCCGTTCTGGTTGGTCTCGACGATCATACGAATCGACCCGCGGATCGCCTTGTCCTGGCCGGCGGCGATTTGCTCAAAGGTCTCATCGGCGGTCGCCTCGACGAGGCCGTCGCCATAAATCGGCAAGGACTCGCGATGAGCAATGCAGGTGGGCGCGCCGGTCGTCCCGGTATCGTTGGCGGTGCCGGGAATGCAAATGGGCAACTTGTACGAAAAGCCCCTCGCTTCCTCGACCTGTTGACAGGCGGATGCCTGGTCATTCTGCAATCCTATTTCGCCGCCCAGCGTGGCGGCCGCCACGCCGTTGGGAAAAATCAAATTATCCAGCTGCATCATCGGGCCCTGCATGAGCATGTTATCCACGGCGAAAATTCTCACCGGCGGACCGCCGGTCGACAGCCGCTGCTCGAACAGATTCAGACCGCCGCCGCCGACCGTCGGATTGCTATGGCAGGCTGCGCACGAAGTATTGTTAAAGAGAGGGCCCAATTGACCCGCCGGCCCGGTCGGATTCTTTGCCGAATTCAGGGTTTCGATTTCCTTCATGTTTTGCTGTCCGTTGATGAAGTTGCGCAGGTCGCCTGCATTGCTGTTCATCGACGGAAGCGGTTCGCCCATTCCGGAGTACGTGGAAAAGGACGGATTCAGTCCGGATTTCAGATTTCTGAAATGAGTCTGAGCGCGCGCGGGTCCTGCATATCCGAAAAACACCACCGCCGCACAAATGAGTATTGCTTCGGGCTTGTTCATTTTGTCCCATGCCGATTTAAAGTTTGACCGCCGCCGGCAGAACTGTGCGCCTGCCTGACGAAACAGGGCGTAGGCCTTCATCCTGCTTCGTTCAGCGAACGAGCGGGAGGTGAAGGCCCTGATTACCGGCGCGCGGCAAGTCCTCGAGCTTCACCCTCCAGAGCGCTCGTCGCGCAAAGGAGGGCGTTGCCGGCCGCTGCATCGCTGATGAGCGGCCCGGCTATCGTCGCGAGGCTCGGCTAGAAAGGTGAGCCGCGTCCGCCGAAGGTATGTACCTCGATGAAGGCGAGAACGCGTCGGTCCAGGGAGCAAGCGGGGTATGCGTATTTGATGCGACTGCTTCCGCGCCTCTGCTGACTTTGCATAACTTCCCCCGAAGGTGCGGTTGCGGGACCATATACTAATGTTGATGAATTATTGCAAGAGTCGCGAAACCTCGGGGTGGTACTGCTAATCGATCTCCGCGCGCCGCTCGCCGTCAATACCAGAGGCGGGCGCCGAATGCGCAGCCGGGGTCCTTGGCTAATCCGCCGCCGCGCCGGGTGAAGCCGGCAGCGGCGCCGTATTGTCCTGTGTAAGCGAATCCGATGCGAGCGCCGAAGCCTTGCTCGCATTGCAGGGAGTAAAGCTGGCGGCCACGATTGGCTGGGATCATTATCGCGGTAAAGAAGCCAAGCGCAACCGGCAAAATCGTAAGGCTGCGTATCCTGCTGTCGCGGAGTTGCGGGAACGGCGCTCGCGGGTTTTGCGCCGCTTGAGCGCGGAGGAATCTCCAGGGAACGGTTTCGCGCTCGAGCTTTAGAAAACCGACCCCGGCCGGACCCAAATCATGTTGTTGATCTGCTTGTTCGGGTAGACCGAGGAGACCACGTTGGCTGCACGATACTTCTCGCTCTGCCCGGCAACCTGGCCCGACAGATAGATTTCAGGCCCGACCACGCGCACCTGCACGTCATCGAATCCGTTCATCTGCAGTTGGGCGTTGATGCGCTCCTCTTCCGTGAACCATTTGCCCGTCTTGGTGCGCAGGTTGTCGACGACCTGATTGACACCGGGGACGCCGCCTGCGACCTGTTCGGCCAGCGTACGGTCCTTGTCGTCGAACACGGTGCCGTAGAGAACCACAACTCCCGGCGCGACAGTATACACTTTGGCGCCGTTGAGCCGATCGTTGCCGCGCAGTGCAGCGTTCACCCGCTTCATCAGCGCCACCGCAGCATCGGCGCGCGCCAAAGATGCAGTCACCATGACCGCCAGCATGGCGACCGCGACGGCGAAACTCGGGCTAATCCTGAATTCCGGTTGGCGCATTATGCAATCCCCGAGCAGCCTGGTGTGTCGATTGAAAAACCCCGGGTCGTGCCGCGACAGCGGAGCCATATACCCCGTTGAACCTCGATTCTCTCGTTCCATTTCGGCCCGGCCGCCGACGCATGCTCATCGCGCGCAGGCAAAGCGCTCGCTCGATCTACTGACCTTGGGCGTTCCTTAACGCGGCGAGTTCATACTGCTGACGTTCGATTTCCTGCTGTTGCTGTTGAAGCTGCGCCTGCGTCTGGGCCTGTTCATTTTCTCGATTCTGCATGGCGTTGCCTATCAGCGCACCTCCGAGCAGGCCCATGCCGGCGCCGATGGCCGCGCCGGCGCCCGGATTACCGGTGATCGCGCCGATTATCGCTCCGGTCGCGGCGCCGCCCGCGGTGCCGTACATGGCGCCTTTTTCGCGCGTTGAGAGAGGCTGTCCGGAACAGGCGCACAGTAGGAAGCAGGCAGCCAGCACCAGCGATGCTTTTGCGATGCGCACGCGTACGCGGCCGCGGCCGTCGACTTCAGCTTCGCGCTTCATAACCTTCCTCATTGGTTTGGAACGGTTTGAATCTGCGGCAGTCCTGCGATGATCTTTCCATGTCCGTCGGATAGTGCCAGCCCGGGTTCGCCATCCGAGCGAAGACTCAGCTCCATCCTGTCGGCACCGCCCTGGTCAAGCAAAACCAGCGCCGGATCACCCTTGGCTGTGACTCCGAGCCCGGCGCGCGCGCGGCCCGTACCGGCATCGTAAAGCGTGAGCGCGCTCTCGCCCTTCGGCAGAGAGCCGAAGGCGGCGGTCTGCTTGCCATCCGCGCCGAAAATCCGCATTCCCGCGCGACCATCCACCCCTTCCCCGAAAACCGCAAGCTTGTGACCGCTCCTATCGAAGAACGCCAGCCCCGCACTTCCGTCTCCGGCCACGCGTAATTCGGTGCGGTCCATGCCTTCCGTGTCGTTGAGGGAGAGCGTCGCCATGCCGTCCCGGGTCACCTGCATCGCACCGCGGCGCTTGCCGTCGGCGTCCAGCATGACAAACCGCTCCGCAGTGATCGTCCTGCTGTACGTCCCCGCAGCGATCGCTGACGAGTCCCTCGGCCGTGCATGCTCGCCGAGAAAGCCACCCAGGCTTGCGCCTGCAAATATCAAAAATGCATGCAGGTAGGATCGTTTTGGGCTCATCGTTGTCCTCGCTCTAGCTTCAGAAATTCACCGTTGCGCGGTCGGGGTTAAAAGCCAAGTGGCAGCATCACCGCCCGTGTCTCCTCAAGGCGCGATCTCCATTCGCGTATTCAGGTGTTTCCTGTGCAATCCTTCCGGCGCTTCCGCCGCGCGCACCCATCTCACACAGCAGACCCTCGCGACAGCTTCAGCGCGCGATCTATCGCCGCGAACAAGGCGGTGTCGTCGATCGGCTTGAACAGGACCGTCACCGGATCGGCTTTATCGATCAGACGCTGAGTTTCGCTGTCGTTGCGACCTGTGATGAGGATGAACGGCAGGCCGCGCCCGGCTTGCACCAGAGCGTTGGCCAGTTCTATGCCGTTCATGCCCGACATATGCACATCCGCGATCAGGCATGCGTTCTTCTTCGCGGTCTCACTCGCGAACAAGTCAGCCGGATTGTCGAAGGTGCTGACGGTGAAGCCTTCGCAGCGAATCAACCTGGCGGCTGCGCGCAGGAAGGACCGGTCATCGTCTACCAGCAGCACCGTTGCATTCCTGGCAGCCGCGGCGGCTGTCGAGCGTCCGCGTGTCCGTGACGATGGTGTGGTACGCACTGCTGCATCTCCATAGGCTCCGCTCCCCAAGCATGAGCATTCTGGACAACTTCCTCTGCGCCGGTCCGCCAACGTTGACGCGCAGGCCGCTGCTATTATTCAGCTACTGAAGAGCGCCGATCCATTTCTAAAAATCGAGTCGCAGCGGATTGCGCCGGAGACAGCAAATGCACGGCCGGCGAAAGTTGCGCCACCGCGCTTGCCCGACGATCGCTTGCCAGGTTCGCTCGCGCTGGCTTTGTCCGCAATCGCAGCCGGCGGCGCGAGCGTTGCGCGCTTCAAAGCCGAAGGCTTGGTTGACATGAACGCTTTTGCCCCGCGTGGCGAAGATCGTGACGGCTCTCACGAGAAGTGTAACGCGCGCGCCCCGGATTGATAGTTGGACTTTGGTCTCATGTGCGCGCTCCGATCCCTCCGTCACGGCGACGCCCGAAATCGCCGGGAACCTTGCCTGGACTTTCACGACGCGGGCAGCGACGCCGATAGCGGTCAGCCCTGACCCTGCGCAGCGCGCCAGCAAAGACGGTTCACCGGCCATTCCGCGTTATCGCCCGTGCATATAGGACCAAAGTCCAACTAGCCACTGATTATAATCTGGTGGAAAGTTCCCGTGCTGGAGAAGTTGGTAGTTGACAGGCATGCTCGGCGTGTCTTGAGAGAACCGCAGTTCCACCTGAGATCGGAGAAAAACGAAATGGACGCTTGCCGAGTAAGACGACCAAAGGTCCCAGGCGGTGCTGTGCTGCGACGCTGTGCGCTGGTCGTTTCGCTGATCCTTCTGCCACGAAACCTCTGGGCAGGGGAGAGCGGACAGTTCCAGCAGGCTCCGATCATCGAAATCACACAGTTGTTGCCGGTAAGCGTGGTTTCCGGGCCGGGGTTCCATGTCGAACGCCTGGTGCCGACCAACGGCGCGATGGGTCGTTACACGATTGTTGCCGATCAAGCCGTATTTCATGATGACGCAGGCACCTACGAGGTTGAAAGCCTGGATCTGCTCAAAGTTCGGCTTTCCGAAATACCCGCGATCCGATCGCTTGAAGATGTGAGCAAGAGTGCGGTGTTCGCCAGGGCGCTGGCCTCCAGCGCTGAGCGGCCGGTCAAGATGGGAGTGCAAATGGTGCGCCATCCGCTGGATACCGTGACCGGCTTGCCCAGCGGGGTGGGGGAATTCTTCGGCCGCGTCGGGCTCGGCGCCGGCGAGCTGTGGTCAACCGCGACCAACTCCGCCGAAGGCGGCGGCGAGCGCGCTTCGCAAACGGCGGGCGAGACTGCGAGTATGACGCTCACCGCGCTGGGCTACGACCAGGTCCGCAGAGACCTTGCACGTAAACTCCACGTCGATCCGTACACCACTAATCCGATACTCAAGGAGAAGCTGAACAGCGTCGCGTGGGTGATGTTTTCGGCCCGCCTCGCGGTCAATACGGCAGTGAGCGTTGCCGTCCCGGGCTCGATGATAATCACCGGCGTGGAGTTCACGAATGATCTGGTCTACCAGACGCCGAAGGGAGATCTCGTTCTGCTGGTAGAAAAGAAACTGCAGGATATCGGCCTGTCGCAGTCGGAAATAGCGACCTTCAGTCATAACGAGGCGATTCCGCTGAGCGTGCAGGTCTCGGCAGTTACCGACCTGGAAAGCCTCGGTCCCATTCCCGGGCGCCGCGCCGCGGCCGTGGCGCTGGGCAGCGTGCTGACGGAATACCAAGCGCGGTTTCTGGCGACGTCGATCAAAATGCTTGCGCAATGGAGCAGGCAGAAGAGCCCGGTAACCGCCATGGCCGCCCCCAGAGCGGTGATCGCGCGCGATCAGAACAACACCGTGATTATGGCGGCGCCGGTCGATTACGTCTCGTGGACGCCCCGCATCGCCGGCTTCGCAACCGCGCCCGCTCTGCTCGCGCTGAAAAATCGCACGCTATGGATTCCGACGAAAATGACTCCGCTCGCCCGGCAACAATTGGAAACCAATGGCTGGGCAATTCGCGAAACGACGCAGCCCTAGGCGCGTCGACGCCGGCTTCGAGACTCGACGCATCGTGCCATGCGATCAAGGTCCAACATCCGGCGGCGCCGGACACGTTGTATCCACTGTGAATAACGCAGGTTTGTTTCTCCGGTGAATAACCGACCGAATAAAGAAGGAAGAAGTGCAGATTGAAATAGTGCATTGCGAGAAGAGCATAGCGATCGCCGGCCTGTGCAACCGCCGCGGTCGAGGCGACAAGCGAGAACGGTCTTTGGCCGAGACCTTGGAATCGTCATCCGTTCAAAACTTGATCGGGAGCACCGGCATCTTTGCATATTTACTCGCGGGCTCGATCAGCAACTGGTCTCGCTCGGCGCTGGCAAACAGGCCGCCAGCGCGACGGCTCCCAACTGAGACAAACGCCAGACGCCAGGAAGGAGAGCAATAATGCCTCGTTCGAGATACGGATTGTATGGGCTCTTGATGCTGACCAGTGTATTCGTCGGTCTTGGACTAGCAAGCCGAGCGCGGGCGGACGCCAGGAAGCCCAACATATTGGTTATCATGGGCGACGATGTGGGCTGGTTCAACATCGGCGCCTATAACCAGGGAATCATGTCAGGCAAGACCCCGAACCTCGACAAACTTGCGGCACAAGGCATGCGTTTCACCGACTACTACGCCGAAGCGAGCTGTACGGCGGGGCGCGCAAATTTCATCACGGGCGAATTGCCCATCCGCACAGGTCTTACCACCGTGGGTCAGGCGGGCGCCGACGTGGGTATTCCAGCGCAGGCGGTGACTCTCGCCACGGTGCTCAAGGCGCAAGGTTACGAGACGGCGCAGTTCGGCAAGAACCACCTGGGAGATCTCAACAAGTATCTTCCGTGTCTGCATGGCTTCGACGAATTCTTCGGCTATCTGTACCATCTCGATGCGATGTCGGACCCGTACTGGTTTGATTATCCGCAGAGCTGGATAGACAAAACCGGTCCGCGCAACCTCGTGCATTGCTGGGCAACGGAGACTGACGACTCGACAGTCATGCCGCGCTGGGGAAAGGTCGGCAGGCAAAAGATCGAGGACGAGGGTCCACTTGCGCCGTTTCCCGACATGAAAGACTTGCAGAACTGGCAGCAAGGGCGCAAGGCCAAGTACGACATGGAGACCTTTGACGGAGTGCTCGTCGAGCATTCCAAAGGATTCATGGACAAGGCCAAGCGCGACGGCAAGCCCTTCTTCATCTGGCATAACACGACGCGCATGCACGTCTTCACGTATCTGCCGCCGAAATACCAGGCGATGATGAACGCGACGAGCAACTACAATGTTGAAGAGGCGGGCATGGCGCAGATGGATGACTCTATCGGCGAGCTGCTCAAGCATCTCGAGGACATCGGCGAAGCGGATAACACCATCGTCATCTTCACCACAGACAACGGCGCCGAAGTGTTCACATGGCCGGACGGGGGCATGACGCCATTCCGGGCGACCAAAGGAACCGTTTTCGAAGGCGGCTTCCGTGTTCCAGCGATCATCCGCTGGCCGGGAAAAATCAAGCCTGGTTCGGTCGAGAACGGCATCTTCTCAGGGCTTGACTGGCTGCCGACGCTGGCTGACGCGGCCGGCAATCCCGAGATCGCCGAGCAATTGCTCAAAGGAGTGCGGCTGGGCGGCAGTACGTACAAAAACCATCTCGACGGCTACGATCAGATGGATGTGTTGATCGGCAAAGGACCCTCGAAGCGTCACGAGATTTTCTACTTCGGCGGCCCACACCTCGGCGCCATCCGCATAGATGATCTCAAATTTCAGTTTTTCCAACAGCCCTGGGGTTGGCCCGGCGAGAAGACCAATACCGATATGCCGACCGTCGTTAACCTGCGCCAGGATCCGTTCGAGCGAACGCCGAACCTGCGCGGGGAAAGCCTGAACAACATGGGCGGTGGATACATCAATGACTTCTACGCGCGCGAGTTCTGGCGCTTTGTGATGGTGCAGCAATACGTGCTGACGCTGGCGCAAACAGCCATCGAATTTCCGCCGATGCAGGCGCCGGCGAGCTTCAATCTCGATACGATAAAGCGGGAAATTCAGGAGAAAATCAAAGAGCATGAAGGCCAATAGACCGGGATCCGGCTGGCGCCGGGAGGCGCCAGCCGCGCTTCTCGCGACTTGAACAGAAATTCACGCGGATTATGAGCGCCCGCTGAAGGGCGGCTGAGCCTAAGTAGCAGCACCAGGGAAGGCACATCGAGCGAGGTCGGGCCGCCGCCAGTGTGATGCGAAAGAGGGAGGCGGCTCCTGCACGAAGGAGGTTCTGATATGGGATATCGCCGGCGATGGCCGGTTATCACGCGCGTGATGTATGGAAATCGGCCCACCGCATGCGCAGGTTGTGATAGATGCTTGCGTCGCGCGCCGTATTCGGGCCTCGGGGGAGAGCGTGCGAGCAGCTAGGATTCACAGGATTCTCTGGATTGCAGCAACGATTGTACTATCCGTGGCCGCGTCGGTTCGAGCCTCCGGGCTGCTCCTGTATGAAACCGGGGCGCCCGACCTCGGAACCGCGAGCGCCGGCCGCACTGCGATGGCTGCGGATGCTTCGACCGCCGCGAGCAATCCGGCGGGCATGATTTTACTCGACCAATCGGAACTGATGGTGGCGGGAGGCGCGCTGCTGCCTTTCACGAATTTCGAAGTCGCGCCGCAGACCACGACCTCGGGCGGCAGCGGCGGCAACGCCGGCGTGTTCATGCCGATCGGATCCTTGTTCTATGTCTATCGACTGTCCAATCGGCTGCGCCTCGGCATTGCGTTCTTCTCGGATTTTGGTCTTGGCGGCGACTACGGCAAACAGTGGGTGGGGCGCTATTACGTTACCGAGGAAGCCCTGCTCACCGCAAAGATCAATCCTTCGATAGCTTATAAATTGAATGAATGGCTGTCGCTTGGCGCCGGGTTCAGCTTCGCGGTCGGGCGACTCACGTTCCAGTCGAGGATTAACAATGCGTTGCCGCGGCTTCCGGACGGTCGCCTGGCGCTCGAATCCTGGGATGAAGCGTTCGGCGGCAATGCGGGAATTCTGCTGTGTCCGCTTCCGAAGCTTCGTCTCGGCTTGACCTATCAATCGCCTGAAGACTTCAAATTCGGGTTTAATCCGTTTCTCACCGGCCTTGGACCGGGCCTTAAGTTGGTCAGCCGCGTCATCGGGGGCTCGCGCGTCAATGTCCCGATAACCGAGCCGCAGCAAGGCATGGCGAGCGCTCTGTATGAAGTCTTCCCGAACTTCAGCCTTATGGGCAACGTCGGCTGGCAGAACTGGTCAGCCTTTGGAGAGTTCCCGGTTGGAATCTCGGCTAGAAATCAGCGGACGATCGAAGCCAATCTGCATTTTTCCGACACTTATCAGCTTGCGATCGGCCAGCAATATAGGTTTACCGAAAACGTCCAGTGGTCGGCGGGTTTTGCATACGACAGCGCGCCGGTATCTCAGGAGAATCGCAGCGTCGTGCTGCCGCTCGACCGCCAGCTCCGCTACGGCACGGGCATCCAGTACAAGATCAACCGACAGATGACGGCGGGCGCCGCCTGGGAATTTATGGACGCGGGCCCGGGACCGCTCAGCAACCGTCGCGGGCCATTGGCCGGCACTACTCAGGGCCACTACTCGACCAACTATCTCAATTTCGTGGCTTTCAATGTGCTTTGGAAATTTTAAGCCGAGTCTCGGCCAGCGGGATTCCTTACCAACGGGTAGCGAAGCAATGACGCAAACAAAATCATTCGGAGGTCCAGTTATGAACGCAGAAGCGGTTGCAGTCGGAAGGTTGAGAACTCTGGCGTTAGTCATGGGCGGCGCGGCTTTAGCGGTCTTGCTGAACGCCTGTGCTTCCACCAGCCAAGGCGAGGTGCAGATGCAGCAGCCGACGCCGAGCGGACAGACTGCCCCGAGCGGCGCGGCACAATTTTTGGGCAGCGATGCTTCGCTGCTGCAGCCCGGCGGTGAGGGTCAGGCGGCGTACGTATACATTAATCCGAACGTTCAGTGGAGCACTTACAAGAAGGTCCTGCTCAAGCCGGTTGAATTCTGGGACAACCCGGACACGAGCGTTTCTCCGGATGACCAGAAGATGCTTTGCTCCTACTTCTACAACTCGCTGCGACAGAATCTCGAGAAGAATTTCACCCTGGTCGATCAGCCCGGACCCGGAGTGATCACCTTCGCGGTCGCGATCATCAATGCCGAAGGAGCGACGCCGGGCCTGCGGTCCATTTCGCTCGTCGTTCCGCAGGCGCGCATCTTAAACTACGCGCAATCGCTTGCCACCGGCCATGCCGCCTTCGCAGGTTCGGCCGAAGCGGCGTTCAAGGCCACCGATTCCACAACCGGACAGTTGCTCGCGGAGTCGGTCGATCGGCGTATCGGCGGCATGGCGGTCAAAGAGGCCGCGCAGGTGCAGTGGGGCGACGCCGAAGCCGCGATGGACTACTGGTCGCAGAAGATTGCAGAGCGTGCGGTGGCGCTCGGCGCCGGCAACCCATCCGCGCCGGCGCAGAACTCGGCAAACAACTAGGATGCGTCCGCGAATAGGGCGGGAGATGGCTTCGGGACGCTGCCGGCGGCGGTTATAGTCGACGTCCGGCTGATAGGAGCTTGACCGTGGCCTGTTTCGACAGACCGCGCGCGCTGCGATGCGCCATCCTGCTTCTGATCGCCATACCGGTTTGGCTGGCGGGTTACTCGAATGCGCAGGACGCTCCTCTGCCATTGGCGCCGCAGGACCGGCAGATCATAGCCGCCAAGCTGGGTTCAGGCGTCGTAGGCGAACCAATGCCCAGCGCTCCAATCACGGATGTGGCGGCTTATTTTCCGCTTGTGGAACGCGCCGCAACTTACCAGGTCACGGCCGGTCCTCATCTGGGCGATTCTCAGACGCTCGGGCTGTCGCGGGTCCGGCGCCCAAACGGCGAGTCGGCCTGGCGCTTTCAGTTCTCCCCGTCGCTGGCCGGTTTCATTCATAGAGCTCCCGACGGTGACCTGACGATGCCGGCGGTGGGCGATCTCGGGGAAGGGGTCGTGGTCATAACCATGCCGGCAAACCCATTCATGCTAAGCGGCATGAAACCCGGCGAATCGCGAACTTATACGCAACAAGTGCGCGTCAATGCGCTGGACGATCCCGCGGACCAGAAGTATTCCGGCGTCCTGACCAGTATCTACACCTACGTGGGAACCTATCGCGTCACCGTGCCTGCGGGCAGTTACAAAGCGATCCTGTTGAGCGTCAAATGCCGGGGCAAGGTCGGCCCCGCCTATACTCATGACGAGGCATTCTATTTCTTTGCTCCCGGAGCTGGATTAGTCGCGATGATCACTCAGGAAGACGCAACCGCCTTCTGGATAATTCATATCGACACCAGCTCCGGCAAGGTGCTGAGCACCCGATGAGCTCCGAGCGCCCGCGCCTGCAGGCAAACCTGCCGGCAAGGCTGGCGCCGCTGCTCATCGCACCATTCGTACCGGGGAAGGAGATTCCGCAGGCCCGCTGCGCGTGCGGCGGCTGGGCGGTGATTCGGATCCTCGCATCAGCGGCCTTCATTTTATTGACCACGGCAACCCGAACTGGGGCTCAGAACGCCAATGGCTATGCGATCGCTGCGGAATCCGAGGAAGACCGATTAGCGCGCGAGGTCAACGATCCGACCGCGATCCTGGCGCAGCTGAAATTTCAGGACCTGTATACTCCAAGAAACTTTCAGTCGACCGCACAGACCAACACGGTGCAGCTGAGACCGGTCATTCCCATTCAGGCGTTCGCGCTATTCCCTTTTCAACAAATAATCAGACCCACCTTCCGGATAGTCACCGTGGCCACGTCGCGCGGCAGCGCGACCGACACCGAAGTCGGCGACATGACCCTGTTCGACCTGGTGGTTTCAAACTGGCCGAATCCCAGAACGACCGGATTCGGCTGGGCGATCGGCCCGACTTTTGTTTTTCCGACCGGGCGCACTCCCCAGGCTGGGAAACACGCCTGGGAGATCGGGCCGGCCGCGGCAGCCATCTACCGCGGCATTCCGCATCTGATGGTGGGATTCCTGTTCCAGAATCCCATATCGTTCGCCTACACCAACTCCTCGGCCACGCCGCAAAGCGAGATGGAGTTCCAGCCGCTGATATCGTACGCGCTCGGCGGAGGATGGTACGTCAAATCCGCCGACTCGACGTGGGACGTATACTGGCGTCGCCACAGCTCGACGAGGATTCCTGTCAGTCTCGGCGGCGGACGCGTATGGAAGACCGGAGGTCCCGAGCTCGATACGTGGGTGTCCGGCGAATGGACCGCTTACAGGCAGTACACCGGCATAACACCGATGTATACCGTGCGTTTCGGCCTGACGCTGCTGTTTCCACATTTTCAGCTTTGAACGCGAAGCTCGACGTTTCGGCAAAAGTGCGGTTGCCGGAGCGCCGCAGCCCGCGCCCAGACCGATCCGGCCGTTCGCCTCAATGACGCGCGCTTTGAACGCCGCTCAGCGGCAGCTTGAACTGCAAGGTCGCCCCGTGCTCCGGGTTGCGCGTCGCCCACAGGCGGCCGCGATGATTTTCAATGATGGATTGGACAATCGCGAGACCCATGCCCATGCCGTTGGGCTTGGTGGTAAAGAACGGTTCGAACAGCCGCGACATCATTTCCGGGGCGATGCCCTTGCCGGAATCGCGAATCGCCACACGCGCGTAGCCGGGCTCATCCTGCGCCACGCTGATTACCAACTCGCGCGTCGCATGAGGATCTTTTCTTTCGCAAATCGCTTCGAACGCGTTGACTATGAGATTCCTCAGAACCTGGATCAGGTGGGCTTTGTTGGCCATGACGCCGGGAAGCGACACCGGCAGGTCGAGATCGACTGCGATGCCTCGCTCTGCGGCGTCGGCGCGGACCATATGAGCGACATCGCGCACCAACTCGAGCAGATTAACCGGCGCCAGTTCGGTCGCCTCGCGCCGAAAAATGGAGCGGACGTTCTGAACGATTTCGACTGCGCGCGAGTTGTCCTGAATGATGTCTTCGAGGGCGATTCTCGCCTCCGCGAGGTCCGGCTTGCGCGCGTCGAGCAGGCGGCGAATGGCTTGGGCGTTGCTGCGAATTGCGCCTAGCGGTTGATTGAGCTCATGCGCGAGCGCGGCCGTCAGACCGCCCATCAGCGCGGCGCGCGAGCTCAGGTGCGCCTGTCGATACAAGCCTTGAAGCCGCTCCAGCTCTTCTTCGGTCGCCATTCGTTGACTGGTCTGTTGTTTCAGATCCTGCACCAGAAGGGCCGCACACAATGAACTCGCGGCTTGGGCTGACAGGAGCTCCAGCGAGGCCAGCTTCCCCGGCGCGAATGCCGCGGGTGAGGCGTTTTCGAGGTACAAGGCGCCGATCAAATTCCGCCGCGCAGTGAGTGGAAGGCATATGAGTGAGCGGATGTCGCGTTCCTCCGGGCGGTTCGGCTGCGCGAACTGATTTTCCGCCGAAGCGTTGTCCAGCACCACGTTCTCTTGCGTTCGCGCCACATAGCGCAGCACCGACCGAAGAATTGCCGGAAGCCTGGTCGGCGCAGACGATTTTAATATTTGGACGCCACCGTCGCGCACGGCGGCCTCGGCTTCAACCGCAAGATCCTGCCCGCGCATGGTGAAAAACAAGGCCCGCTCCGGGCGCGCGATTTCGACCGCGAACATCAACAACGTATCAGTCAGCCGATGCGCTTCATCCTCGCGCAGGATCGCGCACTGCATTCTAATGATGTCCTTCAACTCGACCGGCCCCGCGTCCTCCGAGCCTTGGCGCGCGGTCGTAGCAATGTGAGGCCGCAACGGCGCAACTTCCCTCGCATGGTTCCGGCGGTTCATTCAGCATTCTCCTTAGGTAGTGTCTGCGGTCGGATTGCCGATGAACATCTTTGATATGATTTTGTCGCTCGTGTGTCTATTACTTCCAACTCATAGTGTATTGACTTGTATCTATTGCTTTCGGAATTAGGATTTCTAAGCGCTTTGCATGTTACATCGCGCGCTTTCGATTCGCAGATGTGTCCGACCGAGCCTGATTCCGCCTACGACAGACAGCGTAAGGCTTTTAGTCTTAGGGGATTTCTGCAGTTTTAATGTAATTTTAATGAAATGAGTGCGGCGCCGTTTGAGTTTCTGCATATCGCCGCCGCTTGCTCCAGTTCGCGAACGGCGACCCGCCGCAATTGTCAAAGCATGTTCAAGTTGCCGAGATTGTGGCGAATGCGAATGCGGGAGCGGAAGCGGGTTTGCGATTGTGGCTTTAACGCAGGCTCGCGTGCACCGCCGCGGCGCCAGTGCCCAACCGCTCGGCCATCCGCGCCAGCTCGGCGAGCGAGTTGGCGGACATCTTTCTCATCACTCGAGCGCGATGAACTTTCACCGTCTTTTCCGAGATACCCAGGTCCGCGGCCGCCTGTTTGTTCAGTGAGCCATCGACGATCAAGCCGAAAATCTGCCGCTCGCGCGGCGTCAATTTCTGATATGCGCGCTTCAGAGTGATGAGCCGGTCGTACGACGCCTTGCGCGCGCGGCTGCGCTCGGCCGCGGCCGTTACGGCGCGGACCAGGGCGCCGGCGTTAACCGGCTTCAGCAGGAAATCCACTGCGCCGTTTTTCATCGCCTCGACGCTCGCCGGCACATTGCCAATGCCGGTAATGAAGACGACGGAAAGTTGTGGCTGTTCTTCGCTCAGGATCTGCTGAAGGCCGAGGCCGTCAATCTCCGGCATGCACAAATCGATTAGCACGCAGTCAACCACTGCACGAATCGAGGTGTTCAGGAAATCGCGCGGCTTCGGAAAACTCACCGCCTGAAGACCGAAGGCCGTCAGCAGGCGCGCCAGGGCGCGGCACATCGCTTCGTCGTCATCTATGATGGCAACCTTGATTGCCGCGGGACGCGCGTCACTTTCGGACCGCTCATCGAGCGCGCGCGGAATCGCTGTACTTGCGACTATTCGCATATCAGCCTCGGCTTCACGCGTTGCCCGATAGCGTGGGAGCGTCGCGGGCGGGACCAGGCAGCCGGATTTCGTGCCCATGAGGACCGTGGATTGAAGGCGCGCGTGCCTTCGTTTGGCGCATGTGTCTCGCGCACGCGCCCTCGGTGTGCGGTAGCGACCAGCCGGCGCCGCACCTGTGCCCGTAGTCGCCAATGCCCGCGAGACATCTTGCGCTGCGCGGTGTCCTCCCCGTTCTTAGCAGAAAAACCCGGTTAAGACAGATAGGTTCGGCAGCTTCACGATTTCTTCACAAACTGGGGCGCGCAGTGGGTTTCCGACAATGCGAGCGTTCAACGGTCGGAGTATCCCGGTCGCCGGAACACGAGGCCGATGGAATTTTTGACGGTTTGTCAGCGTCCGTCCGCGCAAGCCGGGCCGAGCCTGGCATAGCGCTGCGCGTATTCCGCAGCCCGCGCCTGCTCTCCCGCCTTGCCGCAGAGGTCAGCCGCCAGCGCCAGCGCCGCGCAATCGTAAGGATGAGACTTGAGCGCGCGCTCGAGGACTTCGAGCGCCGCGGGGCGCTCTCCGGATTCTTCGAGCGCGACCGCGTAGACATACGCAAAGCGCGCGTCTTCAGGATCGAGGCGCGCGGCTGCTGCCAGATGATTCATCCCTTCCGGGCGGTTCCCCTCGCGTATCAGCGAAAGCCCGAGCGCGTGCTGGAGCGATGCTTCATCCGGCGCGCGCCGGATGGCGGCCTCGAGCACCCGCCGGGCGTCGGCTTCGCGTCCGAGCTCGCGATCGAGGTCGGCCAGGTTGACCGCCGCCGGCGCGAAGTACGGATCGAGCGCGAGGGCGGTCTCGAGCTGGCTTTCGGCCGCGGCGAACGCTTTCCGGCGCTCGAACAGCGCGGCCAGGCTGCTGTGCGCTTGCGGCCGATCGGCGTTCAACTCCTGCGCGGCGATGTATTCGGCGGTCGCGTCCCGGAGAGCCGCAGGCGCGCTGCCTGAAAGGCTCGCGGCCGTAGTTCCTGCCATGGCGTCGGCCGCTTCGATCCGCACCGCGCGCACCGGATCGCGAAGAAACAACAGCGGAATCCCGGGATCGGCCCGCGTATCGGAATCCGTCAAAGCTGATGCGGCTGCGCGTCTGAGCAGCGCTGACGATTCGCCCGCCAGCTCGCGCATCCGCCCGGCGCCGAACCAGCCGCGGCCTTTGACGATCAGCGCCGCCGCGCTCGCTCGAGCGATCGCTGGCTGCGCGCGATCGTCGAGCAGCGCGGCCAGCGCGCGTGCGGCATCCGGCGCGCCGCTCGCGCCCGCGAACAAGGCCTCGGCGAACTGCTGAAATCCGTCCGTGGTGCGCGCGCCGCGCGCCGCAAGCTGCTGCGCCGCCCATTGCGCGGACTTGTCCCGATGACATTCGTTGCACGCGTTGGGCACGCCGAGCTCGACCGTCAGGTCGGGCCGGGGAATGCGGATGCTGTGATCGCGCCGCGCGTCAACCACCATGTAGGTTCGCGTCGGCATGTGACACTCGACGCAGCGCGCGCCCGACGATCCGGCAGGATGGAAGTGATGGCGCGGCGATGCGTACTTTGCCGAGGTATGGCATTGCAGGCAGACGCCGTTGCCCTGCGCGCGCAGCTTCAGGCTGTGCGGCTCGTGACAATCGCTGCAGGTGACGCCGGCATGATACATGCGACTTTGGATAAACGACCCGTACTCGTAGTCTTCGTCCTTTATCTGGCCGTCGGGAAAATACCGATCGTCGTCGAGCAGCGCGACCCGGTAGTCATCGCCGAGTGGCTGGCCGTGCACGTAGTCCTCGTGGATCTGACTGCGGCGCGAGTGGCATCGCGCGCACATCTGGATTTCGCGTTCCGACAGGCGCGGCACGTTTCGCACCACGTGCCCGCTGGCATCGTCGACATGCCAGACGACGCCGCGGCGCTCGTCGAGCGCGATCGTTAGCCCGCGCGTTGTTCCATACGAGTCCCCTCCGGCGCGCTTTGCCGCCCAGGCCAGATGATCCGAGCCCGGGCCGTGACAGGCCTCGCAGCCCACGTCGATCTCGGCGTACGTGGTCGCAAAGGTTCGCGTCGCGCTGTCGTAATGCTTGCGCAGGTTGGTCGAATGACAGTCGGCGCACATGAAGTTCCAGTTTTGGTCGATGCCGCTCCAGTGCAGCGGACCGCCCGCCTTCAGCTTCAGGCCCGGGTACAGGTGAAACCAGCGCTGGCCGCCCTCCTCGCGCGGCCGGCTGTCCCACGCGATGCCCAGCGCCTGCAGCCGGCCACCCGGCATCGCGATCAGGTATTGCTGCAGCGGCGCGACGCCGAACGTGTACCTGATCTGGAAATCATGCAGTGCGCCGTCGGGCCCGTCGGTGCGCACCATGAACTTGCCCGCCCGTTTGAAGAAGGTCGAAGCGACCGCGCCGTTGACGAAGATCGCATCTTTGAAGTTGCCGAGCACGGTTGCATCCGTCGCGGGCTGCATCGCCAGCTGATGATGCGAACCGTTCCAATGGTCGAACTCCGCGCGATGGCATCGGCCGCAAGCGCTCGAGCCGACGAAGGCGGGCGCGCCGCGCTCAGACCCGTGGAATTCGACTCGCGATCGACCCCTCCCGAAGCGCGGCTGGAGATAAATCCAGCTCAAACCCGCGAGCACGGCCACGCCCAGGATCGTCGCGGCGAATAGTTTCGCGGACGAATTCAGCGACCCGGATGAAGCGCTGTTTTGCGAAGCCGGCGGCGCGGCGGGTTCCTTCCTCGACCTGGAATTCTGCGCCCGTTTCCCCTTTGCGCGTCGCTTACCCAACAGGTCACCGCCGGTCCGCTATCGGTTCACAATTGTGGGAGTCTACGCTCGGTTTATCAACGCGTCCCCGGCCGCGGCTCGTTGACCGCGCCCGCCGGACCGGCGCCCGCGGAATTGCCCGCGTCACGAGCGATCGCCGCGCGCGAGGAGAGAGGATTTTCTGCCGGTCGAGCGATGGGCCGCCACGCCCGCCGACGAGCTTTCGCGGCGAGCCGCGCGCCCGCTCAGGCAAACCGCTGCCGCTCACCAGCCTTCGCGACGAAGCAGGCGACCACGCCGTGCGCGGTTCTCGCCCGGCGGGAATAGGGCGGCAAACGCCGTTAACGGCAGACCGGGCGGACGGAGCATGGCCGGCGCGCATATCGGGCGAGCCAACGGCGACTTCCTGGCGGAGAGGGAGGGATTCGAACCCTCGGTACCGGTTACCCAGTACGCCAGATTAGCAATCTGGTGCCTTCGACCACTCGGCCACCTCTCCGCACGCGCCGCGGTCCGCCGGCGCGGGGCTAAATCATTACGCACCTGCAGCCGCAGCCGCAACCGCGCGTCCGCAACGCCGCCGGGTCGCGAGCGGACCTCCGCGCTGATCGGGCCGCCCCGGCGCGTCCGTCGCGCGCTCATCCCCTCGACGCCCGTCGACGGGCTCGGCTCGTCTGCGCGGCGATTGCGCGTTTATCACAGCTTCCGGCCCGCCATCGCCCGCACCTTCCGGCATGGCCGCCGATCGATGCTCGCATCGCGGCGCCGGGCGGAAAGCTCCCCCCTCGCCTTAAGGGAGAAGGCGCCCCTGACCGAACGCAACGCAGCTCTGATGCGGAATTCGTGCTAGAAGATTGCCGGCGGCTCTCGGGTGCCGGGACCCGGCAGCGGATTTGGCACATTCGCCGCGAGACGGCCAGCGTGCGCATGGACAAGAAGCCGGTACAAATCGAGGCGAGCCTGATCGGCGGAAGATTGGTCGTGCGCAATTGTCCGTTCTGCGGCGGGTACCACGTTCATCTTCCCAGAATCGGTGTGCATCCGGCGCCCTGCGATCCCAAGCTGGAGTACGAATTGATCGAGCCTAGGGAGCGATAGGCACTCCCGATCGATTCGCGCCGTCGCCGCGCCGTCGCAGGTCGGCGCCGCGGCCGGCCAAGCGCATTACTCGGCGCGCCCGTTTTTATCCTGATTAAGTTTGTCGGGTCCGGGTTTGTCCGATCCCGGCGGCGCCGGCGGCTGGTCGGCCTCGGCTTCCTCGAGCTTGCGGTACAGCGTCTTGCGATCGATTTGCAGGATCGCCGCCGCTTCGCGCTTGTTGCCGTTGACCGAGCTTAGAATGGCGCGCACATATTCGCGTTCGAGACGGTCGAGGCTGAGCCGCCGATCGACGGCCTCGGCGATGGTCGAACCGGGAGACGTGCCGGTGCCGGCGACGCGCGGCGGCAGGTCCTTGAGCGCCAGGCGGCCGACGGTGCAGGTCAGCACCGCGCTCTGCATCACGTTATGCAGCTCGCGGACATTGCCCGGCCATCGGTAGCGCCGCAGACATGCGAGCGCATCGCGTTCGATCTGAGGCGGCGGCCGGCCGGCCTCGGCGCTCGCGCGGGAGAGGAAGTGGCGGATAAGCAGGGGCAGGTCCTCGGGACGCTCGCGCAGCGGCGGTACGGCGAGCGTGACGGTCGCCAGCCGATAATAGAGGTCGGTGCGGAAGCGGCCCTGGTCGAGCAGCTGTTCAAGGTCGGCGTTGGTCGCGGCCACCACGCGCACGTCGACCGGCGTCTCGGCGGTGGCGCCGATCGGGCGGACCTTCTTGTCCTCGATGACGCGCAGCAGCTTGGCCTGCAGGCCGAGCGGCATCTCGCCGATCTCGTCGAGAAAGATCGTTCCGCCGCGCGCCGCCGCGAACAGACCGACATGCGACTGGCGCGCGTCGGTGAAGGCGCCGCGTTCATGGCCGAAGAGTTCACTCTCGATCAGCGCCTCGGGCAATGCCGCGCAGTTTATCGGCACGAACGGCCCCTCGCGGCGCGCGCTTTCAAAGTGCAGCGCGCGCGCGAGCAGGTCCTTGCCGGTGCCGCTCTCGCCCGTGAGCAGCACGCTGGCGCCGCTGTCGGCGACCTGCTTGAGGGTTTCCAGCAGGGCGACCATGCGCGGATTGGTGGCGATGATGTTGGGCAGACCGTAGCTGCGCGCGAGCTCGCCGCGCAGGCGGTGCACTTCCTGGCGCAGGCTGCGGGTTTCGGCCGCGCGCGCCACCACCAGCAGCAGCTCGTCGTTGCTGAACGGCTTGGTGATGTAGTCGAAGGCGCCCAGCTTCATCGATTCGACCGCGGTCTGGATCGAGCCGAAGGCGGTGATGATGATCACGGGCAGATTGGGCGCGATGCGCTTGAGCTCGAGCAGAAGCTGATGGCCGCTGAGTCCGCTCATGCGCAAGTCCGAGATCAGAACGTCGGGCGATTCGCGCCGAACCGCGGCGAGCGCGGCGGCGCCGTCGCTCGCGCCGCTCGCCTGATAGCCGGCCGCGCGCAGCACGTCGCAGACGACCGCGGCCATCTCCTGGTCGTCGTCCACGACCAGCACCGATATCTGCCGCGGGTCGCTCATTTGGCGGCGACGCCGGCGGCGGTTGTGTTGCGGGTCAGGGCGACGCCGTCGGCATACGCGAGCGGCAGGGTGACGAAGAAACGTGCGCCGTCGGGCCCCGACTCAAAGCTCAAATCGCCGCCGTGATCGCGCATGATCGACTGGCTCACCGCCAGGCCCATCCCGGTGCCTTTGCCCGGCTCCTTCGTGGTGAAGAACGGATCGAACACGCGCGAGCGCGCCTGCGGCGGCACGCCCGGGCCGGAATCGGCGAAGGTGATTCGCGCCTGCCGGATGCCGTTGCCGGCGCTCACGTCGGCGGCGACATTGAGCGTGCCGCCGCTCGGCGCCATGGCATCGAGCGCGTTGACCGCCAGGTTGATGAACACCTGCTGCAGCTGGTCCGCGTCGCATTCGGCGACCAGCGCCCGCTCGCCGAGTTCGCGGATGATCCGCACGTGGCGGCGCGCGGCCTCGGCTTCGAGCAGGCTGAGCGAGTGCTCGACGATCGAGCGCAGCTCGCAGATGGCGCGGATCGGCTCGCGCGCGCGCGCGTAGTTGAGCAGCATGCGCACGATACCCGAGATGCGGTCGATCTGGGTGATGATGGTTTCGAGGCCCTCGGCGAGCTTGGGCGCGGGCGGCTTGCTGTGCAGCAGATATTCGGCGCGCGCCCGGATTACGCCCATCGGCGTGCCGATCTCGTGGGCCAGGCCCGAGGCCAGAGTGCCGATGGTGGCCAGACGATCGGCGTGTTGCAGCCGGCGCTCGAGCTCGAGCTCGCGGCGATGGCGCTCGAGCAAATCGGCGCCGGCGCGGATCAACTGCTGGTCCAGCCGGCGGAACTCCTCAGTCAAGAGCTCGACCTCGTCGCCCGCCGGGCCAGGCTCCGACTCATCCTCGGCGGAAAACCGGGTAACCCGGCGCGACAGTTCGCTCAGCGGTTCCGAGACATAGCGCCGAATCGCAAGCGGGATGATGATCGCAATCAGGGCCATCACCACGACCGCGGCCGCGATCGAGCCGACCGTGCGTGCGCGCAGGTCTTCGCTGATATCGGTCCAGTCCTGCGCGACCAGCAGGTAGCCGATCGGATGCCCGGTCAGCGTGACCGGCACCAGCCGACAGAACCATCGCCGGCCGCGGAGGCTGCGCTCGAACTCAGCCTTCCCCTCGATGTTGCAACGGTTGAACTCGATGCGCCCGGGCGAAAGATTGCGCGGGAAATTGACGTGCGCCAGCCACAGCCTGCCCGCGCTGTCGAACAGCGCGCTCACCGTGCCGTCGCGGCTCATGCGCCGCAGCACGTCCGCGATCTGGTCCCATTCATGCTCGCGCAGATCGTTCTCGACCGCAGGCACGAGCGCGCGGGTGCTGGCGCGGGTCTCGCGCTTGAGGTCATCGATATAGGTGCGGGTCGAGCGCTTGACGCTCCAGTAGGTATAGAAAGTCACGACGGGAGTGAGCGCCAATAACAGAACCAGCGTGAGACGCGTGCCGACCTTCACGGTCTTCATTATAGCGACATCCCGGGGCGCTAGAATGAAGCGCTCGTTCCCTCGTTGTCTGCAATCTGTCTGCCAGCGCATGAGATTGCGGGGAACCGGGCCGGAAGTAGCTGCTAAGTGCGCGAACTATCTGCGATTCGCCCGACGCGGCTTGCCCGAAGAGCGATTGTCCAGGGGTTGAGAGGGGAGAAATACCCCGCGCCCGCGAAAAATGGCCACACTTTCCGCCCGTGCAGCGGTCGTGGCAAGCCACATTTATGGCCAGCTCTCAGTCTGGTGTGTACGCGAGCGTCAGCGAGCCACCACCATCCACGCAAGGATCATCATGACCGATACGATGATGATCGTGATGGCGTTGGAGTGCCACCATCGGCGCACGCGGCGCCGATTCCTCGGATCGCTATGAATTCTACCGAGCGCAGCCAGCCATTCGGCCAGGCCTCGAAAATCGAGAACCGCTCCAATCCGGCCTGCGCGATGCGACTCGCGAAGGCCGATTGAGCGATGGAAGAGCGGCTTCATCTGTCGGTCTCACGCAGATAGACATAAATTAGCATGAATTAACGCTAAAGAACAAATTTATAGTTAAAATTGATTGTTACAAATGAAATAATATTAGATTAACTTGAAATTTCGATTCAGTTGCCATCGATCAGACCACCCGAAAATCGAATCCGATCGGCCAAGTGAGGCAAAGACGGCCTGGCTGAGTCAGCGGGATGAATGATGCGATTCCATCCGGAGCAGGCGGCGGTCACGGTCCGAATCCCGCGGCGGATGAGGCCGGCGGCTCCGCACTGCGGTACGCGCAATGCTTCGGACGGCACGAGCGTCAGACGCTGCGGTCGTCAAAAGGCTCGATTCATACGCTACAGATCGAGCCTTTCGAGGGAGCGCGCGTTGACATAGACGCCGTCGGCCGAAGTGATGCGCCGCGCGCATCCGCAACCGCGGACAGAAATCATGCTTCACCAGCGCGCGCTTGCGCGTATGCACCGCGAGATTGGCTTGTCAGCAGGCGGAACTTGTCCTGCGGCACGCCCCAATGAAGGTAGCCGCGCAGCGTGCGGATCGAGCGGTTGCAGTCCATCACCTGCTTGAGATCGCCTTCGACCCCGAACCGGTTGCGTCCGCAATGGCATCCGCCGCGATAAGTGATGACCGGATCCTCCCGCATGGCCCGCATCCGCTCGGCAAGATAGACCGGCGCTAGCATCCGACGACGGCGCGGGCAAGCTTTGCCGCGGCCGCACCCGTACGCGCCGCCGGGTGTCTCCGCTACACAGTCCGCTCGTCGATCGGATAGACTTTCCGATCCGGTGAGAAACATCGCACAAGACCGATCGCTGCGCACGCCGTGGGACAGTTTCGAACGCGAGGTGCTCGACGACCTGCGCGCCCTCATCCGCTGCGATACCACGAATCCGCCGGGCAACGAGCGAATCGCCGCTGAGCTTCTCGCCGCACGGCTCGGCGCCGAGGGCATCGCGTCGGTGGTGCTGGAAAAGGAGCCGGCGCGCGCCAATCTGATCGCGCGCATCAACGGCGCCGGCGGCGCGCCCCCGCTGATGCTTTCCTCGCATACCGACGTGGTGCCGGTCGAACCGGCGCGCTGGAGCCGGGCGCCGTTCGGCGGCGAGCTGGCCGAGGGTTGCGTGTGGGGCCGTGGCGCGATCGACATGAAGTCCAAGACCGCGATGGATCTCGGGTTGATGCTGGCGCTGATGCGCGCCGGCGTCGCGCTCAATCGCGACCTGATCTTCGCGGCGGTCGCGGATGAGGAAGCCGGCTCGGAACTCGGCGCGCATTTCCTGGTCGAGCGCCATCCCGACCTGGTGCGCGCCGGGTGGGTGCTGAACGAAGCCGGCGGCTTCACGCTGCATCTGGGCGGCCGGCGCTACTATCCCATCCAGGTGGCCGAAAAGGGCTACGTCACGGTGCGGATGACGGTCAGCGCGTCGCCCGGCCACGGCTCGATTCCACGCGCCGACAGCGCGATCGCCGCGTTGGCGGAGCTGATCGGTCGCATCAACCGGACGCCGATGCGCACGCGGGTCACGGCGCTGATGCGGCGCACCCTGGATCAGCTCGGCCTGGATGCGCAGAGCGCGCCGCCGCTGTTCCGCGCCATGATTGCGAACACCGTGGCACCGACCATTCTGCGCGCCGGCTACAAGGATAACGTCATTCCCGGCGAAGCCTCGGTCGTGCTCGACGGCCGCACACTGCCGGGAGAGACGGCCGCGAGCCTGCTTGGCGAGTTGCGCGAGATTGTCGGGCCGGAGCCGGCGCTCGAGGTTATCAAATGCGCTCCGCCAGCCGAGGGCAGCGCCGATACGCCGCTGTTCAAGCTCATCGCGCATCATGTCGAGGCGGCCGACCCCGGAGCCCGCGCGATCGCATGGATGCTGCCGGGCGCGACCGACAGCAAGTTCTACGCGCAGCTCGGCGCGACCTGCTACGGCTTTGCGCCCGTGCGGATCGGGCCTCGGATGCCCTACGGGGCGCTCTATCACGGCAACGACGAGCGCATCCCGGTGGACGGATTTTTGTGGGGGCTGCGGCTCTACGCCGAAGTGGTGCTGAATTTCCTCGGCCTGCGCCTCGAGCAGGTGTTCAACTGATCGGAACTCAATCGATCGAGTTGCCCGAGGAATCCGTGTCCATCGAGGGTGACGCAGCTCCGGGCTGCTGCCCCTCGGGCGTGAACGTGACCAGCAGGCGCGGGGGCGCGTTCAGCGGGACCACGGCGAAGCGCGAGACCGGCGTGGTGTTGACCGTGACCGTGGTCCCGCCGGCATCGTGCTGGATATCGCAATCGCGGAAGATCGACCGATCGAACACCATGTGCGCGGGCACGGTTGACGCCGGTTTGGTCTGCTTCAGATGAATTGTCAGGGTCGATGAGCCGGAGGCGTCCTGGAGCTGGTTCTCATAAGCAACCGGCCCGGTCAGATCGAAAATCACCGACAGCGGAGGGTCTGCCGAGGAGAGCCTGATGCGGCTGAGCGTCGCAGGGCCGGTGTGCGCCGCCATCTGGGCCACCGCGCCGGGCGAACCCGCCGCCGGGGCCGCCGCGCCCTCGCCGGCTACGCCCGCGCCAATCGCGCCTGCGCCGGCTCCATCGATCGCCGCGGGCGCTCCGCCGGACGCGGTTGCCGGGGCGGCGCCCGCGGGCAGCGGCGTTGCTGAGGCCATGTCTTTGGCGACGGATGCGCTGTCTGCAGGCGCCGCTGACGGTCCGGAATCGGAGGGCATCGCCGGTTGCGAAGCCGGCGGCGCCTTGAGTATCGGCAGCGGCGGATAGGCGTTGTTGTCGGCGGAGGCGAGCGTGGTCTCGTCGCCCTGGCGCACCTTCACGTCGTTATCCGTATCGCTCCATCCGCTCTCGGCCAGCACGAGATGCAGCGGATCCTCTTCGGTGTCGATCGGCTGATGCAGTTTCTTGAGTTCGTACTTGGCCTTGCTCGCGTACACGGTTCCGGGGTAGTGCAGCACGAGCGCGGTGAAGGCCTGCGCGGCCGAATATTTTTTCCCTTCTTTTTCCAGGGTGGTGCCGAGCTGATAGAGCGCCTCGTCGCCGACCGGCGTGTCCGGCCATTTCTGCATCAGTTCGGCCAGCCGCGATTCGGCGGCGCGGAAGTTCGCGCGCTTGTAGTAGAAATCGCCGATCAGGAGCTGATGGCGCGCGAGCATCTCGCGGCAGACGGCGATCTGCTGATGCGCCAGCGCGGCAAAGCCGGTCTCTGGGAAGCGCCGCTCGATAATCTCGAATTGCTGCAGCGCCGCCTCGGTGTTGCTCTGGTCCTGGTCCGGCCGGCCGATCTGATCGAAGTGCGCCATCGCCAGGTAGTACGAGGCAAGCTCGATTTGCTTGCTGGTCGGATGCATCTTCTCGAAATCGCCCAGCGACGAGATGGCCTCGGCGTAGTGCTTCAACTGGTATTGCGAGAGCCCGATCTTGAGTTCGGCGTCCTCGGCGTAGGGGCTGAATGGATACTGGTCGATGAGTTTCTGGAAGTAGATGGCCGAGCCGCGGTAGTCGTGATTGGCGAAGGCTTGCTCGCCCAGCGAATAGTAGTTCTCGCCGGTTGGGGTCTGCTGATGCACCCCGCAGGCCCACACGCCGAGCGCCAGACCCAACGCCAGTACGAAACTCAAGCGACGCATGATGGAGACTTCGGTCAGGTTAGACGCTCAGGGATGGCAAGGCAAGCCGCTGGCCGGGCGGATGCCAACAGGCCGTGCGCTAGCGAATGAGCGCGAAAGAGGCGGAAAATAACCGTTTTCCCTGCGCGAGATATTTGCGCGCGAAGCCCGAGCGCGCGGCGCCCGGCGCCGCGGCCTCGATGCGCCCAAAGCCGGCGCCCTCCAGCATCGCGAACATCTCCATCGCATAGGACTCGACGTCGGTGGCCACGTGAACCGGCGCGCCGGGCGCCAGCACGCGCCGCAGACGGTTGGCGAATCCGGGCGAGAACATCCGATGCTTGCGCTCAGACAGGGTGAGCCAGGGGTCGGGGAAATAGACGTGGCATGCGCTGAGGCTCGCGTCCGGCAGCATCAGGTTGACCAGCGTGCGCGCGTCCATCCGCGCCACGCGCACGTTGGTCAGTCCGCGGCGCGCCGCGCGCAGCGCCGCCACCCGCGCCACCGAGGCCGCCAGCTCGACCGCGAGAAAGTCGCGCTCGGGCCGCTCGGCCGCGTACTCGACGATAAAGTCGCCGCGTCCCGCGCCGAGTTCGGCCTCCAGCGGCGCGCGCCGTCCGAACAGGCGCTCGGGATCGATCGCGTAGAGCGGCCCCTGTTCGGCGACCAGGACACGGTGGGCGAGGTCGCGATGCTCGGGGTCGCGCCACATCCGCGCCGCCTTGCGCAGCCGTGCCATCGCTATCTCAGCGCGCCGCGCGCGCGGGCGCGGCGCGCGGCTCAGTCGGTGCGCGCAAGGAAATCCTTGACCCGCTGCACCAGCGGGGCGAGGTCGGTGTTGTCCACCAGCGCGCTCGCCATGCGCACCGGGTCGCCGAAGAAGAAGCGCTCGTACAGCACCTGGCGGCCGGCGAACGAGCTGCCCGCGACGTCCCAGGCCAGCCGGTAAAGCGCCACGCGCTCGCGCGCGCCGGCGTCGGCCTGTCCGTAGTAGCGCTCGATCGCGGGCGCGATCGGGCTTTTGAAGTCGCGCTCGGACGGCGTCGCCATCAGGCTCGAGGAACTGTTGAGCTGGATAATCTCGGAGAGCCGCGGGTAGAGCCTGGGAAACAGATTGCGCGCGGCGTCGAGCGGCGGGCGCGCGGGCAGAAACTGGCCCCACTTGTCGGGCGCGGCATCGGCCTCCGCCGCGCGCAGGCACGCGCGCATCAGTTCGGTGGTGACGATCATCTCGGCCAGGCGCTCGCGCACGTGCGGCAGGCTCATCGCGTCGCTGACCTGGGCGATGCGAGTCGCCAGGCCCAGCATGAATTCGCTCTTGACCGCGTCTTTGACCACCACCTGGTGCATCATGTTGACCACGGCGCCGGTTGCGGCATAGAGCGCGTTGCATCGCGCCATGTCCCCGCGCACGAAGACGCGCTCCCACGGCACGAGCACGTTCTCGAAGATGACCACGCAGTCCATCTCCTCGAAGCGCGAGGCGAGCGGATGGTCGAAGTGCGAGCGTTCGGCCTCCAACGGGTCGCGGCACAGAAATTTGAGCCCCGGCGCGTTGCAGGCGACGGCGAACGCAAGCGCAAAGGGCTTCTGGCTCGGGTCCTCCTTGAGCACGGTTGACGGGAACACGAGCAGCTCCTCGGACGCGGGCGCCAGGGTCGCGAGCATGCGTGCGCCGCTGACGATTATGCCGTCGCGGGTTTCCTCGACCAGGCGCAGGGCAAGCTCGGCGTCGGTCTGCCCGGCCCATCCGGCGGCCCGGCTGGCGCGCGGGTTGAGCAGCGTATGGGTGGCGCACCAGTCGTTGCGCCGGGCCTCGCGGTAGTACGCGACGATGTTGTCGCCGAAGCGCTTTTCGGCCGCGCCGAAAAAATCCCGCGCCGCCGCCATCGCGGCGATGCTCGCGTTGAGATAGTCGGGCGTGCGCCCGAGCATCCCGCCGCTGTATTCTGCCCATCGGCGCATCATCGCGCCGCGCTTGCGCACTTCGTCGCCGCTTTGCGGTTGAATGAAGGAGAGGCCCGCGCGCTCGCCGCCCTCGATGCGATAGGTCATGGCCTCGGGATGCTCGATCTGCATGTCGTAGAGCGAGGCGATCGAGCGGGCGACCGGTCGGAGCGCGGGATGGCTGGTCGGATCGGCGACGCGTTCGCCGCCGAGCCAGATTTCAGCCTTGAGCCTGCGCAGGGCGCTTAGGTAGTTGTTGCCCGAACGCGCGCCCATCAGAGGATCTCCTGCAGTTGCGGCAGCCGCTTGCGCAACCGCTCGGCGGCATCCGCGGGCGCCATGTACGGCGGCCGCGCCGGTCCCATATCGATGCCGGTCGCGACCGAGGCGGTGACTTTGGTCACGCCGAGATGGCCGAGCGCTTCTTCGCCGCCGCGCGGAAAGCATCGATTGAGCCGGCGCTGAATCTCCTGCGCGCGCATGATGTCGCCCGCGCGGAAGGCCTTGAGCAGCGCGGCCGAGGCCGGCACGGCGAAGATGTTGATAAAGCCGCCCGCGGCGCCCAGCAGCAGCCCGCTCAGCAGCGCGCGGAAGGTGTTGTAGATTTCAATCCGCCCGCCGATCTGGTCGTAGAGCTCCTCGAGATGCTGCAGATCGGTGAGCACCTCCTTCATCGCGACCACGCCGGAAATTGCCGCGAGCCGGGCGGCGAATTTCGGACTGATGTTGAACTTGCTCAGCGCCGGGTTGTGGTACACGACCACCGGCAGGTCGCCGGACTCGGCGATCATGCGGTAATGGCGCTCGACCTCGGCCTCGCCGCAGCGCCAATAGTAGGGCGGGATCACCTGCTGCGCATCGTAACCCATTTTCGCGGCGGCCCTGGCGAAGCGCAGCGCCTCGAGCGTGGTCGCGCCCGAGGTCATCGCGGTCGCCGGCACGCCCGGTTGCCGGCGGGTCTCTTCCAGCGTGACCTCGAAGGCGCGCAGACGCTCGGCTTCGCTCAGATGGAGGAACTCGCCGATGCTTGGCGTCGCGACGATGCCGTCGGCGCCGTTGGCGAGCGCCCATCGCACCTCTTTGCGCAGCGCCTCTTCGTCAAGCGTGTAGTCGGCCTTAAACGGCGTCACCAACATCGCGTGGATGCCGTGTACGAGTTGCATTCACTTCGCTCCTGCGGCCGGGGACGCGTGCGCGGCACGATGCGGAGCGCCGGTCGCTCGGTCGAAGTAGAAAATTGCCTGGCCGGTTCCGAGCGCCGCCTCGTAGCGCCCGAATTGTTCGCCGCGCCAGCCCCATTCGGCGCCGCCCAACGCTCCCGCCATCATCAGGTAATGTGAAAAGCGGCCTTCGGGCGCGCATTCCGCGCGATACTCGGGCGCGGCGCGCAGCACCTCGTCGTGGCGTCCCGCGCGGAACCATTCCATCAGCTTTTCGTCGAACAGCCGATTGCCGAGCGTGGTGATATCGTCGGGCGAGGCCGAAGCGTGAGCGAGCACCTGGTCGTAGTCCCAGAAGCGATGCGACATGCCGCCGGCCGCGACCAGCACAACGCGCCGGTTCGAGCCGCGGACGGCCGCGCCCATCGCGGCCCCGAACGCGAGATCGTTGGGAATCCGCGCCGTTTGGCATACGCCCATCGACAGCACGCGCCGGCGCCCGCCCGGATTGAAATAGTGCATCACGTTGAGCGTCGGGTAGTGCAGCGGCAGGGTGGGGTAGGCGGCCGCGATGGCGCGCAGGCCGTCGGCGCGCGCCGACTCGACGATGCTTGCCGCCAGCTCGGGATCGCCCGAATAATCGTAATTGTACTCGTGGATCATCTGCGGCAGTTCTTCCGACGTGTACGTGCCGCGCAGCCGTTGCTGGGCGTTGAGCACGTACTCGAGCGTGGTGAACCAGTGCGTATCGATGAGCACGAAGGTGTCGAACTCGAGCGCGTGCAGGCGTTCGCGCTCAAGCCGCTCCATCGCGTCGTAGAAGGTGGTCACGTTCTTGCCCATGTAGGCGCGGCGCGCTTCGGGATCGTGGATCATCAGGCGCGGCACATGGGTGGTGAAAATCGCGGCTATAATCTCGCCCATCGCAACCTCCGGTGACGCGGCCGGCGCGGCGCCGTCTCAGCCCTCCGCCGCCGGATAGGTGAGGCAGACCAGCTTGGGTTCGGTCCAGAACTCGAGACTGTAGCGTCCGCCCTGGCGGCCCAATCCGCTTTGACCCGAGCCGCCGAAAGGCGTGCGCAGGTCGCGCAGAAAGAAGCTGTTGAGCCATATCATGCCGGTGCGGATGTGCGCGGCGACGCGCAACGCGCGTTCCACGTCGCGCGTCCAGATATAGGCGGCGAGGCCGAAGCGGCTGCTGTTGGCCAGCGCGGTCGCTTCCTCCTCGTCGGCGAAGCGCTGGATGCTCAGCACCGGGCCGAAGATCTCCTCGCATACGACACGGTCGTCGGGGCGCAGGCGATCCAGGATGGTCGGCAGATAGTAGTAGCCCGGCCGCGGACGGTCCGGAATCGCGCCGCCGGCGAGCAGCTCGGCGCCGCTCGCCACGGCGGCCTGCACGAAGGAATCGACGCGCGTGCGATGCGCGGACGAGATCAGCGGCCCGTACTCGGTTGCCTCGTCGAGCGGATCGCCGATTTTGAGCCTGCCGATCTCTTGCAGGATGAGCGCGATGAATTCGTCCGCCACGCGCCGCTCGACCAGCAGGCGCGATCCCGCGATGCACGACTGGCCCTGGCTGCGAAAGATCGACCGTGCGACGCCGGCCGCCGCGCGCTCCAGTTGCGCATCGGCGAAGACCAGGTTGGGCGACTTGCCGCCCAGCTCCAGCGTCACGCGCTTGAGCGACTCGGCCGCCCCGGCCATCACGCGCTTGCCCGTCGGCACGCCGCCGGTGAACGCGACGCCGTCGACGCCCGCATGTGCGACCAGCGCCGCGCCTGCCGCCGCCTGCCCGGGCAGAATATTGAGCACGCCGGCCGGCAATCCCGCCTCGTTGGCGATCTCGCCGAGCGCGATCGCGGTCAGCGGCGCCAGCTCCGAGGGTTTGTAGATGCAGGCGTTGCCCGCGGCCAGGCAGGGGCCGAGATTCCACGTTCCGAGCATCAGCGGCGAGTTCCAGGGAATGATGATCGCGCCGACGCCGAGCGGCGCGCGCGCGGTGAGATTGACGAGCTTCAGATCGTTGCCCAGGAATTTGGCGTCGCCATAGCTCGCCTCCTGCGTCCAGGCCTCGGCCGCGTGCGCAAAGAAGCGCAGGTTGCGGGCGGCGCGCGCGATATCGTGATTGACGCATTCGCTGACCGGCTTGCCGACGTCGCGCGCCTCGAGCACGCCGAGCTCGCGCGCGCGCCGCTCGATGCCGTCGGCCATGCGCTCGAGGATGCGGCCGCGCGCCTCGGCGCTCATGCGCGGCCACGGTCCGCGATCGGCGGCCTCGCGCGCCGCGGCGACGGCGCGCTCGATATCGTCGCCGCCGGCATCCGCTACCCGGGCCAGCTCGCGTTCGGTCGCCGGCTCGATATCGACGAAGCGCGCACCGCTCGCGGGTGCGACATACCTGCCCGCGATGAACAGATTGGTTTCGATCATGAGCGTCGACTGCTCCGCGCGATCGCGGATTACAACTGAATTTCCTCGAATTGCGCGCGCAAGACAACCGGAGGCGCGGTCGCGCGGGATCGAGCCGCTTACCGCCTTGACCGCTCTCGGGGACGGCCGTAACGTTAACGGCGAGATGGCCGAGCTACCGGACATCATTCCGCTCTTCCCGCTTCCCAACTTCGTGTTGTTTCCCGGCGTCACGGTGCCGCTGCACATCTTCGAGCCGCGCTATCGCGAGATGGTGGCCGAAGTCGCCCACAACCACGGAATCGTCGGGATGATCATGCTCAAGGGGGACTGGGAGCGCGAGTACTATGCGAATCCGGACACGTTCACCATCGGCTGCGCCGGACGCATCACCTCGCTGGAGCAGCTCGCCGATGGCCGCTACAACCTGCAACTCGAGGGAATCAGCGAGTTCCAGGTCAAGCGCGAATTGCGAGTGCGCTCCTACCGGCAAGCCGAAGTCCAATGGTGCCCATCGGGCCGCCGCTTGCTCGGGTTGGAACCTTCCGAGATGACCTCGCTGCACGACCTGCTGGTCGGCTTTCTCGGCGAGAACGCAGAGTCGGCCTGGCACGGGCTGGTCGAGGAGCAGGGCCTGCGCGACGCCGACCTGATTAATTTTCTCTGCTTCCATCTCGACGTTACGCCGCTGGAGAAACAGACTCTGCTCGAGGCACTCGAGGATCGTATCGCCTGCCTGTTCGATGTCCTGACCTTCAAGATTGAAGAGCGCAAGCTCGGACCCTCCGGGCCGCGCGGCCCCGTCAATTAGTTCGGCGGTCCGGCTCGCGCGACCTGTGATAAAGGTCTCATTCGGATGCCAAGGCATGGCATCTGATGACACAGCATAATTTTATCGCCACTGTCCAAATAAGTAGCGGCTGTCCTTTTTTTCAGAGACAAAAGTCCCAAAACGCCCCATTTCTGTCATTGGACATGATGTCGGTCGGTTTCGAAAACCCCAATGATCGTGCGGTCGATTTCATCTGTTTACGCTTGGGAACTTCTCTAGCGTCTATTTGACAGAAAATACGATTGCCCGGCACAGCAGTTGCAGTGGGGACTCTGGCGTGGAGGCGGACGCGCTCTAAGACTTGGGAGATAGTCCGCCAGGTAAGCCAGAGCGCAAAAGGGGACTTATGGAACTCGAAAATAGCGCCATTGCTGGGATGTTGATTCCCGATGCCATGACACCGGGGCAATTCTACGACGGAATCCGCGCCGATGACGCTTCTATCCGGCCGATCAAGCGTCTGATGCTCGCAGTGTTGGAAGATGCGATGCGCTGCTATCAAACATATGCCTGCACCCACAATCGGGCGATGCGCCGGCTGTTCGTTGAAGCTGAGGCCTGGTTGATGGACAAGAACGGAGACGGTCCGTTCGCCTGCGTCACAATCTGCGAGACCCTTGGCATCGATCCAGGATGCCTGCGCGAAGGGCTGCGCCGATGGCGTATCCAACAGATGGACGGGCTGAATCCGCGCCGTCTTGCCCGGCGTTCGCCGGTCACCCGGATCGGGCGAATCAGCGCGCCGCTCAAGCGGCGCCGGCGCAAGTCCGCTGGGCTCGAAGCCGGCGCCGTGCTTGAAGAGTCGGCCGCCGTCGCGGCGAGCGAAAACAGGGATGGGCGCGGCGAGCGCGTGAGACATATGGAACAGAGCCGGCCGCAGGAACTGCACGGCTACGGCGCCTATCAGGACAACGACGAAGCCGGCGACGACGGTTACGCCGAGCGCGAACATCCGGGCTTCATCGCGGTCGAGGAGGCCGCGGTCGCCTAGGTCCCCCGAGCGGCGCGCGGCCGCCCCCCAGCCGCGCGTCGCTTCCCCGCTTGCGGCGTTTTCCGCCTCGCGGTTTTCAGCTTTTCATCACACGCTCTGCCAGACGATCCGGCCGTTGCGCTCGAAGCGGCGCGCGCGACCCTCGACGCGGGAATATTCGAGATGCGCCAGCGTCTCGAAGGTCGCGGCCATCACGTGAAATATCGGTCGCTCTTCGTTGCCGAAAATCTCCTCGGCCACGTCGAACGCGGTGCGCGGCGTTCGCTTTACCAGGTCAAGAATTTCGGCCTCGCGATAGCGGTGATGCTCGATGAGCTGATTGGCGCGGTGACGATGGTCCTGGTACACGGCGCCGTGCGCGGGCAGCACCAGCTCGACGGTGAATCTCTGAACCTTGCGCTGCGAGGCGAGGAAGTCGTTGAGCGGATTGGTCGGCCCCGACGGATAGATGCCGACGTGCGGAGTGATGCGGGGCAGCAGGTGATCGCCGACGATCATCGTCTTCTCCCGGGGCAGGTAGATCACACTGTGGCCGGGCGCGTGACCGGGAGTCCACACGACTTCGAAACGGCGATCACCAACCGTTATCGTGTCTCCGTCGCGGAGATATTGATCCGGCTGCAGCACCGGATTGTACTGATCGGTCCCCATCCACGCCGGACGCATCCCTTCGATCGGATAGCGATCGATGGGGAAGCCGTGACCGGTGAAGAACGCGTGCACGTCGGGATTGGCCGAGGGCGGAGGCAAATTGATCATCCGATTGGCCCGTTCGACCTCCAGTTCGTGCAGGTAAGTGCGGGCATGCGCGCGTTTCCTGATCGTCGCGGAAGCGCCGAAGTGATCCACGTGATGATGCGTGCCGAGCAGCACGGTCAGATCTTCGAGCCGCGTGCCGGCCTGAGTAAAGGCGTCTTCGAGCGTGGCGACGCTGTCGGGCGTGTTCATCCCGGTGTCGACGAGCGTCCATTGTCCTTTGCCGCAATCGATCAGGTAGACATTGACGATCGTCGGCCGCATCGGCAACGGCAGAAAGATTTCATAAATCCCGCGCTGAACTTCTACGATCTTGGCTGGCATCTGGTAAGGCCCGATGGACGACTCCGGCATGACCGCACGCACAAGCACGTAATAGTCGGTCTGCCGCCGTCCGGCCCGGCACTCATGCAATTATACCGCGGTCTGATGCGCCGGCGGAATTGCCGATCGCGGGCCGCGGGCAGTACCGAGGCAGTTTATTCGTGGATTTGATCCTTCACCTGGAAGGTCAGTTTCACGGTCACCTTCCAGCGCGACACCTTGTTGCTGGCAACCTCGGCCGCGATGTTGGTCACCTGCGCCGTATGCACGCCGGAAATGGTGACGCCCGCGCGGGCGATCGCCAGATCCACGGCATGCTCGATCGATTCGGTCGAGCTGCCGACGAGCTCGATGGTTTTCTCTACCATGGGGTGTTCCTCGACCGCCGTTGGACGGCACGATTTGACGCCCGCGCACAGGCGGCGTTAGGGTTTAACCCTGCGCGCTCATTACGTCACAGGCAAAACGCAAAGACAAGGCAGGATGCTCATGAGCTACGATCGTTCAGCGGTGCGGGCGCTAATCGAATCGGCACGTGCGGCAGGTCAAAAAGCGCTCGCGCCGACCGAAGCTCGCGCCTTGTGCGAGGCGGGCGGAATTCCCGTCCCGCGCTCCGCGATGGCATCGTCGGCGGCCGAAGCGGGTCGCTGCGCGGCCGCGTTGGGGTTCCCGGTTGCGATGAAGGTGGTGTCGCCCGACATCCTGCACAAGACCGAGGCGGGCGGCGTAATCCTCGACATCCAGAGCGCGAGCGAGGCCGAACGCGCGTACCAGCGGATCGTAGCGTCCGCGCGGGCCTACAAGCCCGGCGCGCAGGTCACGGGCGTCGAAATCCAGCAGATGCTCTCCGGCGGGCACGAGGTGATTGTCGGCGTGACCGACGATCCGAGTTTCGGCAAGGTGGTGGCCTTCGGCATGGGCGGAGTGCTGGTCGAGGTGCTCAAGGACGTCACCTTCCGGCTCGCGCCCGCGACGCGCGCCGAGGCGCGCTCGATGATTGGCGGGATCGCGGCGGCCGAGATCTTGAACGGCGTGCGCGGCGCAAAGGGCGTGGACCATGAGGCGCTCGCCGCGATTATCGAGACCGTTTCGCAGCTGGCCACTGATTTTCCCGAGATTGCCGAAATCGACCTCAACCCGATCCTGGCGCGGCCCGACGGCGCGATCGCGCTCGACATTCGCGTGCTGCTCGATTTCGCGCCGCCGCGCGAGCGTTTTCGGCCCTCGCGCGAGGAAATCCTGCGCGCCATGAACCGCATCATGCGTCCTGCGGCGATTGCGGTAATCGGCGCCTCGGCTGAGAACGGCAAGATTGGCAATTCGGTAATGAAGAACCTGATCAACGGCGGGTTCGAGGGCGCGATCTTTCCGATTCATCCGAAGCTGCCCGAGGTGATGGGACGCAAAGCGTATCGCAGCGTCAAAGAAGTGCCGGGCGAAATCGACGTTGCGGTGTTTGCGATTCCCGCGCCGCTGGTCGCCGGAGCGCTCAAGGAATGCGGCGAGAAAAAAATCGCCGGCGCCGTGCTGATCCCGTCGGGCTTCGCCGAAACCGGCAATGTCGAGTTGCAGCAGGAAATCTCGCGGATCGGGCGCGAATACGGCGTGCGCCTGATGGGGCCGAACATCTATGGCTTCTATTATTTGCCGCGCAAGCTGTGCGCGACCTTCTGCACACCCTACGACGTGCTGGGCAAGGCCGCGCTCTCATCGCAAAGCGGCGGCGTCGGGATGGCGATCGTCGGCTTCAGCCGCTCGACGCGCATGGGCGTCTCGGCGATTGTCGGCCTGGGCAACAAGGCGGACCTCGACGAGGACGACCTGCTCACGTTCTTCGATGCGGACGACGACACGCAGGTGATCGCGATGCATGTCGAGGATCTCAAGGACGGACGGGCGTTCGCCGAGGTCGCGCGCCGCGTCTCGCGCAAGAAGCCGGTGATCGTGCTCAAGGCCGGCCGCACCGCGATGGGCGCGCGGGCCGCGCGCTCGCACACCGCCGCGCTGGCCGGCGACGACCGCGTCTATGACGACATCCTGCGCCAGGCGGGCGTGGTGCGCGCGCGCGCCCTCAACGATCTGCTGGAGTTCGCGCGCTGTCTGCCGATCATGGCGGCGCCCAAGGGCGAGAACGTGCTGATCATCACCGGCGCCGGCGGCTCGGGCGTGCTGCTCTCGGACGCCTGCGTCGACAACGGGCTCAGGTTGATGGAGATGCCGCCCGATCTCGACGCCGCGTTTCGCAAGTTCATCCCGCCGTTCGGCGCGGCCGGCAATCCGGTAGACATCACCGGCGGCGAGCCGCCCACGACCTATCGCAACACCATCCGGCTCGGACTCGAAGATCCGCGGATTCACGCGTTGATCCTCGGCTACTGGCACACGATCATCACGCCGCCGATGGTGTTCGCCAAGCTGGTGAGCGAGGTGGTGGAGGAGATGCGGGCGAAGGGCATCGACAAGCCGATCGTCGCGTCGCTGGTCGGCGACGTCGAAGTCGAGGAGGCCTGCCGCGTGCTCTTCGAACACCGCATCCCGGCCTTCCCCTACACGACGGAGAAGCCGGTGCTGGTGCTGGGCGCCAAGTACCAGTGGTCGCGCGCGGCCGGCCTGCTGGGAAAATAAATCCGCGCTCGCGCGGGACGATTACTCTTTCTTCTTTTCGAACTTCAGCGAGGCCGAGTTCATGCAGTAACGCAGCCCGGTCGGATTCGGGCCATCGTCAAACACATGGCCGAGATGCGCGCCGCAGCGGCTGCACGTCACTTCCGTGCGCACCATTCCGTAACTTCGGTCGGTTGAGTTCTCGATCCTGCTCTCGTCCTTGGGCGCGTAAAAACTCGGCCATCCGCAGCCCGAGTCGAACTTGGTCTCGGAGTCGAACAGTTCGTTACCGCAGCAGATGCACAGATACACGCCCTGGTCGTGAAAGTCCCAGTATTGACCGGTAAAGGCGCGCTCGGTTCCCTTGCGGCGCGTGACCTCGAACTGCTCGGGCGTAAGCAGCTTGCGCCATTCGTCGTCTGATTTGACGATTTTCTCCGCCATGAGTTTCTCCCTCGGATGGAGCGCGATCGGTTCGCGCAAAAAAAAAGCCGCGGCCAATCCTGTCCGCGGCCGCTCGTTGCCTCCGCACTCGATCAATGCAGCGCCGGCTGCTCCGGAGGCGATGTCAGCGGCACCAGCGGCTCGGGAACGCTTGCCGGTCCGACCGGCGTTCGCTCGATATAGGTTTGTGGAGCCGACGCGGGAGGCGCCTCGCCGGTTGATGCCGTGGTGGCGGGCGGCGCCGGAACGATCGGCGCGACATTCTGTCCCGGGTTATAGATCTCGCTGTATTCGGTGTCGCCGCTGAGCGCGGGCGCGAGCGGGGTCTTGGTCGCGAGGTAATGCATCGGGCGCGTGACGGTCCATTCCAGCGCGTAGCCGATGGGCGCGATCACATAGCTGAAAAGCTTCAGCACCTGGCCATCTTCGGTGTCCGTGTATTCGTTGGGATTCTGCTTGTCGTTATACGGACCCTGCTGCGCGCGGGCGAGCGCCGGCATCGCCATGGTCAGGGCCACAATCGCGCTGAGCAGGCAGCGTCGCATAACTCAGTTTGTGCCCTCGTCGCGCTATATGTCAATGCTCAGGGACCCGCAACCGATGAACCGACTCAGGCGGTACCGGAAAAAACGCAACATGCGCAGCTATTTCCAAAGTCAGGCCACGCGCGCACTTACGCCGACCGGCGGCTTTCTCGGCGGCTTCAGCTTTTCGCTGAACCCATACGTGGGATGCGCGTTCGGTGCGGGCGGAGGATGTCCCTTCTGTTACGTGCGCGCGCTGCCCGTCGCGCGCGCGCGGCCCGGAGCGTGGGGATCGTGGGTCATCGCGAAATCGAACCTGCTCGAATTGCTGGCGCGCGAGCTTGAATCGCTCGAACGCGCCGGCAAGCTCCGCACCGCGACCATCTTCATGTCGAGCGCGACCGATCCATACCAGGGCCTGGAACGGAGGACGCGGCTTACGCGTGGCGCGCTGGAACTTTTCGCTGCGCGCCCGCCGTGGCGTGTGCTGCTCCAGACCCGCAGTCCGATGGTCGAGCGCGACCTCGACCTGCTCGTGCGCCTCAGGCCCGGGCTGATCGCGTCGATCACGGTGGAGACCGATGACGAGCGGGTGCGCCGCCGGCTCACGCCGACCTCGCCCTCGATTGCGCGACGCCTTGCGACAGCGCGCCGGCTGCGCGCGGCTGGAGTGTTCGTTCAGATTGCGATAGCGCCGATGATGCCGAACAATCCCGAGCGCCTGGCTGCGCTGGTCGACGAGGCCGCTGATCGCGTGGTGGTGGACACCTACTTCGCCGGCGACGGCTCGGGTGGCCGCCGCTCGCGCGCGCTCGGGATGGGCGAGCTTTATCAGCGGCTGGGCTACGGGCGATGGTTCGAACCGGGCGCCGAGCTTGCGCTGATGGACGCGCTGCGCGCCAGGCTCGGCCGCGAACGCGTGCTCTTCAGCCGCGAGGGATTCAACGCGGTGTAGCTGTCTAGTTCTCGTTGCGCGTTGCGTGTGCAATAAAGTCGCCAGGCGCTGCAAATGGCCCGGTAAGGAGACACTTGCGATGGACTTCGGGATTCTGTTGCCGTTTCGCAACCCGCCGCAGTGGCGGCGGCCGATAACCGAGATCTACGACGAGCACATCCAGGAAGCGGTGCTGGCCGAGGAACTCGGTTACGATCACGTCTGGACCACCGAACATCATTTCTACGACGACGCATGGTCGCCCTCGCTGCTTCCCATACTGTCCGCGATCGCTCAGCGTACCAGCCGTATCCGCCTCGGCACCTTCATCATCATCCTGCCGTTCCATCATCCGGTGCGCGTGGCCGAGGACGCGGCCACCGTCGATATCATTTCAAAGGGCCGCCTCGACCTCGGCGTGGGACAGGGTTACGTGGTCAGCGAATTCGACAGCTTCGGCATCCCGCGTCGCGAGCGCGGCAGCCGGGTCGAGGAAGGCGTCGAGCTGATCCGGCGATGCTTCACCGAGGAGAACTTCTCGTTCGACGGCAAGTACTACCCGATGAAGAACGTCAACCTGACCCCCAGACCGGTACAGAAGCCGTACCCGCCGATTTGGATCGCGGCGATGGCCGAGAAGTCGGTCGGGCGCGTGGCGCGTATGGGATACCATCTGGCAGGCAGTGGCGGCGTCGATCTGCAGCAGATGTACGACGCGGGGCTGCGCTCGCACGGGCACGATGTGGCAAGCCATTACATCGCGCAGTTGCGCGCCGTGTACGTCGCCGAAACCCGCAAGCAGGCCTGGGACGACGCCGAGGAGCATCTCTACTACATGATGACCGCGTACGATCGCCGCTTTAAGGAGGCCAACGATCTGCCGTGGAGCGAGGCGGTCTTTTCGCGCGCGCAGGTGCCGCCGCCGGGTCAGATGCGCAACACGCCCGGACTTAGTTTCTTCCAGGCGCCGCTGGCCGTGGGCACGCCCGACGAGGTCGTGCAGGACATCCTGCGCTATCGCGAGGCGGGCCGGGTCACGCACCTCGTGATGTGGATGCAGTTGCCGGGGATGCCGGCGCACAAGGCGCGCCGCTCGATGGAATTGTTCGCCAAAGAGGTGATGCCGCGCGTGCGCTGAGCGCGACAGTGGCTTTGTCGTTTGATATGCGACACGTGGCGAGTTGCACCATGCGATGATACGGTCGATACGCCACACGGGGTCGAAGCGGCTGTTTGAGGAGGACGACCCGAGCGGCGTGAATCGGGAGCGTGCCGAAAAATTACGAGACATCCTCGCGACACTAAACGCCGCTCCTTCGGTTGCACATATGAACCTGCCCGGCTTCCGCTTGCAGCCGAGAATAGAGAAATCCCGCGGGTGCGCTAAGCGCAATCCACAAAACAGCTAACCCGAACAGCCAGCCCGGTCCTCGCGACGATGGGCTAGCCGCGCGCCTATCGCGAGGTCATGCGGGGCTCTCGCTTCTGACGAGATGGATCAGGCCGACCAGCACGACGGCGCCGACCGTGGCCATCGCCAGATGCCCCAGCGCGCCGTAGCCGGCGGTTGGCACGTTCAGCGCATCGAGGATCCAGTTGCCGATCACGGCGCCGATCAGGCCGAGCAGGATGTCCACGAACACCCCGTAGCCGCGGCCGCGAACCAGTTTTCCCGCAAGCCATCCGGCAATTAAGCCGATGAAAATCGCTCCGATCATCGACGTTCTCCCCCCGAGCGTTCAGCTTGCCGCGATCAGGCGGCGACGTATTGGTCGAGCGGTCCATTTACCCGGCCGCGCAGGATCGGCACGCACTCGGGCGGAAACTCCTGCACGATTTCCGCCCGCGCGTCGCGCAAGCGGGCGATGAAGCGGTCCAGTTGCCGCATCGCACCGGTCGGCAGATCGTGGAGCACCACCACGCTCCATGGCCTCGTGCGGCAGTCATTCAAAGCCCGCTCGACCCATCCGAGCGGATCCTCCCAGTCGCGTGGGACGGTGGTCCAGAGCACGCAGGTGAAGCCGCCGGCGCACAGATAATCCACTGCCCGGCGGTTGAGCAGGCTCGAATCGAGGGCGCCAGCGCCAAACGGGCGAAAGAACTTGTCCGGATGGGCGAGCGGGCCGAGCAGACGCTGCGCGCTGCCGATTTCCTCCTCGGCGCCGTCGCGATCCTCGCGGCGGCCCAACGGCCGGCCATGGGTCAGGCTGTGGTTGCCGATCCAGTGCCCTTCGGCATAGGCGCGTTCGGCGCGGGCGCGGCGGGCGGGGTCGGCAAGCTTGCGGCCGATGAGGAAGAAAGTCGAGCGCACCTGCGCAGCCCGCAGTGCGTCGAGCACGCGGTCGGTGATTTCAGGCTCAGGCCCATTGTCGAAGCTGAGCGTGACCTTCATACGGCGTCCCGTTCGATCGTGGGCATCGCGCGCCGCGCCGGCGCGAGTCTCGCGCCGGTCGAAATGCCCTTACTTTTTCTGATCCATCGGGGCGCCGCAGCACTTGAGCGCGCCGGCACCGCCCTTGGTGACGATGACCTGCGAGCCGCATTTGCCACAGATGTAAACTTTGCCGAGCTGGTTTGCCATGAGCGTCGATCACTCCGTCGAAGATATTGCGCCGCGCGGTTTCAAGCGCCGCGAAACAGTGGTTTGCGCTTGCCGAGAAAGGCGCGGATGCCCTCCGCGCGGTCGGCTGTGGTTTGTAGCAAGGCGTATAGATCCTCTTCAAGCCTTATGCCCTGCTCGAGCGTCACATCGTATCCCTTGCGGACGGCCTCTTTCGCCAGCCGCATTGCGATCGGCCCGCGGCTCGTGACCGCGCGTACGACCTGCTTGACGAGCCGCTCGAGTCCGGCGCGCCCTGCGGCGACGTAGGTGACCAGTCCCATGCGCATCGCCGCGTTGCCGTCGAGCGCGACGCCCGTCAGCAGCATCCTGAGTGCCTGCGCCGGGCCGACCAGCCGGGGCAGGCGCTGGGTGCCGCCGAAGTGCGGCATCCGGCCGTCCTTGAGCTGGCCCATCGCAAGCCGCGCGGAACGCGCAGCCACGCGCAGATCCGTCGCGAGCGCGAGTTCCAGCCCTTCGTCGGCGACGACGCCGTCGAGGATGCCCAGCGTGGGCTTGGTGAGCACCGCGATCGATTCGACGACGCGCGGCGCGATGCGCTCGACCTCGGGATCGAATCCGGCGCAGAAGTTGCCGCCGGCGCCGCGAATCGCGAGCATCAGCGCGTCGGCATCGTCCTCGACTTCTTCGGCCAGCTCGATCAGCCTGAGCGCCATCGCGGCGCTCAGGCGATTGCGCGCCGCCGGACGGTCGAGCGTCGCCACGACGCATCCGCCGGCGCGCGTCACCTCGACCCGGCCGGCACCGTGCGCCGGGCGGGTGCGCCTAGGGCTGCGCCGCTTCCGGGCCCTTGTCACGCAGCTCCTTGCGCAGGATTTTGCCCAGCGGGTTCTTGGGCAGCGCGTCGATGAACTCGATCGTCTCGGGCCGCTTGAAACTGGCCAGCCGCGTGCGGCAGAACTCGGAGATCTCGGGCGCGGTGACATTCTGTCCCGGCCGCTTTACAACGAAAGCCTTGACCGTCTGTCCCCACTCGACCGAGGGCACGCCGATTACCGCTGCCTCCTCGATCGCCGGATGGCTCATCAGGACGGTTTCGATCTCGGCGGGCGCGATATTCTCGCCGCCGCGGATGATCATGTCGTCCTTGCGCCCGGCAAAGAAAACGTAACCTTCCTCGTCGACCCATCCGAGGTCGCCCGTCGCGCGCCATCCTTCGGGCAGCCGCGAATCGTCCTCGCGCCCCGCGTAGCCCTTCATGATGCGCGGAGTGCGAATGAGGATTTCGCCGACCTGTCCGTGAGGGAGCAGCTTGCCGTCGTCGTCGCGCACCGCGACCTCGACGTCGGGCAGCGGCCGGCCGATCGAATTGAGCCGCTTGAGCTTGAGCTCGACCGTGCGGGCATCGCCCTCGAGGCGATGGTCGTCAGGGCCGAGCACGGTGAGCGATGAAGTGGTCTCGGTCTGGCCGTACGCGTTGACAAAGCCGACGGTTTTCGGGAAGGCCTCGATCGCGCGGCGGATGGTCTGGATCGGCATCGCGGCGCCGCCGTAGGCGAGGTTGGTCAGGCTCGAGAGGTCGGTTCTGGCGAACGACGGCTCGTCCAGCAGCTGCTTCATCATCGTCGGCACGACGAAGGCGTGAGTGACCCGCTCGCGTTCGACCAGCTGCAACCAGCTTTTCGGATCGAACTGCGGCATCACGATCATCCGCCGCCCGGTCCACATGTTGGTCATCATCGCCGTGGTGCCGGCGATATGGTAGAAGGGCACGCATACCAGCGCGACGCCGCGATCGCTGCCGTCGGCCATCTCGACGTTGGCCGTCACATAGGCGGCGAAGTCGCGGAAACGGAGCATCACGCCCTTGGGTAGCGAGGTGGTGCCGCTGGTGTACATCAGCACCGATACGTCTTCGTCCTCGACCTCGCATTCGCTCTCATCGACTTCGGCCTTCGCCACCAGGTCGGCGAGCCGCGGCATCCCGCCATTGCCTTCGCCCCAGGCGATCGCTTTGGCGGTCTTGAGCTTCGGCGCGACGCGCGAAACCAGGTCGAGATAGCGATCGCCGACCAGCAGCACCTTGGCCCCGGCGGTATTGATCATGTACTCGAGCTCGGCATCCTTGGCGCGGTAGTTCAGCGGCAGCCAGGTAAGACCGGCCTTGGCGGCGGCGTAATAGCCGGCGATGTAGCTGTCGGAGTTGGTGTCGAGCGCGGCGATCACATCGCGCGGCGCAAGTCCGAGGGTTTTGAAGGTCGAACTGAGGCGTCCGACTTTTTCATTGAGCTGCGCGTAGTTGAGCCGGCGATCGCCAAAGACCAGGATCTCGTGGTCGGGAACGATCGATCCGGGAATGCTGATGAAGCTGACGGTGTTCACGCTGATTCCTCCAGGGCGGCGCGTCCCTTTGTGCGTCGGACGCCCGCCGATGCTCGCGCCGGAGCGAGCGTCAAAGCTTGAAGTCTGAGGGCAAGCCGGCGCTCCAGCGCCAGGCCTTCGCTGATTGGCAGATCGAGCCCTTCCCAAACCGCCAATTTGGCCATCGCGACCCGCGCTCGCGGCAAACGACTGAGCGCGCGCGCTATCGTCCCCGCCGCGCGCGTCAGGGACGCCCTGGGCACGACTTCGGCGACCAAACCTATTGCTAAAGCCTGCCGGGCGTCAATCCAACGGCCGGTAAGACAGAGGTCGAGCGCCCGCCCGAGTCCCAGGCGACGCGCGGCGGTCTGCGTGCCGGCGACTCCGGGAATCATGCCCAGTCCGGTTTCGGGCAGGCAGAAAACGGCGTCCTCGGCGGCGATCGAGATGTCGCACAACAGCATCATTTCGAGGCCACCGCCGACCGCATAGCCATGCGCGGCGGCGACGGTGGGGATGGACAACGCACGCAGACGGCCCCATACGTCGCGTCGAAACCTCACCCAGCGGGCGATGGTCGGCGACGGTGCGGTGCCAAACTCGCTCACATCGCCGCCGGTGGAGAAGGCGGGGCCGGCGCCGGCCAGTACCATCGCCCGCACCTCGGAATCGTCCTGGATTGCGTCGAGCGCGGCGAACAGGTCGTCGCGCATTGCGACGTTGTACGCATTGAGCCGGTGCGGTCGATGCAAGGTGATCCAGGCGATGGCGCCGCGCTTTTCGAAACGGATCGTGTCGAAGGCGGGGCGGGTCGCCAGGGAGGAACGGGAATTGTGCGATAGCTGCGCCATGAACGTGACGCGGGTTGCGCAAGGGGCGCGGCGGATCAGGCCGAGAACAGGTCGGCGCCGGGGCTGGCGGCGATCTCGGGCCGACCGCGCTCGAACACGACGCGTCCGCCGATTATCGTGACATCGACCGGCAGGTTCATCAGCTCGGCCGGCTTGAGCTTCAGCGGATCGCGCGGCAGCACGATCAAATCGGCAAAGCGCCCCGCGGCAAGCTCACCCGCATTGAGCCGGCCGAGCCGTGCCGCCTGCGTGGTGAACAGTCTGAACGCCTGGGCGATCGGGATGCGCTCGCCGAGGCCGATTTCATAGCCCTCGAGCGACGAGCGCATCGCCGCCGACGCGATCGCAGCCAGCGGACGTGCGGGTGTAACCGGAGCATCGGTCGCGCCGGCGACTTCGATGCCGGCCTCGAGCAGGCTGCGCGTACGATACAAATACGGCATCAGACCGGGTTCGGTGGCGTACTTGGCGCCGCGGTAATAGGCGAAGCCGGGGTTGGTCACCACCCACGCGCCCAGCGCCCTGAGGCGTTCCATGTGCTCGGCAGTGATCACGCCGCCGTGCTCGATGCGGAAGAGCGGAGCGCCCTCGGCCGCGGCCGGCATCCCGCGGGCGGCGGTTTCGAGCGCGTTGAGCGCGAGCTCGAGGTCTTCGATCTCGGTGCAGTGGAAAGCCGAGTCGAGGCCCGCCATGCGGGCCCGCGCCACCCAATGGGCGATCGCGCGATGGTCGGTGCGCGGACTCTCCATGAATTTGATTGCCGGCAGCGGTATTGCGGCAGGCTGCGCGGCGCGCGCCGCCGCTTCGAGCTGATCCAGGTAGGGCGCGCCCAGCATCATCGAGACCCGTTGCGTAACCGCGCGTGCGCCAACCAGACGCGCCATCGTGCCGACTTCGTCGGGCCCGTTGCGCACCGTCGCGTCGGTGAAAGCGGTCACGCCGGCTGCGGCCAGTTCGCGGCTGAACAGGCGCGCGCGCGCCTCGAGCTCGGCCTGAGTGACGCGCGGCAGACGGCGCGAAATGTATTCCTCCATCCCCGCCACCAGCCCGCTCAGGCGGCCGGTCGCGTCGCGCATCAGCACCGCTCCCGGAGGCGGGTTGAAATCCGGGACCTCGAGGCCCAGCGCCGCGATAGCGCGCGAGTTGAGCCACGAGGCATGGAGCGTCTGATGGCGCAGGCGCAGCGGGTTCTTGGGCACGGCGGCGTCGAGCTGCGCGCGCGTCGGGCCCTGGCGCTGCGCGAGCAGCGCCTCGTCGCATCCGAAAGCACGCAGCCAGTTTCCCGGCGGCGACTTGCTCGCCGCCACGCGCAGCTCGGCCAACAGCTCGTCGAGCTGGCGGTAACGCCACAAGCGCAGGCCCGCAGCGGCCGCCGCGCCCTCAAGAAAATGCAGATGCGAATCGATGAAGCCGGGAGCGACGATCCGCCCGGCGAGACCGATCAGATGCGTGCGCGAGCCGACCAGCGACTTGAGCTGCGCGAATGGCCCCAGCGCGAGAATCGAGCCGCCGGCGACCGCGATCGAATCGCTGTCCGGATGACCGAGGATCGTCCCGTCATGCAGAACCAGATCTGCCTTGAGGCCCATCGGCGTGGCCAATCGACTGCTATCGCAAGCGGCTCAGCGGGATAGTCTGCCGGATGCCCGCGCGTCGCGCGCATCCGGCGGCATCCGCGGAACTCAATCGGAGGACGGAAGCGCTTTGGCCTCTTTGATCTTCATCTCCGCGTCGCAACATTCGATTGCGCCGTTGCCCGGTTTGTTGCACAGCACCTCGGTCCCACACTTTTCGCACAGGTAACGCTTGCCCAACTGGTTCGCCATCACTGACACTCCCGCAATCGCCGCCGTTGCCGATGCATGCGGCCGCGACAAGATCTTCGAATCGAGGATGCCGATTGGAATCAAGGCCGCACGGTCCCCTGCACTTTTTCTAAAGCATTCGAGCCCGTTCTTCAATCGATGCTGCCGATTCCTCACGCGAAAGGCAGCTCGCTGACCGCCGCCGCTGATTCGCCGCCGTCCGCATGCTCGACCGTAACCGCGGTTCCCGGCTCCCATGCGCTGTGATGCAGTATTGCGAGCGCGATCGCGCCCTGGCGCGGCGAGCGCAGGGGACTCGTGATGCGGCCGACCTCCTTGCCCCCAAGCATCACCCGCGCGCCCGCCGCCGGCACCTCCGCGGCCGCGATGCGCAGGCCCATCAGCCGGCGTTTGAGTGCGCCACGGGCGGTCGCGCGTTCAACGGTCTCCTGTCCGATATAGCAGCCCTTATTGAACGAGATTGCCGATTGCAGCCGCGCCTCCAGTGCGATCGTTCGCTCGTTGGTATCGACGCCCGAGCGCGCGGTGCCGCTCTCGACGCGCACGATCTCGGCCGCTGCCGCAGTCACCTCGCGGAGGTCGGCGGACGAGCCGCCGGCGGCGGCCAGTCGCGCCACGATTGCGCGCGCGTCCTGCCGCGGCGCGAGGATTGTGAATGCCGGGCGGCCGAAGCGCGTAACCTGTGCAACCAGCAAGCTGTCGTCCTCCGCGGTGGCGAAGCGCCCCGCGCCGCAGAGCGGCGCCTTATCGCCGAAAGCGGCGGCCAGGGCGCTTGATGCCCGCGGCCCGTCGATCTGAATCACGTCGCCCAAGCGGACTGCGCCGGCGTCCTCTTCGAACTCGACATCGTCGGCGACCAGGAAACGTTCGAGATGCGCGCGCACCGCCGGCCACAGGTTACGTTCGATCTCGAGCAGCAGCGAATCCGCCCGACACCAGACGTTCGCATCTGCGATCAGATGGGCGTGTTCGGTGAGAAACAGCACAGGCGTTACGTCGCCGGGCTTGAGGCCCGCGATATCGTTGCTACACATCCCGTGCAGAAACGAGGCGCGATCGTCGCCGCTCATGCGGACTACGATTCGCTCGCGACAAAGGCGGACGCCGGCTCCCTCGCGTAGAGCGCGGTAATCGGCCTCGATGCGGGCTTGCTGCTCGTGGTCGAGTTTCGGCTCCATTGACAGATCCTGTGCGGTATCAAATCTCGTCTTTTCAGGCGCTTTGGGGCGTTTCCGTGACCAGCTCCTGCAATTCTATCATTGCCGGCGATTTCGTATACTGGGTGACGAGGACGCGGACGACTCCAGTGGCGAGATCCGCGCGCGGCGGCGCGATCGATCGAGGTGCCTTTGGGCTGTGATGTTTCGTCGCGGCATGAAACGGGAATCAATCGCAGTCGTGACGCGGCTCCGTGCCGCGCGTGAGAGGCGCCGACTAGCCGCCTGCTGCGCGGTTATCCTTGGCGCGCTGACATGCGCGCCGCTGGCCGCGGTCAATGCCGATGAGAACCCGAAAGCGGCGTCGGGCGAACTCAGCAATCAGGCTTTCGCGCTTCTGAATTCGCTCGCTGCTCCCAATCCCGACGGGAGCGCGAACGCCGACGGAAAGGCCCTCGTCGGTCCGATCGCGAGCTTTGCCGGCGACGCGCAGACACTTAATCAGGCGCTTGGCGCCGGCGATACCGCGGCGGCGCGGCGCGCTACCGCAGCGCTGGACGCCGACGCGGCGTCGGTCGATTCCGCATTGAAGGCGCATCAGGGGGCGATCAAAGCGGCGCAATGGGATTCGCTTAAGCATCAGCTCGCGGCGATCGAAAGGAGCGTGCCGCCGGCGCCAGCATCCGGTGCCGTCGCCTCTGGTGCGGCGCCACCCGTCGCTGCTGCGCCACCCGCCCCGCCGGCCGCGAGCGCTGCCGCGCCGGTGGCGGATGCCGGCGTGTCGGGCGCGGCCGCGACCGCATCTTCGGGCGCCGCCACCGCGGGACCATCGATCAAGATCGAATCGCGGCACACGACCGGCGACGTCACGCGCATCAAGGGCTACTTCGAAGGCACGGCGCTCAAATCGGCCGGCATTTATGAGGGCGATCAGAACGTCAAGCCGATCCGGGTGGACCACGTGATCGGCCAGCAAAAGGTCGATTTCGAACTCGCGCTGCGTGACGCCGACGTGATGACCAATGTGCGGGTTTTCGATCAGGCCGGCCGCATGGCCACCGCATCTGTGTTCGGCGAGGAATCGACGGCGCTCGCGAGCAGCGGCCACGAATCCGGAGTCACGGTCGACCGCGGCGCGGGAGCCACCGAGGGGAGCAATACCGCCGAAATCCCGAGCGCCCGCGCGCCCGCATCCGGCGGGCTCGAAGGCTCGTCGCCGGGTGCGGATGGCCTCGACGAGGACAGCAGCGGCGGCCTCGGCGGCGGTTTAGGCGGGGGCGGACCGAGCTCGCCGGTCGGCAATGTTCAAATCAACATCGAGTCGATAAACCCGGTAAGCGCGCTCTCGCATACCTACCAGATAGCCGGACAGATAATCGGTCGCGGCGTGCACGGCGCCGCAATCTACGTCGACGGCCGGCCGGTCAAACGCATACCGGTCAGCCGCGGCGCCGCGGTCAGCAATTTTCATACGACCTTCATGATGAACGGCGCGAGCGCAACTATCCGCGCTTTCGGCGCCGGCAATCAGTACGTCGAGTCATCGATCGAGATTCCTCCGGCGGTGGCTTCGTCGCCGCCGATCGTGATCGCGCCGATCAATCCCTACGCGCCGTTCGGGGCGAACCCGTATGAGATGAATCCGTACGGCGGAATGTATGGCTCGCCTTACGGTTCGCCGTACGGGTACAACATCAGTCCGTTCGGAATCTCGCGCTATCCGGTCAATCCATACGCGGCCAGTCCGTATGGCGGCGCTCCGTTCGGCGTCAACCCGTATGCGGCGCCGATCAATCCGTACAATACGAGAGTGCCGCCGATGGGACCCGCCGGCAGATGATGCGCAGCGCTTGCTTGCCGCGCCCGCCGCGCGTCGGTTAAAATTCGAGATTCACCCAAAACCGCTCGAGCAATCGACACTTCGCGAGTTTACCGACGATGCTGATTCAGGCGACCCAACTGCGCCAGGGGATGATCCTCGAATACAACAATGGCCTGTGGCGCGTGATGGCGATCAGCCATATCACGCCCGGCAACTGGCGCGGGATGGTCCAGACCAAACTGCGCAACGTCAAAACCGGCACCCAGACCGAGAACCGCTTCCGTTCTGAAGATCGCGTCGAACGCATCATCCTGAGCCAGGTCGAGATGGAATTTCTCTACCAGGAAGGCGACGATTTTCATTTCATGAACACCGAGACCTACGATCAGATCACCATTCCCAAAGAGCTGATCGAGGACGTGGTCGGCTTTCTCACGCCCAATCTCAAGGTCGAAGTTGAATTTCACGAGACCACGCCGCTCAACGTCTCGCTGCCCAAAACCGTCAATCTCAAAGTCGTGCAGACCGACCCGGGCATGAAGTCCGCCGCGGTCACCAACACGCTGAAGCCCGCCACGCTCGAGACCGGGCTGGTCGTCCAGGTGCCGCACTTCGTGCAGGAAGGCGAGACCATCACGATCAACACCGAGACGCGCGAATACATGGCGCGCGCGAAGTAGGTGCGTCGTCCGCCCAGGTCAGGTCGGGGCGGCGGCCATCCGAAGCTCTCGCGCCCCGGCGCGGGTCGACGCGCGCGCGATTTCGCGCGCGCCCAAGCGGCCGATGCACCCTCTCGCCGCTCGAGCGAACTATCGCGCCAGCCGGGGCTGCGTCTCATCTCCGGCATCTACATCGCGCACGCGCAGCCCGGATTCGAGAGTATCGCCGCCGAAGAGATCGCGTGGCGCTACGCCCAGCATAGTGACCGCGATCGCTCACATCGCCCGGCTCTACGCGAACTGGGTCGGCGCTCGGTGCCTGATCGCGCCGGAATGACCATTTTCAGCGCGCCGCGGCCGGAACCCGCGGGCGGCGCCCGCACAATCGAAGACCTGTTCGCGCTCGCCGGCTATCGCGACGGGCTGGGCGCGGCGCCCGCCGCGCTCGAGAAGATTCGCATCGCGGCGCACGAGGCGCCGTACGTCGAGAACGCGCTGATGGCGCGCGTGCGGCTGACGCCCGGAAGCCGCGCCGGTCGTCGTCTCAGGTTTCGCGTGATCGCAAGGGTCGTCGGCGAGCGCGAATTTCGCCGCCTTGATTTCCAGCGCGCGGTTGAGCGTGGCATCGCCGATCGCGCCGACCATTCGTGGCGCCCGGCAGGGGAAGAGGCGGAGGTCGAATTCTGGGCGACGCTGATCGATTCCGAATTTTTCCTCGCCGTGCGGCTGACGGACGAGCGCTTGCGCCATCGCGAATCCAAAGTCGCGCATCGCCCCGGCTCGCTGCGCCCCTCGGTGGCCGCGGCACTGTGCTGGCTCACACAGCCCGCCGCGCACGATTGCCTGGTCGATCCGATGTGCGGCGCTGGAACGATCCTGCTCGAGCGCGCACACATGGGCCGCTATGCGATGATCGCCGGGTTCGATCGCGACCCGGACGCGATCGCGGCGGCGCGCGAGAATATCGGCCCGCGCTACCGGCCGGTCGGCATCGCGCGCGGCGATGCGATCCGTCTGCCGCTGCGCGACGGCGCGGCGTCGCATCTCGTGACCAATCTGCCGTGGGGAACCCAATACGGATCGCATGGCGAAAATCGCCGGCTCTATCCGCGGCTGCTCGCGGAGTTCGCGCGCGTGGTGCGCCCCGGCGGGCGGATCGTGATGCTCACGGCCGAGCGCGCACTTATGCGGGAGGTCACCGAGCGCGCGAGGATGCACGTCGAGTCTATCCGGCGGGTCACCATCCTCGGCGCCGCCGCCGTGGTCTACGTGTGCTCGGTGTGACGCGCGTCAGCGCATCGGCCTGGTCAGCACATAGCTCACGCCCGTGTGGCTGAACCAGATCTGGCCGTTTTCGCGGCGCACGTGCAGCCCCGAGCGGTCGGTCTCGAGCGACGCTTCCATCATCTCGATAATCCGCGCGCGGCGTTCGGGCGGCGGACCGCCATGCGCCATCCACGACTCGATATCATAGCTGGTCCGCAGCCGGCCGCAGTGGGCGACCTCGAGGCCGGCATCTGCGATCATGCGGTCCCATTCCGAGACCGGAATCGCGCGCGCATGCGAGGGATCGCACAGCCGCTCGACGCGGTTGTGATAGTCCGACTTGGCCGGATCCTCCGAAGTGGTCTGATCGACGATCACCATCCGTCCGCCCGGCTTGAGCACGCGCGTCATTTCCGCCAGCACCTCGCGCGGGTGAGCGAAATGATGGAAGGCGAAGCGGCAGGTGGCGAGATCGAACCGTTCGGCGCGAAACGGCATCCGTTCGACGTTGCCCTGCATGAAGGCGACATTGGCGATCGCGCGGCGCCGGGCCTCGTCGCGGGCGCGCGCGAGCAGGCGGTCGGTGGCGTCGATTCCATCCACGCGCCGGCAGCGCGCCGCGAACGCCAGCGCGACGAATCCGGGTCCGCAAGCCACATCGAGCACGCGCCAATCCGGCCGCACTCCGGAAATCTCGACCATGTCATCGAGCAGGCGCGGGTCGGTGACGACCTTCATGGTCGAGTAGGCCTCGGCCTGACGGCGGAACTGCTGCTGGACCAATGACAAATTGTCCGGTCGATCGCTATCGCTCATACGTCTTCACCCGCCTAAAGCTTACGCCACCAGCGCGGCGGGCGTACAGGATCGCGGCCGGCGCCTCGCGCCGCGTGCACTTGCGGAATTGCCGGCCGGCGCCGCAAAATGGCGGTTCGTCACCGGTCTCGCGAAAGGCGCCGCGCACAAGGGACTCGCGCGCGAAGGAACTGCGAACGATGGCCCAGTGGAAAACCGAGCTGGTACCGCCCGCGCCCCGAATTGCCGTCGATCACACGGGCGAGGGCGCGCTCGTCATCTGTCTGCACGGGATCGGCGGCAATCGCACCAACTGGCACGATCAGCTGCCCGAGTTCGCCCGGCATTTTCATGCCGCGTCATGGGATGCGCGCGGCTATGGCTTGAGCGACGATTACGAAGGGCCGCTCGACTTCCATGACTTCGCGCGCGACCTTGCACGCGTGCTCGACCATTTCGGCGCAAGGCGGGCGCATCTGGTCGGCCTGTCGATGGGTGGGCTGATCGCGATGGACTTCAGCGCGCTCTTTCCCGAACGTGTCGCGACCCTGACGTTGTGCGATACGCTGCCCGGCTTCAGCCATCTGAGCCCCGAGCAGAGCCGCGAGTTCATCCGGCTGCGCCTCGAGCCGCTGCTCGCGGGCAAGGCGCTGAGCGAGATCGCGCCCGGCGTCGCGCGCTCGCTCATCGGCAAAGCCGCGCCGCCCGCGGTTTACCAGCGCGTGGTCGACAGCATGTGCGCGCTGCATCGCGAGTCCTACATCAAGACCATCCGCGGGAGCGCGCGTCCGGATATCCAGATCGAGCTCGAGAAAATCCGGGTGCCGGCACACGTGGTGGTCGGCGACGAGGATTTGCTGACGCCGCCCGCGCTGGCGCGCTCGATGAGCGAGCGGATTGCGGGCGCGCGCCTGACGATCATCCCGGGCGCCGGCCATCTGCCGAACATCGAGCGGCCGCGCGAGTTCAACGCCGCGGTCCTGCCGTTTCTACTGGGGCATCGCGAAGCCGCCGCGTAGCGGCGTTGCGGAAGTGGAGCGTCGGCGCTGCGGCCGGCCGTCAGCCAAGCGCGCGCAGGCGCAGGTCGCGCGCCTGGCTGCGATACGGCTCGGGCAGGGCAACTTCGGCGGCGTCGAGCCAGTTGCGCTCGAGGCGATAGAACTCGCGCGTCTCTTCGAAGAAGACGTGCACTACGACGTCGTTGAAGTCGAGCACCGCCCAGTGGCCGTGGCTTGCGCCCTCGACCGACAGCGGATGCTCGCCCTCGCGGCTCATCCGTTCCTCGATGCCGCGCACGATCGCGCGCACCTGCACGTCGGAGCGGCCAGTCGCGATGATGAAGTACTCGGCAATCGAGCTCAGATGCTCGACCTGCAGCACGACCAGGTCGTAGGCCTTCTTCTCGAGCGCGGCCTGCGCGATGACGATGGCTTTTTCCTGTGAATTCACGCGCGATGCCGTGGCGCAACGCGCCGCCGCCATGCTGCGGAAGCTTCGCGAATCGCGGTGTGGAAGCGTGATGCTTGAGTCACTGGCGCGTCAGTACAGCCCGTGCCGCTGAATATAGTCAACCACTTCGTTGGGCATCAGATAGCGCACCGATTGCTGCCGGCGGAGCTTGTCCCGAATGAGCGTGGCTGAAACCGGAAAGACGGTGGTTGCGACAAAGGAAAGCGTCTGGCCGCTGGAATGCACGTAATGATCGTCTTTTCTACTGTAACCAAAGCGCTGCAATGCGGCAAGCGTGATGCGCGGCGGCGTGCCATCGTCCGACGCCTCGCGCGTGTGCACCACGATCGAGCTCAGCCGCGCAAGTTCGTCGCATTCCTTCCACGTCTCGAAATCCGCGAAAGCGTCCGCGCCCATCATCAGGAACAGCGTCGCGGGCGCGCGCAGCGTCGCCCGAAAATGCCGCACCGTATCGATGGTGTAGGAACGGCCGGCCCGCTTGATCTCGACGTCCGAGACCATGAAGTGACGATTGCCCTTGGTCGCCAGCCGCACCATCGCCAGACGATGCTCCGCCGGCGCCAGCCCCTCGGCCGGCTTGTGCGGCGGCACGGCCGCAGGCACGAAATAGACCAGGTCGAGCGCGAGTGTCTCGCGCACTTCTTCGGCCGCGCGCAGATGGCCGAAGTGGATGGGATTGAAGCTGCCGCCGAGGAGTCCTACGCGCATCGGCCCGCGCCCTTCGTGCCGGTTCGATCAAAGCTCAATTTCGCACCTGGCCGCTGCCCGCGATGAGGTACTTGTAGATGGTCAGCTCGCGCAGGCCCATCGGGCCGCGCGCGTGCAGGCGATTGGTCGAGATGCCGGTTTCCGCGCCGAAGCCGAACTCGAAGCCGTCCGTGAAACGCGTCGAGGCATTGACGTACACGGTCGCGGAATCGACCTCGTGCTGAAAACGAGCCGCCGCCTCGGTGTCCGCGGTGACGATGGCGTCGGCCAGGCCCGACCCGTGACGCGCGATATGCGCCAGCGCCTCGTCGATCGAATCGACCACCTTGACCGCGAGGACCAGGTCGAGGAACTCGGTGTCCCAGTCGGCCGCGGAAGCCGGCTTTACCTCGGGCGCGAGGGCGCGGGTGCGCTCGCAGCCCCGCAGTTCGACGCCCGCGCGCCGCATCCGCGCGAGGAGCCGCGGCAGGAAGCGCTCGGCGACCTCGCGATGAATCAGCAGGGTTTCCATCGCATTGCACACCGACGGCCGGCTGCATTTCGCGTTGAAGCAGATCGCTTCGGCCATCTCGAGGTCGGCCGCGCGGTCCACGTACGTGATGCACAGCCCGTCGAAGTGCGGCAGCAGCGGCACCGAAGATCCCTTAAGCGCTTCCTTCAGGGCCTTGCCGCCGCGCGGAATGATCAGGTCGATGGCCTCGGTGTGGCGCTTGAGAATCTGGATTACCTCGCGGTCCGGATTCGCGACGAAACTGACGCCGTCGCGCGGCAACCCGGCGTGCTCGAGAGCGCGGGCGATCAAATCGGCCAAAAGCGTGTTCGACGCGCGCGCCTCCTTGCCGCCGCGCAGCACCGCCGCATTGCCCGCCTTGAGCGCGAGCGCGCCCGCATCGATCGTGACGTTGGGCCGCGACTCGTAAATTATCGCGATCACGCCGATCGGCACGCGCACCTGCGAAATCGCGAGCCCGTTGGGCCGCGTCCAGCGCGCCATCACTTCACCCACCGGGTCCGGCAGCGCCGCGACTTCCTCGACCCCGCGCGCCATTGCCTCGATCCGCGCATCGCTCAGCGCGAGCCGTTCGACGAACGCGCCCGCCATCCCGGCGCCGCGCGCGCGCTCGAGATCGCCGGTGTTGGCGTGCAGAATCGCGCCGCGCTCCCGGCGCAGCATCGCCGCGAGCGCCGCCAGCGCCTGGTTTTTGCGCGCGGTCGCCGACAAAGCCAGCGCGCGCGCGGCGGAGCGCGTGCGGCGCAACGCGTCCAGCGTTTCGGTCTCGAGGCTCACGTCAAAAAATCCGTCCGCGGGTTCATGCCAGCTCTTCGATCAGCGCGAAATTGTCGCGATGGATTATCTCGTCGGCAACCTTGTAGCCGAGCGCGCGCGCGATGTCGTGCGAGCGCCGGCCCTTCACCTTCAGTATATCGGCGGCCGGATAGTTGACCAGCCCGCGTCCGAACTCGACGCCCTCCTGGTCGAGCAAACTTACACAATCGCCGCTCCTGAACTCGCCGCTGACTTCGCGAATGCCCGAGGGCAGGAGGCTGCGGCCTTTTTTTCTGAGCGCCTCGGCGGCGCCGCGATCGACCGTCAGCGCGCCTGCCGGGCGCAGGGCGAACGCGATCCAGTGTTTGCGGCTCTTGAGCCTGACGCGCGTCGGCAGCACCAGCGTGCCGCACTCGCGCCCGGCGTCGAGCGCCGCGCCGAGCGCATTTTCGCTCCGGCCGGGAGCGATGATCGTCGCGATTCCCGCGCGCGCCGCCTGCTGCGCCGCCTTGAGCTTGGTCGCCATCCCGCCGCTGCCGAGCGGCCCCGCGCGATCGGCCACCAGTCCGCGCATCCCGCCCTCGGCGTCGGTGATGAGTGGGATGAGCTGCGCGTCGGCGCGGGCGCGCGGGTCGCCGGTCAGCACGCCCGGCACGTCGCTCAGGATGACCAGCAGATGCGCCTGCGCCATGCCGGCCACCAGCGAGGAGAGCACGTCGTTGTCGCCCATGCGGATCTCCTCGACCGCGACCGTGTCGTTTTCATTGATGATCGGCACCACGCCGGCGGCGAGCAGGGTCTGGATGGTATGGATCGCGTTGCCGCGGCGCGCGCGCTCGGCCACGTCCTGATGCGTCAGCAGAAGCTGCGCCACGGGACGCCCGCATGCGCCGAACGCGCGCGCCCATTCGCTCATCAGCTCGATCTGGCCGGTGGCGGCGGCGGCCTGCCGCGCTGCAATCCCGGGGCCGCCGAGGCGGCTGAGCCGCGCGCGGCCGGCGGCGATCGCCCCAGAGGTCACGACGATCGTTTCGCGCCCGGCGCGCATCAACTCGTCGATTTCCGCGGCCAGGCGCCCGATGATCTCCGGCCGAAGCCCGTCCGCCTCCGACACCACGGCGCTGCCGATCTTGATCACCACGCGGCGGGCGCGCGCGACCAGCTCCGCCTTGTAGCTCAGCTGTGACATTGCGCTTCGATTGCGCCGAGCCCGAGCAGCCGTGCGATCGCCGCGACGAGCGGCTCGAGCCCGACCCGCCGTTCGGCCGAGACGACGAAAATCGATCCCATCCCATGCTGAGCCACGACCGCGCCGAGCGCGCGCGCGGCCTCCTGCGCGCGGTGTTCGCCGACCAGGTCGGACTTGTTGAGCGCGACGATCGCCGGCCGCGCCGCGAGCATCGGGTCGAAGGCCGCAAGCTCGCCGCGCACGGTGAGGAAATCGCCTTCCGGATTCGCATCCACATCCAGCACGTACACCAGGACGCGGGTGCGCGCGAGATGACGCAGAAAACGGATGCCAAGCCCCTGGCCGCGATGCGCCCCCTCGATGAGACCTGGAATATCGGCCAGGCTGAAGCCGCCGCCGTCGGCGAGCTGAACCCGCCCCAGGTTCGGCGTAAGCGTCGTAAAAGGGTAGGGCGCGATCTTGGGATGGGCCGCACTGACCGCGGCGAGCAGGGTCGATTTGCCGGCGTTGGGCAGGCCCACCAGGCCCGCATCGGCAACCAGCCGCAGCTCGATTCTGATCCAGCGCTGCTCGGCCGGACCGCCCGGCGTGGCAATTCGCGGAGCGCGACGGGTCGCGGTGGCGAAATGCATATTGCCCTTGCCGCCGGCTCCGCCGCGCGCGACGGTGGCGCGCTCGCCCGGCATTACCAGGTCGGCGATCAGCTCGCCGCTCGCCTCGTCGGACACCATCGTGCCGGGAGGGACGCGCACGACGAGATCGGCGCCGGCGCGGCCGTATTGATGCTTGCCGCGGCCGGCTTCGCCGTCGCGTGCGACCAGGCGCGGGTTGAATTTGAAATCGAGCAGCGTGGCCAGTCCTTCGTCGACTTCGAAGATGACGTCGCCGCCGCGCCCGCCGTCGCCGCCGGCCGGTCCGCCGAACGGACGATATTTCTCGCGCAGGAACGCGATTGCGCCGTCGCCGCCTTTGCCGGCGGCCACGAACACTCGCGCTTCATCGACGAACTTCATCGCTCAACGGCAAACGCGCGCGCGGCGCGTTTACAGTAGCAGCTCCGCCAGCGCGCGCAGCGCTTCGACCTGCCGCGTCGCGATAAGCATCGTGCGCACGGGCGAGGACTTCCACGCCGCGAGGCGCTCGGCGATCCGTTCGCGCGGTCCGAGCAGCGCGACCTCGTCGGCGAGCTTGTCGGGCACCGCGGCGACCGCCTCATCGCGCCGCCCGGAGAGAAACAGGTCCTGGATTTTTCGCGCCGCATCCTCGTAGCCGGCGCGGCGCGCATAGTCGTTGTAGAAGTTCCGGTCGCGCGCGCCCATCCCGCCGATATAGAACGCGAGGTTCTGTTTCACCGGCTCGCGGCATTTCGCGATATCGTCTCCCATCACGCAGGTCACGAAGGGTGCGACGTCGAACCTGCGCGGATCGCGCGCGGCGGCGGCCTTGCGAAAGCCGCGTTCGAGGCTCGGCTGGAACAGATCCCAGCGTTCGGGATTCATCCACACCGGGATGATGCCGTCGGCGATTTCCGCCGCGAGCGCCATACCGCTCGGCGTGATCGAGGCCATGTAGATTTCCATGTCGCGCCGCCCGTGCAGAATCGAACGCAGCGGCTTGCCCAGCCCGGTGGCGCCGGGTCCGGTGTACGGGATCTGATACTCGGAGCCCTGGAATTGCAGCGGCGCTTCGCGCGCAAGGATTTTGCGCACGATTGCGACGTACTCGCGATAGCGGACGAGCGGCTTGCCGTAAGCGACGCCGTGCCATCCTTCGACCACCTGCGGCCCCGACGGTCCGAGACCGAGGATGAAGCGTCCGCCCGACATCGCGTCCAGTGTCATCGCGGTCATCGCCGTCATCGCGGGCGTGCGCGCCGGCATCTGCATGATCGCGGTGCCGAGCCGAATTTTCTTCGTGAGCGCGCCGACCCAGGCGAGCGGCACGATCGTGTCCGAACCCCAGGCCTCGCCCGTCCACACCGAGTCGTAACCCAGCCGCTCGGCCTCGATTACCAGGTTGAGCGAGTCATGCGAATGGGAAAATCCGTACAGCACTCCAAGCCGCATCGCGGTCGCCTTCTCGCGCCCGGGCTGCGCTTCGCTGATGCGCCGGACGCGATATTCATCATAGACAAAAACAAAAGCCCCGCGGCCTTGGCCGCGGGGCTTGCAATTGAAAATTCTAAGCCGTGCCGGCCGTGGAAGCTAAGCTTCGGCCGGCGGCCCGGATACTGCCGCAGCTTGCTGCTCGCCTGCCGACGCCGACGGTTCAATCAACACGCGATGCTTGTCCGTGCGGAAGGTCTCGTACTTGACCACGCCGTCGACCAGCGCATAGAGCGTAAAGTCGCGACCCATCCCGACGTTGCGTCCGGGATGAACCCGGGTGCCGACCTGCCGTACCAGGATGTTCCCGGCTTGCACGGTCTCGCCGGCGTAAACCTTGATGCCGCGGCGCTGCCCCGGACTGTCGCGGCCGTTGCGCGTCGAGCCTTGCCCTTTTTTGTGCGCCACGAACCTGTCTCCCTGCTATTCGAGCCGGCGTCCGCCGCCGGCTCAAGCCTGAATGCGCGCGCTACTGGGCGCGCCTGATCTCTTCGATTCTGAGCACGGTCAGTTCCTGTCGGTGACCGCGTTTGCGCCGGTAATTCTTACGGCGCTTTTTCTTGAACACGATGATCTTGGTGCCGCGCGGCTGCTGCACGATGCGCGCGCGCACCGCTGCGTCGGGCACCGTCGGGGTGCCGATCGCCGGGGCGTCATCGCCGCCGATCGCGAGCACCTCGCCCAGCTCGACATCCGCGCCGACCTCGCCCTCGATGCGCTCGACCGTGATCTGGTCGCCTACGCCGACGCGATACTGCTTTCCGCCTGTCCTTACGATGGCAAACATCCGATTGACCCGAACCTTCTTAGCTACCGGAGCAGGGCGGCCGTGTCAAATTGGCTGCGTCAGCCCGCAGTACGCCGGCGTGCCGCTGACGTGATGCCCGGCGTTCGGCCGCGCATCGCGATCAACCATGCAATTCGAGGCGTTTCAGTCGAGGCCCAGTCGCTCGCGGCCTTCCGGCGAGATCATCTGCGGAGTCCAGGGCGGATCCCACACCAGGTCCACGTTGGCCTCGCCGACCCCGGGCAGCGAGAGCAATTTCTGGCGCGCGTCGATCGCGATCGATGCGCCCATTCCGCAGCCCTGCGCCGTGAGCGTCATCTTGACGTCCACCCGCTTGGCGCCTCCCTCCAGGGGCAGGACCTCCATCGCGTAAACCAGCCCCAGGTCAACGATATTGACCGGAATCTCCGGGTCATAGCAGGTCTTGAGCTGCTCCCAGACCATCGCTTCGAGATCGCCCGAGGCCGCCGCCAGCGAGGCCGCGTCCTCGGCGCTCTTGCCGAGCGCGTCGGCGTCCTTGCCCGCGATTCGATAAAGCCCGCCGTACGCCGGCACCTGCACGGTGAAGCTGCCGCCCAGCGACTGCGTTATGAAGACTTCGAGGCCCTTCTCCAGCGTGATCGGACTGCCGAGCGGCACCTGGATCGCCCCGCATTCTCGCGTGAGTTCCACTCGTTCCATTTTGTTTATCCTGTAGCGTCCTTGATGGCTATTGTAAGCGCTTGACCCATTCAGCGCCAGTTGGGCGTATTCGGCAACTCTGCCGGCTCTTCGAAACTCCGCGAATGGAACCCCGCGAAGCTCCGGCGGGTTGCACATTCAACCTTCCAGCCGCGGCTTAAACCGTACAAATTGAGTGTTCAAGGCGACGATTCGGAGGTCTCGTGACGATGGGCAAGCTCGAGCTGTATCAGTTCGGTCCGCTGCTCAACCAGGAGTCGGCGTCGCCGTTCTGCGTAAAGGCGCGTTACGCGATGCGTTACAAGCGCGTGGCGTTCGACACGATCAACGCCACCTCGCCGCTCCAGGTGCGCAGACTCAATCCGCGCGCGAAGCTGCCGGTGCTGATCGACGACGGCCTCAAAATCGTGGATTCCAGCAATATCGTTCGCCATCTCGAAAGCCGCCAGCCCGAGCCGCGCCTGTATCCGCAGGAGCCGCGGGCGCGCGCGATGGCCTTGTTGTTCGAGGACTGGGCGGATGAATCGCTTTACTGGCACGTGGTGTACGAACGATGGCAGGTCAGGGAACAGTTCAGGAATTTTGGCGAGGTCGTGTTTGCTCCGGTACCGGCGGCGATACGGCCGGCGGTCAAGGTCCTGTTCGCGCGGCACACGCGCCGCCAGCTACGGGCACAGGGCCTCGGTCGGCTGAATCTCGACGATCAGCGCGACAGGTTCCGCTCCGCGCTCGACTGGCTCGACGCGATGGTGGATGGGCGATTCCTGACCGGACCCGAAATGACCGTCGCCGACATCGCCGCCGCGGTTCAGGTCGATGCGCTCAACCTGCCGATTACCCCGCTTGCCCAGGCCGAGATTCATGCGCACGCGAAGGTGATGAAATGGCTCGCGCGCACGCTGGAGGCCGTCGGCTAGCGCTCCGCTCGCGCGGCTGCCCGTGTGCTCCATGCGGCACCCGCTTCAACGCGCTCGTCGCGGCTTAGCGGGCAAAGTCCTCGGTCACGTAGGCAGTGCCGTCGGCCGCGCGCGCGATTCCAATCCCGGTGGTCGCGAAATCGCGCGACAGCATGTTGGTCCGACGCTCCTTGTCGCCAAGCCATCGGCGAATGGCGCGCTCGGCCAGATGCGCCCCGTCGCGGTCGCGATCCTGGTAGAGGTTCTCGCCGATCGCGCCGGAGTTCACGCCCACGCTTGACGCGCGTTCCCCCGGCGTATCGCCGGCCGGGCCGTAATGGCCCAGGTAGTTGCGCAGCGCCATGTCATAACTGTGGCCGCGCGAGGCCAGCATCAGGCGCCGCGATAGTTTCAACGGTGGCGCGTCGCTGCGCTGCCGCTCGTCGTTGACCAGGCGCAGGATCTCGGCCTCCTGCGCGCTCATTCCCGCCATTGGATCGGTCGTGACTCCGCCAGGCGGCACGAAATAGAACCAGACCAGCACGCCGCCGGCGAGCGCCACCCCGAGCGAGGCCAGCCCGACGCCGGCCGTGCGCCGGCCGCGTCTGCGGCGCGCGCCGGTGGGGAGGGGAATCACCTTTGCCGGACCTTTAGGGATGCGTAATGACCCGCGTCCGCTCGCCGAATGGCCACTCATCGCGATGCTCGCTTTCCGGGCTCGGCCGGCGCTGGCCGACGGTCGGCGCGCCGGCGCCGCGTCAGAACTTCTCCTTGAACGGCCGCACGTCCAATTCCTGGGTCCACGCGCTCGGATCCTGATGGGCGAGATGCCAATACGCCTCGGCAATCGCCGCCGGCTTGAGCACGTCCTCGTCCTTGAGCGAGCGCATCGCCGCGCGCGTACGGGGAATGTCGATGATGCCGTCCACGTTGACGTAAGCGACATGAATGCCGCGCGGACCGAGATCGCGCGCGAGCGATTGCGCGAGCCCGCGCACCGCAAACTTGGCCGGTCCGAATGCGGCCGACTTGGGCCCCGCCTTGACCCCGGCGGTCGCGCCCGTGAACAGCATCGCGCCACGCGCCTTCGCGATCATGTCGGCCACGACCTGCCTCGCGCACAGGAATGCACCGAACGCGTTGACCCGCCAGGCGTCTTCGTACTGCGCCGGCGTGATCTCAGAGATCGTGCCCCAGGCCGCGTTGCCGGCATTGTAGAGCAGCACGTTCGGAGCGTCCATTTTGCTCCGTATTGCGTCGAAAGCGCGCGCGACCTGGGCGGCATCGCCCACGTCCGCGGTAAGAGCCATCGCGCGGCCGCCCGCGGCGCCGATCCTTGCGGCAAGATCGTCGATGAATTCGCGCGAGCGCGCGATCATCGCCAGCGCGTATCCGCCGTCCGCGAAGCGGTGCGCCAGCGCGGCCCCTAATCCGGGTCCGACGCCGACCACCACCGCTACTCCGGGCTGTTGTGTGCTCGAGGCCATTGAAACTCCGTTACCGCGACAGGGCCGCGACGCCGGCCGCGCCACGACACAAGTTTAATGCCCGCCCGCCTGGGACGGCGCAGCGAACCCGCTCCAACCTTAATGCAGGTCGATTTGCCGGAGCAAATCCGCAACCCTGCTTTCCATCGGTCGCTGACGGCTCATGCGACTCCGTGCCCCGTATCAGCTATCCTCGTTGCGGCGCGCGCGGGAGGGCGGCGCAGGCGATGCTGGAACTGGTGATGTTCGACGCCGACGGTGTGCTGTTCGAGTCGGCCGAATCGAATATTGCATACTACAACGCGATCTTCGCGGAACTGGGCGAACCGCCGCTCAGCGCCGAAGAGGAGCGCGCGTGTATCTTCATGGCCGCGACCCAGGTGTTCGAGTTTCGTGCCGCCGGCAAGGCCGCCAGGTTGAATCGCATGCGCGAGCTCGCGCGCAGAATCGACTTCACGCCGTTCTTCAAGCTCCTGCGGCCGCCGTTCGAGCTGCGGCCCTTCCTGCTCGGCCTCAAGCGCGAGTATCGGGTGGCGCTGGCGACCAATCGCTCGGCGACAACCCGCGGACTGATCGAGCATCTCGGCCTCGCCGGCGTGTTCGACGCCGTCGCGAGCGCCTACGACAAGGTGCGGCCCAAACCCGCGCCGGATATCGTGCTGCTGTGCCTGGAGCGCGCGGGCGTGGCGCCGGAGCGCGCCGTTTACGTCGGCGACAGCCAGATCGATCTGGATGCGGCGCGGGGAGCGGGGACGCATTTTCTCGGCGTCGGCGCGCGCGTCGAACACGAGCATTGCGTGGCCACGCTGGGCGATGTACCGGCTGCGCTCGAGCGATTCAGACGCCCGCGGTAAAGCGCGTCTCAGTCGAGGTTTGTCTTTCGCCGATCGCAACGCGGATTTGCCGCGATTGAAGAGGCGCCGAAAATGAGCCAAGGGAATTGCATGCCCCTCGCGTTTCGTCATGCGCCGCGTCGCCTTGCGCCGGCGCTCTTCCTGCTTTGCGCGGTCATGGCGGCGGCGGCTACGCGGATCGCGATGGCGACCGAGCCGTTTCACTACCCCGCCGTGCTGCGCAGCGGCAAAAAGGTTGGTGACCTGGTTCCGGGAATCAGCACGCTCGATGGCGTGGTCAGGATGTTTCCGGCCGCGCCCGAGAATTATCCAGGCAATCCGCGCCCGCCGGTCGGATATCCCGAGGTGAAGATCGGCAAGGTCCAGCCTCAGCCCACGACCGTGTTCAATCCGCCGGGGACGAGTTACGCGCTCTTCTTCGACGACCACGACAAACTGGTGATTATCGAGGACGCGCACTCGCCGCTGGGCGGGCTCGGACCCGCAGCGATCCACAAGCGCTTTCCCGTGCTCAAGGACACCGGCCACGACGAGCGGGTCATCGAGCTTCAGGGGCAAATCGACCGCTGCACCGTGATGATGGTGCTGTTCAGCGCAAGCACGCTCAAGGTTACCCGCGTCGCATACGCTTACACCTGCCCCACCGGGAGTTCGGAAACCACGCGGCGCGCGGACAACGCGCGCTGTTCATGAACAGCGTCCTTCGCATTGCTCGCCAAGGCGCGCGCGGCGCAGTGGCGATGCGGACGCCGGTGTATTGCGACCGGCGAACGGGGTACATTGGAGAGAATCCGTTCTGAGGTGTGTTGCCGATGCGTTCGCTTCTGATGCGCCCGGTCCTGGGCGCTGCAGTGTTGATTGGCATGCTGGCGGTTGCGCAGCCGACGGTTTTGCCCGGCGCGGCGAATGCCGCGTCCGGCGACGTTACGGTTCCGCAATCGGCGCTCAATTCGCTGATCGGCGAGCCGAATCAGCATTTCCGTCGCGCGTTCGATTCTTATGCTCGGGGCGATGCCGAATCGGCGGCTTCGGAAATCCGCGCCGGGGCGGCGCTGATCCGGATCGAGGCCGGTCGCGGCGGCGCGCAGGACGAAGCGAAGCTGCGGACGACGGCGAGCGAGCTGGACACGCTTGCCGACAACGTCGTGAACGGTAACGTCGGCTCGCGGCGCGATCTCGAACTGGCCTTCGCGCACGCCGAGCTTGCCCTGGCTTCGCACTACCGCTCGCTCGCCGACAAGGCGGTGGCCGACAAGGACCGCGCCGGCGCGGCGCGCTGGCTCAAGGCCGCGAGCGATTGCGTCGATGACGCGATGGCGTGGACCGGCCGGGCGCCCTCGGGCGCGCAGGCCGAGGCGTCCGACCAGATGCATGCCCTGGAAGCGAAGATCCACACCGGCGCCAACTGGACCTACGACGAGGCGCGGCGCGGCGTCGGCTACCTGGGCACGCAAATCCAGGACCTCGGCCAGCAGATGCAGACCTTCGGCAACTCGCAATCGCACGGCGCCGGCCACTGAAGGCGGGAAACGCCTGTCGCGCCATGCTGTCCACCGGTCAATTTTAGGTCCGAAAATTTCGCGCCATCGAGGCCGATAGGAGGGAGCACGCCTTCCAATGTTATCGCAGGTTTGGTTGATAACCGGAGCATCGCGCGGCCTGGGTTTGTCGATCGCGCAGGCGGTGCTTGAACGGGGCGGCACGGTGATTGCCGCCGCGCGCGATCGCCAGCGCGCGCGCGAGGCTCTGGGAGCCTCTGAGCGCGTTTTCCCGGTCGAGATGGATGTGACCGACGGCGCGTCGATCCAAAACGCGGCGGCAACCGTGTTGCGCCGCTTCGGCAAAATCGACGTGCTCGTCAACAATGCCGGCTACGGATTGATTGGCGCGATCGAGGAGCTCGAGCCGGCGGAAATCGAAGGCGTTTTCAAAACCAATTTTTTTGGCGTGCACCAGGTGCTACGTGCTTTCCTGCCGGCGCTGCGCGCCCGACGCGCCGGATGGATCGTCAACATCTCCTCGGTCGGCGGGTTCTCCGCCAGCGCCGGCGCCGGCGCATACAATGCCAGCAAGTTTGCGCTCGAGGGTCTCTCGGAAGCGCTCGCGCAGGAGCTGACACCGCTCGGCATCCGCGTGCTGATCGTGGAGCCGGGTTATCTGCGTACCGACTTTCTCGATGACTCGATGCGCACGGCGAAGACCACGCTCGCGGATTACGCCGAGACCGCCGGCCGCACCGTCAAGCTGATGGCGGAGCGCAACCGAAAGCAGCCGGGTGATCCGCGCAAGGCCGCGCGCGCGATCGTGAACGCGGTCGAGTCGGCGCATCCGCCGCTGCGTCTGATACTGGGTCCGGACGCGGTCGAGCGCGTGGCCAACAAACTCGCGGCGGTCCGCCGCGACCTCGATGGGTGGCGCGAGGTCGCGATGTCGACCGACTTCGATCGCGACCCCGAGTAGTCCGTGCCTCAGGGCGCCGCCGGCTTCGGCATGTTCATGAAAATGACCTTATAGCCGAGCATGTTGCTGGTGCCCGTCCCGCGGCATTGAAAGGTGCTCGTGGGATCGTCGTACGGGTAGCTGTAAGCGGTCGGACATGCGCGTTTGAGGTTCACCAGCCACGGCTGGATTTCCGCATCCCATACCGGGTCGTTGGCCGTCAGATCGCCGACCGCGGCGCATTTGCTGGTGCCGTTCTTCGGCCAGAATCTGCTGAGCCCGTCGGCGTCGTCCTGATCGTGCGTTGCGCATCCGCAGCACGTCGAGGGATAGGTTTGGGCGGTGCTGCTGTTGTAGCAGGAGGTCGTGTTGCCGGCACTGTCGCCGCCCTTGGCCGCGCAGGCGAAAAGCGAGGCCCGGGTGGTTTGACTCGAGTTGTCGCCGTCGAGGATCGATGCCCCGCAGTCGAGCGGGCCGAAAACAAAGCCGGGATGGCCGGCGCAAAAATCATCGGCGCTCCACCAGCCGGCGAATTCCCCGCACTGCTGTAGAAAGATTCCCAGACCCGGAATCAGTTGATTGCCGCAGTAACCGTTGCCGTGGCAATCCTTGCCCCGGGTGCACTGGCAGTAATGGTCAGTACTGCCCTCCGCCTGCAGGCATTGAAGCGAACCCGGGCATGCATTGGGGTCGCCGGGAGTGCAGGTGAGATAGCATGCCCCCGGCGCTCCGGAGCATGTATAACCCGCCGGACAGCCAGTGGGAGTGTTCGCCGTGGAACAGGGTTTCGAGCTGTCGAGCAGAAGCGGTATGTAGCTGTGCGTCGTGCCCGGTGGATAGGGCACGTTGCCGATGTATTTTCCGAAGTCCCAGTCGCACTTGCCTCCCTGCCAGGCTTTCAGCCCGGGAGCTTTGCACCAATAGGCCGCCGTCGTACCGCTGGGTGAGGCCACCGGCTGGCCGGGCAGCGGCCGCATCATTTCGGCGACGTTGGCGCCGTTGATCACGCTGATGTCATAGAAATCGTTCTGCTGAACCTGCAGCGTGAACTCGGCGAGCGAGGCGGGCGGGGCACCGGCCTGGCCGGTTGGACAATCGGAGTTCGGCGACGCGCCGCAATCGCCGGTCATGCAGTTCGTGCCGTCCGGGTCGCATCCGGTTCGAGGCGCCACACCGCCGCTCCACCAGACCTCGGAAGGTATACTGCCGCCGTTCCATGAGACAGACGCCTGGTCGAGGCAGAATTCCGCCCAGCCGCCCGGCTGCGGCGGACTCGCCGACCGGGCGAGTTTCCAGGTAAACGCCCCCGCGCCTGAATGCGCCACCGGATTGGGCAGTTTGAAGTAGCACCAGTCGGTGCTGGTGTTGCACCCCGCGCCGGTGCCGCAATCCGAGTCCTGCGTGCAGGCGCAATTCAGGCCGTTGTTGGATCCGGCTCCGGTGGCCACCGATGTCCCCGGGCAGGCAAGCGTCCCGGACTGCGTGCCGCACATGCATGCTCCGGTCGAGGAGTTGATCGTCGAAGGATTGGCCAGACAGGACGTGTTCGCGTCAACCACGCAGACCGATCGCAGCGCGCCGCCGCCGCCACCAATCCATATGGGTTGCGATGACTTGTTGGTGACCAGCAGCTCGCGCTGGTTGGCGCCGCAAGTGGCGGCCCGTGCCGCTGACGCGCAGGGTCCGGCGAGTAACGTCAAAGCCAGAAGGAAGAGAATCGATTTCAATGCTCCCGTCGTCCGCCTCATCCCTCGTCCTCCCTCGGAGCGTAAACAATCAAGGAACTTCTATTTCTTATAAGAATCGCAAATAAACTTCAATCGCCGAGTAATAAAGCTAGATTGCTGCATTGGATTCAATGTATCGCCCAGCGGGGTTGACGCGATGCTTAGATTGGGGCGAGGAGTCAAACAAAATGAAATCGGCCTTACGCCGTGTGTTGAACGATCTTCCGGGAGGGCCTCCGATTACGCCCGGCGCGCCGGGTGGCGATACCGGTCTGCTCGACGCCTACTCCCAGGCGGTTGCCGGTGCGGCGCAGCGGGTCAGTCCCTCGGTCGTCAATATCGAGGTTTTTCACAACAGGGGCGCAGCCGAGGCGCCTGCAGGCTCGGGTTCCGGGTTTGTCTTCACCCCCGACGGCTTCGTGCTGACCAATAGCCACGTCGTAGGGCACGCGGATCGGATTGGCATAACGCTGCTGGACGGACGCCGCGTGCAGGGCACGCTGGTGGGCGCCGACCCGCATAGCGATCTTGCCGTGGTGCGCATCGGGACCGCGGGGCTGAACGCCGCCGCGCTCGGCGACTCATCGCGGCTGCGCGTCGGGCAGGTGGCGATCGCGATCGGCAGCCCCTACGGCTTCCAATGTACAGTCACGGCGGGCGTCGTGAGCGCGCTCGGGCGCTCGTTGCGCTCGCAGTCGGGCCGCCTCATCGACGACGTCATCCAGACCGACGCGGCGCTCAATCCGGGCAACTCCGGCGGACCGCTGGTCAATTCGCGCGGCGAGGTAATCGGCGTCAACACGGCGGTCATCCTGCCCGCGCAGGGCATCTGCTTCGCGATCGGAATCAACACCGCCAAGTACGTGGCGGCACGGCTGATTCGCGACGGGCGGATCGTGCGCGCCTACGTCGGTATCGCCGGGATGACCGTGCCGCTCCATCGGCGGATGGTGCGGTTTTATCGGCTCGCGCGCGAGAGCGGCGTGATGGCGATGTCGGTCGAGCCAGGAAGCCCGGCGGACAAGGCGGGCGTGCTTGCGCGCGACATCGTCGTCGCTTACGGCGACGCCCCGGTCGCGGCGGTGGACGATCTGCATCGCCTGCTTTCCGATGGGCAGATCGGCGCCGACGCGGAACTCACCGTGATTCGCGGGACCGAGCGGCTGCGGCTGAAAATCGTGCCGGCGCACGCCGCATAGCGGGCGGCGCGCGATGCGCGCTTGACCCATTCGGCGCATCTGCGCGACGCTGGCTGCGGATCCTAATCGCGGAGGCGACGCGCATGCGGCTTGAGGACAAGGTTGCGATCTTGACCGGCGCGGGCAGCGGCATCGGGCGCGCGACGGCGTTGCTGTTCGCACGCGAAGGCGCGCGGCTTGCGCTCAACGACATCGACGGGCGAGCGTTGGCCCGCGTCGGCGCGGAAATCGGCGCCGATCGCGTGCGGACCGCGGCCGGCGACATAGCGCAGGAGGAAAGTGCGCGGCGGCTGGCGCAGGAGGCGATGGCGGCGTTCGGCCGCATCGACATCCTGGTGAACAACGCGGGCACCCATTTCGTGCGCGACGTGACCGAGATGAGCGTCGAGGAATGGGATCGCTTGATGGACATCAACCTGAAGAGCATGTTCCTGTGCTGCAAGCACGTCATCCCGCACATGCTGGCGCGCGGCAGGGGATCGATCGTGAACCTCGCGTCGATCTCGTCGTTCATCGGTCAGGAGATGGAAGGCGCCAGCACTTTCGCCTACAACATCACCAAGGCCGGAGCGCTGCAGCTCACGAAATCGCTGGCGTCGCGCTATGCCGCCGAGGGGATTCGCGTGAATTGCGTATGCCCGGGCAACGTCGAAACCAATATCCTCAAGCGCGCCAGCGCCGCGGAGGCGGCGGAGGTCTGGCGTCAGGCGGCGCGGCTCGAGCCGATGCAGCGCAATGCTCAACCCGAAGAGATTGCCAGCGCGATCCTGTTCCTCGCTTCGGACGAGGCCTCGTTCGTGACCGGATGCCCGCTGCTGGTGGACGGCGGATACCTGTCGCGATAGTCAGTCGGCGGAGCTCCCGACCCCGTTTTGCCGGTTTACAACCGCAACTAGTAAGTTATGCTGCTCGACATGGATCGCAAAACTGAAATCGCGGTGTTCGGCGGCGGGTGCTTCTGGTGTACCGAGGCGGTATTCGGACAGCTCAGGGGCGTGCTGTCGGTGATGCCGGGCTTCGCCGGCGGCACCCTCGCCAATCCGACTTACGAACAGGTATGCACCGGCACGACCGGCCATGCGGAGGTCACGCGCGTCGAATATGATCCCGCGCGGATTTCGTACCGCGATCTGCTGGTGGTGTTTTTCGCCACTCACGATCCGACCTCGCTTAACCGGCAGGGAGCGGACGTGGGGACCGAGTATCGTTCGGTCGTCTTCCATACGACCGAGGAGCAAAAGCGGATGGCGCAGCAGATGATCGAGGAGCTTAATCGGGCGGAGCCGCGCGGGCGTCCGATCGTGACCGAAGTCAGCCCGCTGACGGCGTTCTATCCGGCCGAGAATTATCATCGCGACTACTACCGCAAAAATGCGCTTGCGCCATACTGCCAGGTGGTAATCGAACCGAAGCTGCGCAAGCTGCACAAGCAATTCGGCGATCTGCTGAAAGCGCACGCCGAAGCGTGAAATGCGCGCGCGCTGAACGTTTGCGTATCCCGAGGTGCTTTTGCGACAATCGCACGGTCGCCTTCGTTCACGGGTTTCGAGTTCGCGCGATTTTGGTATCAAAGTAGACCCGCGGAAACGGTCACTCTGAAGCCTGTACACTCACAAACCACAGTCAGGAGGCAGGAGGACACCATGAACGCACGCGCCCGCAAATTAGGCACGATCGCCGCCCTCGCGATAGGAATCGCACTCTGCGCCATGCCCGCTCATGCCGAGGAGAAGAAGATGACGGTGCGCGCGGGCTACCTGACATGTCATGTGGCCAGCGGATGGGGCTTTATCTTCGGCTCGTCGCGCACCGTCAAATGCACGTACACGCGCGACAAGAACTATACTGAGTATTACACCGGATCGATTACCAAGTTCGGCGCCGACGTCGGCTATTTGTCTTCGGCCGTGATGCTGTGGGCGGTGGTCGCGCCCACGACCAATCTCGGCGAGGGCGCGCTGACGGGCCATTACGGCGGCGCGACCGCGAGCGTGGCGCTCGGCGTCGGCGCCGGCGCCAACGTGCTGGTCGGAGGATTCAAGAAATCGATCGCGCTGCAGCCGATCTCGATCGAAGGCCAGAACGGCCTGAACGTCGCGGCGGGCGTAGCCCAGTTGTCGCTGAAGTTCGACCAAAAGGCGGAGCCCAAATCCTGACCGTCCTGACACGCTCGGTCCGCCGCGCGCGACAGCCCGCGCGCGCGGCGGTCATGCGCGCGGGCCTGCGGCCCGAGCGATCGGGGGTGAGCGATGAGCGAACAATTCACGATTTGCGTAGGCACGATCGGCGCCGGCGTGTGGTTCAGCCCCGACGGCGGCGAGCATTGGCGGCGCAGCAAGATGGCGTTGCCGTTTCATGCCGAACCGGGCGAAATCCAGATTCGCGCGCTGGCGCTCTCGCCCCACGATCCGCACCAGGTGTATGCGGGGTCCGAGGCCGGGCTTTACCGCAGCGGCGACAACGGCGCGAGTTTCGAATTGGTACCGTCGCCGATGGACGGAATGCAGATCTGGTCGGTCGCCGTCGATCCGCGCGACCCGGACTCGATCTATGCCGGCACCAAGCCGCCGGCGTTGTTCCGCACGGTTGACGGCGGGAAGCATTGGGAGAGGCTCGCGATCGCCTTCGCCGAACGATGCCTGGCGGGCGCGCCCAAGGTCACCAACGTGGTCTTCGATCCGCGCGACCCGCGCACCCTCTGGGTCAGCGTCGAGATCGACGGCGTCTATCGCAGCACGGATGACGGCCGCTCGTGGAGCCATTGTCCGCCGCTCGGCGACAAACCGCTCAACCAGGATATCCATGGTCTCGCGGTGCGCCCCGGCGGCGCGCGCGCCGAGCTGCTCGCTACCACGCCCGACGGTATCTGGTGCAGCGCCGACGAGGGCGAGAGCTGGTCGCTCCATGGCTTTCCGCGTTTTGCCGAGCGCGACACGATTTCCTATTGCCGCGGCGTGGCCCTGCGTCCGGGCGATCCCGACGTCATTTTCGTCGCTAACGGCGACTTCATTCCGGGCAAGCGCGGCGCAATCCAGCGCAGCGCCGACGGCGGCGCAAGCTGGGAGAAGTGCGCGCTCGAGGTCGAGCCGAACTCGACCATGTACTGGTTCGGGGTCAACCCGGCCGATCCAGATATCGTGGTTGCCAACAGCCTGCACGGATACATTTACCTGAGCCGCGACGCCGGGAGGTCATGGAGCAAGCTCAGGCGCGAGTTCGGCGAGGTGCGCGCGCTCGCATGGCTGCCGAATTGAACCGCGCCGGGCGGAGCAGGCGATGAGCGCATTCAACCACCGCTTCGTTGAGACCAACGGCATCAGGATGCATTTCGCCGAAGCCGGCGCGGGCCCGCTGGTCGTGCTCTGCCACGGCTTCCCGGAGTCGTGGTATTCGTGGCGCCATCAGCTTGCCGCACTCGCCGCGGCCGGCTTCCATGCGGTCGCCCCCGACCAGCGCGGCTACGGCGAGACCGACAAGCCCGAGGCGGTCGATGCCTACAGCGTGCTGCATCTGGCGGGCGATATCGTCGGCCTGGTCAACGCGCTGGGCGAGCGCTCGGCCGCGATCGTCGGCCATGACTGGGGCGCGCCGGTGGCATGGTACTCGGCCCTGTTGCGGCCGGATCTGTTCCGTGCGGTGGGCCTGCTGAGCGTGCCGTACATCCCGCGCGGGCCGATGCGCCCGAGCGCGATCGTCAAGGCGGTGTTCGCGGGCAGGATGTTTTACCAGGAATATTTCCAGCAGGAGGGCGTGGCCGAGCGCGAACTGGAGCGCGACGCGCGCGCGAGCCTGCTCGGGATGTTTTATTCGCTCTCGGGCGACGCGGCGCCGAACGAGCGATGGCGCTACGCGTTCGGCCCCGACGAGACGTTTCTCGACAGCTTGGTCGTGCCGCGCGCGCTGCCAACATGGCTGAGCGAGGCCGACCTCGAGTTCTTTACCGGTGAGTTCAAGCGCAGCGGCTTTCGCGGCGCGCTCAACTGGTATCGCAACATCGATCGCGGATGGGAACTGACCGGCTTTCTCGACGGGGCCAGGCTGGCGCAGCCGACGCTGTTTATCGCCGGCGAGAAGGACGCGGTCATCGAGTTCTACGCGGACGCCTGCGGGGCGCTCAAAAACAACGCCCCCAACCTCGCCGCTCAAGTCGTGCTGCCCGGCGCGGGCCATTGGATCCAGCAGGAACGCCCGGCCGAGGTCAACCGGATCCTGGTCGATTTCCTGCGTTCGCTCTGAAGCGGCGGCTGCGTCTGGCCGACCGTGCGCGCGGGTATCAGTCGAGTGTTTCCGGCACCTTGAGCGTGATTCGCGCCTCGGCCGGCAGATTGTCCCACAGTTGCTGAAGATAGTTACGCTTCTTGCGCCAGTCGGCGATCGCTTCGAGGAGCTGTTCGGCGCGCGGCATGTGTCCGAGCCTAATCGATCGGCCGTTGTCGCCGAACGTGCCGCGCAGCGCCGGCAGCTCGTCGATCGGGGCAAACTTCCAGGCGTCGTGGCGCAGGCGCGTCCCGGTGTCGGTGAGCGTGCCGGTCACGGTGAGCATGCGATCCACCAGAGCCTGAGCCTTCCGCGCGCAAAGTTCGAGCGCGAGGTAGGCTTCAATATAGGCGGCGGTCGCGTTGGGGATGCGCTCGCGCGCGTGAGCCCTCACCAGATTCGGGCGGCTGGCCAAACAAAGCCTCCCATCCGTGACCGCGAATTGATAGGCAGTCCTTTCTTACCTGCGCATCCACCGGCGGCGGCCCAGGTCGCGCGCCGCCCTGCGAAGGCTAGCGCGAGCCCACGGCGACCGCGCCGACCTGGCGAGCGCTGCCATTGACCAGCATCGACCGCGTCTGATTCCAGTAGCCCAGCGGATGGGTCTCCGGCTCGTACCAGAAACGTGGGGCGCGCTGGCCGCGCGGCGAGCGCACCACGCGGATGGCGGACGACCACGCGAGGCTGCGGCCAAACCAGTACGACGGAGGCACCAGGATATCGCCGCAGAGCTTCGAGAGCATCTGCGATCGTTCGGGCCGCGAATAGCAGGAATTGCAGATCCGGATCCGGACGGCGATCACGCCCCGATCAGGCATCGGGCCGCCTTCAGCCTCGAGGATATGCACGTCGCCTGAGATCGCCTCGCACGCATCGCACTTGTTCATGTTTCCCCCCGCCCTCCGAGTCGTACTTGAGCCAGGCCGCAAGATCGGGCGCTCAGGGAAGCGCATATAGCGTGCCAGATGTTCTGATATTTCCAATCTGTCAATGACGGTCCTAGGCGTCCAGCCCGAGAGCCGGGCGTTGAGCGAGCCGTTGCAGCCTCGCCACAGGACGGCGTCTCGCGTCCGCGACCATCGGCGAAAAACTAAAGAATCTTGTTCGTCTTCGAACGCGGGTCACGCTCGCTGAAACGGCCCGACTCGACTTGGTGAAAAAAGTCATCGACGAGGGCGTTGAACAGCGCTGGTTCCTCGAGGTTCAGCGCATGCCCGGTCCGTGGCAGAACCGCCAGCGCCGCGCTCGCAATCGTCCGCTTCATCAACAGCGACGCCTCCAGGCATGGGTCATCCTCGTCGCCGGCCATCACCAGGCATGGAACCGCGATCGTGCGCATCTCGTCGACCAGGTCGAAAAGCGACGGCCGTTCCTTCTGTACGCCACGCAGCGTGTTGGCCGAGCCCGGCGCCGAATGCTCGGCCATCTGCGCCGCGAACTCTCGCCATCCGCGCGGATCCTTGTTCTGCAACTGGACGCGGGTGGGGCCGAGCGCGTAGCGCTTTGCTCCTTCGGCCATGCCGATGCGATCGAACATCAGCGCCGCGTTCTCGGCCTCTTCCTGAAATTGCGCGCGCCGGCCCTTTTCGGCCCCGTAGCCGCATCCGCCGATGACCAGCGAGCGCGCGCGGTCACCGTAGCGCATGCCGAAATGCAGCGCTGCGAAGCCACCCATCGAGACGCCGACCACGTGCGCCCGGTCGATGCCGAGTCCGTCGAGCATTGCGCGGATGTCGTCGCGAGCGCGCGCCTGCGAGTAGCGGCCCACCTCGCCCGGAACATCGGAGGGCGGGTAGCCGCGGGCGTTGTAGGCGACACAGCGGTAGCGCCGTGCGAAGTAACGCATCTGCGGCTCGTAGCTGCGATGGTCGCCGGCGAATTCGTGGACGAAAAGGACCGCGACGCCCTCGCCGGCCTCTTCGTAATAGAGCTTGACGCCGTCGTCGGTCATCACGTATGGCATCGCCGGACCTCCTCTGTCGCCACAGCGGCGGAGCGCATCACGATGCGGCGGCCGCGCTCGTCGCGGGCTGAGCGCGAACAGGCACAGTTTATAGGCGCGGGCATCGCACAATGCCAGTGCAGGCCTCGATGCGAGCGTGTGACGAACGCGCGCGAATCGAGTAATAGTGCTGCTGCGAGATTACCGGCGCAGCCTGGCGCACTTCGCCGCGCGCGTCACGGAGTCGTTTCTATGAAATGCAAGGCGATCGTAGTGCATCAGACCGGCGGCCCCGAGGTTCTCAAGTACGAGGAAGTCGAAGTCCCGGCGCCGGGGAAGGGCGAGGCGCTCGTGCGCCATCGCGCGATCGGTCTCAACTTCGTCGAAATCTACCTGCGTTCGGGCGTTTACCCGGCGCCCTCGATGCCGTTTACGCCCGGCAGCGAGGCCGCAGGCGTGGTCGAGGCGGTAGGCCCCGAGGTGAGCGAAGTGCGCGTCGGCGACCGCGTGGCCTACGTTGGCGGTCCGCTCGGATCGTATTCCGAGGCGCGCGTGATTCCTGCTCGCCATCTGGTGAAATTGCCGGACAAGATCGACGAAGCGACGGCGGCGGCCGCGATGCTCAAGGGCTTGACCGCCGACTACCTCGTCAACGCCACCTACCAGGTCAAACGCGGCGACACGATTCTGCTGCACGCGGCGGCGGGCGGCACCGGCATGATCCTCTCGCAATGGGCCAAGCATCTCGGCGCGACCGTGATTGGCACCGTCGGCAGCGACGAGAAGGCCAAAATCGCCGCGGCTCACGGATGCGCTCACACGATCAACTACTCGCGCGAGGATTTCGTCGCGCGCGTCAACGAAATCACCGGCGGCCGCAAAGTCCCGGTGGTCTATGACTCGGTGGGCCAGACCACCTTCATGAAATCGCTCGATTGCCTGGCGCCGCGCGGCCTGATGGTGAGCTTCGGCCAGGCCTCGGGCATGGTGCCGCCGTTCAGCATCAACATCCTGAGCGCCAAGGGCTCGCTCTACATCACCCGTCCAACGCTCCTCACGTACACGGCGCGGCGCGAAGACCTCGAGGCTTCGGCGCGCCGGCTCTTCGACGTGCTGCTGAGCGGGGCGGTACGATGCGAGGTGCGGCGCACTTTCAAGCTCGCCAATGCCGCCGCGGCGCATCGCGCGCTCGGCGATCGCGCGACCACCGGCTCGAGCGTGCTGCTGCCGTAGCGCGTGTGTTATGCGCCGGGAAGCCTTTGCACTATGTTGACACGAGAGCGGCCGCTATGCGGTTGACGCCTGAGGACAGGGGACCTTTAATCGCGCCATGACTGGTAATAGCGCCATGACTGGTAATAGCGTATGACTGGAATCGTTTCTTACGGATCGTATATCCCGTACCGCAGGCTCAAGCGCGCCGCGATCGCCGAGGTGCTGGGCGTCGCCGCGACCAAGGGCGAACGCGCGGTCGCGAGCTTCGATGAGGACAGCGTGTCGATGGCCGCCGAGGCCGCGCGCGACGCCGTGCGCGCCGTCGGCGCGGAGCAAATCCGCACGCTGCTCTTCGCCACCTCGACCCCGCCGTACGCGGAAAAGCTCAACGCGGCGATCGTCGCGGCCGCCGCGCGGCTGCCGATCGAAAGCCGCGCCGCCGATTTGACCGGCTCGGTGCGGGCGGGCCTCTCGGCGCTGCTACAGGCGGCCGACGCCGCCGCGGGCGGCGGCGCGCCGGCGCTCGCGGTGATGTCCGATTGCCGGCTGGGCGCGCCCGAAGGCCGCCTCGAGCAAGCGAGCGGTGACGGCGCGGCGGCATTCGTGCTCGCCGCGGGCGAGGGCGTAATCGCCGAGATCGTCGCGAGCGCCTCGTTCACGCGCGAGTTTCTCGACACGTGGCGGATGCCCGAGGAGCGCTTCGGCCATTCATGGGAAGAGCGCTTCGCGCTCACCCAGGCCTACGTCCCGCTGCTCGGCAAGGCGATTCAGAGCGTGCTGGAAAAGTCAGGCGTCGCGCCCGCCGCACTGGCGCGCGTGATCCTCGATGCTCCGAATCCGCGCGCGGCCGAGGAAGTCGCGCGCGGCATGAAGCTCGGCCCGGCGCAGCTCGGCGACACGCTCGCGCTGACCGTCGGACAGGCGGGCGCCGCGCATCCGGGCCTGATGCTTACGGCGGCACTGCCCTCGCTCAAGCCGGGTGACCTGGTCCTGCTGGCGGCAGTGGCCGACGGGGCCGACGCGCTCGTGCTGCGCGTCACGCCGGCGGCGGCGAAATTCCGCCCTGCGCATTCGGTCGGCCGCATGATCGAATCAAAAGGCGACGTCAGCTACGGCAACTACCTCAAGTGGCGTCAGATCCTGCCGACCGAGCCGCCGCGCCGGCCCGATCCCGAGCGTCCGGCGGCGCCGCCGATGATGCGTTCGGAGAAGTGGAAATTCGGGCTGGTGGGCTCGCGCTGCACCGCCTGCGGTACGCCCCAGCTTCCGCCGCAACTGGTATGTGTAAAGTGCCGTACACGCGGTAAGATGGAAGCGTATCCGTTCGCCGATCGGACGGGCCGTATCGCAACCTACGCCGTGGATCGCCTTGCATATTCGCTCAATCCGCCCACCGTCAACGCGGTCGTGGATTACGATGGCGGCGGCCGGTTCCTGTGCGAGATGACCGATTGCGAGCCGGACCGCGTCGCGATCGGCGACGAAGTCGAAATGACGTTCCGCCGCCTGTTTACCGCCGACGGCGTGCACAACTATTTCTGGAAGGCGCGGCCCAAGCGCTAACGAAAGCGGGAGGCATTGCGATGGCAAGCAAGGGAATCAGGGATCGGGTGGCGATCGTCGGCATGGGATGCACCAAGTTCGGCGAGCATTGGGACAAGGGCGCCGAGGACCTGCTGGTCGATGCCGCTTACCAGGCCTGCGAGTCGGCCGGACTCACGCCCGACGATATCGACGCGTACTGGCTCGGCACGATGGGATCGGGAATCTCCGGTCTGACGCTCTCCGAACCGCTAAAAATTCAATACAAACCCGTGACCCGCGTCGAGAATATGTGCGCGACCGGGTCCGAAGCGCTGCGCCAGGCATGCTATGCGGTTGCGTGCGGCGCGTTTGACGTGGCGATGGCGATCGGGGTCGAGAAACTCAAGGATTCAGGCTTTTCGGGGCTGGTGGTGACCAACCCGCCCAACGATGGAACGCCGGCCGCGATGACGCCGCCGGCGCTCTTCTCGCTGCTCGCGCCCGCATACTTCAAGAAGTACGGACTCGACCCGGACAAGGGCAAAGATGTGCTCTCGCGCATCGCGTGGAAGAACCATCGCAACGGCGCGCGCAATCCCAAGGCGCAGTTTCAAAAGGAAGTGCCGATCGAGACGATCAAAAACTCGCCCAAGATTGCGGATCCGCTCGGCATCATGGACTGCTCCGGCGTCTCCGACGGCTCGGCCGCGGCCATCGTCGTTCGCGCCGAGGACGCGCACAAGTACTGCAAAAATCCCATCTTCATCAAGGCGCTGTCGTTCGTCGCGGGCCCGGCGGAAGGTCCGCTCTCACCCGAGTACGACTTTACGTCATTTCCCGAAGTGGTCGCCTCGGCGCGCGACGCATACGCCCAGGCCGGCATCAGCAACGCGCGCGAGCAGATAAGTCTCGCCGAGGTCCACGACTGCTTTACCCCCACCGAACTGGTGCTTTACGAGGACCTCGGGTTCAGCCCGCGCGGCACCGCATGGCAGGACGTTATCGACGGGTTCTTCGACCTTGAGGGGCGGCTGCCAGTGAATCCAGACGGCGGGCTCAAGTCCTTTGGCCATCCAATCGGCGCCTCAGGACTGCGCATGATGTACGAGATGTGGCTGCAGCTTCGTGGCGAGGCCGGCCAGCGTCAGGTCAGCAATCCAAAACTCGGCCTGACCCATAACCTGGGCGGCCAGCCCGGGCGCTGCGTCAGCTTCGTGTCAGTGGTCGGGAACTCGATGGGCTAGGCGGGCGGTCCTTCCTCTTTGGCTCGAATTCGCGGCCTCGGATGCGTTTGCATCCGGGGCCGTTCATTTTGGGAAAGCTTCCAAAAAGCCAAAACTGCTAATTGTGGATAAACTCTGATAGTGCTGGAATGCGCCCGGAGTTGCAGTTCCGCTACATTGGGCTATTAAAGGCAATCAAAAGAGGCTAATTTTCACTAGAGAAAGCATTTGGCATGATAGGTGCTGTCCGAGTCAATCAGGGTGAAGCCAGCAGTCAGCGGATGGACCGCCAAACCTGCCAGACCCTGAGGATAGCCCGATGTTCAGCATCCTGACCGACAACGGAGATACCAGACTCGCCATTGAGCGTTACGTAATGGCGGCCATCGTGGACGCGCGCACAGCCTGCACCGATCATGAATGGATATCCTGGGCGGACGGCTGGATTTCAGGCCGCGACCGCAGTTTCCCATCCGCACGGACGGCCCATGATCTGGCGCGCGAAGCCCGCGCGCGCGAATCGGCTTCAACCCTGCGGGACTCGAATATAGATGCGGCGGAAACGCCGGCGGAGCGTGCCCTATGGGCGGCCGGACTCGCCCTGGTCACGGCGCCAGTGGGGCCGGACCCCGGCGCGGCGATTCGCCGTATTGTGTTTGCCGCTTGGTCGCGGCTGTCCGGGACTCGCACGGTGCTGGCCGCGCGACCGATCGGCAATTCGCTGCGCGAGCGCTTGATCGCGCTTGCGCGGCGCGGGGCGCTGATGTTGCTGCCTTCGGAAATTCCGCAGATCGTTCGGCCGTAAGCACCCTACGGGACGGTCCGCCCCCAGGATCCGGACTGGCGGATGTCGCCGGAGAAAGGACTGGAGCCGATTGGACCGGATCCGCAGACGCGGGAAGAATCAGGTGGGTCGAATGGGGAACGGGTTGCCGCTCGGAGCAGGCCGGACGTCTGCCCAACGGCTGAGTAGCGCTCTCAAATCCTCGATCTCGACCGGCTTGCTGATGTAGTCATCCATGCCTGCGGCCCGACATTTCTCGGCCGCGCCGCTCAGCGCATGCGCGGTCACGCCGATTATGGTGGTCCGGCGCCCCGAGCCGGCCTCCAGGCGGCGAATCTCCGCGGTCGCCTCGTAGCCGTCCATCCCCGGCATCTGGCAATCCATCAGAACGATCGGATAGCGCTTGCGCGCGAGCGCCGCGAGCGCTTCACGGCCGTCGTTCACGACGTCCGATTGCAAACCCAGGACGTCAAGCTGGGCCTGCGTGAGCTTCTGATTGACCTCGTTGTCCTCGACCACGAGAACAGCGATCGGCGTTTCAACCTTGGCCTCGCGATTGCGGTCGTCGTCTCGAGCTCCGCTGCCCGGCGCTTCCAGAGGGGGGGCGCTCATCCTGACGGTGAAGCGGAAGGTCGAGCCGCGGCCGGGCGCGCTGTCCAGCGAGATTTCGCCGTCCATCAATCTTACCAGTTCGGCGCAGATGGCAAGTCCGAGGCCGGAACCGCCGTACTTGCGGCTCGCCGATCCGTCGATTTGGGAAAAGGGCTGAAAAATCCTGCCGTGCTGGTCCGCGGCGATCCCGATTCCGGTGTCGCAGACCTCGAACATCAATGTCACGCCGTCGGCCCCGTCGTCGGCCTTGCGCGCGCGCATTACGATTTGTCCCCGCTCGGTGAACTTCACCGCGTTGCTGACGAGGTTAATCAGAATTTGCTCGAGCCGGCGGGGGTCGCCGGTGACCCGGCGCGGCAGCCGTTCGTCGATCTCGAGCGTCAGCGCGAGCCCCCGCTGCCGCGCCGAGGCGGCGAACTGGGCGGCGACGCGTTCGATCGAATCACGCGGGTCAAATCCACGTTTTTCGAGCACAAACCGTCCGTCGGCCAGGCGTGAAAAGTCGAGCACGTCCTCGATCATGCCGCGCAGCATATCGCTGCTGGACCGGAGCGCCTCGGCATATTCGCGCTGCGGTGTGCTGAGCCCGCTGTTCAGCAGCAACCGGGACATTCCGACGATACCGTTGAGCGGCGTGAGCACCTCGTGACTCACATTGGACAGGAACTCGGATCGCAGACGCGCGGTTTCAAGCGCAAGCGCATGTGCATGGGCCGTTTCGTTCTCAGCCCGCATGCGCGCGGTGATGTCGCGATAGACAACCAAGCCGCCGTAGAAACCGCTGTCGGCGTGGTGCAGCGGCTGCGCTGAGATTTCCAACCATAGCTCGCGCGGCATCGCGGGGCCGCTGAACAGCAGGCGCGCATGGTCCATCGTTTCGCCGCGCGCCGCGCGCGCCAGCGGCCACTCAGCGAGCGGCAGGGCCGGACCGTCGACTGCGGTCTGCAACTTGAAGCCGGCGGTCACCTGGTCGGCCACGGACTGCATGGGATGGTTACCCTCGATTGCGATAGCGGCACTATTGACGTACGTGTACCGCAGATCGCGATCGCAAACGATCACCCCGTCGGTGACCGAGTCGAAGATCGCTTTCATGATATTCGATTGCCGGGCCAATTCCGCCGTGCGTTCGACGACGCGACGTTCAAGTTCGGTGCTGAACGCGGTGAGCTTTGCTTCCGCTGCGCCCTGGGCGGCCATGCTGGCGCCGAGATCGCGGATCGCGCGTTTGGTCAGAAGACCCACCAGGCACACGGCGACGATCCCGACTCCGCTGCCCGTCGCAGCCATCATTTCTTCCCACCGTCCGGCGCGCGCTTCGGCCGCCTGACTCTTGTAACGCAATGCGCTTTCCGCGCCGACGAGGTCGCCGATGCGAGATGAGATGTCATTCATCAGCAACGTCGCTGCCGTCAACGACCCGGCCAGGCTAAGCTGAAACGCCGGGAAGCGATTTTGGTCTCCGGGCCGATGCTGCGCGAGGCTGTTCATCTGCACGAATTTTTGGTCGATAACGGGTGCCAGCGCGGCCAGGCGCCGTTGTTGATTGGGATTGTCATCGGTTAGTCGACGCAGAATTTCCAGTTGCGATTTGATGTCGGCCGGCGCGTTGTTGACGTGTTCCAGGTATGCCCGATTGCCGGTCAGCAGATAATCGCGCTGGTCTGTCTCGGCCCGCCGAATAATCGATTCGAGCAGTTCAAGATGGTGCAGAACCCTGTAAGTGTGCTGGACCCGCGAATTCGCCAAGAGATGATACTGGGCGCTGCGATAGCTGAGCAGCCCGGCCATGCTCAGCGCTATGACGGCCGCCCCCGAGCCCATGCGCAGACGGCGCGTAAGCCCCCTGATGTCCGCGCTCATAGATTCTGAACCTAAAGTGTCGCCCAATCGACGACGCTGTCCTATTCCCGCAAGGCCCGCCATCTCCTAGACACCGCATCGAATGCGTACGCACGGGCTGTGCCAAGCGAATGGTGTTGCCGCCGGACGGTCGGATGCTATCGAGTGGCCATTATGAAGTTGCGCGCGTGACCGGAGGTCTCATCCTCGCACGCGAGGCGGTAAGCGAGACCGGATTTGAATGGCTGAAACAGCCGTCTCCGAACCGAGACAGGGCTGTGTGAAAAATGACTCAGAACAACGGTCCAGCCGTCTTCTTCTAGAACAAAATCAGCGGCTTGATGATTCCGTCGCTCTTGCGCTCCATCATTTCGAACGCGCGCTCGAGTTCGACGAAGCGAAAGGTATGCGTGGTCAGACGCGTCGGATCGATACGGCGATGCTCGATCAGGCGCAGCAGCCGCTCCATGCGCAACCGGCCGCCGGGACAGAGGCCTGTGCGAATGGTCTTCTCCGCCATGCCGACACCCCATTCCATGCGCGGAATATGCACGAAATCACCCTTGCCGTGGTAGCCGGCGTTGGAAATCGTGCCGCCCGGCCGGGTGACGCGCACCGCATTCTGGAAGGATTCGTCGCCGCCGAGCGCCTCGATCGCAGAGTCGACGCCGGCGCCGCCCGTGAGCTCCATCACCCGCGCGACTGCGTCTTCCCTTTCGAAGTCGACGGTCACGTCAGCTCCGTACGCGCGCGCCAGTTCCTGGCGGCGCGGCACGGAATCGACGCCGATGATCAGACCAGCGCCGAGCATCCGCGCTCCCGCGACGGCCATCAGGCCGACCGGACCGAGCGCGAATACGGCGACCGTGCCGCCGAGCGGGATACTCGCGTTCTCGGCCGCCATCAGGCCGGTCGAGATCATATCGCAGCAGTAGACTGCGGCGTCGTCGGCGACCGCACTTGGGATGGCGGCCATGTTGGCGTCGGCCTCGTTGACGTGAAAGTATTCGGCGAACACGCCGTCCTTGATGTTGGCGAATTTCCATCCGCCGAGCGCGCCGCCCGATTGCGAGGAGTGGCCCGCCTGCGAAGCCGGGTCGCCCCAGTCCGGCGTGATTGCGCCGACCACGACCGCATCGCCGGGCTTGAAACGTTTCACGTCGGATCCGACCTGGTGAACGACACCGACCGCTTCATGTCCGAGGGTGAGATTGTCGCGCGGTCCGATCGCGCCATGCACGGTGTGCACGTCGGAGGTGCAGATCAGCGCCTTGGTGGTCCTGACGATTGCGTCGGTGGGGCCGGGCGTGGGAAGCGGCTTGTCCGCGAAACCGACCTTGCCGATCCCCTTCATCACGAAAGCGCGCATGGCGTTGGACCTCCCCGATAATGCTGCCCGCTGGAACCGGTCGCCGGAGCGGTGCGCGGTGGCGGCGTGGCCGCGCGGGTTTATCGGCTTACGATGCGCGCCACGGCGGTTCGTTCTTGCCGCCGGCGATACTGCGCAGGCGCGAGCGTCGCGCCGCGTCCAGGCTTTGCGCCGCGCCTATGCGCTTGCGCGCCGGCTGTGAAAAGCCGCCTTCCATGCCCCCCCGGGCCTGCATCGGCGATTGCCATCGCCGCGCCGCCGAGCGCGGCGCGACAACTCTCGACCGATCGAATGCCACAAGCATCAGCGCGGCGAACCAGCAGGTGACGATAACTGCCGCACTGGTATAGGCCGCCCCGTAAAATCCGCCGAGGATCGATCCGGCGATCGCACCCATCGCAAACACCGCGAAGTGCCATGGGGTCAACCATTTGCGGCTGGCTTCACTGACCTTCCGCGTCTTCATCTGGCACGCGCCCTCAACTTCCCGTTGACAAAGCCCATTGTCGCGCCCCATTCGTTTGATGACAAGAGCCTTATCAACAGGTATCGCGAGATATCGCGCCGGCGCCGATAGGTTTATCGAAAGGGCTGCGCAGCGCTTCGATAGCGGCTGCCAGACCGGACGCGGCTGGCGCCGGGCACCGTTTCAACCGCCCGTCGCCGCGCGCTAAAGTTAACTGCCCGAGCGAGAACCACCAGAACCACGGATGGCGATGGACGAGCGTTACGACCCGAAGAAGATCGAGCCCCGCTGGCAGACCGAGTGGGACCGTGCCGACCTCTACCGCACGCGCGAGGACCGCGAGCGGCCCAAATTCTACGTGCTCGAGATGTTTCCGTATCCCTCGGGCGACGGCCTCTCGGTCGGCCATCTGCATAACTACGTGCCCTGCGACGTAATCGGCCGCTACAAGCGCATGGCCGGCTTCAGCGTGCTCCATGCGATGGGCTGGGACGCTTTCGGCCTGCCGGCCGAGAACGACGCCCTGCTCAAGGGCCTGCATCCAAAGGAGACCGTGCCGCGCTATGCGGCCAACTTCAAGCGCCAGTTGAAGCTGGTCGGATGCGCCTACGACTGGTCGCGCGAAATCAACTCCTCCACCCCTGAGTATTATCGCTGGACGCAGTGGTTCTTTCTGCTGATGCTCAAGCGCGGCCTCGCTTTCCGCGCGATGGGTTCGCAATGGTGGTGCGAAAAGTGCCGCACCATCCTGGCCAACGAGCAGGTGGTCAACGGATGCTGCTGGCGGCACACTGACACGCCGGTCACCAAGAAGGACCTCGAGCAGTGGTTCTTCAGGATCACCGACTACGCCGACCGTCTGCTCGAAGACCTCGACGGGATCGACTGGCCCGAGCCGATCAAGTTGATGCAGCGCAACTGGGTCGGGCGCTCGGAAGGCGCGGAACTCGCGTTCCCCGTCGAAGGACATCCGGGGAGCGAGGTGCGCTTTTTCACCACGCGTCCGGATACGGTGTTCGGCGTCTCCTTCATGGTGCTCGCTCCCGAGCATCCGCTGGTCGCCGCCATCACCACGGCCGAGCAGCGCCGGGCGGTCGAGGAATACGTCGGGCAGGCGCGCCGACAAAGCGAGATCGAGCGACTTTCGACTGTGAAGGAGAAGACGGGCGTCTTCACCGGCGCGTATGCGCGCAATTGCTTCAGCGGCAAGCGCGTGCCGATCTGGATCGCCGATTACGTCCTGATGGGCTACGGCACCGGCGCGATCATGGGCGCGCCGGGTGAGGATCAGCGCGACTACGAGTTCGCTAAAAAATATGACATCGAGATTCCACTGGTCACCGCGCCTGCCGATGGCAGCGCGCCGCCGGCCGACCGCGCGTTCTCAGACTATGGCGTAAACATCAACTCCGCCGGAGAGGATCTGAATCTCAATGGGATGAAGACCGCGGACGCGATTCGCGCCGTATGCAGATACGCGGAGGAGCACGAGATCGGCCGCGCCACCGTCACTTACCGCATGCGCGACTGGCTGATTTCGCGCCAGCGCTACTGGGGATGCCCGATCCCGATCGTTTACTGTCCGCGCGACGGTATCGTGCCGGTGCCCGAGGATCGGCTTCCGGTGATGCTGCCGGACATGAAGAACTACCAGCCGTCGGGCACCGGGCGCTCGCCGCTCGCCAACGCGCCCGAGTTCGTGAATACGACCTGTCCCAAATGCGATGGGCCGGCCCAGCGCGAGACCGACACGCTCGACGGCTTCGCCTGTTCGTCGTGGTACTTCCTGCGCTTCGCCTCGCCGCATTACGACCGCGGTCCGTTCGAGCCCGCCGAAATGGACTACTGGCTGCCGGTCGACCTCTACGTCGGCGGCGCCGAGCACGCGGTGATGCATCTGCTGTATGCGCGGATGTGGACCAAGGTGATGTTCGACGCGGGCATGGTGAAGTTCAAGGAGCCGTTCGCCGTGTTGCGCAACCAGGGCATGATCTGGGCCGCCGACGGCCAGAAGATGTCCAAGAGCAAGGGCAACGTGGTCACGCCCGACGCGATGGTGGAGAAATACGGCGCCGACGCGCTCAGGCTGTGGGAACTTTTCATGGGGCCGTTCGAGGAGCCGACCAACTGGAACGAGGAAGGCGTGGTCGGCACCGCGCGCTATCTCTCGCGGGTGTGGAATGCGGTGCGGCGCTTTGTCGAGGCCGGATGCCCGCAAGGCAATCCGAGCAGCGAGACCACGCGCCGCGTGCACAAGACGATCAAGACCGTCACCGATCATCTCGAACGCCTGCGCTTCAACACCGCGCTTGCGACGCTGATGGACCAGCTCAATTACCTGATGAAGCTTGCGCCGGCGGATGCGGGACGTCTCGCGTTCGAGAGCTACGTCGTGATGCTCGCGCCGATGGCGCCGCATATTGCCGAGGAATTGTGGCGCGCTCTCGGGCATGAAACCTCGGTGCATCTCGAAGCGTGGCCGAAGTACTCCGAGGATCTCGCGCGCGACGAGATGATCACGCTGCCGGTGCAGGTCAACGGCAAGCTCCGCGACCGGCTGGTGGTTCCGGCCGGCGGCTCGGAGGAGGCCAACACCGCGCTGGCGCTGGCGAGCGAGGCGGTCCAGCGCCATCTCGACGGCAGGCAGCCAAAGAAGATCATCTACGTGCCCGACAAGCTCGTCAGCATCGTCACGTAAGCGGCTCGCGTGCGCCCGCGCCGCCGACCCTTGAAGGGCGGCGCGCGGTCGTGCGATGCTCACGCCCGCACGACATCCGCATCGTTTCCATTACACAAGGAGCCGTCCGCCCATGGCCGAGGATATTCTCAAGGTCGAACGTCAGCAGAATTATCTGACCATCACGCTCAATCGTCCGGAGAAGCGCAACTCGCTCAACGAGGCGCTGCTCGCGGCGATGGACAAGGCGTTTGCCGCGGTCGAGGACGACAAGGAGATCCGCGCGGTCATCCTGCGCGGCGCGGGCAAGAGCTTCTCCGCCGGGCTCGACCTGGCCGAAGCGGACCGGCTCGAGGGCGGGCACACGCCGGTGAGTATCGAGCGCACGTTCCATCGCCTCGAGCAGATCCCGGTGCCGACTATCGCGGCGGTGCAGGGCGCAGCGCTGGCGGGCGGATGCGAACTGGCGCTGCATTGCGACCTGCGCGTGGCGGCGGAGGACATGCGCATCGGCATGACCGTCGCGCGCGTCGGACTGGTGGTGCCCTATGACTTCATCCGCAAGCTCGTCGAGATCATCGGCTCGGCCAACACCGCGCAGATTCTCTATACGGGCGAGCCGGTCAACGCCCAGCGCGCGCTCGCGATGGGGATGGTGCACGAGGTGGTGCCCAACGACAAGCTCGACGCGGCCGCGGTCGCATGGGCGGAGAAAGTGTCGGCCAACGCGCCGCTCTCGCTGCGCACGATGAAAAAGAGCCTGCGCCGCTCGCTGAGCTGCGCCAACGACACCTGGCACGACGACATCCTCGAGATGGGCCGGATGGTGCGCGCGAGCAAGGACGCGCGCGAGGGCGTGCGCGCGTTCCTCGAAAAGCGCAAGCCCATCTGGCGCGCCGAGTAGCTCGAGCGTCGTGAGCGCCGCGCCGATGGCGGCGCTCTGTCCCGCAAACGACATGCGCGGCCGGATGGCGCCGCCGCAAACTTCCTCGCGGCTAGAATTCGTCGTGGCGCTGCAGCGCGCGGCGCAGCGCGGCCACGTTCTGCACCAGGATACTGGGCAGGTTGAGAGTTCCCGCAACCGCCGAATACGGATAGAGCCGCGAGTTGATATGCGCGTGCAGCGGCAGGCCCTCGCCCTGGTGAATTTCATAATCGAGCGGCAGCGGCCCAAGCACGCGCAGGATGCGGCAGAGGGCGCGGGCGAACTCCTGCAGCCCGGCCGGTTCGAGATCGACCAGCGTTCCGCGAAAGCGCGGCATGATCACGTCGTAGCTGCGCGGGAACGCGCCGATCGGGTTGGCGAAGCTGACCACGCCGCCGCGCCGCTCGATCAGCAATCCCAGCCGTTCGACCAGTTCGAGCAACTCCTCCCACAGCCCCGGCGAGCGCCGTTCGGCCTCGGCTTCGGCGACGAGCGCCGGCAGCGCGGCGGGCGCGCCGATGATCTGCTGATGCAGATGGGGCTGCGAGGCGCCGGACTCGCGGCCCTGGTTCTTGCGAATGACGATCGAGCGCACGGCGCTGTTCTGCACGGCGCGGCGGATGAGCGCAACGTCAGTCTGGATGAGCCGCAGAAAGTGCTCTTCGCCGAGCGCGCCGGTGCACATCAGGTCGCCGGCCGCGCGCGGATGCGGAGTGGAGAAGTGCCGCGGGTCCTCGACCACGATGTAGGATTCGTTGCGCCCGCCGGTAAGCTCGGCCGGCACGCGCGGAAACAGATTGTTGAAAACGCGCATCACCCATTGCGCGCCCGCGCCTGCCTTGCCCGGCGTGCCGTCGCCCTGCCATTGCGGAAAGTCGGCCGGCGTAACGCGCAGGATCTCCTCCGGCGCCATCGATTCATTGCCGGGACAGAAGGGGCACACGGCCTGCGCCCGCGCCACTTCTTCTGCAGTGAGCGTCGGCGCTTCGGGATCGAGTTCGCTGCGGCCGCCGAGCGTGAAGGCGAAGCTTTTGCCGCGCACGTCAACGACGTAGGAAATTACGCCGTTGATCGGGTTTTTGATCCATACCAAGGCGCCGTCGCGAAGCTCGTATTCGATCGGCATCGTCAAACTTGTATCCTTGCCCGCAGCGGCTTTTCAACGCGCGCCGCGGCGAGCGCGCCCGATGTACCGGCGACGTCGCGCGTCAACGGCCGAATCGAACGCACTGCCTTGACAGTGCCGGGGGGCTCGGTTATCGATTTTAGGGGACGCGCGTATTGCGCATGGGCGATTCGGGGTCTGGCGCTCCGCTCACGGGCGGGCACCAGGCTTTTTTTTGGCCGTCGCCCGGCGCATCCCCGTCCCAGGCAGCAGTGAAACATCCAACGAAAAAATATCTCTTTACCCCAGGCCCCGCGCCGGTCCCGCCCGAGGTGCTGCTGGAGATGGCGCGTCCGATGATTCATCACCGCACGCCTGAGTTCAGCGCCGCGCTTGACCAGGCGCGCGAGCGGATGCGCCCGCTGTTCGGCACGCGCCAGGAAGTGATCCTGCTTGCCGCGAGCGGAACGGGCGCGATGGAGGCGGCGGTTATCAACCTGCTCGCGCCGGGCGATCACGCGATTTACATAAACGGCGGCAAATTCGGCGAGCGCTGGGGCAAGCTGCTCGGCGCCTACGGCATCGTCGGCCATGAAATCCGCGTGGAATGGGGCCGCGCTGTGCGGCCGCAACAGGTGGAAGAAGCGCTGCGCGCAAATCCCCAGGCGCGCGCCGTATTGATGCAGGCGAGCGAAACCTCGACCTGCGCGGTTCATCCGGTGGCCGAGGTGGCGGCGCTCACCCGTGCGCGCGACACGATGCTGGTGGTCGATGGCATCACTTCGGTCGGCGTGTTCGAGCAGCGGATGGACGAATGGGGCGTGGACGCGATGGTTACCGGCAGCCAGAAGGCGCTGATGCTGCCGCCTGGGCTCGCCATGACCGCGCTTTCCGAGCGCGCGCTCGAACGCGTGCGGCAGGCCCGCGCTCCGCGCTACTACTTCGACCTGGCGCGCGAGTTGAAGGCGCAACGCGACGAGCATACGACCGCATGGACCGCGGCGGTCTCGCTGGTCATGGGTCTCAACAAGTCGCTCGAGCTGATCCACGCCGAGGGTCTGCCGCAGGTCTTCGCGCGTCATCGCGCGATGGCCGAGGCGACACGCGCCGCCGCGCCCGCGCTGGGTCTGAGGCTGATGGCCCCCGACAATCCCGCGCCCGGCGTCACCGGCATCCTCACGCCCGAAGGCCTCGACGGCTCGAAGCTGGTACGCTACATGCGCGACGAGCTGGGCGTGTCGGTGCAGGGCGGGCAGGACCAGATGAAGGGCAAGCTGGTGCGCATCGGGCACATGGGCTATCTGAGCCCGTTCGACATGCTCATCGCGATCGGCGCGTTGGAGATGGCGCTTGCGCATCTCGGATACAAATTCGAGCGCGGCGCGGGTGTGGCCGCGGTCGCGCGCTGCCTGGCGCAAGGGACTTGAAGCGTCGCATGGGCGAGACCAAATTTCGCGTGCTGCTGAGCGATCCGCTCAACGCGCAGGGGGTCGAGGTCTTCAGGCGCTATCCCGAGATCAAGGTCGAGAGCAGAACCGGTCTGAAACCGGAGGCGCTGGCCGAAATAATCGCTCCCTATCACGCGCTGGTGGTGCGCAGTGCCACGCATGTGACGCGGGAGGTGATCGAGCGTGCCGACGCCCTGCGCGTAATCGGCCGCGCCGGCGTCGGCGTGGACAATATCGACCTCGAGGCGGCGACGCGGCGCGGGATCGTCGTGATGAACAGTCCGCTCGGCAACAGCGTCACCACTGCCGAGCACGCGATCACGATGATGATGGCGCTCGCGCGGCATATCCCGGCAGCGGCCGCCGCGGTGCGCGCGGGCCGCTGGGATCGCGGCAAATTCACGGGTATTGAGGTGTGCAACAAGACGCTCGGCGTCATCGGCCTGGGCAACATCGGACGCATTGTCGCCGAGCGGGCGATCGGTCTGCGTATGAAGGTGATCGGTTACGATCCGATCCTGACCGCCGAGGCGGCGGCGCGCATCGGGGTCGAGATGGTGACGCTCGAGCAGCTTTACCGGCGCGCCGATTTCATCACCGTGCATACGCCGCTCACGCGCGATACCAGGTCGCTGGTGGGCGAAGCAGCGTTCGCGATGATGAAGCCCGGCGTCCGGATTATCAATTGCGCGCGCGGCGGAATCGTCGATGAGCGGGCGCTGGCGGCGGCGCTCGAAGCGGGCAAGGTTGCAGGCGCGGCGCTCGACGTGTTCGTCGAGGAGCCGCCGCCGCGCGATCATCCGCTGCTGCGCTTCGAAAACGTGATCGCCACCCCGCATCTGGGCGCGGCGACCGACGAGGCGCAGATCCAGGTGGCGATCGATATTGCCCAGCAGACCGCCGAGTTCCTGCTCAACGGCGCGATCAGCCATTCGGTCAACATGCCGGCGCTCTCGCCCAAGGAGCTCGAGACCCTCGGGCCGCATCTGCGCCTGGCGGAGCGGTTGGGCCGGCTCGCCGCGCAGCTTGTCGCCGAGCCGCCCACGCGCATCACGATCGGGCTGGGCGGCGAGGCGGCGGGGCTCAAGGCTGAGCCGATCACGGCCGCCGCGCTCAAGGGGCTGCTGAGCGGCTTTCTCGACCAGGAATTCAACTACGTGAGCGCGCCGTTCATCGCGCGCGAGCGCGGCATCAGCGTGACCGAAAGCCGCTCGCGCGAGACCACCGACTACATCAATACGCTGACGCTCAGCGTGAGCACGGCGGCCGGCATCCATGAAGTCGCCGGCGCAGTGATCGGCAATCGCGGGCTGAGATTGATTCGTATCGACGGCTATCGCGTCGAGGCGGTGCCCGAGGGCTACTTCCTGATGCTGCACAATCGCGACGTGCCGGGCGTGGTCGGCGCGGTGGGTTCGATGCTGGGGCAGGCCGGCGTCAACATCGCGGGGCTGGAACTGGGGCGCGATCGCGCCGGCGGCACGGCGCTCAGCCTGGTCGAGGTTGACGGCGCGGTGCCGGCCGAAGTGATCGAACGGCTCAAAACGATCCCGGCCATTACTTCGGCCGCATTGCTCAAACTCTAGATGGATGCGCGAACCTTCGATGCTGCGGCCGGCGCAATGCGCCGCACGGCATCGCCGCGCGCGGATGTAACTCGATGAAGACAGTGGCGGTGGTCGGCACTCAATGGGGCGACGAGGGTAAGGGCAAAATCGTCGATCTGCTCGCGGCGGACGCCGACGTGGTGGTGCGCTTCCAGGGCGGCAACAACGCCGCGCACACGCTGGTGGTGGATGGCGAGAAATTCATCCTGCGGCTGATTCCCGCCGGCGCGCTGCATCCGGGCAAAGTCTGCGTGATCGGCAATGGCACGGTGGTGGACCCGCTCGCGCTGGCCGAGGAGATCGCAGCGCTGCGCGCGCGCGGGCGGTTTCTCGACGATGACCTGCTGAAGCTCAGTTGCGACGCACACATGGTGCTGCCCTACCATCGCGCAATCGATCGCGCGCGCGAGGCGCGAGCCGGCCGCCGCGCGATCGGCACCACCGGCTTCGGTATCGGGCCGGCGTACGAAGACAAGATGGCGCGCGTCGGAATCCGCTTCGACGAACTAAAGAACCCGCGGCGCTTCGGCGAAAAACTCGCGCGCAATATCGCCGAGAAAAACAAGTACCTGGCGGCGATGCTCAAGGCCAAGCCGCTCAAGGCGAAGGAAATCGCCAATCAGTTGGGGCGCGTGCGCGCGCGGATCGTGCCGTACCTGTGCGATACCGGCGCGTTCCTGGCCGAGGCGATTGCCGCCGGCCGGCGCGTGCTGTTCGAGGGCGCGCACGGCACCATGCTGGACATCGATCATGGCACGTATCCGTTCGTGACCTCGTCCAACTGCATCGCGAGTGCGGTGTTCTCAGGCGCGCCGCTGGCGCCGGGACGCCTGGAGGCGGTGCTCGGCATCAGCAAGGCGTACACCACGCGCGTCGGTGCCGGGCCGTTTCCGTCGGAGATCAAGGGCGTGCTGGCCAACCGTCTGCGCACCGAGGGTGAAGAGTTCGGCAGCGCCACCGGACGGCCGCGGCGAATCGGATGGTTCGACGCGGTGCTCGCGCGGCTGGCGGTGCGGCTCAACGGGATGTGGGGGCTCGCGCTCACCAAGCTCGACGTGCTCACGGGAATGGATCCGTTGCGCATCTGCGTCGCATATCAATTCGGCGCGAAACGCTACGATGAGATGCCGCCCGGGCGCGGCGTGCTCGAACGCGCGCGGCCGATTTACGAGGAGCTGCCCGGATGGCGCGAAAGCCTGAGCGGCGCGCGCGCGCTCGGCGATCTGCCGACCGCGGCGCGGCACTACCTCGAGCGCATTGCCGAACTGGCCGGCGTGCCGCTGGCGATGGTCGGCGTCGGCGCCGCGCGCGAAGCGACGATCGTGCTCAACAATCCGTTTCGCGACTGAGCGCCCCCCAAGAGATCGCGCACGGCACGCTGGCTGGCGTTCGCTCCTATGGTTTCGCTGTCGCCAGGTCGTGCAGCGCCTGCGCGCATTCGACCGGATGCGTGAACATTACCTCGTGCCCGCTCTTGATGAACTTGAGCGTCGGACTCCTGAGCCGGCTCGAGAAGTGGGGATGCCAGTTGGGCGCGCCCGCGACCGGCGTACGATCGTCTTCGCACACGATATAGCTGCTCGGAATACCGGTGGCGAAGTAGGGCGCCATCGCAACCGGCGCGAACAGCGGCGCCATGGGCTGCGGGCACAGCGCCGACCTGACGTAGTCCTGGAGCGGCGGCGGCACGTCGTTGAAGATGCCGTCGAGAAATTCCTGACCCATCAGATCGATCGTCAGCGAGCGTTCGGGCTGTGAGTCGGCCGCCGCGGCCAGCGGCGAGGTCGCCGGATCGACGATCGGCTGGCCGTCGAGTGCGACCAGCGCGGTCACCCAGACCACGCGCTTGATGCGCGACGGGATGCGCGCGGCGACGCCCGGTATCGTCAGGCCGGCGAGACTGTGTCCGGCGAGCACCACGTTGCTCAGATTGCGCTCTTCGATGAATCCGGCGACGCTTTTGACATAGCTCTCCAGCGTCACCTGCGCGCGATCGGCGCGGTTCATACCGTGTCCTGGCAGATCCACTGCCCAGGCGCGATCGCCCAGCCGCTCGAGCTGATTGATCACCGCGGCCCAGCACCACGCCCCGTGCCACGCTCCATGCACCAGCACAAACGTTTCTGCCATTCTTTCCTCCGGCCGGCGGATTTCCCGGCCCCTCCGGTTGCAAATCAAATCAGTTGAACATCAGGACGGTCCGCGCGACCTCGCCCGCCTCCATCGCGCGGAAGGCTTCGTTGACGTCGTTTAGAGGCGCGCGTCGGCTCACCATGTCGTCGAGATTGAGCCGTCCCTGGCGGTAGAAGTCGAGATACTTGGGCATGTCGAGCCGGAAGCGGTTCGATCCCATGTAGCAACCCTGGATGCGCTTTTCGACGAAGAAGTGGCCGGCGTTGAGTTCGATTTTCTGCCCGGTAGGAATCGCGCCGACCAGCGTGGCGGTGCCGCGCGGCGCAAGACAGTAAAAACATTGCTCGGCCACCTGCCGGTTGCCGATCGCCTCGAACGAGTAGTCGACGCCGCCCTGGCTGATGCGTTTGATCTCGCGCACGGCGTCGCCCGCAGAGGCATTGACCGTGTCCGTGGCGCCGAAATGCCTTGCCATCGCGAGCTTGTTGTAGAGGAGATCGACCGCGATTATTCGCCGCGCGCCGGCGATGCGCGCTCCCTGTATCACTGAGAGCCCGACCCCGCCCGCGCCGAAGACCGCGACCGTCGAGCCGGGCGCGACCTGCGCCGTGTTCAGCGCGGCGCCGACGCCGGTGGTGACCGCGCATCCGAGCAGCGCGCCGCATTCGAGCGGTATGTCGTTCTCAACCTTCAGTACCGCGCGCTCGTGCAGCAGCATCTTTTCCGCGAACGCCGCGAGATCGACGAACTGATGCAGCGGCGCGCCGTTTTGCGAGAGCCGCGGTCGCGCGCCCGGCGCGCGCTGGCATGCGGCCCGGTCCGCGCACAGATGCGGCCGTCCCGCGATACATTGCGCGCAGTTGCCGCAGTAGAGCGAAGTGCACGCGATCACGTGATCGCCGGGCGCGACCGAGGTCACGTCGCGTCCTACACCTTCGACGATGCCTGCCGGTTCGTGGCCGAGGATCGCGGGCGGTTTCAGGGGGAGGAGTCCGTGGACGTAATGCAAGTCGCTGTGGCACACGCCGCTGGCAACCGTGCGCACCAGCACCTCATGCGGAGCGGGGTCGTCGATTTCGATCTCTTCGATGGTGAGCGGCGCCTTGGGTGCGCGAAAGACGGCGGCCTGGATTTTCATTGCGATTTCCTTGGGGTTGATCCCTGAACTCTATAGAACAGTCGGCAAAATCCTGAAAGCGCAAATCGTACAAGCGGTGTGCCGTCCGGCGGCCGACAATGATAATAGAAGCGCTCGGAGTATATGCCATGCCACCTTCACGCGTCGCCTTCGAAATCACGCGCGGGCTCGCCCGCATCACTTTCATCAATCCGGCGCGCCATAACGCGATGGACCTGCAGTTCTGCAATGAGCTGGCCGATGCCGCAACGCGATGCGCGTCCGCACCCGGACTCAAGGCGGTATTGATCGCGGCAGCGGGCGATGTGTTCTGCGTCGGCGGCGATATCAAGGAATTTGTCGCAAACCGCGAGCGGCTGCGCGAGCATGTGCTGACCACGGCCGCGCAGTTTCATGTCGCGGTCGCGCGCCTGCATCATTTGAGCGCTCCGTTGATCGTGGCAGTGAATGGCACCGCTGCCGGCGGCGGCTTCAGCATGGTATGCGCCGCGGACCTGGCGATCGCGAAGCGCTCGGCCAAATTCAATCCGGCCTACACTCGCTCGGGGCTCACGCCCGACGGTGGTGGGACCTGGTTCCTCACGCGAATAGTTGGCTGGCGCAGAGCGTTCGAGATCTTCGCAACCAACCCGACGCTCGGCGCCGATGATGCCTGCGCACTCGGAATCGTTTCGCGCGTGGTCGACGATACGGAGTTCGATGCAGAAGTCGCGCGCATAGCGCGGCAGATAGAAGATGGGCCCGCGGGCGCGTTGTGCGCGCTTAAGCGGCTGGTGCGCAAGAGTCTCACCGCTTCGCTGGATGAGCATCTCGAGGCCGAAGCGGTTTCGATCGCAACCCAGGCCGATCTTCCCGAGACGCAGGATCGGCTCGCGGCTTTTCTCGGCCGCTCGAAATAGGGGGGCGGCGGATCAGGTTGCCCGCCGCATCAGCTCGCTCGCGATGATGAGCTTGCGGATTTCCGTGGTGCCCGCGCCGATTTCGAGCAGCTTGGTTGCGCGGTAGAGCCGGTTGATCTCGGTTTCGCGCATGTAGCCTGCGCCGCCATGGATCTGCACCGCGTCATTGATCACGCGCGAGCAGGCCTCGGCCGCGTACAGGATGCAGGCGGCGGTGAGCTTGTGGATGTCGCCGCGCCCGCCCGCGCCGATTTCGAGATCGTTCGACTCGGCCATCGTGCGGTAGCAGAAGGTGCGGATCGTCTCGACCGCCGTGTACATGTCGGCGAGCTTGGCCTGCACCATCTGAAACTCGCCGATCGCGCGTCCGAACTGCCTGCGCGTGCGCGCGTACTCGAGCGCGAGCTCGAAAGCACGCTCGGCCATCCCCAGGTTGATCATCGCGATGATCGCGCGCTCGAGGTCGAGCCCGCTCATCACCACCGCGACGCCGTGGTTCTCTTCGCCGACCAGGTTGGCCGCCGGCACCACGCAATCCTCGAACACCAGTTCGGCGGTGGTGCTGCCGCGAAAGCCCATCTTGTCGAGCTTCTGTGCGACCTGGAAGCCGGGGAAATTTTTTTCGACCACGAACGCCGAGATGCCCTTGGCGCCGCGCGCCTTGTCGGTCTTCGCGTAGATCAGCAGCACGTCGGCGATCGGACCGTTGGTGATGTAGAGCTTGCGGCCGTTGAGCACGTAGGTGTCGCCCGCGCGCCGCGCCGTCGTGCCCATCGCGCCGAGCGCGTCCGAGCCGGCCTCGGGCTCGGTCAGGCCGAGCGCGCCGATCGCGCTGCCGTCGCACATGCGCGGCATGTAGCGGCGGCGGATGTCGTCGTTGCCGTTGCGATAGATGTTGTTGAGGCAGAGGTTCTCGTGCACGGCGTACGACAGCGCAACCGCCGGGTTCCATCGCGCAAAGGCCTGCGTGATGAGGCCGGTGGTGAAGAAATCGCCGCCGCTGCCGCCGTACTCGGGCCCGACGGTCACGCCCAGATAGCCCATGCGGCCGAGCGTCGGCATCACGTGCGGCGGCCACCATTCGTCGTTGTCCATCCGCTGCTGCAGCGGGAACAGCTCGTTGCGGGCGTAGGTGTCGGCCTGGTCGAGAATTTCGCGCTGCTCGTCGCCGAGCGCGAAGCTCGCGGCGCTGCTGATTCGCTCTCGCTGGGCCATGGTGTTCCTTGCGCGCGCTCGATTCGCGGGGTTTGCTTGACTTTGAAAACCTAACGATATTCACTCTCGCGCCGGATACAAGAGCGCATTTATCCATGCATCGGCCGATTCGCACAGTGCTGGTCGCCAATCGCGGCGAAATCGCGATGCGCGTGCTGCGGACCGTCAACGCTATGGGCCTGCGGGGCGCGCTGGTTTATCACGCCGCCGACCGCGACGCGCCGGCTGTGGCTGCCGCCGACCTGGCAATTCAAATCAACGGCGCGACGCCGGTGGGCGCCTACCTGAACGTCGAGGAGATCCTCCGCGCCGCTGAGCAGGCGCAAGCCGACGCTATCCATCCGGGCTATGGGTTTCTCTCGGAAAATGCCGCCTTCGCGCGCCGCGTCGCCCAGGCGGGCCTCGCATTCATCGGACCCTCGCCGGAGGCGATCGAGTTGATGGGCGACAAGGTGCGCGCGCGGAGCTTCGTCGAGAGCCGCGGATTTCCGGTCGCGCCTTCGGCGATCGAGGACGACGCTCCCGCAAGCTTCGTCGCCCGCGCGCGCAAAGTCGGATTCCCGCTGCTGATCAAGCCCGCGGCCGGCGGCGGCGGCAAGGGAATGCGCATCGTGCGCGAGGCGGCCGCGCTCGAGAGCGAAATCGCGCGCGCGCGCTCGGAAGGCGAGCGCTATTTCGGCGACGGCAGGCTCTACGTCGAGCGTTACGTCGAGCGCCCGCGCCATATCGAGGTGCAGGTGCTCGGCGATGCGCACGGCAACGTGGTACATCTGTGGGAGCGCGAATGCTCGGTGCAGCGGCGCTTCCAGAAAATCATCGAGGAGACGCCGTCGCCCGCCCTCGATCCGGATCGCCGGCGGCAAATCTGCGCCGCGGCAGCCGGAATCGCGCACGCCGCCGGTTACCGCAACGCCGGCACGGTTGAATTCATTTATGCCGAGGACGGCTCCTTCTATTTTCTCGAGATGAACACGCGCCTGCAGGTCGAGCATCCGGTCACCGAGATGGTCACTGGTCTGGACCTGGTCGAGCAGCAGATCCGAGTCGCGATGGGTGAGCGGCTGAGCTTAGCTCAGGGCGAGGTTGGCCGGCACGGCCATGCGATCGAGCTGCGCATCTATGCCGAAGAGCCGGCGCGCAATTTCACGCCCGCTACCGGCCGGATCGTGCGGCTTCGGCTGCCCCAGGGCGAGGGTATTCGGATGGATTGCGGCGTGCGCGAAGGACAGGCAGTGACCGCGGCGTTCGATCCGATGCTTGCGAAGCTGATCGCATACGGTGCCGACCGCGAACAGGCGATCGCGCGCGTGCGTCTCGCGTTGGCGCGCCTCGTGCTGCTGGGCTGTCCCACCAACGCGTCGTTTCTCGACCGCCTGATCGCGCATCCGGCGTTCGCGCGCGGCGAGATTCACACCGGGTTTCTCGACGCGCATCCGGAACTCGCGGCCGATTCGCCGATCGAGCCCGACGCGCGGCTGGCCTTGCTCGCGGCCACCGCGCTCAGCCATCCGCAGGTGCTCGAGACGGCATACGCGGTGCCCGAGCCGCTCGCGTCGATCGGCGGCTGGCGCAACTGAGATGTTTCACCTGTTCGCGATCCGCGACGAGAAGCTGAGCGCGGCGCTCGCGCGGCGCGGCCGCGCCTACGTGCTGCTCCATGACGGGCGCGAATATCCGGTTGCGCTGCGTCAGCTTCCAGACGGCGCGGCCGAAATAGAAGTCGCCGGCAACGTCGCGCGCGTCGTTATCGCGCGCGAGGGTGACGACACCTTCGTTCGCCTGGGCGGCGAATCGTACGCGGTGCGCTGGATCGATCCGCTGGACAGGCTGGCGCACGCGGGCGGCGCCTCGCTCGACGACGTCGCGCTCGCACCGATGCCGGGTACGGTGGTCGCCGTGCAGATCAAGCCGGGCGAGAGGGTGACGCGCGGCCAGACGATGATGGTGATCGAGAGCATGAAGCTCGAGACCGCGATCGTGGCGTGGCGCGACGGCGTGATCGAGACGCTGCACGTCTCGGCCGGGCAGACCTTCGAGCGCGCCGCGCCGCTGGTGACGCTCGCGGCTTCGCGCGAGGAGTAAAGGGAAGCATGCGCCGAATCGAAAGCCGGCTCGACATCAATTCGGAGAATTTCCGGCTCAATCGCGAGCACAACGAGCGGCTCGCGGCGGAACTGCGCGAGCGTCAGCGGCGCGCGCGCTATGAGCGTCCGCAGCGCGATCTGGATCGGCTCGCGCGGCAGAAGAAGATGTTCGTGCGCGACCGCATCGACCTGCTGCTCGATCCGGGCACGCCCTTTCTCGAGCTGTCGACCCTCGCCGCCAACCAGGCCTACGACGGCGAGGTGCCAAGCGCGGCGCAGGTCAGCGGTATCGGAGTGGTCGGTGGGCGCGAAGTAATCGTGCATGCGGACGACGCCAGCGTTAAGGGCGGCGCGTGGTATCCGCTCTCGGTCAAGAAGATCGTGCGCACGCTGGATATCGCGATCGAAAACCGCCTGCCGGTGATTCATCTGTGCGACAGCGCGGGTGGATTTCTGCCGCTGCAGGCGCAATTTTTCGCCGACCGCTACTACGCCGGCCGGATCTTCCGCAACCAGTGCACGCTCTCGCGCATGGGCGTGCCGCAAGTCGCGATCGTGCTCGGCCATTGCACCGCGGGCGGCGCCTACATTCCGGCGCTGAGCGACTATTCGGTGATTGTGCGCGGCACCGGCGCAATTTTTCTCGGCGGTCCGCCGCTGGTCAAGGCGGCGACCGGCGAAGAGGTCAGCGCCGACGACCTGGGCGGATGCGACCTGCATACGCGCGTGAGCGGCACCGCCGACTATCCGGCGCACAGCGAAGAGGAGGCAATCGCGATCGCGCGCGATATCGTCGCGCGCCTGCGACGCCCGCAAAAGGCGCTCGAGTGCGGCGAGGCCGAACCGCCGTACTACGATCCGGCCGAACTCTACGGCGTGATCCCGCGCGACAACCGCGTGCAGTTCGACATGCGCGAGGTGATCGCGCGCATCGTCGACGGCAGCCGCTTTCACGAATACCAGCCCGCCTACGGGACCACGCTGGTCTGCGGCTACGCGAATCTGTGGGGCTACCAGGTCGGCATCCTTGCGAACAACGGCGTGCTGTTCAACGACAGCTCGCTCAAGGCCGCGCATTTCATGCAGCTCTGCAATCAGAACGTCACGCCGATGGTTTTCCTGCAGAACATCACCGGCTACATGGTGGGCCGCGAATACGAGATGCGCGGGATCACCAAGGACGGCGCCAAGATGATTATGGCGCTGGTCGGCTCGGAAGTGCCCAAGTTCACCGTCATCTGCAACGGCTCGTACGGCGCCGGCAACTACGGGATGGCGGGCCGCGCCTACGATCCGCGGCTGCTGTTCATGTGGCCGCAGTCGCAGATCTCGGTGATGGGCGCCGAGCAGGCGGCCAACGTGCTGAGCGAGGTCAAGCTGCGCCAGCTCGAGCGCGAGGGCGCAACCCTCACGCCCGAGCAGATCGCGGCGATCCGCGAGCCGGTGCTCGAAAGCTACCGCGCGCAGTCGAGCGCGTACTATTCGACTTCCGAATTGTGGGACGACGGCGTCCTCGATCCGGTCGACACGCGCAATGCGCTGGGCGTGGCGCTCTCGGCCGCCCTCAACGCGCCGATCGCGACTTCGCGCTACGGCGTCTTTCGCATGTGAGAGCGAAAAGCGCGCGACGCGCGATAGTTTCAGCCTGGCGGTCCGCAGAGGCTCTGTTCAGCAAGCGCCCGCGCGCTTTTGCAGGGAATCGGCGCCAGTTTACCCGTTGGTGTATTGGAACGGCGAATAGAACCCGTTCTTTTTCGAGATCTCCCAGCTATAGCCGTGATCCTGGTAACGCAGCTTTTCCGAACGCGAAACGACCGCCGGGAAGCCGGGCGCGATCGCCAGCGGATGACCGCTGACTGTTACCTCGCCGGCGGGCCCCTCGAGTCCCTGGATTGTCGCGTCCGCCACTTTGCCCACCCGGACCGAGCGTCGCTTACCGTCCGCGCGATACTCGATCGGAACGCTTTGGACCCCGAGCACTTCTCCGATGTGCTGAGCGACGCGTCCGGGATGGCCGCCCGCCTGACCGCTGAAGATTCTCGTCAGGGCGTCGCGCTGCGCCTGGGATGCGCGTGCGTCGAGATAGAGCGCCGCTTTCCACTTGACCTCGGCCATGTGGCCCGGACTGTGGACGGCAAGCGCCACGTTGAGGCCGTCGAGCGCGACGTCGCCGAAGCGGCCTTGATCGACGTGCCACGCGATCAGCACCGTGCATTCGCCTTCGGTGGGCGGACTCAGGAACACGCATGGGCAGGCGGTCTCGCAATTGCAGGTTTCGAAGTACGAGCCTTTGAGGGTCCACGACTCGGACATGGCGGTTATCCTCCCTTATGCTGCAGGGGCGAACGTGTTCGCCCTCGTTTGCTCCTCCCGGCAACGGTTCGCGACGGTGGGATGCGCGCCTCGATCGTGCGTCGCAAGCGGCGCAGGCCCGCGGCGATGCGGCTCGGATCGTCGTGCGCCCGCGCCATGACCACGGCACCCTCGATCACCATGAGGGTTTGCTCGGCCAGCGCGGCCGCCTCTCTTGGATCGCACGCGACCGGTCGGAAGAGCGGCGCCCATCTTTGCACCAGCGCTGCGAAAATCTCGGCCACTCGCCGCCGTATCGTCTGGCTCGTTTCGGCGAGCTCGCACGCGAAGTTCCCCATCAGGCATCCGTTGCGCCACAGTTGCGGTCCAATCGCCTCGAGATGGTCGAACAGGCCGCGCAGGCGCCGATACGGGTCAGGCATCGTCGCGTACGCGCCGCCGGCCACGCGCGCTACGCCGTCCTCGTAGAATCCGTTGAGGACGGCGAGCCCGAGTTCCTCCTTGGTTGCGAAAAAGTGGTAGAAGCTCCCCTTGGTAACTCCCGCTTTCGAGCAGATGTCGTCGACCGAGGTCGCGGCATAGCCGTATCTTAGCATGAGGTCGCGCGCCGTCCTGAGAATGCTCGTGCGCGAGGCGGCGGCTGCGGCCATGACGCCTGACTATACCAACCGGTCGGTCCAGTCAAGGCGCGCAGGATGAACCGCGGAGCCGGATGATTGGCGGAAAATCCCTAAGACGAAAGCGCCGGCGACGCCACGCAGCCGCAGCGGCGCGCGGGCTTTTCGCAGCGCCTTGCCGCACCGGACTCGCGCGGCGCATAATCCGGCAGCCGGCGCAATCGCCCGAAACTCAATTCCCGGATCGGCAGGAGCTGCCAATGAAGGTCGGATTGCTCGCATTCATCACCGATACCAGCGCCAGCCCGGCGGCCATCGCGCGCCGGGCGGAGGCGCTCGGCTTCGATTCGCTGTGGCTGCCCGAGCATCCGATCATCCCGTTTCATCATCGCACTCCCTATCCGGTCGGCGACGGAAAAATTCCCGAGAACTACGCCCATCTTCCCGACCCTTTTGTCGCGCTCGCGCTGGCGGCGGAAGCGACCACGCGGATCAAGCTCGGCACGGGCATCTGCCTGGTGCCGGAGCGCGAGCCGATTGTGATGGCCAAGGAGATCGCGACGCTGGATTTCTATTCCGGCGGGCGCGTGCTGTTCGGTATCGGCGGCGGATGGCTCGCCGACGAGACCGAAATTTTCGGCGTCGAGTTCCGCCGCCGCTGGCCGGTTACGCGCGAGTATATCGCCGCGATGAAACGCCTGTGGACCGAGACCGAAGCCTCGTTCGAGGGCAAATATGTCAAGTTTCCGCCGGTCAAGTCCTATCCGAAGCCCGCACAGAAGCCGCATCCGCCCGTGATTATCGGCGCCGGCGGTCTCGGCGCCGGCAACGAGCGCGCCTTGCGTGACGTGGTCTCGATGGGCGACGGATGGATGCCGATCGTGCTCACGCCGCCGCAGCTCGCTGAAGAATTGGGCAAGCTGCGCCGGATGTGCGGCGAGGCGGACCGCGACTTCAAGCGGCTGGACATCTCGATGCTGCTGATGGCGCCGGGCGACGATCCCGCGCGCGAATTGCGAGATTATGAGGCCGCGGGCGCGCAGCGCCTGGTGGTTACCGTGAATGCGCTCGCGCCAGACGTCTACGACCGCGAATTGGAGAAGTTCGCGCGCGGCTATCTGCGCTGAGCAGGCATACGGTTTTCGCGGCCGGCCCGACATCGTTGCGCCAGCTGCCGATCATTTGCGTGGAGCGGACACATGAATCCGAAGCATCCGCCGCGAACAGCCGGGATTGGACGTCGCGAATTCATCCGCGACGGCACGCTCGCAGGAGTCGGCGTCGGCATCGCGGCGCTGGCGGGTGTCGGCGCGGCCGCGATACCGCCGAATCCGGAAGTCCGCCACTATTCACCGCTTGGCCGCACCGGCATGAAAATCTCCGATATTTCGTTCGGCGCCGACCGGCTCAGCTCCGGGCAGGAAGACCTCGTACGCCATGCGTTCGACCGCGGAATCAACTATTTCGATACGGCCGAGACGTATCGGGGCGGCGATTCGGAAACGGCGCTCGGGCGGGCGCTGCGCGGCAAGCGCTGCAAGGTTTTCCTCACGTCCAAGACGCTGGCATGGCCCGACACCGATCGCGGCGCGATCATGCGGGCGCTCGAGGGCAGCCTTCGCCGCCTGCAGACCGACCACGTCGACGTGTACTTCAACCACGCGGTCAATGACCTCGAGCGGTTGAAGAACGCGGAATGGTACGAGTTCGCCGAGCAGGCGAAGCAGCAGGGCAAGATTCGTTTCACCGGGATGTCCGGCCATGCCGGGCATCTGACGAAATGCCTCGACCACGCGATCGACACGGGCAAGTTCGACGTCATTTTATGCGCGTACAATTTCGGCCAGGACCCGCGGTTTTACCAGCGCTTTCTCGGCGGGTTCGACATGGTCGCGCGCCAGCCCGACCTGCCGCGCGTGATTCGCAAGGCGCAGCAGCGGGGCATCGGCGTGGTCGTGATGAAAACGCTGATGGGCGCGCGTTTGAACGACATGCGCCCGTTCGAACGCGGCGGCGCGACCTTCGCCCAGGCCGCTTTCCGCTGGGCGCTGTCCAACCGCGACGTCGACGGTCTTATCGTGTCGATGACCGATCGCGCGCTCATTGACGAGTACCTGGGCGCCTCTGGCGCGCGCGCGGCGGATGACTCCGACCTGCGGCTGCTCGAGCGTTACGCGCGCGTCCATGGGGCTTCCTACTGCAGGCACGGCTGCGACGCGTGCGCCGGGTCCTGTCCCGTCGGAGTGCCGATCGCGGACGTGATGCGGACGCGGATGTACGCGGTCGATTACGGCGACCTGCGGCTGGCGCGCGACGAGTATGCGCTTCTCACGGCCGATGCGGGGGCCTGTCTGGCCTGCAGTGCGAAACCGTGCGTGGGCGCTTGCCCGCACGGGATCGCGATCGACGCCCTGACCGCGCCGACGCATCGCATGCTTGCGTCGATCGGCTAGATCGCTTCGACCGCATCCGCGTCGAAGCGTCTGGCGGGTTAACTCCCATACAGCGCTTTGTGCTATAGCGGTCTCGTATCTGAGAACGGCCCTCTAGCCTGCAGTTGCGAGGTGCAATGTGGCTAGTGACGTGTCGGTCGGTTCGTCTTCATCCGTAGCCTCCGAAAAGAGTGCCTTAACGGCGCGTGCGGCGGGTAACCCGCGGCGGCGAGCCAGGCGATGCGGGCCGCGATGGCGCGAACAGCCTTCGTGCGGCGCGGCACGGAACTGCCCATTCAACCCAGGGAGAAATGACAATGGCGGAATTCGATCTGGTGATTACCGGTGGGATGGTGATCGATGGTACGCGGATGCCCCGCTATCGCGGCGACGTCGGTATTAAGGACGGCAAGATCGCGAAAATCGGCCATCTCAAGCGCCATCAGGCGAAGCGCGCGATCGATGCGGAAGGCCTCAACGTGGTCCCCGGCTTCGTCGATCTGCACACTCATTACGACGCGCAGCTCTTCTGGGACCCGTACTGCACGATCTCCAGTTGGCACGGCGTGACTTCGGTCGTGATCGGCAACTGCGGTTTCGGCTTCGCGCCGGTCAAGCCCGCTTTGCGCGAGCGGGCGATGTTAACGATGACGCGCACGGAGGCTATCCCCTATGCCTCGATGAAGGCCGGCATGCCGTGGAATTGGATCACCTATCCGGAGTTTCTCGACAGCGTTGACCGTCGCCCGATGGGCATCAACCTTCTGCCCTTCATGCCGCTTGCGCCGCTGCTGGTATGGGTGATGGGTCTCGATGATGCGAAGTCGGGGCGGATGCCGACGGAGCGCGAGCACGTCGAGATGAAGCGTCTGCTGCATGAGGCGATGGACCGCGGTGCATGCGGATGGTCCGCGCAGCGCCTGGGCCGCAACAGCGTGCAGGCGGATTTCGACGGCAGTCCGATGGTTACCGACATCATGCACGACGAGACGGCGCTGGAACTTGCCGGCGTATTGGCCGAGCGCAACGAGGGCTTCATCCAGATGACCTATCTTCCCGAGAATATGTCCTACGAGGGCGACGGCGAGGGGCACGCCGAGCGTCATTACGAGGACCTCGCGCGGGTCAGCGGTCGGCCGATTCTCTACAACGTGGTGCTGGTCAACGATGCTCATCCCGATCGCTACCGCCATCAGCTCAGCTGGCTTGACGACTGCCGGCGCAAGGGCTTGCGGGTTTACGGCCAGGCCGAAACGATGGAGCAGAACTTCGCCTTTACTTTCAAAGACTGGAACTTGTGGGACGACATGCCGGCGTGGCGCGAATGCACGGTCGGCAAAATCGAGGATCGCCTGCTCAAGCTGGCCGACCCCGAACGGCGGCCCGAGTTGCGCAAGATCGAGGAGATGACCGGTCTGGTCACCAACAATGTGCGCGATATCATCGTGCTCGAATGTCGCGCACCTGAACTCAAGAAGTACGAAAATCAGACCATCGGCGAGATCGCCGGCGCCGAGGGCAAGCATCCGGTTGACGTGCTGCTGGATATTGCGGTTGCGGACGGCCTCAATGCCGAATTCTACACGCCGTCGATCAACCAGAAGCTCGAACATATGAGTGAGATGATCAGGTCTGACGTGGTTCCGATTTTTGGCCTCTCCGATGGCGGCGCACACACCAAGTTCTTCACCGGCGGCCGCTATGCCACCGAGACGCTGATCAAATTTGCGCGCGATAATCCCGTGATCTCGCTGGAAGAGGCCCACTGGAGACTGAGCGCCCATCCTGCACTGTGCGCCGGCTTCCGCAACCGCGGCACGCTCGTCGAGGGCGCGGCCGCAGATGTGGTGATCTACGACCTCGAGCGGCTGAAAATAATGCCGATGGAAATAGCGCACGATTTTCCGGGCGGCGAATGGCGACGCGTACAGCGCGCGGAGGGCTACCGCGCAGTCGTTCTCAATGGCGAGGTCACCTTCGAGGAGGGCCGCGAAACCGGCGCACTGCCCGGGCGCCTCTTACGCCACGGGGTGTGAACGGTTCCGCGCGCGATACGCAATCCGCGGCTGGTCAGCGGACCGGTTCGCTCATCGCCCCGACGAAGTGGTGCACGGCAGCGGCGTCGGCGGGCGCATCCGCCGGCAATGACGCGCAGCTCGCGCTGCTTTCGGGATTGTCCGACTCCGCCGGCGAGTCCGCTTGATGAGGTGTTGCATGCTCGCCGGTTTGTCCAGATGCGGTCGCCGGCGCGGAGACCGTCGTGCGGAGCCCTGCGATCCATCGGTGAAGGACGGACTGCTCGAGATTCTGCTGCGTGGCGGCGAGGAGAGATTGCACGTGTTTGCCGCGGATGGTCTGTTGGGTGTGCGACTTGCGCAGCAGGGTCGCGACCAGCTTGGTCTTCGTCAGCATGAATTCCGGGTCGGCCAGGGCCTCGGCCGTGAGCCGCAGAAGCTGCTGATGGTCGTGCCAGGCGCCGAGAATTTCCTGCAGTGACTTGAGAAGATCGAGCGCGGTCTCGGCCTCCCGATCGCCGAGGTCGCGCGCCATTTCGATCCGATAGCGCAGCCGCTTGGTACGCGTGCGAAGGAAGTGAATATCGCCGGGAGCGAAACCCTCGCAGGCCCGCGCCAGCGATGCGCGCCATTGCTCGTACGCTTCGCCGATTGAGCGCGACAACGTCTCGGACGGATGCGCGGACGCGGGCTGCGAGTCCGCCGCCAGGAGCTGCTCGGTGCGTTCGGCGAGCGTCAGCAGCCTGCGGCTGGCGAGTTTGCGCCGCGCACGGCGAATTCCGCGCTCGCGCTTGCTCGCCGCGAGATCGCGAATCATCGCGTACGCCTGTCTTTCTTCCGCGTTCCGCAGCCGGCGCAGCTTGCGGTTGAGCAGGTCGATCACGACGTCGCAGTCACGCCATACGCCCATCGCGCGCCGCGCCCGGCGGAGCGCGCGGACCGCGCCGCGCGCCTGCGGCGCGATCGGCTTGGCGCAACCGGCGGCGATGAGCTGCTGCAGGCGCCTGCTCCACACGCGGAGGTCGTGCACCGCACCCGCATCCTCAGCCGACAGCACCCTCACCAGGAGCGAAGTGAACTTGCGTTGACGATCGCGGAGGAGCTTTTCAAGCGCGGCGCGACGCGCGTCATTTTTTGAGGATTGCGGCGCATCCGCAGGACCTGGACCGGACAAATCGTCACCTCCACATGAACGCGGCTCAACTGAAATATAACGTTACTTTAACACGACCTTTCAAGAGCGCTCACGCGGCGCGTCTGCAATCAGAGCACAGGCTGACCTGGCTGTGCGGTTTGTGCTATCGGAGCCTGACCCGGGTAACTCCGGGTCAACGAGGTTGTTCAATGGCTTCGATGCAAAATCCGATCAGCCGATTTCCCGTGCCCCGCCTCTCTGACATGCCTGAGGACATTCGGAACCGAATCGAACAGGTCCAGGCCAAGGCCGGGTTCATCCCCAATGTGTTTCTCGCGCTGGCCCATCGCCCTGACGAGTTCCGCGCATTTTTCGCCTACCATGACGCTCTGATGGATAAGGGCGGCGGGCTGACCAAGGCCGAGCGCGAGATGATCGTGGTTGCGACCAGCAGCGCCAACCAATGCCATTACTGCGTGATCGCCCACGGCGCGATCCTGCGCGTGCGCGCGAAGAACCCGCTTATCGCCGACCAGATCGCGATCAACTACCGCAAGGCCGACATCGTGCCGCGGCAAAAAGCGATGCTCGATTTCGCGCTCGAGGTCGCGCTTGCGCCATGGCGGGTCGGCGAATCGCACTTCGAAGTCCTCAAAGGCCACGGCTTCAGTCAGGAAGACATCTGGGACATCGCCGCGATCGCGGCATTCTTCGCGATGTCCAATCGCCTCGCAAACGTGAGCGACATGCGCCCGAACGACGAGTTCTACAGCCTCGGCCGCGCTTAATGCATACGCGCCGGATGGCGCGGCCTGGTCGCGCGCCGCCGTGATCGATGCCGTGACCGGAGCGATAGCCATGCCGAACGCCGCGGTGTCGATCCGCTGGCGAATCAATTCGGCCTGGCTCATCGCGGCCGGCGCTCTGGCCGGCTTCGTCGCGGCGGGCCAGTTGGCCGGTTGAGCGCCACCGGCTCGCGCTCCTTGAAAGCCGGATGCGAAGGCGCTTGCCAAACCGCGTCGCACGCGCGTATGCGTCAAGCAATCACGCTCACTGGAGTATTTTTATGCCGCAGGCATGGGGCAGGGTCAGGATTCCCGCGGGCAAAAGGATCGCGGTCAATCTCGGCTGCGACTTCGATGCTCAGTCGCTATGGATCTGTCTCAACCGCACCTCGCCCGCGTACATGTCGCGCGGCGAATTCGGCGCCGAAGTCGGTTTGCCGCGACTGATGCGCCTGCTCGACAAGTATCGGGTCAAGACCACCTTCTGCATCCCCGGACATACCATCGATACGTGGCCCGAGCTGTGCCGCGAAATCGCCGCCGCCGGACATGAAATCGGCCATCACGGCTACGCCCATGAAAATCCGCAATCGCTCACGCTCGACGACGAAATCAAAGTGATGGAGCTCGGGCTGGCGGCGCTCGCGCGCATCGGGGTCAAGCCGCGCACCTATCGAGCGCCGTACTGGGACTTCAGCGATAACACGCTGGGACTGCTCGAGCGATATGGCTTCGATATCGACAGCAGCCTGCTCGCCAACGATTTTCATCCGTACTGGATCCGCCCGGTCGAAGTGCATACCGAGCGCGGCAACGTTTTCGGCTCGCCCGGGCGGATTCTCGAAATTCCGGGTCAATGGTATCTGACGGATTTCTCCCAGGTCGATTTCATCCCCGGCCTGCAGGAGGGGATGCGTCCGGCGGGCGACCTGCTCGATCGCTGGAAGGCGATTTTCGATTACGCGGTCGAGAACGAGGAAGGCGCGTGCTACGCGTTCGTGGTCCATCCGCAGTCGATCGGACGCGCGCACATGATCCCGCGGCTCGAAGAGCTGATCGTGCACATGCGGGACCGCGGCGCCTGGTTCGCGACGCTGTGCGAGATCGCCGACGCTACGGAGCGCGTCGGCTAATCGCCACGCGCCGTTGTCAGTCAATCGTCGTGCGACCTCGCTGACAGGTTGTGCGCCGGCGGCGGAATAGCCATTACGCGGCTCGCAATCCCTTCGGCGCAATATCCACTCCGCCGCCGGCAATTCTTTGATGAGTCAGACTTTTCGTCTCCTCACGGATTGTATGTAGTAGTTGAATGCTGATGCACAGCTCCGTCGTCGGACTGCGTAGTCGTGGTTGTAGTCGTGGTGGCGCCGGGCGGCTCGGAAGGTGGAATCTGCGCGGTCGGGCTGCGATATTCCCTGGTGTTGCTGTGGTAGCTGAAGCATCCGCCGGCGATGAGGATCGATAGGGCGGCCATCGCCGATATGACTATCGTCGGTCTGTTTCGTTGCATCTTGTTCCTCTCTTTTTGGGGGACGACTCCCGAATTGGCTGGTTTGATACACGGGCAAGACCTGTGCCGATGGTTTCGTCGCGGGATAATGCGCGATTCTGCGTTGTAATGACCCCCGGACTGCGCCGGATTAAGAAGTTTTTTCCGATGCCGAGGCGATGAATCCGAACGCCCGCCGTCACGACATCAGGGTCTGTTCGGCACGTAGCTACTTGATAGAAGGAGTTCCTGTTCCTGTCGCGGCGGGTTGCGCGGAATCGTCGCCGGATCCGGTTGCCGTTGGTCCGGATAGAGGCGCCGCCGTGTTCCGGATAACCAACGGAGTGGAAGTCGCAGCCGGTGGGCGAGGCGAACCGCCCGGACCAGGCATCGTGGAGGCTGCGGTCGGTGTGGTTGCTTCGACGGTCGTCGGAGTCGCGGGCGGGACGGCGGTCTGCGCAGGACTCGGTGGAGCGACCACGGCTGTACCGGAAGCCGAAGCGGCCGCACGCGTTGCGACGGGCGTCGGCTTGCCCGCAGGAGCAGGCGTCGATTCCGCCGCCGCGGCCGCCGTCGCGGACGGCGCGTGTTGCGGGGTCCGTGATGGCGCCGGACTCGGCTCCGGACTCCGGGATCGAGCCGGCGACTGGGTCGCGGCCGGCGTCGGCGTGGCGGTCGGAGACGGCGCGGGCGTCGGCGATGACGTGGGCGATGCGGTTGGCGTCGGAATCGGGGAGGGCGTCCGTGTTGGCGTGGGAGTTGGCGTTGGAGACGGCGATAGCGTCGGAGTCGGCGTCGGCGTCGGCGAGGGTGTCGGCGTCGGCGTCGGCGAGGGTGTGGGAGTGGGTGTCGGCGTCGGTGTTGGCGTCGGCTTTATCCAATTTGCCACGAATGGCACCTGAATCACGGCCGCGACCTGGCCCGCGCTTGCCTGGGCCATGTCGGAAATCGCCGTAAACTTTCCGTTCGCTGGATCGTAGATTTCCGCGCTCGCCAGGGCTTTGTGCGCGGGTGTCCAGCCGCCCGCGATGAGGACCGTACCGTCGGGCAGAAGGGTGGCCGAGTGGCCGAAGCGGCTCGCGTTCATTTTGGCCGTTCGCGTGAAGCGTTGCGCGCCCGGGTCGTAGATCTCGGCTGAATTGTTGTCGTTGCCGCCGGCGATGAGGATGCGGCCGTTTTTCAGCAGGGTGGCGGTATGGCCGGCGCGGCGCTCGTTCATTTTCGGACCGGCCCTGAAGGTTCCGCTGGCGGGATCGTAGATTTCGGTGGCGTCGAGCGCCGCGCTGCGCGCGTAAGGGCTGCCGCCCGCGATCAGGACCCGCCCGTCGGTGAGCAGGGTTGCGGTGTGAAAGATGCGATTCATGCTCATCGCGCCGGTGAGGATGAATTTGCCCGACGCCGGATCGTAGAGTTCGGCCTGCCGAGTGCCGCCGCCGCAGATCAACACCTTTCCGTTACGCAACAGCGTCGCGGTCTGACCGGACCGATCCTCCGCCATGTCGCCGGTCGGGGTGAATTTCCCGGTCTTTTCGTCGTACAGCTCGGCCTGGTTGGTGCCGCCGCCGACAATCAGCACCTTGCCGTTGCGCAGCAGCGTGGCGGTGGGCTCGTCGCGCGCGGTCTCCATCTCGGCGGTGGCGGCGAAGCGCCCGCTGCGCGGATCGAGCGTCTCGGCGGACTGCAGAATCCAGGGCATCGCCGGCCCCGGAAACGAAATCAACGGCACCAGCACCGAATCCACCCCGCCGACGACGAGCAGCCTGCCGTCGGGCAGGACGGCCGCGGCGTCGCGATCGCGATGCGCCGTCATTGGCGCGATCAGTACGAATTTGCGGGCCAGCGGATTGTAGATCTGCGCGGTATCCAGCACTGCGGGACTTTCGCCGGTCGGGGTATCCACGATGCCGGTTCCCCCGGCGAGCACGACCACCGAGGCGACCCGGGGCGTCGGTTTGGGGGAAGGAGTGGGCGAAGGGGTGGGTTTGCGAACGTGCGGGTGATGGCGGCGGCGACGATGCGCAGCATGGGCGGGCGCCATGGAAATCGACAGCACAGCGGCCGCGGCCGCCATCCGATAGAGCCAGCGCCGAATCGATGACCGGCGCGCCGCCGCCCTGACGATCATGCGCCACACTGCCGCACTTGTGCGGGGGATGGAGGATGCCCTATGGCGGCGGCCCATTCCTCCTCTTTCGCAGCAACTTCGAGCGGAAGTCCACGGGTCTCATCGATGAAAATTCCGAAGATGAGGGCGCTCGGGATTCCCAGCAGCGCCAGGTAGCGGATAACGTTCGTCAGCCCGCCGAGCGGACCGATGAGCGCCGCAATCAGCGCCTGCGCCAGCATCGAGAAGGCTGCGGCGGTGATTCCCTGCCAGCCGATCATCGTGGTGCGCAGCGCCGCGGGCAACAGTTCGGTGGCGGCCGAATTGGCGCCTACGGTCATCGCCGCCGAGGCGATTTTGAACCAGCAATAAGCGACAAGCAGCCAGGTCAGCGGCGAGGCGGCGAGATTCGGCGGCCCCCAGTAGAAGGCGAGGGCGCCAAGCCATGCGGCGCCGCCGATGTACATCACCGTCGGCACCCGGCCGAAGCGCTCCGAAGTCCATGCACCGGCAGGAAAGCCCAACATCCCGACCGCCATGCCCGCGACGACGATGATGCTGGCGCGTTGCGGAGCGAGGCCGATGATCGAAACCGCGTCGAAGTAGAGCCATCCGTTGACCGCGCTGCCGGCGATGGTGTCGAGCGCGGCGCAGGCGAGCAGCGTGAGCGCGCGGCGGCGGTACAGCGGGTGAAAAATATCGAAGAAATGGCTTCGCGAGACGGAATCGCTCTTCGCCAGCCGGGTCCATCGCGAGTCCAACGGCAGCATCCGCGCGATCGGAAAAACCAGCACGATTCCGGCCGCACATGGCGCGAGCAGCCATCGCCACGAATAGCCCCACTCGAGCAGAAACGGGACCACGATATATCCGAGCACACCGCCGATCGCGCTTGCGCCGGCCGCGAAGGCCTGGCCCTTGGCGCGCTGCTCGAGCGGCATTTCCTCGGCCAGCAGGACGATTGCCGAAGATACCGACCCGCCGAGCAGCGCCGAGATGAGGATTTCGAACAGCGCAAAGGTCGACGGATGGCGCACCATCGCCGCGCCGATCGCTAATAATGGAGCGAAAACAAGGCTCGCGAGGATAATCCGGCGCCTGCCGACCCGATCGGCCAACCTTGCCAGTATCATGGTGCCGATCGCCGCCAGCGACATCCACGCGAACAGTTCGGCGAGCTGCACCTGGCTGAGAGCGAAACTTTTGGCAATCCAGGGCGATGCGACGCCGACAATGGACAGGCTGTAGCCTTGATAAATCAGCAGCAGCACGATAGCGGCGGTGATGGCGGCGCTCCGCCCACGGCCCGCAGGAGCCTGTGGACGATCGCTATCGTGTTTATGCTCTTCGGCTTCGCCCCAAAGCATGCAAGGTCCCGCAGGTAGCCTTTTTCTCACGCTAAGGGCCGCCAGCGAGCGGCGCAAACCTACGCATCCGCATCCGTCCCCAGCCGCAGTTCAGTCAGGCAGTTCGATATCGGTTAGCCGCTCGACGATCTCGTGCGGCGGGCGGTGAACGCGAGGTGCAATGGGCCAAAAGAAGACAAGTAAATCAGCAATTTCCAATTGATAACTGAGGGGCACGTCGCTTGCTCTACCGTTCAGTCGAATAGCGCGAAAAATTTTCACTACTGGATAAAAGTTTGGTGCCCATGGATTCGAACGAACCTGATTCTGCTCGTTCCCCATTGGCGAGGTTCTTGTCGTTCATCAGACCGCATTTGCGGCTGGTCATCGGCGCGGCCCTTACCGGGATTGGCAAATTCACGCTCCCGCTCGCTTTCCCGCTAGCATTCAAATACGTCATCGATGTCCTGCTGGCTGCGCAGCCGAAGCTTACCGGGATCAACCTGACCATCGACCGCTGGAGCGCCGCGCTCGACCGGATGGCCAGGGTAACGCCCGATTCGGAGCACAAGCTCGCCGCGCTGAGCCTCGTGCTGCTGTTACTTTATGCCGTGCAGTCGGTGGCCAGCTACTATCGCAACTATTGGGCCGGACTGGCCGGAAATCGACTGATTTTTGAACTGCGCTGCCGGCTTTTCGCCCACCTGCAGAAGCTGCCGCACATGTTTTATGACCGCAATCCCAGCGGCGCCATCGTCTCGCGCGTGCTCAATGATGTCCAGCAGGCGCAGGAATTGCTCAACTCCGCGCTGATCGACGTATGGATGGACGCAGTGTCGCTGGGTCTGGTGGTGGTGGTGCTGTTCGCGATGGATTGGCGGCTGGCCCTGGTCGCGATGTGCATCGCTCCAGTGTGGGTCACCTTCATGCGCTATTTCTCCCCGCGCATCAAGGCTGTGAGCCATCGCATGCAGGAGACGCTCGAGGGGATCTCGGGCGAGGTTCATGAGCGGGTTGCCGGCGCCGCGACCATCAAGTCGTTCGGCCGCGAGGATCACGAAATAGACAATTTTCGCCGGCGCAACGAGCATCTGTGCGACCGCACTATCGATAAGGTCAAACTGGCTGCGCGCCAGGAGATGCTCATCCAGTTGCTCACGCGATGCGCTCCGGCGGTGGTGGTGTGGGTCGGGGCGTTGATGATTCTGCACGGCAGCATCACCCTGGGTACGCTGATCGCTTTTTTCACCTATCTCGGATTCCTCTACCTGCCGCTCGAGCGCTTCGCCCAGTTCTCAGTCGTGGTGTCTTCGTCGATGGCCGCGATCGAGCGCATCTTCGACTTCCTCGACAGCAAGCCCGAGATCACCGACCATCCGCTGAGCCGCCCGTTCGCCGTGCGGCGCGGGGGCGTGCAGTTCGAGCACGTCAATTTCGTCTACCAGGCGCGCAATGGCGCCCCCGGGCGCGATGCGCTGCACGACGTCAGTTTGAGCGTGCCGGGCGGCTGCCGGGTGGCGCTGGTCGGACGCTCGGGCGCGGGCAAGACCACGCTCGCCAATCTCATCCCGCGCTTTTACGAAGCGAGCGCCGGCCGAGTGCTGGTCGACGGCAAGGATGTGCGCCACTATACGCTCAAGTCGTTGCGTGACAGCGTCAGCCTGGTGCAGCAGGACGCGCTGCTGTTCAGCGCGAGCATCCGCGACAATCTTCTGTATGCGCGCGCGGATGCCGACGAGGCGGCGCAATGGGAAGCGCTCGAGCTCGCCAATCTGCGCGCCTTCGTCGAGACCCTGCCGGCCGGGATCGACACGGTGATCGGCGAGCGCGGCGTCAAGCTCTCGGGCGGCCAGCGTCAGCGGCTGGCACTGGCCCGTGCCTTTCTTAAAAACTCGCGCATCGTTATTCTGGATGAGGCGACGTCCGCGATCGACTCGGAATCGGAAAACCTGATTCATGAATCGATGGAGCGTTTGATGAGAGGGCGCACGGTGTTCCTTATCGCTCATCGTCTGCGCAGCGCGATCAACGCCGACCTCATCGTCGTCCTCGAACAAGGCAGGGTGGTCGAGACCGGGACGCATGCGGAACTGCTCGCCCGCGCCGGGACGTACGCGCATCTGTTCAACGAGCAGGTTCGCGGGCTTGCCCTTGAGCCGCTCGCCGCAGCCGCGGACGATCGCTCGATGCAGGCCTAGTCGGGCGGCTCGCCGGCGACGTCCGCGCGAGCATCCGGGGACGCGGCGGGCCGACGCGTCGGCGCGGAGCGCGCGCCCGGAAGCCCCGGCGTATCCCGCGTGCGTGATCGCGGCTTAGACTAAACGAAATCAGGAGAACGAAGTTGGTTACAGTGTATAGCGGCGAAAGCGGCACTTTGCGTTCCAAGTCATCGCGCCTGCGTATCGCGCAGGTGGCGCCCCTATACGAACGGATTCCGCCGAAATTGTACGGCGGCACCGAGCGTGTGGTCTCCTACATCACCGAGGAACTGGTGCGCCGCGGCCATCAGGTCACCCTGTTTGCCTCGGGTGACTCGCAGAGCGGTGCACAGCTGGTGCCCGGTTGTCCGCAATCGCTGCGGTTGTCGGGCAAGCCCGAACTCGGGTGCGCCCTGCAGTTGCCGATGCTCACGGATGTTTACGATCATGCCGCGGCCCGGTTCGACGTGATCCACTCGCACATCGATTTCTGGAGTTTTCCGTTCGCACAGCAGAGCGCCGTGCCGACGGTGGCGACGATGCACGGTCGGCTCGATATCCCGGATTTCCATCCGGTGTATGCGCGCTATCGCAGCATGCCGCTGGTCTCGATCAGCGACGCGCAGCGCGCGCCGCTCCCGTACATGAACTGGGTCGACACCATTCATCACGGGTTGCCGCGCGACCTGCTGCGCTTCAGTCCGCAACCCGGAAAATACCTGGCCTTCCTTGGCCGCATCTCGCCCGAAAAGCGCCCCGACATCGGAATCGCGGTGGCGCGCAAGGTCGGTATCCCGCTCAAGATCGCGGCCAAAGTCGACGTGGTCGATCGCGAGTACTTCAATGCGGTGATCAAGCCATTGCTTGCTCCGCCCGACGTCGAATATATCGGCGAGATCGGCGAGGCCGACAAGAGTGAGTTCCTGGGCAACGCGCTCGCGCTGCTGTTCACCATCGACTGGCCGGAGCCGTTCGGGCTCGCCATGATCGAAGCGCTGGCCTGCGGCACGCCCGTTATCGCGCGGCCGTGCGGTTCGGTGCCCGAGATCATCCGGCCCGGAGTGAGCGGCTACGTGGCCGCGACGCTTGACGAGCTGACCCAGGCAGTGCGCAATCTGGACAAGATTTCGCGCGCGCGATGCCGCGCAGAGTTCGAAGAACGGTTTACGGTGAACGCCATGGTCGATCGTTACGAGCGCGTGTACCGCGAGCTCATCGAACGGGCCCAGTCGAAACATCCCGGAAAGGCCATGGACGTCTATTATCCGACCGGACAGGGCCGGCCGCTCGCCCGCGTTTCCGAATCCGGTCAGTGAAACGCCGCGATTCAAGAGAAGCCGGGGCAAACAACAATGGCGCTGACGGCCAGGCGCGCCGCCCGCGCAACCTGCTGAAGGTCGGGTCCGAGTTCTATATCCTTGCCTCGGCGCTTGGCTCGCGGCGCTCGCCGCGCGTGCTGGCCAGCGGTCAGAGCTTCGCCGTGTTCGATCTCACCGGCGACATCCTCGACTACCCGCTGGAGCCGCTGGGATTTTTCTGGCGCGATACGCGCTATCTCAGCCGCTGCGAGCTGAAAATTTACGGCAGCGCGCCCTGCCTGCTGAATTCGTACCTGAGCGATGACCGGGCGCAATTGCGGGTCAATCTCACCAACCCGGATCTCAAGCTGCGTGGCGGCGAAATGGTCCTGCCGCGCGATCTCATCCAGATGGAGCGAAGCTGGGTGCTTGACGGCGCGACGCTGGTCCATCGGCTGCGTCTGCGCAACTACGCCGGCATCCCGCTGGACATCCCGCTCGAGTTCTTCCTCGCCGCGGATTTCGCCGACATCTTCGAGGTGCGCGGAATCGATCGCTTGCGCCGCGGCCGCGCGCTCGATCCGGTGCCGGGCGCGGCCTCGCTGCGCCTGGGTTACCAGGGCCTGGACGGCGTCAAGCGCTTTACCGAGGTGTCCTTCGACGCCGAGCCCCGCGCGCTGGGCGGGGAACGCGCGGCTTTTCAGATCGAACTCGCGCCCGACCAGAGCAGGACGCTCGAGCTGCGCGTGGCGGTCGGCAGCGAACGCGCCGCGGCGCGCGAGGGCCGCGGTGCCTCGCCCGATTTCGACCGCACGCTGGCGATGCGCCGGACGGCGATCGAGCGCGCGCAGGGCGGCTTCGCCGCCATATCGTGCGGCAACGAGCTTTTCGATGCGTTGCTCAAGCGATCGCGCGCCGACCTGCTGTCGCTGATCGCGCAGACCGATACCGGCACGTTCATGATGGCCGGCATACCATGGTTTGCCACCCTGTTTGGCCGCGACAGCCTGGTCACTGCGATGGCGCTGCTGCCGTTCAATCCGCAGTTGGCCGCCCAGACCCTGCGCGCGCTGGCGGCGATGCAGGGGACGCGCATCGATGAGGGCCGCGACGAGCAGCCGGGCAAGATCGTGCATGAAATACGCAAGGGCGAGATGGCGCGCACCGGCGAAATTCCCTTCGCGCGCTATTACGGCAGCATCGACGCGACCCCGCTGTTCCTATGGCTTTACGGCCGCTGCATCATGACCACGGGCGATCTCGCGCTGGCCGACGAACTATGGCCCAACGTCGAGCGCGCACTCGAATGGATCGAGCGCTGGGGCGATCGCGACGGCGACGGCTATGTCGAGTACATTCGCGAGGCCGCGAGCGGGCTCGCCAACCAGGGCTGGAAAGATTCGGGCGACGCGATCTCGCACGCGGACGGCCAGCTCGCCGACCCGCCGGTCGCGCTGGCCGAAGTCCAGGGCTACGTGTACGCAGCTTACCTTGTCATTGCCGAGGTGGCCGGGCGCCTCGGACGCGCCGGCGCCGCGGACCGTCTGGCGGAGCGCGCCGCGCGGCTGCGCCAGGCCTTCGTGCGCGACTTCTGGCTGGACGGCGAGGGAACCGTCGCGCTCGCGCTCGATGGCCGCAAGCAGCCGTGCCGGGTGATGGCGTCGAACGCCGCGCATTGCCTGGCCGCCGGGCTGCTGGATCCGGAGCGGGCCCGCCGCCAGTCGCAGCGGCTGATGGAGGACCGCATGTTTTCAGGCTGGGGATTGCGCACGCTCAGCGCAGATGAGCGGCGATATAATCCGATGAGCTATCACAACGGATCGGTATGGCCGCACGATAACGCGATTGCCGCGATCGGGCTCGCGCGCGCCGGGTATCGCGCCGACGCGCTCAGGATTCTTCAGGGATTGTTCGACGCGGCCGTGCACCTGGAAAGCGCGAGCCTGCCGGAGCTCTTTTGCGGTTTCGCGCGGGAAGCCGCGCTCGGCCCGGTCCCCTATCCCGTAGCCTGTTATCCGCAGGCCTGGTCGGCGGCGAGCGTGTTCATGATGCTGCAGGCGGCGCTCGGGCTTGAGATCATCGGCTGTGAGCAGCGCGTCGTGATGGATGCGCCGGCAATTCCCTCATGGCTCGACTGGCTGAAGCTGGAGAATGTGCAGGTGGGCGACGGTTCGGTCAGCCTGCTGGTCAGGCGCGGATCGGACGGCGCCGCAGTGACCGAGGTCCTGCGCAAGAGCGGCGCGGTCGTAGTCGACAGCAGGCAGTGAGCCGGTGCTCGAGGCAACGGGCCACGGCGCCGCGCGCGCACACGCTGCCCCGGCCCTCGGGGCTATTTCGCCAGCGCGCGCCAGGGCTTGCGCGCGAGATGATCCTGGGTTTCGGCGATGTATCGCAGGGTCTGCGGAGTATACCATCCGCCGGAATAGTGCATCCCGATACATCCCCACAGCACGCGATCGAAATTGCCGCTCGCGATATCCGCGGAATAGGTATTCGGCTGTTGCGCCGCGCTGGCGAAGTATCCGGCGTAGTCACCGTTCATGCACGCGCGCTGATCGGCGAGGCGATAGTCCGCGTTGAAGGCGGTCGAGTCCTTGATCATCGGCCACGTTCCCCACTCGTAATACACTTTCGTCTGCAGGATCCCCCACGACTGGTAGCAGCAGCCGGGGCAGCCGTAATCCCATAGCGCGTCGAAGCTGCCCTGCACGCACTGGCTGCGCAGCGTCCGCTTGTCGCCGCCGCCGTCCCCCGGATTGGGACCGCCCTGGCGCCATTTGCTCTCGGTCCACGCCTGCGCACGCACGACGTCCTCGTCCACACCCCATTTGCAGGCGGCCCACCGAAGAATCATGTCGGTTGAGCCCGTGTAATGGCCGTCGACGCGAAAGTAGTCCGATGCCGGCGGATTAGAGCCGAACACGGGATGCGCGTAGAAGGCGGCGAGCTGCGCCGGCGTGGGCATCGTATGATTGAAAGGGATGTTCGCCGGAATGCTTTCCGGAGTTGCGGGTATTTCGGCCGCGCATTCCTGCCCCGAGGGCAAAGCCGTGTGCGGGTACATGGTGCTGAAGTGCGAGCGAAAGATCGCGGCCGCAGCGGTGTCGGCGAGCGGCGTTGTCGCGCCGCTCCCGGCGATCGTGAACAGCAACGCCAGGCCGCAGAGCCTTAGCGTCTTCGCAATGGCCGCGAGCCGCCGGAAATCGAGCGGCTGCTCCCCGCCATGCTCCCGCCGCCGCATCGCCTGTTCACCGCGCATGGGTTGCGCCATCGCTCGTGTGACCGGCGAGCCGCGCATCGCGAAAGAGTTCATCTGATGGGCGCAGAAAACGGGCCATCCGCGCGCGCGCCGCGGGAATCCCGAACAGCCGATTCGCGATCTGACCCAAACGCGGCCAGCCCGCGCAGAGGTAGGTATATTCTTCCTGGACCTGTCCGCCGAACGACATCTTGAATTTGCTCCTGCCGTCGTCGCGCCGCTCTCCGATTCCTCCCCAATCGTAAGTTGAAAAGCCGGCCTCCTTGTACCTGCGCATATTGTCCCAATGGAGCAACCGGTTGAGATTCCCGAGCATCCGCGCCTGCCGCCGTTCATCCACGGTCAGGCGGCGGCTTGCGTTGTGCAATCCCCTGACGCGCCCGCTGTCCCGGTCGCGTAAGACGAGGTTGACCACCATCGGCTGCCCGTCCAGGTACAGGACGACCCGGTCGGCGAGATGATCGTACAGTGCAAGCGCGTTTGCGGAGAGCGGCGTCACACCGTCCTTAAGGCGCGCGAACTCATTGAAGACGGCGAGGAAATCGCGCGCATCGGCGGACTCATTGCACGCGATACGGACACGATCGCCCAATCGCTGCGCCTTGCGAATCTCGGCGCGCGCATAGGGCGCGAAACCCTGCCACAGGCGCTCGAGCGGCTGGCGCAAGTCGTTGCATACGGTAAAGGTGCGCTCGCATGCGATGATGGAGCCGCCAGGCGCGAGTCTGCGTGACGAATGGAATACGCGCGCGATTTCGTTCGACCTGAGGCTCTCGATGAGTGAGGGAAGCGTAGCTTCATCGGCGAAGAAGATTCGCTGGTAGGAAAGTATTCCCGCCAGTCTGCGCTTGATGACTATCACCAGGATGATCCGGGGCTGATTGGCGCTCTAGTTGAAAGATGCGCGGGCGGCAGCGGAATCGGGTCGAGGCATCGTATGATCGTTTGCATGGAAAGTCCCGCCGACGCGTCAGTTCATGCAGCAACTTGCGTGCCCGCGAAATGCGTTGTAGACGTGCGCCGCGAACGCCAAGAAGCAAAGCTGCGTTTGCTTGCCCCTGTAAATCGTACTGAAGCAGCCTGTAATTCGTTCTGAGTGTCTGCGCATTTGATATGGTCAAATCTCGCGCGCCGTCCGTCCGATCCGTTCGGGGGCCCGCGATGCGCCGTTCAGGCCGGACTTGCGTCCGTCGAGTGCGCGGAACAAACTTCGAGGCGGCACTGACCAGGTCGATTCGAGGACAAAGGCAGATGAACCCTTCCAGCGAAGAAATCAGCCGCCGGATTACCGCGATTGCCCCGGTTCTGGCGGAAAACGCGGAAGCCTGCGTGCGCGAGCGCAGCGTGGTTGCGGCCAGCATGCGGGCGATGGTCGAGGCGGGGCTGTTCCGGATCCTGCAGCCGGCAAAGGTCGGCGGATACGAGCTTGACCTGCGCATTCAGTACGATGCAGTTACCGCCGTATCGCAGATTTGCCCTTCCAGCGGCTGGATCCTGATGGTGATGGGCGCCCATCACTTCTGCCTCGGCGCCTGGCCCGCGCACGCGCAGGAGCAGGTCTTCGGCGGCGGGCGCGACGGCCTGGTCTCGGGCACGCTTGCATGGCAGGGGAAGGCGCGCAAGGTCGCCGGCGGTTACCGGGTCGACGGGCGATGGCAATTCTGCAGCGGCGTCGATCGCTCCAACTGGGTGATCCTCGGCTGCGCGGATGCGCAAAGCGGAGGGCCGGGCGTGCATGCGGTCGTACCGCGCGAACAGATCGCGATCGACGACACCTGGTACGTGCTGGGCATGGAAGGGACGGGCAGCAAGGACGTGGTCGCCAAAGACCTGTTCGTGCCGACGGAGATGACGGTGGATACGCGCGAGCTGATGAAGGGTTCGTCGCCGCACACGCTTGGCCATCGCACGAATCTCTTCCGCGTATCGGCAGACTCGATGCTCTCCGGATCGGTGCCCGCCGCAATCCTGGGCTCGGCGAAATTCGCGCTCGATAAATTCGTCGAGCGCACGCGCGAGCGGCGGGCGATCGTCACCGGCGCGCGCAAGGCCGAGCACGGTCCCACCCAGCTCCGGCTGGCCGAGTCCATGGCCGAGGTGCAGTGCGCCGAGCTGCTGGTGCGCGACAGCGCCGCGCTGATGGGCGCGGTCGCGCAGTCGGGAGAAGGCGCGACCGACATGGGCTATCGCGCGCGGGTCAAATGGCAGGCCGCATATGCGGCCGAGCTTTGCCGGCGCGCGGTCTCGCGGCTGTTCGCCGGATCGGGCGCGCACGGCGTCTACGACACGTCGCTCCTGCAGGCCGCCTTCCGCAACGTCAACGTCGGTGCGCAGCACGCCAGCATCGATTTCGATACGTCGGGCGAGCTGTACGGCCGCATGCGCCTGGGATTGCTGTCGCCGCAGAGCTGACGCGTCCGGCGCATCCGCGTGCATTGCGCCGGCGCCGAAAGCGCCGCCGCCCGGCAGGTCCTCGCGCTCCGCTTTCGCCCGCGTCCTTCGCTTAGTAGCTTGGAGATCATGCGAGCCTGGGGTGAGCCGCCATGGCGCCGCGTCGCGGTTCCCGCCCGACCGGTCGCGAGTTCGTCGCCCGAGGTCGCGATCGTCGGCGGCGGCTTCACCGGCATGGCCGCCGCGTGGCATCTCGCGCGCCGCCGTATCGGCGCCGTGGTTCTGGAGGCCGACGCGATAGGCGAGGGCGCAAGCGGACGCACCGGCGGCCTGGTGCTCGAGGGGACCGCGTGGGGCGCCAGAGAAGACGCGGATCGATGCGTCCCCGCATTGAAGCAATTGGTCGAAGAGGCGGCGCTCGATTGCGATCTGCGCCTGCCGGGATGCTGGGAAATAGCGCACGGCGACCGCTCATCGGGCGAGATGCTGCCGTGGCGCGACGACAATCGCGCTGTGCACATCGTTCGTACCGTCGCCGGCGGCGTCGTGGAACCGATGAAACTCGTGACGCAGCTCGCGCGCGCCGCCGCCCGCGCCGGCGCGGTCATCCATGAGCACGCGCGCGTGCGGCGCATCGCGACCGGGCCGCGGCTGGCGATCGAGCTCGACGGCGCCGTGATCGAGCCGCAGTTCGCGATCATGGCGGTCAATGCCTGGACGAGCGATCTGCTGCCCGACGTGCGTCCGCTGCAAAGCGCGATCACCTTCGCCTGTGCAACCGAACCGCTGAGCGAATGGGCACTGGCGGAAATCGGTCTCGCGGCGGGCATTCCGTTCTACACTGTCGATACGCCCTATCTGTGGGGACGGATTACCGGCGAGCGGCGCGTGATCTTCGGCTCCGGCCTGACCTATGATACAGCCGAGCGGCTGGAGCGCCTCGCGATCGATGCCGCCGCGCCGGCCGCCGCCCTGGCGCGACTCGAGGCGCGCGTGCGCGGATTGCATCCGGCGCTGCGCGACGTGCGAATCTCTCATCGCTGGGGCGGCCCCATCGCAATCCCACAGGGCGGGGCGCCGCTGGTCGGCAGCCATCCGCGGGCGTCGCGGCTGTTCGTCGCGGGGGGCTACGCAGGCCACGGCGTGGCGCTGGGTCCGTGGATGGGCCGGCTGATGGCGCGCAGTATCGCGCAGGCGGCGCCGCTGCCCGCGTGGGGCAGGCTGTAAGCCGCCGAGTGCGACCGGGGATCAGTTGGATGCAAGAATGGCATGCGGGCCGTTCGGCACAGGAGATCCTGGCAAGATGAAAAAGCGGTTTCGGAAGATCCTCTGCCCGATCGATTTCGATCGGATTTCCATTCCCGCGCTCGAACTCGCGGTGCGTGTCGCGCGGCAGAACAAGGCCCGGATCGTGCTCTTTCACATCATTCCGAAGATGGGCGGCGCCAATTTGAGCGCGGATGTCGAGGAGGTAGCGACCCAGAGCCTGCGCGGCGTCGCAAGAAAATGGCTCCGGGGCAAGGTTCCGCACAAGATCGTCGTGCGCACCGGCGAGCCCGTTTCAGGCCTGCTCAAGGCCGAGGCGGAGCTGGGCGCCGACCTGGTAGTGATGGCGACGCACGGGCGAACCGGCAGAAAACATACGCTTCTGGGCAGTGTTACCGAGCAGGTCGTGCGCCGCTCGACTTGTCCGGTGCTCACCACCCGGCCCGTCTAGAGCCCTGGCGTGCCCGACCGCGGCCGTCCCCGGCGGCGCGCGCGACGCGGCGCGCCGGCGAGCGGTCAAGCCGCCGAAACGCGCGCAGCGGCGAGCCCGTAGCGTTCGATCCGGTCGTAAAGCTTCTTGCGCGAGATCTTCAGCAGGCGCGCCGCGTGGACCTTGTTGCCCCCGCTGCGAATGAGCGCCTTGGCGATCACCTCGCGCTCGAACTGCGCATAGCTGCCGACCACCTCCGCCGACTGCGCGCCTGCGCAGGACGCCGGATGGACCGGCACCGGCGCGCCGGCGAACTGCCGACCCTCGCGCCACGCGCTGACGATCCTGACCGGCAGGTCGTCGAGCGTTAGCGTTGAACTGGTGCCGAAGGTGAAGGCCGATTCGAGAGTGTTGCTGAGCTCGCGAACGTTGCCCGGCCAGGCAAACGCCCTCAGCGCCTCCATCGCGTGCGAATCGACGCCCTGTACCGTTCGCTCGCCCGCGCTGCGTTCGTTCAGCAGCCGAAGAAAATGCGAGACCAGCGGCGCGATGTCGTCAGCGCGATCGCGCAGGGGCGGAATTTCGAGCACGTTGACCTGCAGCCGATAGTACAGGTCAGCGCGCAGGCGCCCGCCGCGCACAGCCTCTTCGGGATCGCGATTGGTCGATGCGACGATGCGCAGGTTGATCGGAATCTCGCTGGTTGCGCCGACCGGCCGCACCGTGCGCTCCTGGATCGCGCGCAGCAGCTTGGCCTGCAGGTCCGGGCTCATCTCGGTAATCTCGTCCAGGAAGACGGTGCCGCCGTCGGCCGCGCGCAACAGCCCTGGATGGTCGCTATGGGCGCCGCTGAACGCGCCGCGTCGATGCCCGAACAGTTCGCTCTCGACCAGGTCTCTGGGAATCGCGGCGCAGTTGAACGGCACGAACGGCTTGTGCGGCGTGCCGCATCGATGGATCGCGCGCGCGACCAGCTCCTTGCCGGTTCCGCTTTCGCCGATGATCAACACCGTGGAGCGCGCCGCAGCAACCGCCTCGATCCGACGAAACAAGCCGCGCATCACCGCGGTCGTCCCCACCATTCCGTGCAGCGCACCGGCCGAATCATGGCAAGCGGGATCCCTGGAGGCGGCGGACAGGTATCCGATAGCGCCCTCGCGGTCGCGATCCTGAAAGCGAGTTTCCCGATCGATCATTGCTGTTGACATGTCTCGCAAGAGAGCACGCCGCATGCCAGGTGTAGCCCTTTGATACATCCATCGGTTTCCTGTTTCACGGCCGCTGAGGGTGGGGCGGGAAGACCCCACGTGGGGAGCGGATTCCTCAGTCCGATCGGCCGCGGCCAGTGTGCGGCGCTCAGAAGCGGCTTTGGAAACAATTTCGCAGGCGGCGTTAGCGCTGCTTCGCCAGCGTCTGATGCAATCCGCTTTCGTGGATGGGCATGCAGCTTTCTGCACGGTCGTCGAGCCCTCTGGTATGTCGTTTGCTTGATCGCGAAACAGGTGGCGAGTGATAAACGACGAAATCGTCCTGGTGGTCGACGACGAAGTCGATATGGCTGACGCCTTTGCGAGGGTTTTACGCGCTGCCGGGTTCCGATGCCTCGTCGCGTATGACGGCGGCAAAGCGGTGGCCCTGATCGACTCGGAGCAACCCGCGCTGGTGGTTTCGGACATCACAATGCCCGTCGTCGACGGATTTGCCGTGGCTCGACACGCCAGCCGAAGATCGCCGGAAATCCCGGTGATCCTGATGACCGCTCGGCACTCACCTCAGGTCGCGCGTAACGCACAGGCGGCGGGGGCCGTCGGATACCTGCGCAAGCCTTTTGCCAATTCCGAGCTGATCGCGGCTGTGCGATCGGCGCTCGCTTCATAGCGCGAGAAACAGACGCGGTCTTCGCGAACGATCGATTGGCTGGCGGCCGGCCGCGTCTCATAGGCTTGGCATCTAGCGATCGCTGAGAGCGAACTGCCGCTCATTCCTGTCGCGGCCCCGGCACCATGACTGTCTGTCCCGGGACAGATTTTCTGCCTTGGAAATGCCCGATTTTTGTCTCAAGATTCGGATGCACCTCGGGCCGCTGTCTCAGCATCGAGTTCGCCCCGATCGGAAGTCACATGATCATTGACGACCACGGGCCCTTCTATTTCTGCTATAGCCCGCAATTCATCCCAAGTTCGGCATAATTTCCGTCAGTCTTTTGTGCTGGCCGCGGAAAAGAGCGATACATCACAACATGGTATGTCACTTGCTGAAACTGCCCGCAGACAGCCGATGCTGCATTGACTGTGGAAGCATTGGTGCACACGGATTTTCGCTAACGGGATGCCGAGCAATCGACGGGCGCAGTGATCGATCGAAAGAGAGCGCTATCGCTACGCGAATCGAGACTAGCCAAAATCATAGCGGCGATCACTCTGAGTTCGCTGCCGGTATACATCATTGGAACGGCTAGTTACTACCTGGCGAAGCGCGCACTGACGAAACAAATCAGCTCAGATAACCTCGAGCAGACTCTGGCTATCCGCGAAGTCGTCGAGAGCTTCATGAACGAGCGGGCGCTGGATGTTCTGGCGCTGGCGCGAAGTGAGCCGATAACCGACGCGAGAGCGCCCGATAGCGCCAAGGCTGCAGAGTTGGCTGCGTTCCGGAAAGTTTATGCGATTTTCAGTGGCGTAGGGCTATGGAACGCGGCGGGTCGCCGGATCGCGAAGGTGGGCACGGCGGACCTTGGAAGAAGCGAGCTTGGAAGGCTGCTGACGGCAGATGTTCCGGCGACCCCGTTCGTCGAGCTTTCCTTGTCACCCGACCTCAAGGCCGTGCGCATGACAACTCCGGTACGGAGTGCGGCCACTACGCCGCCAACGGGAGTGCTTCGCGCGACCTTGCCAATCGGGGCGGTGGCGCAATTCATTCAGAGGATCACCACCAACGACGATTCGTATTTCATCAGCGACAATACGGGAAAGATTTTTCTTGCTACCGAATCAATTGACGTTGGCAGGAGTATGCGAGGAGTTTTCCCCGAGGTCGGCCGACTAGCCGATGAACGGCGAATCGGCACCATGGAGGTGCGCAGCCTCGTGACCGGACGGCGCTTTCTGGTCGCATACGTGCCGAGCAGCAACGCCCGCACGGCGCATGGGCTGGGCTGGGGATTCGTGGTCGGCACGACGCTTGACCTGGCCTACGCGCCGCAGCGCCTGCTGTTCTGGATCGTGGCGAGCGGCACCGTGATCACCGCGTTGCTCGCCGCCCTCATATCAGCGTTCATCACGCGCCAGGCGACCAGGCGGCTGGTCGCCGAAATCGCGACTCGCAGAGAGATTGGGCTCCAGTTGGCCAGAGCGCGCGATCTGGCGTTAGACGCCGCGCGGCTTAAGTCGGACTTTCTCGCCAACATGAGCCACGAAATTCGGACGCCGCTCAACGGCATCATCGGGATGTCCGGGCTACTGCTGGATACCGCGCTAAGCGATGAGCAGCGCGATTTTGCGCAGATAATCAGCGGCAGCGCGGACTCATTGCTGGCTATCGTCAACGACATCCTGGATTTCTCGAGGATCGCGGCCGGCAAGGTGGTGTTGGAAGAGATTGATTTCGAACTCGCCCTGGTGGTCGAGAGCGCCGTCGATCTGCTGGCCGAGAGGGCCCAGCGAAAGCATATCGAGCTGGCTTTCGCGATCGACTTCGATGTCCCCCGCTTCCTGCGCGGCGATCCGACCCGTCTGGGACAGGTGCTGACCAATCTCATCTCCAATGGCGTGAAGTTCACCGAGCAGGGTGAGGTGGTGGTGAGAGTCGCAATGCTCAGTGTGAGCGAGGGCGATGTGCTGTTGCGATTTCAGGTCACCGACACCGGGATCGGGATCGATGAACGCGCGCAGTCGCGCTTGTTTCAGGCATTTTCCCAGGCCGACAGTTCGACCACGCGCAGGTATGGAGGGACCGGCCTGGGTCTGGCCATAGCCAGGCAACTGGTGACTTGTATGGGCGGGGAGATTGGAGTCCGCAGCACCCCCGGGCAGGGCTCGACTTTCCAATTCACCGCGCGCTTGCGCCGCTCGTCGGAAACGCGCCCGGTGCTTCCGAGCCACGCGGACCTAAGCGGCATGCGCGCGCTGATCGTCGACGATAACGCCACCAATTGCCAGATCCTGCGGGCGCAGCTTGAAGCGTGGGGGATCGTCAGCCGCTCGGTTTACAGCGGCTCGCAGGCGCTCGCCGAGCTGCGCGAGCATGCCGGCAGCCTACCTTATGACCTCGCCATCCTGGATCTGGAAATGCCGGATATGGATGGTCTGACGCTCGCGCAACTGATCAGGACCGAAGCGGCGATTTCGGCCACGCGGTTGCTGATGATGTCGTCGCGGGGCGGCCGAGCCGACAGCGGCGGCCAAACGGCCCAGATCGACGGATGGCTTACCAAGCCGGTCAAGGCTGCCGAGTTGTTCCGTGCCCTGATGACGCTGCGCGGCGCACCCGTCGCCGAGCGGGATTCCGGACAACCGCTGAAGGTGTCGCCCGAGGACTCGCGCATCCGGGAGATGCGCCGCGACCTGCATGTGCTGGTCGCCGAAGATAACCCGGTCTCGCGGAAAGTCGCGGTCCATCAACTGCAGAAGCTCGGCTTCAGTCCCGCGGTGGCGGCCGACGGCAAAAAAGCGCTCGAGGCGCTCGAGCGCGCCTATTACTCGATCGTGTTGATGGATTGCCAGATGCCCGAAGTTGACGGCTACCAGGCGACCCGGGAGTTACGCCAGCGCGAAAGAGGCCGGCGCCGCCACATCGTGGTCGCGATGACCGCCAATGCGATGCAGGGCGATCGCGAACGATGCATCGCCGCCGGCATGGACGATTACACCAGCAAACCGGTTAAGATCGAGGAACTCGCTGCCGTGCTCGATCGATGGCTGCCCGTGGCGATGGAGCTCGAGTCCCGGGAGAAGACGGAAGCGACTCATGCCGGCTCGTTGCCGCCGCAGGTTTGACGCTCCTGGTCGGGTCGATACCTGATCCTCTTCGACGCGATCGGTCGGCGGGTTGCCAGGCTGCCGTTTTGACCCGTAGACGCGGCTGCTGACGCGGTGCTGCTGACGCGATCTCGCGCAGGTCGGAGTGCCCATTCCGTTTTCGGCCCGCGCTCGCAGCGCGCGCGGGCCTGAATGCTTGACATTGGAGCGCCATGGCGCTGCTGTCACACTGCGGCGGACCAGCCAAGGAGGACACCACCATGAGCGCGGACGACCTGGCGCGGCGAATCCAGATGATTGAGGATCTCGAAGCGATCAAGCAACTGAAGCATCGCTATTGTCACTACTGCGATGAGAACTATGATGCCGACGCCATCGCGGCGTTGTACACGGAAGACGCCGTATGGGAAGGCACCGGCATCGGCAGATTCGAAGGGCGCGAAGCGATTCGCAGGTTCTTCAAAGGCGCGTCCAAATCCTTCGTCTTCGCCGTGCACAACGTGATGAACCCGATCATCGAGGTGAAGGGTGACAGCGCGACCGGTGAATGGAAGCTGCTGCAGCCCTGCACGGTCGACGGCAAGGCGGTGTGGCTGGCAGGGGTTTATAGCGATCTTTACGTGAGGAGCGGTGGCAAATGGCTGTTCAAGCATCTGAAGGTGAAAATCCTGTTTCTTACGCCGTACGAGGACGGCTGGGTCAGAAAGCAATATATCGACGGCTTCAAGGTCTGACGCGCAGCCGGATGTGAATGAGGATGGGCGATGGACATCGGGATCTATGCCACCACGCACGGCATCGGTTATCGCGACGAGAGCGACTTCTATCTGAGGAGCGCGTCGGTCGAGCAGATGCGGCCGGTCCGCATCGCGCAGCTCGTCGAATCCGCCGGGTTCCATTCGATGTGGTTTCCGGACCACGTCTGCATGCCGATCGGCTCGAGCAGCGCGCACGTGGCCAACGCGTCGGGCAAGCGCGCCTACGAAGCGCGTCACAACATGCTCGACGCGGCGGTGACGATGGGTGCGGCGGCGGCGGCGACCTCGCGGCTGAAGCTCGGGACCAGCGTGCTGATCGCGCCGTATCGCAACCCGCTGAGCGACGCGCGCCAGTTCGCCACCGTCGATCTGCTGTCGAACGGGCGTCTGATGCTCGGGGTGGGGGCGGGCTGGATGCGCGAGGAGTTCGACGCGCTTGGCCGGCCGTATGCCGAGCGCGGCGCGATGGCGAATGAATGCATCGAAATTTACAAACGGTCGTGGACTCGCGAGACGGTGGAATTTCACGGCCGCTTCTTTGACTTCGACGATATTTCGATGGATCCCAAGCCGGCGCAGAAGCCGCGCCCGCCGATCGTATTCGGCGGCGTGGTGCCCGCCGGTGCGCGCCGCGCCGTGCGCCATTGCGACGGCTTTTATCCGATATTTCTCGACCCGCAGGCCGATCCGGATCGGTTTGCGCCGCTGCAGGACGAGATTCGGCGCGAGGCCGAGCGTATCGGGCGCGACCTCTCGAAGTTCTTCATGATGGCGGTCGCCTCGGGCCGGCTCGCGGCGGCGGGCGAGCGGCAACCGGCGCGGGGCGGGCGTCCGATCTGCACCGGCACCGCGGACCAGGTACTGGCCGACCTCGAGCGGTTTGCGGCGGCTGGCTATTCGCTGGTGGTGTTCATCTTCGACTGCTTCGGACGCGTCGAGGAACTGGAGACGCAGATTCATCGCTTCGGCGAAGACATAATCAGGCCCGCCGCGGGCATCCGCGCCAGGGGCGGCTGGGCGCCGGCGCCGGTCCCCGCCTGAGACGGCGCGCGGTGGATCATCGGACCCGCTCGCGGCTATCTTTCGCGCAGGGACATCATCAGTCCGGAGCAACGGAGGGTGGAACATGAATCTTGAAGAGATGGAGCGGCGGCTGACGCGCCTCGAGGACATCGAGGCGATCAAGCAGCTCAAGGCCAGGTACTGCGAAATCTGCGACGACGACCACAACCCGGATCGCATCACTTCGGTGTTCGCCGAGAACGGCATCTGGGAGAGCGCCGAGTTCGGCACCGGGCGCGGCCATGCGGAAATCCGCAAGCTGTTCCAGGGATTCCAGAAATTGATCGAGTTCTCGCAGCACAACGTGATGAATCCGATCATCGAAGTGCACGGCGATCGCGCGACCGGCGAATGGTATTTCATGGGGCCGTTCAAGTTTCGCGCCGGGCAGGACTCGCGCTGGATCGCGCTGCAGTACAAGGACGATTACGTGAAGGTCAACGGGCAGTGGAAGTACCAGCACTTGCGGATCAAGCTGCGGATGCTGGCGCCTCATGAACAGGGATGGACGAAACAGCTCATCGTTCCGGTCAAGTAGAGCCGGTCGCATCGACCGGCACAGGAGGCAGCGATGCCGACGCGACCCCTGGAATTCGACGGCATCGATCACGCGGTTCTGCGCGTGACCGATATCCAGCGCAGCCTGAAGTTCTACGTCGACGTGCTCGGGTTGAGCCTCGAGCGCATAATCGAGGACGTCGGCATCTACCAGCTCCGCTGCGGGCGCAACCTGATTGATCTCTGCGCGCTGCCCGCCGGCGCCGCCCTCGGCCAGGGACTGCAGCGTGGCATCGATCACCTCTGCCTCAGCGTCCGCGGCGACATGGACGCGATCGTCGCGTACCTCGCCGCGCATAAGGTCGAAACCGCCTCGCCCGTGCGCGAGCTCTACGGCGCCACCGGCTTCGGCACATCGATCTACATCCTCGACCCCGACGGCTACCTGCTCGAGCTGAAGACGAACTATTCACAGTACCCGGTCAAAGTCACGGCCGCTCAGGCCATGGGGAGCATGACGCGGCCTCCGGCAAAGACCGCGAACCGGCCTTGACGCAAGTCCGCAAGCTGCGTACATGCGAACAGTCGGCGTGGCCCGGTACGCCGCGATTCGCCGATCCAGGGAGGATACGCGATGCAACGGAACCCCATTCCGATGGAATGGTACATCGCCATACTTGCCGCTCTGAGCGTGCCGCTCTCCGTGTACACCAGCCTGCCGATGTGGACCACGTACATCACGTGGGCGGGCGCCTTCCTGGTCGGCCCGAACGAGAGTATTCGGAAACTTTACCCGACCTTGTTCGTCGGCACGGTCTCGGGCGTGGTCTTTTTTATCCTCGCCTTCACGCTTGACCCAATGCTCGGGTCGGTGGCCCTGACCAACAGCGCGCTGGTTTTTTCGATGACGCTCGGCCTGCTTTATCTCGCGCGCGTGCCGATGTTCGCGCTGGTGCCCGGGATCTTTTTCGGCTTCGCCGGCTTCGTCGGCGTGGTGCTGTCGGCCCATGTGACGACCATCGGGGGATTGTTCGCGCCGTGGCTGTACGCGACAGTGGCGATGCTTCTGGGGCCGCCGCTGGCTTGGCTCAGCGTGTACCCCTACGTGCCGGCCGAAATGCAGCAGGCGCGTGCGCACGTCGCGGTCGCGGCCGAGAAAGTGACCGTGCCGGGGTAGCCCGCGCTCCACTCTAGAGCGGATTGGTGAAACGATGCTCGATGCGGACGGCGACCTCGCCGTCGTGTTTGCGCAGCAGCGAGCCGATCACGACAAAGATCATCGGGCCGCTGCGGCCGGTTTTTTCATAGACCGCCTGCAGGCGCGAAACGATGGTTATCGAGTCGCCGGCGCGGATCGGCGCCAGGTATTCGGCGTCGATGCCGGCCAGCAGGCGGCGCGAGTTGAATTCGTTGAGCTCGGGGTAGTGGCTGAAGATGTTTTCGCCGTCGCCGAAGATTGCGGCGAATGAAGGCGGCGCGACGAGAGCTCGATCCGGCTCATCGGCTGCCGAAGCGGCGGCGGTGAACAGCGGGTTGGTCTCGCCGACGGCGGCGCAGAATGCCTCGATCATCGCTCGCGTAACGCGGATCGGCGCGGCGGATTCGAACGTCCGGCCATCGATGATCCTGTCATACTTCGCCATGCGTGCGACCGGTCCCGTCGTGTAGTCCTTAGCGGCCCTTGAATACCGGCGCGCGCTTTTCCAGGAAGGCCGAGATGCCTTCCTGTTTATCCTGGGTTCCGTAGATTTCAGTTGCCAAGGCGGTCTCGAGCTTGAGCGCCGAGGAGAAATCCGTTTGCATCCCGTCGCGCACCGCCCGTTTGATAAGCGCGTGACTAAGCGGCGCGCAGCTTTCATATATCGCCGCCAGGGTACGGGCTGCCTCGAGCGCTTCGCCCGTGCGCGTCACGCGGTTTATCAATCCGATGCGACCAGCTTCGATAGCATCGATCGGCTTCGCCGAGAACATCAGTTCGAGCGCCTTGGCGATCCCGACAATACGCGGCAGGCGCACGGTCGCGCCCGCTCCCGGTATCGTGCCGATACGAGCGCTGGTGATCGCGAAGCTCGCGCTTTCACCGGCAATTCGGATATCGCACGCGAGCGCCATCTCGCATCCGCCGGTGAAGCAGAAGCCCTCGATCGCGGCAATCACCGGCTTGGGCAGGCCTTCCAGGGTGGCGTTTAGCCGATGCAATCGGCCGAAAAAATCCGCGCACTGTTGAGGCGAGCGCACCGGCAGTACATCATTGAGATCGACGCCCGCCGAAAAGCATTCCTGACCGCCGGTGATAATCAACGTACGTATTGAATCGTCGGCGCGGGCCTGCGCCGCGGCGGCCTCGATTTCATCCATCATCGCGAGGCCGATCGCATTGCGCCGCCCGGGCCGGTTGAGCGTTACGGTGAACGACGGCCCGTCCTGCCGGGTCACGATGGTCTCAAAGCGCATCTGCATTGGCCTCGCGTTGAGCTTACCAAGTGCGGAGCCGGCTTTGAAATTCAACATCAAGGTTGCTACAGCCTCGCTCTGATGCAAGCAGAACCTGTTTCAGTGAGGGGCGCGGTTCGTCCGCTCGCGGCAGCGCTATGAATCGGCTTACCGATCGCCAGACAGCAATTCGAGACATGACGCGCGATTTCGTGCGCAAAGAGGTTGCGCCGTTCGCGGCGCAATGGGACCGCGACGCCGCCGTGCCGCTCGACACCTTGCGCAGAATCGGCGCGCTGGGCCTGTTCGGCGTGTGCATCCCCGAAGAGTGGGGCGGCGCGGGCGCGGATTTCATTGCCTACACGTTGGCCACCGAGGAGCTGGCCTACGGCGACGCCGGCATCTGCAACATGGTCAGCGCGAGCAATTCCTATGGCTTCAAGCTGCGCGATTTCGGCACGCCCGCGCAAAAGGAGCAGTACCTGCGCCCCGTGGCGAGCGGCCGCGAGCTCGGCTGCATGCTGTTGACCGAGCCGCAGGCCGGCTCGGATGCGGCCAATTTGCGCACGCGCGCCGAGCGCCATGGCGATCGCTACGTCATCAACGGCTCAAAATCGCTGATTACCTCGGGACGCTCGGCTCGCTACGCGGTGGTGCTGGCGGTTACCGAGGCGCAGGCCGGCAAGCGCGGCATCTCGGCCTTTGTGACGCGTACCGACGCCCCCGGTTACAAGGTGTTGCGCGTCGAGCACAAGCTCGGCCATCGCACCAACGACACCTGCCAGGTCGCGCTCGAGGACCTCGAGGTGCCGGCAGAAAACCTGCTCGGAGAACGCGGTCGCGGACTCAAAGTCGCGCTGTCCGGTCTCGACAGCGGACGCATCGGGGTCGCCGCGCAGTCGATCGGCGTCGCGCGCGCAGCTTTCGACGCAGCCTTCGCCTACGCGCGCGGGCGCGAGGCGTTCGGCAAAAGGCTGACCGAGCATCAGGCGATCGCCTTCAAGCTCGCCGAGATGGCGACCGAGATCGAGGCGGCGCGGCAGATGTGCCGCAACGCCGCCGCGCTCAAGGAGGAGCGCGCGCGGTGTATCAAGGAGGCCTCGATGGCCAAGCTGTTCGCGTCGCAGATGTGCGAACGGGTCTGCTCGGCCGCCATCCAGATCCACGGCGGCTACGGTTTCATCAACGACTATCCGGTCGAAAAATTCTATCGGGACGCGCGCGTGTTCCAGATCTACGACGGCACCAACGAGGTGCAGAAAATCCTGATCTTTCGCGAGCTGGAAGCCGGACACTGAAAGCCGCGGTGCTGTTACGGGAGCGCCGCTTTGACTAGAATGACTGGTGCAGGAGCGTCGAATGGCTGAACCACCGGTCGAGTACATCAGGAGCATCACCCGCCAGTACGCGAAGCTGGGCTACAAACCCTACACGTGGGTGTACAACACCGATACGCCGCCGTGGCAGCCGTTGCGCAAGCCGCTCGCGCAATCGCGCCTCGCGCTCGTTGCGTCGGGTGGAATCTATCGGCGCGGTCAGATCGCATTTCACTCGAAAGACGACACGAGCCTCAGACTCATCCCCACCGACGTGCGCACCGAAGAGTTGCGCACTTCGCATTTTGCCTACGATCAGACCGACGCGCGCCGCGATCCCAACGTGGTGTTTCCGATCGACACGCTGCGCGGCCTGGTTCGCGAAGGGCTGCTCGGCGGCCTGACCGAGCATGCAATCACCTTCATGGGCGGCATTTATTCTTCGCGCCGCGTGCGCGAAGAGGTGGCGCCCACGATTGCCGGCTACCTCGAGGCCGAACGTGCCGATATCGCACTGCTGGTGCCCGTCTGACCCGTATGCCATCAGTCCGTTGGACTGATCGCGCGTCACGCCGAAGCCGCCGGTATTCCGACGATGACCATGAGCAGCGCGCTCGACATCACGCGCGCAGTGAATCCGCCGCGCGCGGTGTTCAACGATTTTCCGCTTGGCCATACTGCGGGCAAGCCGCTGGAGCCCGCGGTCAATCGCGAGATCATGATCGCCACGCTGCGCGCGTTTGAAACGATACGCACCCCGGGCTCGATCGAGCTGCTGCCTTTCGAGTGGAGCCCCGACCATTCATGGAAGCACGCAGGCGCGGGCGAGGGGGACAATCGCGCACCGCGCACCGAAGAGCTTACCTACCAGAGCGAAGACGACATGATCGCGGCCAGCGAAGGAAAGCTCGCCGAAGAATGCATAGTCTGCTCGAATTGGTCGCCCGAATCGCGCGCGCGCCATTCGGCCGGCTGAGGGTCGCTCGGCGCACTCGCTCCGTTGGCAGGCCCGCCTCGATCAAGCGACAGAAAGCGCGCCGCCGCGGCGTTTGCGCTCTCCTTCGCCGCCTACCTGACGCCGCTGGTCGGGCCGCACGCGGCGTTTCTGCTCGGCGAGGTCATCCTCGACGACACTGGTCACGCGATCCACGGAGGCGCCGATCGCACGCTCGGCTGGATCGCAACCGATGTCGGCGTCGGGCTGTTGGCGCAACTCGCACTGTTCCTGATGATTTTTTGGTTCTGGCGGCGGCCAGGCTGGTTGCGCGGTCTGTGCCTCGGTGCGAGCGTTATTCCGGCCATATTCCTTCTGAATTTGGCCTACATGGAGGCCATCCCGATTCATTTCCTGCTCGAGCCCGACACGGCGGCGGAGCGAACCAACTGGCCGGTGCAATGCACCGCGCGTAACGTCTGGATTCCACAGATCGCGTCGCCTCCAACCATTTCGGGCTTTACGCCGATTGTGACCGCGGACGTTAATCCGCCAAACCGGTATGGTCTGCTCGATCCTTCCAATTGCTCGGTAAGAACGCTTGCGTTGGAGCAATCGGCCGCCCGGTATGTGACCTACACCGTCGCCGGCCGCGCCCTTTATTTGACCGCGCCGCCGCCCGATGCGCGGCGTAGCTGGTCGGTGTTCGATTTTGCATCGGGCGCGAGCGTGCAGCTCGGAACTGTCGGGACGGACGCGGGCCAGTTTCCGATTCTCTCGACTGACGGCAAGTCGATCGGATGGCTGCGTCCGGTCGCTGGTGCGACGCCGCCGATTCAGCTCGAGGCGGTGATTCAAAAAATCGGCGCCGCCGGCGAGCGAATCGTGAGTCTGTCGGCGCTCGAGCGCGGAGGGATGGTTCAGCTCGTCGAACTCGACACGCGTACGGAGGAAATCGCCGTCGCGCGCGGGCTGAACGAGCTTTTCTGGATTGGTTTCGACGGGCGCATCCGGCGAACCCTGCGGCCCGCAGCCGTCGATCCTCAGCCGCAGACCATCCGGTTGGTGGATCGCGGATGGGTGGCCTGGGACGCCTATCGCGAGAACCAGCCCTACCGCGTCGCCTGGTCGCTGGCCCGCGGCGCAGGCAGCCTGCGTGTTCCCAAAGGACGAAGCATCACGTCTCTGGCGGTAAGCCCCGATGGGCGATGGATTGCGCTCAGCGTCACGAGCGCGCTCTCCATCGGCTCGACGGCCGACGCGGTTTCGGTCGTGCGCGTGACGGACGGCGCCGAGGTCTTCCGCAAATACCTGCCCAAGTACACGCGATCCAGCGTGGCATTCGGTGATGCTGGCCAATTCATTTATACGGATCTGGACGGAGTGGAAGTCCTAGCGATTCGATAAATGGGATTGCGCGGACCCGATCGCTCGATTCCTCGCCTTTGCGCGCTCCGCGGCTTTGCATTAGAAAGCAATAAAACAACTCTCCTTCTTAGAGGCGCTATGAAAATCGGCGTATTGGCGTTCACCAACGAGCAGACTCCCGATCCCGCGACGGTCGCGCGCAAATGCGAGGCGCTCGGCTTCGAATCGATGTTCATTCCTGAACATCCGATCATCCCGGTGGAGCATCGGACGCCGTATCCACTCGGTGACGGCAAGATCCCGGAGCCGTACGCTCATATGCCCGATCCGTTCGTCTCGCTTGCCCTCGCGGCGTCATCGACCAAACGCCTGCGCCTGGGCACCGGTATATGTCTCGTGCCCGAGCGTGATCCGATACTGCTGGCTAAGGAAGTGGCGACGCTCGATTTCTACTCGGGAGGCCGCTTCATTTTCGGCATCGGTGCGGGATGGCTCGCGGACGAGACCGAAATCATGGGCGTGGAATTCAAGCAGCGATGGGAAGTTACGCGCGAGTACATCATGGCGATGAAGGCGCTGTGGACCGAGACGGAGGCGAGCTACTCGGGCCAGCACGTGCGCTTCCCGAAGGTCAAGTCGTACCCCAAGCCGGTGCAGAAACCGTATCCGCCGATCCATCTGGGGGCCGGCGGCTTCGGCCCCAACCTGCGGGCGCTCAAGATGACCGTCGCGTGGGCCGACGGATGGGCTCCGCTGGGGCTCACACCGGAGCAACTCGCGGTCGAGCTCGGGCGCTTGCGCAAGATGTGCGAAGAAGCGGGACGCGACTACTCGCGGATGGACATTTCGATCTATACCGACGCGGGCGCGGGGACCCCGGCGCACGACATAAGTGACGAAGCCGCGCGGCGATTGGTGCACGAATATGCGGAAGCAGGCGCGCATCGGATGATCTTCCTCGCGCGACGGCCCGGCGACGGCTTCCTGACCGAGCTCGAACAGATCGCGGGCAAGTTCATTTCAATCTCCGCGTAAAAATTCGCCGCAGTGATGAACCTGGGGGGGCGACAAGATCGAGTGCCTCGCAGAAGCCGGGGCAAAAGCGCGAGGTGTCTGGAAATTTGAATTACTCCTTGTTCGTGAAGAGGGCGATGCAATCAGCGAAGGGCGATGAAGCGCGCACTCACTTCAGGCTCAGAGCACATACCCGGAGGATCGAGCGCTCGAACCGCGGAAAAAGGGCCGCCTCTGATGCGCGACTTTTGTTTGCGTTCCTGGCGCCGCTGACGGCCGCGACGCTTGCTATCGGTCAAGCTTGGGCCGTTCCGTCCTGCCCGGTCTCAGCACCCATCTCCACGTGCTGCATCGCCGATCAGCCGGCGACAACCTATCAGCTTGGCGGCGACATCACTGCGTCGGGCGAGTGCATCGACATTTCCGCGCGAAACGTGCTTTTCTACTTGAACGGCCATACCATCAGCGGGCCAGTTGGTGCAGGGATCGGAATCCATGTGCTTTCCACCGCTGCCAACGTTACCGTCAGTGGCAGTGGTGGCGGCGTGGTTCAGAAGTTCGCGACCGGGTTTCAGAGCGACGCACCCAACACATTCACCGAACTACTGAGGGCTTCGCTGAATGACCGGGGTTTTGTCCTCAACGGGCCGGAGGCTTTCGCATTCCTGCTTACGGCGAGCGCAAATCTGAAGAACGGCATAGTTGCCGACGCGACGGCGAAAGGTTCGCTCATAACCGATCCCATTTCCACGGGCAACGGCGCGAACGGAATCGTTCTTAACGGCGCGACTGGAGTCACGGTTGTGAACGCGATGTCCGTCGAGAACGTGGGTTACGGATTGTGGCTCAAAGGCGCCTCGTTTAACAGAATTGAAGGCGGCGATTTTGAAGGAAACGCGGTTGCCGGCGTTTACATCGGCTGTCACGCGGGCGGTCCAAGTAATTCCGGCTGTTCGATTCCAGCCGGCAACGGAAACACTATCGAGGGGATTTTTACCCGTCTAACGATAGGAAGTTGCCCGTCCGGATCACAGCATAACCAGCCCTACGGGATCGTCATCGACCTCGGAAACTCGATGAATCACGTGTTTGCAGCGGCGACTGATACCAGCGCAAGCTGCGCTGCTCCCGGCGATACGCTCTTTGACGGCTTCGACGCTAACAGCGGGCCGGCCTGCGCAGGTAACTTCTGGTTCTCCAATACCTTCACTCTTCCGCCAAATCACACACCAAGCCCGACGCATCCTTATTGCATGCAGTGAAACTGCAACCGCCGCGCCGTTACGCGCGCGGGGCGCCTCGGTTCGCGATGCGAGATGAAGACCGAATGGCGCGGGCCGGCGTGTCCTCAGGCCGGCGCCAGGGTCTCCTCGAACAGCGAGGCCATCGCTCTCCATGAACGCTCGTCCGCGCTGCGATTGTAAGCGATTCCGGGGTTGCCCACCTTGTCCGCCTCGGGATTGGTGAAGCTGTGCACCACGCCTGCGTAGCTGACAACCTGCCAGTCGGCCTTGGCAGTGGTCATTTCCTCGGCGAATGCGCTTACCTGGGCTACCGGGACGAAAGGATCGTCGGCGCCGGTACAGACCAGGATTTTCGTCGCAATCCGGCCGGGCGCGGGACGCTGCGTTTGTAACCCGCCATGGAAGGAGACGACTGCACGAACCGGTGCGCCGTCGCGCGCGAGTTCGAGCGACAGCGTGCCGCCCATGCAGTAGCCGATTGCCGCGAGCCGGCCCGGATCGACCTGCGGCAGCGACGCGAGCTTGTCGAGCGCCGCGCGCGCCCGCGCCCGCGACTTCGCCGGATCGGCGAAAAGCGCCATCGCACGCTTGATCGCTTCCTGGAGATCGTTCACTTGCAGCCCGTCGCCGTAAGGATCGCCGGCGAACGCGACGTAGCCAAGCTCGGCTAAGCGCTCCGCGCGCCGCTTCGCTTGTGGCCCGAGGCCGAAAGCCTCCGGCATCACCAGCACGCCTGGTCGCCGGCCGGACTTGCGTTCGTCGTAGGCCAGAAATCCGCGAAGATTCACCTCGCCGTCGCGGTACTCGATAGTCTCGGTTTTCATCATCGACTCCTGCCACTCCGAAGTAGTGTCTTTTGTATCCGCTGGCCGCGTGCGATGCCAACAGCGATGAAAGCGGTCAAAAGTCAGGGCAGAATCGCGAACGCTCGCGCCGGGAAGCCAAGGCCATGCGCGGGCTTGGGCCAGGTTACGACAATCAGCGCGCCCGTGGCCGGCACTTTGTCCAGGTTAGCCATGACTTCTATCTGCCAATGACCATGACGAAGCAGCCACGCCTCGGAACGCAGATCGTCGGTGGTGTCGGTGTCCATCGACTCATGGCCGTTGGCGATGATTCCGCGCTGTTCGTACAGGAACTTGATTGCTTCGAGCGACCAGGCGGGAAACGGCGAACGTTTGAAGCGCTCGGGGTTCGTATCCCAGTCCTTGTACATATCGGTGCGCAGCGCCGCGAACGAGCCGGCCGGAACGCGGCCATGCCCGGCCTCCCAGGCCTCGATGTCCGCAACGCTGAGCGCATGGTTCGGATCGCGCTTGAGCATTGGGGTGATATCGAAAACCACCAGCGGCAGGATCATCTGCTTCAGCGGAATCCGATCCATCGTGATGCCGCCCCGGTCGAAATGCGCGGGCGGATCGACATGCGTGCCGTACTGCCCGACCATCGAGTAGAAGAATACCCGGAACTCATCCTTTTCGATGGTGTACGGACGCCCGGTTTCGGGATTCGCGCCCGCGGAGAAGGTCGCCGGGCCGAAGCCCTTCCATACGGGCGTCAGCGGGCTGAACGAATGCGTAAGATCGATGAACTGTTTCGACGCGATGATACGGTAGGCTTCGGCCAGCGAATTCGCGGCCGTTTGTGCCCACGCGGCCGACGGCAGAGTTGACGCCAGGACGAAAACGATGACGGGCGCACCCCGGCGGATTTGGCGAATCAGCCTCAGGTTCATGATTTCCCCCACAAGATTCCGGCTTTGCCTTTTCTCCGCGGTTGCCGGATAAAGACACTTCTATAGCACCGGCTCACCGGCATTCGCACAGGAGGGAGGGAACATGGCGACGAGCAAAAAGAAAGCCGTTGGCAAACGCACCAAGGCAAGCGCACGCAAGGCGAGCGCACCCAAGACGCGGCGGATCGCCTCTGCTCCCGCCTTGCGCCGGAGCATCGATCCGGGATGGACCTGGGATGATCGGCTGCCCCTGTCGCAGGCGCGTCAGGTCGGCAACACGATCTACGTCTCGGGACAAATCGCCTACGACGCCAACGGCAACCTGGTCGGCGAAGGCGACATGCGCGCGCAGACGCGGCAGGTTTTCAACAATATCCGCAGCGTGCTCGAGAGCGCCGGCAGCAGCCTCAAGGACATCGTCAAGATCAACACCTACATCACTGACGGATCCAAATTCATGGATATGATCGCCGTGCGCAGCGAAATTTTCGGCGACGATCCGCCGGCGAGCACCGCCGTGGTCGTCGCCGGGCTCGCTTTCCCGGCGCTGCTGATCGAGGTCGAGGCGATCGCGATCAAGCGCGCATGAGCGGGCGCAATTTCCGCATGCCAGGGGAAAACCGATGGCCGTCGAGCTGACGCCCGAACAGCAGCGCATCGTCGGACTCGCCCGCGAGCTGGCGGTCGAGTTTGCGCCGCGCGCCGAACAGCACGATCGCGAAGGCAGCTTCCCCTTCGAAAATATCGCGCGCCTCAAAGAGACCGGCTACACGGCGATGACCACGCCGAAGGAACACGGCGGATGGGGCGCCGATCCGATGACCTTCATTCTCGCCCAGGAGCAACTGGTGCAGGGATGCTGCGCGACCGCCTTCGCCATCAACATGCATCTGAACTCGGTCGCCTTCTACACGCCGTTCATGACCGCGGCGCAGAAGGGCCTTTATCTCGAGGGCGTCGGGCGCAGGCGGATGCTGCTCAACGGCTACTATACCGAGGGCGGCGGAGCGCGCTCGATTCTTTCGCCCAATACCAAAGCGCGCAAGGTGCCGGGTGGCTACCGAATCAACGGCCAGAAGGTGTTCTCGACGCTGTCGCCGGCGGTGGACTGGTTCGGCATCAGCACCTCGCTCGAAGACTACAAGGGTAGCGCCTCGGGCGGATGCGTATTTCTGATTCCGCGGGGCGCGCCGGGACTCGAAGTAATCGAAAACTGGGACGCGATGGGTATGCGGGCGACCGGCAGCAATACCATCGTGCTGCGCGACGTGTTCGCGCCGTCCGAGCAGCTCATCGGCGAGGAGGGACACTTCTTCGAGGAATTCATCCAGGTTGCGCACTGGTACTGCCTCTCGTTCTCGGCAATCTACCTTGGCATCGGCCAGGCCGCATACAACTACGTGCTCGACTACGCGCGCACGCGCAAGCTGCAGAAGACCGGACAGCCGGTGGGCAGCCTGCCCGCGACCCGCTTTGCCCTGGGTGAGATGTACAATCGGCTCGACGCGTGCCGCATCCTGATCCATAACCTCGCGCGCGAGATTTCGGCCGGGCGCAACTTCGGCGACCGGCAGGTGCTGACCATCGAGACGCTGCGCACCTACGTTGCCGAGAACATGCTCGAGGTCGCCAATCTGGCCACGCGCATCGCCGGCGGTCAGGGGTATCTCAAGGGCAATCCGCTCGAGCGCTATTTTCGCGACTTGCGTTCAGCCCCGCTGCACACCGTCAAGCGCGACGAGGTGCTCGAGATGATCGCGGCCGCCGAACTCGGCTTCACCTGAGTCGCGTCCAGGTTTGTTCGTCATCGGTCGGGAGAATATGGAAGACGTAAAATGGAGGGCGAATAGCAAATGACGAACTTCACACCGGTCGCGTCCTTCATTGGCGGCGTTCTGATTGGGCTGAGCGCGGCCGCGATGCTGCTCCTGAACGGCAAGATCGCCGGCATCAGCGGCATCCTCGCCGGCGTCCTGCGGCCGGTCAAGGCGGATACGCTCTGGCGCGCGTGCTTTCTCGCCGGCCTGCTCACCGGCGGGCTGATGCTGCGGGCCTATCTGCCGCAGGCATTCGACTTCGGTACGATCCGCTCGCCCGGCGCGCTCACCGTCGCCGGTCTGCTGGTCGGCTTCGGCACGCGCCTGGGCAACGGATGCACCAGCGGACACGGCATCTGCGGCACGGCGCGATTGTCCGGTCGTTCAATCGCGGCGACGGCGACATTCATGGTCGCCGGCGCGGCCGTCGTCTACGCGGTCAACCATCTGCTGAGGGGATCGCTATGAAGGCGCTCCTTGTCTCATTCTTTTCCGGAATCGTGTTCGCCCTCGGCCTGGGTATTTCGGGGATGACCCGTCCGATCAAGGTGATCGGATTTCTGGATTTCACCGGAAAGTGGGATGCGAGCCTCGCGTTCGTGATGCTTGGCGCGATCGCCGTTTACTCGATCGCCTATCGGCTGGTGCGCGGGCGTCGGGCGCCGCTGCTCGGTGAAAGATTCCTCATCCCCGAGCGCATGGACATCGATCGCAACCTGATCGCCGGCGCCGCGATGTTCGGAGCGGGATGGGGGCTGGCGGGTTTTTGCCCGGGACCTGCGATCACCTCGCTCGCCTCGGGCGCCGCGCCGGTGGCGCTGTTTGTAATCGCGATGGTCGCGGGGATTTATCTGCACGGCGCATTCACCCGGCTGGCGGAAATCCGGATGCGTCCGGTGAGCGCGGCGGCGCAAATCGCCGCCGATTCGTAACGCCGCGCGAGCGGGGGATCGAGCGCGATTGGGTCGAGCGGGAAGCGCCGATTCGGGATTACTCGCTTGCGGGCCGGATCGGTAATCGGCGCCCCTCGCGACGGCCGTTGGCCGCCAGCTATTCGTGCGGTTAGCCCTACGCAGGCGCTCGCCTCACGACCGTCCGATCGCCGGCAAGCCGGAACGGGACGGCAGCTATCGATCGCGTGTGGCTGCGCATCCCGCTGACTTCGGCGAGCGGCACTCGTTGCGAGGCCGATGACAAGCGCGGCACAACCTTCCGCGCGGCACACCCTCTCCGCCCCAAAGCGAGCGGCCATTGCCGGCGTGATCTCCTCGTGCTCATGATCGCCAGCTTCGGGCTGGTTCGATATGCGCTTCCTGCGGACGCGAGCGCGGCCGGCGCCTGGCTGAACGAGCTGCGACGCAGAAGCGCGATACGGCCCGCCACTAATCTCTGGTTCTCAATTTCCGACAACTGATTCGCGACCACGGCGCCGTCGCGCCGATAAATTCAATAATAATCGGACCCGACAGCCTCTATTCAGGAGACCTGCTGCTGAGCGTCAATTGGTTCAACTCCGACCGGAAGAAGTCCTTTATGCGGAACGGTATGGAAGGCAATGGAAGTGGCTTTCCCGGTGTGCCGCGGAGGTCGGGCGAGGTGGGGCTGTATGCGGTCCCAAGGTTGGAGGAGCTGGCAGCGGACCCCAGCAAAGCTGGGGTGCTCGATACGCGGACGGCGCGAATCGTCGCGGCGAAGGCACTCGGCGTACTCGCGGCTTCGCTCTTTCGCTTGTTAGAGGCGGATGCGGCGAGCGATGCGAACCAGTACGCCTTTCGAGCTCAGCGTAACGGTTCAGGAGCTGGGTGTGCAGCGCCGGCGAGCCTTGACGACGTTCTGAAAGTTGAGGAAGCCGCGGCAATCCTGGGAAAGCCGAGACGATGGATCATCCGGAACGCTGCGGAGCTTCCGTTCGTCACCCGGGTAACGCGCAAGCACTACATTTGTTCCAGGCGTGCGCTGCAACGTTGGCTAGCGACCCGCCCACATCCTCCAAGGAAACCGTGAGCAGCGGTGCGATACCGGTGGTATCGCAGGGCAATTCGATCGTGGCACAGTGCGGCACAACTTTGGATAGCGCTCTGCAACTGCGTAAATTATCGCTCAGTGACAGTTGATCGCTCTCGCGATCCATCAGTAGCCTGATCGCAGAACGCAGCTAGAATTCTGCGACAGGATGCGATGAAGAAGACTCGCGGACTCGGGTTCGTCTACCAACCGACGTACGTCGATAAGCGGACGGGTGAGCGCAAAACTGCAGCCACGTGGTGGGTGCAATACTCGATACGCGGCAAACGATATCGCGAGTCGTCCGGTTCCGCGAATCGAAACGTCGCGATCAAGCTTTTGAAGGACCGCATCGGGGCGGCGGCGCAGGGCAAGCCCGTTGGACCGAGCGTGGACCGAACGAGGTTCGAAGACCTTGCGCGGATTCTAATCGAAGACTATCGGGCAAATGGCCGCCGCAGCGCTGACCGCGTGGAAGGTTCGATCAAACACCTCCGTGCTTTCTTCGCGAATGAACTCGCGCTCGACATCACGAGTGACCGGATCACAAGTTACATCAGGTATCGCCAGGATGAAGGCGCCGCGGCGGCTACAATCAATCGGGAGCTCGCCGCATTGAGACGCGCGTTTCGCCTAGCTGCGCGCGCGGGAAAAGTGGCCCTGCGGCCGGAAGTTACGTTGTTGCGGGAAAACAATCGGCGGAAGGGATTCTTCGAAGCCGACCAATATGCCTCTCTCTTTCAGCACATTCCGGAATACCTGAAACCGGTGATTCAAACGGCTTACATCACCGGGTGGCGGATTCAATCGGAAATCCTCACGCGCCAGAGGCATCATGTGGACCTCGACGCGGGCTGGCTACGGCTGGAGCCTGGCGAGGGCAAAAGCGGCGAGGGACGGAATTTTCCCCTGATTCCGGGATTGCGCGAAGTGCTCGAACGACAGATCGAACAAACCCGAGCGCTCGAGCGGGAAACTGGCCAGATCATTCCGTGGCTGTTTCACAAAAACGGGAAGCCGATCGGCAGCTTCCGGAAGGCCTGGTCAACCGCATGCAAGAAGGCCGGATTGGCCGGCCGGATTCCGCACGACTTCCGACGAACGGCGGTTCGGAACCTCGAACGCGCCGGCGTCCCGCGGTCTGCAGCCATGGCGATGGTGGGTCATCGCACCGAATCGATCTATCGTCGATACGCGATCGCGGACGAGGCGATGTTGAAAGAGACCGCCAGTAAGCTGGCCGTGTTGCACGCTCTTGAGGGAAGCCATCCCAACGTCGTGCCACGTAGGACCACAAATCTGTAGGCGTAAGAGGAACTCTCCGCTACTTCGGTCTCTCTCCCAGGCAGGGCTACAGCATTTGTTATCGTCCGCTCCTCCACGGCGATATGGATCAGAACTCAAACTGCGACCGACTGTCAGATGCGACCCCGAGGGCGTCCGCGATCGGATCGATCGGTCGCTTAGCGACTTAGCCGGGCCGCCACTCACAGTAAAGTTTTGGAGCATCGTTGTGTCTTTGTGCCCCCATCTTATCCGCGGCGTACCGCCAATTTTCGCCGCCCCGCAACGGCAGCTCGCGAAAGAGCCAGCGGCATCACCGGAACTGGCGGCGTGGCTTGCGTTCGTTCGTCCGCTGTTCATCGTAGGTGTCGAGCTCGCAGGAGCGAAGCTGTTAGTTACGGGATTGTAGACCTCAACGCTGGCGGGTGCATTGCTGTTTTCTGTCGGACCTATTCCTCCGGCGATTAGCACCTTTTCATTTTCCCGCAACGTGGCAGTCGCTCCGGTTCGCGCTTGGTTCATCACAGGACCCGCGGCAAAACTGTTGCTCTTTGAATCGTATTGACCCTCTGCTGTCGGTAATTCTAAGCGTACAAGACGCAAGAAATCATCCAGAGCGCCCGCTTCTAGAAGATTTTCAAAGAGGATCAATTGACTTAACAATAAGTACTACATTGACTCTGGGCCAAGTCCTAGCACTCGCTACAGCACCAGCGGCTCCGTACGCAGCCTATTTTGCATATCTCGGATTCAGTGCAGAACACATCGCGTATGATACAAACCGAGAGCAGGTTGAAGATCAAATTCTCGAACGATATGGAGGTTGGCTGTCCAACCTCTTTTCTCCGCAGCCAGTATACTAGATGCTCGGTTTACCGAAATTAAAGACGGGGCACTGATCTCTGCCATTCAGGGGCACGACGCCGGATCGAATCACAATGATGACGAAGTGAGCGTGCTAGGTAAAAGCCGGCGAAAACGAATCTGGAACTGGGCTTACCCCTTTCGGTATCCCATTTATAAGTTAGTACCCGCCGCGTTTTAGGTACATTTCCGACCCATTGCTAATCCCGGTTTGTCGGCCCCAGCCTTCACCCGACCTGAGGCTGGGACGAAAAACTGTCAGGTTCTTTGACCGAGGCCGACGCGCCTTGCAGCGCGCCGGACGGCATGGTTTGCGCCGGCCCAGCGCTGCGCGCGGCGAGCTCGCTCCTCAAGTGACTGTGCAATGCCGCGAACTCCTCAGGTGCCAGATAGCCGAGACTCGAATGGGGCCGCAGGCGATTGTACTTATTGCGCCACTGCTCGATCTTGCGCTGCGCATCGTCGAGCCAGCGGAACACCTGCTCATTGAGGCATATATGGACCCAGCCTCGGCGCAAGGCTGCTTCTCGACGCGGAGAATCGGTTGCTTACATATATCCGGCCTTCTGCTGGGGTGACACTTTGGTACACCTGGCCCTGATG